>Ga0157377_10000006_pt1 | contig 419853 bp, 391 predicted proteins | sample M55metaG_FD_121116 | JGI IMG/M metagenome (GOLD analysis project Ga0157377, IMG submission 121116) | Miscanthus rhizosphere microbial communities from Kellogg Biological Station, Michigan, USA - M5-5 metaG | ecosystem: Host-associated > Plants > Roots > Rhizosphere > Soil | place: USA... | reverse complement strand
CAGGCCAGGGTCAGTATCGGGCCAGTGCACCTAGAGCAATGCACTCGCAAAGCAGCCTGTCATACCGGCGAACGCCGGTATCCATCGCCGAGAAGACCCGACCACAGCCCAGCACGTCCTGCACCCCGGCCGCGTGCGCCTGCTGGTCGGCGTGGTAGCTGGAGCGCACCATCGCGCCGACGGCGGCATGGGTGAAGCCCATCTTCATCGCCTCGGTCTCGAACATCTTGAAGGTGTCCGGGTGCACATAGCGGCGCACCGGCAGGTGATGTCCGCTCGGTGCGAGGTACTGGCCGATGGTGAGCATGTCGATGTCGTGCTCGCGCATGTCGCGCATCACCTGCAGGATCTCTTCATCGGTTTCGCCAAGGCCCACCATGATGCCGCTCTTGGTCGGCACGCCGGGCGCGAATTCCTTGAAGCGCTTGAGCAGGTTGAGCGAGAACGCGTAGTCGGAACCCGGGCGCGCTTCCTTGTACAGGCGCGGCGCGGTCTCGAGGTTGTGGTTCATCACGTCCGGCGGCGCGGCCTTGAGGATGTCCAGCGCGCGGTCCATGCGGCCGCGGAAGTCGGGCGTGAGGATCTCGATGCGCGTCTCGGGCGACAGCTCGCGCGTCTTGCGGATGCATTCGACGAAATGGCCGGCGCCGCCGTCACGCAGGTCGTCGCGGTCCACGCTCGTGATGACCACGTACTTCAGGCGCAGCGCGGCGATGGTCTTGGCGAGGTTCAGCGGCTCGTCCACATCCAGCGGGTCGGGTCGGCCGTGGCCCACGTCGCAGAACGGGCAGCGGCGCGTGCACTTGTCGCCCATGATCATGAAGGTCGCCGTGCCCTTGCCGAAGCATTCGCCGATGTTCGGGCAGGAGGCTTCCTCGCAGACGGTGTGCAGCTTGTGCTCGCGCAGGATCTGCTTGATCTCGTAGAAGCGGGTGGTCGGCGAGCCGGCCTTGACGCGGATCCAGTCGGGCTTCTTCAGCGTTTCTGCCGCCACCACCTTGATGGGGATGCGCGCGGTCTTGGCCTGGGCCTTCTGCTTGGCGGACGCGTCGTAGGTGGAGGCATCCTGCGCCTGGCGGATCACGTTGTCGGTGGACATGCGGTACCTCAGGGCGCGAGGTGAGAGGCGAGCCGGGAGCCCAGCTGCTCGGCCACCGTGGCCCAATCCGTGGAAACCCGAAGTGTAGCCAAGTCGACCGTTTCGAGCCCTGCGTAACCGCACGGATTGATTCCGTGGAAGGGATTCAGGTCCATCGCCACGTTGAGCGCCACCCCGTGGTACGTGCAGTGCCGGCTGACCTTGATGCCCAGCGCCGCGATCTTGCCCAGGCCACGGAACGGATCGGCAGCGCGCACGCGTTCCCGCTCGGCGGGCGGCCGGCTTTCCAGCGGCGCATGGCCGAAGGGGTCGTCCAGCCGCACGTAGATGCCCGGGGCGCCCGGCACGCGGTGGCCGGTCACGTCGAAGCCCTCCAGCGTCTTGATGACGCAGTGCTCCAGCCGGTAGACGTATTCCTTGACGTAGATGGACAGGCGCTTGAGGTCGATGAGCGGGTAGGCCACGACCTGCCCCGGGCCGTGGTACGTGACCTGCCCGCCGCGGTTGGTCTGCACCACCGGGATGCCGTGCGGGTTGAGGATGTGCTCCGCCTTGCCGGCCACGCCCTGCGTGTACACCGGCGGGTGTTCGCACAGCCAGATCTCGTCCGGCGTGTCGGCGCCGCGCTGCTCGGTGAAGGCGCGCATAGCCTCGAGCGTGGGCGCGTACTCCACCCGCCCGAGCGTTCGCACGAGCGGTGGGCTCAGAGCACCACCTTGACCATGGGGTGCGTGGACAGCGTGCGGTACAGCTCGTCGAGCTGCTCGTGGCTGGTGGCCGTCACGGTGATGGTGATGCCGAGGTAGTTGTTGCCCTTGCTCGGCCTCTGCTCCACGGTGGAGGCGTCGAAGGCCGGGTCGAACTCGCAGGCCACCGCGACGATGGCCTCGACGAAGCCGTCGACGTTCTGGCCCATCACCTTGATGGGGAAGGCCGAGGGGTACTCGATGAGCGACTGCTCGGGCGGGATTTCTCTCATGTTCATCGGCCCAAGGTGGGGCCGCGGCGAAAAAACTCAAATCGACTGCAACATCTTGGCACGCTGGTAGGCCTCGTACAGCCGTGCATACACGGGGCCGGGCTTGCCGCGCAGCGCCCCATGGCCCACCGGGTCGCCGTCCAGCATGGTGACGGGCAGCACCTCCTTGTTGGCCGAGCTGAGCATGAGTTCGTCGGCCGCCAGCACCTCGGCCTCGGACACCGGCCGCAGGTTGTAGGCGATGCCTTCTTCCTCGCACAGCTCGCGAATGAGCTCATAGCGGATGCCTTCGAGCACATGCTCGCTCTTGGGCGGCGCGAGTACCGCACCTTCGTGCACCACCCACACGTTGCTCGCCGACGCTTCGGTGAGGAAGCCATCGCGGAACATGACCGTCTCGGCGGCATTGCGGTCGGCCGATATCTGGCGGGCGAGCACGTTGCCCAGCAGCGAGGTGCTCTTGATGTCGCCGCGCTCCCAGCGGAAATCGCGGGCGGTGACGCAGGCGACGCCGTGGTGGCGCTGCTCCGGCGTCGGCGGCTTCATCGGCGTGGACATCATGAAGACGGTGGGCTCGATGTCCGGCGGCATCACGTGGTCGCGCATGGCGACGCCGCGCGTGACCTGCAGGTACAGCAGTTGGTCGTTCGCGGGCGACGCGGCGACCAGCCTGCGGCACCGTTCCAGCCAGTCGGCTCGCCCAAAAGGATTCTCGATGCGCACCTTGGAGACGCTGCGCGTAAGCCGCGCCATGTGCTCGTCGAAGCGGAACAGCTTGCGGCCGTACACCGGCACGACCTCGTAGACGCCGTCGCCGAAGATGAAGCCGCGGTCCAGCACCGACACCTTCGCCTGGTTCAGCGGCAGGTACTCGCCGTTCAGGTAGCACAGGATGTCGGGGATCGCTTGCATGGCACCTCCGTGAACTGCAAAGGGGCAGGTTACCCCTGTTTGCGGCGCTCCATCACTTAATCCACAACCGCATCGAGTCCCAGGCCCGGCCGAAGATGCCAGCCTGCTCGACGCCGTCCATCACCACCAGGGGCACCTCGGCCACCTTGGCGCCGGCGGCCGTGGTCACCTTCAGCGTGCCCACGCGCTGGCCCTTGTGGAGCGGCGCCACCAGCGGGTCGGTGCGCTCGATCTTGGTCTGCAGGTTGGCGCCCTCGCCACGCGGCACCGAGACGAACACCGCATTGGCGGCCCCCAACTTGGCCTCGTTGGACGTGCCCTTCCAGACCATGGCGGTGGCCATGGGCTTGCTGACGTCGAACAGGCGCAGGTTGTCGAAGGCCTGGAAGCCCCAGTTCAGGAGCTTCTGGCTCTCGTTGGCACGCGCCTCCATCGAGGTGGTGTTCAGCACCACGCTCAACAGGCGCCGCTTGCCGTTGGGAAAGTCGCGCTGGGCGCTGGCGATCAGGCAGTAGCCCGCCGCCTCGGTGTAGCCGGTCTTCATGCCGTCCACCGTCGGGTCGCGGCGCAGCAGCAGGTTGCGGTTGGGCTGGGCGATGTTGTTGTACTTGTAGTCCTTGATGGAGTAGTAGGTGTAGAAGTCGGGGTGGTCGGTGATGATGTGCGACGCGATCACCGAGAGGTCGCGCGCAGTGCTCTTGTGGCCAGCCTCGGTGAGCCCGGTCACGTTCTTGAACGCGGTGTTCTTCAGGCCCCAGGCCTGGGCTTGCCGGTTCATCATCGCGACGAATCCGTCGAGCGTGCCGCCCACCGCCTCGGCCAGGGCTACCGACGCATCGTTGCCGCTCTGGATGATGAGGCCGTGCAGCAGTTCATCGACGGTCGGCGTCATGGTCGTGTCGATGAACATCAGCGAGCCGCCGCCCTTGCGCTCTTCCCACGCCCGCTTGGACACGGGGATGGTCTGCGTGAGCGACAGGCGCTTTTCCTTCACGGCATTGAAGACGATGTAGGCCGTCATCAGCTTGGTGAGCGAGGCCGGGTCGGCCGGGGCGTCGGCGTCGCGCTCGGCCAGCACCTGGTGGCTGGTCATGTCGAGCAGCAAGTAGCTCTTCGCGGCGACCTCCGGCGGCTGCAGGGCCTGGGCGGAGGCAGCGCCGGCGAGGGCCACTGCGAGAAGCAGGGCGAGAAATCTTTTCATGGGGGATGTAGAGCGAATCTCGAGGTTTCAGTTCGTCGAGCGCGGCACCTGCAGTTGGCCGACGAGGATGTTCTTGAGAAGCGTGATCTGGCCGTGGAAGAAGTGCCCCACGCCGGGCATGACGATGATGGGCAGCGACTGCGGCCGGGCCCAGTCGAAGGTGGCGGCCAGCGGGACGACCTCGTCGGCCTCGCCATGCACGACGATGGTGTCGGCGGGCACGTTGGCCATGCGCTGCTTCTGGGTGGAAGGCCCCACCAGCACCATGCGCTCGGGCCGCGCATCCGGGGTGAGCCGCTCCTGGGCCATCGACGCGACGTAGGCGCCGAAGGAGAAGCCGCCGAGCATGAAGCGCTCGCCGGGGCGGCGATGCGCGGCGATGACGGCCATCGCGTCGTCGATCTCGCCCACGCCTTCGTCCCACGCGCCCTGCGAGCCGCCGACGCCGCGGAAGTTGAAGCGCACGGTGCGAAAGCCGATGGCGAGGAAGGCCCGCGCCAGCGTGATCACGACCTTGTTGTCCATGGTGCCGCCGTGCACCGGGTGCGGGTGGCAGATGACCGCCACGCCGAGCGTCTCGCCTGCGGGTGCATCCAGCGCGCACTCGATGTCGCCGGCCTGGCCGGCAATGGTCTGCCTGACGGTGTGGACGTTCATCAGCGTCCGACGTTGGGAGGCAGCAGCAGGCGCTCGACCACTTCGCCCTTCTTCAGGTGCGAATCGACGATCTCGTCGATGTCGCTCTGGTCGACATACGTGTACCAGACCGCCTCGGGGTACACCACCGCCACCGGGCCGCCGGCGCAGCGGTCGAGGCAACCTGCCTTGTTCACGCGGATGCCGCCCGGCCCCGCAAGCCGTTCGGCCTTGATGCGCTTCTTGCAGTGCTCGAAGCCTTCTTGCGCATGATGGTTCGCGCAGGAGTTCTCGCCGCTGTCGCGCTGGTTCAGGCAGAAGAAGATGTGCCGCTCGTAGTAACTCTGGGTCATCGGGGCATTTTAGGGTTGCCCCGTATCCCTGGACGTGATGCGGACGAGCAGCCAGGCCATGGCAGCATAAGGCCACAGCCAGCCCACCCATTGCGCGACCCCATGGAAGCGGATGAAGCGACCCTGCTCCCAGGCCTGCAGGCTTTCGGAGAAGTAGGCGTCGGGCGGCGCCTGGCCGATGACCGACACCAGCCCCGTCAAGGCCATCAGGCCGACCGCCGCCACGGCCCGGCGCGGCGCGAAGGCCAGCAGGCACGCCGCGGTGAGCCCGGCGATGAGCGCGGCCATCGACGTCGGCGTGCGCCAGGCCAGGGCATGCTGCGGACCGAAGTTGAGCGCGGTGGACAAGGTCGTGGCGCCGAAACCGACCGCCACCGCGCTCACCGCCAGCAGCATGCGTCGCCAGCCGGGCCGGGACACGGTGAATGCGACCAGGCAAGGCGCGAGCAGGCCGAGCGTGATGGCGATGAACTCGCTGCCCGGCGTGAGCGCGCTGGCGTCGGTGTCGGACTGCAGCCAGGGGTTGAGAAGGTCGGCCACGCTGCTGTCCTGCAGCCAGTTGGCGAGCGCATCCCGCACCCGCGGCCACACCTGCCCGAGCCCGTAGGGCACCGGCGCGGGGAATAGCAGCCCGACGGGCCAGAGCACGAGCAAGGCCAGCCCACCCGCACTGCCCTCGATGAACCAGCGCTCGCGAACGACCTGCCAGCGCTGCATGCCGCCCAGCCGATGCACGGCGCCTCCGATCGCGGCGCCTGCCAATGTTCCGGCCGCGTTGAGCCCGAGGTCGAGGTTGGACGACACGCGAAGCGGCAGGAAGTTCTGCGTCAGCTCCATGCAGAACGACAACATGGCCCCCGCGAGCGTGGCCACCGCGATCGCCCGGCCCGTGGGCCAGCCGGAGCGCACCAGCGCACCAAGCACCAGCGCGCCCAGCGGCATGTAGCCCAGCAGGTTCGACACGATGTCGAAGCCCGTCCACCAATGCGGAAACGGCAGCGCGAGGAAGTTCCACACCGACACGCCCGGCAAGGTCCAGCCGGTGAAGGGGTACAGGCTCGCATAGACGATCAGCGCAGCGTACGTGCCGGCCAGGGGCACGGCGGAGCTGCGGTGAAGGGCCATCGGGTGCGTGTCGCTCAGAAGGGCTTGACGACCACCAGGATCACGATGGCAGCGAAGATCAGCACGGACACTTCGTTGAACAAGCGGAACCAGCGCTCGCTGCGCTGGTTGGCGAACTGCTCGAACTTGCGCAGCAGCGACCGGCAGGCATGGTGATAGCCGATCGCCACCACGACGAGGAAGAGCTTTGCATGCAGCCAAGCGCCCGCGCCGCGGAAGTAGGCCAGCCACAGCCACAGTCCCAGCGCCACGGCCGGGATCATCAGCATGCTCGAGAAGCGATAGAGCTTGCGCGCCATCATCAGGAGGCGCTCGCGCTCGGCGTGGCTGTCGGCCGGAACGGCCGCCAGGTTCACGAACAGCCGGGGCAGGTAGAAGAGGCCCGCAAACCAGCTGGCGACGAAGACGATGTGAAAGGCTTTGATCCAGAGCATCGGCGGATTATGACCAGAGCCTCTTGGGGTCCGCAGGGCATGCCGATTGCCGGCAACGGAGCATGGCGAGCTTTCCCCTCCCGGCACCGAACGTGCTGCAGGCCATCCGACGCGAGGCGCGGCCGATGGGTTCGCTGCGCGACGTGGACGCGCTGATCGAGCTCATCGGGGATTCGCGCTTCGTGCTCATGGGAGAGGCCACGCACGGCACGCAGGAGTTCTACCGCGTGCGCCACGAGCTGTCCCGGCGGCTCATCGCCGACCATGGATTCGATGCCGTCGTCGCGGAAGCCGACTGGCCTTCGGCGCTGCGTGCGAGCCGCTATGCGCAATCGTCGTCGACCGATCCCAATGCAGATATCGCTTTGCGCGAATTCATACGCTTTCCGCAATGGATGTGGCGCAACACCGAGGTGGTCGACTGGCTGGACTGGCTGCGCGCGCACAACGCCGACATCGACGAGCCCGGCGCACGCGTGGGCTTCTTCGGCCTGGACCTGTACAGCCTGCGCGAGTCGATGGATGCAGTGCTGCGCTACCTCGACGCCGCCGACCCGCCGGCCGCAGGCCGTGCGCGCGCACGCTACGGCTGTTTCGACGAGATCGCGCACGACCCACAGGCCTATGGACACGCGGTGCACTTCGGCCTGCGCGAAGACTGCAAGGACGAAGTCGTGCAGCAACTTCGCGAGATGTGCGCGAGCCTGCACCAGCGCGCCGAGGCAGGGCCCGGCGCACTCGTCGACGAGCTGTTCTACGCGCAGCAGAACGCCCGCGTCGTGCGCAACGCCGAGGCCTACTACCGAACGATGTTCGACGGACGCACGGATTCGTGGAACCTGCGCGACCGCCACATGGCCGATACGCTCTTCGCGCTGGACCACCACCTCACGCGCCGCCGCGGCCGGCCGGCGAGGCTCATCGTGTGGGCGCACAACTCGCACGTGGGCGACGCGCGTGCGACGGAGTCCTCCGAACGCGGGCAATGGACGCTCGGCCAGCTGGTGCGCGAGCAGTGCGACGTCGACGAGAGCTTTCTGCTGGGTTTCACCGCCCACCAAGGCACGGTGTGCGCCGCGTCCGACTGGGACCTGCCCGTGCAGTTCATGGACGTGATGCCGTCGCGGCCCGAGAGCATCGAGCGGCTGATGCACGACACCGGCCTGGACCGCTTCGTGCTGCCGCTGCGCCACGCCAGCGACGGTCTCGCACAGATGCTCTCGGCCGAACGGCTGGAAAGAGCCATCGGCGTCATCTACCGGCCCGACACCGAGCGCTGGAGTCACTACTTTGCGGCGTCGCTGTCGCAGCAATTCGATGCGCTGGTGCACCTGGACCGCACGCGTGCGCTGCAGCCCCTGGACATCGCGCCGTGGCCTGCCCATACCGATGAACCGGAGACGTACCCGAGCGGCATGTGAGGCAGGCGTCAAGAAAAAAGCCCCAACCATAGGATTGGGGCTTGAAAAGCCTTAACGCTGTCATCACGTTCAGGCTCCTGCTCAGGGAGGAAAAGCAGGGAATGACGACCTTGCGGCTATCATTCATCGGTTACTTTAGCAGAAGCACGCCGCTTCCGGGGAGCGGGCAACACCGGAATAACGCGAAGTCTTGCCGGGGTTCCACGGTCGTTGGACGGGCCCCACCAACTTCAACGAGAGCGCGCACCGTGGCCATCCTGCCCCCGTTCCCCCCCTTCCCCGCGAGCCGTCCGCGCCGCCTTCGCCGCGATGAATTCAGCCGTGCCATGGTGCGCGAGCACCGCCTGCACCCGAGCGACCTGATCTGGCCTGTGTTCATTCTTTCCGGCGGCAATCGCACCGAGGCCGTGGCATCGATGCCCGGTGTCGAACGCGTCAGCATCGACCGCCTCCTGCCGATGGCTGAACAGTGCCTGACCTTGGGCGTTCCGTGCATCGCGCTCTTCCCCGTCATCGACGCGAGCCTGAAGACCGAGGACGGCCGCGAGGCGCTCAACCCCGAGGGTCTCGTGCCCACCGCCGTGCGCGAGCTGAAGAAGCGCTTCCCCGAACTCGGCGTGCTCACCGATGTCGCGCTGGACCCCTTCACCAGCCACGGCCAGGACGGCCTGCTCGATGAGAGCGGCTACATCGTCAACGACACCACCGTGGACGTGCTGCGCCAGCAGGCGCTGGTCCAGGCCGAAGCCGGTGTGGACATCGTGGCACCCAGCGACATGATGGACGGCCGCATCGGCGCCATCCGCCAGGCGCTCGAAGACCGGGGCTTCGTGAACACCAGGATCATGGCGTACAGCGCCAAGTACGCGAGCGCCTTCTACGGCCCCTTCCGCGACGCGGTGGGCTCGGCGAAGAACCTGGGCAAGAGCAACAAGAAGGTCTACCAGATGGACCCGGCCAACTCCGACGAAGCGCTGCGCGAGGTGGCGCTGGACATCGCCGAAGGCGCCGACATGGTGATGGTGAAACCGGGCATGCCCTACCTGGACATCGTGCGCCGCGTGAAGGACGAATTCCGCGTGCCCACCTTCGCCTACCAGGTGAGCGGCGAGTACGCGATGCTCAAGGCCGCCGCCGCCAACGGCTGGCTGGACCACGACCTCGTGATGATGGAAAGCCTGCTCGCCTTCAAGCGCGCCGGCGCCGACGGCATCCTCAGCTACTTCGCGCTGGACGCCGCGCGCCTGATGCGCTGATGCGGATCTTCCACATCACCGGCGACCAGTTCAGCGAGCTGCAGGCGCTGCCCGAGCAGCTGCCCGCGGCCGGCTACCTGTGGATCGGCACGGCGCGGCGCGAGTTCGAGGTGAACATGCCCGAGCTGCAGACCGCCTTGCAGAAGTGGACCGGCGGTCAGCTCTTCGAGCCGCATGCGGTGGACCTGATGAACGTGCAGCTGCCCTCGCACTACGACTACACCTCGTGGTACGACGTGCTGGTGTTCCGCCGGCTCGCCGCAGGCGGCGGCAGCGCCTCGCTGTTCGTGGACGAGAACTCCGGCACGATGGCGACGGCGCGCAAGGCGCTGCAGTCCATCGATACCAGCCCGGTGGGCTTCGCCCTCTTCGACCGGGTGCTGCTCACGGTGCACCCCACCGACTGCCAAGTGCGCGACTACTTCGCGAACCGGCTGAAGGACCAGGCCCAGGGAGCCGAGGGCCGCGGCATCGTGCGGCTGCCCACGAGCCCGGCGGACCTGATGCTGCGCATGGTCAACCACATGGTGGACAGCTATCTCGCGCTGCGCCGCCTGCTCACGCGGCAGCTGGGCTACCTGCAGCAGGAACTTTTCAGCCCGCGCAGCCGCTACGACACCTGGCAGGTGCTGCTCGAATCGCGCAACACGCTGCACCTGCTCGAAGAAACCTGCGAGGACCAGCGCAGCGCGATCGTCGAATGGATCGACGCGCTCGACGAATGGCCCGACCCGCCCACCGACACCGAGCGTCGCGACCGCGAGCTGCTGCGGGTGCGTTCGCGCGACGTGCTGGAGCACATCGAGCGGGTGCTGAGCCATGTGCGCCGGCTGGAGTCGTCATCGGAGGCCGCGGTGCAAATGCATTTCGCGGCACAAAGCCACCGCACGAACGCGATCATGCGCACGCTGACCGTGCTGACCGCGATCTTCCTGCCGCTGAACCTGGTCACCGGCTTCTTCGGCATGAACTTCGAAGGGCTGCCGCTGATCCACAGCCCGCGCGGCTTCTGGTCGGTGACCGGCGTGATGGCGCTGGTGGGGATCGGGTTGAGCGTGTTCTTCTGGCGCAAGCAGTACCTCGGGACGAAGCACTGAGTCGCGGTCACGGACGGGCGTACGGGTCGCCGAAGCCCAGCCCCATCACGATCTCGCTCTCCAGCGCTTCCATCTCCTGCGCCTCGTCCTCGGCCTCGTGGTCATAGCCCTGCGCGTGCAGGCTGCCGTGGACCAGCAGATGGGCGTAGTGCGCTTCCAGGGTGATCTTCTGCTCGCGCGCTTCCTCGGCCACCACCGGCGCGCACAAGATGAGGTCGGCGCTCACCACCGGCTCATGCGAGTAGTCGAAGGTCAGCACGTTGGTCGCGTAGTCCTTGCCGCGGTACTCGCGGTTCAAGGCGCGGCCCTCCTCGGCGTCGACGATGCGCACCGTGATCTCGCCCGGCGCGGCCAGCGCGGCGCGGATCCAGCGTGCCACCTTGTGGCGCGGGAGGTGCGCTCGATGCGAAGGGTCGGCGAACTGCAGCGACAGGCTCAGCTCGGGTCGTGCGGCGCGGGCCATCAGGTCGCTTCCGACGAACGGGCCGCGTCGTAGGCCTCCACGATGCGCGCAACCAGCGGGTGGCGCACCACGTCGGCCGAAGTGAAATGCGTGGTGGCGATGCCGCGCACGCGGCGCAGCACCCGTTCAGCATCGATCAGCCCGCTCTCGGTGCCGCGCGGCAGGTCGATCTGGCTCACGTCGCCGGTCACCACGCACTTGCTGCCGAAGCCGATGCGCGTGAGGAACATCTTCATCTGCTCGGGCGTGGTGTTCTGCGCCTCGTCGAGGATGACGAAGGCCTGGTTGAGCGTGCGCCCGCGCATGAAGGCCAGCGGCGCGACCTCGATGGTGCCCTTCTCGAAGGCCTTGGTGACACGCTCCAGCCCCATCAGGTCGTACAGCGCGTCGTACAGCGGCCGCAGGTACGGGTCCACCTTCTGCGCGAGGTCGCCGGGCAGGAAGCCCAGGCGCTCGCCGGCTTCCACCGCCGGGCGCGTGAGGATGATGCGCTGCACCGTGCTGCGCTCCAGGGCATCCACCGCACAGGCCACCGCCAGGAAGGTCTTGCCGGTGCCGGCCGGGCCGATGCCGAAGGTGATGTCGTGCTCGAGGATGTTGCGCAGGTAGACGTGCTGGTTGTCCGTACGCCCGGCCAGGTCGGTGCGGCGGGTGCGCAGCACGATCTCGCCGTCCTCGCCTTCCTGCGCGGCCGCCGACCGCATGCCGCGCGCCGCGGCCTTGGTGCCGGCATCGGCGCCGGCAGCTTCGGCGAGCGCCAGGTGGAAAATCTCGGCCGGGATGGGCTTCTTCGCGCGGTCGTACATGCCTTGCAGCAGCGCCACCGCACGCTCCGCGTGGGCCTTGCTGCCCTCCACGCTGAAGGATTCGCCGCGCCGCATGATGCGCACGTCCAGCGCCGATTCGATGTCGCGCAGGTGTTCGTCCATGCTGCCGCACAGGTGGGCGAGCCGCTGGTTGTCCAGGGGGATGAAGGCGTGGCGAAGGATCACGGTGGAGGCTTTGGCGTCGGGGCCTGCATTGTCGCTGGTGGCGGTTGCCGGGGCATTCGTGCATTCCGCCCGCCGCAGCAAGCAAACGGCTTGCCTGCGATCACCGCCCTTCCTGCACAATCGCCCGCCATGCCCACGCGCGCGCTGCCCCTGTTCCTGTCCACGTTCCTGCCCCGGTTCTTCCGAGCCCTGCTCGCCCTGGGGCTGCTGGGGCTGCGCGGCGGGGCATGGGGGGCGCCCGTCGTCGTCAACACCGCGGTCAGCGTGGCCGGCTCGCAGGGCAGCTTCCCGGATAACGCCAGCAGCCAGGTGGTCAAGCTGCCCGACGACTGGTCGCAGACCCGCCCGAAGTACGACGGCTCCGTCTGGTACCGCAGCAGCTTCGACCTGCCGCCCGGCACCGCCCCCGACGAACTGCTGGCCGCGTACATCGAGCGCGCCTGTACCAACGTCGAGGTCCACCTCAACGGCCACCGCATCTACAGCGGCGGCCGCATGGCCGAGCCGCTCACCCGCAACTGCCGCTACTCGCACCTTGTGACGCTGCCGGCCGCCTGGCTGCAGCCCGCGGGCAACGTGCTGGACGTGCAGGTGGTGGGCTCCGCCTTGCAGCGCGTGGGCGCCCGCCAGCGCGCCGGCGGCTTGTCGGAGATCAAGATCGGCCTGCATTCCGAACTCGCCCGCGAACACGCGACACAGCTTTTCTGGAGCGTGCAGACGGTGGAGGTCGCGTCCATCGTGCTGCTGATCCTCGGCGCCTTCATGCTGGGGCTGTGGTGGGTCAACCGCGGTGAGGTGTCGCTGCTGTACTTCGGCGCGCTGCTGGTGGGCTGGTCGATGCTCTCGGCACGCGTGTGGTGGCGCGACTCGCCGCTGGACACGGCCACCCTCGAGTTCGTCGGCGCCTGCGCCTTCCCGCCGCTTGCGGCCTTCGCGGTGCAGTTCCTCCTGAGCCACGCTGCGCTGCGATCGCGCTTCATCGAAGGCATGCTGATGCTGCAGTGCGTGCTGATGCCGCTGACCCTGGCCCTGGGCGGCTCGGGCCGCGTCTTCCTCGTCACCAACGCCTGGTATTCGCTGCTCTCGCTCGAGGCCTTCGCCGCGATGGGCTTGTACCTCGCGATGACCTGGCGCCAGCGCCGCATCGATTTCGCGCCGATGCTGTTCATCCTCGTCTCCTCGAGCTTCGTGCTGCTGCTGGAGATGGCAGTGCAGCTGCAGGTGCTGCCAGCACCGCGCGTTCCTCTCACGCATTTCGTGCTGCCCATCCTCTTCATTGCCATCGGCGTGCGGCTGCTGCAGGTGTTCGCGCATGCCCTGCGCTCGGCCGAGGCCAACCGCTCCAGCCTGGAAGACCGCGTGAAGGAGATCACCGCCGAGATCGAACGCAACTTCGCGCAGCTGTCCGAGCTGCGCGTGGAGCAGGTGACGGAGAAGGAGCGCAAGCGCATCGCCGCCGACCTGCACGACGACCTGGGCGCCAAGCTGCTGACCATCGTTCACACCAGCGAGAGCGAGCGCATCTCCACCCTCGCCCGCGAGGCGCTGGAAGAGATGCGCCTGTCGGTGCGCGGCCTCACCGGCAAGCCGGTGCGCCTGGCCGATGCGCTGGCCGACTGGCGTGCCGAGACCGTGCTGCGCCTGGGCCAGGCCAACATCGAGACCGACTGGAAGGGCCCGGCCGAAGAGATCGAGCACCTGCTGCCGGCTCGCGCCTACGTGCAGACCACGCGCATCCTGCGCGAGGCGGTGAGCAACATCATCAAGCACAGCGGCGCATCGCACTGCAAGGTGCGCTCGAGCGTGGGCGAGCGCGACTTCGGCCTGCTGGTGCAGGACAACGGCAAGGGCATTCCGATGGAGCTCGACGGCAAGCTCGACCGTGGCCACGGCATGTCCAGCATGAAGCACCGCGCCAAGCAGCTGTCGGGTCAATGCCTGGTCGAGTCGGGTCCCGGCTACGGCACCGTGATAAGGCTCACGCTGCCCTTGTAGTCTTCGCTCCACAGTGGGTGCTCACGCTGTAGCATCTGTTCGTCCGTCGCTCCCCGGCGGCTGGAAGCGCGTCATGAACAACATCCTCCTGCTCGAAGACCTCCCCGAAATCCGCGCCTGGATGAAGCAGCTGGTGCTTCAGGTCTTCCCGCAGTCGCTCATCTCCGAAGCCGCACGCGTGCACGATGCGCTGGAGCTGATCACCGCGGTGAAGTTCGACCTGGCCCTCGTGGACCTCGGCCTGCCCGATGGCTCCGGCGTGGACGTGGTCGCGGCGCTGCGCGAATCGCAGCCCGAGGCGCAGTCGGTGGTGGTCACCATCCACGACGACGACGATCATCTTTTCCCTGCCCTGCAGGCCGGTGCCTTCGGCTACCTGCTCAAGGAACAGGCGCGCGAGCTCATCGCCGAGCAGTTGAAGCGCATGAGCCAGGGCGAGCCGCCGCTGTCGCCGTCGATCGCACGGCGCGTCATCTCGTACTTCGCGGCGCAGTCGCGCCCGCAGGAGCGGCCGCAGAACATGCCGCACGTCTCGCTCACCGACCGGGAGAACGAGGTGCTGCTGCGCGTGGCCAAGGGCTTCACGCTGCCCGAGATCGGCGTGCAGCTGAACCTGTCGCGCCACACCATCGCCGACTACGTCAAGCAGATCTACCGCAAGCTGAACGTGAGCTCGCGTGCGGAGGCCGCGCTCGAGGCGCAGCGCCTGGGGTTGTTCCGCCGCTGACGACAGTCAGCGCTGACAGGTAGGCAAAGAGACATCGGCGCAGATAATGCGCCGATGATCGGAAGACTCACCGGCGTGCTCGCCGAAAAATCGCCCCCGCAACTGCTCGTCGACGTGAACGGCGTCGGCTACGAAGTCGACGTTCCCATGAGCAGCTTCTATAACCTGCCGGGGCTGGGCGAGCGGGTCACGCTGCTCACGCACTTCGTGGTGCGCGAGGATGCGCAGGTGCTGTTCGGCTTCCTCACCCACGAGGAACGCGCCACCTTCCGCCAGCTCGTGAAGATCTCCGGCGTCGGCCCGCGCACGGCCTTGTCCATCCTGTCGGGCCTGAGCGTGAGCGAGCTGGCTCAGGCGGTGAGCCTGCAGGAAAGCGGGCGCCTGGTGAAGGTGCCCGGCATCGGCAAGAAGACGGCGGAGCGGCTGCTGCTGGAGTTGAAGGGCAAGCTGGGCGATGCACTCGTCACGCCCACCGCCGTTGCCAACGACGCGCAGGCCGACATCCTGCAGGCGCTGGTGGCGCTCGGCTACAGCGACCGAGAGGCCGCCGCTGCCCTGAAGAGCCTGCCCGCCGACGTGAGCGTGAGCGACGGCATCAAGCTGGCGCTCAAGTCGCTCGCGCGCTGAACGGCCTCGGCCACCCCTGCGAGTGGTCCCCGGCGCTTCAGTGGTGATGCGCTGACGCAGCCTGCGCCGGCTGCAGCGCCTGCACTTTCACGTCCACCACCACCTCGCCAGCCTTCTCGAACTTGAGCGTCAGCGGGAAGCTGTCGCCTTCCTTGAGCGGCGCCTTCAGCCCGATCAGCATGATGTGCGAAGCGCCCGGCCGCAACTCGACGAGCTTGTTGGCGGGCAGTTCGATCGCATCGACCTGGCGCATGCGCATGACGTCGCCGTCCATGCTGGTCATGTGCATCTCGACGCTCTTGGAGACGGGCGAGGTGGCGGACAGCAGCTTGTCGGCGCTGCCCTGGTTGTCCAGCTTCAGGTAGGCGCCGCCGTTGGGCTGGCCGGGGAGCGTGGCCTGCGCGAAGGGGTGGCCGATGGCGATGGCGCCCAGCTTGTAGCCGTGGGCGCAGGCCAGCGTCGAGGCGAATGCGAGTGCCACGCCGGCGAAGAAGGAGCCGATGAGAAGTCGGAGCTTGGTCATGATTCGTGTGTCCTGTCGGTGTTGCATCAAGGAGAGCAGCATCAAAGATCGTATTTCAGCTCGGCGCTGTAGCTGCGCTGCGGATACGGATGGAAGTTCCAGTAATGGTCGTTGTTGAGGTTGTCGATGCCGGCGGCCACGCTCCAGTGTCGGTCGACCTTGTAGAGCATGCGCAGGTCGGTGGTGAAGAACTTCGAGAAGCCCTGGTAGGCGAAGCCGTTCGGGTCGCTGTTGTTGAGGGTGCCGTACTGCGTGCTGCCGTAGCGCGCACCGAAGCTCACAGAGAAACGTTCGCCGGCGCGCCAGGTGGACACGAGGCTCGCCCGCCACTTCGGAACGCGTGGCTGCTGCTTGCCGATCGTGTCGTTCGGCACGCTCACGTAGGAACGGTTGGCGAGGATGGCAGAGTCGGCATAGGTGAGGCTCGCGAACAGGTCCACGCCCTTGATCCACAGGTCCTGCGCGTCAACGGCCGACTCGAAGCCGATCGTGCGGATGCGGTCCACGTTCTGCGTGCTGCTGACGATGGGCGTGGTGCCGGCGACGGCCTGCGAGTACAGCGCATCGCGCGTGTCCTCGTGGAACAGCGTGGCCCGCACGCGCCGGTTCGCGACGCTCCATTCGGCCGTGAGTTCGGTGGTCCATGAGCGCTCCGGCTTGAGCTCGGGGTTGCTCACCGGGTCTCCCGCGCCATTGCCCTGGTACAGCTCGCCCACGGTGGGCATGCGCACCGCGCGGCCGGTGGACAGCTTCAGCGTCCAGTCGTCGTTCACCTGGTAGCCCAGCGCCGCCTTGGGCGAGAAGTAGTCCTCGTTGCGATCCGGGAAGGGCGCGGGCGAGCTGGACTTCACGCCGCCGCTCGCCAGCCAGTTCTCCAGCCGCCCGCCCAGCACCGCCTTCCAGCGCGGCGACCAGGTCCAGGCGTCTTGCGCATACACGCTGCGCAGCTGGGTGTTGCCGCGGAAGAAGGCCACCGGCGTGGTCGCATCGCCGTTGATCCAGTCGGCCGCGTTGCTCACCACCTGTCGCCAGCGGTAGCTTTCGCGTTGAAGGCCGAAGTCGGCCTGGTGCTCGGCATTCGGCCGCCACACTGCCTTGAGCGACAGCGTGTCCCAGCCGGTGCCATGTCCATCGGTGATGCGCCCCGCGCCGCCCGAATCGGCAGCCGGCTTGGCGAGGTTGGGCGAGCGCAGGGCATCCACGTGCATGCCGTAGCTGCTGGCCGCGAACTCCCAGTCGATCGTGCCACCGCCGTGGCTGCCGACGGACAAGCCGTGCATCACGTGCACCAGGCCTTCGCGCGACTGGCTGAAGTCCGAGGGCGCGAGCGTGTAGCCGCGACCACCGATGTCGACGGTGCCGCTGTACACGGCGCTGCCGTCGGCGCGCTGCAGGTAGCTGCGTGATTGCCCGGCCGAGTTGTTGGACCAGACCCCCAGCACATAGGCTGCGCGCAGGCCCTGGCCGAAGTCGTAGGCAAGCTTGAGCTTGGCGTGGTCCTGCTCCGTGCGGTACTGGGCGCCCGCCCCGAGCAGCCACCAGTCCTGGTTGCTCTTGTCCTTGCCCGCCACCGCCCCCGTCACCGGGATGTCACCGGCAGGATCGGGCGCCTTTCCCGCGCCCAACAAGCGCGTCGCGAAGGTGAGCGGCTGCCCGTTGCTGTCCAGCCGGTTCACGTCGACCCACCACGACCAGGTCCCCGCCTTATCGCCGAGCGACACGCTGCCCTGCCAGCCCTTGTAGGTGGCATGCGTGTTGTACATGTCGAAGGGCTGCGTGAAGGCGCCGACCTTGGCATGCGCTTCGAAGCGCGTCGGCATGCGCGTGACGTAATCCACCACCGCACCCACCGAGTTGCCCGGGTAGGCGGCCGAGAACGGGCCGTACAGCACGTCCACGCGCTCGATCTCCTCCGGCGTGACGAGCCCCCAGCGCGGCGTGAAGCCCGCGCCGTTGCCCAGGTAGTTGGACAGCAGGATGCCGTCCGCATAGACCATTGAGCGAGCGCTGTTGCCCGTGCCCGACGCGCGGCTGGAGAGCACCGCATGGTTGTAGTCGCCGATGTAGCGCTTGCGCACCTGCAGGCTGGGCAGGTACTTGAGCGCGTCCTCGCTGTCGGTGGCGTTGACCTTCTGCGCGATCTCCTCGGCGGTCACGCCTTCGATGGTGGTCGGGATCTGCGAGGGCAGCGAGGACGCCCGCCCGCCGTTCACGGTGACGATGCCCAGGCGCCGCACGGGGCCGGTGCCGTCGTCGCCGGCGGCGGCGAGCTGTTCATCGGTGCTGGCGGACTGCGCCCACACGGCCAGGGGCAGGGCCGCCGCCAGCGCGGCAACGAGGTCGGCATGCAGCGCCCTCCGGCGCCATGGGGGCGAGGTGATGTGTCGGATGTTCGAAGTCATGGCCTGATCCGGCGTGCTGCAAAGGACGCCGGCCATGGAGCCCGGTGTCCATCGCAGGACACCGGCTCACGGGGTCGATGGCCGAGACGGCGCGTCACCGCACGAGGGGCGACGAACCGAAACGGACGGCGGTCGGGATCAGGCGAAGACGGGGGGTCCGTGCTTCATGCGCGCCACCCACAGCGCGCAGGCATCGGGCGCCGGCTCGCTGCGACGAGGCAGCACGGCGACCCGCGAATGCCCGGGTGGTGCGACGACCCAGTCGATCGGGTCGGGACCCGCCAATGTGGCCAGCGCGGTGAGCGCGCAATGGTCGCCATGGGCGGCGAGTTCGTGGGCCTTGTGGTCCTCGGACTTGCCGCCATGCTCGTGCCCATGGTGGTGGTGGTGATGCGCGTGCTCGTCCGGCGCGGCATGCGCCGCAACCAGCGACACCCCGTACACCGGGCACACCTCGGCCACCGGCACGCCTTGCATCTGCGCGGCCATGGCGGCGAACGCCGGCACGGCCGCCTTGAGCAGCAGCGTGAAGACTGCTGCCCACAGCGCGAGGCGCGAGGCGCGTGACCGGGACGACATGCGTTTCATTGTGCCAGCCACCCCGGCAACGGCCACGATAATGGCCGCATGAGCATCCAGACCGACGACTTCGCCCCACCCCCGCGGCGCGTGGTGAGCGCCGCGCCGGTGTCGCCCAACGAAGAGGCGATCGAGCGGGCGCTGCGGCCCAAGGAGCTGGCGTCCTACGTCGGCCAGAGCAAGGCGCGTGAGCAGCTGGAAATTTTCATCGGTGCGGCCAAGATGCGCAGCGAGGCGATGGACCACGTGCTGCTGTTCGGCCCGCCGGGGCTGGGCAAGACCACGCTGTCGCACATCATCGCCAACGAGCTGGGCGTGAACCTCAGGCAGACCTCGGGGCCGGTGCTGGAAAAGCCCAAGGACCTCGCCGCCATCCTCACCAACCTCGAGCGCAACGACGTGCTCTTCATCGACGAGATCCACCGCCTGAGCCCGGTCGTCGAGGAGATCCTGTACCCGGCGCTGGAGGACTACCAGATCGACATCATGATCGGCGAAGGCCCCGCCGCGCGCTCGATCAAGCTGGACCTGCAGCCCTTCACGCTGGTGGGTGCCACCACGCGCGCCGGCATGCTCACCAACCCGCTGCGCGACCGCTTCGGCATCGTGGCGCGTCTGGAGTTCTACACGGCCGAGGAGCTCGCGCGCATCGTGCACCGCTCGGCGGGGCTGCTCAACGTGCCGATCGACGACGAGGGCGCCTTCGAGATCGCCCGCCGCTCGCGCGGCACGCCGCGCATCTCCAACCGCCTGCTGCGCCGCGTGCGCGACTACGCCGACGTGAAGGGCAACGGGCAGATCAGCAAGACCATCGCCGACAAGGCGCTCGCGATGCTGGACGTGGACCCGCAGGGTTTCGACGTGATGGACCGCAAGCTGCTGGAGGCGGTGATCCACCGCTTCGACGGCGGCCCGGTGGGGCTGGACAACGTGGCCGCGGCCATCGGCGAAGAGCGCGACACCATCGAGGATGTGATCGAGCCTTACCTGATCCAGCAGGGCTACCTGCAGCGCACGCCCCGCGGGCGCATCGCCACGCTGGCGGCGTTCCGCCACCTGGGCGTGGCACCGCCGAAGTCGGCGGGCGACCTGTTCGAGTAGCTGCGGGCTTCCACGCGTCCGCCCTTCGATGCCTCAGGGCGAACGGGTCGCCAACCCGCGCTGCCGTCAGACCAGGTCTTCCTCGACCAGGCGGTGGTACTTCACCGCCATCGGCGAGCCGAAGCGCCGGGCGATCTCGCCCACCGTCTCGCCTTCCTCGTCGGTCGGCGCGTAGACGAGCAGCCAGCGGCAGCCTTCGGCGCTCAGCTTCTTGTAGCGCCGCATCAGCACGATCTCGTAGCCGAAGCCGGCGAAGTCGCTCGCGTGGTCCAGCATCTCGTCCATGCGGCCTGCGTGCTCGCCGGCCGAGAAATGGAGGACGTCTTCCTCGTCGAAGCCGGCCTCGTGCAGGGCCTGTTCAGCCGCGCGCTGCTGGTCCTCGTCGCGCAGCGCCATCAGCACGTGGCCGACGGGCTTGAACGCTCCCAGGGAGTGCGGCAGGTCTTCCTTCGTCATCCGCTTGATCGCCATGGGGTCACCCTCCGTTCAGGAAAGATGCGTTCCAGTCTAGGCGCCGCCCCGGCCGCGTCAATGGCTAGGCGGTTGCCCCTTTTGCCTGCATGGCCTGGGCTCGCGGCGTGCAGATGGCACCCACGCCCCACAGGCCGGCCATGATGGCGGCGGCACACGCCAGCTGCTGTCCGAGCGTCATGAGATGGGCGTTCCAGAGGAACGCCGTGGTGGCGTTCAGCACCACCAGAAAGAGCGCGGCCGCGGCCCAGGCCGCCCCCTTGGACATCGGCGGGTCGTACAGGCTCACGCGCGCGATGTCGAAGGGCTCCTTCGGAAAGCGCGCCGCCACATCCGCCGGCCGCCAGCCCGGGTGCTTGAACCACACGCGCAGCTTGTCCAGCCAGTTGCGCGCATGCCAGGAATCGCGCGCCATGTCGGCATAGTTGTGCAGGTTGGCCCACACCGGGTTCCAGCTGCGCAGCGGCCCGCGCGTGCCGTAGACGATCTTCTCGCGGTCGTCCTCTTCGATGAAGCTGCCGAACAGGCGGTCCCACACGATGAAGATGCCGCCGTAGTTCTTGTCCAGGTACTTGTCGTTCACGGCGTGGTGCACGCGGTGGTTGCTGGGCGCGCAGAACCAGCGGTCGAACCAGCCGAGCTTGCCGATCTGCTGCGTGTGCACCCAGTACTGGTACAGGAGGTCGATGAGCGCCACGGTGGCGAACACCACCGGCGGGATGCCGGCCACCGCCATCGGCAGGTAGAAGAGCCAGCCCGCGACCCAGCCGCTGGACGTCTGCCGCAAGGCGGTGGAGAGGTTGTAGTCCTCGCTCTGGTGATGCACGACGTGCGCGGCCCAGAAGAGCGCCACGGTGTGCCCGGCGCGGTGCAGCCAGTAGTAGAAGAAGTCGTAGGCGACAAGGCCCGCGAGCCATACCCACAGCGACTTCTCGCTCAGCTGCCACAGCGCCGCATGCTCGAACACCATCGTGTAGATGCCCACCGCGAAGAGCTTGCTGAACACGCCCGTGACCTGGCTGAGCACGCCCAGGCCGATGCTGTTCATCGCGTCGTTCAGGCGGTACGTGTTGTTACCACGCTTCCAGCCAACGAGGAATTCGATCCCGATCAGCAGGAAGAAGACGGGCGTGGCGAGAACGATGATCTGGGGGCCGGTCAGCATGTTTCGCATGATCGTGCGGTTCCACTTGGCGGGGTAGAGGGAGACCCCGGAAACGACTTGATGGAAACCCGGGTTGCATGCCGGGGCGAGCGGGGCTTGGGATGACGCACGCAGGACGGTCCCGCGGCCGCTCGGTGGTAGCGTGCAGGCCTGTGAGCACGCCCTCGCCCCAGCCTCTTCCCTCGCTCGCCTCGGCACGCGCCGACGAGCTGCCGCTGCCGCGCTGGTCGCGCCGCCTCGCCTACGCCGCCTTCTGGATCGCCGCCGGGCTCTTCCTCGGCATCGCCGAGCTGCAGCATTACCTGCGCGTGGGCGGCCAGCACCCGTGGGAGCCCTTCCTGTGGGAGATGTCGAGCATGGCCTCGACCGGGGTGCTGACGCTGGGCATCTTCGCCTGGCATCGGTGCCTCTTCGACACGCCCCGGCCCACGGCCGCGCGCATCGGCGGCCATCTCGCCGGCGCGCTGGCCTACGTGATCGGCCACTCGGCCCTCATGCATGCGATGCGCGCAGTGGTCTATGCCACTGTCGACGTCCGCTACCACCCGGGCGACGTCGCGTCCATACTCGGCTACGAGGGCGCGAAGGACCTGGTCTCCTACACGCTGATCGTCGCGATCTCCCACGGCGTGCTCCTCTTGATGCGCGAGCGCCGCCAGCGCGCCGACGTGGCCCGGCTGAACGCCGAGCTGGCGGCGGCGCGCATCGCGCGGCTGCAGGAGCAGGTGCAGCCGCACTTCCTCTTCAACACGCTGAACCTCGTCTCCTCGGTCATGTACGAGGACGTGGAGCGCGCCGACCGCATCCTGTCGGACCTGGCCGTACTCCTGCGCCGCTCGCTGGACGCGGGCCGCCAGCCCACGCACCCCCTGCGCGAGGAGATGCGCCTGGCCGAGCCCTTCCTGTCCATCATGGGCCAGCGTTTCGGCGGCCGGCTGTCGTCGCGCATCGACGTGAGCGAAGAAGCGCTGGACGCCGAGGTGCCCAGCCTCGTGCTGATGGCGCCGCTTGAAAACGCGGTGAAGCACGGTGTCGCACAAAGCGGCTCGCCGGTGGACGTTCGCGTGAGCGCCACGGTGCGCGACGGCATGCTCGAAGTCAGCGTGGCCGACAGCGCCGGCCGGATGGAACGCGACGAGCGGCCCGGCAGCGTGGGCCTTGCCAACACCCGCGAACGACTGGCCGCGATGTACGGTGAGGCAGCGTCCGTCTCGCTCATGCGCGAGGACGGCCACACCGTGCTGCGCATGCGCTGGCCCTGCGTCAAGGCCGCGTCCGGCGGCGGCGCGGCATGAAGGTGCTGATCGTCGACGACGAGCCGCCGGCACGCGCCAAGCTGCGGCGCTTTCTCGCGGACATCGAGGGCGTGCACCTCGCCGGCGAGGCAGGCAGCGGCGACGATGCCTTGCAGCTCGTCGCGCAGGCGCCGGTGGACGCCGTCTTCATGGATATCCAGATGCCCGGCCTCAGCGGCCTCGAAGCGGCGGCGTCGCTGCCCTCGGGAACGCTCGTGGCCTTCACCACCGCCTATGACGAGTTCGCGGTCCGGGCCTTCGAGCTGAATGCGGTGGACTACCTGCTCAAGCCCTTCACCCGCGAGCGGCTCGCCGCCTGCGTGGAACGCTTGCGGCAGCGCCTGCCTGCGCCCGAGCGCGAGCAGCAGCGTCAAGGCCTGCTCGCTGCGCTGCACAGCCTGCAGCCGGTCGCTGGCCACTGGATGGTGTCGCACCGCGGCGCGCTGCACCGCGTGGCCCTCGCCGACGTGGAAGTGGTCGAGGCCGCCGACAACTACATCGAGCTCCACACCGAAGGCAACACCTGGCTCGACCGCGTCACGCTGGCCGCATTCCTCGCGCACCCGGGTGCGGGCGACTTCGTGCGCGTGCACCGCTCCTTCGCGGTGAACCGCATGCGCATCGCGCGCATCGAGCCGTTGGCCAAGGGCGATGCGCAGCTCACGATGGACTCGGGCCGCGCCGTGCGGGTGTCGCGACGCTATCGCGAGCTGCTCACGGCTGGCTGACGTCCCGCCGGCCCCATGCGCGGCCCGGCTCGCCACGAATCGCTCGCACCGCGGGCGCCCGGCCGCCACGATGTGCGCATCGCCCACGACAAGGGGCCAACGCAGGGACGCACGCCATGAACGACAGCAGCATCGCTCACCCCACCCGCCGCCACGACCTCGACTGGGTGCGCATCGGCGCCTTCGCGCTGCTCATCCTGTACCACACCGGCATGTACTACGTGACCTGGGACTGGCACGTGAAGTCACCCTTCGCCTCACACGCCGCCGAGCCCTTCATGATGGTCAGCTCGCCCTGGCGGCTGTCGCTGCTGTTCTTCGTGTCCGGCGTGGCGACGGCCTTCATGCTGCGCCGCGGCGACGACGGCTTCGTCGGCAGCCGCTCGCGCCGGCTGCTCATCCCGCTCGTGTTCGGCATGCTCGTCATGGTGGCGCCGCAGACCTACTTCGAGATGGCGGAGAAGACCGGCTACGGCGACGGCGCACTCGCTTTTTTCGGCCGCTACCTCACGGCCGACAAGAACTTCTGCGTCAACGGCCACTGCCTGATCGTGCCGACCTGGAACCACCTGTGGTTCGTCGCCTACCTGTGGGTGTACAGCATGGCCTGGTGGGCGCTGCGCCGGCTGTTCCCGCAGGGCGTCGAGCGCGCATCGGCGTGGCTTGGCAAGGCTTGCGCGGGATGGGGCGTGCTCGCATTGCCGGTCGCCGTGCTGGCCTTCTTCCGCATCACGATGGCGGCGCGCTTCCCGTCCACGCATGCGATGGCGGGCGACTGGTTCAACCATGCGCAGTACGCGAGCGTCTTCCTGCTCGGCGCCGTGCTCGCGCACCAGGACGCAGTGTGGGAGGCGCTGCGGCGGCTCCGCTGGGTGTCGTTGGCAGTCGCGCTCGCAAGCTACGCGTTCATCGCCTGGAGCTTCAGCGGCGCGATGTCGGCATCGGCCGTGCCCGATGCTTGGCGCCTGCTGCAACGGGCGGTCTATGCCACTGACCAATGGGCGTCGATCGCCGCCATCCTCGGCTTCGCGCGCCAATGGTCGCCGGGCGACAGCGCGGCACGCCGCTACCTCACGCAAGCCATCTTTCCGTTCTATATCGTCCACCAGACGGCCATCGTGGTGATGGCGCACGCCTTGAAGCCCGTGGCCTTGTCGCCCGCGGTGGAAGCGCCGCTGCTCATCGTCGCGACGTTTGCCGTGTGCTTCGCAAGCTTCGAGATCGTGCGCCGGTTGGCGTGGCTGCGTCCGCTCTTCGGCCTGTCGATGACCGAGCGGCCGCCGCGGCCGAGGGCCGCCATCGCGATGGGTGCAGCCGGCCAGCCGTGAAGGTTCAGGCGCGAGGACTCAGACGAGGCAGCCGCGCGCATCCACCGGCCACACCGCCGACACGACGCCATGCCCCACGCCGCCACTCACCGCCACATAGGCGTCGTGCAGGTTCACCGTCGGATCGCAATGCCCCGGTACCAGCCACACCGTGTCGCCCAGCTCGGGCAGCGCATCGCCGCGCGGCCGCAGGATGCCGTGTTCGTCGCCGCCGTTGGCGAACTCCAGGTCGCGGCCCCACACGCGCGGCAGGCCGGAGTCGATGGCGTGCGACTTGTGCCCCGCGTCCACCACCGCATGCGCGCTGCCGCGGCTGATCACCTGGCTCTTCACGAAGAGCGCATGCTCGAACACCGGCGCGCCGGGCGTGGGCTGGTTGTCGGCGTAGTCGCGGTCCATGAAGAGGTAGCTGCCGGGCTGCAGCTCGCCGTACACACCGCTCGCCGCCTCGAAGGCGAAGGTGCCGGTGCCCGCCCCCGTGACGAGCGGGCAGTCGATGCCCACCGCCGTCACCGAGGCCTGCGCCGCCCGCGCCACGGCGACGGCATGGTGGATGGCCGCCTCGCGCTGCGCAGCCTCGCGCAAGTGCTGCGCGCGGCCGTGGTAAGCCTGCAGGCCCGCGAAGCGCAGGCCGTGCGCCACCACCTGCTGCGCCAGCGCCCCGGCCGCGGCCGGCGACACGCCGCAGCGGCCCTGGCCCACGTCGACTTCCACGAACACGTCCAGGCTCGCCGAATGCGAGACGAGCGCGCGGGCCAGCCGCTCGATGCCGGTCACCGAATCCACCGCAATCGCGAGCTGGATGCGCGTGGCCAGCCGCGCGACGCGATCGAGCTTGGCGGGGTCGATCACCTCGTTGCTGATGAAGATGTCGCCCACGCCGCCGTCGGCCAGCGCCTCGGCCTCCGACAGCTTCTGGACGCACACGCCCACCGCGCCCGCGGCCATCTGCATCTTCGCGATGAGCACGCTCTTGTGCATCTTGGCGTGGGGCCGCAGCTTCATGCGGTGCGTGCGCGCAAAGTCGGCCATGCGCGCGAGGTTGCGCTGCATGGCGTCGAGGTCGATGACCAGCGCCGGCGTCTCGATCGCGGCGACCGGGTCGCCCGCCGCCAAACTGATTCTCACGCCGCGCTGCCGACCTTGTCGGCCGATTCGTCGAGCGTGTCGTCGTCGAGGTGGAAGGTGTCGCTCCAGCCCACCAGCATGAAGCCTTCGGGTGTGTAGAGCACGCGGTTGATGCTCGCGTTGCCCAGCTGCCAGGAACGCGGCGCCTGCAGGTCGATGCGCGACGCAGCGCGGTACAGGCAGTCCATCACGCCGCCGTGCGCGACGAGGGCGATGGTCTGCCCCGCATGCGCGGCCGCCAGGCGCGAAGCCGTGCTCACGCAGCGCTCGTAGAACACCGGCAGCGATTCGCCGCCCTCGGGCGCGAAGCCGAGGTCGCGCTTGCGCCAGCGCTCGCTTTCCGCGGGCCAGCGCTCTTCGATCTCCTTCCAGGTGAAGCCCTCGAAGGCGCCGAAGTGCCGCTCGCGCAAGCCGGTGTCGGTGACGATGTCGCAGCCGGTGCTGTCGGCCACGGCACGTGCGGTGTCGTAGGCGCGGGTCAGGTCGCTCGCGTAGATCGCGACGATGCCTTCGTCGGCCACCGCCCGGCCCAGCCGACCCGCCTGCCAGCGGCCGACGTCGTTGAGCGGGATGTCCAGCTGCCCCTGGATGCGGGTGTCCACGTTCCACGCGGTCTCGCCGTGGCGGATCGCGATGACGCGGGTGACTCTGTCCTGCATGGAAGCCTGTCGTCGAGAAGCGGGCGCAGGGCTCAGCCCATCAGCCGCTTGTTGAGCGTGTAGGTGCCCGAATGCGTGGCCTCGCCGCGCACGTAGGGGTAGATGGCCTCGCGCACCTGCGCCCCGGTGAAGGCGCCCTGCACCGGCGCGCGCTCGATGGACAGCGCGTACAGCGTGAAGACGTAGTGGTGCACCAGGGAATCGTTGAAGGGTGGGAAGGGGCCGTCGTACCCGAAGTAATCGCCCTTCATGGCCTCGTCGCCCGCGAACCAGCCGGTGAAGTCGTTGATGCCGTGGCGCGCGTCGTGCAGCGTGACCGGGCCCGGCTTGCCGCGCGGCGTGAAGCCGTGGCTGAACTCGCCCTCGGCGATCTGCGACATCGTCGCCGGAAGATCCACCAGCACCCAGTGGAAGAAGTCGACCCGCGCCAGGTCGCCGGGGATCTCGCGGTCGGGCTTGTTCACGTCGTCGCCGCGGCTGGGCACGTCGAAGTCGTGGCAGATCAGCGCAAAGGACTGCGTGCCCGCCGGCACCTCGCTCCACGCGAGATGCGGGTTGAGGTTGTCGGAAAACGTCGGGTTGCCCTTCGGGTCCAGCCGGCCGGCGGCGTACTTGGGCGGAATGCGTTCGCCGTTGATCCAGCTGTCGCTCCAGAGCTTCATCGTCGATCCTTCATGCATTTTCGTGGCTCAGACACCCCAGACGATTTCCTGGTCGGCCGCGTGCGAGCGCTTCATCATGTCCACCAGCGGCCACGCGCGTTGCCGAAGGCTCACGCCGTCGCCATGCGCGAGTTTGCGCCCATCGGCGGCCGCTTCCTCCTCGGCCTGCTTGCGCCGCGCGTCATCCGCCGCCACCGCCTGCTCGAGCGCTGCGATGGCCCCGGGCATGTCGGCCGGCTCGAGGATGCCCTTGGGCGCCGGTGCCTTGCCGATGATCCGCAGCACCTCGTCGCCGTTCGGTCCCATCATGATGACGTCGCCGGCGGCCTTCGAGCGGAACTTGTAGATCATCGCGGTCCTTCGTAGATGTACCGTCGGTTGAACGGATAGACCGATTGTGCCCCGCGCATCGGCCCGTCGTTCAAATCGCCGCTCGGCCGCGTGGCCAGCATCTGGTGCAGCGAGATCCAGCCTCGCTCGAAACTCATCGCGCTGCCGGCCAGGTACAGCCGGTAGGCGCGCACCACGCGGTCGGTGGTGACCTCACGTGCGCGAGCAAGCGATGCCTCCAGGTTGTCGCTCCAGGCCCACAGAGTGCGCGCGTAGTGCGGGCGCAGGTTTTCCACATCCACGGCTTCCAGGTGCGCCTCGCTCATTACCTTGAGCACGTGCGAGACGTGCAGCAGCTCGCCGCCGGGGAAGATGTAGCGCTCGATGAAGTCGCCCATGCCCGCGCCCAGCTGCCCGTTGTCGGTGCCGCCGGCCGTGATGCCGTGGTTCATCAGCAGGCCGCCCGGTTTCAGCAGCCGCCAGACCTTGTCGAAATACGGCCGCAGCTGCGCGCGGCCCACGTGCTCGAACATGCCGATCGAGGCGATCTTGTCGTAGGGCTCGTCCTCGTCGAGCTGGCGGTAATCGCGCAGCTCCATGCGCACGCGGCCCCGCAGCCCCTTCTCCTCGATCAGCCGATTGACGTGGTCGAACTGGTTCTTGCTGAGCGTGATGCCATGCGCCTGCACGCCATAGTGCTCGGCCGCCCACAGCAGCAGCCCGCCCCAGCCCGCACCGATGTCCAGGAAGCGCTCGCCGGGCTTGAGCATCAGCTTCCGGCACACATGGTCGAGCTTGGCTTCCTGTGCTTGCGCCAGGGTCATCGCCGCGTCGGCGAAGTACGCGCACGAGTACACCCGCCGCGGGTCCAGCCACAGCGCGTAGAAGTCGTCCGAGACGTCGTAGTGGAAGGCGATCTGCTCGGCGTCCATGTGCAGGCCATGCCGCACCTTGGACCGGCTGGTGCGGATCATGTCGCGCCACCAGCGCAGGGGCGCCGCGCCGCTGTGCGCCTGCGTGGGGTTGGCACCGATCATCTGGGCGGCGACCTGCATCACGTCGCGCATGGAGCCATCCATGTCGAGCTTGCCCTCGACGTGGTCTTCGGCCACCCGGCCGATCTGGCCCGCCGCGATGGGCGCGAGCGGCGACCACTCGCGCAGCTTGAGGATGACCCGTGCGTCGATCGCACCCACACGCTGTCCCGCGGGCAGCTCGACCGCAAGCGGCAACTGCAGGTCGGCCAACTTTCTCTCGAGCAGCGAAGTGATGGGAAGCATGGCACCCCGTCGAATCAGCCCAGAAACGCATCCGGCCGGGCAGCCGGGCCCACGGCGTTCCTGTCGGGCTGAATGTACAAAGAAACGGGAGGCTCTGCGAGCCACCGTGTTTCAGGGCGGGTCTTCGCCTTGCGGGCGTCCAGCCGTCAGTCCGGAGACCGGCCGAAGGCCGTGTCGATGACTTCGCTCTCGCTGATGCAGACGCTACCGTCGGCTGCCCATTCCACGCGGGTGATGCCGGGCCACATGCTCTCGATGCGGCGCAACTCCGCGTCCTGCTTGCTCAGCATGCCGCGCTGGGCGCGCACCTGGTCGGCGAGCTCGGCGTTCTCCAGGCGCAGCCGGCGCGTCTCGATCGCATCGGCGATGGCCGCGAGCAGCTCCGCCTCGCCCCAGGGCTTGATGACGATGCGGCCCACTTGCGCCACGTTCACCGCGTCGACCACGGTGTCGAACTCGCGCGAACCCGACAGCAGGATGCGCGCGGTCTGCGGCTGGACCTCGCGGATGCGGCGCAGGGTCTCGACGCCATCGAGCTCGGGCATCCGGTAATCGGACATCACGAGGTCGATGCTTCGTTCGTGCGCCGCCTCGATGGCCCTGAGCGGCGAGGTGTAGGTCTCGACGGCCAGGCCACGCCCGGGCACGGGCGGATGCTGGCGCAGCATGCGCTGCAGGGCCGACAGCACGTGCGGCTCGTCGTCGATGAGCATGATTCGGATGTCGTCGCTCATGGGGTGCTCCGGTAGACGGTGATCTGCAATTCCTGGCCGATGCGGCGCTGGAAGGCGTCGAGCCGGCGGATCATGGGTTCGTCGAGCAGGTGGTCCTTGGACAGCAGCAGCACGCCCATGCCGGCCGTCAGGTCCTGCGACAGCACCATGCCGGGCTTGAGGCCGGACACGGTCAGGGTCTTCGTCGCGACGGCGCTCGATTCCTCGTTCAGCAAGGCGACGAAGGCCGACGCCACCCTGGGGTCGAAGCGCGTCTCGCTGCCGTTCTTGAGCCAGTTGCAGGCGTCCTGGTGGGTGAAGGCGCGCGTCTCGATGGAGCCCGCGCGCAGCCGCTCGTACTCGCTGCACGCACGCAGCACGCGTGCGCCCAGCGGAATCGCGTCACCCTTGAGGTGCGCGGGCATGCCCTTGCCGTCCCAGCGCTCGTACAGGCTGCGCAGTACGCGGCCGGCACCGCGCAGCGACTGCAGCGACATCAGGTAGCCGTCGGCATGCAGCGGATGCTTCATGAACTCGTCGCGGTCGCGGCCGGTGAGCGCGTTCATCGGCGTGGTGAGCCACTTCTCGACGAAGGTGAGCTTGCCCAGGTCTTCCAGCAAGGCGGCATAGACGGTGTCCTGCAGGTCGTCGCCGCACAGCCCGACGCGCGGGCCCAGGCTCTTGACCTGCTCGGCCACCTTGCGCGAAACGCCGCCGGTGAGCCCGGGGCGCTGCTCGAGGATGGTGGACAGCACCTTGATCGTGCCCTGGAAGTCGGCGCTGATGCGTGCGTGCGCGGACTTGACCTCGTCGCTCGCCTTCTGCAGGTCGCGCGTGCGCTCCTGCACCTTCTGCTCCAGCTCCTGCGCGTGGCGCTGCAGCTGCTCGTTCTGCTCGCGGGTCAGCGCGAGCAGGCTGTCGCGCTCGCGCGCCAGGCGCTTGCGCTCCAGGCCGTCGTGCACCACCGACAGCAGCACGTCGTCGTCCCAGGGCTTGGACAGGTAGCGGAAGATCTCGCCGTGGTTCACCGCCTCGATGGTGGAGGTGATGTCGGCATAGCCGGTGAGCAGGATGCGCACCGACTCCGGCAGCTTCGCGCGCGCGGCCTGCAGGAACTGCGCGCCGGTCATCTGCGGCATGCGCATGTCGGAGATGATCACGTCCACCGGCTGCGACTCGAGCAGCTGCAGCCCTTCCTCGCCGCCGAGCGCGGTGTGCACCGTGAAGCCGCGCGAGCGCAGCGTGCGGCGCAGCGCCGAGACGATGTTGGGCTCGTCGTCGACGGCCAGCACCGAGAAACCCGCACCGATGGCGTCAGCCATGAAGTGCCTCCTCGCTCAATTGGGCTTCGCGCACCCGTGGCAGGACGACGCGAAAACTCGTGCCCTGCCCCGCCGCACTGCGAAGCTCGATGCGGCCGTTGTGCTTTTGCACGATGGAGTAGGACACCGACAGGCCGAGCCCCGTGCCCTGGCCCACCGGCTTGGTGGTGAAGAAAGGCTCGAAGATGCGCGCCTGCACGTCCGGCGGCATGCCGCAGCCATCGTCGGCCACCTCGACCCAGACGCGGGCATCGTCGAAGCCCGAGCGCAGGGTGATGGTGCCCTTGGTCGCGATCGCCTGCGCCGCGTTGACCAGCAGGTTCATGAAGACCTGGTTGAGCTGCGTGGGCAGGCAGGGCACGTCCGGCAGCGGCACCAGCTCCTTCACGACGGCGGCCTTGTACTTGATCTCGTTCTGCACGATGTTCAGCGTGCTCTCCAGCCCCTTGACGAGGTTGGCGTCTTCCCACGATTCGCCCTTGTCCACGCGCGAAAAATCCTTGAGGTCCTGCACGATCTTCTTCACCCGGTCCAGGCCCTCGCGCGTCTCGGCGATGAGCTGCGGGATGTCCTCCTCGAGGAAGTCGATGTCGCACTGCGGCGTGGGTCCTTCGCCCTTGCCGCTCAGGTGGCGAACCACCCGAAGCAGCTCCTCCATGTAGCCCTTCAAGGTGCCGACGTTGGAGTAGACGTAGCCCACGGGGTTGTTGATCTCGTGCGCGACGCCGGCGGCGAGCTGGCCGATGGAAGCCATCTTCTCGGACTGCAGCAGTTGCTGCTGCGTCGCCTGCAGCCGCTCGTTCATCGCGCGCATCTCTTCGTTGAGCTGCGACAGCCGGTCGATGCGGTCCAGCTGCGCGCCGTGCAGGTTGGCGTTGTCCACCACCAGCGCGACCAGCGTCACGAGGGCGCGGCCGCGCGCGACGTCGTCCTCGGCGAAAGGCGTGTTCTCGCCCAGGCGGTTCATCGACAGGGCGCCGATGCGGCGGTTCTTCACCGCCAGCGGCCAGCAGATGGCCGAGCGCGGGCGGCCCGCGGGGCGCTGCGGGCCGGCGTCGTCGCCTCGCTTCAGATCGCCATTGATGAGGATGGGCTCGCCGTTCTGCGCGACCTTGCCGAGCACTCCGGTGCCCAGCGCCACGGCCTGCCCGACCACGCCCTCCGGCAGGTCGATGCCGGCGACGATGCGCAGCATGTCGGGTTCCTGGCGGTCGATCACGGCCAGGCTGCCGCTTTGCGCGCCGAAGCTGCGCACGATGTGGCTGAGCATCTTCTGCAGCGATTGGTGCTCGCCGTCGGACTCGCGGCTGAGCTCGTGCAGCTCCTCCACGAGCGACAGGGCGGCGGCTGAACTGGCATCCATGTCCATCGTCCTCATGCGTTGAGCAGGCTGCCCAGCGTCTCGATCTCCGCCCGCGCCTCGTCCATCGCCTGCCGGATGGGGGCGAGCGTGTCGGGCATGAGCACGGCGATCTGGGCCGCGTCCGCCTTGGGGCCCGCCAGGCGGTTGGCCACCCACACGGCCTGCTGCACGAGCGTGAGCTGCGACACCGGCGGGGTGGCGTGGTGCACGCGTGCCGCGTCGGCGATGACCTGCGGCAGGCCCCAGGCCTCGAGCAGGTCGGCGCCCAGGCTGTCGTGGGCCTCGCCGAACGCGCGGACCTCCAGCGGGCGCACGTCGCCGCCCGCGGCTTGCGCGTGCAGCGCGATGTAGGCCGCGCCGTGCACCTGCAGCAGGTGCACCTGCCCCATGTCGTGCAGCAGGCCGGCGGTGAAGGCAAGCTCGGAAGCCGCCACGTCGTCGGGAATGAGGCGCCGCGCCAGCGCTGCGCAGCTCACGGTGTGATGCCACTGGGTGCGCGCGAACTCCGGATCGATGTCCTCGCGGCGCAGCGGCGTCGCCACCGCCAGCGACATCACCATGCGGCGCACCGCGCTCATGCCCAGCACCATCACCGCCTCGGACACGCCCGCGATCTGCCGGCGCATGCCGAAGAAGGGCGAATTGACCAGGCGCAGCAAGGACGCCGTGAGCGTGGGGTCGAGCTCGATGAGCCGGCCTACGTCGCTCGCCGAGGCGGTGGGGTCCTGCATCTGCTGGATGAGCTGCACCGCCACCGCCGGGAAGGGCGGCGGCAGGACGGGCCGCCTGGTGCGTGGCGCCGGGGCCGCGGTGGTCGTCTTCATGCGAACGCTTCTCCTTGAAGCAAGGTGAGGACCGTGCCCGTGCCGCGGGACGTGGCCCCAAGGTCATTGCAGTGCACGTGATATCGGATGCCGGCGATATCCACCTGGAGCCGCTGGCCGCGCCGCTCCGCGAAGAAGCCCATCGGCCCTTCGCAGGGAAGCACGTCGTTGACGTGCTCGCCCACCACCGACGTGCCGTCGCCCAGCAGCGCGTCGGCCGCGGCATTGCTGATGGCGATCATTCCGCTCGCGTCGATGCCGAGGATGGGCACCGGCACCACGCCGAGCGCCTCGTGCGTCACGTCCAGCGCCGCCTCTTCGCGCAGCAGGCGCTCCTCGTTGAGGTGCAGGCGGTTCTCCAGCTGCCGGTTGCTGTCGCGCAGGCGCTGCTGCAGCCGCTGCCCCTCGGCGACCATCTCGAACTGGCGGAAGGCGCGCTCGATCTCCTCGTTGAGGTTGACGTCGTTCCACGGCTTGGTGAGGAACTTGTAGATGGCGCCCTCGTTGATCGCCTCGGTGACCGACTGCAGCTCGGTGTAGCCCGACAGCACGATGCGCACCGTGTGCGGGTAGAGCTGTTTGACGCGCGCGAGGAAATCGGTGCCGCGCATCAGCGGCATGCGCTGGTCCGACATGACCACGCCCACCGGGTGGCGGGCGAGCAGCTCGAAGGCTTCGCCGGGCGTGGCCGCGGTGTGCACCGTCCAGGGCTGGCCGCGGAACACGCGGCGCAGCGAGCGCAGGATGTTCGGCTCGTCGTCCAGCAGCAGCAGGTGGCGCTCGCTTTGCGGTGCGTCGTCCGAGTGTTGGGCGTGGTGCGAGAGCGACTGCGCGAAGGCCCGGCCGGACGCCAGCATCGCGCTCGCGTCCGCGGCGTCCATCGGCCGCGCGAACAGGTAGCCCTGCGCGAGTTCGCAGCGCAGGTTGGAGAAGAACTGCAGCTGCCCCTCGGTCTCGACGCCTTCGACCACCACGCGCAGCCTGAGCGCGCGCGCCAGCTCGCAGGTCATGCGCGCAACCATCGCATCGGAGGGGTTCACCACCGCGCCCTGCACGAAGCTCAGGTCGAGCTTCAGGCAGTCCAGCGGCAGGCGCGTGAGGTAGCTGAGGTTGGAATAGCCGGTGCCGAAATCGTCGATGGCCACCGAGATGCCGTGGCGGCGCAACGCCTGCAGGCGCCCGATGATCGAGAGGTTGGCGTCGGTGAGCGTGCGCTCGGTGAGCTCCAGCTCGATCTGGTTGCCCGCGATCTCGTGCTGCTCCAGCAGCTGCAGCAGGTGGTCCGCAACGTCCTGCGTCTCGAACACGCTCGGCGGCACGTTCACCGCCATCTGCAGCCCGTGGTGGCCCAGGTCCTCCCACGCCCGCAACTGGCGCACGCTTTGGTCCAGCACCCAGCGCGTCACCTCGCCGGCCATGCCGCAGCTTTCCACCACGGGAATGAAATCCGCCGGCGACACCACGCCGCGCGCCGGATGCTGCCAGCGCAGCAGGGCCTCGAAGCCCACGATGCTGCCGGTGGCCAGATGCACCTGCGGCTGGTAGACCAGGCGGAACTGGTCGTTCGCGAGGGCGCTGTGAAGCTCGAATTCCACCAGCCGGGCCGACACCTGGCGCGGGCTCGGTTGGGAAGACACGAACTGCAGCGGTTCATGGCCGGCCGCCAGGCCACGCTCGGCCGCGGCCTGCACGGCGCCCAGCAGCGCAACGGAATCACGGCCATCCTGGGGCAGCAGGGCCACGCCCGCGGCCATCTTCACGCGCATGGGGCGCTCGCGGCTTTCCAGGGGGATCGGCAGTTCGGCGAGCAGCCCGGTGGCCAGCATCTCGGCCTCTTCGCCGGCGCCGATGAGCGGCAGCAGCACCACGAAGCGCAGGTCGGACAGCACCGACATGCTGGCGCGCGCGGGGACGAGCCGGCGCAGGTGCGACACGACGGTCGCCTCCACGCCCTCCAGGCCCTGCCGGTCCAGCAGGCCGTCGTCGTTGCCCACCTGCAGCCTCAATTCGATCAGGGCGTGATGCCGCCCGGTGACGAGATGGTCGGCCAGTGCCTCGTCCAACCGCTGGCCGATGAAGTTGCGGCCGCATTCGGCCGCCATGCCGTGCGCCTCGAGCAGCAGCTGCAGGCTCACGTCGCGGCGCAGCTCGTCGCTCACGTCCTGCTGCATGCCCACGTAGTGCGTGAGCCGGCCGCGCTCGTCCACGAGCGGTGCGAGGCTCAGGCGGTTCCAGAAGGGCGAGCCGTCGTGCCGGTAGTTGCGCACGACGGTGGTGAGCCGCTCGCCTTGCGCGACGGCCCGGCGCATCTCGGCGCAGGCGCGGGCGTCGGTCTGCGGACCCTGCAAAAAGCCGCAGCCGCGACCCAGCACTTCGCCGACGTGGTATCCGGTGAGGGTGAGAAAGGCGGGGTTGGCGTAGACGATCGGATGCCCCGGCAGCCCGACATCGCACAACACCATCGCCCCTTGGCACGCATCGAGTGCCTGGATCGCCAGTGCGTGCGGCAGCGCTGCGAGCACTGCCGGCGCCATGGGCGCGACAACCGTGGTCATTTCTTTCTGCTCCCTTGGAAAACTCCCGGCTGGGCACTGTTGTCGGTTCAGTGCGTCAGCCTTTGAATGATCCGATACGAAACAGGCGTGCGATGCGCGGTAAAGCGCCGGATTTGGCCGGCAACTTCGGCCCGCAAATGCGGGCCGGGCGCCATGGTGTGGCGCAGTGCACGAATGGCGGGGCGGCGTCGCGCCGCCCGCGTCGGCTGCCTCAGAGCGTGGACGGCGGATCCGACGGGTCCAGGCGCGCCTCGAAGCTCGTGCTGTCCAGCGCGGGCGCGAAGAGGAAGCCCTGGTACTGCTCGCACCCGGTGCGCATGAGGAACTGGCGCTGGTCCTCGGTCTCCACGCCCTCGGCCACGATCTCCAGGTGCAGCGCGCGCCCGAGGTTGACGATGGCGTTGACGATGCCCACGTCGCTTTCGTCGCCCGGCAGGCCACGCACGAAGCTGCGGTCGATCTTCAGCCGGTCGATGGGGAAGCGCTTGAGGTAGCCGAGGCTGGAATAGCCGGTGCCGAAATCGTCGATGGCCAGCTTCACGCCGAGCTCGCTCAGCGCCTGCAGGCGCCGCATCGCTTCCTGCGCATCCTGGATGAGGATGGATTCGGTGAGCTCAAGCTCCAGCAGGCCCGCCGGCAGGCCGGCGGCGGCCAGCGCCGAGGCGACGCGATCGACGAAGCCCGCGCGATGGAACTGCACCGCCGACACGTTGATGGACACGACGAGCCCACGGCCCTGCGCAAACCACTGCGCCGCCTGGTGTACCGCCTGGCGCAGCACCCAGTCGCCGATGGGCACGATGAAGCCGCTTTGCTCCGCCACGGGGATGAACTCGCCGGGCGGCACGTCGCCCAGCTCCGGGTCGCGCCAGCGGATCAGCGCCTCGGCGCCCAGCACGCGGCCGGTGGACATGTCGACCTTCGGCTGGTAGTGCAGGCGGAAGTTGCCGTCGGCCAGCGCCTGGCGCATGGCGCTGTCCAGGCGCAGCCGAGCGCGCGGCTGCGGCTCGGATTCGCCGGCGCGCGCGCAGCCTTGGTGGAAGCGGAAGCTCGCGCGGCCACCGGCCTTGACTTCGTGCATCGCGGCATCGGCGCGGCGAACGAGCTCGTCCAGGCCCGCACCGTCGCGCGGGTAGAGCACCACGCCGATGCTGCAGGTCACGACGAAGCTCATGCCGCCGTGCGCGAAGGGCCGCTGCATCGCCTCGAGGATGCGGCGCGCCGCGGTTTCGGCGCCATGGGTGTCGGCCTGGTGCACCAGCATCACGAATTCATCGCCGCCCAGCCGGGTCACGGTGTCGACCTGGCGCAGGCAGGATTTCAGCCGCTCGGCCACGTCCACCAGCACGCGGTCGCCGAACTCATGCCCGAGCGTGTCGTTGACGTGCTTGAAGCGGTCGAGGTTGGCGAAGAGCAGCGCGAAGGGCGTGCCCTCGCGCTGCGACAGGGCGATGGAGAACTCGGTGCGGTCGGACAGCACGCGGCGGTTGGGCAGGCCGGTGAGCGCATCGCTGCTGGACAACTTCTCGATGCGGTGGATGGCCTCCAGCCGCTCGCTGATGTCGCGGTAGGAATGCACCCGGCCGATGACGCGGCCATGGCTCATGTGCGGCAGCATCACGCGCTGCAGCACGCGGCCCGAGAGCAGCGTGACCGTGTCCACCACCTCGCGCACCTCGGCGTCCTGGTGGGCGGCCAGGCGGCGCAGGTAGGTGGCGGGGTCGGCCACCGCGCGGCACATGCCGGCATGGATGGCGTCGTCATCGCGGCTGCGCAGCAGCTCGCTGTGCAGGCCCCACAGCGCGGCGAAGGTCTGGTTGAAGGAGCGGACGTTGCCGGCGATGTCGGTGACGAGGATGCCGTCGGCGGTCGATTCGAGCGTGGACACCAGCTCCTGGACGCGCTCTTCCAGCTCGTCCTCGATGCGGCGGCGTTCGCTCGCGTCGTGTAGCACCACGACGAACAGCTTGTGCTCGCCCGCGGCGGTCACGCGGCTGATGCGGCGCGTGACCGGGATGGTGATGCCGTCGAAGCGGCGCAGCCAGGTGTCGGACTGGAGATCCTGCGTGAGGCCGGAGGCGGCCTCACCCCAGAAGAAGAGGCCCTCCGGCGTCGCACACAGCTCGACGATCTCGCGCCCGCACAGCGCGGCGGCGTCCACGCCCATCAACGCGCCGGCGGCGGTATTGGCCGCAACCACGCGCAAGGTGGCGGCGTCGATCAGCCACACGGCGTCGAGCATGCCGTCGATCAGTCCGGCCGCGAACTGGACGTTGTGCAGGGCCATGCCCTCGCAGAGGCTGGGAGCTTTCATGCGACTGCGTCCTCTGGTTCCCTTGAAGCTTCGAAGAAGTACGCGACGCGCGTGCGCGGCGAGAGCGGCCCGGCGGCCTCGGCGGGCAGTGCCGCCGGCCGGATGCTGCGGCGGATGCCCAGCTTGGGGCTGTGCTCGAGGTCGACGATCAGCGCCTCGTCATCGGGCACCTGCGGGTCGAACACGCTCACGCGCGGCTTGAGCGGGCGCGTGGCGTTCACGCCCACCACCATGCCGTAGCGGTCGTCGGTGAGCTGCACCACCGAGCCTGGCGGGTACACGCCCATCATCTTGATGAAGGCGTTGAGCACGGCAGTGTCGAACTTGTTCTTGCCCTGCGCGAACAGCAGCGACAGCGCCTCGTGCGGCGTCAGTGCCTTCGACAGCACGTGCGGATTGCACAGGTTGTCGTAGCGGTTGACGAGCGCGACGATGCACGACGCCGGCGTCATGCGCTCGTGGCCGAGCTTGAGCGGGAAGCCGCTGCCGTCCGCATGCTCGTGGTGTTGTGCGATGACGAGCGTGGCGCCCGGCGTGAGGCCCATCTTCAGCGCGTGGGACACGCCGTGCGTCACGTGCTCCTCGTAGAACTTGGCCTCGCTCGCGCTGAAATGCTCCTCGCGGTGGCGCACGCGCGGCGGCAGGTCGAGCTTGCCGACGTCGTGCAGCAGCGCACCGACGCCCAGGTCGAGCATCTCGGAGTCCGACAGGCCGAAGGTGCGGCCCATCAGCATGGAAATGAGGGTGACGTTCACCGCATGCGCGCTGGAGCGGTCGCCGGCGGCCTCGGTCAGCAGGCGGATGCACACCTCCTGGTCGCTGGTCATCTTCTGCGCGAAGGCCTGCGCCAGTGCCTGCGCGCGGACGCGGGCTTGCGCCGGCTGGGCAGTGACGAGCTCGGTCAGGGCCCGGGTCTCGTGGGTGGCTTCGGTGAACTGCTTCTCGCACACCGCCAGCGCCGCGCGTTCGCGGGCGACGCCGGCGCGGCGTTCGCGCTGCGCACGCTGCTCGGGGGTTTCGCCGTGGGCGACGGCAGCGGACTTCTCTGCAGCCGCATCGGCCGCGGCACGCGCGAGTTGTTCGGCTTCGGTGGGTGCGCTGTGCTCCGGGCTCCAGCGCAGCTTCTTCACGCCCAGCGACCGGATGATCGCGATCTGCTCCGCGGAGGCGATGCGGAAGCTGCTGAGCGGAAACGGGTGGGACATCCAGCCCAGGTCGAGATGGATGAACATCCCGACCTGGAGCGCGTCGGCCTCGATGTGAACGGTGGATCCCGGATTTTTCATTCTTGCAGGCACGCGCATCGGGCGCGGGCAGCCTGCTGGGGTTGTCGGCCGGCGCTACTGAAGCTTGAGGGCTTGTCCGGCAGGCGGACAAGCGCCCGGCACAGTCATCGCTCGATTCGTGTGGAAAGCACGATTGCCGAGGTCGTGCGCTCCACGCCATCGAGCGCGCCGATGCGGTCGATCAGCCCGTCGAGCTCGCCGATGGACGCCGCCGCGACGATGGCGATGAGGTCGAACGGCCCGCTGACCGAATGCAGCACACGCACTTCCGGGATCTTGCGCAGCGCGGTTTCGATGGCACCGCTTTGCTTGGGGACCAGCGTGATCATCACGTGCGCACGCACGAGCGACGCCTCGATCTCGTCGGGCACGGTGATGGTGTAGCCCGCGATCACGCGCTGGCGCTCGAGCCGTTCGATGCGGCTTTGCACCGTGGTGCGAGACAGCTTCAGGCGCCGCGCGAGCTCCGCCGTGGAGGCGCGCGCGTTCTCGCGCAGCAAGGCGATGAGCTCGCGGTCGGTGGGGTCGAGGAGCACCTTGGCCATGGTCAGTGCGGATTGGGCGTTTCGCCGAATGCTTGGCTGCGATTCGCCGAATTGTGGCCGTTGTTTCGTCGAAGGTCGAGCTGCGTTTTGTACAGACCGGCACGAGAATTGCCCCAGTTTTGACACACTCCCAGGAGACGGCAATGAAGGACATCCTCGTCATCGGTGGCGGCAAGATCGGCTCGGTCGTGGCCGATCTGCTGGTGCAGACCCCGGAAGACTCCGGTTACCGCGTGACGGTGGCCGACCGCTCGCCGCAGCTGCTGGCGGACATCGACGGCGACAGGAAGAAGTCGCCCCGCCTGAAGACGCTGTGCCTGGACGTGACCGATGCCCGCGCCTTGCGCGACGCGATGAAGGGTTGCTTCGCCGTGCTGAGCGCCGCGCCCTACCACCTGACCACCAAGGTCGCCGAAGCCGCCCGTGAACTCGGCGTGCACTACCTGGACCTCACCGAGGACGTCGCCAGTACCAAGCGCGTGATGGAGCTGGCCGAGGGTGCCAAGACCGCGTTCATTCCGCAGTGCGGCCTGGCGCCCGGCTTCATCTCCATCGTCGCCGCCGACCTGGCCCGCCAGTTCGACTCTCTGGACTCGGTGCGCATGCGCGTCGGCGCCCTGCCCGCCTACCCGAGCAACGCCCTGAACTACAACCTCACCTGGAGCACCGAGGGCGTCATCAACGAATACTGCGAGCCTTGCGAAGCCATCGTCGACAGCCAGCTGCGCACGGTGCCGGCGCTGGAGGAGCGCGAGGAGTTCTCGCTGGACGGCGTGCTGTATGAAGCCTTCAACACCTCCGGCGGCCTGGGCACGCTGTGCGAGACGCTGAAGGGCCGGGTCCGCACGCTCAACTACCGCACCATCCGCTACCCCGGCCACGCGGCCATCATGAAGGCGCTGCTTCACGACCTGCGGCTGGCCGACCGCCGCGACGTGCTCAAGGACATCCTCGAGCAGGCCGTGCCGACCACCATGCAGGACGTGGTCATCGTCTTCGTGACGGTGTCGGGCATGAAGGAGGGCCGCCTGGTGCAGGACACCTACGCCCGCAAGATCTACAGCCACGTGCTGGCCGGCAAGATGCGCAGCGCCATCCAGATCACCACCGCCGGCAGCCTGTGCGCGATGCTGGACATGCTGGCCCAGGGCGACCTGCCGCAAAGCGGCTTCGTGCGCCAGGAAGACGTGCCGCTCGCGAAGTTCCTCGGCAACCGCTTCGGCCGCTTCTACGCGATGGAAGAGCTGTCGAAGGCGGCGTGATCTTCGCGCAGCTTTCGGCGCGACGGCTGGTGCCGCATCGGCGGCAGCGCTGCATGCGAGTGCCGGCCTATCGGCGGCACTTCCCGGTCGCCGCGTCGTAGATCAGGAACGGGATTTCAAAGAGCCCGCCGATGCGCGGTTCGTAGCCGCCATTGCCGTCCATGCTGCCCTTGAGACAGTCCTTGGTGGCGCTGCGTGCCATGCCTGCCGCGAGGCGTTCTTGTGACGTGGGTGCTTCCGTCTTGCCGATCAACCGATCGGATTCGCGCGCGAGCGTCGTGCCGCGGACGACGGCCCGCGCGGCGCGGGTGATGGAGTCCGGGTCGATGGCCCTCAGCTTCTCGTCGGCCACAGCGGCGGACGCGGTGGGTGCCGGTGAGGGCGCGTCGGTGTTCGGCGCGACGATCGCGAGCGGCGGCTCGGGTGGCTGGCTCGGCGAGCGCGCGTGGGGCTTGCGGCGTGCCGCCGGTGGATTCGCAGGTGTCGCAAGCGCTCGCTTCGGCTCTTCCATGGGCGCAATTGTCACCGGCGCCTCACGCACCAGCCGCAAGCTCACCGGCGCGAACGGCGGCGGCGCATCGACCACCGCGTGCCAGGTCTGCCACAGGCCGGCTACCAGCAAGGCATGCAGCCCCAATGCACCTGCGACCGCGGGCCTGTTCCACCGGGGCGCTTGCTGGGCACGGAGTGAGTACGCGATCACTGGCATCGGCCGCATCCTATAAGCCGGCATGTTTCCGGCAGTCTTCCGACCGACGGTCGTGCCCCGGCGCGTTGTGAGGATGACACTTTCCTTTCGTCCCCAAATTCGCTACAGTGTTCCTTAATCGAACATGTGTTCGCATTAAGAACTTTTAGAGGGCCGAAGCAATGATCAACAAGCTCGTGGACAGCGTGGCGGCGGCGCTCGCCGACATCCGCGACGGCGCCACGGTGATGATCGGCGGCTTCGGCGGCGCGGGCCAGCCGGCCGAGCTGATCGACGGGCTGATCGCCCAGGGCGCGCGCGACCTCACCATCGTCAACAACAACGCCGGCAACGGCGACACGGGCCTGGCCGCCCTGCTCGCCACCGGCCGCGTGCGCAAGATCATCTGCAGCTTCCCGCGCCAGGTCGACTCGCATGTGTTCGACGGCCTGTACCGCGCCGGCAAGATCGAGCTCGAACTCGTGCCCCAGGGCAACCTCGCCGAGCGCATCCGCGCCGCGGGTGCAGGCATCGGCGGCTTCTTCACGCCCACCGGCTACGGCACCGACCTGGCGAAAGGCAAGGAGACGCGCGAGATCGACGGCCGCATGTACGTCTTCGAATCGCCCATTCACGCCGACGTCGCGCTCGTCAAGGCCGAGGCCGGCGACCGCTGGGGCAACCTCGTCTACCGCAAGACGGCCCGCAACTTCGGCCCGGTGATGGCCATGGCCGCGAAGTGCACCGTGGCTTCGGTGCATGAGGTGGTCGACCTGGGCGCGCTGGACCCGGAGCACATCGTGACGCCCGGCATCTTCGTCCACCGCGTGGTGAAGGTACCTCGCACGGCCACCGGCCCCGCCGGCTTCAAGCAGGCAGCATGACCATGAACAAGCTCAATCGAGACCAGATGGCCGCCCGCGTGGCGCGCGACATCCCCGAAGGCGCCTACGTCAACCTCGGCATCGGCCTGCCCACGCTGGTGGCGAACCATTTGCCCAAGGAGCGCGAAGTCTTCCTGCACAGCGAAAATGGCTTGCTCGGCATGGGCCCGGCGCCCGCCCCCGGGGAGGAAGACTACGACCTCATCAACGCCGGCAAGCAGCCGGTGACGCTGCTGCCGGGCGGCGCGTTTTTCCACCATGCCGACAGCTTCGCGATGATGCGCGGCGGCCACCTGGACATCTGCGTGCTGGGCGCCTTCCAGGTGTCCGTCACCGGCGACCTCGCCAACTGGCACACGGGCGGCGCCGATGCGATTCCGGCGGTGGGCGGCGCGATGGACCTGGCCATCGGCGCGAAGCGAACGCTCGTGATGATGGAGCACCTCACCAAGAGCGGCGAGAGCAAGCTGGTCGAGCGCTGCAGCTACCCGCTCACCGGCATCGCGTGCGTGAGCCGCATCTACACCGACCTGGCTGTCATCGACGTGACGCCGCAGGGCCTGAAGGTGGTGGAGACTGTGGACGGCCTCGGCTTCGACGAACTGCAACGGCTGACCGGCGTGCCACTCATCGCCTGACCACTCGCACGATCACTCCTCTCTCACCACCGCACTCGCGGGAGCAAGCACCATGACCCAAGCCTTCATCTGCGACGCCATCCGCACGCCCTTCGGACGCTACGGCGGCGCGCTGTCATCGGTGCGCGCGGACGACCTCGGCGCGATTCCGCTCAAGGCGCTGATGGCACGCAACGCACGCGTCGACTGGGCCGCGGTGACCGACGTCATCTTCGGCTGCGCCAACCAGGCGGGCGAGGACAACCGCAACGTCGCGCGCATGTCGTCGCTGCTGGCCGGGCTGCCCATCGAAGTGCCCGGGGCCACCATCAACCGCCTGTGCGGCTCGGGCATGGATGCCGTGGGCACCGCGGCGCGTGCGGTCAAGAGCGGCGAGGCGAGCCTGATGATCGCCGGGGGCGTCGAGAGCATGAGCCGCGCGCCCTTCGTCATGCCCAAGGCCGAATCCGCGTTCTCGCGCGCCAATGCCGTCTACGACACCACCATCGGCTGGCGTTTCGTCAACAAGCTGATGAAGGAGATGCATGGCGTCGATGCCATGCCCGAGACCGCCGAGAACGTCGCGACCGATTTCCGCATCGAGCGGGCTGCGCAGGACCGCATGGCGCTCGCCTCGCAGATGAAGGCGGTGGCCGCACAGGAGTCGGGCTTCTTCGACGCGGAGATCACGCCGGTCAGCATCGCGCAGAAGAAGGGCGACGCGATCGTGGTCGCGAAGGACGAGCATCCGCGCTCGACCTCGCTCGAGGCGCTGGCCAAGCTCAAGGGCGTCGTTCGCCCGGACGGCACGGTGACGGCGGGCAATGCATCGGGCGTGAACGACGGCGCCTGCGCCTTGTTGCTGGCCGATGAAGCCGGTGCTGCCAAGCACGGCCTCACGCCGCGCGCCCGCGTGGTCGGCATGGCCACCGCCGGCGTGCCGCCGCGCATCATGGGCATGGGCCCGGCACCGGCCACGCGCAAGGTGCTCGCGCAGACCAGCCTCACGCTCGCACAGATGGACGTGATCGAGCTGAACGAAGCCTTCGCCGCGCAAGGCCTGGCGGTGCTGCGCGACCTCGGGCTCGCCGACGACGATGCGCGCGTGAACCCCAACGGCGGCGCGATCGCGCTCGGCCACCCGCTGGGCGCCAGCGGCGCGCGGCTGGTGACGACGGCAGTGAACCAGCTGCACCGCATCCAGGGCCGCTACGCGCTGTGCACGATGTGCATCGGCGTGGGCCAGGGCATCGCGCTGATCATCGAGCGCGTGTAACGCCAGCCTTGCCTTCGGGCGCGCCCAGCCGCTGCGGCTGGGCACATGCCTTGCCGAGTCTTGTCGCACCACACGACAGGAGACACGGCATGGGCCTCATGGACATTCTTCAGCAGTACGCCACGCGTCCGACCGACACGCACCAGGACTTCGACGAAGTCGTCCAACAAGTCCCGCCCGAGGTGCTCGGCGACGGCCTCGCCCAGGCGATGCGCTCGGACCGCACGCCGCCTTTCGGCGACATGGTCGGTCAGCTCTTCGGCAATTCCAACGCACAGCAGCGTGCGGGCCTGCTCACGCAGCTCATCCGCAGCATCGGCCCGGGTGCGCTCGCGAGCATCGCGGGCGGGGTGCTGGGCCGGCTCGGCCAGTCGGCGGGCGGCGGCGCGCAAGCGCAGGTGTCGCCGTCGGACGTCGGCAGCGTGACGCCCGAACAGGCGCGCGAGATCGCCACGGAGGCCGAGAAGAAAGACCCGGGCGTCATGGACAAGGTCGGCGCCTACTACGCGCAGCACCCGGACGTGTTCAAGGCGCTGGGCGGCGCGGCGCTTGCCATTGCCCTTGGGCAGATGGCCAACCGCATGAAGCGGTGAGCCCGTTTCACCCGCCCATTCATCCGATTCGAGGAGCCCTTCGATGAGCATCTTCAGCAACATCCTGCACAAGATCTTTCCCGGCAACCATCCGGCGGTGACCAACCCCACGCCCTCCGTCGCCACGGCCGGCACCTCGGGGGCGGCGCCGGTCACGCCCTCCGCCCCGCAGCCCCAGGCTGCACCCGCGGCGATGCCGCAGGTCGACGTCGAGGCCGTGCTCACCGCCCTGGCCGAGAAGAATCCGCTAAAGCTCAACTGGCGCTCGTCCATCGTCGACCTGATGAAGCTGCTCGACCTCGACAGCGGCCTCGGCGCGCGCAAGGAACTGGCCCACGAGCTCGGCTACGCCGGCGACACCAACGATTCCGCGTCGATGAACATCTGGCTGCACAAGCAGGTGATGCAAAAGCTCGCGCAAAACGGCGGCAAGGTGCCGGCAGACCTGAAGTCCTGAAGCCCAGGACCGCGGGGGGCCCACTACACTGCGGCGCTCACAAGCGCACGCAGGGGGATCCACATGAGTTACGACTACAGCTCGGAGTCGACTCGGCTCGAGTTGCCCAATCCGTACCAGCTCCAGAACCGCGTGCTGTGGTTGTGCGCGGCACTGCTGCTGGTGTCCGGCGTGACGAGCCTGGCCTGGGCGCGCGGTGCCATGCAGGAAGACGGCGTGCGCTTCGCCTTTACGCCGCTGCTCGCAGGCGTGCTGATGCTGGCCGCGGGCTTCGCCGCCGGCGCCACCGCCGCGCGCCGCCTGCGTTTCTTCTTCGGCCGCGGCCGGCCGCATTCACTGGCGCCGGAGATTCCGATGGGCGCGGTCGGCGGCTCGCCCGCGGCCGATTCGGTGAAGGAGCTGCTGCGCCAGGGCGGCCTCACCTACCCTGAACCCCAAGGCGCGATCGAAGGCATCCTCTACCACTGGATGCCCACGCTCATCACCGCGCCGGCCGAGGTGCAGCTGCTTGCGCGCCGCTCGATATTCAACCTCGCCGCGATCGCCGCCACGCTCGTGAGCTTTCTCTTCTCGTGGGCAGTGTTCGGCAACGAGACCACGCGGCCGTGGATCGGCATCCTCTACTTCGCGTTCGGCGCCTTCTACCTGGTCAAGCCCGTGCTGAGCGAGCATCGGGCGCGCTTGTCGGTGGCGTCGTTGATCGGCCTCATCGCGGTGGCCATCGTCGGCCCGGTCGCCATCGGATTGCTGGGCCGCATGCTGCCATCGCTGGGCGGCTTCTCGCTCAACGTGCAGACCTTCGTGATGCTGGGCACGGCACTCGTGGCCTGCGGCCTGGCGATGATCGCCGTGCTCGCCCAGGTGGACAGCTCGCCGCAGACGCGCACGAGCGTGGAGACAGCGCGGCTGTCGATGAACGGCCCGCCCGCCATGCTGATGGACGAGCTGGACCGCAAGCTGCAATCGGAGTGGACCGAGCGCATCCCCAACCGCCGCTACGCACGCATCGACCCGGTGACGCCCGCGGCCACGCCCAGCGGCAGCTTCGCGGGCGAGCTCTTCGAGGAGACGCAGCCGCTGCCGGTGACCGGCACCAAGGCGCCCACCTTCGCCGCCGCGCTGGCCGAGAAACGCCATCGTCCGCTGCTGCTGCTCGACGTCTACGCGCTCGTGCTGGTGCTCGTCGCCACCGCATCGTCGCTGTACTTCGTGCGCCACTTCGACGCACTCGCGCCCTGGCAGCAGAACCGCTTCTCGCTGATGGGCAACTCGGTGATCCTCGGCTTCGTCGCCGCCTTCTGCCTGCGCTCGTCAGGCCGGCTGTGGGGCCGCTTCAACTTCGAATCGGTGCTGGTGTGGGTGGAGATGATCGGCAACTACCAGACCTCGCGCATCGGCACCGGCAACCAGCTCTCAAGCCGCATGCAGACGGAGAACGACGTGGTGCGCACCGAGTCGATGACGCTGCGCGTCTGGCGTGCGCGCATCGAATCCGTGGTGTTCGGCAAGGACGCCGCGCGGCAGGTCACCGCGATGTTCTCGACCGAGAAAGAGGCCAAGGCACTCGCCATGCACCTGATGCAGTTCGGCCGCAGCCAGAGCTCGCTCGTGGCGCCGGGCGCACCTGAGGATCACGCGCGCATCGCAGCGCTCAATGCGGGCGAGCAGGGCTTGAGCGACGGCCGCAGCGCGGCGCAGATCGAGCAGGCGACGCGCACGGCCGCGGCGCTCTCATCGGTCGAGCCGCCGTCGATCGCGGACTTCGACGCGAGCGCGCCCTCGCTGCATTGCACGCAGTGCGGCAGGCCCACGCTGCCGGGCGCACGCTTCTGTGCGCATTGCGGGACGCCGGTCGCGCGAGCTTGAGTTCATAAGAGCGATCAACCACAGAGGACACAGAGCCCACAGAGGAATGCATTTCTCTGTGGGCTCTGTGTCCTCTGTGTTGCAAGTTGAGCCTTGGCGCGTGCTGCCCCGCTCGACGCCGTGAACGGTCAAGCCGCAACGGTCTCCCGGTTCACCGACTTCGTCTCCAAAGCCTTCAAGACGCGCGACACTGCCGCGACCGCGAAGTCGATCTGCTCGCGGTCGATGATCAAGGGCGGCGCGAAGCGCACCACCGTGTGGTGGGTGTCCTTGCTCAGGATGCCTTCGGCCATCAGCGCCTCGCAGACTTCGCGCGCACTCGCGAAGGCCGGGTCGATTTCCACGCCCACCAGCAGGCCCTTGCCGCGGATGTCGACGATGGCCGGATGGCCGAGCTTGCCGAGCTCCGCCATCAGGTACTCGCCCTGGTCGTGCGCGCGGCGCGAGAGCTGTTCGGTCTCGAGCAGCGTCAGCGCCGCCTCGCCCACGGCCGCGGCGAGCGGGTTGCCGCCGAAGGTGCTGCCGTGGTCGCCCGGCGTGAACTGCGCCATCACGTCCTCGCGGGCGAGGAAGGCGCTCACCGGCAGCAAGCCGCCGCCCAATGCCTTGCCGAGCGTCAGTCCGTCCGGCCGCACGCCTTCGTGATCGCAGGCCAGCAGCCGGCCGGTGCGGCCCAGGCCCGTCTGTACTTCGTCGCAGATCATCAGCACGTTGTGGCGCGTGCAGATCTCGCGCACCTTCTTCAGGTAGCCCGCGGGCGGCACGACGATGCCCGCCTCGCCCTGGATGGGCTCGACGATGAAGGCGGCGGTGTGCGGCGTGATGGCAGCTTCCAGCGCGGCGGCGTCACCGAAGGGCACGGTGGAGAAGCCCGGGGCGAAGGGCCCGAAGCCATCGCGGTATTGCGCTTCCGTCGAGAAGCCGACGATGGTGGTGGTGCGGCCGGCGAAGTTGCCTTGCGCCGCGATGATGTGCGCGCGGCCCTCGGGCACGCCCTTGACCTTGTAGGCCCACTTGCGCGCGGCCTTGATCGCCGTTTCCACCGCCTCGGCGCCGCTGTTCATCGGCAGCGCGCGCGCCATGCCGGTCATGCGGCACAGCATCTCGAGGAAGGGGCCCAGGCGGTCGGTGTGAAAGGCGCGACTCGTGATCGCGAGCTTTCCGGCCTGCTCGGTCAGCGCGGCGACGAGCGCCGGATGCGAGTGGCCGAAGCTGACGGCCGAGTAGGCCGACATCATGTCCAGGTAGCGATTGCCCTGTTCATCGAACAGGTAGACGCCAAGGCCGCGTGTCAGCACGACGGGCAGCGGGTGGTAGTTGTGAGCGCCATGGCGATGCTCCAGCTCGATGGCACGGGAGACTTTGGCGGCTCGGGCGGAGAGTGCAGCGGCTCGGGCGGCGGTGGTCATGACAAGTCCTTGTTTTGATTGAACAATTCGCTCAATCCTGCAGTCTAGGCGGGGCAGCGCGAAATTTGCGTTCCAAATATTGCATGCGAGGCGTCTGAAGCGCATGATTCGTTCTTTCCGTGACGCTTCAGCATGCCTCCAACCGCCCTTGATGCCCTGGATCGCAAGATTCTTGATGCCCTGCAGGCCGACGGACGCGCCTCCAACGTCGACCTCTCCGCCCGGGTCCACCTGTCCGCGCCGCAGTGCTTTCGCCGCGTGCGTGCGCTGGAAGAACGCGGCGTGATCCGCAGCTACCGCGCCGAGGTGCAGCCCGAGGCGCTCGGGCTGGGCGTGATGGCCTACGTCAGCCTGAACATCGACGGTGGCCAGTTCGGCCGCGTGCGCGAGATCGAGGCGAGCATTCGCGACTTTCCCCAGATCCTCGAATGCCATACCGTCTCGGGCGACTATGACTATCTGCTGAAGGTCGTCGCTCGCGACCTGAAAAGCCTCTCGCAATTCCTGACCGATCGACTCATGCAGGTGCCGGGCGTGGATGATGTGCGCTCGATGATCTGCATGGAAGAAGTGAAGGCGTCCGCGCCCCTGCCGGTCGATCTCGCGCCCTGAGCCCCGAGCCCTGCCCCCAACTCCAAACGCACCATTCACGGAAGGCCACCACCATGAGTTCACCCATGCCGCTACGCTGGGGCATCCTCGGCGCCGCCCGCATCGCAGGCTCCGCGCTCATTCCGGCGCTGCGCGCCACGCGCAGCGAGATCGTCGCCGTGGGCTGCCGCGACGAAGCGCGCGGCGCGGCCTTCGCGTCCACGCACGGCATCCCGCACGTCACGAGCTACGAAGGCCTGATGGCGCGCGACGACATCGACGCCATCTACAACGCGCTGCCCAACCACGGCCACGCGCCATGGAGCATCAAGGCCATGCAGGCGGGCAAGCACGTGCTGTGCGAGAAGCCGCTGGCGCTGAACGCCGCCGAGGTGGCGCAGATGCGTGACGCGGGCATCGCCACCGGCCGGCTGGTGATGGAAGCCTTCATGTACCGCTTCCACCCGCAGATCGACCGGCTGCGCGAGGTGATCGCGAGCGGCCAGCTGGGGCCGCTGAAGTGGATGCGCGGCAGCTTCACCTACGCCCTGCGCGACATGACCGATTGCCGCTGGGACCCCAAGCTCGGCGGTGGCGCGCTCTACGACCTGGGCTGCTACCCCTTGAGCCTGATGCGCCTCATCACGCAGGCCGAGCCGACCTTGCTGAGCGTGGTGTCGCGCCTCACCGACCCAGGCGAATACGGCGCCAGCGTGGACCACGCGGCGCATGCGGTGCTGCGCTTCGACACGGGCGGCCACCGCGTGCTCGGCCACCTCGACAGCTCGTTCTCGCTGCCCTTCCACTGCAACTTCGAGGCGCTGTGCGAGCACGGCATCCTGCGCCTGCCCATTCCGTTCACGAGCAAGGGCGTGGAGACGCAGTTGCACATCGGCGAGCAGGTGGAGCGCTTCGCGGTCTGCGACCCGTACGCGTTGATGGTGGCGCACTTCGAATCGGCCGTGCGCGGCGAATGCCCGCTGCGCTTCGGCATGGACGATTCATTGGCCCAGTCTCGGGCAATGGACATGCTGCTCGCGCAGGCGCACGCCCACCCGGACGCTTGATTGCGCTGTCCTGACGCCGGAAATGTTGCGAAAAGGGCACGCGGAACGTGGTTTTACGGACGGGAAATCCCGGCGGGAAGCCAAAAAATAACCGCACGATCGTGCGGGAATGCGCGATAACCGCACTCAAGTTTGTTAAGCGAACACATTGGAAGCGGTTTCTGGGTAGATTCGTGCGCTGAACGGACCAACACGGTCCATTTGCGCAGTTAACGGGCGAACAACGCCCAAGTCGGGAGTCCACCCAATGAACGCATTCGACCGCAACGACGTCGAGACCGAAGTCAACCCAGACCTGGCTGCCACCAGCGGCTTGGCGGCCGCACCGGCCAAACCCGGCCCGCAAAAGCGCGACCTGATCGCCGGCCTTGAAAAGGGCCTGGCCGTCATCTCCGCCTTCGACCAGGACCGTCCGCGCCTGACGATGACCGAAGTGGCGTCGCTGTGCGGCCTGACCCGCGCTGCCGCCCGCCGCTACCTCATCACGCTCGAGTACCTCGGCTACGTCACGAGCGACCGCAAGATGTACGCGCTGACGCCGAAGGTGCTGCGCCTGGGCCAGAGCTACATGCACTCCGCCCGCCTGCCGCGCATCGTGCAGCCCGAACTGCACAAGCTCGCCTATGGCCTGAAGGAAGCATCCTCCGCCGGCGTGCTCGAAGGCGCGGACGTGATCTGCATCGCTGCCACCAGCGCCGGCCGCGTGGTGTCGTCCACGCTGCAGCCGGGCACGCGCGTGCCGGCCTACTGCACGGCCAACGGCCGCGTGCTGCTGGCCTCGCTCCCGCAGGCCGAGCTCGACGCCTGGCTTGCCAAGCAGACGCTCGCGCCGCTCACGCCGAGCACCATCACCAGCCCCGACCGCCTGCGCGCCGAAATCTCGCGCGCCCGCCAGCAAGGCTACGCGGCGGTGGACCAGGAGATGGAGCTGGGCCTGCGCACGATCAGCGTGCCGCTCAAGAGCTACCGCGGCGACGTGCTGGCTGCCATGAACATCAGCGTGCATGCCGCGCGGGTGAGCATGGACCAGCTCGTCAACGATTGCCTGCCGGCGCTGCTGCAAGCGCAAGCAAGCCTTCGCACCGTGCTCTGACGCCAGGCCGCTCGCGGCACCCGAGGCCGGCTCGCTGAGCCGGCCTCGTCGTTTCTGCGGTGCGATCCGCGTCCGCACGACGCTGTCAATACCCCTCGCGGTAACAAACCTTCGCAGCCGGGCGCTGCGGGGCAACGTATCCTGCGGCCCGCTGGCGAGCACGCCGCACGCGAGGGATCACGCCGATGAATTCGATCACTTCCGAGGCTGCACAGTGGCATCGTCTGAAGGGTGTTGTCGCCGATGCCCTCGAGCGAGCGCCGCACGAACGTGCGGACTTTCTTCAGCAAGCCAGCGGCGGCGACCCCGCACTGCACCGCGAACTCCAAGAGCTCGTGCATGCCGCGTCGATCGAGGACAGCCCGCTTGATGCAATTCCCGCACGCGCAATGATGGAAGCGCTGGGCCAGCGTGCCGCCGGCGACTGGATCGGCCACCGGCTGGGCGCCTACGAGGTGCGCCGCCTCATCGCCCGCGGCGGCATGGGCGAGGTCTACCTCGGCGAACGCGCCGACGGCCAGTACGAAGCCCAGGTCGCCATCAAGCTGCTGCGCGACCCCGACTCGGCGCCCATGCACGGCCGCTTCGAGGCCGAGCGCCGCATCCTCGCCTCGCTGGACCACCCCAACCTCGCCAGGCTGCTGGACGCCGGCCACACCGCCGAAGGCCTGCCCTTCTTCGTGATGGAGCTGGTGGACGGCCAGCCCATCGACATGTATTGCGACAGCCGCGGCCTGGGCATCGACGAGCGGCTCGCGCTGTTTCGCACCGTCTGCCAGGTGGTGCAGTACGCGCACAGCAAGGGCGTGGTGCATCGCGACCTGAAGCCGGCCAACATCCTCGTCACGCACGACGGCGTGGTGAAGCTCGTGGACTTCGGCATCGCCAAGCAGGTGGCCGCCAACGACGACAGCCCGGCCACCGCGACGGCACAGCGCGTGCTCACGCCCGAGTACGCAAGCCCCGAGCAAGTGCGCGGCGAGAACGTGACGCCCGCAAGCGACATCTACGCGCTAGGCGTGGTGCTGTACCGGCTGCTCACCGGCGCAAGCCCCTACGGCCGCGCGACCGGCGACCCCTACACCCTCACCCGCGCCATCTGCGACACCGACCCGCCGCCGCCCAGCCGCGCCGAGGGCGACACCGGCGCGGGCCTGCGCCGCCGGCTGCGCGGCGATCTCGACGCCGTCGTGATGATGGCGCTGCGCAAGGACCCGACCCGCCGCTACGTGTCGGCGCAGGCGCTGGCGGACGACGTGTTCCGCCACCTCGAGCACCTGCCCGTGAAGGCGCGGGCCGGCGCCTTCAGCTATCGGGCCGGCCGCTTCGCATTGCGGCATCGCGGCCTGCTCGCGGGTGTCGTGGCCGCCAACATCGCGCTCATCGCAGGCGTTGCGGTGGCCAGCTACGAGGCCTGGCAGGCGCGGCAGGAGCGCGAGCGCGCCGAGCGCCACTTCGCCGACGTGCGCAAGCTTGCCAACGTGATGATGGTGCACGTGCACGGCGCCATCCGCGACCTGCCCGGCTCGACGCCGGCGCGCCAGCTGATCGTGCAGAACGCGCTGGGCTACCTGGAGAAGCTGAGCGCGGAAGCCAGCGGAGATGCGGCGCTGAAGATCGAGCTGGCCGGGGGCTACCGCAGCATCGGCGACATCCAGGGGCGGCCGGGGCTGTCCAACCTGGGCGACATGAAGGGCGCGCTTGCAAGCTACGAGAAGGGCATCGGCCTGGTCTCGCCGCTGGCTGCGCCGCCGAACAAGGCCGCGGTCGGCTCGCGCGCGGCGCAGCAGGAGTTCGCGACGCTCGCGGCCCGCAAGGGCGACCTGCAGATCGCGATGGGCCAGCCGCAGGGCGCCGAGGCGTCGTTGCGCGCGGGCATCGCGGTGGCCGACGGCCTGGCCAGCGCCGACGGCAGCAGCTTGCCCGTGATGCGCATTCGCGCGCTCCTTTATTGCGAGCTCGCGCAGGTCGAGATGATGCTCGGCAAGGAGGCCGCCTTCATGGAGCGCTCGGCCGAGGCCACGGCGCAGCTGCAGAAGATCCTGGCGCAAGCGCCGGGCGACCTGGGCGTCATCAACAACCTCGCCACGCTGCGGGCGATCCGCGGCGGCCTGCTCATGGGTCAGGACCTGTCCGCGTCCAGCGCGCAGCTGGCCCTTAACGAATTCCGGCAGGTCGTCGCCCTGGTGACGCCGCCCTACGAGCACGACCGCAACAACGTCATGCTCGCCCACAGCCTGGGCGCGGCGCGGCTGGAAGTCGGCCGCGCGTTGCTGCGGCTGGGCGACAAGGAGCAGGCGCTGGCCGAAGAACAGCGAGGGCTGGCCATCATCGACGCGCTCGCGGCCGCCGACCCGAAGAGCGTGCTGTTTCGCGTCGATCGCGCGTGGGCGCAAGTGCAGCTGAGCGATGCGTGGCTGGCCAATGGCGACGTAGTCGCCGGCATCGCCGCCGCTCGTTCGGCCGTGGACGTGGCCGATGCCCTGCCCGAGGACGCGAAGAGCAACATGGAGTGGCGCTACGTGCAGGCCGAGAGCCACTATCGGCTCGCGGAGGCACTGCGCGCCCAAGGCTCGGCCGATGGCCGCCGTGCCGCCTGCGACCACTACGCGCAGAGCCTGCCGATGCTCGAAGAGGTCCAGAAGCAGACCGGCCTGCACGCCGACCAGGTGAACCCGAAGGCCCTGCGGCAAGTACTGTCCAGCTGCGGCTGAATCCCTCGGTGCGGAGCGAGTCGGTGTAGTCTTGCCGACGATGCAACGCGCCGCCGACCGCCAACTCATCGCCGACCGATTCAGCGTCGATGCGCGCCGCTTCGTCGAATGGGCGGACGGCACGACCGACCCGAGCGCGCTCACCGCGCCGGTGGCATTGCGGCAGGTGGTGGCCGTCTACGCCGCCGCCCTCGCCTTGCCGCAGCCGTGGAGCCAGCACGTCTCCAACCACCGCGGCGACGAGGTCGATTTCAGCGGCCCCGTCGCCGCCGTGAGGCAGCGTGCCTCGGCCATCCCGCTGCAGCACTACAGCGAGATCTTCAGCCCGCTGGTGCCGCAGGACGAGCCGGTGATGGGCGACCTCGCCGACGACCTCGTCGACATCTACCGCCACCTCGCCGCCGGCTTGCGCATGCACGAACTCGGCAAGGTGGACGATGCCCTGTGGGAATGGGGCTTCAACTTCCAGGCTCACTGGGGCGAGCACGCCTCGTCGGCCATCCGCGCCTTGCACTGCTACCTTGCACAGGAAGACCCGACCGGCCTGTGCAGCAACGAATGAACCGTCCCACAACGACATGAATCGATCGACAGACGCCACTTCTTCCTCCGCCATCCGCGTGGCAGACGAATCGCCCGACCAACCCGACGTGCGCCGGCTGATCGAAGAATTGGACGCCTACCAACAATCGCTGTATCCGGCAGAGAGCAACCACCTGCTCGACCTGTCATCACTGCTGCAGCCCAACGGGCGTTTCGCGGTCGCACGCAGCGAGCGGGGAGAAGCGCTCGGTTGCGCAGCGGTGGTGCTGATGGACGGCTTCGCCGAGATCAAGCGCATGTTCGTGTCGCCGCGCGCTCGCGGCGGCGGTATCGGGCGGCATTTGCTGGCCCACGTGGAAGAGCAGGCGCTGGCCGGAGGTCGGCGCGTGTTGCGGCTGGAGACCGGCATCCATCAGCCCGAGGCGCTGGGCTTGTACGAGCGTGCGGGCTACGCGAGGCGCGGCCCTTACGAAGGCTACGCGGATGACCCGCTGAGCGTCTTCATGGAAAAGGTCGTCGCCTAGATTTCTTTTCAACCACAGAGAACACAGAGAACACAGAGAACACAGAGTGAATGCTTTTCCTCTGTGTTCTCTGTGTCCTCTGTGGTGAAAAAAAAGCGATCAGGCCCGCGCCACCGCCAGCCACTTGTCCATCTGCGCCGGGTCCGCGAGCAGCACATCGCTCGCGCCTTCGTGCACGACGGTCCCACGATCGAGCACCACCGCGCGCTGCGTGATCGGCAGGATCATGCGCGGGTTCTGCTCCACGATGATGGCCGACAGGCCTTCCTCGCGCACCACCCGCGCGATCGAGCGCAGGAGCTCTTCCACGATGATGGGCGCCAGGCCTTCGAGCGGTTCGTCCAGCAGCAGCAGCTTGGGGTTGAGCACGAGTGCCCGCGCCACGGCCAGCATCTGCTGCTCGCCGCCGGAGAGCTGGTTGCCCATGTTGGCCCGGCGCTCCTGCAGGCGCGGGAACATCTCGTAGGCACGCTTCACCGTCCAGGCGCCCGGTCGCGCGACGGCGGTGAGGTTCTCTTCCACCGTGAGCGACTTGAAGATGTTGCGCTCCTGCGGCACCCAGCCGATGCCGGCCTCCGCGCGGCGATGCGACGCGAGCGTGCCGATCTCGCGGCCCTGCAGCCAGATGCGCCCTGCATGGCGGCGCGTCGCACCCACCAGCGTGTTGAGGAAGGTGGTCTTGCCCGTGCCGTTGCGGCCGAGCAGCGCGAGCGACTGGCCCTGTTCGAGCGACAGCGAGATGTCCTGCACGACCACCGCCTCGCCATAGCCGGAGCGCAAGGCCTCCACGCGCAACAGCTCAGCCATGCGCGCCTCCCGATTCGCCGAGGTACACCGCCTTGACCCGCGGGTCGCGCGAGATGGTCTGCACGTCGCCCTCTGCGAACACCGCGCCGTTGACCAGCACCGACACGCTGCGTGCATAGTTGAAGACGAGGTCCATGTCGTGCTCGATGAGCAGCACCGACACGTCGTCGGGCAGTGCACCGATGGTGTCGAAGATCTCCTGCCGCTCGCCTTCGGGCACGCCGGCCACGGGTTCGTCCAGCAGCAGCACGCGCGGCTTGCAGGCGATGGCGGTGGCGATCTCCAGCAGACGCCGCTTGCCGTAGGCGAGCTGCGAGACCTTCTGGTCCATCACGTCGTCCAGGCGGAACTGCCGCAGCAGCATCTCGCATTCGGATGCGACGCGCGCATCACGCCCGAGCGGTTGCCACCACTTGGCGCTGATGCCCACCTGCGCCGACACCGTGAGCGCGAGCGATGTGAGCGGCGTGAGCTCGTTGAAGAGCTGGTTGATCTGGAAGGTGCGCACGATGCCGCGACGCACGCGGCGGTGCGGCGCGAGCCGCGTGATGTCCTGCCCGTCCAGCGCGATGCTTCCGCCGCTGGGCTCCAGCACGCCGGTCAGGAGGTTGATGAGCGTGGTCTTGCCCGCGCCGTTGGGGCCGATGAGCGCATGGCGCGCGCCTTTCATCACCTTGAGCGACACGTCGTTCGTCGCGACCAGGCCGCCGAAGCGCTTCATGAGCGAGCGCGTCTCGAGCACGACATCGCTCATTGGGAAACCTCCGTGCTTCGCACTGCGGTGCGAGCCCCTTCGGGCGGCCGTGCGGCGCTCATGATGGCCTCCACCACGTCCACGGCCGCACGAGCCGCTCGCGGCCGACCAGCACCAGCGCGACGAGGAACAGGCCGAGCCAGAAGGTCCAGTACTGCGGCGTCCAGGCGGAGATGAGGTCGTGCAGCAGCTTGAAGGCGATGGCGCCGAAGAGGCCACCGTAGAGGTAGCCCGTGCCGCCGATCACGAGCACCAGCAGCACGTCGGCGCTGCGGTGGAAGTCCAGCACGTCCAGCGACGCGAAGCCCGTGGTCTGCGCGAGCAGGCCGCCCGCCGCACCGGCAAGCGCCGCGGCGAAGGCATAGACGGCGACGAGCCGCAACTGCACGTTCAGGCCGATGCTCATCGCACGCAGCCGGTTGTCGCGCAAGGCCTTCAGCGACACGCCGAAGGGCGAATGCACCACGCGCCGCGCGATGAGCAGCGCCACCACCAGCACCGCCAGGCTGTAGCCGTAGGCGACGCGGCCATAGAGGTCGAACTCGAACTTGCCGAGCAGCGGGCCCATCACCACGCCCTGCAGGCCGTCGATGCCGCCGGTGAGCCAGTCCAGCTTGTTGGCCAGCTCGAACAGCACCAGCGCGACGCCCAGCGTGACCATTAGCCGCGTGAGGTCGGATCCGCGCAGGATGAGCACGCTCGTGACGAGACCCAGCAGCGTCGAGGCGGCGACGGCCACGGCCAACCCGACCAGCGGATCAGGCATCACATGCTTGGCGAACAGCGCGGCCGCGTAGGCGCCGAAGCCGAAGAACGCCGCGTGGCCGAGCGACACGATGCCCGCGTAGCCGAGGATCAAGTCCAGCGACACCGCGAAGAGCGCGAGGATGGCGATCTCGTTGGCGAGCAACGCATGCTCGCCCACCAGCCACCACGACGCGAGCGCCGCCACGCCCAGCGCGATCTCCCACCAGCGCCAGCGCGACTGCGCGGCGAGGCTGGCCTGCACGGTCGATGGCGCCGTCATCGCGTGGCCGCGCGGCCGAACAGGCCCTGCGGACGGAAGCTCAGGATGACGATCATCAGCGTGTAGACGATGAAGGCGCCCAGCTTGGGCACGTAGTACTTGCCGAACACGTCCGCCACGCCCAGCAGCAGCGCGGCCAGCAGCGGCCCGGTGATGGTGGTGGTGCCGCCCACCGACACCACGATCAGGAAATAGATCATGAACTTGAGCGGGAAGCCCGGGTCCAGGCCCAGCACCTCGGCGCCGAGCGCACCGCCCAGGCCGGCCAGGCCGGAGCCCACCGCGAAGGTGAGCAGGAACACCTGGTTCACGTTGATGCCCAGCCCCGAGGCGACGCGCGGATCATCCACCGAGGCGCGCAGCCGGCTGCCGAAGCGCGTGCGCGTGAGGATGGCCTGCAGCGCAATGGTGAGCACCGCGCACACCACGATGATGAAGAGCCGGTACCGGCCGATGCCCACGAACTCCAGGTCGAAGCGGCCTTGCAGGTAGCTTGGGAGCTGGATGATCTGCTGCTGCGAGCCGATGAAGTAATCGACCGCGGCCACGGACATGAACACCAGGCCGATGGAGAACAGCACCTGGTCGAGGTGCGGCTTGGCGTACATCGGCCGGTACAGCGTGCGCTCGAGCACCGCGCCGGCCAGCGCCGCGAAAAGGAAAGCCAACGGCAGCGTCGCGAGAAAGGGCACGCCGAAGCGGTTCATGAGGATGACGGTGACGTAGCCGCCCGCCATCGCGAAGGCGCCGTGCGCGAGGTTGATGAAGTTCATCAAGCCCAGCGTCACGGCCAGCCCGACCGCGAGCACGAACAGCAGCATGCCGTAGGCAATGCCGTCGAAGAGAAGGGTCAGCATCGACTGCGCGGCGCGGTTACTTCGCCTTGCCCGGGTCCTTCACCGCCTTCTGCACGTCGAACTCGACGTTCCACAGCTGGCCATCCTTGCGCTCGACGCGGCGGATGTAGACGTCCTGCACGATGTCGCGGGTCTGGGCGTCGATCAGCACCTGGCCGCGCGGGCTCTCGAAGATCTGGCCTTTCATGTTGGCAAGCAGCGCATCGCCGCCGCCCTGGCCCTTGGTGGCTTCGAGCGCCTTGTAGATCACGCGCATGCCGTCGTAGGCAGCCACGGCCATGAAGTTGGGCCTGAACTTGTTGGCCGCCTGGAAGTCGGTGACGAACTTCTTGTTCAGCGCCGACGGGTGCGCCGCCGAGTAGTGGTGCGAGTTGACGACGCCCATCGCCACGTCGCCCATGTCGTTGAGCTGGTCGTCGTCGAGCACGTCACCGGTGGCGATGAGCTTGATGCCGGCCTTGTCCAGCCCGCGCTCGGCGAACTGCTTCATGAAAGCCGCGCCCTGGCCCGAGGGCAGGAAGACGAAGAGCGCATCGGGCTGCGCATCGCGCACCTTCTGCAGGAAGGGCGCGAAGTCGGGGCCGCGCAGAGGCGAGCGGATTTCCGAGACGATCTGTCCGCCATTGAGCTGGAACTGGCTCTTGAAGAACTTCTCGGCGTCGATGCCGGGGCCGTAGTCGGCCACCAGCGTCACGGCCTTCTTGATCTTGTTCTTCGCCGCCCATTCGGCGATGCCGACGGTGACCTGCGGCAGCGTGAAGCTGGTGCGCACGATGTAGGGCGACTGCTCGGTGATGATGGACGTGGCTGCGGCCGTCACCACCATCGGCGTCTTGCTCTGCGTGGCGATGGGCGCGGTAGCCAGCGCCAGCGGCGTGAGGCCGAATCCGGCGAGCACGTCGACCTTGTCGTTGACCACCAGCTCCTGCGCGATGCGGCGTGTCTGGTCGGCCACGCCGCCATCGTCCTTCACGATCACCTCGATCTTGCGTCCGGCCACCGTGCTGCCGTTTTGCGCCATGTACAGCTTGACGGCCGCCTCTTCCTGGCGGCCGGTGGACGCCGACTGCCCGGTCATGGGAAGGATGAAACCGATCTTGAAGGGCTTGGCCTGGGCGAAGGCCAGGCTGTCCAGCCCCAGGGGCAGGACGAGGGCAAGGCCGGCGGCGGCGAGTCCGCGCAAGGCATGACGCTTGTGCATGAGGGATGTCTCCAGTCGAGGAACGTGCTGATGGCTTCTGATGAGCGGGCTGATGCTAGATCAAGTTCGTAATAGGTACAACCGTTCGCAATTAGAACTTTTGAGTTCAAACATCGAGGACGTAGACCTCCGCTTGTTCGCGCTCCGGGCGGCTGTGTCCGCGCAAGGCCTGGTCCCACGCGCCGTCAGCGGCGCTGCGCGTGGACGCGAGCCCCTGGGTCATCACCGCCACCTCCGACGAGGAGGCATCGAATTCGGCGAGCAGGTGCCGATCGACGTCGAACATGCGGGCGACCATCTCGCCGGCCGCATCGATCACCACGAGGTACTTCGCGGGTTTTTGCATCGGACTCCTTGTCGATTGACTACAGCGCCGAGTCCACGATCTCCGGTGCGGGCTCCTCGGCAGCGGGCGTTTCGGGCTGAGGCCGCACGATCATCACCGGCACGCTCGAGTGCCGCAACAGCGATTGCGCCACAGCACCCAGCACGGCGCTGCTCGCACCTTCGCCATGCGCCCCCATGATCACCGCCTGGCAGCCGTTGCTCTCGATGAGCTCGAGCAGCGTGTGCGCGGGGTCGCCCGAGGCGATCTCGGTTTCGTGCTCGATGCCCGCTTCTGCCAGCAGCGACTCGGCCTGCGCGAGCGCATGCTCGCCGGCTTCGAGCGCGACGCGGCGCAGCGCCTCGGCATCGTGCACCACCACCAATTCATACAGCGAACTCGGCGCCTGCACGTTGGCCAGCACGAACTCGGCCTTCAGGCCGTCACGCACGAGCCGGACCGCGTGGCGCACAGCTTCCAGCGACAAGGCGGATCCGTCGACGGGCAGCAAGACCTTCATGGCGACATCCTCGGCTGTGGAACGAGACAGGCGTGAGCTTGAGCCGCGCGCCGGGCCGGGTCAAGAGAGCTTGACCTCGTGCGTGTGGACTCCGCGAAGCATGCAATTTACTGCAGTCACACGGACAGCTTCAGCACGCGCTTGAGGCCCTTCAGCGCGGCATCGAGATTGCGGCCGCTGGTGTCGAACACCGCATCGGCCTTGGAATAGAAAGGCGTGCGGCTGTCGAGGATGCGCCGCAAGTCGGCCATCGCTTCCGCATTGCCCGACTTGCCCATCGGCCGCGTGTCACCTTGCGCCAGCACGCGGCCCATGTGCTCTTCGGGCGTCGCGCGCAGCCACACGGTGTGGCAATGGGCAAGCAGCAGGTTGAAGGTGGCGGGCTCGGACACGATGCCGCCCGGCGTGGCAATGACGGCGCGCGGGTGCCGCTGGATGGATTCTTCCAGCGCGCGCCGCTCGTGGCGCCGGTAGGCCCGCTCGCCGTACAGCGAATAGATCTCCGAGACCTCGCAGCCTGCCAGCGCCTCGATCTCGCGGTTCAGCTCGACGAAGGGCAGCCCCGCGTCGTCGGCGAGCATGCGCCCCAGCGTGCTCTTGCCGGCGCCGCGCATGCCCACGAGCGCGATGCGCTGGCGCCGCGCCCAGGGGCTGGCGGGCGCGCCGAACATCGCAGACAGGGTGCCGCGCACCTGGCCCAGCTCCGCCTCGCTGCGCCCGCGCAGGATCTCGCGAATCATCAGCCACTCCGGCGACGACGCCGTCTCGTCGCCCACCAGTTCGGCGAGCGAGCAGTTCAGCACCTGCGCCACCTGCCGCAGGAACTGCACCGACGCATTGCCCACGCCCGTCTCGACGTTGGCGATGTGCCGCTCCGACACGCCCGCGGCCCGCGCGAGGCTCTTGCGCGTGAGGCCGCGACGCGCCCGCAAAGCACGTGTGCGCTCACCCAGGCCGGCGAGGAAGGCGTCCTTGTCGTCGGGCAGCGCAATCGGTGGTGTCGTCTTTCTGTGGCTGGGCACGGGTTCACCCGAGTCTGTGCGTGAGGCCGCGAGGCTACACTGATCTATGCAACATATTGCATCCACCTATCGAATGCAACCCGCATCGACCCGTGCCCCATGACAGGACCGCGATGGACGACGGCTTCACCGAGATCGAATGGCGATCGCGCCCGCTGCGGCTGGAGCTGCAATGGGTGGGCGCACCGTCGTCGCCGCTGCCGCCTCTGGTCTTCCTGCACGAAGGCCTCGGCTCGGCGGCGATGTGGAAAGACTTTCCGCAGCGCCTGTGCAACGCAGCCGGCATGCGCGGCCTCGTCTTCTCTCGCTACGGGTATGGCCGCTCGACGCCGCGACCGGCGGGCGAACGCTGGCCGGTCACCTTCATGCACGAGCAGGCCTTCGAGGTGCTGCCGGCGCTGTTGGCGCGGCTTGGCATCGAGCGCCCCTGGCTCTTCGGCCACAGCGACGGCGGCTCCATCGCCTTGCTGCACGCATCGCGCTTCGCGGTCGCCGGCGTGGTGAGCGTGGCAGCGCACGTCTTCACCGAAGACATGGGCCTGCGCAGCATCGCCGCCGCACGCACGGCCTATGAAACCACCGATTGGCGCACGCGGCTCGCTCGATACCATGCCGACGTCGACTCGGCGTTCTTCGGCTGGAACGACATCTGGCTGGACCCGGCCTTCCGCGACTGGAACATCGAGGCGGCATTGCCGGCCGTCGACGCGCCGGTGCTGGTGGTGCAAGGCGAGGACGACGAGTACGGGACGATGGCGCAGGTCCGGGCCATCGCCCGCGGCGTGAAGCACGCGACGGTGCTGGCCCTGCCCGACTGCGGGCACTCGCCGCACCGCGACCAGCCCGACCGCTTGATCGCCGAGACCTGCGCCTTCATCCAGAGCGCCGGCCGGAACAGGACACTGAACGCATGACCCACAGGAGATCCACATGAAGACCCTGCCCAAGCTCTCGTTCGCCGCGCTCGCGGCCTGCTTCGCGATCGGCGCGCATGCGCAAGGCACGCCGATCAAGGTCGGCCTGATGCTGCCCTACACCGGCACCTACGCGTCGCTGGGCAACATGATCGAGAGCGGCTTCAAGCTCTACGTACAGGAGCAAGGCGGCAAGCTCGCGGGCCGCGAGATCCAGTACTTCAAGGTGGATGACGAATCCGACCCGTCCAAGGCCACCGACAACGTCAACAAGCTCATCAAGCGCGACCAGGTCGACGTGATCGTGGGCACGGTGCACTCGGGCGTGGCGCTCGCCATGGCCAAGGCGGCCAAGGAAAACAACACACTGCTCATCGTGCCCAACGCCGGCGCGGACGCGATCACCGGCCCGATGTGCGGCAACAACGTGGTGCGCAGCTCGTTCTCGAACTGGCAGCCGGGCTACTCCACCGGCGTGCTGATGGCGCAGCGCGGCCACAAGCGCGCGATGACCATCACCTGGAACTACGCTGCCGGCAGCGAGACGGTGAAGGGCTTCACCGAGGCCTTCGAGAAGAACGGCGGCAAGGTCATCAAGGACCTGAACCTGCCCTTCCCCAACGTCGAGTTCCAGGCGCTGCTCACCGAGATCGCGGCGCAGAAGCCCGACGCCGTCTTCGCCTTCTTCGCGGGCGGCGGCGCGGTGAAGTTCGTGAAGGACTATGCCGCCGCGGGCCTGAACAAGACCATCCCGCTGTACGGCTCGGGCTTCCTCACCGACGGCACGCTCGAGGCGCAAGGCGCAGCGGCACAGGGGCTGCTCACCACGCTGCACTATGCGGACAACCTCGAGACGCCGCGCAACAACGCCTTCCGCAAGAGCTTCGCGCTGACCTACAAGGCCAATGCCGACGTGTACGCGGTGCAGGGCTACGACGCGGCGCAGTTGCTCGCGTCTGGCCTGCTGGCGGCCAAGGGCGACATCAGCAAGAAGGACGTCATCGGCGCGGCCATGCACAAGGCGACAGTGGACAGCCCGCGCGGCAAGTTCACGATGTCGGCGGCCGGGAATCCGGTGCAGGACATGTACGTGCGGGAGGCGAAGGGCGTGAACAACGAGTTCAAGTCGGTAGCCGTGAAGGGCTTGGCGGATCCGGCGCGGGGGTGCAAGCTCTAGGTCCCGGAACAACAGAACGGGGACTTCGACAGGCATGTCCTGAGGTATCGAAGGGGCATGTCCTGAGGTATCGAAGGGGCATGTCCTGAGGTATCGAAGGGCTCAATCCGAACGGAGAGCGGGGCTCACCGCCAGGGGCTTCGATACCTCAGCCCGAACGGGTCTTTTCGAACGGGAAGAACCCGTTCGGGCTGAGGTATCGAAGCCCTTCTCCGCGCCGCCCCACCTCCGTTCGGACTGAGCCCTTCGATAGCCTGTCGAAGTCCCCACCCATCCGAAGCAAAACCGTGGATCTCCCCACCTTCCTCGTCCAGTGCCTGAACGCCGTCCAGTACGGCCTGCTGCTCTTTCTCGTGGCGAGCGGGCTCACGCTCATCTTCGGGATCATGGGCGTCATCAACCTCGCCCACGGCAGTTTCTACATGCTCGGGGCCTACATGGCCTTCGTGCTGGCGCCGGCGTTCGGCGGCAACTTCGTCGGCATGCTGATCGTCGGCGTGCTGCTGGCCGGCATCTTCGGCTTCGTGCTGGAGTGGGCCTTCTTCAGCTTCCTCTACAAGCGAGAGCACCTGCAGCAGGTGCTCATGACCTACGCGCTCATCCTCGTCTTCGAGGAAGTGCGCTCCATGCTCGTGGGCAACGACGTGCACGGCGTGCCGATCCCGGCCTGGCTCGCGGGCAGCTTCGCACTCGGCGACCTGATGACCTACCCGTGGTACCGGCTCTTTGCCTCGGCCGCATGCATCGTGCTGGCGGTCGGGCTGTACCTCGTGGTCAACCGCACGCGGCTGGGCATGATGATCCGCGCCGGCGCGAGCAACCGCGACATGGTGCGCGGGCTCGGCGTGAACATCGCGCTGCTGTACCGCACGGTGTTCGCAGGCGGCGTGGCGCTGGCAGCGCTCGCCGGCATGATCGCAGCGCCCATGTCCTCGGTGTACCCGGGCATGGGGTCGAGCGTGCTCATCATCTGCTTCGTGGTGGTGGTCATCGGCGGCATCGGCTCCATCACCGGCGCACTCGTCGCATCGCTGCTGGTGGGCTTCGTGGACACCTTCGGCAAGGTCTTCTTCTCCGAGTACAGCGGCGTGGGCGTGTACCTGCTGATGGCGGTGATCCTCGTGTGGCGGCCGGAAGGCCTCGTCAAGAGAGCGTATTGATGGACCACCCCCGAAGCGCCTTCGGCGCCTCCCCCTCAAGGGGGCGACGCCTATGGACCGGCAGAGCCGGATCCATGGCATCTGCTTGGCTCGTTCCGGTCCTTGCCGCGATCGCGCTCGCGGCACTGCCTGCCGTGCTCACGCCCTACACGCACGACCTGGTGGTGAAGATTTCGCTGTATGCCATCTTCGCCTTGAGCCTGGAACTGCTCGTCGGCATGACCGGCCTCGTGAGCCTCGGACACGCGGCCTTCCTCGGCATCGGCGCCTACACCACGGTGCTGCTCGCGGGCGATGCGTCATCGCCGCCTGCCGTGCCGCTGATGCTGGCCGCCATGGGCGCCGCCGCGCTGTACGCGCTCTTCGTCGGCGCCTTGAGCCTGCGCACCAAGGGCGTGTACTTCATCATGGTGACATTGGCCTTTGCGCAAATGGCCTACTTCGTCGTCCACGACACCAAGCTCGCGGGCGGCAGTGACGGCATGTTCCTTTACAACAAACCCACGCTTTCCATCGGCGGGCAACTGCTGCTCAACCTGGACGACAAGCGCCATGTGTATGCCCTGGTGTGGGGCGCGCTCGTGCTCACCTATGCCCTGCTCGCGCTCGTGCGCCGGTCGCGCTTCGGCCATGCGCTGGCCGGCATCCGCGCCAACGAGCAGCGCATGCGGGCGGCGGGCTACCCGACCTATGCGTACAAGCTGGCGGCCTTCGTGCTGGCCGGCGCCTTGGCAGGCCTCGCCGGCTTCCTTCTCGCGGTCAAGGACGGCGCGGTGAATCCGGAGCTCCTGAGCTGGCATGAATCGGGCGGCGTGCTGTTGATGGTGATCCTCGGCGGCATGGGCCACTTGCGCGGGGCGGTACTGGGCGCGATCGCGCTCACGCTGCTCAAGGAGTTCTTCCAGACCGAGGCCTGGCTCGGGCCGGTCGCCGCGCACTGGCAGCTCACCTACGGCCTCACGGTGATCGCCTTCGTTGCACTGCTGCCGCGTGGGCTGATCGGCACGGGCCGCGGCCTGCGCAGCCTGATCCGGCCGAAGACTCCTGTGACGAGCGAGGCCGCTCATGGCTGAATCGCCGCTCATGCGCGCCGTCGACCTGACCCGCCGCTTCGGCGGCCTCGCGGCCGTCAACGGCGTGAGCCTGGACCTGGACGTGGGCGAAGTGCACGCCGTGATCGGCACCAACGGCGCGGGCAAGTCCACGCTCATCAACATGCTGTCGGGCGAACTGCCGGCCAGCGCCGGACGCATCGAATTCGCGGGGCACGACGTGACCGCCTGGCCCCAGCCGCGACGCGCGCGCGCCGGCATCGGCCGCAGCTACCAGCGCACCACCATCTTTGCGGACTTCAGCGTGGTCGAGAACTGCCGCCTCGCCGCGCAGGCCATGCATCCGCGCGCCTGGGCGCTGTGGGAATCGGCCTCGCATTGCGCGGCCAGCTTGCGCGCCGCCCACGAGGCGCTGGAGGCCACGGGCCTCGAAGAAGACGCGCAGCGCCCGGCCGGCACGCTGAGCCACGGCGGCAAACGGCAGCTGGAGATCGCGATGTGCCTGGCCACGCGGCCCAAGGTGCTGCTGCTGGACGAGCCGCTCGCCGGCATGGGCGCGGAAGAGACCGAACGCATGCTCGGCCTGCTCGACCAGCTGAAGGCCGAACACGCCGTGCTGCTGGTGGAGCACGACATGGACGCGGTGTTCCGCATCGCTGACCGCATCACGGTCATGGTCAACGGCGAGGTCATCGCGAGCAACACCCCGCACCACATCCGCCTGGACCGCGAGGTGCAGATCGCCTACCTCGGCGAAGCCTCGGCTTGAAACGTGAAAGGTGAGACGTGAACAGCCCTGCGACTTCGCCGACGCCTACCGCCGCGGGTGGCACCTTCACGTTTCATGCCGACGGCCTGCACGCCCACTACGGCGACAGCCACGTGCTGCGTGGCGTGTCGCTGTCGCTGCCCGAGGGTGTCTCCACCGGCCTGCTGGGGCGCAACGGCATGGGCAAGACGACGCTCATCCGCACGTTGATGGGCTACGTGCCGGCCACCGGCGGGCGCGTGCACTGGCAGGGCCGGCCGGTCACCGGCTTCGCGCCGGAGCGCATCGCGCGGCTGGGCGTGGGCTACGTGCCCGAAGGCCGCGGCATCTTCGGCAACCTGTCGGTGCGCGAGAACCTCGTGATGTGCGCGCGAGCCGGCGTGGATGGCGCGCGGCACTGGACGCTGGACCGGGTGCTCGCGACCTTCCCGCGCCTGGCCGAACGGATGAAGCACGGTGGGCAACAATTGTCCGGCGGCGAGCAGCAGATGCTGTCGATCGGGCGGGCCTTGATGACCAACCCGCGCCTGATGATCCTCGACGAAGCGACCGAAGGCCTCGCGCCGCTGGTGGTGGCCGAGATCTGGCGCGTGGTGGCGCAGATTCGCTTGACGGGGATCAGCACGCTGATCGTCGACCGGAACTACCGTGCGGTGCTCGCGCACACTGACCGCGCGCTGGTGATGGAAAAAGGCAGCATCGTCCTGGAAGGTGCTTCGAACGAATTGCTCGGCGACCATGAGGCTTTGGCGCGCTGGCTGGGAGTGTGAGATTTGAGTGGCGAACGAGTGATCGAGATTCATGCGGCAGCGCCCGCGCGACGACGCAAGCGGGCCCAGGCCAAGGGCCGACAACCCACGGATGAGGCCATCGCGCGCGTGCGCGAGTTGCTGGGCGATGCGCCGCGGCGGCGCGACCTGCTGATCGAACACCTGCACCGGCTCAACGATGCGCAAGGCTGCCTGCGCGACGACCTGCTGGTGGCGCTGGCGCACGAGATGCGACTGTCCATGGCCGAGGTGTACGAGGTGGCGAGCTTCTATCACCACTTCGAGATCGTGAAGGACGGTGCTGCCGACACGGCCGCCATCACCGTGCGCGTGTGCAACTCGCTGTCGTGCGCGATGGCAGGCAGCGAGGCGCTGAAGGCATCGCTCGTGCGCGAGCTGTCGGCGCGCGGTGACGTGCGGGTGATCGACGCGCCTTGCATCGGGCGCTGCGACAGTGCGCCGGCGGCCGTGGTCGGCACGCATTGCGTGGACCAGGCACGCCCGCGGGACGTGATCGCCGCGGTTGATGCGCGTCACGTGGCCGCCGCCGAGCCGCAAGGCCTCGGCTACGAAGCGTATGTCGCGCAAGGCGGCTATCGGCTCCTCGACGAACTGCGAAGCGGCCGGCGTTCCATCGACAGCGTCATCGCCGCGCTGTCGGACGCCGGCCTGCGCGGCCTCGGCGGCGCGGGTTTTCCGGCCGGGCGCAAGTGGAGCATCGTGCGTGCGCAGCCGGCGCCCCGGCTCATCGCCGTCAACATCGACGAGGGCGAGCCGGGCACCTTCAAGGACCGCGTCTACCTCGAGCGCGACCCGCATCGCTTCATCGAAGGCGCGCTTGTCGCCGCGCACTGCATCGACGCGAGCGAGATCTACCTCTACCTGCGCGACGAATACGCCGGCTGCCGGGCGATGCTGGAGCGCGAGCTCGGCCTGCTGCGCGCGGCGCGCCCCGAACTCCCGCCGATTCATCTTCGGCGCGGTGCCGGCGCCTACATCTGCGGCGAGGAATCGGCGCTCATCGAAAGCCTGGAAGGCAAGCGCGGCTGGCCTCGTCTGCGCCCGCCCTACGTCGCCGAGGTCGGGCTCTTCGGCCGCCCCACGCTCGAGCACAACATGGAGACGCTGCACTGGGTGCGCGAGATCGTCGAGCGCGGCGCGGCCTGGTTCAAGCAGCACGGCCGCCATGGACGCAGCGGCCTGCGGTCGTTCTCGCTCTCGGGCCGCGTGAAGAAGCCGGGCGTGCACCTCGCACCCGCGGGCATCAGCGTGCGCGAGCTGGTCGACGAATACGGCGGCGGCATGCTCGATGGCCACACGCTGTACGGCTACTTCCCGGGCGGCGCATCGGGCGGCATGCTGCCCGCTTCGCTGGCCGACGTGCCGCTGGACTTCGACACCCTGCAGGCGCATGGTTGCTTCATCGGCTCTGCCGCGGTGGTCGTGTTCTCGCAGCACGACAGCGCTCGCCAGCTTGCATTGAACGCGATGGAATTCTTCGAACACGAGAGCTGCGGCCAGTGCACGCCCTGCCGCGAAGGCACGCAGCGTGCGGTGGAGCTGATGAAGCAGCCCACATGGAACCGGCCGTTGCTGGAAGAACTGAGCGCCGTGATGATGGACGCCTCGATCTGCGGGCTCGGCCAGGCCGCGCCCAACCCCTTGCTGTGCGCGATGAAATACTTCCCGCAGGAGTTCAGCCATGAGTAGTACGGCGGACACCGCGACCCACGTGACCACCGTCGAGATCGACGGCCGCGCACTCGACGCGCGCCCGGGCGAGACCATCCTCTCGCTCGCCAAGCGCCACGGCATCGATATCCCGCACCTGTGCCACAAGGACGGACTGCGTCCGGCCGGCAACTGCCGCGCGTGCGTGGTGGAGATCCATGGCGAACGGGCGCTCGCCGCGTCCTGCTGCCGCAACGCGCAGCCGGGCCAGAAGATCAGCACCACCAACGATCGCGTGAAGCGCTCGCAGCGCATGGTGCTGGAGCTGCTCGCCACCGACATGCCGAGCGAGCCGCACACGCGGCAGTCCGAACTCACGCAGTGGTGCGAGGCGCTGGGCGTCACCTCGTCGCGCTTCGAGGCGCACGAGCCGCCGCCGGCCGACACCTCGCACCCTGCCATCGCCGTGCAGCTCGATGCCTGCATCCAGTGCATGCGCTGCGTGCGGGCCTGCCGTGAAGAGCAGGTCAACGACGTGATCGCCATCGCGGGCTCCGGCGCCGACACGCGCATCAGCTTCGACTTCGACGACCCGATGGGCACGAGCACCTGCGTGGGCTGCGGTGAATGCGTGCAGGCCTGCCCCACCGGCGCGCTCACGCCGGCCAACGGCGCGGCGCTGGTGGAGGCAGACCGTGAAGTCGATTCGGTGTGCCCGTACTGCGGCGTGGGCTGCCAGCTCACCTACCGCGTGAAAGACGAGAAGATCATCGAGGTGATCGGCCGCGACGGCCCCGCCAACGAGGGGCGGCTGTGCGTGAAGGGCCGCTACGGCTTCGACTACGTGCACCACCCGCACCGCATCACCACGCCGCTGATCCGCCGCGAGGGCGTGCCCAAGACGCTGGACGGCTTCGACCCCGGCAATGTGCACGCCATCTTCCGTGAAGCGACGTGGGACGAAGCGCTGGCACTCGCCGGCCGCGGCCTGCGTGAGATCCGCGACAGCGCGGGGCCGAACGCACTCGCCGGCTTCGGCTCGGCCAAGGGCAGCAACGAAGAGGCCTACCTCTTCCAGAAGCTCGTGCGCACCGGCTTCGGCACCAACAACGTCGACCACTGCACGCGGCTGTGCCATGCCTCGTCGGTGACGGCCCTGCTCGAAGGCATCGGCTCGGGTGCGGTGAGCAACCCCGTGGCCGACGTGGCGGATGCGGACGTGATCATGATCGTCGGCGCCAACCCGACGGTGAACCACCCGGTGGCCGCGACCTTCATCAAGAACGCGGTGAAGGATGGCCGCACGCTGATCGTCGTGGACCCGCGCCGCACCGAGATCTCGCGCCACGCGCAGCAGGTGCTGCAGTTCATGCCTGGCTCGGACGTCGCGCTCTTCAACGCGATGCTGCACACGATCATCGACGAGGGCCTGCAGGACGAAGCCTTCATCGCCGAGCGCACGACGCACTTCGAGGAGATCCGCGACAACGTCGCGCTGTGTTCGCCGGAGAAGATGTCGGCCATCTGCGGCATTCCCGCCGAAGAGATTCGCCTGGCCGCGCGAACCTATGCCAAGGCCAAGAACGCGATCATCCTGTGGGGCATGGGCGTGAGCCAGCACGTGCACGGCACCGACAACGCGCGTTGCCTGATCGCGATGGCGCTGGTCACCGGCCACATCGGGAAGCCGGGCAACGGGCTGCATCCGCTGCGCGGGCAGAACAACGTGCAGGGCGCGAGCGATGCGGGCCTGATCCCGATGATGTTCCCGGACTACCAGCGCGTGACCAACGGCGATGCCAAGGCGCGCTTCGAAGCCGCGTGGCACGCGACGCTCGACGCGAAGCCCGGCCTCACGGTGGTGGAGATCATGCATGCGGCCAACGAGGGCCGCATCCAGGGCATGTACATCATGGGCGAGAACCCGGCGATGTCCGACCCCGACCTCGCGCACGCGCGCGCCGGGCTCGCGAACCTGAAGCATCTCGTCGTGCAGGACCTCTTCCTCACCGAGACCGCGGCCTTCGCCGACGTCTTCCTGCCCGCCAGCGGCTTCCCCGAGAAGACCGGCACCTTCACCAACACCGACCGCCGCGTGCAGCTCGGCCGCCAGGCGCTCACGCCGCCGGGCGATGCGCGGCACGACCTGTGGATCATCCAGCGCATGGCACGCGAGCTCGGCCTGCCGTGGGAAGAGCGCGAGGTGAGCGCGGTGTACGAGGAGATGCGCTCGGTGATGCCGTCGATCACCGGCGTCGCCTGGGCGCGGCTGGAGGCCAACGAGCCGATGATCTACCCTGTCGCGAACGAGCAGGACATGGGCGAGCGGGTGATGTTCTCGCAGCACTTCCCGCTGCCAGGCGACAAGGCGCGGCTCGTGCCGGCGCAGGTGTCGCCGGCCAATGAACTGCCCGATGCGCAGTACCCGATGGTGCTGATGACCGGCCGCCAGCTCGAGCACTGGCACACCGGCTCGATGACGCGGCGCGCGGCGGTGCTCGACGCGATCGAGCCCGAGGCGGTGATTGCCGTGCATGGAGCGGACCTGCGTGCTATCGGCGCACAGCCGGGCGATACCATCCGACTGCACACCCGCCGCGGAGACATCCACGCCACGGCCCGCATCGACGCCAGCCTCCAGCCGGGGCAGCTGTTCATGGCGTTCTGCTACACCGAGGCGGCAGCCAACCTGCTGACCAACCCGGCGCTGGACCCGTTCGCCAAGATTCCCGAACTGAAGTTCTGCGCCGCCCGCATCGCGCTCGCCGACGAAGGCTTGCGCGAGCCCGCAAACGAACACCTCACCACGCCATGATTCTCGAGATCGCCGACATCACCATCCCGCCCGGCCAGCAGGCCGCCTTCGACGAAGCCATCCAGCGCGGCCTGAACACCGTCATCGCGCAGGCCAAGGGCTTTCGCGGCTTCAAGGTCAACAAGGGCATCGAATCGCCCGAGCGCTACGTGCTCATGATCTATTGGGAGACGCTGGAGGACCACACGGTGGGCTTTCGCGGCGGTCCGCTGTTCGCGCAATGGCGCGCGATCGTCGGGCCGTTCTTTGCGAAGCCGCCGGTGGTCGAGCATTTCGAACTGCTGGCGAAGTCGCAGTGAAGCGCGAGGGCGGCATCATGAAGGCTTGTCGATCAGCGGCGCCGAGTGCCTCGGCCTTGTGCGCAGCCGCCATCGGAATGCTCGCGTGTGCGGCGGCATTCGCCGAGGACGCCCCTTCGGTCACGCCGTACCGCCCGAGCGTCTCGACACCGGCCGCCTTGTCAGCACCCGGCTGGCTCGAACTCGAAGCCGGCGTGCAAATGGATCGCGGCGACGCGTCCGTGCGGCGCGACAGCCTGCCCTACACGCTCAAGCTCGCCTTCACGCCCGACTGGGGCATCCGCCTGGGCGGCGAGGCATGGGTGCGTGCGCGTGACGAGACGGGCGGCAGCGTGAGTGGCGCCGGCGACACGAGCGTCACGCTCAAGCGGCGCTTCGCCATCGACGAAGCACATGCCTTCGGCCTCGAGGCCGGCGCGACCTTCGCCACGGGCCACGCCGGCATCTCCGGCGAGAAGACGGCCTACACCGTCAACGGCATCTACAGCGCGGACATCGGCGACTTCCACACCGACATCAACCTCGCTGCCACGCGGCTGGGTGTAGCCGACCCCGGCACGAGCCGCACGCAGGCCTTGTGGGCGGCATCGCTGTCGAAGTCCGTCAACGACCGATGGGGCTGGGTCGGCGAACTCTCGGGCACCCACCAGGGCGGCGCGGGTTCGCAAAGCCAGGTGCTCGGTGCTGCGAGCTACAACGTGTCGAAGACCTTGACGCTGGACGCCGGTCTGGCGCGAGCGTTCGGTTCAGGCGAGCGGCGGTGGTCGTTCTTCGCGGGGATGACGATGTTGACAGGGCACGTCTTCTAGCCAATTGGGCTGAAGCTGGCCACGAATAATCCTACAAAAGTAGGATTTAATGCATTCTACCGTGTCATTCAATCATAAATCCTACAAAAGCAGGATTTAACACGATGACCGCTGAGGCAATGCCTATAATCCTACAAAAGTAGGACGAATATGAAGCGCGTCACCCCCACCGCCACACCGATCGACCCCCAGCTTCTGGACGCACCCGCCTTCGGTGCCGCCATTCGCGCAGCGCGAACATCGGCAGGCCTGAGCTTGGCGGACGCCGCGGTCGCCCTGGGCCTTGCCAAACAGACCCTCTCCGATCTGGAGACCGCGAACGGCTCGGTGGGCTTGCCGACCGCGTTGCATGTGGCCCGTGAACTTGGCGTCGCGGTGTTCGGCGTGCCTGCGTCCGAGCGCGAGCAGTTGCGCCGACTCATTGCTCAATCGCGACAACTGCGCGATGCCTCAACCGGCGCTGCCGGCCCCGGCACGAACGGCACCCGATGACACGCCTGTCGATCTGGCTCGACCGCGACCTCGTGGGCTGGCTGTCGCACGAAGCTGCGAGCAACCGGTTCGCTTTCGAGTACACGCCGCCATGGAAGGCGCGCCCGACCGGCTTCGCGATCAGCCCGCGCCTTCCGCTGGAACGTCCGGCCAACGAATCCGCTGAAGCGCACAGCGCCGACGTCCGCCAGTTCTTCGAGAACCTGCTGCCCGAGGGTGAAGCACTCGACCATGCCGCGCAGGCCAATGGCGTCGCCAAATCCAACCTGGTGGGGCTGATGGTCGCGCTTGGCAAGGAGACAGCTGGCGCTCTGCGCGTGTCGGTGGCCGGCGAGCATGACAGCGATGCCGCGGCCGATACGGCCGCAGCCGAAACCATGCGGCCTGTGACCCGCGAGCAACTGTCGCAACGCATCCGCGACCGCGCCAACGTGCCCTTCTCCGTCTGGGACGGCAAGGTGCGGCTGTCCATCGCCGGCTACCAGGACAAGATCGCCGTCTACGAGCGCGCCGATGAGTGGTTCCTCGTCGAAGGGCCGAAGCTCGCATCGACCGTGATCGTGAAGCCGGTGCCCATGCGGGCGCAGCTGCAAAGCCTGCCCGCCAACGAGTTCATGTGCATGCAGCTCGCCCACGCGGCAGGCCTGGCCGTGCCGCGCACGCGCCTCGTGCATGTGCCCGAACCGGTGCTGCTCGTCACGCGTTTCGATCGCATCGAGCAGGCCGACCGCGTGGCTCGCCTGCACCTCATCGACGCCTGCCAGGCGCTGGGCCTGTCGGTGTCGATGAAGTACGAGCGGCCCTATGGCGACAACCCCGACGTGCGCAACATCCGCGACGGCGTGACGCATGCCAAGCTCTTCAGCCTGCTCGACCAGAGCCCGACGCCGGCGCGCGACAAACAGGCCTTGCTGCGCTGGGTGATCTTCCAGGTGCTGATCGGCAACACCGACGCCCACGGCAAGAACGTGTCGTTCTTCTGCGGCATCGACGGGCTGCGGCTGGCACCGGCCTACGACATGGTGTGCATGCCGGCGCTTGGCGATGCACAGCTGAGCCCGCACTGCGCGATGTCCATCGGCGAGGCATTCAGCGCGTCCGAGCTGTCGGCCTTCGAATGGGCCAGCTTTGCCCACGCCTGCCGCCTGCCGATCCGCATGGTGTCGCAACAGCTGAAGCAATTCGCCACCCGCGTGCGGGACAGCTTGCCGGCTGTCGTGAATGCGGTGCGTGCGGCAGGCGTCGACGACAGCGTGGCCCGCGCGATCGCGGAGGTGGTGCGGGCGAACTGCGAGCGCTGGATCGCCGAGGCACCAGTGGTCGGCAAGTTTCGTGAATCGGATTTGAGCTGACCAGCCGCCGCCGCGCCGGCACTTTCACCCCATCCACGGTTCCCGTGCGTACCAGCGTTGTGAGCCTCTCACACGTTCGTCAACTCCGGAGAACCCCATGCCCGTGGCAGCCCGCTTTCGTCCGTCGACCCTTGCCCTCGCGCTCGCCCTGGCGCTCGCTTCCCCGCTGACTGCGCTTGCGCAGGCGCAGCCTTCGACCTCGCCCGTCCCGGAACACCGCAGCACGCTGGACGACCAGCAGTCGGTGGCGGTCACCATCTACAACGAGGATCTGGCGCTCATCAAGGATGCGCGCAGCGTCGTCCTCGAGCCCGGCGTCAACCGCCTCGCGCTGCGCGACGTCAGCGCGCGCATGCGGCCGGAGACGGCGCAGCTGCGCAGCCTCTCGCACCCCGGCGCCTTCGACCTGCTGGAGCAGAACTTCGACTTCGACCTGCTCACGCCGGCCAAGCTGCTGGAAAAGTACGTCGGCCGCAACGTGCGCATCGTGAAGACCAACCCCACGACCGGCGCCGAGACCACCGAATCGGCCCAGGTGCTCAGCGCCAACGGCGGCGTGGTGCTGAAGATGGGCGACCGCATCGAAACCGGCGTGCCGGGCCGGATCGTCTACGACGGCGTGCCTGCCAACCTGCGCGACCGCCCGACGCTGGTCACCGAGATGAACAACCGCCGTCCGGGCACGCAGAGCCTGGAGCTGTCGTACCTGAGCGGCGGCCTGTCGTGGCAGGCGGACTACGTGGCCGAGCTCAGCGCCGACGACAGCACGCTCGACCTGAACGGCTGGGTCACGCTCACCAACCGCAGCGGCACGGCCTACCCGAACGCGAAGCTGCAATTGGTGGCGGGCGACGTGAACCGGGTGCGCGAGGAGATGCGCGACCGCCTGATGGCCGCATCGGCACCGGCGCCGGCCATGGCCAAGGTCAGCGGCATGGCGCAGGAATCGCTCTTCGAATACCACCTCTACACACTCAACCGGCCGACCACGCTTGCCGACAACCAGACCAAGCAGGTCGCGCTGCTGAACGCCGCGGGCGTGCCCGTGCGAAAGGAGCTGCTGGTGCGCGGTGCCGACTATTACTACCGATCGAGCGTCGGGGACATCGGCCAGAAGCTGAAGGCCGGCGTCTACGTCGAGTTCGCCAATCGCGAAGCGGCCCACCTCGGCCAGCCGCTGCCCAAGGGCGTCGTGCGCGTCTACAAGCGCGACAGCGCGGGCAATGCGCAGTTCGTCGGCGAAGACCGCATCGACCACACGCCCAAGAACGAGAAGGTGCGCCTGCACCTGGGCGACGCCTTCGACGTCACCGCCGACAAGAAGCAGACCGACTTCCGCCGCCGCGAGCCGACGAACAAGGCGAGCTATGTGTCCGAGAGCGCCTATGAGATCGTGCTGCGCAACGCGAAGACGGAAGCAGTCACCGTGACCGTGCGCGAGCCCGTGCCTGGCGATTGGCAGATGCTGGAGGAGTCGCAGCCGCATGCGAAGGTGGCCGCCGGCACGGCCGAGTGGCAGGTGCGCGTGCCGGCAGGTGGCAGCACCACCCTCAAGTACCGCGTGCTGGTGAGGTACTGAGCGCGGCGTGCAGGGCGGCCCGGGCGAGTAGGCGGGTCGAGTCCAGCGTCGGCAGCGACGAGTTGGCGTCGCCAATGATCAGCGGAATCTCGGTGCACCCCAGCACCACCGCGTCGCAACCGGCCTGCTTCAGCCGCGCGATGGCCTGCTGGAACGCCTGCACGCCCTGCGGCTTGAACACGCCGCGCACCAGCTCGTCCATGATGACCCGGCTGGTCTCGTCGCGATCGGCGGGCGTGGGCCTCACCGCTTTCACGCCCCGTGGATTCAGCGACGACGGGTACACCTCGCTGTCCACGAGCCACCGGGTGCCGAGCACGCCGACCCGCCGGAACCCGCGTGCCACCGCTGCATCTGCCACCACCTCGGCGATGTGCAGCCACGGCAGGGGCGAGCGCGGCAGCACCAGCGGCATCGCCTGGTGGATGGTGTTGTCCGGGCAGACGAGGAAGTCGGCGCCGGCATTCGCAAGCTTGCCGGCCGACGACAACATCAGCTCGGCCACGCCCTGCAGGTCACCGCGTTCGAGGCAGCCCACGTAGTCGGCCAGCGAATGCGTGTGCATCGAGACCTGCGGGTGCGCATGGCGCCCGAGCAGCGCCGGGCCCTCGGTGCAGATGGTTCGATAGCACAGCGACGCGCCTTCGGCGGAGCAGCCGACGATGCCGATGTGTCGTGGCATGGAGCAACCTCGTTCTGGACAAACCCTGGGAACGGGCAGGTTACCAATCTTGGGGAGCCTGAACGCGGCATCCTGCCCCGGGTATGGCATTTGCGCATGGCCCCATGCCAAAGCCGCCTGCGGCCTGTGGGACTTGCGTATGCGAGCGGCACGCAGCAGACGCACAATGGCTCCCCCGCTCATCAGGACGGCCTTCCAAGACCATCGCCAGCACAGGAGACAACCGCATGTCCGCTGAAACTCCCCGGAAACCCAAGGCCGAGCTCTCCGCCGCCGAACAGGCGCTGCGCGATGCCGCACTCGAATACCACCGCTCGCCCGTGCGGGGAAAGATCGCCGTCAAGCCGACCAAGCCGCTGGTGAACCAGCGCGACCTGTCGCTCGCCTACTCGCCGGGCGTGGCCTATGCGTGCCTCGCGATCGAGGAAGACCCGACGCTTGCCGCCGACTTCACCTCGCGCGGCAACCTGGTGGGCGTGGTCACCAACGGCACCGCGGTGTTGGGTCTGGGCGACATCGGCCCCTTGGCCGGCAAGCCGGTGATGGAAGGCAAGGGTTGCCTGTTCCAGAAGTTCGCGGGCATCGACGTGTTCGACATCGAGCTCGCCGAGCGCGACCCGGACAAGCTGGTGGACATCATCGCGGCGCTGGAGCCCACGCTGGGCGGTGTGAACCTCGAGGACATCAAGGCGCCCGAGTGCTTCTACATCGAGAAGAAGCTGCGCGAGCGCATGAACATCCCCGTCTTCCACGACGACCAGCACGGCACGGCCATCATCTCGGCCGCCGCGCTGCTCAACGGCCTGGAGCTCGTGGGCAAGAAGATCGGCGAGGTCAAGCTCGCCGTGTCGGGCGCGGGCGCGGCGGCCATCGCCTGCCTGGACCTGATGGTCGAGCTCGGCGTGAAGCGCGAGAACGTCTTCGTGTGCGACTCCAAGGGCGTGGTCCACGACCGGCGCGAGGACAAGCTGGACGAGTCCAAGAAGCGCTACCAGCAGAAGACCGCCGCGCGCACGCTCGCCGACGTGATGGAAGGCGCCGACGTGCTGCTGGGCTGCTCCGCCGCCGGCGCGGTGACGCCCGAGATGGTCAAGCGCATGGGGCCGAAGCCCATCATCCTCGCGCTCGCCAACCCGGAACCGGAGATCCGCCCCGAGCTCGCGAAGGAAGCGCGGCCCGACTGCATCATCGCGACCGGCCGCTCGGACTACCCGAACCAGGTCAACAACGTCCTGTGCTTCCCGTACATCTTCCGCGGCGCGCTGGACTGCGGCGCCACGCGCATCACCGAGGCGATGAAGATCGCCTGCGTGCGCGAGATCGCCGACCTCGCCAAGGCCGAGATCAGCGCGGAAGTGGCCAGCGCCTACGCCGGGCGCGAGCTGCGCTTCGGGCCCGACTACCTCATCCCCACGCCGTTCGACTCGCGGCTCATCCTGCGCATCGCACCCGCGGTGGCCAAGGCCGCGCAGGCCAGCGGCGTGGCCACGCGGCCCATCGAGGACCTGGCGGCCTACCGCCAGTCGCTCATGCGCTTCGTGACGCACACCGGCATGTTCATGCGGCCGGTGTTCACCGCCGCGCGCATGGCGCCCAAGCGCATCGTGTACGCCGAGGGCGAGGACGAACGCGTGCTGCGCGCGGTGCAGATCGCGCTCGACGAAGGCCTGGTCAAGCCCATTCTCGTCGGCCGGCCGGCGGTGATCGCTTCACGCATCGAGCGCGCCGGCCTGCGGCTGGAAGCGGGCCGCGACTTCGAGGTCACCAATCCCGAGGACGACACCCGATTCCGCCAGTACTGGGAGGCCTACCACCGCCTGAACGCGCGCGACGGCGTGACGCAGGAGATGGCCAAGGCGACGCTGCGGCGCTCCAACACCACCATCGCCGCGATGATGGTGCACCTGGGCGACGCCGACGGCATGCTGTGCGGGCTGGTGGGCCGCTTCGACGGTCACTTCGACCACGTGCGGCAGGTCATCGGCCTGAGCCCGGGCGCGCGCGTCTTCGCCACCGTCAACGCGCTGATGCTGGACAAGCACACCCTCTTCATCGCCGACACCTTCGTCAACGACGACCCGAGCGCCGAGGAGCTGGCGGAGATCGCGGCGCTGGCCGCCGAGGAAGTACAGCGCTTCGGCGTGACGCCCAAGGTGGCCTTCCTGTCGCACTCGATGTACGGCAGCAGCAAGCGTGCGTCGGCCCTGAAGATGCGTGCGGCGCGCGACCTCTTCGTGCAGCGCATGCCGGGCGTGGAAGCCGACGGCGAACTGCAGGGCGATGCGGCCTTGAGCGACGAGGTGCGCGAGCGTTTCACGCCGGAGGACGCGACGCTCACGGGCGCGGCCAACGTGCTCATCCTGCCCAACCTGGACGCCGCCAACATCCTCTTCAACGTGCTGAAGATGACCGGCGGCCAGGGCGTGACGGTGGGGCCGATCCTGCTCGGTGCGTCGGCGCCGGTGCACATCCTCACGCCGTCGTCCACCGTGCGGCGCGTGGTGAACATGACGGCGCTGGCCGTGGCCGACGCCTGCGCTCGGCAACGTCAATGACAAGCTGGCGGCGGGCTCTGGCGGCGGGGCTCGCCGCCACGGCGCTTGGGCTGGCTGCCTGCGGTGGCGGAGGCGGCGGCTCGTCGCCCTCCCCAACGCTGCCGCCGCTCGGGCCCGGCGAGAACGCGCTGGACGACGGCACCAGCTATTCGACCAGCCGCACCGCATCGCTGCCGGCCGGCGTGGTCGAAGGCGCGGCGGTCACCAGGCACAGCATCGTGCTGGGCGGCAGCACGCTCGCCTACACCGCCACCGCCGGCCACCTCGTCGCGCGCGACCCGTCCAGCAACGCAGAGGAAGCGTCCTTCTTCTACGTGGCCTACACGGCCGATGGCGCCAACGCCGCCACGCGCCCAGTCACCTTCTTCTACAACGGCGGCCCGGGCTCGGCCTCGATCTGGCTGCACCTCGGCTCCTTCGGCCCCAAGCGGCTCGTCACCGGCGACCCCGCCACCAATGCGCCCACGCCCTTCCCGCTGGTCGACAACGCCGAGACACTGCTGGACGTGAGCGACCTCGTGTTCGTGGACGCCATCGGCACCGGCTACTCCGAGGCGATCTCACCCAACACCAACCAGACCTTCTGGGGCGTGGACAAGGATGCCGCCGCCTTCCGCGACTTCGTGGTGCGCTACCTCGCGGCCAACGGCCGCAACGCCTCGCCCAAGTTCCTCTTTGGCGAGTCCTACGGCACGACGCGCACCGGCGTGCTGTCGCACCTGCTGGAGACGGCGGGCGTGTCGCTCAAAGGCATCGTGCTGCAGTCGTCGGTGCTCAACTACGCGACCAACTGCGACCAGGTCAACATCACCGTGAGCTGCGCAGGTTACCTGCCGACGTACGGCGAGGTGGGTGCGTATTACTCGCTGACCAACCCGGTGCCGGCCGATGGCGACGCCTATGCGGCACAGATGCGCAGCTTCACGGCGAACACCTACGACCCGGCGCTGTCGACCTGGCTCACGAGCCGCACGCCGCCTTCGGCCGGCCTCGCGACGCAGTTGCAGAACCTGACCGGGCTGGCCGCCTCGCAATGGCAGGCCCGGCTGAACGTGGACCCGGGCACGGTCCAGTACAACCTCGTCGCCGGGCAGCTCATCGGCCGCTACGACGCTCGCGTGTCGGCGCCGCTGGGCAGCGCACTCGCCAGCGAGGGCGACCCGTCGAGCACCTTCATCTCGGCGCAGTTCGGCGCGGCGATCGGGCCCTACCTGGGCAACACCTTGCACTATTCCAATGCGTCCAGCTACGTGACGCTGAGCAATGCGATCAACAGCTGGAATTTCAGCCACGACGGCAACGGCGTGCCCGACGTCATCCCTGACTTGGCGGCCGCGATGGCGCAGAACCCGGCGCTGAAGGTGCTCTCGGTGAGCGGCTACCACGACCTCGCGACGCCCTTCCACCAGACCGAACGAGACCTGTCGCGGCTCGACCCGAACCCCAACATCACGGTCAAGGTCTACAGCGGCGGGCACATGACCTATCTGGACGACGCATCACGCGTGAAGGAGAAGGCCGACGTGCGCGCCTTCTACCAATCCGCGCTGAGCCGCTGAAGGAGCGTTTGCGATGAACAAGCACTGGCTCGGGTTGCTCGCGCTGCCGCTCCTGGCGGCCCACGCGCTGGCGGGCGACGGCAAGGCGGAAGTGCCGATGCGCGACCCGTGGGTGCCGCCGGCGGTGCGTGCGGCTGCCGCGGCATCGGCCTCGGCCGGCGAGACGCGTGGGGCGGCCTTGCGTGCGCAGGTGGAGACCAAGCTGCGCGCGGGCTTCCAGGCCGCCGACATCGAGCACACGGGCAGCATCACGCGCCAGCAGGCGCAGGCTGCCGGGCTCGGCATGATCGCCGGCAATTTCGACCAGATCGACACCGGCCGCACGGGCCGGGTCAGCTTCGAGGATGTGAAGCGCTTCCTGAAGAAGCGCGGGGCGTCGACGCTGTAGAACGGCGTCTGGAGGCTCGGAAGCTCAGACCGTCGTCAGAGCGCTGGGCGAGCGCCAAGCCGCCTTCACCGCGTTGTGCGTCAGGCGGCGCGCGATCTCCACCGGCATGGCGCGGCTGGGCACCGCGCGGCCCACGTGGAACATCCAGGCGGCGAGCACCGGGTTGCGGCCGGCCAGCGCCTTCCAGCTCGAACGCCAGCAGCGGGCGAGGTCGGAGTAGGGCGCGAGGTTGGGTTCGTGGCCACGCAGCAGGTCGGTGCTCGGGTAGGGGTCGAACACCTTGCCCAGGTCGAACAGGAAGGCGGCGGCGGAGCACACTTGCTCCAGCTCGTCGATCTTGGGCGGCAGCGGCTCGAAGCTGCCGGGCTCATGGCAGGGGTTCATCGCCAGCTCGGCTGCGGTGATGCTGCATTCCAGCAGGCCGTAGGCACCGTTGTGGTGATCGACGGCGGCCGGCTGCACGAGGAAGTTGTCGAGGTTGCCGGTGTGGCGCAAGGCTTGCGCGACGAAAGTCTGCAAGTCGGGCGACCAGCGGCCGCACAGTGCGGCCCAGCGGTACACCAGGCTGGACGGCACGCGCAGGTAGGCGAGGCTGCCGGCGTTGACCCGCATGATCAGGTCCTGCAGTGCGTGGTCGTCGCCGCCCTTGGGCGGGGGCGTGATGAAGCCGGAGATCGGCAACAACTCCGCGGGCATCACACCGCGGGACAGGTCAGGCACGTGGGAGTTCAATGGAGCCTCGCTTCAACACTCGGAGTCGAGGCTTCATTCTGGGCGCTCCCGGCGCGGGCGAGCCGTGTAACAGAGGGCCAATGCCGGCCCTTTTTCGCGGCGAGCGGCCGCTCGTGCGTGCAGGTTTTACAGCCTCAGCCGCCCGACTCGTCCAACTGGCGCTTCGCCCATTCGTTGCCCACCTCCTGCTGCAGCCGACGCACCAGCGTCTCGACCACCCCCTCGGGCACGAAGGCATCGAAGCGCTCGTGCAGCACCTCGTCGGCCAGCCACGGGCCGCCCTCCATGAACACATAGCCGCCTTGCTCATCGTGCGGGACGGCGGTCTCGGGGTCTTCGAAGCGGGTGGCGAACCAGCGCCACATGGCAGTCATCTGCTGCTCGGGCGAGGCGGTGCGCAGCCAGTCGTCGCTCGGGTTGAAGCGGGGGGCGTTGACGTCGCCGGCTTCGGGCGGGAGGTCGATGAGCTGGCCGGCGATGAGGGTGTCGGTGGCGGGCATGGGGGGCTCCTGCGCGCTTGAGGCGCGTCGTCGAAGCTCCGGCAATCCACGCGCCCGCTGCGCCGGTGGGCGGCAACCGCTGGCGATGAATTGAAGAGCCGACAGCCCCGGCACGAAGAAGTAGCCGCCGCCGATGGTGTCGGTGAACTGGGCGAGGTTCTCGGTGCGATCGCCGACGGGCATGCCCTGCGCCGTGAAGGCGTGCGGCGCACGCGCGCCAGACGTGAAATCGTCCTCGCCCGACAGGTCCGCGAACTGGCGGTTGTTGATCCAGCGCTGCTGAACGAACTCGAACTGACGGTCGATGTCGGCGTTGAGCGCCATGAAGAACAGGCCTTCCGCGCACTGGGGCGCGCCGCGGGCGCTGAAGACATGGCTCTTGTGCCCGCATTCAGGTTCGCCGAGCCGCTTGCAGGAAGGCGTGGCAGCGGCGTACACGCGGCCCCGCCTCAGCAGCCGGTGCAGCTTGGACGCCGCGATGCCGGACTCGACATTCCAGGCCAGCATATCCCGCGGATTCGCGCGCCGCACGTGGGCGCCGCGCGGGCACTGGAAACCATCGAAGTCCGCCACGCGGTAGCGGAACGCGTCCTGGTCGGCGGACCGGAACGGGCACTGCACCAGTGGCTCGCCGTTCATCCTGCGTCCCACCATCCGTTCGGCCAGTGACGGCTCGCCTGCCTTGGGCCGATGTTCGTTCACCATGTCGCGAAAACGATCGGTGTGCTGGAAGATCTGCCGCACGGCAAGGTAGCTCCCGTTCAGCGCGAAGCGTGAGTCCGAGCCGTCGGCGTTCTTCCCCGTGGGCCAACCGTCGACGGTCGGACAGTAGGCCAGCTCGCCATACTGGTTCACGTGCCCGAGGATGAACTCGCCCGGAGCGACCACGCGATCCTCGAACTGCTCGCCCACCCTGCGTCGAGCGATCTGCTCTGCACGGCTGCGGCGCATTCCGTCGATCACCGGCTGGGCGATGCCGTCGCGAAAACCAAAAGGCTCCGTGGACTCGTAGACGTTGCGGCCGTCGGCCTGCGTCTGCTGGGTGTAGCTCGGGCAGGTGTCCACCCTCGCCACCACCCGGCAGCCGCTGAGTCCGCTCGAGTGCATGCCGCACATGAGCGATTCGACGGCAGAGCATGGATCGTCGCGGTAGTGCGCGACGAGCATATGAACTGCATCGGCGCCGGTGTCACCCCACTTCCAATGCGGCGCGTTGCGGTCGTCGCCAAGGGCCTTGGAGCGATAGGTGTCGGCCATGCCGGTGCGGTAAGCCGCGGGAAAGGGAAAGTCCGCGTGCTCGCAAAGGCCCAGCGCATGCAGCCCTTCGAAGGTGAAAGCGATCATCACCGCTTCGCTGTGACGATGCGGCCCGGTCACCGGATCCTTGTCGCGCCCGATCTCCGCCGCGCTCTTGACGAGGTCGGCCCTCAGTACCGCGTCGAGCCAGGCCATGCACGCATCGTCGTGCTCGACCCGCAGCAGCCAATAGGAGCAGTACCTCAGCGATGCAAAGCCCGTCGCGAGAATGGCCTGGATGTCCGGCATCTGCCCCTGCATGTCCGGGGCAGTGACGGGCCTCGGTTCGACGTCGGTGCTCATGATTCGATCGCTCTCATGATCTGGTCGTCCTTCTGTGGCGTGCGTTCGCCTGACAGCGCATCGCGCAGGCGGGTCGCGCGGTCGATGTCCTGGTTGGTGAAGGGATAGGCCTCGAAACGGTAGAGGTGCGGAACCATGCTCTCGCGTGCGAAGGCCTTGAACCATTGCTCGTGCTTGCAGCCGCGGAAGATGAGCAGGAGGGTGGGCGGGTATTTGCGCCGGCGCTTCACGTCCGGCTGGCCGGGGACGGCGGGCGGCCGCGGGTTCAACTCCGTCCAGCGCCAGAACAGGTTGATGCCCTGGGACGCGCCATCGATGAATTCATCGAGATAGCCACCGAAGCCACCGTCGAAGTTGCTGCAGAACAGGAGCCTGCGCCCGTTGTCGATGACATGCCAATGTCCGAAGTGGATGCCGCTGGCCGTGCCCAGGCGTCCTTCGGTGAACACCGACTCACCGAGAAAGGTGATGAACCGCAGGAAAAGCTTCAGCATCCAGCGCCACCAGACCGTGCCGTCGCGCACGTCGGTCACGCTGATCATGTGATTGACCCGGCCCGCGAGCGAGGACTCGCAGGCATCGATGGATGCATCGCATTGCTGCGCGGCGCACACCTCGTACAGATTGGGCCGGTCGATGCTTTCCACCACCGAGCGAAAACGCGGCAGCATGAGCCACCACATGCGCATGATCCACGCGCCGAGGATGGAGAACAGGACCAGCAGGATCAGCACCGCGTCGGCCGGATGGAAGCCCAATACCGGGCGCGCGTTGCGCAAGGCCACCAACGGCTCGAGTTGAAATGGAAACTTGTCCGATGCAGTCACGAGAGCGACGAAGACCACATGGACGACCCACGAGGTCATCGCCACCAGCGCGAGGAAGACCGCCGCCAGAAACCCGGCGCCGAGATACGGCGGCGAAGCGAGCAAGGCGGCTACCAAGAGGCCGCCCAGCGCAAGAGTCATCGCGCCAAGCAAGAGAAGTACAACAATTCCCCAGATGCTGAGCACGCCAATGGCACCCATGAAGTCCCTCAACCGATCCCATCCCCCGGCATGGAGGGGGACAAGAATGAAGGCCGCAAACATGGTGAACACCACGATCAGCGAAGCCGTCACCGACAGGATCCGGGTGCGCAACAGCCCCGCCGTCGTCTCGATCACAAAGAGCGCGACCATCACACTAGCGACCGCCAGTACGGACGCGGGGTAATAGGTTCCAAAGACCGACGGCTTGTGGAACACATCGGAAAAGCTCAACACGGTGGAACCGGCAGCCACGGCAGCGATCCCGATGACTGCAAGCGCACCCATCAGGACATAAAAGATCAGGACTGCCGGCACGACAAGGACGAGCGCCACCAGCATGTAGCGCCGCAGCGGTGTCATGGAATGAGATCGCCAGAAGCTTCGCGGTGAGGGCGTGGCGGCAAATGGAAATCTGCCTCCATTGACCGTGAGGTCCACTGCGCAGCGGGCGAGCCGTTGGCTGGGTGGTGGCGGCGAGCCGTGCCTAGTCACCCTCCGCTTGAACGTGCGGACCACGCGGCGTGCAGCGATGAAGAGCTGCGATTCCGCGTTGATCTGCTGGACGGTCCTGTCGCGGCAGCCCACATAACCGCCGTCGGCACGGCTCAGGTGCGAGAGCATCAGCTGACGCAACGCGGAACGCTTGTCATTGGCGGCCCCCGGCGGGCAACAGGCATTCAGCAGCGCCCACATGAGGGCCAACCCATTGTCGAGGATGCGATCGACCAGGTCTTCGGCTGCGATGTCCGGATCGACCGTGAGTTCGATCATCAAGTCCGGCAAGGGCAGCTCGCCCGGACGAGGCTGCGGCGGCGGCAGCAAGGCCATGCACGAGAAGTGCGTGCATCCCGTGGCCGTGAAGACGCCATCCAGCTGCTGCCGGAAGGCCATGGATTGCAGCAGCCCCTGCACATGCAGCGCGGACGCAGGCTGGATGGGCACCACGATGCACAGAAGTTGTCGGCGAACCATGTGGCCCCTCCCTGGTCTTCTTGTCGGCGGCGTTCCTGTCGGCGCTCAGCCGGCGGATTTCAAGCGCAATCTCGTGATGATCGGTCCGTCATAGCGAATGCGGCCGAACCAGCGGTCCGCCCAGGTCAACCTGGGCAGCATCAGCAGGCCCATCAGGGCACTCGTCAGAATCTCGACCACATGGTCCTGGGCCGGGCAGGCACGAGCCCCATGGCCGAAGATGAAGTAGTGGCCCTCGGCGTCGCCGCGCTGGTCCAGCGGCCTCGATGGGTCGTAGACCTCGGCGCGGCTGATGGCATCGTGATCGAACATCGCGCCGACGCCCAGCAGCGTCATCGGGCATCCGGCCCTCGTCGTCCGGCGACGCCCGTCCGGCAGTTCGTATTCTGTGTCGCGAAGAACCTCACGGTGGAGGATCGGAAACGGCGGACGGAATCGGAGCGACTCGATGACGTGGCTCCTGACCACGTCCCTGAACCTGGTGTCAACCTGAGCCCTTTCGCCCAGCGCCTGGGCCTCTCGCAGCAGGTCGCCGTAGGCCTTCGGACGCCCAAGGAGCTCCTGCATCACGAGCGCGCCGGCCTGCGTGGTGGCCGGATGCCCGACCCACATCAGGCCGACCGCGTTGCGATGGAGCTTCGCATCGGAACCCTCGGCGCCCCAGGCGGCCCTGATCGCGGCGAGGTTGACGCTCACCCGTGCGTTCAGCGCCCCGGCGCTGGCCTCGGCCCGCTCCTGGATCTGCGAAGGCGCCTTCTGCCCGACGATGAGATGCGCCCCGGGATATCTCATTTCGCGAAAGAACTCCGCCATGTGGACGGGCTGTCCGCATTGGGAGCCGCTGGTTGGTGGCGTGTCCTCGATCGCCTTGGCCGCCGGTCCGAAGATTCCGCGCATGCCGGCCCAGACGACCCAGACCATGTAGTCCTCGATCAGGTCGAAAGCGACCGGGGAGCCCTTGCCGATTCGCGTTGCGATCGCCATGCTTTCGCGCAGCGCATCGTCCCCGCAAGCCTGCGGAGACGGCAGCTTTCGCGCAACGAACTCGCGCTCGTCGTCATGGCGCGACCCCGACTCCATGCCGATGACGAACTCTCCTGCCACGAGATTGGGAGCAAGGCTGGTGTTCGAATAGCTCGTCTGCCGACGGAAGACCTGCGATGCCGAGCTGAACCGCGCGGCGACCGACAGGTTGTCTTCGATCATCGGCAGTCGGCGGATCAGCGACGCCACCATCCGCAACAGACGCGGCTGGTGCACCACCGCACCGATCAGGTGGTACATGGGCCAGCGGTCCGAGTCGGCATCGGCATCAGTCCGCATCGTTTCCTCCGTAGATGTTGTCCAGCCCGGCCACCAGGCGTCCGACGGACATCTGGTCCGCCATCACCCGGTCGATGCCGGCGCGGCAGCGGCGCACCACCAGATCCATCCCACGGGCACGAGCCATGACCTGGGCTTCCTCGAAATGCGCGAGCGCATCTCGCGAGCGCCCGGCGACGGCTTCGATCTCGGCCTGCAGCGCGAGTGCGTCCGCCTCGTGCCCGCGCTGCTCGAACGAGGCCGCCTTGGCCCGCGCATCCGCCGCCGCGGCGATGGCTTCATCGAAGCGCCTGGCACCCCGCAGCGCCACGGCCAGGTACTTCGGGAAGTAGTAGGCGTTGTAGCTGCCTCCCGCCAATGGCACCTGGTCGACGATGGCCTTCTCGAGGATGGCCACGGCTTCCACCTCCTGCCCCATGCCTGCCATGGCGCCGGCCAGCGTCGCGAGGATCGGCGGGTACATCGTCGGCAGGTCGTTCACCTTGCATGACAACAAGGTGTTCTTGAGCAGCCCGCAGGCATCGGCATGGCGTCCTTGAGCCATCCACACCTCGGCCTGGACGAAGTCAACCATGGCACGGGAGAACGCGTGCTCATGCTCCTTCAACTCGCGGTAGGCGCGGTCGCAAGCCGCCTGCGCGTCGTCGAACTTCGCCATGCGGCACAGCACATCCGCATGGAACACCTGGATGTTCACCGTCGCGATGACGGCCCACCCCGGCATGATCTGGCGGGCACGCAGTTCGTCCGCGAACTCCCGCTCGATGTCCTGCGCCACCGCCACCACGTCGCTGTAGAGGCCGAGCCCATGATGCAGCAGGATGCGCGCCTGCATCGCCGCCATCCGCACGCTCGAGCTGCCCGCGCTCATCGCGGTCTGCGCCGCTGTCGCAGCGGCTTCCAGGCCTTGCCGGTAGCTGCCGCGCGTCCACAACACCACCGCGAGTTGCAGCGCCACGCCCGCCTGGCGAAGCGTGTCGCCCAGCTCGCGGGTGATGGCTTCGGCCCGCTCGAGGTTGGCGACGATCTCGTCCGATTGGCCCAGCGGCAGCTGCGCGCCGAGCGCCTTCATGCGAAGAGACAACTCGCTGTCGAGCCGGATGCGGGGATCGGCCAGGCGCTGCGACGCGTCCAGCCCGAGCGCGAAAACGCGCAGCGCGTCACGGTACGCCGAGCGGGCGATCGAGCGCGACATCGACTTGAGCGCGAACTCCGCCGCCTCGGCCCAGGCTTCGCCGCTGTAGGCGTGGTGCGCGAGCACCGACGACTGCTCGACGAGCTGCCCGGCATAGATCGCATGCAGCGCATCGAACGCCGCACGGTGCAAAGCCTTGCGGCGCGGCCGGGTCAGCGTGGCGGCGACGGCTTCCTGCACGAGGCCATGGCGGAATTCGAAACGCGCCGCTTCGTCGGACCCCTCGACGGGGTTCGACACGAGCAGGCCGGACGACTGTGCGGCGCGAAGGTGGTCTTCGGCGGCGCTCGCATCGAGCTTCTGCATCGCGCCGATGACCGGCCCCGAGATGGGACGCCCCACGATGGCGGCGGCTTCCAGCGCCGCCTTCGCGCCGGGCGGAAGACGATCTACGCGCGCGCAGATCACGGCGGCGATCGACGCGGGCACGCGCAGTTCGGCGTCCGCGCGCGTGCATTGGTAGGCACCGGGCACGCCCACCAGCGTGCCATCGTCGACCAGCGTCATCGCCATCTGTTCCAGGAAGAACGGATTGCCGTCGGCCCGCTCGATGAGTGCCTCGACCACGGGATCGAGGCTCGCATCCGAGCCGAGCATCGCGCGGGCGAGGTCCCTCATGTCCTGCGCCTGCAGCGGCCCGATCCAGTGCTCGGTGAAGGACGACGCATTGGCCCATCGGTGAACGAAATCCTGCCGGTACGTGGCACAGATGAGCACCGGCATGTTCTCCATCCGGCGCACCAGCGCTTCGAGCAGGCGCTGGCTCTCGCGGTCGGCGAGGTAGATGTCGTCCACCACGATCACCACCGGATCCGGCGCCACGCGCATGGCGATGAGCCACAGCAGGCACTCCGTGACATGGCGCTGGCGTTGGGACGGCGTGAGCGCCAGCCAGGCGACCTCGCGCTCGCCGATATCCAGCAGGTCGGCGGCCGCCGCCCAATGGGCTTGCTGCGCCTGCGGCCATTGGGCTGCGATGGCATGGGCCGCCTCGAGCTGCTTGCCGGCGTCGGCATCGGGAATGCCCATCAGCGCACGAAGCAGATCGGCGATCACGCCATAGGGAATGTGCGTGGCGTACGACCTGCCGCACACCCAGTAGTCCTTGAAGCCTTCGGCGCGCAGATGTGCTGCATATTCGGCGCTGACGCGCGACTTCCCGATGCCGGCCTCGCCGCGCAGGCCGACGATGCGCAGCCGGCCCGCACGCACCTGCTGGGTCACCACGTCGAGGGCTGCAAGTGCGCCCCCCCGCCCGAGCAACGGGCCGAGCTGGCGGCGGCGCGCGAGCGGGTCCACCGCGGAGCGTCGCGAACGCGTGGACAGCTCGAACACTTCGACCTGGCCCAGGTCACGCACCTCGCGCATTCCCAGCGACTCGGCGTCCACCTCCTGCGCCACGAGCCGGCGCGTGCTGGCACCGAGGACCACCGTGCCGGGCCTCGCGAATTCCTCCAGCCGCTTGGCCATGTGGATGCTCTTGCCATCGACACGGTCGGCCTGCGAATCCGGGTCTTTCCAGACGATCACCTCGCCAGAGTTGATGCCCACGCGCACGACCAGCGGAGGACCGGCACTCGCGTGATCGGTCGCACGCCGCTGGATGTCGATCGCCGCGAGACAAGCCCGCAAGGCCTGGTCTTCCTGCCCGAGCGGCGCGCCGAAGACGGCGAGCACCGCATCGCCTTCGACTCGGAACACCTTTCCGCCGTAAGCCTGGGCGGCGTCACGCATGAGCTGCGTGGCGGGTGCGAGATAGTCGCGCGTCTGCTCCACGTCGAGTTCGCTGATGTTCGCGGTCGAGCCGCACACGTCGGCGAAGAGGATGGTGGCTTGCTTGCGCTCTTCCGCGGGCGGCGCGCTCTGGCGGGAATGGGTACGGGGGGCCGTGCCGCCGCGGCGGGCACCGCGTCGGGGTGTCGTCGTCGTGGCGGTGCAGTACGAGCAGGAGGGCTCGTCCGTTTGCCGTGAGCGACCACATGCGGCACAAATGATCATCGCCCTCCCGGGGACACGCTGACTTTTGGCTCTTGGTGCCCTTCGCAACGACCTGAAGAGCGACAGTCAATGTAGCAGCGAATGCACGCGCCGCCCATTGTCAATTGAGAGGATGGCAAGCAGCGCGACCGGTGGTCAAGATCATGGGCGACATCGCGCGCGCGGGTCGCGCCGCACGACAAATCCCGGGAGGCAGGACATGTCATCGACGCATCCGCCAGCGCGATTCGACTTCGGACTGGCCCTGGCCGGGGCCGTGTCGGGCGGCGCGTACATCGCCGGGGTGGTGGACTTCATCGTGGAAGCCATGGACCGCTGGCAGGCAGCGAAGGAACGGGGTGACCCGATGGCGCCGGACCACGACGTGGTGCTGTGCACCGTGGCCGGGACCTCGTCCGGAAGCCTCACGGCGGCGGCGTTGGCAGGCGCCTTGCAATACCGGTTTCCGCCCGTGCGCAGCGACACGCCCGAAGCGGTCTCCTTGAACAATCCCCTGTACGACAGCTGGGTCAACATGACCGACATCACCCACCTGCTCGGCGAGCGTGATGCGAATGTGCAGCCGCTGCAGTCGTTCTTCGACTCCACCAACCTGGACATCGTCGCCCGCAAGGCGATCGACTTCGGCGCAGGCATCCCGGTGGCGAATCGCCGTTGGCTGTCTTGGCCGTTGCGGTTCGCCTTTACCGTCACCAATCTGCGCGGTGTTCCATATTCGCTCAGATGCTTTCCCGCCAGTGCCAGCCCGCAGCAGACCATGCATGCGGACGTGATGCGCTTCGCGATGACGAACTTCGGGCCGCACCAGGCACCGCCGGTGAACGGCGCCGAACGCGTGCTTCACTTTCCGGACGATCCCTCACGCAAATGGGCGGCCGGGGGCGATGGCTTCGCGGCGGCGGCATTGGGATCCGCGGCCTTTCCGGGGGCATTGATCCCTCGCACGCTGCACCGGCCAACCAGCGACTATTCGCAGATCCGCTTCTGCGTGTCGCAAGGGCCAGGGTTCGACAAGAAGTCCTTGCCGATGGCCCCTTCGTGGTCGGCCGTCAATCCGGCGCCCGGGCCCACTTATCAATTTGCGGCGGTCGATGGTGGCGTGATGAGCAACAGCCCCGTCGACCTCGTGAGGGCCGATCTCAACGGCGGCGACGTGGCTCGATCCAACCCCCAGCGGGGAGACGAGAGCGACCGTGCCGTGCTGATGGTCGACCCGCTGGCAGGCCTGGCGCCGCCGGGTCCGGCGAACGCGGCGGGCCTGACCCTCGGGGGCATCGCCGGCTCCTTGCTCACCGCCTTGCTCGCGCAAGTGCGCTTTCGTCCTGCGGAACTTGCCTTAGCAGCGGATGACGACGTGTTCAGCCGATTCATCATCTCGCCGCCGAGAAGCGCGGACGGAACACCTCGGCAAGGCCAATCGCTGGCCGGCGACTTCCTTGCCGGCTTTGGCGGATACCTCAGCAAGGCCTTCCGGCGGCACGACTTTCTGCTGGGTCGCTGCCATGCGCAACGCTACCTCGCCCACACCTTCACGCTGCCCACCGGAAACCACCTGTTCGACACATGGACGGCCGACCAGCGCAACCACTACCTCGCCAACGCACGAGGCGAGTTGCCCATCATTCCGCTCGTGGGTGATCTCCATCCCAAACTGCGCGCTGAGCCCGTCCCGCCATGGCCGACGGGCCAGGCCGAGCTTGATCCACTGCGACCATTGCTTGATCGCCGGCTGGACGTCCTGTATTGCGCCCTGCTCAGAAAGACCCGCTGGCGATACGCCGGGTACCCGGTGTGGCGCTGGGTCGTGCGACCCAGGCTCGCGAAGGCGATCGCAACCGCGGTCGAAACCGCGGTGCAGGCTCACCGACTGACCTAGGCCGATACCGTCACCCGCCACGCCTTGTCGAGGCGCTCGGCTTCGAAGGTCACCGGCAGGAACTTCTCGATCACGCCCATGTTCGTAAAGGAGTGATCGGTCATCTCGCCGCAGGTGAAGCGAGCGGTTCCGCCGTGACGCCACAAGGCCAAGGCCAGCGGCAACATCCACTGGTCTGCCAAGTGCGGGCCGAGTGCGCCCTGGCTGGCCTCGAAGGCGCGAACATCGCGAGCCACCGCTTGGGCCACCTTCTCGGCGCTCACGCCGCGCTCGCCGAAACTCGTGATCACCTCGCTCACGTGCTCGTGGTCCAGCGTCGCCATCAGCGCATTGCCGGGGCCTTCGTTCTGGCGCACGGGCGGCATGCGCAGTTGCTCGCCGGACCAGCCGAGCACATGGTTGATCGCCTCCAGCTCGCGCTGCGCGACGGCGCGGGGCAATCCAGGCGCCAGCGCTTCGGCATAAGCATCGCGCCGCGCCCCGCGATCGACGAGGTCGAACGCCCGCAGGCCCTCGCCCGGCGGGTGGACCACCGCGAACATCTCGCCACCGCCGGCAGGGTAGAAGCCGTGGCGACGCAGTTGCAGGTCGATGCCCACGCCCAGGCGCCGCAGCAAGGGCGCAAAGCTGCGGTCGAAAAAGTGGAACGGCGGCGCCATCGGGTTGTGCGTGCCGCCGGAGAGCTCGACGCGACTCGGGGTCGACGCCAGCATCAATGCCGGCAGCACCGTCTGCAACACCAGCGTGCAGCTGCCCGCCGTGCCGACGTTGAAGCTGTAGTCGCCCGCCCGTACACGTCCCGGCTCGAAGACCAGCGTCTGCGAGCCGAGCTCGGCGCCTTCCACCACGGCATCGCACACCGCAGCAGCCGCCTGCACGCAGGTCAGGTGCTGGCGCATCAAGCCCGGCTTGGGGCGCTTGGCGCGGATGCGGTCGAGCTTGACCGCCTGGCCGGTGCACATGGCCAGCGCGAGCGAGGTGCGCAGGATCTGTCCACCGCCCTCGCCGGTGGAGCCGTCGATTTCAATCATTGGATGTTGTTCTTCAATTCGTTCTTCAGCCGCAAGCCCTCGGCCGATGCCAGGCGGGCTTGAGCAACTCGCGCGTATTCAATGCGACGACAGACGCGACAACGGACAGCCGTGCTGTAGATCGACCCATGGGCGTCTTCGTACCACCACTTCTGGCGCTTTGCCGTCCACACCTCTTCCACGCCGCAGTCGCGGCACTTGAACAGGCGATCCACATAAAAAGCCGGAAGCGCGCCGTAGGTGTTGTTGTGAGCCAGCTTCGAGGAATCCGCGGCGACCGCTCCGCGAGGCAAGCGACGCAGTGACTTGAAAGGATCAAGACCCATGATGACCACTGCCCGCTCGCGTCGCCGCGCCATGATCTCTGCGCGGCGCTGCTTTCCACTCTTCATCACAGCCTCCCGCTGTTGTGACTATCCCTTCACACACACCACCTGCTTCAAGGTGTGCACCACCTCCACCAGGTCCTTCTGCGCTTCCATCACCGCGTCGATGTCCTTGTAGGCCATCGGGATCTCGTCGATCACGTCCTTGTCCTTGCGGCACTCGACGCCTTCGGTCGCGGCACGATGGTCGGCCAAGGTAAAGCGGCGCTTGGCTTCGCCGCGGCTCATGGTGCGGCCGGCGCCGTGCGAGCAGGACTGGAAACTTTCCTCGTTGCCCTTGCCTCGCACGATGTAGCTGCGTGCGCCCATGCTGCCGGGGATGATGCCGAGCTCACCCATCTTCGCGCTCACCGCGCCCTTGCGCGTCACGAACACGTCTTCGCCGAAGTGCGTTTCCTTCTGCACATAGTTGTGGTGACAGTTCACCGCTTCGATGTGGCTCTGGAAGTTCTTGTGGATCACGCCCTTGGCGGCCTCGATCACGCGGCGCATCATCACCTCGCGGTTGAGCTGCGCGAACTTCTGCGCCCAGCCGACGGCGCGCACGTAATCGCCGAAGTAGCGAGCACCTTCCTCGAAGTACGCGAGGTCGCGGTCGGGCAGGTTGGCGTTGTTGCGCATCGCATCCTGCTTGGCAAGCTCGATGAACATCGTGCCGATGAAGTTGCCCACGCCGCGCGAGCCCGAGTGCAGCATGAACCACACCCAGCCGTCCTCGTCCAGGCACACCTCGATGAAGTGATTGCCGGTCCCGAGCGTTCCGAGATGGTTGCGGTTGTTGGTCTTCGCAAGCTTGGGGTAATCGCGGCACAACTCCGTGAACTCCGGCTCCAGTTGCGACCACGCCGTGTCCACCGCGCCCGGCACCTTGTTCCAGGACCCTGGGTCGCGCGCACCAGGCGCGCGGCCGTGAGGCACGGCACGCTCGATCGCCGAACGCAGCGGGGCGAGGTTGTCGGGCAGGTCTTCGGCGCGCAGCGTGGTTTTCGCGGCCATCATGCCGCAGCCGATGTCCACGCCCACGGCGGCCGGGATGATCGCCTTCATCGTGGGAATCACCGAACCCACGGTCGCACCGATGCCCAGGTGCACGTCGGGCATGGCCGCGATGTGCTTGAAGACGATGGGTAGGCGCGCTGCATTCGCGAGCTGGCGCTTGGCCTCGTCTTCCACGGGCACGCCGCGGGTCCACATCTTCACCGGCACGCCGCCGGGGATGTCCTCGATGTTGTAGTTCTGTTCCATGTTCATCTCACTTCAAAGGAACGGTGACGAGTGTCGATGAGAACGTTCTCCTGAGCTATTCGCTTGCGCGATGCGGGGTTCGAACCCGCGACCTTCGCCCTTTCGAGCGACGCTCTGACCTGTATTCCCATCTGCATTCACCGCAGAAAAATCAATGCCCCGCAACGACAAGAAATGGTGAAACATTCGTGCTCTACCACTGAGCTACGGTTCCCCTGATTCGGAACCGGCGGGACTCGAACCCGCGACCACGAGCTTAAGAGGCTGTAGTTCCACCTGCATTCGTTGCGTGACATCAAATACTGCGCGACGAGGTTTTGACAAGACAACTGCCATGGCCGGTGTCCCGGCTGAGGGTTCGAACCTCATGGCTCCAGATGTAGTCCTGTCCGCATTCGCGCGAAAACTCAATTCTTCAACTGCTCTCGAGTGGCGACGAGTCAATCGGTGAGACATTGGCGATTAACAGTCGATGTAATCCCACCAGGCATTCGCCACTCGACAGCAGTCGAGACAAGGATCGGTCGGCGCCGCATGCGACCAGATTCACAAGAGTTGCCTGCCGGTTTCCCGGCTGCGGACTTGCGGGTCCGCACCGGCAGATTGGCGCTGTACTCCTGTGTGCATTCGCATGCGGCACCTTCCTCACCTCCCTGCTCATTCACTGGGCTTGCAGCGACACCTTCTCGATCTCGCTCACCCAGTGCTCCACCTCCGTCTTGCCTTCGATGAAGGCCGCGACCGTGTTGAACACCGCGTCGGAGAAGCCGCCGACATTCAGGATGTCGCGACGCTCCGCTGCCTGCGTGGTGCCATACGGCTGGATGTCGATGCACACCAAGCGCGCTTGTGGGTTGCGGTTCTTCACCGCTTCCCATTCGCGCATGGTCTGCGTCGCACCATGCCGCTGGGCGTCGACCCACGACTCGTTGTCCGAGATGAGGATCACCACGTCAACGTCCGCACGCTCCTTGTTCAGGAGCGCCAGCGGTGCGCTGCAGTTGGTCCCGCCGCCACCAATGGATGCCAAGGCCTTCGCATTGGTCATCACCGAGTCGCGGGCGTTCAACGACAGCTTCACCACCGCTTGCTCGAATGGCAGCACGCGGGCCGACGGATTCTTGCGCAGCACCGCCGCAGCCACCAGGGCCGCCACGTCGATGCAGCGCACGGACGACGTCGCCGAACCGCGATGACCCGTCACAGCCGAGCTCATCGAGCCCGACACATCAGGGCACACCACCACGCGGCCGTCGAAGGCGGGCACGTTCGAGATCGCAGCTTCCATCGCATCCTGCAACGCGTCGCGGATCACCGCGGGCACGGCGTCGCCGGTCGCCTTGAAGGCCGACATCAGCTGAAACGGCATCACTCGCGCCTTGGCCACCGCCTGCGGGTCGCGCAGCTTGGCGGCCACGGCTTCAGCCACGCCATCCACTTCGAACACACCGTGACGGGCGAAGGTGTTCAGGTTCTGACGCACCATCTGCCACGAACCGGTGCGCGCGATCTGCGCCCACTGCGCCGTGTCCAGCTCCAGCGCGGTCAGCATCTGGAACGGCACGTCAGGAACTTCCATCGACGACACGCCCAGCGCCATGCCGCGCTTGAACCGCTCGAACGCCTGCGTGATCGGCGGCAGGTCGGCTTCCACGAAGGGCTTGCCGATCAGCCACGCGAACCATGCGGCACGCCACGCTTCGGATGGCTTCGGGTGAACCATCTTCACCACGTCCGCGAGCGATGGTGCGTTGCCCACCGAGGCGTTCAACAGCTGCTTCTCCGTCGCGTTCAGCAACCAGTTCTGCACGAGCTTCTTTGGACGCGAACCCAGCGACTTGCGACCGACGGCACCGCTTCGCACGATCTGCACGAAGTTGCGCAGCATCTTGCCGTTGTCGACCACGCGGCCGAACACCTGGTTCAGCAAGGCCACGTCGCGAACCGCCAGAAAGGCCGCCAGCAGCGCTGGCATGTCCTTCATGTGACCGGCCTGGCGGGCGTAGACGGCGGTCTTCGCCACGAATTCAGCGTCGACCTTTTGCGCCAGGTCCGTCACCGCGCCGAGTTGCGTCTCGGCGTTGGCGTAGAAGGTGTGGTTCAGGCAACCGGTGGCCGCCACCTGCGCCAGCCGATGGCGAGCGCTCATCGTGTAGGCGGGCGCGCCTTCGTGGTTGCGGGCGTTGGCCTTGGGCAGCAAGGCACCAGCGACCGTCTTGAAGAGTTGCGTGTTGACCATGAGTGTTCTCCTCTCTTTGCATTCAACTTGTTTGTGCTTCTTCTATTGCAACGGGTGTGCCAGGCGCTCAGCCCGCACTGCGAAAGTTAGATATCTCATTGATTTCAAAGGAAATTCCTCAAACTCTTCGCGAACACCCCGGCATCGCGCTTGGCGCCAAGGCTAGAATTCTGGCTATCTTCTTATCTTTTCAGCCATGCGCAAGAAAACCGTCGTCATCGGCTTCCTCGGCACCCAGCTCGACTCGGGCCTCGGCGCCGGGCGCTGGGAGAAGTGGCGCCCGACCGTCTCGTTGGTCCAGCATCCCGACACGCTGGTCCACCGGCTGGAGCTGCTGTACACGCCGCGGCACGATGCGCTGGCGCAGTTGCTGAAGAAGGACATCGCAGCGTCCTCGCCCGAGACGGAGGTGCGCCTGGTGGCGATGAACATCGCCGACCCCTGGGACTTCGGCGAGATGTACGCCGCCCTCTACGACTGGGTGCGCGCCTACGACTTCAAGCCCGAGCGCGAGCAGTATTGGGCCCACATCACCACCGGCACGCACGTGGCGCAGATCTGCATGTTCCTGCTGGTGGAGTCCCGGTTCATCCCCGGCGTGCTGCTGCAGACCGCACCGCCGAAGAAGCAGGCACACGACAACCCCGGGAGCTACACCCTGATCGACCTCGATCTGTCGAGGTATGACGTGCTCGCGCAGCGCTTCAACCAGGAGCAGACCGACGCGCTAGAGTTTCTGAAGAGCGGCATCCCCACGCGCAACAAGCGCTTCAACGCGCTGATCGAGGAGATTGAGCGCGTGGCGGTGCGGTCCAAGGCGCCGATCCTCTTGACTGGCCCAACCGGTGCAGGCAAGTCGCACCTCGCCCGGCGCATGTTCGAGCTGAAGAAGTCTCGCCACCAGGTGAAGGGCGAATTCGTCGAGGTCAACTGCGCCACGCTGCATGGCGATGGCGCGGCATCCACCTTGTTCGGCCACAAGAAGGGTTCGTTCACGGGCGCCGTCACCGACCGCGCTGGCCTCTTGCGCACCGCGCACGAAGGCGTCCTGTTCCTCGACGAGATTGGCGAGCTGGGCCTCGACGAACAGGCCATGCTGCTCAAGGCAGTGGAGGAAAGGCGCTTCTTTCCGATGGGCAGCGACCGCGAGGTGTCCAGCGATTTCCAGTTGATCGCCGGCACCAACCGCGACCTGCGCGTCGACGTCTCGGCGGGCCGCTTTCGCGATGACCTGTACGCGCGGATCAACCTCTGGTCGTACACGCTGCCCGGGCTGGCTCAACGGCCCGAAGATCTCGAACCCAACATCGACCACTTGCTCGCACGAGCCGCCGTCGAGACCGGCCACGCCGTGCGTTTCAGTGCGGAGGCCAAAGCGCAGTACCTGCGCTTTGCACAATCGTCGAACGCGTCCTGGAGCGGCAACTTCCGCGATCTCTCCGCCAGCGTGACCCGGCTGGCCACGCTGGCCGATGGTGGCCGCATCTCGACGGCACTCGTGGATGCAGAGGTGCTGCGGCTGCGTTGGCTGTGGGAGCGCGGAATGAAGAGCAGTTCTCCCGGCAGCGAACAGGCGCTCAACTCACTGCTCGACGAAGAGGCACTCGCCAGCATGGACCTCTTCGACCGTCTGCAGCTCGAATCCGTCGTCAGAGTCTGCCGCGAGTCACGCACGCTGTCAGACGCCGGACGCAAGCTCTTCGATCAGTCGCGCACTCAACGCAGCGTCGTCAACGATGCTGATCGTCTGCGCAAGTACTTGCAGAAATTCGGACTGAGTTGGGACACCGTTGCAGCGTCCTGAGTTCATGCGCGAGTATCAACAGGGACCGCGCGCCGCCTTGTTGTTGCGCTGCTGCCCCCGCTATGATCGGCGCACAGCCGTGCCTTGCACGCAGAATACCGGGAGGAAAGCATGAAGCAACTCGTGCAGCGAGGCTTCACCTTGATCGAGCTGATGACCGTCGTGGCGATCATCGGCATCCTAGCGGCCGTGGCCTTGCCCGCATATCAGGACTACGTGGTGCGTGCCAAGCTGTCAGAAGGCCTTGAGCTCGCGATTCCGATCGAGAAGCGGGTCGCCGAATACCGCGACCGCTGGGGCACCCTTCCACATGACAACGCCGCTGCAGGCCTCCCGAACGCTGGCTCGTTACGCGGCAATTGGGTGGCAAGCATGGAAGTGAACGACGGCGCCATCTCCATCACCTTCGTGCCGAACCTTTCGAACAACCTCACCGGTCGACCGGTCCTTCTGCTTCGTCCCGCGCAAGACCCCGCTTCGCCCACCGGCGCACTGGTCTGGGTGTGCCATGAACACGCGGCGCCTGCTGGCATGAGCGTGCAAGACCCACCCCCTACGCTCGCCCTGTTGCCGAGCAAATACCTGCCCGGCCCGTGCCGCCGCTCATGACACCACGGCCTGCGTTCCACAAGTTGTCGACCTTGCTGATGCTGGAGGTGGCGCTTGTCACCACAGTCGTCTTCGCTTGCCTGGCACTGTGCCTCAGGCAGGCTGCGAACTTCCACGACAAGGCCCGGATGAGCGAAGTGCTGATTCAACTGTCAACTGCACGAGTGAACAGCGGCGAGCGAATCGCCCTCGACGGGGCCCTTGCCAAGTCCGAGCAGAGATCGCAGGTTGAGGCGAAGTCGGATCGTTATGTCTACGAGCAGGCAGGCAGTCGCCTGACAGGCACCGGACTTCTGAGGGATGGTATGGCCTTCGAGCTCGAGTTCGATCCTTCGCTCAGTGCGAACGATCTTGGGTGGATCGTCATCTGGAAGTGCAATGCGCGGTCCTTCGCCGACGCCCTGGATGACACTGCACCCCCGTCGAGCCAAGCGCTTCCCGCTGACAAGACACCCTTCATTTGCAGGAACCAACGAGGGAAGTGACACGCATGAAACTGTCGGCATGGACCGCCCCGCTGCTGCGGCAAATGGCCGCAGCAACCCGACACGGTCTTGCACTGCACGAGGTCGCGAGCATTCTGTCGGAAGATGCTCGATCACCCACCGAAGCCAAGGTCCTTGCTCAGTTCACAACCGCACTGAGAGACGGGAAGTCCTTGGCCGACGCCATGGCGCATGCGCCGGACGTCTTTTCTGCGGAGACCGTCGCGTGGATTCGAGCTGCGCAAGACAGGGATCTCTTGGCTGCAACACTGGATGCCCTGGCAGATGACTTCGAACGAGATGCCCATGGCACCACCGCCGTGAAGCTCGTGATGGCCTGGCCTGTCTGCCTAGCCGTCGTGATCGTGATCCTGTTCGTCGTCACCTCCATCTTCGTCATGCCGGCATTCCGGGAGATCTACGACACCTTCAATGTCGAGCTTCCGCCATTGACGCGCTTGACCTTCGGCGCCGGCCAATTGCTCGTGAATGCATGGTGGTTGTGGTTTGCGCTGATCGCGCTGTGGGCGCTCCTGCACTTCACGAACCGCATGCCCACTGCATTCGTCGGTGGAATCCGAGGCGCTTTGAACCGGGTCTGGTTCATCCGCCGGTATCGCGTCGCGACCTTCACATCACGTCTTGTTGCCTTGTTGCGCGTTCACGATGGTGAATCGCAGTTGCAAGCGGCAGCGCTGGCGCACCTGGCAGCTGGGACGCGAAGCGTTGGCCTTTCGAGCACGGCGCGGCGGCTTCACGACGCGCTTTCACGCGGAACGCCGCTGAGCCAGGCGCTGGCTGCCGAATCGGCCCTTCCGCGGCATCTGTTCCTCTATGCCCGTCTGGGCGAACGGATGAACGACCTCTCCGCGCCACTGGCACAACTGGGCAGCGCGGCAGACGCGGAGCTCAGCGAGGCGCTGCGATATTTCGAACGCGACATTCTTCTCGGGCTGTACCTCGTGTTCGGTACGGCCGCGGGCACGCTGGTCATTGCGGTGTATCTGCCGATCTTCAAACTCGGAGCGATGGTTTGAACTCCCAACAACAACGCCGCATGCATTCGGCCATTGCCGGCTTCACGCTCATCGAGCTGATGGTTGTCATTGCAATCATCGGAATCCTTGCATCGATGGCAGTTCCGTCATACCAGGATCGAGTCATACGCGCGCAAGTGGCCGAAGGCCTTGCACTCGCGGACTTCGCAAAGCAAGCCGTGTCGGCCCACTATCTGAAGACTCATGGCTTGCCACGCGACAACGACGCAGCGGGACTTCCTCCGGCGGATCGAATCGTCGGCAACTACGTGTCGTCGGTTGCGGTGCGCGCGGGCGCCATCCATATCAAGTTCGGCAACCAATCCAATCGCAATTTGGCCGGCAAGACGCTGACCTTGCGGCCTGCGACGGTCGCAGGGTATCCCCAAGTACCGATTGCCTGGGTGTGCGGCACGGCGTCGGTTCCAGACAAGATGCAAGCCACGGGGGACAACGCAACTGACCTGGCCGGCCCATACCTGCCATTCGACTGCCGCTCGATGACGGGCACAGGCGCGCCATCCGTACAACGCTAGCGGATCGCGTCAGGCCTTCCACGCATCAACGAAAACGGGGCGCCCGTCTTTCGACGAGCGCCCCGCTCTCAGCCTGGACTTCAATTCAGCCGAGATCCCTTCGGCAGCCGTGCAGACAGCCACTCGTGCACGTCCGCGCGGATGTGCCGGCCTTCGAGCAGGAAGTCCTCGAAACGGGTCGGCACGTACGGCAGGTACGCGAGCGGCATGTTCGCTTCCTCCGGCGTGCGGTTGGCCTTGCGGCCGTTGCAATGCGCGCACGCGGCGACGATGTTCATCCAGCTCCATTCACCGCCGCGGCTTTCCGGCACGATGTGTTCGCACTGCAGATCGCGTTCGGCGAACACACCGGCGCAGTAGGCACAGGTGAATCGGTCTCGCCGCACGAGCTTGGACTTGCTGAAACCCGGCACGACGTCGAACAGGTTCACCTTCGAGGCACCACGCATGGCGATGATCGGGTGCACCTCGATCATCGATTGCCGTGCGGACGCCACGTTCCAGCCACCACGCAGAACGCGCAGCGGGCCTTCGCCGTCGACCCAGGCGATCGAGTCGGTCGCGTGGTGCAGTGCAGCCTGCTCCAGCGTGATCCACGCCTGCGGCGTGCCCTGGATGTCCAGCTGCAGGACGTGTCGGTGATGGTCTTCGGCTTTCATCGTCGCCCTCCTTTCCGCGGGCAAGAGAATGTGGTGCGGACGCTGGGGATCGAACCCAGACCTGCCGGTTAAAAGCCGGCTGCTCTACCCTTGAGCTACACCCACGCATCTGGTCCCCTCGGTCCGAGTCGAACGGACATGCCTTGTGGCCACGGCTTCTGAGACCGTTGCGTCTGCCAATTCCGCCACGAGGTGTCGTTGAAGTTGATGAAGGCCTGGTGAAGGAATCGAACCTTCTTGCCGATGGTCGAACCCGAAGGTTCGAATGCTTGTCATGGCGTTGACCAGGCTGACGGAACATGCGCTTGGGGGTGACCGGTCGGAATCGAACCGACATCAACGGGCCCACAACCCATGGCTCTGCCATTGAGCTACGGCCACACCCAAGCGCACGTGTGGATGAAGATGGTCTCGGCGGCAGGGTTCGAACCTGCGACCCCGTGCGCCCAAGGCACGTGCGCTTCCAGCTGCGCTACACCGAGACTGGAACTTGGTACCCGCGGTTGGATTCGAACCAACGGCCTCTCGCTTATCAAGCGAGTGTTATCCGCACTGCTGTGCGTTACCGAGGCAACTCTCCTCTGCTAGCATCCCGGACTTTTTGAATCCGCCTTGTCAAAGGCGAGTAGCAGGTGGGGGTCCGGGGGAGGATGGCTGCTGTGGATAAGTCTTCGCTAGAGCGTTGGCGCTCGCTCGACGCCGCGCTCGTACTTCGCGCGTTCGCCGAGCACGCGAAGCAGGACCTCACATTTGTGCCCGTCAAATCGCCGGCCACCACGCGATGGCATGCAACCGCCGCTGGCCATGACATGGAACTGCTGCTGACCGGCCCCAAGTTCTGGAACACACGCGACAACGTCGGCGGCGGCGGTGCCGTCGATCTGGTGATGCACCTCGCAGGTGTGGACTTCAAAGCTGCAGCGCGCATGCTCAGCGAGAGACAGTTGTGAGGTTCGTCCTTGCGACGAGTGACCTGGTTCTACTGGGGCGCAGCTTCGAAGGGTTCCCGCTTCTGATCGGTGACGACGGCGATGCCATGGAACCTGCACAGACCTACCTGTGGCACCTCCTTGGTCAGGCTGGCCGTATTGGCTCCAAGCGGACATGGGAGAAGTACGGTCGCGACATCTACGACTACTTCGCCTTCGTGCATGCGAACAAGGTCGACTGGAGAACCCGACCGGAGAGCGGTTTGCCTGGCCCGCTTGAGCGCTACATCGAGTGGTCCAAGGGCACGCTGGGCCTCGACACCAAGACCATCAACGGTCGCGTCCGACTGGCCATCCGGTTCTACCGGTGGGCCCTGAAGGCCAACCTCATCGACGCGCTTCCCTTCGACGAGGTGGTCGTGCAAACGCCGCACGACCCGACGTTCTTCAGCCATCTCGAAGTCAATCCTGGCGAAACGCTCTCGGCCAATGTCTTGATGCGCGAGCCGAAATCCGTCATCCGGCTGCTCACGAAGGACCAGGTCAGGGTCTGTCTGGAAGCTCTCACGAACGAGGCACACCGCCGGATGTTCGAGGTGATGACGAGGTCCGGTCTGCGACAGGAGGAAGTCCGGACGCTCCCTGAGCACTACATCTTCGACCCAGCCCGGCGGCGAGACCTCCATCCACAGCAGATGATCATGGTGGACCTCGACCCATCGGACATGAAGACGAAGGGGGACAAGCCCAGGACGATCGAGATGCCCTATTCGCTCATGGAAGACCTGTGGTGGTGGAGCGTTCGGAAACGTCCCGCTCGGGCGGGCAACCATCCAAGCGGCCGGACCTTCGCGACGCTGTTCCTCACGGAGGCCGGTGTCCCGTACGGTGATTCCGCACTCACATCGATCTTCAACCGCATCAAGGCAAAGGTCGGATTCCACGTGACGCCACACATGTGTCGCCACACCTATGCCACGTACCGATTGCGCAGCTTGAAGAACAGCAAGACGTTCGAGGGTGACCCGCTTCTCTACATCATGGATCGACTGGGACACACCTCGGTCCTGACCACGAAGGCCTATCTCTCGCTCGTCAACCAACTCGACGGTCAGTTGGTGATGCAGCATGAAGACGAACTGGACGATCTGTTCTACCGGAAGGCCGCGTAGGGATGGCTTCAAAGAAGAAGAACTTCGCCGCGCCTGCAGCGGCTCTGGTGTCCACAACGTCCGCCGCCAACGATACCCAGACCGCTGTCGTGGACCTCGGCGACGATCCCTTCCCCGACTCCATCGACATGACCCACTGGCTTGGTCAAGGCATCGACGACTGGGTATGGGCGACCGTGGGTCAATTGCGAGCGTTCATTGCTGGTGGTACCCAGACACGAGCGTCGGTCGCAACGTACGGGCGTCAGGGGATGCCGACGTTCTTCGACTTCCTCTTGGGGACCGGGGCATCGTGTACCCCGAAGAGCCTCGACCGACGGCACGTGGAACAGTTCATCGCCTGGTTGAAGGCGAAACCGGATTGGACCGACAGCACGAGGCGGAACCGATACACGCACTGGAAGTCCGTGCTCGTCGGTATGCGTCGACGGAAGCTGATCGCTGCCGATCCGGCGATGTTCCCGAAGAGCCCGTTCGCGGGGGCCAGTGGCGGACAGCGTGGAGAGCAATCGCTCTCGCCCGGCGAGCGGGCACGGTTGGCCGAAGCCATCCGGCTGGACATCATCGCCCTTCACCAAGAAGCCTTCGTCGGAAGCGATCGCGATGGCCTGGTTGTCTACGTTCTCGCGCTTGGTCTGCGCACCGGCATGAACACGACACCAATGCTGGAGCTACGGCGCGATTGCCTTGGCCCACATCCCTTCATGCCGAACATGCGCTTGATCCGTAGCTTCAAGCGTCGTGGCAATGCAACCAGCATGAAGGCAATACGCACGACACGCGTTGACGAGTCGCCCATGTCCGTACCGATGGACGGCGTTGCGCTCTTCGAAAAGGTGCTGGATCGGACGCGGGTGCTCTTGCCGGATGCCGCCGCGCACAACCGCGATCGGGTGTGGCTGTATCGGGTCGATCAACGCGCGAGGCGTCATGCCGGCGAGGTGGTGTCGCTTCACGACAAGTCGCTGGAAGCCGGCATCGCCAACCTCGTGGATCGTCATGGCCTCGTCGCCGACGACGGCAGCCGGCTGCGGCTGAACATGTCCCGTCTTCGCAAGACGATGGAGAACCGCCTTTGGCGCCTGAGCAATGGAGACCTGTTCACGGTCTCCCTGATCATGGGCCACGATCCCAAAGTGGCTGAGCAGAGCTACCTCCAGGTCACCGCCGACATGCGCCGAAACGCGACCATCGTCGGCGAGGCCTTGCCTGACATGTACCGTTCCGGCCCCACCGCGCAGAGCCGCCGCAAGGTCATTCCGATCCACCTGGAGAACACGCCGGTCGGCAGCTGCAAAGACAGCCTGTTCGGCAATATGGCGCCGAAGGACGGCACCAACCATTGCGCAGACTTCATCAGCTGCTTCAGCTGTCGCTCGTACGCCTTGGTCGGGTCCCCGAAGGACTTGCATCGCCTCTTCAGCTTCTACTGGTTCCTTACCGCCGAGCGGACGCGCATCGCCTCTCGGGAGTGGGCCGACCACTATGCGTGGGTCCTGGCGCAGATTGACGCCTTCACGCTGAGCAACTTCGATCAACGCATCGTCGAGGATGCAAAGGCTCTCGCGCGAGTCGAACCGCACAAGTTCTGGAAGAACTATCAGATGCAGGCCGAGGCACAACAGAACGCAAATGGGCACTAAGGACTATTCACTGCTCGCCGAGCAGCCTCTCACCGCGACTGAACTGACGAAGCGCGAGCGGGCCGAGATCATCATCAGCGCGATCCGCGAGGACACCGGCGAGCGATTGATTCTGAGCCGGTACGGCGATCTCGTCTGGGAGCTATGGCCGTTCTTCGAACAATCAAACCGGGCAGCTTCCGAGCAGTTCATCGACTGGCGTCGCATGGACGCCGAGTTCCGGGATGTGGCGAAAGCTGTGCTTTACCGATACTGGATGGTTGGTCGGCCAGGTTCATCCAGACCCAACGCACTTACGCTGCGCAGTGCGTTCTTCGAGTTGGCCGCCTTCTTCCGGTTCCTGAGCAGCATCGGCCTGGGTTCGCTGCGCGATGTCCGTCCGCTGCACATCTCCAACTATGTGCATGCGCGGAAGCAAGAGAAGCTCATCAGCCGGCGCGCGCTGACCGCAAACCTGCTGTACGTCGAACTGCTGTACGTGTTCGGCGACCAACATCCTCACGGCCTCAAGTTCGAGCCCTGGGGTGATTCCGCGGCCCAGGAGACGGCCGGATACGTTGGCAAGGCCCGCGCCAAGGAAGTGAAGGACGCCCGAACCCCTCTGATCCCGCAGGCCATCGTTGCGACGCTGTTCTCGTACGCCGAAGGCATCCTGAGGGACGCCGACCGTCTCCTCGATGAACGTGATGCCGGCTTGCGATCGCCTCTTCGGGATACGGCGTTGCTGCTGGTTCGCGATGCATGCTTCTTCCTCCTCGGCATCCTCACGGGCATGCGGTGCGAAGAGCTGGTTGGGATCGAGATCAACGCTGGCCGCACCGAAGAGCGCGACGGCTTCGTCTACAACTGGATCAAGTCCGTCGAGCACAAGACCAAGAAGGGCCAGGTCGAGTACCTCGTGTGCACCATGGGCTTGGAGGTACTACGCATCCTTGAGCGATGGTCTGAACCACATCGAGCGCGCTTGGCCCGCGAACTCGCGATACTTCAGGCGGACACGCGCAAGGTGAACCGGGCCGAGCGTGCCAAGCGCATACACCTTCTGCGCAAGAACATGAACCGGCTGTTCCTCTCAAACACTGGCTACCAAACCATCTCCGGCCGGACATGGGGCACCAACCTGAAGCGCTTCGCCGGCCTTGCAGGCGTGGACTGGAACCTGGCGCCGCACCAGCTGCGTCGGACCTACGCCTGGACCTTCGTCCGGCACAAGCTCGGAAACATTCTCCTGCTGAAGGAGCAGTTCAAGCATTCCAGCATCGAGATGAGTCAGCTCTACGCTGCGAACCCGATGCAGGACGAGACTCTCTACGACGAGTGCCTCACGGAGCTGTACGAATACAAGGCACAGGTCGTTCAGACCTGGCTTCACGATGGAGAGCCGCTCTCTGGTGGCGCGGGCAAGAAGATCATCGTCATGCGCGCCCATGCGTACCCGAACCGAGCTGCACTCATCAAGGAAACCGCAGACAAGGTGTCTATTCGCAGCACAGGCCACTCATGGTGCCTGTCGCAGCTCGCTACCGGCTGCGGAGGTCAGGGCCTCTACGAGCGCACGCAGTGCGGGCCTTGCGGTAGCAGCGTGATCGACAAAACCTTCATGCCGATCTGGCAGGAGATATACGACCATCAACTGGAGCTTCGAGGTGACGCAGAGGACCTGGGGCCTGGCGCCGTTGAGCGCGTCGAGCGCGATCTGGCGAGGGCCCGAGCGGTCCTCTGTGACTTGGGTGCGCCGGTCTTGGAGCCCCAGACATGAAGCGCGCGGGTGCACGGGTCGCCGCCGTCAAAGCTCCCCGCCCTCGCAGTCGCGAACAGACCGGTGCGGCATTGAAGGAGGCGTTCCAGCGGCTGTTGCTCACCGGTGAGACAGTCACCATCACTGCGGTTGCGAAGGAAGTCGGCGTCACGCCCGGGCTGATCCACAACAAGTACGCCGACGTGGCCGAGAAGATCAGGAAGCAGGCCGGCAAGGCAAGCAGAGACCAGCGGGACGACAAGCATCGTCAGCTCGTCGAAGCGAAGGAAACAATCCGCGAGCTTCGTCAAGCCAACGGCGCACTGCTCGCCGAGGTTCGCATACTCGCCTCCAAGAACGAGGCTCTTCGTCGCCAGCTGGCGGAGGCGTTGGCTGTCGCCGGTAGCAAGAACGTGACGCCAATACGCCGGAAGCCGAGGTGATCGAGCCAGAGCCGCCGTCGCGGTGTTCAGGCTGCCGCCGCGGGCTTGGGACTAGTGACCTTCTTCGTGCTGTGGATGGACAACACATTGCAGACAAAGCGCGTACCGGCGTTCCGGGCACCAAAGCAGCACACGACGAACTGGATCGCGAAGAGTGCCGCAGTCATCCATAGCGTTGGCGACGGCGCGTTGACGAAGTACAAGCCGACGGGGACCAGCGCAACCAACGGCAGCGACAACGCGGCCATGTCTCGGTACATGAGGTAGAGCTTGTGCGCCTCGACGACTGCCCGATCATCGCCAACCATCTTGTACAGCTTGAACCACTTCTTGTTCTGTTCCGCAGGGTCTATGGGCAGTTCGCCGACGTTCTTCTTCAGGGCGACCATGTCAATTCGAGCATCCGCAGGCCCATGTCGCGTGAACGCTTCGCAGCCCGGGTAGGGGTTCGAGACCTTCCAATACACGAGCTTGGCCTTGGTTTCGTGCGAGAGCATGCCGGTCAGCAGTAGCACGATGACAGGCAACAGGGCGGTCACGAGCCCGCGCATGACTGCGACCGTGCTCCACGAGGCATCCTTGAGGAACTCGGGTGCGACGAAGACCAACACGATGAGCACGTCGAGGCTGGCAAGCATCACCAGCCATTTCATGTTCAGCGACTTGAGGGACCGGTCAGGATCGGGCTTGATCATCCCTGGTACTCCGTGTCGATGTGGTATCCCTGTTCGTCCACGGTGAACATGATCCAACCATCGCGCCGAGTGGTTAGGACGTGCCGCCTCTTGTCAGCCGACCTGACGTACACGCCGGTCTCACGCGTCACAGCGCGATAGTCGGGAACGATCTCCTGTGTCGTGTGCACGATGGGCTTGTCGGATATCACGACACAGTCTGGCGTGAAGTAGTCGAACAACTCGTCGCAGAATCCGCTCTTGCGGCCATGGTGCGAAGCCATCAGCACGTTGGTGTCTGCCAGCTCCGCGCAGAACTCATCTCGCTCCACCAACGCCAACCAGCCTGGTCGCTCAAGGTCGCCTGGCAGCAGCATCTTGAAATCTCCGAACTTGATGAAGACGGCGAGGCTCAAGTTGTTCGTGTCAGTGAAGTCGGGGTACTTGTTCCAGAAACAGCGGCAGGTGATCCCGCCCATGTTGTCGTTGAACGGCTCCGTCACCGGGCTATTGAAAGTGCCACAAGCTTTGACGTACCACGACGCGTCCCGGGTCAGCGGACCGCTCACAAGCTTCATCTGACGGATTTGGTCAGCCGTGTAGCTGCGATTGCGGAACAGCGTTCCTACCTTGATGCCTGCGTCCTCCAACCCCTGGAGGTCGGACATGTGATCCTGATCGGCGTTCGTGATGAACAGGTAGTCGACCCGGTCTCGACCAAGGTCGTCCTTGATGTACGTACTCGGCTGGAAGTCAGCCGATGATCCCGAATCGACCATTGCGAGGCGACCCCCAACGTTCTGCCCGAAACTGTTCGGTGCGATGTGCTGAAGCATCACGCAACAGCCATGCTCTACATCCCAAACGCGGATGCACATGATCCCTGGCATAGCGTCTCCTCCCAGTCTTCATTCTCTCCCAGCGACGGCGCCATCGCCCCACTCAAACAAGGAAGCTGTGCGTCGCGGGATGAGGCGATTTTCGGCGTTGGCTTTCCGGAAGCTCCCGACTGATGGCGAGCATCGTCGATTCTGTGAGGCGCGCGGCAGAGGTGACAGCAGTTGAAACAGCGTTCAGACTACTGCTCGCCCAAGAGGGCCACAGCCGGGAGGAATTCAATGGAACAGTTCTCGTCACCTGCGGTTGCGTCGGCGGCCCTACCCGTCGCAATTGGCGTTGCTCTACTGTTGGCCGCTCCGATGGCTGCCGGCAAGAGCAAGGCGTTCTTCAAGAAGCCGAAGATCAAGATCGTCTGCTGCCACGTTCCAAACCCCCTGCACCCCGACCTGCCGGTGGAGATCAAGGTCAACGGCGCGAGCACCACGCAGGTGGCAAACCAGAGCCAGCAGATGGTCGGCAAGGTAGCCGGGGACGCCGTGCGCGAAGCGGGTATCGGACTGGCCAATCTTGAGCGCGAGGGGAGGCGCATCTCGGGTCAGATCGACAAGAACGTGCGCAAGAGCGGCAACGACGTTGGCCTGCAACTGAAGCGCTCCCAGAAGGACATCGGCGATGCGGTCACGGCGGTCTACCGATTCGCTCTTCACGAGGCCCAAGAGCAACCCCAGGTCCTGCAGAAGGCGGAGAAGCGATTCCGCGAGGGCAAGTTCGTCGACGCCATCTGGCACATGGCCACCGATCCGGTGCAAGTGACGGAGCAGAACGCAGCGGACGCAGCGATGGAAAGCTCCGTGCTTTCCACGGTTGGCTCGGTCGCCGCCTCCGTGTACGGCGGGCCGGCCGGTGCCGGCGCCTACGCGGCCTGGCTGACCTATCACAAGACCTGCGCCACGGGTAAGTGCAACCCGGAGCTTGCAATGCGGGTTGGTTTGATCGCCGCCGCGGCCAACGCCGGCAACACCGCTGCCAGCCAGATCACCGAGCCCGTGAAGCGCGCCGCCGCGATGGGCGCGATCGCGGGCGTGGCAGTGGCCGCAAGCGGCGGCAAACCCGGGGACATCAACGAAGCCATCTTTCGGGCCGGAGCCTCGGTTTTGATTGAGGAGGGCTATCGCAGCTACGTCGGCCGAGACTTGTTTGCAGAGAGCAAGGGCGCGATGGGCGACCCGATGTGCATGACAGGCACGTACCTCGAAGTGAGCGCCGCAGGTGCGTGCCCGAGACCGCCCGAGTACATGAAGAACGCCAAGGGCGAGTACCGTCTACTCGACAGCAAGGGCAACTTCCACGAAGTGGCGCCGGATCAGCTGCCCTCTGCGCCCGCGGACTGGCGGCTAATCGGCAACGCGTCCTCGACGCCGCCGGGCACGCCGGTCGTGGGCGTGCAGACTTCGAGCCTACCGGTGAAGGACTGGACCTACGAAGGTTCGCCTTTCATGACAACCGTCGCGAAGGTGCCGGGTATGAACGCCATGGCACTGTTCCACGATCGATGGACGGTCAACTGGAGCATGACCTCGACGGCCGCGATCCAGGGCAGTATTCCGATCGCGATGATCATGGTCTACACCGGCGAAACGCTGGCCTACGACACGCGTTCCAGCAACGCCATCGTCGACGCGGCGGTGAAGGCCGAGTCCGCCAAGAAGACGGGCGTAGCCGTCCAGCCGCAGCAGACGCTGCCGACCGACAAGCGCTATCCGGAGACGATCCTCTGCACCAAGGGTGAGGAGATGCAGGCGTTCTCGGTCGTGCTCGGACGGGACGACGACGACCTGAAGTGTGCTGTCGCGACGGAGAAGAATGGCGTGCCGCAGACCGACGTGCCGTGGTACGCCAAGGTGCAGCCGGAGTTCTGTTCGGTAAAGATCATGGAGATGGCCGATCCGCTGCTCAAGGGTGGCTGGACCTGCAAAGCACGTTAGCTGGTCGAACCGCCGAGCCGCGCGACCACCATGGGGGGCGCCAGACACCGCAGCCTGCTCTGGATTCGTTACCCAGAACATCCCTCTCAATGACAACCACTTAGAGGCAAGTAACGGTTACCACTAAGGTTAGAAGCTGCTCTACCCCTGAGCTACGCGAGATCAAACTGGCTCCCCGACTTGGCTTCGAACCAAGAACCTCCCGGTTAACAGCCGGGCGCTCTACCCATTGAGCTATCGGGAACCGACTGGACTCGACGGTCCGATTGCTCGGGCATTCCCTCGGCCTTCGGCCCATTGCTTCGCAATGTCCTGGCCGGCAGAGCCGACCAGAGCGAACGGACGCGGGCATGAACCAACTGATTTGCAATCAGTCGCCTTCGACCACTTGGCTACGTCGAGATGAAACTGGCTCCGGGCCACGGGATCGAACCGCGAACCTTCGGCTTTGGAGGCCGCTGCTCTGCCGATTGAGCTAGCCCGGATTTGTCTGGTGCCTCGTGCATGACTCGAACATGCAACCTCCGATTTCGTAGACCGGCGCTCTGATCCATTGAGCTAACGAGACGAGAACTGGTGCCGCGGGAAGGCTTCGAACCTCCGACGCCCTGGCCTTCAACCAGGCGCTCTACCCACTGAGCTACCGCGGCAACTAACTGGCGCCCCGTGCGGGATTCGAACCCGCGACTTCCGACTAGACAGGCCGGCACTCTGACCACTGAGTTAACGAAGCATGGATGTTCCGGTGACGGGTTCCGGTGCCGCCCAATCGTTGCGGCCGATTTCCGCCATCGAAGCGTGAGCTCGACGATGGCTTCTGTTGCTTGGTATCGCGTGCGGGAATCGAACCCGCGTAACCGGAATGAAAATCCGGGGTCCTGGGCCACTAGACGAACGCGACATCGAATCTGCAATTCACTTCGGCTGTGCCCAAGCGCGAGCGTCCCGTCGGACGTGGTGTCTCGCTGCACGTGGACCGGGTCCGACCCGCGCACATCCCGGCCGCCAACACCATGCGAGCGCGGCAACGGAGTGCAAGGACACACCCGAAGTAAATCGTGGAGCGGATGACGAGCCTCGAACTCGTGGCCTCGACCATGGCGTGGTCGCGCTCTGCCCGCTGAGCTACATCCGCATGTTTGCGAAGCGCAGATCACCCAGTCGTGGTCTGCGTTTCGCGGCAAGTTTTGAAAGAACGTTCACCGTTTCCGGTGTGCGACCCAGTGGATCGCCGCGCCACGGCTGCCGGCCGCGATGCGTGTTGAGTGTTGAAAAACAAAAAGGCCCGGACTCTTTCGAATCCGGGCCTCTGCTTGCAGAGCTTGGAGGGTGCGCGCCTATGCGCCTCCCTCTCCCGGATGCATCGGATCGTCCAGCTCGATATGCCACTGCGGGCACTTCGAACTGGCAGCGACCAGCTGCATGGACTTCTCGTTCCGATACGAGCAACCGCCGGCCGCCCCGAACAGGGACGTTGCGACGACGCGTGCAAACGCACCACGACCCGTGCAGGGTCGAAGGTTTTGTTTGGCGGCGAATCGGGTCACGTGCAGTCCTTGAATGTGTTGATAAAAACATCGCTGGCTTCAGCGAAGGATCGGACTGTAAATAGTCTTTACCCCATCGTCAACCCCCGCGACAATCGGATCTCAAAATTCTTGTCGTACGCAACACACACAGCGTGAGCAACATCACCATCCATCGCCGCCGCAATGTGCTGGCGCTCTTCCAGGCCTATGCAGAAACGGCCGTCGCCGGCGGTGCGGCACCCAAGGGCTTGGAGCAGGCCTTTGCTACCAGCCTGGAAATCTCTCCGAGCATGTGGAGTCAGATCAAGTCGTCACGTCCCATCGGGGACAAGCTGGCCAGGCAGATCGAGCAGCACTGTGGCAAGGCCGTCGGTTGGCTTGATGAAGAGCGTGAATCCTCAGGCCTGAGCCAAGCAGAACAGCAATTTCTGGCTCACGCACTGAAGGCCTGGCGAACCACGAACAGCGAGGGCCGCAAGAAGTTGCGAACCACACTGAAAGAGTTGATGGGCAGTGCGTAATGCATGGCTGATCGGTTTGCAGTTTCCGGGCGGCGGATCGATAGCCGGTGACTGCGCGTCCACGGCTTGGCGTCGACGCTCGACGAGGATTGAGCGCGACGACTCGCGTCCGATGTTCCATATGTCATGACCTGAGCGCTCCCCTTCGCGCCCGATCCCGGCCTGCTCTGGCAGACTGACACTTTCGTTCAAGCACCCCGCCATGACCATCTCCCTCCAAGAATCTGCCAACCAGGTGCGGTATGGCATCCGCGCAGCGACCGCCGGCCTGGTTGGCCGCGACCAACTGGCCGAACTGATCGTGCTCGCCGCGGTCGCACAGGAACACCTTCTAGTAATCGGCCCGCCGGGCACAGCCAAGAGCGCGGTGGTTCGCCGCGTGGCACAGGCCATGGGCGGGCGCTACTTCGAATACCTGCTTGGCCGCTTCACCGAGCCCTCCGAACTGTTCGGTCCTGTGGACTTGAAGAAGTTGCGCGAGGGCACGGTCGAGACGGACGTCACCGGCATGCTGCCCGAAGCAGACGTCGCATTTCTCGACGAAGTGTTCCTCGGCTCAACCGCCATCCTCAACACACTGCTCGGTGTGCTGAACGAGCGGCGCTTCCGTCGTGGTCACACGCAGATCCAGTGCCCGCTACGTGTATGCGTCGGTGCGGCCAACGGACTACCCGAGGACGAAGCACTCGGAGCCTTCGCGGATCGCTTCCTCCTGCACCTGTTCATCGAGCCAGTGCCCGACCACCAGCTTGAAGCCATGCTTGCGGGCGGCTGGCAATCAGATCAACAACGGGTCGAACCGCAAGCCGGCATGGCGCATCTCGACGTGCTTTGCCACGCGTTGAAGCTCGCCGACCTTGACGCCGCACGGCCGTCGCTTGCCAATGCGATCCGGCAGTTGCGGCAGGCTGGCATCCAACTGTCCGATCGCCGCATCGTTAAAGCCCAGCGCCTCATCGCGGCGGCTGCGGTCCTCGCGGGCCGTTTACAAGCCACGCCGGCCGATCTGTGGCCGCTTCTGTATGTACTGCCGACACAAGAGGCTCAGCACAGTGCGCGCGAGGTGCTGCGCGAGCTGTTCGCCAATTCGACACATCCCAACCTGCTGAGCGCAGTCGAGCAGGCAACCTTGCAGCCGTTGTCGCGCATGGTCCGATTGCTGGAATCAGCACAAAGTCTGCTCGCGGGATCGACGGAAGGCCGCCAGCATGACGCTGAAGCCTTGCTGCGCGAGATCGACGCCAACTTCAGCGCGGACACGCTGCCCACCGAGCTGTCACCGTGGCGCGTAAAGCTCGCTGCGCTCATTCCGACCACCACGTGAGCCTCACCGGAAAGTTCGAATGGCGCTGGGTTCGCCAGCACGAGCCCTCAGCAGCTCGCGCGGTTGTCGCCTGGGGCCCACTGGCCTGGCGCCTGCACGCGCGTCTCGAAGCGATGGACGGCGAGCAGCAGGCCCGCCTTCTAGCCACCGCCAGCCGCGACGTGCTGATCGTGAGCGGTGACACCAATGACTTGCCGTGGGTCGATGGCGGCGCCTATGCCGCGCCCAGTGTCGAGGCACCCAGCCTGTGGCTGCCGACCCTGCTTCGACCGGACGTGGCCTGCGACCTCCTGGGCGATTCTCTCGGCCGCCGCCACCACCGCAAGCCTCTGCTGTTGTGGCCAGATCCATCGGCCATCGTCCCCATGGACCGCCAGTTGCCGGTGTCGGCGGCGCATCTGTCGCGCATCGCGGCTCTGTGGGATGCCAAGGGAGTGCCGGCATGACGAGCATGCGCTTGCCCTCCGCGCTGGAAAGCTGGCATCCGTGGCTGCGCTGGTTCGAGCCCGAGTTGGCGGCAGCACTTGGCGATGTCCTGAGGCGCATGCATCCGCTGCTCGGTCGCTATCAGGGCCTCCGGCAAAAGGGTGTCGCCGAACTCGATGGGGTAGAGGACTTGCGCCGGCGTGGATCGTACGAACGTCTGCTGTCCAGCGAATGGCTGCTGGCCACAGAACTGCCCGATGAGTTCTTGCGGCGCGCTGCAGCTGGCGAACATCTATTTCTCTCACCCCGACCACGCGCACAACAGGCGGACCGGCTCATCGTGGCGCTGTTCGACTCCGGGCCGATGCAGCTCGGTGCGCCGCGCTTGGCACAGCTCGCGTTGTGGATACTGCTGGCGCGCCGAGCGCTCGATGCCGGCGGCGAATTGCGCTGGGGCAGGGTGCAGCAGCCGGGCCAATGGCACGGAGCCGCGTCATCCGAGGACCTCAAGCGCATGTTGAGCGGCCGAACCTTCGAGAGTGCGCATCCCGAGCATTGGGAAGCCTGGTCGGCATGGATCGCGGAAAACGCGACCGGCGTCGGTGAACGCTGGCTGGTCTCGCACGATGTCGACGCAGCACGCCGCATGCCGCTGCCACCGTCGCATGCGGTGCAACTCAGGCCTGCGCTGGACGGTGAGACGCTGGAGGCGAAACTGCTCGCAGGCGCTGCCGCACGCAGCATTTTCTTGCCGCTGCCTTCGACCCAGCGCACGCCACAGCTCTTGAAGGGACGGTTCGAGAGTCAGGCTGCGGCGGATGCCCATCGCGGGCATTGCGAGCGCTTCTCGCTCAAGATGGCGCCGATCATTTCGCGAAGCGGAACCCAGGTGGCGGTACCGCTGCTGGATGGGCATGGCGTCTTGATATTTCAGACGCAATCTGTGAAACGAGGGCGCGCCCCTCCGGCACCAAAGCGGGCCGATTGGAGTCGTCGTGGCGAGCCGCTATGTGGCGCATTCGCCGGCAAGACGCTCGGCATGGTGCTCGCATACCAAGGTTATGTTGCACCGAACGTGCCGCCCGTATCACAACTGATGTTCTGGCGCATGCAGGACTTCACAGGAATCCAGTCTCGTCCTGCACCTGAACAATTCGACGCTCCACCCGGACGCGGCTCCCTCTTGCCATGCATCTGGCAGCGCGAGCCCGGCAAGAGCCGACTCTTCGTGCGGGACGCTTCCCGCCGGTTGATCGGCTGGGTGGCCACTCGAGGAGGCACGATCCACCCGGTTCGCGGCCCGCTGCTGCTGGACGAACAAGTGTTGGCGATGGCACCAGCGGGCGACGACCGCGTGGTGTATCTACGCATCGACAGAAACGCACCGGTCGTCCGCTTCGTGGGACACGCAGGACGTGAGCCGCGTGAACACCGCATGGCTGTAAGCCTCGACGGCCCAACCACCGCGTTCATTGCCGGCGTCGACGTGTGGCGCCACGGATTTGGCGCATGCGCGGTGCTGACTGGGACGCGCGTAGCTCGGGAGCATTGGAGAATTCTCGATGGCACCTCGGCCACTGCCCCAGATCCCGGTGACTTCTTCGACGTGGAGCTTCCGCAAGGGGGACACGGTGTCGGGCTCGTGAAATCCGAGCCCGGCGAACCATGCGCACTGGTCGTCAAATCTCAAAATGGCTGTGATCTTTCGCTACAGACCAGTGCCGGCAATGAATTGATCTATAGCACCTCTTCACCCATCGAGCGCGTCAGCGCGTGCCCTGCCAGTGGCGTGCTCGCGATGCTCACCCGCGAGCGGGAGCTCCATGTCTACGACACGATTCGTAGGTCAGTACGTCTGGTCGCTCACAGTCACACGCATGTGGTCAAGGCGGTCGCATGAAGGCAGCAGACCTCCTGACACATCAACCCGCCGCAGTGCAGCACCCCTTGCTGCAAGGCCGCCAGCAGGTGTCGGCCTTGTGGTTTCCAACATCCTGGTTCGAAGAGCACGAGCGAGCGCGGCGACTACTCGCGACCTGGCGTCACGGCGCATCGGCACTCCGATTCGCGCAGGGTGATCTGCTGCAATTCCGTACGCCGTTCGAACAAGATTGCGAAACATTGGGCGCTTGGGTGCTGACGAAGCAAGGGCGCGGCTTGTGCTCAGCGCCCTTGTCTGACACAGAACTTGCCGGCCTGCCGCCAGCTGACATTCACGTCGTGCACGGAGCGCAGTGCCTGTCGCTGAACTTGGAAGATGGTCAGCCGCTCGACCCGGCGCAGTGGCTTGCGGTCTCGGCCATCGCATTGCACGAGACCTTTGATTGCCGGGTGGCCCTGCCGGAGTCCGTCACCGTCGCGCCGATGGAATCCCGCAGCGTGCGCGAGGTGCTCGATGGCAAGTTGCCGCCTGCCAGCGCTGAACAGTTGGCATTCATGCGAGCGATGGAGCAGCGGCGACAGGCCTTCGCGTCGGACCGTCCGAAGCTGACAGGCAGTTCATCGACGCCCTCCTACAGATCGCCCATCGAATCATGGAAGGCTGCGCTTATCGGAATCACGTGCCTGCTTGCCCTCGTGGTCTTCATCAATCTGCTGACTGGCAGCGGCGGGGCATTCCCGGTCTGGTTGCTCATTGCATTGGCAATGAGCTTCGTCGTCCGCCGCATCTCTCGCTCTTCAGCGAATTGGTCATCCGCTGGTCAGCAACAGGCCGGGTCCTCTGGGCGGGCTGGGCATTGGACTGCGGGTAATGCACTGCCCCCGCGCAAAGGACGTCGCAACCGCCGCCAAGCATGGCGCGATTGGCTTGCCCGTTTGGCTGTGACCTCGCAGGTCTCCCGCCTTCTCGGTCAGCGGCAAGCCGCCTATGTACGCAAGATGCTCGAGTTGTTCGAGTCCGGCAAGCTCGACGAGGCGCTGCGCCATGCGATCCCGCTCGGCGGCGACGGCGAATCGCTCGGTCAGGCGTTTGGCACGCCCACGGCGCGCAATGATCTCAGGATGAACCGCGGCCCGAGCCACCGCACCAGCATCCATCTCGGCTCTGACCTCGACAGCTACCTGCGCAAGCTCTATCGTCAGAGTTTCGAAAAGCTGGACCGCGAGGGCCGCATCGACGAAGCAGTGTTCGTGCTTGCCGATCTGCTGGAAGCCAAGCGCGAAGCTCTGGACTATTTGGAGAAGCACGAACGCTACAAGCAGGGCGCCGAACTGTCGCTCGGTTGGGACCAACCCGCCGAAGTCATCGTCCGGCTGTATAGCCTGGCCGGCGATTGGCGCAAGGCCGTCGCCGTCGCGCGACGGGACGCTGCGTTCAGCGCGGCGGTGCTACAGCTTGAGAAAAAATGGCCCGACGTCGCACAACGACTGCGTGAGGAATGGGCCCGGGCACTCGCGCTGCAAGGCGATTGGCTGGGCGCCGTGGAGGCCATCTGGCCAATTGCAAGCAAACGCGCCATGGCCGTTCAGTGGCTGGAAAGCGCGCAAGCCGCCGGCGGTCAACTGGGTGCTCGCGCACTCGTCAAGCGTGCGGTGCTTCTGCCTGACACGCTCACGGCATACGACGCGAGACTGCGAGAGCTTCGTGATGACCACGACCTTCATTCGGAGCGTCTCGCAATGTCGCAGGCCTTGTTCGCCCTGAAGCAAACAGATGCACGGATCACGAAGTTAGGCCGCGTGATTGCTCCCGCCGTGTTGGCCGACCACGGTGCCGGGCGCGGATCGCTCAGCCGCAACGATCTGCAGCGCCTCATCAGCATCGCAAACGACCCTTGGCTTACAGCGGATCTCATGAATGCCTCGCTGCCGGCCGCGGACACGGCAGCTCTTGCCGTATCGGCCAGGACTGTTCAAGGCCGCTTGCCCGACGCAGGTAGCATTTCGTTGCTTGACGCGGCGCCTCTGGACGACAAGCTGTTCCTGGTCGCCTTCGGCGAGGCAGGTGCCGCCATCGTCAATCGGCACGGCAAGATCGTCTCCCGCTTTGCGATACCTGCCGAACAGATTGTCATCGCACACAGTCGTCAGGTCGCGCTGGCGATCGCAAGACGCGATAGGGTGTGCCGTGTCAGCCGACTCGACATCGCGAATCGCCGTGTCGTCGACCTCGGCATGGCGGAGCTCGGTCATATTGGCACTGAGTTCGACGGTATCGCATGGACCGTCGCCGACGGCTCGCGGCTTCGGGTCCTGGACACACAGCATTCACTGCACGACGTGCTGTGGCAGGTGACTTACCTGCCGGGCGAGGTGTGCGATCTGTCGGTGAATTCTCGCGTCGAGCAAGTCAAACTGAAGTCCGGGTCGGCTCAACATTCGCTGTGGCGCTACGCTTTGCCGCAGCGTCGCCTGCTGGCGCGCGACGAAGTGGTGTCCGCCGCGGTGTCAGATGGGTCCGTGCAGTTGCTCGGACCGAACGGCGGCGTGATCGACGTGTGGCTAAACGTAGCTGCCAGCGGCGAGACCCTGATGTTCCGCCTGCACGGACGAACCCAATCAGTCGTGTGGAACCACACTCACGCCGAAGGCGATCCGATTCGAGCGCAAGTCGCGGGTCCGTGGTTGCTGGTCGGGTTAGGCGACGAGAGCACGATTCACTGGTGCCTCATCTCGCTTTCGACAGCACGCGTCTGCGCGGAGATCGACTGGCCCGCCGACACGACGCCGAAGGCGCGGTTGAGCGCCGACGATGTCATCCTCTTCGACACGCGTGGACGGCTTTGGGCGCTCGACACCACCACGTGTATCGAAACAAGCATAGGCATCCACTGAGGTGGACGAGGCTACTCGTCGCCACGGGGGCTGAAAGTCCGCGGAAACGTCACCGGCTGCTTCCGATCCACCAATCGATAGCCCATCGCCGGCCGTTTCGAACTGCCTTCGACAAAGCCCGCCTCTTCCAGGAAGTTCGCTGCCAGCATGCGAGTGCGGAACCCGCTCTTGTCCACCGGCCGATTGAGGATGATTTCATAGGTCCGCTGCAGCTGCGGCAACGTGAACGGTTCTGCGAACAGGAAGGCAGGCAAGGAGGTGTACTCCACCTTGCTACGCAGGCGTTCCACGGCCGCGTGAAGAATCTCACCGTGATCGAAGGCTAGCTTTGGTCGCTTGGGGATGTCATCGACCTTGAACCACGCAACATCAGCGGCGTTCGCACCTTTTGCGAGCGTGATGTCCAACGCAGCGATGAGCGCGAAGTGGACGTGCGTCGCGGACCATCCGCGAGGATCACGCGACAGACTTCCCCAACTGCCGAGTTGTTCCAGGTAAGGACTTACCACGGCCGTCTTCTCGCGCAGCTTTCGCCGCGCGCAGGCGAGTAGATCGACATCGCGATCGATATCGACGAAGCCACCGGGCAGCGCCCACTTTCCGGGATAAGGCTCATCGCCCGTCGTCGGCCGCTGCACCAGCAAGACCTGCAAGGCATCTTCCAGCACAGTGAAAATGACCACGTCGACCGTCGTGAACGGCAAGGGAAATACCGGTTGCCGGCCCGGCATCTCGCGCTTGGTTTTCGGTTCTTGCGTTGTCGTGCTCCTCATCCGCTGCGCTCCATGCTTGACCCGCCGGATTTTAAGTTGTATTGTGCAACCCATTATTAGTTGCCCTGTACAACCAAAACAGACGGAACGGGGGAAGCAACACGGACAGCAAGCACACGATTGCGCTGTATCGCCCCACGGGATCTCGAAACGCTGAACGACAACATTGTCGGCGCCATCGAGGTCATCGCCACGTTTGGTCCCGAAGCCGGATCCGGTAGATCCACGAACCTGAACAACACCATGAAGAATGATCTTCACATCCGCAGCGTGAGCGAACTCATCGCGTCCATGGATTCCGGCCATCGTCCGAAATTCCTCTTCTTCTGGGGCCACACACCGCTGTCATCGGGCAGCATCGGAAAGAGCGCTTTCAGTCAGTGGTTCGATGCACCGTTTGTTGTCGACGAGGTGCGCTACCCCACTGCCGAACATTTCATGATGGCCGAGAAGGCTCGTCTGTTTGGAGATGAAGACATCCGGTCGCTCGTGCTGGCAGCACCTACTCCGAACAAGGCGAAACAACTTGGCCGCGCCGTGCGTGGCTTTGACGACGCTCGGTGGGTGGCTGCTCGATTTGACGTCGTGGTAGCTGCCAACCTTGCGAAGTTCTCGCAGAACGCCGCGATGGGGGATTTTCTGCTGTCCACCGGCAATCGAGTGATCGTGGAGGCAAGTCCAGTCGACAAGGTCTGGGGGATCGGAATGGCTGCGGACGACCCGGATGCTGAAGTTCCGAGTCGTTGGAAGGGACTGAACTTGCTCGGCTTCGCGCTGATGGAGGTCAGGGACCGGTTGTCCAAGAAAAGAGAAGAGAAACAACAGATATGACATCGAAGGACAACATCGTTTCGACGAGCAAATTCCTGAGCCTCGTGCTCAGACATCAACCTCAAAAGATCGGGCTGGTTCTCGACGAGGCTGGATGGGTTTCCGTGGAGCAACTGCTGGCGAAGCTTGCCGGCGCCGGCAAGCCCTTGAGCATGGAAGGCCTGAAGGAAGTCGTCGAAAGCAACGGCAAGCAGCGATTCGGCTTCAGCGAAGACGGCCTGCGCATCCGCGCGAACCAGGGGCATTCCATCGATGTTGAGCTGGGCCTGGCGACCATGATTCCGCCGGCGGTGCTCTATCACGGCACGGCTTCGCGATTCATCGCCTCGGTGATGACGAGCGGACTCGACAAGCGGCAACGACATCACGTCCACCTCACGGCGGATGTCGCGATCGCGGTGTCGGTGGGTCGGCGCTATGGCTTGCCGGTGGTGTTGCTCGTCGACGCCGCCGGCATGCACGGCGATGGCCACACCTTCTACCGGTCGGACAACAACGTCTGGCTGACGGACCATGTCCCGGTGCGGTATCTCAAAAGACAAGAACCATGAGACTCAAGACAGAAAGCCATCTCGGGCAGCGGATCCGTTGGCCCCAGGAAGGTCAGCACATTCTGGCGCAATACGACGACCAGTCGGTCGTCGTGTACCAGGCGTACCGCCCTTCCATCGCAAGCTACGCAATCAGGCACGGACACCTCGGCGGACCCGAATTCAGCTTCCAGCGCATGAGCTGGATCAAACCCAACTTTCTCTGGATGATGTACCGCAGCGGCTGGGGCACGAAGGAGGGCCAGGAGATGACCCTGGCATTGCGGCTCAAGCGGCCGTTCTTCAATTCCTTGCTGGCGCAGGCTGTCGCCTCGTCCTTCAATGCCACAGCCCATGCCAGGCACGAAGAGTGGCAACGGGCCATCGAAGGCTCCGAAGTGAGGCGTCAATGGGACCCGGATCATTCGCCCAGCGGCGCAAGGCAGCAACGCCGCGCCCTCCAGCTTGGCCTGCGTGGCCAGATGCTGCGCCGCATGGCGAGCGACGACTTGCTGGAAGTCATCGACATGACCGAGTTTGTTGCGGCACAGCGCCCGTTCGCGCAGGACGACAACCCCGCACTGATGACGCCGACGGAGGACATCTATCCCAGCGCCTGATCGGGCTTTCGCATCAGGCGTCGGTCGTCAACCCGAGGAAGTGGTCGAGCATGTGAAAGTGATCGTCGAGGAATTGATCCTCCAGTACCAGAAGCTGGTCGATCGCCACCCACTCGACTGCGGCCGCATCATCGTCCGCCCGCACCTCCGGCAGCGCTCGCTCGCCCAGGTCAAAGAAGTGCGCATGCGTGATCGTCCGGCCACGCTGGCTTCGATCGGGATGATCGAAAACCGCGACCGCTTTCAACGCCTGCCGCATCGATGATTCGAGCAGGCTCAGGTGCGTCTCCTCCTTCAACTCGCGCAGCGCCGACTGGTACGTCGTCTCACGCAACTCGATGAACCCGCCCGGCGCCGCCAGCAACCCTTTGCCCGGCGCCTGACCACGGCGGATCAGCAGCACGCGATCGGCGCATTTGACGATCGCATCCACTGTCACGAAGACCGGTGGATAGGGCGCGGCCGACCACGACCCCTTGTAGGCACGCAGCATCTCCCACTCGACCACCAGCTGACCGAAGAACGGCAGTTCTGCCCACGCCCTCATGAAGGCGAGCGTGCTTGCCGGCGCCTGGCTCACCAGCGCGCCGAGCGCGGCGTCGAGGCTCGCGCCGGCATGGCCGAAGTACACGTCGCGCAGGGCCGTGGCGTCGGCATCGGACGTGCGGTCCATGCTCTTGAACTGCCAGCCCGAGAAGCTGCGCAGGTATTCGCTGGTGGGGTCCTTGAGATGGCCCACGAGCGCGATGCGCGGCGATGCCATGCCGCGTTCGTCGAGCAGCGCATCCACCTGCCGGCGCACGGCCGCGAGCCACCGCGTCTCGTCGTAATAGTCGCGCATCGGGAGGAATGCGACACGCAGCCGGTCTGCTTCAGGCAGCGCCGCGCGGATCATCTCCGCCCGCTCCTGCCAGGTGAATGGGTTCTTCGGCGTGCGCGCCTGGAAGGCGGAGCCGATGACCACGACACACATGGACGCCAGTTGCAGCGCGTGCTGAAGAAGAGCGAGATGCCCGTTGTGGAAGGGCTGGAAGCGGCCGATGTAGACGGCGACGTCGTATGGCTGGGCAGCGTGGGTCAAGTCGGAATCCTCAGACGGTCTTGGCGGCGATGGGCATCTGGCGGCCGGTGCCGAAGGCCCGGGCGCGCACCCGGATGATGGGCGGCGCCTGGCGCCGTTTGTACTCGTTGCGCGCGACCATGCGGCGCACGCGGTCGATCAGTGCGCGGCCTTCGCCGTTGGCCTGCAGTCGCGCAACGAACGCGGATGCCGCATCGAATTCGGCCTTCGCCAGGCCCGCACCTTCGATCATCACCTTCAACACTTCGTCCAGCACCTCGTAAGGCGGCAGGCTGTCAGTGTCTCGCTGATCCGGCGCAAGCTCGGCCGAGGGCGGCTTGTCGATGATGGCCGCGGGAATCAACTCGCGGCCGGCCGTGTCATTGATGTGACGCGCAAGCGCGAACACCTCCGTCTTGTAGAGATCGCCGATGAGCCCCAGCCCGCCGTTGGTGTCGCCATACAGCGTGCAATAGCCCACCGAGATCTCCGACTTGTTGCCGGTGGTCAGCAGCAAGTGCCCGAAGGTGTTGGAGTGCGCCATCAGCGTCGTGCCGCGGATGCGTGCCTGCAGGTTCTCAAGCGCCAGACCTTGGAGCGGTTCGCCGAAGCTTTGCTCGAACTGCCGTGCGTACACCGAGACCAACTCGGCGATCGGGTGCGTATGGAGTTGGATGCCAAGGTTGCCGCACAGCGCGACGGAGTCGTCGATGGAACCTGCTGAGGAAGAGTTCGACGGCATGGTGACCGCTTCGACCTTGTCTGCACCCAGCGCCTCGACTGCCAAGGCCAGCGTGAGCGCGCTGTCGATACCGCCCGAGCAGCCCACCACCGCGCGATCGAAGCAGCAACGCCGCGCGTAGTCGCGCAAGCCGAGGACGATCTGTGCACGGTAGAACGCCATGGTCGGCAGGCCCTGCGGGTCCACGCGCGCCAGCTCGTCTCCATCGGCTGTGTAGAAGCGCCCGGCATCGAACCGCAGGCTCCTCACGTCCTCGACGAAGCGCCTGGCTTCGAACACCACGCCCGCCTCGGGTTCGACCGCAAACGACGCGCCGTCGTAGATGACCTGGTCCTGCCCGCCAATCTGGTTGACGAACACCAGCGGCAGGCCGTGCCGCTTGCAAGCTGCCGAGAACACGTGATGCCGCAGTTCACGCTTGCCGATGTTGGATGGGCTCGCGTTGATGCTCACCACGAAATCGGGCGCCGCATCGCTCATGCGGGCGAAGGGGTTCACAAGATAGTCGCCGCCGTCGTCGTTCCAGCCGTCCTCGCAGATCATCATGCCGACCTGCGTCTGGCCGATGCGCAGCACCTTGGCCACGTCCGGCCCCGGCTCGAAGTGGCGGCGTTCATCGAAGATGTTGTAGGTGGGTAGCAGCTGCTTGGCGTAGCGCAGCACCACCTCGCCCGCCTTGATGACGAGCAGCATGTTGGACAGGCGCTTGCCCGGCCCGTCGCGCAGCTCGGGCGTGCCGACGACCCAATGGAGCTTGCGCAGCTGGCGCGACGCCTGCAGCAGCGACTCGATGCCTGCCGCCACACGTTGCATGAACGCCGGCTCGTCGAGCAAGTCGCCCGGGTAGTAGCCGGTCAGCGTCAGCTCGGGAAAGATCACGAGCTCCGACTCGTCGCTCCACGCCTTCTGCGCGGCGGTGATCATCAGCCGCACGTTGCCCTCGATGTCGCCGACGGTCGGGTTGATCTGAGCGATGGTGAACTTGAGCACGATGCGTTTCCTCAGGCCGCGACCTTGAACACCTGCCGCAGATAGGCGAGGAAGGTCTGGTCGTCGCACAGCGTCTTGCCGGGGCTGTCGGACAGCTTGGCCACGGGCTGGTCGTTGCAGCGGGTGAGCTTCATCACGATATTCAGCGGCACGAGCCCCACGTCGTTGCTGAGATTCGTGCCGATGCCGAAGCCCAGCTGCGTGCGGTCGGCAAAGTGCCGGTACAGCGCGATGGCACGCCCGGTGTCGAGCCCGTCTGAAAACACGAGCCGCTTGGTGTTCGCGTCGATGCGCAGCCGGGCGTAGTGCGCCAGCGCTTTCTCGCCCCACACCACCGGGTCGCCGGAGTCGTGGCGCAGGCCATCGAAGAGCTTGGCGAAGTAGAGGTCAAAGTCGGCGATGAAGGCGTCCATACCGACGACGTCCGTCAACGCGGTGCCGAGGTCGCCGCGGTATTCCTGCACCCAGTCCTCGAGCGCCGCCTTCTGGAAGTCGCGCAGGCGCACGCCCAGTGCCTGGTAGGTCTGCAGGTATTCGTGCGCCATGGTGCCGATGGGCACGAGCTGCAGGTCGCGCGCCAGCAGCACGTTGGACGTGCCCTTGAAGAACTGAGGCACTTCTCGCTTGAGCGTGGTGACGACCTCGCGCTGCCAGTCGCCGGCGAAGCGGCGTCGCACGCCGAAGTCGAAGAACTCGAAGGGGTTGCGACGCGCCGGCTCGTCGCCGAAGGCCCGCAACTGCGCGATCTTGGCTTGCAGGCGGCGGCGCCCTTCCTCGATCGCCGGCTCGCGCTCGAAGCGGCGGAAGTACAGCTCGTTGACCATTGCGAGAACGAAGATCTCGAAGGCCATCACGTGCACCTGCGGGCCGCGTGCCACGATCTCCAGCTTGTCGCCCACCGCGCGGGCGGTGATGAACTCGCGCTGGAAGCGGAAGATGCGCAAGAAGTCGGTGAAGTCCGACTTGATGAAGCGCAGGCCGCGCAGGTAGGCGAGCTCGTCGGGCTGGAAGGCGAGCGTGCACAGGTGGTCGAGCTGCTCGTTCACCTCGGCCGCGAGCTCGGCCAGCGGGTAGGCGCTCTGGTTGCGGCAGACGAAGGTGTATTCGGCCTGCGTCTGCGGGTGGCGGTGCAGCATGGTCTGCCACATCGTGAACTTGTAGAGGTCGGTGTCGAGCAGGCTCGTGATGACGGGTCGCATGGTGGTCTCGGTGGGTTCAGCGGGCGGCGTTGGCGGTGAGCACGGGCAGCACGTCGGCTGCGGTGGCGAGCTGCACGCCCTTCGCGCGCATGTCGGCGAGGAAGGCCGTGTGTTGCGCTTCGAATCCGCCCACCGGGCTCATGCAGTCGGTGATGAGCACGATGCGGTCGACGCGGCCGCTTGGCAGGCTCTGCACGATGTGCTCGGTGGTGGCCTTCACGCAATGGCTGCTGGCCTCGCCGGCGATGAGGATGGTGTCGGCGGCATCCAGGCGCGCGATGAGTGCACTGTTGAGTTGCGTGTCGGGGTCGTTGTCGTCGGGCACTTCCGCTTGCACGGCGCTGTAGTGCTCGGTCCAGGGGTTGGAACCCTTGTTGATCTTCCCGACGACGGCCAGCTGCGTGTCTTCCCAAGCGTTGTAGGCAGCCCGCACGTCGGCATGCACGTCGTGGCCCCAGCTGCCGATCTCGCAGTGCACCGGCCACACCATCAGCGTGTAGCGGCCGCGGGCTTCGAGGGCATCAAGGTAGGCAAGCGTGCGGGGCAAGGCGGCAGCGTCGCGCGGCTGGTATTCGCCGGCGCGCACCTGGGCGGCGGTGATGGGCGTGAAGGGCGAGACCGCTGCGCCGCTGCCCGTCTGCCAGAAGGTGGGGTGCGCGATGTCGAAGCGGTGGTGGGAGTCGAGGGTCACCGCGATGCCGGTGAGGCCGGCGGAGCCGAGGCGGATGAGTTCGGCGGTGCGCTGCATGTCGGCATGCGCGCCGGCCACCGGCAGGGCCGGAGCCACACGCTGGCCCGAGACGGGGTCGATGGGGCGATAGGCTTCGGGCAGGTCGCAGAAATCGTTCTGCGGGTCGATGACGAGGAGTTCGATCTTGCGCTTCATGGTGTTGTCCTTCCAGTTCCGACGTGATTGAACTATAGAGTACTTAGATTCGTATTGCAACTAAGTAAGTTGTGACAAAGTTCAGGACTTCTCAAGCCAACAGACCCGCTCGCGAGCCTCTGCCGCATCGCCCTTCGTCCCAGCACTGACCTAAGCCCATGGCCCGCTCCAGCACCGCCACGCTCATCTGTTCGGTCGACGTCGTCTTGCTGACGCTGCGCGACGAATCGCTGCATGTGCTGCTGCTCAAGCGCGACCGGGAACCGTTTCGCAGCGCGTTGGCCCTGCCCGGCGGCTATGTGCACGCGGACGAGGACCAGAGCACCGACGACGCCGCGGCCCGCGTGCTGCGCGACAAGACCGGCATCACGAGCCCCTACCTCGAGCAGCTCGCGAGCTTCAGCGGCCCAGGGCGCGACCCGCGCGGCTGGTCGGTGTCGATCGCCTACTACGCCCTGGTTCCGCCCGAGGTCATCCCACCCGAGAGCGACAGCATCCGCCTCGTGCCGGTCGACAAGCTGCCGTCCCTGCCCTTCGACCACAAGACCATCGTCGGCCACGCGCTGGAGCGGGTCCGCTCCAAGAGCTTGTATTCGTCGCTGCCGGTGTACCTGTGCGGCGAAAGCTTCACGCTGCCGCAGTTGCAGGCGGTGTACGAGCAGGTGCTGGGCGAGACGATCAACAAGGTGAGCTTCCGTCGCAAGGTGCAGGAGCTGGGGATGCTGGAGCCCATCGAGGGCGAGATGCATGCGGGCGGGGCGCATCGGCCGGCGCAGCTGTACCGGTTGAAACGCGAGTACCGCCATGCGCTGTCGATGCTGGACCGCGGCCTGAACAACCGGATGTCGTGACGGAAAAAAGGGAGACGCGTTGCCGCGCCTCCCTTCAAGCATCAAGCCACGGCCACCTCGGCCGACACCTTGGCCGGCGCCGGCGCGTAGTGGTCCAGCTGCATCGAGTAGCTTGCACGCCCTGAAGACAGGGCCCGCAAGTGGCCGATGTAGCCGAACATCTCACGCAGCGGCACATTCGCATCGATCACCGTCGCCTGGCCGCGCGTGTGTTGTCCGCGCACGATGCCGCGCCGGCGATGCAGGTCGCCGATGCAGTCGCCGAGGTAGGTGACAGGCGTGGTCACTTCCACCGCCATCACCGGCTCCAGCAGCTGCGCGCCGGCTTCCGACGCCGCCTCGCGAAACGCCGCTGCCGCCGCCAGCTCGAAGGCCAGCGTCGACGAGTCGCGTTCGTGGAAGCTGCCGTCCACGAGCGTCGCCTGGAAGTCGACGACCGGATAACCCGCCACCACGCCCGCCTGCGCCGCGCGCCGCACGCCGGCCTCGACCGCGGGGATGAACTCCCGCGGAATCGCGCCGCCGACGATGCTGCTCACGAAGCGCACGCCCTCGCCTCGCGCCAAAGGCTCGAGACGCAGCGTCAGGTCCGCGAACTGGCCAGGGCCGCCCGTCTGCTTCTTGTGCAGGTGGCGCACCTCGGCCGCCCGCGTGATGGTCTCGCGGTAAGCCACTTGCGGTCGGCCCACCGTCACCGCCACGCGGTGCCGGCTGCGCAGGTCTTCCACCGTCACCTCCAGCTGCAGCTCGCCCATGCCCGAGAGAATCGTCTGCCCGGAATCGACATCGTGTCGGACCCGCAGGCTCGGATCCTCCCGCGTGATGGCGTGCAATGCGCGCGCGAGGTTCTGCTGGTCGGCCTGCGTCGCGGGCTCGATGGCCACGTCGATCACCGCCTCCGGCACGCGGATCTCCTCCAGCACCAGCGGATGGGCCGGGTCGCTCAGCGTGTGACCGGTGAGCGTGTCCTTCAGGCCCACGATGCCCGCGATGTCGCCTGCCTCGATCGCCTCGCGCTCGACGCGGTCGGCCGCATGGATCTCATACAGCCGCGCCACGCGTTCGCGCCGCCCGGTGCTGGCATTGAGCACGCTGTCGCCCGCACGCAAGCGCCCGCGGTACACGCGCACGAACACCATCGCGCCGTGGTCGTCGCTCACCACCTTGAAGGCGAGAGCCGCCAAAGGCCCATCGGCATCGGCCGCCGGTTGACCGATGACCGATGCCAACTCACCCGGGCTCGGCAAGTACGCCACCACCGCATCGAGCAAGGGCTCGACGCCCTTGTTGCGGAAGGCCGCACCTGCGAGCACCGGCACGAAGGCGCCGTTCAGCGTGCCGCGGCGGACGCAGGCGTGCAATTGCTCCACCGTCGGTTCACAACCGTGCACCCACGCTTCGAGCGCTGACTCGTCCTGCTCGGCAGCAAGCTCGACGAGCTTCGCGCGATGCCGCTGCGCCACGTCGAGCAGTTCCCGCGGAACGGCCTCGTCGCGCATCGCGCCATCACCGTCCCACACGATCGCGCGCATGGCGACCAGGTCCACCACGCCGCGGAAGTCGTCCTCCGCGCCGATGGGCAGCTGAATCAGCAGGGGCACGACGCCCAGGCGCTCGCGCATCATCTCGACCACGCGATGGAAGTCCGCACCGACGCGGTCCATCTTGTTGACGAAGGCGATGCGCGGCACGTGGTACTTGTCGGCCAGGCGCCAGTTGGTCTCGGTCTGCGGTTCCACGCCGGCGACGGCATCGAACACCACCACGGCGCCGTCGAGCACGCGCAGCGAGCGGTTCACCTCGATGTTGAAGTCGATGTGCCCGGGCGTGTCGATGACGTTGATCTGCGTGCCGCGCCAGAAGACGGTCGTGGCCGCGCTGTGGATGGTGATGCCGCGCTCGCGCTCTTGCGGGTCGAAATCCATGCGGGTGTTGCCGTCGTCGACATTGCCGACGCGGTGAGTCTCACCCGTCTTGAACAAGATGCGCTCGGTGGTCGTGGTCTTGCCCGCGTCCACGTGCGCGATGACGCCGATGTTGCGGAGGTTTCTGGTGTTGTTGGTCATGGTGCGAACGTTCTGCCGGCCACCTCCCGGCGAAAGTCGCACGATGGAGGTCAGCCGCTGGTGGAAGAGACCGCGGCGCCCACCGACTGGGCGGCGCACGCGGCCACGACGACGCGGCCGAAACACAGGCGCAGGCTGCGCGTGCTTCGGCGGTCGGGAATCGTGGCGATCAACTTGTCGTAGGTGCGCATGATCGGAAGGCTGTAAAACAAAAAACCCCGGAAGGCAGGGCCTGTCCGGGGTGTGCTCGGAAGGCCCGTTGCCTTCCGTCAGATGAAGGAAAGCTCGGTCAGTTCAAGGCCAGGCGGCAAGCGCCGGCAGCCGCACGCACGAAGGCGCGGGCCTGGTCGGTAGTTGCTTGGCTCATGGCGTGAATGAACATGATGGTGGCGTCCTGAGGGGGTGGATTGTCGGCCTGCGGCGCCTCTTCGCGCAAGTGCCGTGTCGTCATCACAGCATTGCGCGAAGTTGCATCAATCGCCGCCGGGCGCATCACTTGTCGGCGATTGCCTCGACCTGGATGCGCAGGCCCACGTCCATCTTGAATCCCCAGTCCTTGCCCGCGCCCAGGCCGAACTCGTCGCGGTTGAAGCTGCCGACGGCATCCGCGCCGCAGTAGTCGCGCTTGAGCATCGGATGCGGGATGCACTTGAGCAGGTTGATCTTGAGGCTCACCGGCTTGGTCACGCCGCGCATCGTGAGCTCACCCGTGACCTGCGTCGGCACGCCGTTGGCCACCGCGTCGAACTTGCCCTTGTAGATGGCCTTGGGGTTCTTCTTCACCTCGAAGAAGTCCTTGCCGCGCGCCCAGTTGTTGAGCTGGTCCTGGCCGAAGTCGATGCTTGCGAGGTCGACGGTGATGTCCACCGTGCCCGCACCCGTCTCCTTGTCGTAGACGATGGTGCCGGTGTTCTTGTTCATCTTGCCGCGCCACACCGAGATGCCCATGTGGTCGGCCTCGAAGCTCGGGAAGGTGTGGTTCGGGTCGACCTTGTAGGTGACGGGCGCCGCCTCTGTCTTGGTGGCGATCACGCCGGCGGCGAGCGCAGGCAGCAGAAGCAGGATCGAATAGCGCATGTTGGCCTCCTTGAAGTGAGCGAAATGATAGAGGCCGGTGTCGATTCGGCGCCTCTGGTTCCACGACGATCCAGGCGTCGCGAAATCGACATGCGCGGGCTACTCTCAGGTTTCGGCGGACTCGGCTCCGTCGGCCTCTTCGGCGCCCTGGCGCATCGGAGCCCGCCTCTTTTTGCGCGCACGGCTCTTCGCCAGGCGTTCGGCGTCGAGCGCCTGGCCTTCGGCCCACCACTGCGAGAACTGCTGCGGCGTTTCGAGCGTGATGCGGCCCCAGGCGCCGCTGCGGAAATCGTTGATCACGATCTCGGCCGCCTTTTGCAGGTTGACGTTGCCACCGGCCAGCAGCCCGCCGCGCTTGCGGCCGATGTTGGCCAAGAGCGCTTCGTCGGTGATGCCGGCGAAGTCGTCCAGCTTGTAGCGCGCCATCAACCGGTCGCCATAGCGTTCGCGCACGCTCGTCAGCAGTGCGAGCGCCACCTCTTCCTCGTCGTACGCATTGCGGCCGATGCCGCCGCTGGCGGCCAGGTGGTAGCCGCTTTGTTCGACGGTGATGCGCGGCCACAGCATGCCGGGCGTGTCGAAGAGATGGAAGTCGTTCGCGAGGACGATCTTCTGCTCCAGCTTGGTGATGCCGGGCTCATCGCCTGTCTTGGCTGCGCGCTGGCCGACGAGCGTGTTGATGAGGGTGGACTTGCCCACGTTGGGAATGCCGCAGATCAAGGTCCGCACCGGCTTGACCATGCCGCCGCGCATCGGCGCGAGTTCGCGGCAGGCGGCGATGAGCTGGCGAGCGGCCGCCGTGACGCTGGCGTCCAGGCCCAGGGCGTTGACGCCGGGTTTCGACTGGCAATGCGCCAGCCAGAGCGCGGTCTGCTCAGGGTCGGCCAAGTCCTGCTTGTTCAGCACCTTGAGCGTGGGCTTGCCCTGCGTCAGTTCGGCCAGCATCGGGTTGGCGCTGGAACCGGGCAAGCGGGCATCGAGCAGCTCGATCACCACGTCGATGTCCGGCAAGCGCTCGACGATGGCTCGCTTGGTCGAGTTCATGTGACCCGGAAACCACTGAATGGGCATGTCGTTGCATCCTGCTGGATGTCCGCTGGAAGCGCGGAACATGGGTGGTCATGGCGGTGATGCGATGGCCGCATGGACCGCCATGAAAGCAAAAAGCCGCACGGGGTGCGGCTTTTTTTTGGGTTGCTTGGCACGTGGTTGCCAGGCTTCTTGTGTTTGGTGGCCCAAGCATAACCCAAAACGAACCTTCCTCTGGGCCTCGTGCGGTCGCCTGCGGTGCGGTGACGCTGCGCGGGGCCGGCGGACCACGGTCGAAGGTAGCTCCCTTTGCCATGTGTCGCCCCGGCCTCAACCCTCTTCGTCAACCCACCACCCGAGCCATTGAGGACATAAAGGTCTGACGCGACCGGTCCAGGCGGCGTGCCATCGGCGGTGAAGGGTCAGCCGCGCTCTGGCCGCTCGACCAACAAGCCGACGATCAGTTCGGCCCAGCGCAGGGCGTCAAACACCAGCGAGCGCACGATCGGCTTCGTGCCGTGGACGTCCGCCATCCTCGAACGAAGCGCCTGCAACACATACGCGCCTTGGTTGAGCGCTTGTTGCAGGTTCTGCTTGAACTGTTGTGCATCGGCCACACTCCACCCCTGCGCGATGAGTTGCTGGTCGAGCTGGATTAGCACCCCTTGTGCCGCAGCCGCCTTGATGCAGCGCCGCTGGAACGAATCGTCCGCGGGGTTCCCCAGATTGCGCACCTGGTAGACGTTGTACGTCGCCGCATCCACTGCGGCGCATGCGGCCGAGAGGGCACCGCCCAAGTCGCCATCGCGCCAGCGCCGCACCGCCTTCACGAGGTCGCCATGAGACTCGGCCGGCGTGTCCGCCAACACACTGTCATCGAACACGTCCAAGGGCAGCAGCGTCTGGTTCACGAACGACCAGCCCAGGCGGTTCAGGTACTCGGACAGCGTGTCCTGCGCCTGCGGCCGGCGCCGCACAATTTCTTCGATCAGCGCGGACAGGAAACGAGTCTGCGCACGCACGTCCATCGCGCCGACCTGCTGATCGATCACCGTCATCAGCAGTCCTTTGCTGGCGCGCGGCCAAGACTCTTGGGACTCCTGCACCAGATGCGCCGCCTGCGTCACATCAAAACCGGCCAGACCTGCCACCGACTTGATGTCGTAAAAGCTGAACTCCTCCAAGCAGGCCCGGACCGCGGGCCAGGCACGCCGCACGCCGTCCGAGGCCGACGACCGAACCGGGGGCTCGAGCGATGCGGGCGGCGGCAAGTCCACCTCGGCCCAGCCATCGGTGACCCCGCCCGCGGGCGCGTACAGCGGCCTGGCGCTCCAGCCGCGGACCTCTGCGGCCAACTGCGCATAGGTCTCGTGTTCCAGGATCTTCTCGGCCGGCTTGATCGTGGCATCGGGTTTGTCCAGGTCCGTCCAGCCCGCCGACCAGCCGGCATTGTCAAGCATGACTCGCAGCGCGGCGACAACATCCCTGCGTGATAGCCCTGTCCCCTGGACCAGCATCGACACAGGCACCGGGGCATCTTGCGTCTCGCGGTAGTGCCCACGCAAAGCGGCGTAGAGGCCTTCAATGGTCGACAGCAAACGCTGAGCGGGCTCTGCGTCTAGCAGCGGCAGCACGACAGACTGCACGACATAGTGACCGTTGGCCTCCCGCAGCCAACCGTGGGCCACCAGCGCCTCCAGCGTCGCCTTGTCGGACCAATGGTCGGAGCGGAACTTGAGGGCGGGCACGCCGCCGCCCTGGTCAAGCATCTGCTCCAGCAGACGAGTCAGGATGTCACGTTGTGCCGGCGAAGGCGTCGCAGAGGGTGGGGCCGACAATGTATTCATCCGACAAAGGTTCTCGAACAGAGACTGTCAAGTGTGACACCGGGCGTCAATTTTCTGAGCTTGGCTCCGCGGTGAAGAATTCGAAACCACTCGCCATTCCCGCACCACTTGACCCCACACTTCCTCAACCGAGGAAGTTCAGGACCAAGTGGCGGGCGCACCCCTTCGAGTCATCGATTCGTTCTACGCGAGCGCCGACGCAGCAAGATGGCCCATGCCTGACCGGTTCTGGATATGCTTGGTCAGGTCAGTGGATTCCACCGACGCAGCACTAGCCGCCCCGAACTGCGCCATCGCTGCCGCCAGGCCCTGCACCGCCGAGTCCAGCACCACCGTACCGTCGGTGAAACGGAACTCCTCCACGTGGTTGGCAGTACCGACGTAAAAGTCCTGGATCACCAGCTTGTCGGTCGTGCCGTTGAGCAGCACCTCCAGGTTGTTGCCCACGTGGCTGAACGTCACCTTCGACTGCGTCACCGTTCCCACGAACTGCACGGCGTCCTTGACGTTGGCCGTGCTGTCGCTTTCGATGATCGTGTCGACGCCATAGCCGGCTCCGAACCGATAGATGTCAGCCCCGGCACCGCCAGTCAGCGTGTCGTTGCCCGCACCACCATCCAGTGTGTTCGCCGCGCTGTTGCCGACGATCACGTTGCTCGCCGTGTTGCCCGTGCCATTGATCGCCGACGTGCCAGTGAGCGTCAGGTTTTCGAGGTTCGCCCCGAGCGTCCACGTGATGCTCGATTGGACCGTGTCCGTGCCTTCGTTGGCGTTCTCGGTGACCGTGTCCCCTGTGCCCACCACGTAGGTGTCGTTGCCGGCCAGACCCTTGAGCACATTGGCCGCACTGTTGCCAACGAGCACGTTGTCCGACGCATTTCCGGTTCCGTTGATCGCCGTGGATCCAGTCAGGATCAGGTTCTCGACATTGGTGCTGAGTGTCCAGGTGATGCTCGATTGAACAGTGTCCGTGCCTTCATTGGCGTTCTCGGTCACCGTATCGCCGGTGCCGACCACGTAGGTGTCGTTGCCCGCCAGGCCCTTGAGCACGTTCGCGCCGCTATTGCCGGTGAGTACGTTGTCCAGGGTGTTGCCTGTGCCATTGATTGCCGCCGAGCCAGTGAGCGTCAGGTTCTCGACGTTCGCGGACAGGGTGTAGGTGACCGAACTCTGCACCAGGTCAGTTCCCTCCGCGGCGTTTTCCGTCACGACATCAGCGGCGTTGTCGACGACATAGGTGTCGTTACCTGCGCCACCAGCCATGGTGTCCGTGCCGCTGCCGCCATCCAGCGTGTTGTTGGCACTGTTGCCAACGAGCACGTTATTGGCGGTGTTGCCGGTGCCATTGATCGCTGAGGTTCCGGTGAGCGTCAGGTTCTCGACGTTGGTGGCCAGCGACCAGGTGACGCTCGACTTGACGGTATCGGTGCCTTCGCCGGCGTTCTCCACCACCGTGTCGCCGGTGCCGACGATGTAGGTGTCGTCGCCTGCCAGGCCCTTGAGGGTGTTGGCAGCGCTGTTGCCTGTGATTACGTTGGCGAGGGTGTTGCCCGTGCCGGTGATGGCGCCAGTACCCGTCAGTGTCAGGTTCTCCACGTTGGTGGCCAGCGTGATCGAGATGCCGGACTCCTCCGTATCGATGCCCTCGCTCGCGTTTTCCGTGATGACATCGGACAAGCTGTCCACCACGTAGACGTCGTCACCGATGCCGCCCTTCATGGTGTCGTTGCCGGCGCCACCGTCGAGGCGGTCGTTGCCGGCATTGCCCGTCAGCGTGTCATTGCCGGCCAGGCCGGACAGCGTGTCATTGCCGGCGCCGCCGACGAGGTTGTCAGAACCGGTGGTGCCGGTCAACGTGACGTCCTTGATCGCGACGGCGATATTGAAGGTGTCCGAGGCGGTGAGGTTTCCGCCGTCCTTGGCCGTGACCTTGACCGCGATGGTGCCTGTCGCGCTCGGCGTGCCGGAGAAAGTGCGTGTGGTGGGATTGAATGACAGCCATGCGGGCAGCGCGCTGCCGTCGGACAGCGTCGCCGTGTAGCTCAGCGTATCGCCCACGTCCGGATCGCTGAAGGCGGTCGCTGCGACGACATAGCTGAACGCCGTTCCAGGCGTGGCCGACTGATCCGGAATGGCATTCGCCACCACCGGCGCATCGTTGACGTTGGCCACATTCAGCGTGAACGTGGAGGATGCCGCGGCACCGGCCACATCGGTGGCCGTCACCTTGAGGCTCAGGCTTCCAACATCGGCATTGGCAGGCGTGCCGGTGAGGGTTCGCGTGCTTGCGTTGAAAGTGAGCCAGGCAGGCAGCGCGGTTCCATCGGCACGCTTGAGGCTGTAGGTGAGCGTGTCGCCCACGTCCACGTCCGCAAAGGTGGCCGCCGGCACGACGTAGCTGAACGCCTGTCCCTGCGTTCCCGACTGCGTAGGGACGGCGGTGACGAGCGTTGGCGCATCGTTGGTGTTGGTCACCGTGAGGTTGAAGTCGTCGCTGACCGTCAGGTTGCCCGTGTCCTTCGCCGTCACTCGGACGCTGATGGTGCCGACATTGCTGTTGGTCGGCGTGCCGCTGAACGTGCGGGTACTCGCGTTGAAACTCAGCCAGCTCGGCAGCGCCCCGCCGCTGGTCAAGGTCGCGCTGTAGGTCAGCACGTCGCCAGCATCGGGATCGGTGAACGACGTTGTCGGAACGATGTAGCTGAAGGCAGCATCCTCGGCCGTTGACTTGTCTGGAATCGGCGTTGCGACGGTGGGCGCATGATTCCCCGACAAGTCCTTAATCGTCGCGAGATTCCAGACCGTTCCGTTGGAGAACTTGAACTGCTGGATCGGGTTGTTGCCGCCCGACGGGTTGTCGCCGGCGAAGAAGCCTTGAATCGTGATCTTGTCGGTTGTCCCTGAGATGCTGACCTCGAGCGCGGCGCCGACGCCAAACACAGGATCATCGACACGCTTCCTAATGATGTCGGCGGGCAGGACGCCAGCCTTGAATTGCAGCGTGTTCAACTTGCCCGACGTCACGTCATAGACTGAGACGATGGAATCTTGGCCGTCACCTCGACCAAAGAGGAACGTGTTCTTGCCGGTGCCTCCGTTGAGCACATCGTTGCCCGCGCCGCCATCGAGCGTGTCGTTTCCGACGTCGGCAAGGATCACGTCGTTGCCGTTACCGCCTGTCAGCGAATCGTTACCACCCAGCCCTTCCAGCCAGTCGTCGCCATCCCCGCCGTCGAAGACATCTCCGCCGTCGCCGCCTGTCAGGACATCGTTGCCACCAAGACCGGAGAAATTGTTCGGACTGTTGGTCTGTGCGATCACCCAGTCCCCAGCCGCCGTACCCACGAAGCTCGCACCCGGCAAGGTATCGTTCAACACCAGCCCTGCGGCGACCACCTGTCCCATCGTCCAGACCTGGCCATCGGCAAACTCGATGGCCTTGGCCGAGGCGAAAGACGGGTCTGTGTAAATGCCGAAATCAAGCGAGTCCACCGAACCAGCCAACCGCAACGTGGGAACTTGCGTCTTGCCCAACGTCACGATCAAGTCCTGGGGCTTGACACCCGGACCCATGCGAACGTAGTCGACCAGCGAGGGATTGCCGGTCATCGTGGAGTCGGTCCGATCTTGTCCGGAACCTCGGCCAAACTCGAACACCGTTTGCCCGTCGTCCCCGCGCATGAAGTCGGGGGCGTAGTCCGCGACACCGCCGTTCAACGTGTCGTTGCCGGAGTTGCCATACAAAGTATCACTGCCCAGCCCCCCATCGAGGTAGTCATCACCACTCCCACCGCCCAGGACGTCGTTTCCCGCACCTGCGTGGAGCACGTCGCCCGCCGCGGTTCCGATCAAAGTATCGTCGCCCGGCGTGGCGATATTGGAGAGGTCGATCAGTTGGTTTGCACTCCAGACTTCACCCGTCGCGAAGCGCAGTGCGATCGAATCGATCGCCGAGGCACCGTCCGGCGTAATTCCCCAAACCTCGCGGTTGTCGAAGATGGTGATCAGGTCCGACGTCCCCTTGATGCCGATGCCAAGACCGCCCACGGAGTTGGTGACATAGATGTCCGAGGTCGCAATCCCTGCATCCAGTTGGATGACGTCCGTGTCCGGCGGCGTGGTCTGGTTACTCGTGGACAGGTGTACGGTGTCCTGCCCATCGCCACGACCGAACAGGATTACGTCGGCGCCCTGATCACCGATGATATCGTCGTTGCCAGCACCGCCGCGCAGGGTGTCGGCACCGGCGTTCCCGTACAAGACGTCATCGCCAGCACCACCCATGATCGAGTCATCGCCATCGTGGCCCTGGACGTAGTCGTTGCCGTCTCCTGCGTCGTAGCTGTCATTCCAATCATTCAGGTTGGCATTGTCGTCGCCCGAAGTACCGACGGCTTGCACCAAAGTGAGAGGAACGTTGGTCTTGTCGAAGGTGCCGAGACCGTCAAGCTCGATCAGTTCGCTTCCCGGGTGCGTGTAGAAACCCTTGATCCGCAGCACGTCTGAGCCGGCTCCAACCTGGAGCATCAGGTCCGTGCCGGAGGCGTGGAACTGGACGTCCGAAGGTGCAATGCTGCTGTCCAACACGATTCGATCAACGTCGGCCGATAGCGAACCCGCGTTGTCAATGACGTCCTTGCCGAAGCCGGCAGAGAAGACATACGTGTCGCTGCCCTGCCCACCAATCAGCGTCTCTTGGCCGCTACCGGCTTCGATACGATCGTCGCCCTGTGCTGTGTTGATGATGTGCACTCTGCCGTCGCCGGTGACGATGTCGTTTGCGCTGGTCCCGTCGACGAAATACGTGGAGGAGGTCGGAAGTGCGACGCGCACGCCCGCATCAATCAATTGACTCCAATTGATGCTGGAGGTGTCCGTGAACGTGATCTGGTCGAAGACTGCGCTCCTGAATGCATCTCCTGCCGCATTGAACTGAAGCGCGTCACCGCCGTTGCCCACCACCACCCGGAAGTCGTAGCCGCCGTTGAAGAGCAGATGCACGTCCGCCTTGGACAACCCGTCACCCAGCTGAAGAACTTGCGCCGCGCTTCGATCGGCTGCACTGACCCAGGACGTGACATGGTCCATGCCATCGCCCTTTGAAAACTGGACGGTCGTTCCCTGACCAGACTTGATGTCGATCCAGTCATCGCCGCGCCCTCCAGATACCACGGTGTTCGTGGCAGACGCTTGAACGGTGAACGATTCGCCATAGGCATAGGCACTTCCGATCAACCGCTGGTTGGCGCCCGTTGCCGTTGCGGACATGTCCTTGTTGGTCAGCTTCTCTCCGACCAGCCGATCCCAAGTGACAGACTTGTCGGCGAAGGTGAACGTATCGAAGGTCGGCGCGCTGAACACGTCGCTGAAAATGATCGAGTGGCTCGCGTCGGTCGACAATGCGACGCTGCCGGCGCTCCCGCCTGGGCCAGCAGTCAACGTGATGCTGTCGTACGAGGCATCACTAACGAAGACATTCTTTCCCTTCGTGTCAGTGATGGTGTCCGCAACGCCGCCCACCACTTGCATGTCGGCCACGGACACGATGTAGGTATCGTCACCGTCACCGCCGCTGAGCAGATCGACACCGGCCCCGCCTTCAAGCGTGTCATTGCCGACACCGCCGTACAGGGAATCGTTGCCATCGCCACCGGAGAGATAGTCTGCACCAGCTCCGCCAATCAGAACGTCATTGCCCGCTTCACCGGACAGGTAGTCGTCTCCGGTGAGTGTGGTCGAGGCGGCAGTGGACAGTTGGTCCTCGCCAGATAGCCAATCGTTCCCCGAGCCACCAAAGATCATGTCCGCTCCGCCACCGCCAAGCAAGGTGTCGTCGCCGTCCTCTCCATCCAGGTAGTCATTGCCATGGAGGCTTGCCTGGACCTGTTCGATCTGCCCGTCGCCCATGATCTGGTCATTGCCGGCACCTCCGAACAGTTCATCGTTGCCGCCCTCTCCCCAGATCAGGTCGGCACCGTCACCGCCGTCGATGTAGTCATTGCCCGCCGCGGTGATATTGCCCGCCGCCGGTGTGAAGTCACCAAAGTGGTTGTCGCCGTAGAGCGAATCATTTCCGGCGCCGCCAAGAATTTCGTCGTCCTTGGCGCCCCCCTGCACACCGTCATCACCATCACCCGCGTCGATGTAGTCGTTGCCACCAAATGCGTCAGCGATGCACTTCCCGTCTGGGGACATGGCGTCATCGCCATAGATGCTGTCTTTGCCGGAGCCGCCGTACAAGACGTCATCGCCGCCATTCCCGGAGATCCAGTCATCGCCCGCGCCGCCATCGATGTAGTCATTTCCGTGCTGCTGACCAGGCTTGGACGGATCGAGTTGCCACTGTCGTTCAGTGATACCAAACTCCACCACCGAAGAGGTCAAGGCATTGGAGGAGTAGTCGCCAAAGAGGCGATCATTGCCGTCCCCGCCCTCGATCTGGTCGTTTCCCTGGTAGCCAGCCACGGCATCATTGCCGCTTCCCGCATCGATCACGTCGTCGCCGCCACCGGCATTCACGAGATCGTCGCCCGAACCGGCATAGATCACATCGTTGCCATTGGAGCGATTGGTGTTGAACATCACCGCAACATCAGGTTCCTCGGTGAACGCGTCATACCCGCCCTCTCCGTAGAAGGTTCCATCCGGGTACTCCGGAAACCTCGGATCACCCGCGATCGGCGCGCCTCTTAGCGCGGCAAGGTCCGAGTAGTCGGTGGTTCCCAGCGCATCCAGGAGCATCTGCTCGTAGTAGTTCCTGGAGTCCACGCCCGACCCTGCTGCATAGGCGGTACCCAACCTGGGGGCACCATTGAAGTAGAGGGTGTTGTAGTTCACCGCATCGTTCGCACCGTCCACCCAGCGAACGTCCTCGTCACGCTTCAGAGTCCTACCTGCGTCGCCGTCACTGTAGATGACGTCGCGACCAGCGCCACCAACGATGGTGTCATCGCCCTGGCCGCCGAACAAGGCATCGTCACCGGCACCGCCGAAGACGCTGTCGTTGCCGGCACCCCCGTCCAGCAGTAAGGTTGACGCGCCAGTTGCGACCGCAATAGCCTGGGTTGCAAGCGCTTCATCAAGCGTCTGCGTCACATTGGCATAGATCTTGTCGTTGCCGCCGCCTCCTGTGACATAGATCGGGTTGGCGGGGTTATCGACGCCGCCTTCCATCCAGTCGTCGCCGCCGCGACCCACGACTTTCGCGACGATCTTGTCGCCGTACGTGGTCGAGAAGCTCGAGGCAATACGGTTGACGTTTGTGAAGTGCTCTTGGGCTCCGATGGTCAGGTTCTTGTCGCCGACGCCGTCCCACTGCGCACCTTCGGCATAGCCTTGATACCCCGTCAGGTCGATGACCGGGATTCCGGCGGGTGGCGGCGAAGGTGGGGTTGGCACGGGCAAGTGGATGCCGAGGTCTCCATCTGCAAAGTCCTGTATCAGGGCAGTGCTGCCGGAGGCACGAACTCGAAGCACTCCGGTGTTGGAATCGAACTGGTACGACACAACGTCTGAGGGATTGCTTTTATCAACCCAGAGAAACAGTCCTACCCCCGCACCAGGTTGCCGCTCGCCGCCACCTTTCAGCTCACGTCCCCCCATCAGGAGTTTGTCACCCGCCTCACTGGAGGTGATGGTGTCCAAGCCGGAGTTTGCGCCAATCACGTAGGTGTCGCTTCCGGCGCCGCCACTCAGGATGTCGTTGCCAGAACCGCCATTCAGTTGGTCATCGCCGGCACCGCCCACCAGGGTGTCTTCTCCGTCCCCCCCGTCGAGACTGTCATTGCCGATGTTGCCTTCGATGTGATCATCACCGGCCTGTCCTGAGATCACATCGTTCCCTTGGCCGCCATACAAGTCATCACCGACCTGATTGCCGTTGATCGTGTCACCGGAATTCGATCCGAAAACGACGGTCTTGATATATGCGCCGCCCACAGGCGCAGCGCGGCTCAACTCCATGTGCGCACCAGACGACAGATCCAAATAGTTAGCTGGTTCAACTAGACTTGGCAGCCTCATACCGGTGCCAGCGTCATTCCTCAGATTCCGAGAGTCGATGGCCTGTAACAGTGCCGACCGATCCGAGAGATATACATCGGTATAGTTGGTCAGCCATGCTGCGCGCTCCGTGGCGGGCTGGTCTCGATCTGACTTCCATTGTGCGTAAACTTCAGCCAGCTCAGGTGATGCCGCAAAGGCCGCATCAACTACTGACTCCTTTCCTGGGAGTGCTTTCAGCACCACAGGGCTCAGCGTCACCAAGGCTTCGAATGCCGCGAAGTCAGATCGCGCATCAGTGGCCAGCGAAGCATCAGAATCCTTAACCGATACCTTGCCAATGAGATCAGTGAAGAGCTTGCTTGTCGTGAGCGTCTGCAAGTTGTTGTAGAACGTGTCCCGCCCGGTGTATGAGCCATCGCTGGCATCTTTAACCTGGGCCCAAGTCCCACCACTCATGCTGGGTTTCAGCTGACGCCATCCGGACAGCTTGTCGGCTCCAAGCATGCGACCAAGCGCAGTCAAGACGTTCTCCAGAACGTCCCCTTCCGACTTGCCTTGAGTGCCCCCCGTAGATTCGATCGTCGCGTTGGAAGCCGATTTCAGAATGGTGTCCAAGGTACCTTGCGAGACGCCAGGATCGAGCTTCGCGAGCGTGTTCTGCACATTCAGGGAATCGACCAGCAAGACGAGGCTATGGGTATCGCCGAAGTCATTGCTCCCAAAGTCGGTTACAAGGGGCTTGATGTTCGTTCCATATTTCAGGAACTGATTTGCAATGTCGCTTCTGACGGTTCCTCGAAAGAGGGGTTGATCTTCAATAAAGACGCCGGTCTCCGTCCCGTAGTGGTATTGCGAGTTCGACACGGAGGACGGTGTTGTCGCGCCATAAATGTCAAAGAACTTCGTGGCGTCGAGACCCGAATGCAGGTTTCTCCCAAAGTAGCCATCGATCGATGCGAGCGGTACGCTGGTTCGATATGAAGATGTCGATCGTCCAGCAACAAGAACGGCGATTTGGTAGTCCAGCTTGGTCGCATCCACTTGACCCGCAGGAATCTTCAGCGGATCTCCGCTAGCGCCGGTCAAGTGATTGGTGACCGAGTCGACGTACGTGATCTCGTCCACAATGGTCTTGATTCGGCTCAATGCGTCATACAACAGCCTGGCCTGTACGCTGTCGACGGCGAGATCAGTGGCGAGGTTGTATGCGTTGACTAGGTCAGTATTGGTGGGGGCGAATCCACCGACTAGCCGTGTATGCAAATCGTTGTAGAGCGCGCGCACACGAGGGTCGGTGAAAACAATTTCGTTGCCACTCACATTCTGACGCTGCAAGTCAAATTGCTGAATGGTGTACGAAAGCGATCCGGGCGTTTTGAGGTCACCGACGCCGGCACCGTTGAACGTGTAGGTAGCCGCGATCTGCGCAGACTGCCCCTGCTCTTGCCTCAGCAAATTGAAAGCCGTGGCGAGATGTCCGCCGAGGCTGTAGCCAGTGACAGTCACAGGTCGGTCTACCAGACCGCTACGACGCAGTTCCGCGTACCATTTCTCCATGTCGTCGATCTGGCCGAAGGCCCAACCAAACTTTTGGATCTCCAGCTCATTCGTCGCCTTGCTGTCGCGCACATTGTCGTCAGCAAATTCGGTCGATCGGAAGCTGAGAACCAATTCGCCAGTGCTTGAGTTCTTAAACAGAGTTCCGCTGAACCCTGTGGCGGTGTTCGGCTTGTGAGCGAGGACCGTCCATCCGTCCGCCATGAACTGGTCTGCAAGGACGTCCGTGAATTTGCTGGAGCGATTGTTCCCCGTAGTCAGTTGCTGTTTGAACGTCCCTGCACTGTCGAGTAAGGCCTCAGCGGCCATTTGAAGGTTGGCGTACTTGAGGTACGTCGAAGCCGAGGTGGGGGTTGCCATTACTTTTCTCCCGATGTGGGTCGCAGTACCTTTGCGACGAATTGTTGGTTGTGTTCAGCGACTGATGGGCAGGCGTTTGTGTGTGAACGAGCCCAGTCCCAAGGACTGCGATCTCCTGCTGTATCTCCTTGCCCTGGATCGATCAGATAGCCTCGACGTTCTGCAATCACCTCGTTCGTGCTCAAGTCAATCACCTTGAGTGAGCCGCCGGCGATCCAATACTCGCGGTCAGCTCGTGTCGAAATGTCTTCCCAGAGCACGCCGTAGCGCGGCCGCGCATCACTCGGCGACGCCTTTCGGAGCGGAGATTGGGCCGAGTCCTTGGTGTAACGATAGCGCTTGCCCGACGCATCGTCCGCGTCAACAAACCTGTACAGGCGCTCCCTCTGAGGGGCCAAGCCTGCTTGGCCATCCCTGCCCACCGGCACCATCCTGTAGCCAAACAAGTAGGCCCCGATGCAATCGTCCCCGCCGGAGCAGTCTCTTCCGTACGGATCGTCCATCACGAATTGCTCGTTTGCATTTGTTCGGCGGGGCCGCACATTGATCAATAGGATTCCGTCGACGTTCTCGACGGTTTTGCCTATCGTTTCACCGGCGCCGCGACAATGCTCGTCGAACAGCGATTTCGCCTTTGCGAATCGAGTCTTCGCCGCTTCATTCTCTTGTCGGCGTTGCGCCAGTTCCCTCATCGATTGAATTGGAAGGATTGACGCCAATCCGAGCACAACTACCACCGCCAAAGTCTTGGCCTTCCACCCTTTGGGAAGCCACGCTGCGGCCACAACCGCCAAGGTGGCGAAGAGCACATACCCTAGACCCGCCGCTTGCAGCCAGCCCTGCGTAAGCCAGTAGTCACGCATTGTTCAATTCCTTCGCACTCAGCCGTTGGTTGATGTAAAGACAAGGATATCGACTAGTTTCACAGACGCCATTTCGAGTCAGTCCAATGCTTTGGCTTCGCCAGTGGCCCGCGAAACGTCGACACATGGTTGATTGTTGATGCAGGTCTGTGCCCCTCACGCCGCACATTTCAGGATACGGTCATAGCTCCTGACCCCGAGGTTGTGTGTAAACACGCTTGCATGCTCCTCGGACTTGCTACGCATCGACCGGTAGCTGCTGTTGGCCGAGCATCCCTCTACAAGTGCAGCATTGATTGCGTCGAGATCGTGAAATTCGATCAGTTTTCCATTCACGCCATCTCGAACAACCTCTTCAACTGGGGCAGTCTTGGATGCAATCAGCAAACACCCACTCGCCATGGCCTCCAGCATTGACCACGAGAGCACGAACGGATAGGTCAGATACAGATGCGCAGCTGACACCTGCAGCACCTTGCGATATCTGTCATACGGCAGCTTTCCCACGAAGTGCGTGCGTGAAGCATCCAGCGTGACCTCGCGCAGCATCTTCTCGCGCCAGTTCTTGGCATCACTGGGCCGCCGGCCATAGCTGACGTCGTCGCCGCCGACGATGATGGCCTGACAGCTCTTGTGCTCCTTCTGTATCCTTTCCAGCGCCCGCATGAAGACGTGAAAGCCTCGGTACGGCTCCAGATTGCGAGCCACGTACGTGATGATCGGGTCCCCTGCCTTGAACTCACGTCCGTTCAACATGATCTGCGCGTTCGGATCAGGCCCGAGCAGGTCAGTGTCGATGCCCTCGTGTGCCACGACGATCTTGTCTTGATACGCGGCCGGATGCCGGTTCTTTTGCCAATGCGTCGGCGAGACGCCAACGTCGCAGTTCTCTAGGTTCAGCAGGTGCAACGCATTCCACGTCCGAATGCGCGCATGGTCGTCGAACGTCACGGGGAACTCCGGATCGAACCCCACGTCCGCGCCTTCGGCGTTGTAGAACCATTCGCAGAAGTGAATCAGCCGTGCCTTCGGAAACACGTCCTTGGCGTAGAGCGTCTCTCCCCACCCCGGATGCGCGAGGATCGCGTCAGGCGTGAACCCTTGCCTCTTCAAGTCCAATAAGAGGCGCGCAACGGCTTGCCCGTGCAGCACCGCGGATTCCATCCGGTTCAGGTAGTGATGCTGCTGCTTCAAGGCATCCCGGTGCGGCTTGTACTGGATGCACCGGACGCCAGCGATGCCCGGGCAGCCTTCCCTGCCGATACCAATCACCTGCCACCCGGGCCGCTCGGCCCAGGCCTTGGCGATGTGCTTGAACTGGCCCGGGAAGTTCTGATGGATGACCAGGATGCGCATCTTCAGCGCTCCTTCAGACTCTCGGAGCCCGCCCGCTCGATCGGGCTCAGCAGGTAGTCGATGACCCGGCGCTTGCCGGTCTTGATTTCCGCTGTCACGTTCATGCCGGGGCTGATGCGGATGCGCTTGCCGTCGACCTGGATGTCGCTGCGACTCAGCGTCAAGGTCGCCGGAAAGATCGCCCCGCGCTTCTCGTCGTTCACCGCATCGGCGGCGACGCTGTCCACCTTGGCTTCGATCGTCCCGTAGCGCGTGTACGGAAACGTCTCGAGCTTCACCTGCACGCTCTGGCCGGCATTGACGAAGCCGATGTCCTTGTTGTCCACCACAACCTCGGCGGTCACCTGCGCATCCTTGGGGACCACCACCATCAGCACCTGCGCCGGCGTCACCACACCGCCCTCGGTGTGGATGGCCATCTGCTGCACTGTGCCCGTCACCGGCGCCGTCAACTGCGTCAGCCGGGTTCGCTGCTCGGTCTTGCTGCGCTCCTGCGTCAACTGCTCGCGCTTGGAATGGGCCTGGGCCTGACGCTCGTTCAGAAGACGCTGCGTTTCAGCGACGTAGGCCACCCTCGCGTTCTCGGTTTCCTTCAAGGTCGCCTGCGCCTCCACGAGGCGTGCGCGTTGGGTGGCCAGGTCCCGCTCCTGCTCGATGCGCTCGCGGGTGCGGTCTTGTCCCGCATGGCTGGACATGAAACCCTGTTCGGTCAGGCGCTTGAAGTCTGCCTCGCGCTGTTGCGCGATCGGAAGCGTCGCTTCGAGCTTGGCGATCGTCTCCCGCACGGTGGCGATCTCGGCCTGGCGCCGTGCCTGCTCCGCGCTGAGCTTGGCCAGCTTGGCGGTGATGTCCTGGAACTCGGAATCGAGTTGCAGCCGGGTGGAGGACTGGTCTTCTGACGACATGCCGGCGGGCAACGGCGCCAGGACCGGCGCCCGCCCGGAATGAAGCGCGGTCATCAGGGCCGTGGTGCGTCGCTCCTCGGAGACGGCTGCCGCCAGTTGTTCCTGGACGCTCGCCTTGTCGGCGCTGGCGTTCGTCGCATCGAGCTCGACCAAGACCTGACCCGCCTGGACCAGGTCGCCGTCCTTGACGAGCACGTGCTTGACCACACCGCTCTCCAGCGGTTGGACGGTCTTGCTGCTGTCGCTGACCACGATGCGGCCCGGTGCGACTGCCACGATGTCGATCTGGCCGAAGACGGCCCACAGCAGCGCGAGGACGAAGAGAGCACAGATAGCCCATGCCGCGCGCCGCGGTGCCGGATGGCTCGGGGTTTCCTGCAGGCTGAGCGCCGCGGGCAGGAAGGCGACTTCGTCGGCCATGCGCTTGGGGCCGGCCAGTTCATAGCGCATCGCCCAGGCGGCCCGGAAGACCGCCCGGTAACGCGCCACCAGTTCAATGGCGGGGTGACGGGGTGCATGAGCACTCATGCGTGCCTCCCCGACTGGATGTTCCACAGGTGTGCGTAGACCCCGCCCTGCTTGACTAGGTCCTCGTGCGGCCCGCTTTCCACCACCCGTCCCCGGTCCATCGCGATGATTCGGTTGGCCATGCGCACCGCGCTGAGTCGGTGGGCAATGATGATGACGGTGCGCCCGTTGCAAATGGCCGCCATGTTCTGCTGCAGGATGGCCTCGCTCTCGTAGTCGAGCGCGCTCGTGGCCTCGTCGAGGATCAGGATGCGCGGGTTGGTGAACAGCGCGCGGGCGATGGCAATGCGTTGACGCTGCCCACCAGAGAGCCCGGTGCCTTGCTCGCCAACGATGGTGTCGTAGCCCTCGGGCAGTTCGCTCACGAACTCATGCGCACCGGCGAGCTGGGCGGCTCGCATCACCGCCTCGATGGGGGCCGCTGGATCAGTGATCGCGATGTTCTCTCGCACGCTGCGGTTGAACAGCAGGTTCTCCTGCAGCACCACGCCGATCTGCCGCCGCAGTTGGGCCGCATCGATCAGGCTGATGTCCACACCGTCGATGAGCACACGCCCCTGCTCCGGCGTGTACAGCCGCTGCACGAGCTTGGTGAGCGTGCTCTTGCCCGAACCGCTGCGCCCGACGATGCCGATCACCTCGCCCGGCTTCACGTCGATGCTCAGGTCGTGCAGCACGGGCGGTGCTTCCGGCCGATAGCGGAAGTTCACCTGATCGAACTGGATGCGTCCCTTGAGCGGCGGCAGTTGGGCGGCGTTGCTGGGTGGCACCTCGGTGCGGGTGTTGAGGATGTCGCCCAAGCGGGCCATGGAGATGCCGGTCTGCTGGAAGTCCGTCCACAACTGCGCCATGCGCATGATGGGCTGCGCCACGCGCTGGGCGAACATGTTGAAGGCCACGAACTGGCCGACGCTGAGCTCCTGGTCCATGACGAGTCGCGCGCCGTACCAGAGCGTAGCGGCGCCGACGATCTTGCCGATCAGGCTGATGGCCTCATGACCATAGTTGGCGAGCGTCTGCGTCTTGAAGCTGGCGCTCACGTAAGCCGCCAGTTGGTCGTCCCAGCGCTTGGCGATGGCCGGCTCCAGCGCACTGGCCTTGACGGTCTGGATGCCCGTGACGGTCTCCACCAGCAAGGCCTGATTCTCGGCGCCCCGCGCGAACTTCTCGTTGAGGCGTGCGCGAAGCACCGGCACGAGGAGCAAACTGATGCCGACGTACAGCGGCAGACTCGCCAGCACGATGAGCGTGAGCGGCACACTGTAGGCGAACATCATCGCAATGAAGATGAGGGAGAACGCCACGTCCAGGACCAGGGTGATGGCGTTGCCGGTCAGGAAGCTGCGAATGTTCTCCAGCTCGCGCACCCGCGCCACCGAGTCACCGACCCGACGTGCCTGGAAGTACGCGAGAGGCAGGCTCACCAGATGCCGGAAGAGCCGGGCGCCGAGTTCGACGTCGATGCGGCTGGTGGTGTGGCTGAACACGTAGCTTCTGAGCACGGTCAGGACACTTTCGAACAGCGTCACGACGATGAGACCGATGACGAGCACGTCCAGCGTCGTGGTGCCGCGGTGCACGAGCACCTTGTCCATCACCACCTGGAAGAACAGGGGGCTGACCAGCGCAAAGAGCTGCAGGAAGAGCGACACCAGCAGGACTTCGCCGAGCAGCTTGCGGTACTTCACGAGGCTCGGGACGAACCAGCTGAAGTCGAACTTGGCTAGTGCGCCGGCAAGCGACGCCCGGCTCGTGATCAGGATGAGTTCGCCGCTCCAGTTCCGCGCAAACTCCTCGACCGATTCGATCACGGGGCGCCCGCCCTGTATCTCGCCCGAGGGATCTTGCATCAGCACGCGTTGGCCATCGCATTGGGCGAGGACGACCACACGCGGTGAACCATCGTCGCTGCGCATCAGCGCGAGCGCAGGGAGGTTGGCCAGGTTCAGCCGATCAGCGCTGGTGCGGGACCGCTTTGCCTTGAGGCCCAGGTGCTGGGCGGCCAGCAGCAGGTCATCGATGCTGGGCTCGTGACTTGCAGACCAGCCCAGTTGATGGGTCACGTGCACCGGATCCGCTGCCACGTGATGCAGCCGGGCGATCATGCACAGAGAGACCAGCCCTGAGGCTGCCGATGGACGCAACGCACCGGTGTCCGAGCGCGACGCATTGCCGCCGGATTCATTTCCGGCTGAATTGACCAAGACTTGCACTACCCCTCCCCCGATAGCCGACGTTTGACTGCTTGCCGGTCTGGAGCGGGAATGTACAGAACAAGTGAACCTTCGAGGGCCCTCCTTTGGGGGGTGCGATTCAACTTCATGTGCTTACCCCCCGATCCAAGGGGCTCGTCCGAGGTGAGCACTTGCGCTGGGCTGACGCCGGCGAGAGGTGCCGCAGTGGTTCGCGCCCCCTGGAAACGCAACCCACCAATTCGTCTCCGAGGCATCCAACTTACGCCATCGACCCTCCGAAGGGGGAATTTGACGGAGTAGGGGTTCCGCGTTGAGGTGATGGCTCTTGATAGTCGCGGCCTTTGCAACTGAGAAAGGGATGGCAACTGTGAGAGTTCTTCTGATCACCGACAGCGCGCTCGTAGAGATGGGCATGCGCATGGTGCTGGACCCGGCAACGCGAGGCATCGAACTCCTGTGGCGAGTGTCGCCTTCGCTGGGTCTGGCCGAATGCGTCAACGGCCAGGCGTTGGACATGATCGTCATTGACCTGGACACGCAGGGCGGACGGCGATTGGGCCTGGCGACGCGAGTGCTGGGGCTGCGGCCCCAAAGCACCGTCGTGACGCTGACTGTCGTGCCGGGCGATGACGAGGCGGCCCACGCCAACGTCCTGGGCGTCAAGGCCTACCTGAGCAAGGATCTGAAAAGAAACGAACTCGACGATGCGCTGCGCGCGCTGTTGAAGCCATGACGCTAAAACTTGAACCGACTCGGTCGCGAGGGCAGCGTCCCCTCGAAGAAGGAGACGGCGTGAACGGGCCCACCCTGAGCGGGGAATCACTCGCGCTGGGGATAGTGAACGGCCGCGTGCGTCGGCACACTGGATCGGCCGAACAACAAGCACGCACTACGACGACACCCATGCAGATATTGATCATCACCGATGAACCCTTGACGGCCATCGGCCTGCAAAACACCCTCGCGGCTGGCATACCGGGCCGGCACATGACGGTTCATCGTTCCAGCGACCTTGCCGCACCGAACGGCCTCTCGAAGTACGGCTTGGTTCTGCTGGACCTCGAGACTCGCCGCGCAGCACGGCTCGACGCACTGTCGGTGCTGCGGCGCCGGCATCCGAGCGCTGCCGTGGCGGTCGTGACCGGGGCCCCATGCGACCAAGAAGCGCAGACGGCCGCGCACCTTGGCGCACGCGCTTACCTGTCCAAAAGCAGTTCGCTCGACCAGCTCGGCGCGGCGCTGGCTTGCGTCGCATGTGCCTGATGTGCGCCGCTGAGCAGAAAATCGACTGCACAAATCGATCGCACAAATAAAAAAATTGCCCCCCATCGCATCATGCGTTGGGGGGCTAGAGGCCGTCGCTCCAGATTTAGGGAGGAAGGGAGCGACGGGGGTGCAAAATTCTATCAGGGCTCAGCCGGCGGTCAGCATCCGCGCTTCCGTCTCGCGGCGTGCCACGAGACCCGGCAGCACGCGAGCGCCGCCATGCACCCAGCGCCGAAGTTCATACGCTGCATCGCGCCAGCGGCGCTCATTGATCCGCCGGCGCAGCGTCGAAGTCTGCAAGCGGCCGGCGCCCAGGTTGAACGTGAAGTCGACAATGGCCGCCAGTCGGGCCACGGGCTGCATCACCAACACGGGACACAGCCGCAGCGTGGCGTCCAGCGCTGCGCGCATGTCCGTCGCGAGGTAGTCTTCCGCCTCGACGAGGGTGATGGGTGGGTGGCTAGATGCGCAGAGGTGGCCGTATCCGATGGTCCAGAAGCCTGCGGGGCAGACATACGGATAGGCCCGCAAGGGATCATGCTTGGGCACGCTGCAAAATCCCTCGGCCTGCTTGGCGAGCTCAATGGCCTGCGCCGGCACGGCCATCACCGGACTTTCTCCAACGTCCGATTCAGAAACCAGTAGTTCAGGATGCCTGCCAGCAAGGCCTGGTCGGCCTGGCTCCAGGCCGCGAGGAGTGCCGCACCCCACTGAGCACCGGTGTGCACGGCACCAATGAAAGTGGATGTCTTGATGGCGCTGTACATCGCCACCAACAAGTACGTGACCACAGGCCGCACGCTGGTCGACAGGGCGTCGACCCACTTCACGCCAGTGGACTGCGCTTGCGCGGTGATGGCTTCCTTGAGCGCAGCCAGAGCGCCCGTGTTCCACGCAGCATCGTCTTGCGCACCCAGCTCCTGCATGCGCTGCGCCCCACGCAGTTCCTCGAACGCGAACGCCTTGTCTTGCATCGCCAGTTCGTGGGCGCGTTCGCCGCGACGGTCGATCCATTTGAGAAACTCCGGGGCCAGACGAAACGCTCCTCCGAGCGCGCCACCGAACAGCGTTTCGATCATCGAGCACCCCACAGCGGCGCCAACTTCGCGGCGCTATCGAGCAGCAGGATCGCCAGCAACGTCCAGCCCGCGCCCTTGATGAACCACAGCCAGCTCGAACGGCGAACGTGTCGCCACTGGTCGAGCAGGCTGCGCAAGTCCTGCACGTCTTCACCGTTGCTGCCGGCGAGGCCAAGCTGCGCCATCGCGCGCCGGGCGCCCTCGTCGGCCGCATGGCTGAGCAGCCCCTGCAATTGGGCACGCTCGACGAGCGTGAGAACGATGTCGTCGGGCTTGCCGGTGTCGGGCTTCGGGGTCTCGCTGATGTTCATGGGTTCTCCAGACAAAAGAAAAGCCCGCCGGGCATGAAGCCGGGCGGGCGGTTGTTGAAATCAATCGGGGTTCAGATCTCGATGTCGACGGCGGGAAGGTCCGGAGCCTGGCCGGTGACCTGGCCGTCTCGCACGAACACGCGGTCCCCCGTGGATGCACTGCCACTCACGCGGAGTTGGCCCCCGTCGAGCGTGGTCACGGTGAGCGACCCGTCCCCATTGCGCGTGGCGACGGTGGCCACCAGCAGGGGGGACTCGGGCAACAGCGCCTTGAACTGGCGCCACAAGTTGGGCATGGGACAAGCTTCCTATCGATTTTTCGGCCCTATCGGTACTGGCGTTCGACCTCGATGGTCTGGCGCACCGTGAGCGACTGCGACCACTCGGCCGCAATCCGGGTCGAGCGAACGAGCCCTCGCCAACTGCTCGCGCCCTCGCCGACAGCGACGAGCAAGCCTGGATCGATCAGCCCCACTGCGTCGAGCATGGGCAGTTCCAGCGTGACGGTCGCTTGCTTGCCGGTGTCCGCCAGGATCGCCCGGCCCCGCTCGCGGCATGCGTCGGCGTGCGTGAGCAGCGCGTCGACCACCATCGGCGCCATCTGGTCGCCCGCCGTTCCGGACCGAAATACCCGGGCCGTGAGGCCATGGCGTTCGCCGGACACGATCACGCCGTTGAACGCGGGCTTTTGTTGCCAGCGCAGGTCCAGCGTCTTGACGACATCGATGGGGAGCGTTCTGTCGGGCATCTTGCCGCCCCACTCCCAGGGCAAGGATGGATAGCGAGACTTCGCGCGCAGCGTCTTGGATCCAGCGTCGGCATTGACGTAGCCGCCGACCGACTCAGCGATGCGCGTGATCACGGCCATGGGCGTGAGCGCCTCGAAGCCCCAACTGCTCGCCGGCACCAGCCAGTCGGGCAATTGCCAGTCCAGGTCGAAGCCGGTCGAAAGCCCCGGCCGCGTGAGTTCCTGTTCGGCCAGTTGCCGCGCCGTGAGCGTCGTGTCGATCACCCGCGAGCGCTTGGGCGCGTAGGGGTCGGCGAGGTAAGCCGCGAGCGAGCGCCCGCGAATGGACAGGCTGGATTGCCCGAACTCGCGGTGCACGTCGTAGGCTTCAACAGCCATGGTCCAGCGGATGCCGTTGACGGCGATCTCCAGCTCGACCGGGCCATCCGAGTTCGGCTCGATCATCTCCAGCGCTGCAAAGGGCAGCGACGCGGACAGGCCCCAGGCCCAGGACTCGGCATCGATGCTCACTTGAAGGCTGCGCACGGGCACCGGCTCGCGGCCGGGCAGCCGCACGACGTCAACGCTGTTGCTCACGAAGTAGACCGAAAGAACGGGGACGGTGTAGTCCCCTGGAGCGCCGCCTTCATCGCCAGGACACGGATGCAACCCGAAGCGCAGTGGCAGCAGGGGACGCCAGGCGAGACCTTGCGATGAAGGCGGGCAGCGGAAATCAAGCGTCGGGTGCGTGGCGCCGGGTGGCGAGGGCATTGGCGGTTCAACCGGGAAATGCGACTCACCGAAAGCGGCGCGTCCGCCGCGCTGCCACGGCAAGAACCAAGCGCCTGCGTGCCACAGGCCAGGCCCGAATCCGAACCCGCGCAGCCCGGCCAGACGGTCCGCCTGCTGCCACAGCGCACGTCGCCCAAGGTGGTGGGGCAGCAGCCACACAAAGCCGCTGTCGAGGCCCGTGTCGCGGCGCTGGGCGCGTTGCCAAGGCACGGCCCGCTCGAGCGGCGCCGGCTCCAGCGTCTCGAAAGGCTCGCCTGCGGCGGCATGCAGCTCACGGGCATCGCTCCACGGCTGGAGCACCACGGATCGGACCCGCGGGTTCTCCGCGCCCGGCGACACCATGCGTTCAGACTGCGATTGCGCGAGCAACCACGCGCAGCCTGTGGCGCCTCGCGCACGACGGGCATCAGCCCACGCAGCATCTGCCAGGGCGGGGTCGGATTGCCCTGGCTGCCAGGACGCGCGCGCGCTGCCTTCCAGCTTGCGGCTGACCTGGTTGTCGTAGGTCGCGCGCAGCCGCGCAGCAGGCTGCCCGAGGCGAGCCCGCAACGAAGCGGCCACCGGTTCGCCCACCGGGTGGCCATCGCGGTGCCCGAAGTCGAGCGCAACGTCACCACCGGCCGGCGGCGATGCGGGCCAACGAAAGTCCAGGTCAATCGTCACTCTGCCAGTTCGGCGAGGGTGATGTCGATGGCCCCACCAGCCAGCAGGTCCACCCGGGTAAGCTCCAGTTCGACGCCGCTGCCGGGTAGTCCGGCGTCTATGTCCATCACCGGACGCTCATCGCCGTCGAGCAGGCGAGCCCAGGCCGCAGTACCCGAGTGATGGCATAGCACTCGCGGGATGGCGGCGAAGGTCAAAACCCCGCCGCCGAGACTCGCCGCGCAGGGCTTGGACAGGCGGACTTCGGCCAGCAACATCTGTTCGGTCACCGGTTCATTGATCGCCGGGCGAGGTCCGGTGTACAGGCGCAGCAATCCAGGCAGCACGGTCGAATCCAACGCGTTGGCAATGGTGGCGAGCCGGGCGTTTCGCAGCGCTGAAGACAGGGCGATCAATGCGGTGAGCGCGCGGCAAGCGTCTGGCGGGATGGAGCGAGCCCCTTCTGCACTCGCCGCACCATTACCATGCGTGGTCTTTCCACTGAGGTCCCAGACCAAGGGACGACTGGACCACGTCGTGAGCAAAATCTTCATGAGCCATTCCCATGCGGACAAGCCCTTCGCCCGCAGGTTGACTGCCGATCTTCGGGCGGCAGGTCATGATGTCTGGATCGACGAAGCAGAGATCAATATCGGCGACTCGCTGATTGAAAAGATTCGCGAAGGCCTGGATTCGGTCGACTTCGTCGTCGCGGTTCTCTCATCAGCGTCCATCGAGAGCACGTGGGTCACTCGAGAATTGGACATCGCATCGAATCGCGAAATTGACGAGAAGCGGGTGGTGGTGCTGCCGGTGCTGCGGGAGAAGGTCGCTCTTCCCGGTTTTTTGCGAGGCAAGTTCTATGGCGACTTCACGATGGAAGAGTCCTACCGTCAGACATTCGACCTGCTGCTGCGAAAACTGGGCCCGGCACGACCCATGCCAGACAGCTCTGCGGATGAATTGCGCGAACTTCGTGCACTGCTGGCAGTCGCCGAAGAACGCGCACGCGAACAGGAAGGCAGGGCGAATGCCCATGAAAAGATCGCCTTGCGCGGAAAGAGTCCAAAACTGATCGCGGCGGTAGAGAAGGAGAACAAGCTTCATCCTCGCTTAGCCCCCATCAACGCGACCTATGCCTTCCAGATGGGAGACGTCTGCGTGACCTTGGGGTATCTGCTCTGGGCGATTGGCAAGGCGGAACGGCGTGGTGGCCATCCACTGGACATTCTTTTAACGCTGGAACGCAAATGGGGCAAGGTGCACGCAATGCTTGAAGCATATTCAGACATGCTCGACGCGAGCGAAATTTGATCAATCATTGCGACCAGTTTTCGCGGTACGCAGGGGTCAGTTCGCAGGTCGACCACACGTAGTTCAGCGCGGAGCAGGCCCCTCTGGCCTCACCCAGTCGGCGATGACCGCGTTGAATCGACGCAAGTGATCGTGCGAAACCACAAAGTATTCGCGCGTGGGGTCCAGCCAATCGAAGCGGTAACTGCCATCGCTGGCTGACCACCCCGCCGCGACTACCAGCGCCGAACGCGCATCGAACAGCCACACCTTGCGGCTGGCCGGCGTTCCCTCGATGGTCACTTTGCCCGCGATGAAGCCGTGGCCCCAGAACTCGCGCGAGCGCGACACCGCCCGCTCGCCATGCCGCAGCCCCGAGGCGCCCACAACGGGCACGGGCGCAAGCTGCACCACGTTGTGAAGGATGCGCGGCACCGGCACACCGGCAATCGCGAAATGGGCGCTACGCGACACGCCACCCACCACGCGCGGAATTTCTCCGCTCATAGGTCGCCAGCCACGTCAGTCCCAGGGTCCGGTGAGGTCGAAGGCCAAACGCCCGGCACCACCCCCTTGGGTCGATGCCAGGACGAGCAGCCGGCGCACGGTGCCATCCAGCACGAAGCCTTCATAGACCCAGGGCTCGGGCGCCGCGATGCCGTGCAGCGGGCACAGCATCCCAGGCAAGCGTCCGCGCAGCGACGGTCCCACCTGCTCCTGGATCAAGAGCGGCATGACGTAGATGCCCGAGTCGGCCGGATTGGGATACGGCAACCCAGTGGTCCCCACGCCGTTGCCGTTCCCACCAGGCGCGGCCACCCATTGCACGTTGATGCGTCCGCCCAGCTGCGTGTAGCTGCGGGTGACCCAGATCCCCGTGCTCCCGACGCCCGAGCCCACTGGATAGACCCAATCGCACACCTGGCCGCCGTTCGGTTCGCTCCAGTTGTAGCCCAGACTGTCGTAGCCGCCCAGCAATCCGTTGTAGCCATCGCCCGCCTTGAACGACGGGAAGTCGCCAAAGAGGTAGGGCACGTGCCGACCGGGGTAGCTCTCGCTCCAGTTCACGCACAACCAGAACCGCTTGCTGTCGCCGATCAGCACCCAGGGCCGGGCGTTGGTGCTCTCGAAGTGAGCCTTGCGCCAGTAGCACTGCGCCATGCCGCTGCCGTGGTCCACGTCCGACAAGCTCTCCCACATCTGCACCACCGCCGTCCGAAACCCCGCACCGTAGTTCGCGTCCCCGGGCAGCGCCGTCTCATCGACACGCAGGTAGATGCCACAGCTCGTCGGATCCTTGCTGCGATAGACCGCCTTGCTCGCCGCGGAGAACGGACTCGCCCAATCCAGCGGTGCGATCTTGGCCGTGAGCACGCCCACCGCCGGCGATGCCGGGTCGCCGGCCACGTCGAAGTCGAAGGTGTTGGTCGTCACGTTGCGCGCGAGCTTGTCACCGTTGTAGGCGGCGTCGCTTGCGCCTTCAATGCGCACCGTGTCTCCATTGCGAAACCCGTGCCCCGCATCGGCCTTGGCGGTGGCCACCGCGCCCACACGCGTGATGGTCGTGAGCGTGCGCAGGTTGTAGCCATTGACCAGGCAGGCATTGAGCACCGCGATCAGTGCGCCGTCCTGGCCGCTGAGCTGCGGCGCACCGACCTGGGTGGATTGATACCATTTGATGGTCATGTTGGGGAGAAAAGAAATGAAGGTGCAGATTCACCGCGGTCCGCTGGAGTGCATGGACCTCGTTCGCGAGATCGCCATGCACGGCTATGTCGCCTTCGTGTCCACCCGCACTCATCAGCGTGAGTTGGCCGGCGAGATCCGCGAGCAGATGGACAGTGCCGGCAGGAGCGTGCGCACGGGTGAGGCGTTCTCGCCGGACTTTCCGATGTGCGTGGTGGACACCGAATGGCACGACTACGTGGCGGTCCTCGCGGCCGTGGCCAAGGAAGACGATCGATGGGCCCGGGAACAGGGATACATCGCCGGTTGAGTCGACCGTCCTTGCTGCGTGCGAGTCAGCGGTCGATGTCGCCGCGAATCTGGATGCTGAAGCTGTCCGCCGTGCTGGACGACGGCCCTTGCAGCACCGTACGTGCGATCCACACCGGGTAGTTCGCCGCGGCCGTGTTGAAGCGCAGCACGTTCCCAGCGGCCCACCCCGCGCCCCACCCGCCCGCCTTGATCACGAAATATGCCGCCCCGGTCCCGGGGTTGGTCGGCGAGCAGCCGGCCGCGGTGTTGCCAATGGCGATCTGGCCCACCGATTCGCCCACCACCCGGAACTCGTTGGTGTTGCTGAAGATCAGCGCCCAGCGCTCCTCGATGGCGCCGCGATTGCTCACATCGATGGGGTACACGGCGGCGTTGTACTGCGCCGTGGTGTTGCCGCCGATGCGTTCGTTGGACCAGTTGCCATCCCAGGTCTGCTGGCTGAACAGGGTGTGCGAGCGTGCTTGCAGGTCGCCGATGATCAATGCCGAGGACACCCGGGACTCGTTGGCCGGGTAGGCGTGCGTCAGTGGCCGGGTCAGCGTGAGCACGCCGTTGATCTGCGTGTCGCTCACGAGCGCCATGTCCTCGACCCGGTGCTCGGCACGCAGCGGCTGCCGGTAGCCCGACAGGTCCAGCGGCGCCTTGAGCGTCACCCGGCCGAGATCCAGATCGCTCGCGTACCGCTCCGGCGGCAATGCCTTGTCGTCCGCATCGAGCACGCGCACGCTGGACAGGCGCACACGTCCCACATCGAGCATGTCACCGCCCTTGGCCGGCATCGCGAACGGGGCGCTCGCCGTGTGGTGCACCACCGCCACGTCGCCTGGGCGGAAGATGGGAACACGGCCGTCCACCGGCAGGCGCACCGGGTCCAGGCCCAGCACGTCGGCCGACAGCGGCAGGTAGCTGAAGCTCACCGCATTGAAGCGGATCGTGTCGGCCAGCACCGGGATGGGCTTGAACACCTGGGTGCCCTCCACGGCATCGGCGTTGAACCAGGGTTGCGTTTCGTTGCCGGCCACCGGCACCCGTTGCCCGAAGCGGATGTGCACGACGCCCGACTGGTAGTCGATGGTGCCGCGCATGTTGTCCGAGGTGATCACCCCCGATGCGTCGGCCGTGGCATTGACGTTCAGCCCGCCGAGCAACTGGGCGCGGACCTGCAAGCTGCCCGGCCGCACGGGTGCAGCCGGCACCCGGAAGCTCACCTGATCCACCGGCTGCGCGCCCAGCTCGGTCAGCAGCGACTGCACGCCCATCGTGTTGGGGGCACCGGGCTGCCAGGCCGTGACCAGGGTGCGGCCCGAGGCGTAGTCGATGCTCCCGGCCGGCGTGCCGGCCCCGGTATTCGGGTCCACGTCGGTCACCAGCCCGCCCAGGCGGTCCACGTACACCTTGCCGCCCAGGGCAAAGCGCACGGACCCCGGCACGATCCGTTCGGCGTAGCGCTCGGTGAGGTCCACCTCCAGGCGCTCGATCGTCAGCGTCTCGGTGCTGTGACTGGCGCTGTCGGTGTCCCGGTAGCGCACCTTGACCAGTCCGGACTCGTCGTAGGGCATCAGTGCGCCGGCGGGGATGTACTCCCAGTGGTCGAACAGATACCGGAAGGCATGGCGGATCACCACCTCCCCGCGCAAACCGATGGAACGCTCCACGCCGATTTCGCGGTGGACGTAGACGGGCTTGGGGATCTGGACGGTCGTCTCGGGCGTGAACGTGATCAAGCCTCGTGCGTAGTCGATGGTCCCGCGCACCGCATCCGGCCCGCTGCCGAAGGTGCCCGTCGCGCCTCCCGCATCCGGTACATCTCGGGCGATGCGTGTGGGGTCAAGCCGCAGCGTCGGTCCGGGGATGAATTCCACCGTGGAAGACGTCACCGCCTCGTAGTCCTCGATCAGCACGTTGAACTCAAGCTCGACACTCCCGGGCTTGACCGGTCCGGGCAGGGTGACCGTCACGGTGCCGTCCGCGTTGCGTGTCGGGTGCGGGAAGCTCGCTTCCTGCGGCGGCCCCCAGTCGTAGGACACCGAGATCTCGGCCCCGCCTGCGGGCAGTGTTGCCGGCGTGAAGGCGAGTTCGCCGCGCGCATAGCTGATGGTGCCGATGGCGTCGCCGATGACAACGCCCTTGCCGTCGTCGGTGGCGAGCTTGTCGATAGCGCCATCTGTCCAGCTCAGCCGCAGCGAGCCGGGCACAACGCCGGGGTCTTGCAAGCTGTGGCGCAGCGTCGGCGCAGACACGCTCGCACTGGCGCGCTCGAAGTAGTCGGCGCCGCTGGCCCAGGCGAACAGGATGTCCGTGTTCGCGTCGGGCAGCGCACCGGTCGTCAGGATGACGGACCCGGTGATGTAATCCAGCATTCCGGCGCCGAAGGATGAGTCCGCGCCGCGCAAGGCGCCATCGCCGCGGTCGCGCAGGTCGTACCAGCGGCCTTGCGCCATGTAGGAGACCACGAGCGAGCCGGGCCTTGGTGCCGGCTGCAAGGTGATGGTGTAGGCGTAGCCGCGGGCATCGCCTGCAATCGCGATGGCGGCGGTGTCGGCCACACGCATGGGAGCGCCGGCCGGCGTGAAGCGCACCGCGAGGCCGGCGGTGAAGGCGGGTGCGCCATCCTTGAACGAGATCACGCCTCGTTCGTAGTTCACGGTGCCGATCGACGTCGCGCCGGACTTGATCTCGCCCGCGGCGTCGGTGAACTCGTAGCCGGCGCCGGACACGTGCAGCGAGCCCGGCATCATGGGCGTGGCGAGCATCAGGCTGCGGCCGGGCGCGACCGCGGCGTAGGGGTTCCAGGTGACGGGAGCGCCGCTCGCGAACAGCGGCACGGCCTGCCCCGCCGCGTTCAGGTCCACCAGCGGGATCTCGCTCTGCGCCGAAGGCACGAGCTGGCCGAAGAGGCTGTTCACCTGTACCGTCAGGTCGCCGATGTTGGCGCTCGCCTGCGTGGCCGCGATTCCGTAATACATCGCGGCATTGGCCACCACCGTGTCGCGCACCACTGCACGCGCGGAGATGTCGTCGCGAGCGCTGGGCGACGGCCCCTCGAAATCGTGCCGCAGGGGATCGGAGATTTCGCAGGTGCAGATCACGCCCTGGAACTTCACCGTCCCATAGCCGTCGTTGACCGTGAAGTCGCGCGTGGTGGTGCTCACCCGCGTGACGCGCACGTACTGTTCCAGTTCGGTGGGCTTGGTTTCGTCTTGGACCAGCACCAGCGCTTGGCCCACGCGAGGCAGCGGGTCGGAGGGTTTGAGCAGCAGAGAGACTGCACGCTGGCCGGTTAGCTGACGTTCCAGCAACTGGCCCGGCCACTTCACGCCTCGAGCCAGGTAGCGCTCGACGCGGTCCTTGGCCGCGTCTCGGCGGTCGGTCCAGTTCCGGGTGGTGAAGAGCGCCACCGACACCCGCGGATCATCCGGTGCGTCGGCCACGATGGCGTGCGCGCCGTAGTACGAGTCCACCGAGTCGGTGAGCACCCCGACAAAGGCCTTGCGCAGCGACACGCGGCCATAGGTGCGATCCAGTTCGGAGATGTCGGGGAAGAGGTTGTTCGACACACCGTCGACGATCACGTGGCCGGTCATGCGGCCACCTCCGTCGGGTGTGTCGAGCAGACGTTCGGCCGCGAGCAGCTTCACATCGCCGGAGAGAATGGGCATGGATCAATCCACAGGAGAGGACAACAACGATGGATGAATGGCTGAAGTCCGCGCATGCATGGGCGCAAACGTGGCAAGGCTTGACACTTGTGATTGGCGCAGCGTTCGGGGTCTTTCTCGGCTTGCTGCGCTATCGAGAGCGCGCATGGTCATTCAGCGCGCGCAAACAGAAGCGGTTGCGCAAGCTGTTCAAGGATTACAAGTGGCGCAAGGCCGCTGCCTTTGATCGGGACAACGCACTCCTCGATGCGGTGGGCAATAGCGTCACCGGCGCCGAGCTGGCGTTCATTGAAACGAGAGATCGGCCCATGAAACTCTTGGCGGCGCGCCTACGTGCGGGAGACGGCGTGAAGTGGCGCGATCAAACCGGAGATGGCTGGGCTGACAACCGTCACTCATCCATGCGCTGGTTCTCGCCGCGCGCTACCTCCACGGTATGCCTGATGATTGCATTGGCAGTCTTCATCATCGGCGGCGGACTTACCGTGCTCAGTGGGCTTCAGTCTGGACTGTTCGCCGGCATCATGGTGGCCGTCAACAGTTTCATCGTATTCATCAGCTTCTTACTTGCGTCCATCAGTCTGGAGGCCTCTCACCAGGTCATCCACCTGGACAGGTTTCCGCAGGCCTTGCCCATTCCTCCGCGCAAGACGACAAAGTCAGGCAAGTCGAAGAAGTTAAAGAAGGACAAGGAGACGCCGGCGAGCGACGTGCCTCCGGGACCGGTGCCTGAGGCGTCCTGACGCTTGTCCACTGGCGGCTTCGCCGTCGCTGATGAAGACCTTGTGTTTGACGCCGAGGGCAAGCCTTGGCATAAACGCCATCGCATCACACCGGGAGCCGAGATGGCATTGGTTCTGGAGAACCTGCGTGCGCTGCACCAGGACATGAAACAGCGCGGCCTGGACCGCGCACGTTTTGACTACCGCAGAGGTCACGTCGACTCGACGTGTTTTTCTTCGTCGATACCAAGCCCTATGGCCTCCTGCTCGGCGCGCGCGGACGCAATGTCGCCATCGAGGTGGCGGTACAACTCGGCTACGTGATCAACACCTACCTGGGCGACCAGTTCGGCTCCCTGTGCGACGCGCTGGGCATCCGACCGAACCCGAACAATCCGTTTTCCTCGCGGGCGTTCTTTGAGGAATTCGCCGCAGCCATTCCCTCACGCTTGCCTCTGAACCACCGGGTCAAACCCAACGATCTGCTGGTCTACCGTCCTCGCGCGGGCACGCGTGATGGACACTTGTTCTGCGGCTGGCAAGACAACACCACCAGAGGCAGGAACGTCACCCCCGAGAACTTGGAGAAGACCCGCCTCATCCTGGGCGAGCGGATTTTTCGCAAGTGCAAGGACAAGAACGTCAGCTCCTGCTGGACCGATGATCCGGACCACCCGGGCGTGGCCAAGTACGCCGTACGCGAGTACGACGTGCTCGAATAGCTACACCTCCATCAGGCGCAGCGTGATGCGGTAGAAGTCGCTGTCGTAGCGGGCTGCAAAGCCCGTCACGGGCTCGGCTTCGATGGGGGTTTCGTGATGACGGAATCCGACTGTGAACAAGCGCCCATCGGCCAGCGTCAGATCAAAGCGTTGGCCGGGCACCGAGGCCCAGGCATGCAGTTGGTTGACAGCGGCACGCGTGGTCCAGCCCATGTCGGGCGAACCGGCCAGAGTGATGGGCCGGCCCCTTTGTCGCGAGGCGGTTTCGACGAGCAGCGATCCTGTCAGCAAATAGGACACTGAGGCCACTGCGGGTGTCCACGTGTGCTCATCCACCCACAACAGGTCGTCCGGCAGCAGGAGCGACAATCCATCATCAAGTCGTCGAAGACGCATGAACCGTCACGCGACAACCGTCAGTGCACGCCACTCGAACCACGCATTGCCCGGCACGCGAGTGCCAAGGGCCCTGCCAATTGCTGCCCCGGGTGCGGCACGTATCCCTTCCTCATTGCTCGAAGCGTCTGCCCCTGGCAGAATGATGACTATGATACCCATTCTGAACACCCCTTTGGGGCGCCTCTACGAAGGAGACTGCCTGAAGTTGTTGTCGACCCTGCAAGCCGAGAGCGTCGACTTGGCCTTTGCTGACCCTCCGTTCAATCTCGGCAAGCAGTACAGCTCCAAGATCGACGACGCACGCGCGAGTCACGACTATCTTGACTGGTGCCGCCAATGGCTTGATGAAATGGTGCGTGTGATCAAGCCGGGGGGCGCCTTGTTCGTGTGGAATCTTCCAAAGTGGAACTTGCCGCTCGGCGCGTACTTGAATGACAAGCTGACCTTCCGCCACTGGATCGCGGTTGACATCAAGTATTCACTGCCGATCCAGCGACGGCTGTATCCGTCGCATTACTCGCTGCTGTATTTTGTGAAGGGCAGCAAGCCTGCCATCTTTCACCCTGACCGACTGTCAGTGTCGTGCTGCCGGCACTGCGGCGGGGAACTGAAGGACTATGGCGGATACAAGGACAAGATGAATCCCATGGGGGTCAATCTGTCCGACGTGTGGACCGACATTCCGCCGGTGCGTCACGCCAAATACAAGAAGCGCGATGCCAACGCCCTAGCGCTAAAGCTGATGGATCGAATCGTCACGATGGCAAGTGACCCAGGCTCAGTGGTGCTGGATCCATTCGGTGGGTCCGGCACGACTTACGTGGCCGCAGAGCTGACGGGGCGCCAGTGGATCGGTTGCGAACTGGACTGCGCATCCATCCTCGACCGATTCGCTGCCATTGACGATGATCGCGAGCACTTGGCGCAGATACATGCGAACAAGAACACCTTGTTCACTCGCGCGGACATCGAGCGGCGGCGCAAGTCTGGCAATCCACTGTCGTCCAGCTACCGACTGAATCCCGAGACTCAGTGCGCGTGCCCGAGTTAAGCGAAAGGGACCTCTTCTCTACGGCAATCTAGACTGCCCCTGCCTCGCGCGACCATCTACACCGACCGTCAGATATGGCACGGCAGGGTCGCGCGTCAGTTCATCATGTTCGACCACGGTAATGGCGAGCAGGCCCCGCGTGACGACGGATTTGAGGCCTTCCCACATCGCCAAATAGCCCGACAGTTCCCCAATGTTTCCGATGCGGTCAGTGAGGTGCTCGTACAGCGCTCGGCTCGGAACGATCAGCACGCCAACTTCGATGATCCCGTTGGTCAGAGCAAGCGCCAGCTTGTTCATGCTCCGATGAGATGACGAGATGTTCCCCGTTTCCCATTCGATGGCGATGCGTGTTCCCTGCGCCGCGCTCATCATGAAGTCAAACCCACCGAAATCTGAAGTAATCGGCTCGCGATAGGATTCAAGCGACGGATACAGCAAGATTGGCGGCTGTTGTCGGTCACGCGACAAGTCAACGTTGCCCTCAGATTGCCAACCCTCAACCTCGCACATCGACTGCAGGAAGCGTGTTCGTAGGTAGCCAACCCCGTTGCGTTGCCACTGCTGACCGGGGAGCCTCACCTTCTCGCGAAGCGTCAACGTACCGCTGCCTGCTGGATGGTCAATGCTTCGGATGGCACGGACGTAGCTGTCATGGACCACCTCCCAGTCGGTCGAGGAGATCACGCCACCCCGATCAAAGAGCACCAGCGTGCGAAGCCACCTCATCTCTTCGCTCCTGGAATGCTCTTTGTCAGCGCGGCAACGTCGCAACGGAGCGCCCGGCAAATCTCGCACAGCACGTTGAACGTTAGATTGCGTTCGCCGCGCTCGACACCGCCGATGTAGGAACGGTCAATACCAGCGTAGTCCGCGAGTTCCTCCTGCGTCCATCCGAGCGACTTTCTTTTTTCGCGGATGCGCTCCCCGAGCGTCTTCAGTTCGTTCTCAATCACGAGAGGCATCGTCTTTAAATGATGACGATAAGTCCACGGACTAAGATGCTCATTTCGACATCGCCACCCGCGCTTCCAAGCAGTCAGTCGTCGCGCCGTCTACTGAGATCGCGCCTTTGCCCGTTGCAACATCTCCAGCAGCCGCGACTCGTCACGCGCGTCGACGGTTGCGGCGATGCTCCGCTCACCCGCAGCCAGTTCGACGCGGATGGTGCGGCTCGGCACCGAGGGAGTTGCCATCGAATAGGCCGCCGCAGAAGTCCGCATCGCACTGTTGATGGACGCCATGAGTTGCACACCCAGGTCCGCGCCGGGCAGCGCGCGCGCAAGTCCAGCGAGCGGCTGCACGAGCCCACCGGCGGCAAACCCCTGCACCTGCCCGGCCAGCAACTGGGCGGGCACTTTCAGGCTATTGAGCGCCTCGAAGAACCCCACACCCAATCGCGACACCGCATCCCGGTTGACCACGTACTCGCCCGGCGTGAGCATGGCCGGCACCGTGTCGCTCTTGGAGCGACCACCCTTCGCATAGAACTCTCCCTGGTGCGCCTCCATGTAGGCCATCAGGTCGCGCTCCAAGTCCTTGCCGTAGGTCAGCGGCTGCGCCATGGCCGTGCGCCAGCGGCCCTTTATTTCCTCGATCTGCTGGCTCTCCCGGCTGGTGAGCTTCGGCCGGCTTTGCAAGGCTTCGAGTGCTCTGCGATCCTGCTGGGCCAGGGCATCCCAATATTCGGCCGTCTTGCTCTTGGCGTCGATGCTCAGTCCCGCGCCATAGTTGTACTGAAGCCAGTTCATGTACTCGCGCATGCCCGACAGGCCCAGCACGATCATCTGCTGTACTTCCGTCACCGCCCGGTTGGTTTTGGCTGAGAACCCAGGGGCTGAGAAGCCAGGCGCCAGCGTGCGCACCGTGCCACCGGCCGCGAAGTGCGCAACACCCAGGAGCTTGCCCAGCAACTGCGCCCCGTACTTGCGCACCGCCGCGCGGCGCAACACGAAGGCGCCGGTCTCCAGCGTGCGCGGCACCGTGTCGGCGTCGCCCGACCCGGGCACCTGCCCGTCACGCATGCGTGGAAAGGCGCTGGGCACCGACCCACCCTGCGCCAATTGAAGCACTCCATCGTTGGCGCCAACCTGGCCGCCCACTGCATGCGCCTCCACCCGCTGCACCGTGATCGTGTGCGTGCTGGAGGTGTTGAGCCCATTCAGGCTCGTGACCTGCGCGCGCACCGCCTCGGCGTTGGAGTCCACCCGGTGGGCGCTCTCGGTCTTGATGTGGTCCAGCGCCCGCACCTGGCTGTCCACGTTCGCAATGGCGGCCTGAGCCTTCTCGGTCGCCACACGCAGCTCGATCTCGCCTTTGTCCTTGGCGTAGGCCTGCAAGTCACTGAGCGCCGCACGGGCCTTCGTGGTGTCGGCACCCAGCGTGACGACCTTGCCGTCCTTGAGCTGCTGCTCGTAGTCTTGCAGCGCCTTCTGGGCCTGCTGCAAGTCCGCTTGGATCACCAGAAGCCGCTGCTTCTCGGCGAGGGCCTTGTCCAGCTCTTCCAGGGCCTGCGCGAACCGCCACGTGTCCGCGTCGATGGTGAGCGTGAGGCCCTGCTTGAGCTTGGCCGTCACGTCGTCGAGCTGCGCCTGCGTGTGCGCCAGCACCTGCTCGATCTGCCCGCGCGCCGCGACGGCGTTGGCCGCCGCATCCTTGTGCGCCCGCCCCTCCGCATCCAGCGCCTGATTCAAGAGGCCTTGGGCCTCCTTCATGCGCTGGATCGCCTCGATGCTGCCGTCCTTGCCGTGACTGGCCTCGGCATCGGCCACCTTCATCTTCTGCGTCAGATCGGCCTGAAGCTGAGCCGCCTGTTTCAGATAGTTCTGCGCCTGCTCGGTCTCGCCACGCCGTGCCGCGTCGCGCGCCTGGGCCTCCAACTCCACGACCCGGGTCTGCTCGCCTTCGGCCTGCTTGCGGGCCTCCTGGCCGCGCTTGGCTTCTTGCGTCTGCTGGTTCGCCACCTCGGCAGCGAGGTCCATCGCCTGCTTGGCGAACTGGCGGGCCTGATCGAACTCGCCGCGGTTCAAGGCCTCGCGAGCCTTGGCCTGCAACTCTGACACCTGTCGCTTGCGGTCCTCGGTCGCCTCGAAGTCGCTCATGCCCTGGCGCTGGATCTCGCGGACGCGGTCGGCGGTGGAGAGCGCCAAGCTGCGCTTTTCTTCCTCGATGCGCTTGATCTCCTTGAGGTGCCGGTTGGCTTCCCCGTTGAGCGCATCGATGTGCTGGCGGTACTCCTGCAGCGCCTGATCGAGAGTCGTGCGCTTGGTCGCGAGGATCTCGCTTTCCACGCGCTTGACGTTCGCCGCGCGCTCGGCATCGCTTTGGCCTTGCCGGCGGGCCGCCTCGATGCGCGCCGCGCCTTCCTGGTCGATCAGGCGCAGCGTGTCGCTCGTGGCGCGCTGGCGCAGCACCGCTTGTTGCGCCATGGCGTCCACCAGCAACTGCGTCGACTTGGACAGCACCGATTCCTGCGACTGGCGCGAGGTCTCGAGCGCGGCCAGTTCCTGCTCGTAGCGGCGCCTCACGGCCGCGCTTTGCTGCTGCGCGGCTTGCTCGACCTGGGCGGTGAGGCCCTTGTAGGCCTCGGCCATCTTGGCGGTGGCGTCGTCCACCGTGCCGCGGGCCTTGCTGACTTGCTGCTCGACCTCGCCCAAGCGGATCTTGAGCTTCTCCAGACCCGCATGCACGGCTTCCACGCCACGGCCAGCCGCTTCCTGGGTGCCCAGGCGAACGGCTTCCAGGCGCCTGGCGGTCTCCTCGGCCGCGGCGGCGGCGCTGTTCATCGCGGTCTTGGTCGCCTCGCCACTGCGCCCGGCCTCGTCGGCCATCTCGCTCGTGATGCGCAGGATTTCGTTGAGCCGCTGCGCATGGCGCTCCGCCGCCTTCGCCACCGTGTCCGAGGTGAAGATCGCGGCGAACGCCTCCCATTGAAACCGCAACTGCTCAACGCCGACGAGCAGGGCCTGGACCATGAAGATGCCCGCCTTGCGCACCAGGGCGAAGTGCTCGGACAGCCACGTCCCGATCTCCCAACCGACAAAGAACGCCGCCAGCAGCGCAAAGGCCGCGCGCAGCGCGCCGACGCTGGCGACGACGCCCTGGATGCTCAGGTTCGCTGTGGCCCAGGCCGCGCTGGTGGAAGCAGCCGCCGCCATCGCCGCCGCCTGCACGGTCTGCCAACCGGTCACCAGTGCCGGCAGCAGCCGGTACGCCAGCACGGCCAGCCCCACCTCGGCGAGCACCTTGAACGCGGCGACGACCGCGTCCATGTGCTGCGCCAGCCACGTCATTCCGTCGGCCAGGCGCCGCGTCGCGCCGGTGCTTTCGTCGAAGGTGCCCACCACCTTCATGAAGGCATTGCGCACCTTCTCCATCGACTGATCGAAGGTCTGCGGCAACTGCGCGAACTCAGCCGCGATGCGGTCCTTCTGGCTGAGCCACGCGCGGGTCACCACGTCGGCGGTGAGCCGGCCTTCCTCGGCCATCTTGCGCAGCCGGCCAATGGGCACGTTCAGGCCATCGGCCAGCGCTTGCGCCAGGCGCGGGCTGTTCTCGATGACGCTGTTGAATTCCTCGCCGCGCAGCACACCCGCCGACAGCGCCTGGCCCAGTTGCAGCAGCGCCGCCTCGGATTGCTGGGCACTGGCGCCGGACAGCCGCAGGCCCTGCGAGACCATCTCGGTGAGCTCCAGCGCCTCCTTCTGCTCGCCGCCCAGCATGCGCACGGCTTGCGCCAGCTTGCCGTAGAGGATGGCGGTGCTCTCCACGGGCACGCCCACGCGCTGCGCGATCTCGAACACCGCTTTTTGCGCGGCGGCGAATTCCTGCTGGCCGAGCGTGGCGAGCTTCAACCGCGCGTTGAGCTGGTTCCAGGCGTCGGCGATCTGGATCACCTCGCGCGCCTTGCCCACCGCCCACTGGATGCCCACGAAGGCCAGCAGCTGCCCCTTCGCGCGCTCGATCTGCTCGCCGAAGGCCGACATGCCGGCCTTCACTTCCGCCAAGCCCGCGGCGGCCTTCTGGCCGGCGGTCTTGGCACTCACGGCCAGGTCGTTCAGCGAACGTTCGGCGGACTGGAGGGTGCGTTTGAGGCCGTCGTCGGCCCCATCGAGCGCGACGAGGACCGAGATGCGGTTGGTTGCCAACGGTCAGAACGAAATCAAATGAGAGCCTGGAGCTGCTTTTGCAGCGCGGCGGCCAGGCGCGGCGTGCTCGCCGCCACCAGGCGCTGCACGTCCAAGCGTTTGGCGAGCGCCACCCTCGGCACGAGGACGGCGATGGGGATGTCGGCGCCGCGCTTCAGGCGCTTGATGCCCTGGGCCTTGCGGTGCCGCCGCTTGAAACCCGCCAGCGGCTTGTCGTGCTCGGCAATGTTCTCGGCCATGAGCACGACGTGCCCCTTCGCGTTCTTGACGAAGTAGGCGTTGCCGGCACTCATGAGCTGCCGGACCAGGGCCTTGAAAGCCTTGCGTCCCAGGCGCGCGCCGTACAGCGGGATCAGCAGCTTGCCGGCAATGCTGCCGCCCGATTCGTGGATGCCGACCCAGGGAACACGCGAGCCGACCACGAGCGCCGGCAGCCGGTTCGGGTCGCGGTCGATGACGCGGCCCGAGAAACTGCTCAGGAACGCCTTCTTGACCACCTTCATCTGGCCGGCCACGTGGGTCCGGACGTCCTGGCGCAACTGTTCCCCGTGCCGCTGGAGGGCACGGGCCGCGGCCTGGCGCACCTTGGCGCGGTACTCACCACCCCACCGGCGCAACTGCGCCGTCGCCGCGGCGCTGTCGATGCGAACTGAAATCTTCATCGTTTGGAAGTGCCGATCGAGGCATCGGCCAGCTGCTGCATCAAGCGCTCGACCTGCTGCGCCTCGCCGCGCGTGCCGGTGGCAATCAATGCCAGAAGCCGCGCGTCGCGCTCGGCTTCGTGGCGCATCACCGCCGCGAGGAATCCGCGCAGTTGCGCGAGCGTGTAGCCGAGGATGTCGGGCAGCGCGTGGCCGTGGGCGATCAGGCGCTGGACGGCGTCGAACCAGCCGGCGCCGCCTTCTGCAGCGAGCCGCCGACCTGCTCGCTGAGGTTGCCGAACAGGCCGTTCAGCCGCGGCAGTACCGTGCGGGTAAAAAAATCGGCGTTGATCTCGATGACCTTGGCCGCGAGCACCAGCGCCTCGTCGGCATCGAGCGCGTCGATCCATCCCGGGGGTTTCTTCGTCGCGATGGCGATGGCCGCGAGCAGCGATTCACCGTGCGCGGCGAAGAGGTTGAACCAGTCGATGGTGTCGCCGCGCAGGTGCTGCAACACCGGGCCGATCTCGCGCAGGAAGGCCGGGATCTGTCCGACCTTGAGCGGCGTGAGGATGAGCGTCTCGCCCCCAGCGCGCACCTGCGCGCTGGGAGGGACGAGTTGTTCCAACCCGTCGACCATGATTACGTCCTTGACACTCAGAGCTGCACGATGCGGCCGAACTGCCCCAGCACCGCGTCGAACGGCTTGCTCGAATCGGCGAGCAAGGAGCCATCGAGCTCGAACTTGTTGTAGTCATCGCTGATCAGCGACAACTCCTTCAAGGGGTCGAACGCCACCCGGTACAACTCGACCAGCACCTTGGCATTGGCGTGCGCCGTGTTGATGCCTTCGAGCCGCAGGTAGCGCTCGGGCAGCGGCTGGGTGAAGATGCCCACCGAGTCCACGGCGCCGAAGTTGTAGGCCGCGTGGATTGGTGCCGTGAAGCCGGTCAAGTCCAGGAACTGGATGGAACCGAAGTCGGCGTCCGCCGTGTAGTGCGTGCCGTTGGTGAGGGTCTTGGGCGCGGCCGTAGAGTCGCGCAGCGTGAGCGCGCTCACCTTCGGGTGGGCGAGGACGTAGCGGTCGCCGATCTTCGGTGCGGCCCCTGCGCCGGCACCCAGCGGCTCATCGGTGACGCTGCCGGCGATGTCGCTGACCACTGCGCCGTACAGCGCGAGGGCAAGGTTGGCGGTCGTGAACTCCTCGATGGTGAGGTTCACGGTCGCGCTCTTTTGCTTGACCATGCGGTGGTCCAGCGTGCGCTGGCCGGACTGGCTCTCGTAGTGCTCGAGAACGTCGGTCTTGAGCGCCACCTTCAGCGCCGCGACGTTGCCCGGGGAGCGGATCTCGATCGGACGGCCCAGGGTGTCGCGCGAGCCGAGGTACACGCGACCTTGAAAACTTGAGTAACTCATCGGTCAGTTCAGGAAGCTTTGGGGACGGTGTGAGCCGCGGGAGCAACGGGCACAGCGGCAGGCGCTGTGGCAACCAGCGAAGGCGCGGGTGGGGCGACGGACACGGTTGCAGCAGGCGTCGCCGCGTGAGCGATCGCGTGCGCGCGCAGCCAGTCGGCGACCGGCGGCACCACGTCGATCTCGGCGCCGGCCGGATGTGCGTGGCCGGCGTGGGTGTGGGTCTTGAGCAGGCGCACGCGAACGCGCGCGCCCTGCCCTGGCAGGGAGGAAGTCATCGAAAGGGGGGAGTGAGAAGCGAAGGAAGCCGGCGAGCGCCGGCAGGCACAGGAAGCCGGCTGACGCCGGCAGGGGGAGACCGGCTAACCGGTCCGGGTGATGTCGTGCTGCAGCGTCCGGTACGTGATCTGGTACCGGCCGTGCAGTGCGACCGCGAGCGCGTCCGCGTCCTCGATGTCGAAGTCGACATCCAGTTCGTGGATGCGCAGCGCCAGGCCGCCCAGGTTCGGGTCGCTCATGAGCGCGCGGTGCGCGGCGGCCATCAGCTGGTCGGCGAGGGTTTCTGGGGCTTGGGCAGTGGTCTCGCGGGCGAGCGCGACCAGCCGCAAGGTCAGCTCGCGCGTGACGCGCCCGTTCGCGCGCTCGGTGATGACGTCGCTCTCGGCGAAGACCACCAACGCAGGCGACTGCTCGCGCGTGAGCGCCACCGCGGGCGAGCGGTGCACGCTCGCACCCAGGCCTTCAGCGACCGGGCGCAGCGCATCCAGCGCCGCGAGCACCAGCCGCTCGCGAATCGAGTTGTCGGCCATGCGGGCATCACCATCGCGTCAACCTGGCGCGGCGCTCCGACCCGTCGCTCACGGCACGCACGTCGCGGATCTTGAAGGCCACGCCATCGACCTCGACACGCTCACCGGCCTTCAGGCCCTCGAAGCGCGACGCCGGATACGACATCAGGTACTCGGTGCTCAGCGTCAGGCCGTCCATCAGCGTCTCGTCGGGCGCGGCGAGGCCCACCGGGTGAACATGCGGCGGCCCGCCGCCCGGCGGACGCCAGGTGCAGGTCGGGAGCAGGCGCGCGTTGTCTGCCGCTTCGTAGAGGCGCTCGACGAGATCCCATTCGCCGGTCACAGCTTGAGTTTCATCAGCACGCCGGGGCGGTGGCACATCGGCAGCGGGTTCGACTGCGTGTGCACGTCGGTGCCGCGCTCGAACTTGCGCGGCTCCTGCTTGGCATACAGCTCCTGGCCCAGCGTGTTCACCGTCTCGTTGAAATCGGCCGGCGCGAAGTAGGTGCTGAACGTGTCCACGGTGCCCATCGGAAATGCGTGGGCTTCTCCTGCCGCGATGAACCGGCGCACGTTACCCTCGGGGTCCGAGGCCTGGCCGCGGTACTCCTCGAAGAAGATGTTCGAGAAGCTGAAGCCGCTGCGCATGTCGTTGATCAACACGGCGCCCTGTTGCCAGTTCTCGTAGGCCTTCTCGACCTTGGCGTGCGTGGTGAACGCGGTGAACCACTCCGGCGAACACAGGACGCGGATGCTGGTCATGAACTCGCCCAGCAGGCTGTCCTCGATCGCACGGGACAGCTCGTAGCACTTGGCCTTGATGTTGGTGCTGGGCGTGCCCAGATCGAAGGAGAGTTCCTTGGGCGCGATGTCGAACTCGTCGAAGAGGTTGGCGATCACGCTGCCGTCCGCGTCGAGGATCTCGCCCTTGAGCGCGCCCATGCGCAGGTGCTCCAGCGTGATCGCATGCTTGCTGCGCATCGTGTCCAGGTGCTCGGCCATCACCATGGCCACCGACATCAGCTCGGTCTCGGAGCCGAAGGCACGCAGGCCTTGCACTTCCTCGGGCAGCACGACGTCGTCGTGCGGGATGTGCGGGATCACGAACGAGCGGATCTTGCGTTGGCCGCGATTGCCCACCGTGCCGGGTGAGCCGGGCGGCCGCGTGGGCAGCAGGTTCAGCTTGCCGGCCTTCTCCTCGACGAGGATCTGGCGCGTGCGCACCGACTTGGCCGGGAACAGGCCCAACTGCTGGAGCTTGCCGTAGCGGTTGGGCAGCAGGTTGATCGCGGCCGTCAGCGAGACCATCGCGAAGCCGGGGTGCTGGAACGGGTTCTGCATTGAAGGGGAATGAAAAAACCCACCCGGCGCGAGGCACCGAAGGCGGGGTCATTGGATGAAGAGGGAGGTCGCGATAAAGCTCAGGCGACGTCGCGGATCAGGATCCCGCGGGCATCGAGCTGGGCGACCGCGGTGGCCAGCGCGGCGGCAGAGATGCCGACGGGCCACACCAGCGCGCTGCGCGCGACGATGGCCTCCCGCGTGATGTAGACCGCGTCATCGCGGTCCATGAGCGTGGCGTCCGCGTCGAAGGCCAGCACCCCGACGGCGACCTCCGTGCCATCAGCAGCGATGGGGTCCAACGGATAGAGCTTGCGGTCCTCGGCCTTGCGCCCGAGCACGGTGCCCAATGCCAGGTTGTGGCCAGCGGCGAGGGTGCCCGCTTCGCGCGAGTAGAGGTTCGGCCCCTCGTACTTGAGCAGCTCGCCCAGGGTGCGAGGAGAAACCAGCGCCGGCATCAGGCGGCCCTCGCGATCAGTTGCTTGACGGCCTGCACGACGATGGAGGACGACGCCGCGGTCGCGCTCCGGCTGTCGATGCCGGCGTCGGCCGTGATCGTCGATTGCACTGCCGTGGCGTCGCTGGCTGCGGCGCGTGCTTCGATCAAGGCGCTGCGGGCCTGGGCTTCCGTCTTGCCCGCGGCGATGAACTCGGCAGCGCGTTGCGGGCAGCCGGCGAGCAGGCACATCTCGGCAATCGCCTGTGCATTGGCCTGCAAGGCGCGCGCCGCATCCTGGCGCGCCTCGGCCTGGATGGCGGCGATCTGGTCAGCGTCGAGCGTGGCGGAAGCCGGCGCGGTGGTGGTCTGGGTAGCCTGGGTCATGGGTGCAAACGGGAGGTGGACCGCCGTGCGCGAAGCGATGGCGGCAGTGGAGGAAGAGGTGATGAAGGCGTGCAGTTCGGCGAGCGTCGCGTCCAGCGTCTGCACGCCATCGGCAAGCCCCGCGTCGACAGCCTGCCCGCCGAAGAACAAGGCGGCCTCGGTGTCGCGCACGACCTGTGCGTCGATGCCGCGCATGGCGGCGACGTGGCCAGTGAACACCCCATGGAGGCGGTCCACCTCGGCTTGCAGGCTGGCGTGCGCCTGCGGCGACAGCGCAGCGTGCGGTGAGAAATCGTCCTTGCGGGCGCCGGCCGTGACCGAGGTGTAGCGCAGCCCCTCGGCGGCGTCCTTGGCGGACTGGTCCACGTGCAGCGCGATCACGCCGATGGAGCCCGCGCCGCCGGTCTCGGTCAGGTAGAACCGCTGCGCGCTCGCGCCCAGCGCATAGGCCGCCGAGAACGCGTTGTCGTTGGCGATGGCCCACACAGGCTTGATCGCGCTGGCCGCGCGAATCTGGCGCCCCAGCTCAAAGACGCCGGACGCTTCGCCGCCCCCCGAGTCGATGTCGAGCAGAACAGCCCCGACGTTCGGATCGGCCAGTGCGGCATCCAGTTGCTGCGCGAGTGCCGCGTAGCTCGTGAGCCCCGACAGCGCGTCCAGGCCGAGCGTGCGCTTGACCAGCGTGCCGTAGACGGGGATCACGGCAACGCCGGTGCCGGAGCCGGCGTTCGTGCCCACGCCCGTGCCCACCACGGCAGGCTGCAAGCTCGGCGCGGGCATCGCGAGCTGGGCGGCGGGCGGTGCCGCGTGAAGCCCGAACTTGGGCGCCAGCACCGAGACGATGATGTCCAGCTTGGCCGGCGCAATGAGCAGCGGCGTGCCGAACAGCCGGCACGCCAGGTGAGACAGCATGGGTCACGCCTCTTGAGGTTGGGGAGCCTGGGGCCGTGTGGACACAGCGGCTTGCATGGCCTTCGGCCCGAGGTCTTGCCTCGGGTCCGAGTCGAACTTCAGGCCCAGCGCATCGGCACGTTCGTTGTCGGCCGCGATCTCGCGGTCGATGGCCTCGGCGTCGTAGCCGAAGGTCGCGATGGCCTCCGAGCGGCTCATGAGGCCCGCGCGGATCGCCACCAGCAGCGCGTCGAACTCCTTCTTCGGATCGACCCAGCTCCATGCCGGCGCGATCCACTTGGCCATCTGGTACTCGCGCCAGCGGCGCCGGTAGCCCGGCAGCGCCAGCGCGCCTTCGAGCACCGCCTGATCCATCCACGCCCGGAAAATCGGGCGACACAGCTGATGGACGATCACCGCGTGCTGGATCACCTCGCAGCGGCGGCGGAACTCGAGCAGGCCCGCACGGATCGACGAGTAGTTGACCTGCGTCAGGTCGCCGGTGAGCATCTCGTAGGTGATGCCCATCGCCGCGGCCACCGCCCGGAACTGCTGCCGCATGAACTCGGCGTAGTTCGCGCCGACATCGGCGGGCTGGCTGAAGCGGATGTCCTCGCCGGGCTCCAGGAGCTGCAGCGTGCCGGGCTCGAGGCCCGCGAGCGCCACACCGTTCTCGTCGGGCAGCCCCTCGCCGAGCAGGTTGTCCTCGGGCGACTGGCGGGTGATGAAGCCCGCGAACATCGCCGAGGTCTTCTTGCGCACCAACTCGGCGTCGTCGTACTGGTCCAACTCGTCGAGCTTCACGAGCGCTCGCGCGAGCCAGGGCTCGCCGCGGATCTGCCCGGGGCGCAGCGGGCGGAACAGGTGGACCACTTCCGCGGCCGGCACGCGCATCGTCTGCATGCCGCCCGAGCCGGACATCGGGGCCAGCATCCCGTCGTTGGGGTGGCTGCGGTACAGGTGATAGGCGACCCGGCGCCCCAGCCGGTCGAACTCGATGCCGGCGCGGATCACGTTGCCGTTGTCCAGCTCGCGGTTGAGCGTCATGGGCAGGTGCTCGGCCTCGAGCACCTGGAGCTGCAGGGCGACCGGCAGCCGGTCCTCGGGCCGGCGGTAGCGCAGGCGCACGAGTGCCTCGCCGCCTTCGACCATGCCTCGCGTGGCGAGTGACTGCAGGCCATCGAAGTCGGTCAGGGCGGCGGCATCGCACTCCTCGCCCCACTGGCCCCACAGCGCTTGCACCGCCGCGCGCAGCGCCTCGTCGGTGAGGACGCTTTGCAGCTTGATGCCGGTGCCGATGGCGTTGGAGACAAAGGCCTCGACGCCTGCGGCAGCCCAGCAGTTGCGACGCACCAGGTCGCGGCTCTTGGCGCGCAAGGCCTCCTGCGTGAACGCAAGCGCCGCCACCGCACCCGGGTTGGAGACGCCCCAGGCGAGCGTGCGCCGGCCGGTGCCGGTGCCGTCATAGGTCGGCGTGCGACCGAAGAGCCTGCGGCCCAGGCCCGAAAACCAAGCCACCCCGGATCAGCGCACGATGTGAACGGTCGCGCGGCGAGAGACCGGCGCGCGGCGGCGACGCTGCGGTCCACCTTCACAGCCGTCGACCACAACGTCGGGCCGCTCGCAACGCCCTTGCGCGTGCATGCGGCGCTGGTACTGCGCAGTGCAGTCGGTGCAGAACGCACTCGCCGGCAGGTCCGTCGCGCGGGCGGCTTCGCGCCATGCGTCGAACTGGGCCTCGGCATCGAAGCACCGGGGCCGCAATGACGCCTTGGCCATCAAAACATGGGCCATCAAAAGCCCTTGGAGGTGGTGATGCGGATCTGGCGCGGCGCCCCCGCCCACAGGCCCGTGTCCTGGGCTTGCTGCAGCAGGCCGCGCTTGACCTCGCGGATGGCGGCTTGCAGTTCCTCGACGGAGCGGTACTCGACGGTCTTGTCCATGAAGGTGATCCGTCGCTCTCCTTTGGCGAGTGCTTGTTCCAGGCGTTGGAGGTCGGATTCGCTATAGGCCATGCGGGGAAATCACGTGAGGGCCATCAGCGGTAGACCACGAGGTTCAGCTCGCGGGCTTCGGTGGTGAAGCCATCCGCATCGGTGCAGACGAGCTCCAGGTGGCGCCGGCTCTTCAGCGCCCCATCGACCAAGCGCAGCGGCTGGCCGGACGCGTCCTTGGCCTGCGCGGTCCAGACGAAGTGCTCGTCGGGCAGGGCCACGGCAAAGTGCACGAGGTAGCACCCGCGCGACAGGCGCTGCACACCCGCCACGTGGTGGGCGGCGTGCAGCACCAGACGGCGTTGGTCATGGCCCCGCTCATGGCCATGGACCGCACCGAAGCGCACCCAGGCCTTGGCAAGGCCCGGGTGCTGTGCCGTGACGCGCGCCTTGAGCTCATGGGCGACGGCGACCGTCAAGGCCGCCAATCGATCAGCAAGACTCACGGCGCCGGGCTCAGAGGGCCACCGCGTGGGACGGGTGATCCACAGGCGCCGAATCGGCTGGCGTGTCGCCGGTCGTGGCGGTCAACGCCTGCTCGAACACCGCGACCAGGTCGGCATCGATGTTGCCGACGTCCTCGACGCGCACGCGCTCTTCCAGCGCGGTGAGCAGCGCCTCCAGGCCGGTCTTGTCCGCGGCGAGCGCGTCGGCCAGTTCCTTGAGCGTGTCGAACGCGGCATCGGCGCCGCCCAGCAGCTCGGCCTTGAGGGCACCGAGCAGCGAGACGATCTTGGACGCCGACAGCGTGGTGGCGGTGGCGCCGGTGTTGCTGTCGTCGATCACGGTGCCGGTCGTGCCGCCACCGATTGCGGTGATCTGGCTGCGCAGGTCATTGATGGCGCCGACCAGGCTGCCCTTCTCGGTGGTCGACAGGGCATCCAGCGCGCCGATCTGGCCGTGGAGGGTCTTGAATTCCGCCGCCAGGCGGGTCAGCAGCGATTCGATGCGTGCTTGCAAAGTCATGGGGGTTCTCCGTTGATTGAATGATTGGAGGGATGGAAAAGCCTTCAGCGCGCCATCCATCGACTGCGAATCGACGTGCGGCGGCGCCTCGGCCCGGAAACGCCGAGGCCACCGCTGCGGGTGGCCTCGACGACTTGTTGCGTTGAAAGTGTCATGGGTGGGTCCGAGGGCGGCGCCGCACCCAGCGGCTTCTCGAGTTCAAGCCAATGCCGCTCCTCGAAGCGGTCCAGGCCGCAAGCGGCCGCCGCCGCTCGCGCATAGACGGCGCAGTCAAGCGCCTCATTGCGCTCGCGCGTCTTCTGCCACTCGCGCACAGGAAACCCGTTGCGATCCCGCCGTGTGAGCAGCTGTTCGGCACACAGCTGCTGCAGGTACTCGCCGTCGACCTGCGGGAGGTGAACATAGCCCTGCGGGTAGAGCACCTCACCCGTCGCCGCGTCGATGGTCGCGGCCTGGCGCAGGTTGCTGTACAGCTCCAGCTTCGCGATGCCGACCGTGATCGTCCAGACCTTGACGCCTCGGCGCAGCTTGCGGCCGTTGACCGTCACGTCCACCGCGGTGGGCGAACCGATCAGCGCGGCGCCCTTGGGCACGCCGCGGACAGCCATCACGCGGCTGTCGCGGCAGGCGCGCACGAAGGCATACACCTCCTGGGTCGCGAAGCCCGAGTCCACGGCCAGCCTTTGAAGCGGCAACTGGGCGCCGCTCGCGTGGGTCCAGGTTTCATTGAGCATCGCGCCGAGCTGCTGCCACACCGCGCCACGGGCGGTGTCGCCCATCAGCACGCGGTGCTCGATGAGCCACGACGTCTTGCCGCGGCCATAGGCCCAGATCGACACCTCGATGCGGTCCTTCTGCACGTCGGCACCGGCCACCAGCAGCAAGCCGCCCCAAGGGACGCTGCCGATGCGGTAGCTCTCACGGCGTTCGAGCGGGCGCTGCCAGTCGGGCGACTCGCCCTCTTCGACCCAGGTTTCGCCGAGCTCGGTGTTCTTGAAGGTCTTGATCGCCGCGGTGGATTTACTTTCCTTGGCGGTCGCGCTCTCCCAGGCCGCAGCAATGTCGCGCCAGGAGCGCCAGCCCACCGGGCTGTACAGGCTCGACAGATGAAAACCTGCGGTCTTGGCCGGTCCCTGCGCTGTCGCCCGCCACTGGCCCTGCTCCAGCATCGCGGTCTTGTGGTGCTCCTCGATCGCGTCGTCGCAATCCTCGCAGACGTAGGCGGCCGACTCGGGCCGGCTGCGCTCCCAGCGCAGTTGCTCGAAGCGCAGCCACTGCATGTGGCCGCAATGCGGGCAGGGCAGGAAGAACCGGCGCTGGTCGCTCGCGAGGTACTCGCGCTCGATGGCGGAGGCGCCCGCGATGGTGGGCGTGCTGACGATGAAGATCTTGCGGCGCGCGAAGGTGCGCGTGCGGGCTTCCGCCAGCGAGATCGCGTCGCCCTCACCTTCGACGTCTAAGGGGTAGCCGTCCACTTCGTCCAGGAACAGGTAGCGCACGGGCATGCTGCGCAGGCCCACCGCGCTGTTGGCGCCGGTCATCACCAGCACGCCGCCGCGGAACTCCTTGCTCAGCACCGTGTTGCCGGAGTCGCGGCTGCGCGCGGGCGCGATCAGCTCGCGCAGCACCGGCGACTCGTCGATCAGCGGGTCGATGCGCTGCTTGGAGTTGCGCTTGGCCATCTCCACGGTGGGCCAGACCGCCATCACGGGGCCCGGCGCGTGGTGGGCGATGTAGCCCAGCCAGTTGGAGCCGGTTTCCGTGGCGCCGACCTGCGCGCCTTTCATGAAGACCACGCGCTCGATCGCCGACATCGGCGACAGGCAGTCCATGATCTCGCGCAGGTAGGGCGTGCGGCTTGTACGCCAGCGGCCGGGCTCCGCCGAGGCCTTGCTGGACAGCACGCGGTGCTCGTCGGACCACTGCGAGACGCTCAGCAGGGGATCGGGCGCGAGGCCATGCGCCCAGGCGCGCATCAGCTCGTGCGCGCCGTCGTAGGTGAACTCCATCAGTCGACGCGGGGCTGGATCTCGGCCAGTTCCTGCAGGTGCTCGCGCACTGCCGCTTCGAGCACGACGTGCATCAGGTGCGGATCGACGGCCAGCCGCGCGGCCAGCTGCGAGGACACGCGCGCCGGCCAGTTCAGCCACGCATCGCGTTCGGCACGCGCCAGCTTGAACACGTGGGCGATGGCCTGCGACCGCTCCACGAGCTCGCCCTTCAGCCGTGCCAGGCGGACCTTGTTGGTCTGGGCCTTGACCACTTCGTTGACGGTCCTGGCTTGCAGCAAAGAGGTGCCGCCTGTGGGCGGTCCTTGCGCGCTCGAACCGTCCTCGGCCTCACGCACCCTGGCGGCTGCGGCGCGCGTTCCTGCCTTCGGCGCTTCGCTGTTCCTCGCCCACTCGGCATCCGCGCGCAGCGGGTCGATGGTGCCGTCGGCTTCAGGGGTGACGCGGCCCGTGCGGATCGCCTTGTGCACGGCGGTGTCGCTGACACCGCGGTGGCGCGCGTAGGCGCGGATCGAAAGGCCCATCAAACAACCAGCATTCAGAACCCGCAGGAACACGTCCGCGAGAGGCGCGGCAGCCCGCGCCTTGGGATATCAGGATCAGCCGCTCAGGGCAGGCGGTAGCGCAGCACACCATCGACTTGCATGGTGGGAATGCGCACGAGGTTGCACCCCAGACAAATCCGCGCGAGTTCGCGCCTGACCGATGTCTCGATCCAGCCGGTGGCCTTGCACAGTTCATCCAACGAGGCACCGCCTTCACGGCGCAGCAGGCAAGCCATTGCCCGGCGTTTGACATGGCGCTTGACCTGCGGCGTCGGCTGATACATCGGTGCGAGGACCGCTCCCATCTCGAAGGCGGCGCGCAGCGCGGCCTCCACGGACCAGACCGCCAGATCATGAAAGTCCAGGCTGTCGCGATTGCGACGCTCCAGCGTCTGGATGCCCAGCTCATCGCAGGCGATCTGCGCGAAGAGTTCCTTGAGGGCTTGCTCGGTCATTTGGGTGGTTCCCCGTCGTTGTTGCGATGACCGCATGAACGCTCTGTTCGCCGAACACATCAACGAATGAATCAACTCGAATCACATGAGCCAAGGCTCGGCGTTGAGCAGTCGCCACGCTCCCGCGGCGCACTGCGGCACTTGGCCGTTGCCCAGGCAGCGCAGTCGGTCCACCCGATGGGCCAACCCATCAACCACTCGACCCACTGCGGGTTCAAGCTCCCACCAATCTGCTCGCTCAAGGGCCGCGAGTTCTTCGCGTGGGTGGCCTTGGACGCCTTGCCGCTGCGCCAATCGCGCGCCGTAGGGGTCGCGAAGCGCCGGCTGTTCATCACCGCAGTCGCCAAGCCATCGCCGCTCTTTGCGCTTGCGCCCTTTCGGTTGTGATTGCCGCAGACTGTCGGCGTGGGCCACTGGGTGCGCGCCGACACCGCTTCGATCAAGGTGCCACCCTCGCGGCTCTTTCGTGGAGTCACTCGGCCGCCATGGGTGCCCGGCAATGCCGTGGGCGTGGGCCACGAGCCACAGGCGATCGCGCTGATGCGGTGCGCCGACATTGGCAGCTCCCAGCACTGTCCACCGGCAGTCATACCCGAGCGCGGTAAGGTCGGAGAGGACTCGCACGAGTCCCCGAGTAACGAGGGCTGGGCTGTTCTCCACGAACACGTAGCGAGGTCGAACCTCGCCCACGATGCGCGCCATGTGGCACCACAGGCCGGAGCGTTCGCCATCAATGCCTGCGCCCTTGCCGGCGACCGAGATGTCCTGGCAGGGAAACCCGCCAGATACGACGTCAACAACGCCTCGCCATCGGCCTGCGTCAAAGGTGCGCACGTCATCCCATACCGGGAAAGGCGGAAGAAGGCCGTCGAGCTGGCGGGCCACCAATACGCCTGCGGCATAGGCATCGCATTCGACGGCGCAGACGACGCGCCAGCCGAGCAGTTCGCCGGCCAGGATGCCGCCTCCAGCGCCCGCAAAGAGCGCGAGTTCGCGCAGGCCATCACGAGGGTTGCGCTGAAAAGCCAAGTCATTCATTGAAGGGGATGCAGGGTGAAGTGGCGATCGCCGCCTGCCACGCTGCATCAACTGGAATCAATTCATGAGTTGATGCGCGGCGCGAACAGAGCGTTCATGCGGGTGTCGCCAACAACGACAAACAACCCGAACAAATCAACTGGAAGGACCCGCTGACATGAGCAAGACCCAGAACCCCACCGGCCTGAGCGCCACCCAACGCGAAGTCCTCGCGCACGCCATCGACAACACCGAGGGCAAGATCGAATGGTTTCCGGCAACGGTCAAAGGCGGCGCCCGCTCGAAGATCCTCGAATCGCTCAAAAGCCGAGGCCTGGCGAGCCCACGCGGCCAGACTTGGCGCGTGACCAAGGGCGCCCACGCGGCGCTGGGCCGCGTGACTGCCGAAGGGGCCGAGGTGCCGACTCCGACGCCTCGCGAGAACAGCAAGCAGGCCACCGTGATCGCGATGTTGAAGCGTCCGGAGGGCGCCACGATCAAGCAGATCATGAAGGCCATGGGCTGGCAGTCGCACACGGTGCGCGGAATGATCTCCGGGGCGCTGCGCAAGAAGCTGAAGCTCAACGTCCAGTGCGACAAGCCCGAGGACGGCGGCGACAACGTCTACCGCATCGCCTGAGAAGCCGGCCCGCCATGCGATTGATCGACTTGCTGATCGACCTGCACGACAACGGGCCGCGGCTGCGCACCGTCGGGGAAGAACTGATGCTGCAGCGGCTGGAGCGCGACATGGCGCAAGCCGCGAGCGACGCCGAGCGTTGGTCGATCCTTCAGCGCGAAGGCATCGACGAACTCGGCGACCGCGATCTTGGCACCGACGTGCTGGCACGAATCGAAAGTCTCAGACGCGCCGCGCTGAACTGAGCCGCCTGCCCCTTGAATCATCCGGCATCAACTCCACCGTTGATGCCTTGAACAAAACGAGCGTTCATGGCGTCGTCGCAAACGGCGACACCCACTTCAACACATCTAATGAGCACACCGGACATCAAGCGCTTTCCCGTCGAACTCGGCGTTCACAACACCCTCCAGGTCGTGTTCCGGCTGGACCGACAACTGCCGTTCTCCCGCAAGCCGGCGAACTTGCAGCAGGTGGAGGACGACCTGTACTCGACGCCTTGCACCGTCTACGTCGAGCGCGACGTGGTGCTCACCGCCGAGGAGTTCGACACCTTTGCGGCCGACTTCTACCAACACCAGCCCTGGCTTGAAGACCGGGGCGGCAGTTGGACCGACGGCATGCTGTGCGTGCAGGTCAGCGCGCCCGAGCGCCCCGTCCTCTTCGTCAACGGCGCAGGCTACGGCTACGCGCGCTACGTCGCCCGCCTGGGCTGACCGTGCGCTTCAGGGGCTGCGACACCGCTGCCCTTGAATCATCTTGGATCGACTTCATCCTTGATGCGTTCGCCGAACAGAGCGTTCATGGCCTTGTCGCAAACGGCGACGCCAAAACAACTCAGACATGACAAAGACCAACGCCCCCACCTACACCCGCAGACCCGTGATCCTGATGCGCGATGGCACAAGCGAGCATCTCGACCGCATCGAGCCTCCGCTGGAATTCCTTCGCTATCCCTGCATCGCCGAAGACTATGAACGCCCCGGGTTGCTGGCCACCGCGTACATCACCAAGACGGTCGAGGTCAGTGAAGCGCAGTTCGATAGGCTGCTGGAGGATGCCGACCGTTCGGCCCATGACTACCTCGACGGTGAAGGCGGTCACTTTGGGCAAGGCCCCTTGGCCGACAGCTTGCTTTGCGTCGAGCTGAAGACACCGAGCGGGCAGACCCTGCTGGTCAATCCCGAACAGGGCGGCGCCTTCTGGTACGTCGCCGAGTTGGGATAGCGCCAACAACATCAAGCCGCCAACCGGACCCGGGGCCGCCGGAATCAACCTGCATCAACTTGACCGTTGATGCGCGGCCCAAACAGAGCGTTCATGACGGCATCGCGCCACGCGGAGCGACATCAGCCACAGGAGCCACACCCACATGACCGAGACGAACGACCTGCCCCGAAGCCAGAACCAAGGCTGGGGCTTCTACGGAACGATGCAAGACCACGCCCAGGCGGCTTGGCCGCTGGCGATGCTCGCCATCCGCGACGCGACTGGCGAGTCCCTGGATGACGTTCGCGCCTTTCTCGACAGCACCCACGGCCGCCACTTTGCCGACGACGTGCACAACAGCCTCAGCCTGGGCGTCGAGTTGCCGAAGGCCATCGATGCAGCGGTCGCCCGTTGGATGCGCTGGACCGTCGGCCTGGCCGCGGCCAAGCGCCACGACATCCCGCGCGGTTTGCCCTACCTCAGCGCGATGGTGATCCACGAAGGCATGGCCGCAACCATGCCCGACTGATCGATCACGAAGCGGCCCCCTCCAGTTGGTGGGCCGCTTCGTCGAAGGACACGCCATCGGCCTCGCGCGCCGCCTGCTTGCCCGTCCAATCTTGCCAGCGGCGGATGATCACATCGCTGTACTTCGGGTCCAGCTCGATCAGGCGGGCCACGCGTGCCGTCTTCTCCGCCGCGATCAGTGTCGTGCCGGAGCCGCCGAAACCGTCCAGGACGATCTGCCCCGGCACACTTGAATTTCGGATTGCCCGCTCGACAAGTTCCACGGGTTTCATCGTGGGGTGCAGATCGTTGCGAGCGCGCCGCTTGATCTGCCATACGTCGCTCTGGTCGCGGTCGCCGCACCAGTGGCGCCTGGCCCCTTGCGGCCAGCCGTACAGGATGGGTTCGTACTGGCGCTGGTAGTCCGCAGTTCCCAGCGCGAAGCGGTCCTTGGCCCAGATGATGAAGGTCGAGAAGTGCCCGCCCGCCGCCCTGAACGCCGCCTGGAGCGTGTCCAGTTCCGAGCTGGACATCGCCACGTACATGGCGCCGCGGCAGTTCACCACCAGTTGCGTCAGTGCACTCGTCAGAAACCTGCCGAATCCGGCTCCCAGCGCATCGTTCATGATGGACTCGGCCTTCTTGCCCTTGCCGACATAGGCGACGTTGTAGGGAGGATCCAGAAACGCCATGTCCGCCCGAGTTCCACCCAGCAGTTGCGAATAGGCTTCCGCCGTCGTCGCGTCGCCGCAGACCAGCCGGTGCGGGCCGAGCAGCCACGCATCGCCCAGCCGAGATATCGGAACTGGCTGCGGCTCGGGAACCTCATCGTCATCCACCTGGCCTTCGCCGTCGGGCTCTTCGACGTCGAGCAAATCGGCCAGTTCATCAGCATCGAATCCCGTCAGCGAGAGGTCGTAGTCGTCCTCCTGCAACTGCGCAAGCTCCAGCCGCAGCAACTCCTCATCCCACTCGGCCCAGGTCGCCGACCGGTTCGCGAGCAGGCGAAACGCCCGGATCTGGGCTTCGCTGAGTTCGTCTGCAAGCACCACCGGCACTTCCGACATGCCGAGCTTGAGCGCTGCCTTCAGGCGCAGATGCCCATCCACCACCTCGCCGGTACTGCGTGCAACGATTGGAATTCGGAAGCCGAATTCCGCGATCACCGCTGCCATCTGGGCGACCGCGTGGTCGTTCTTGCGCGGGTTCTTGGCGTAGGGGTTGAGCCTGGCAATGGGCCAGTGTTCCAGTTTCAAAGGATTCGCGTGACCTGACAAAGTGGGGAGGCGCAAAGAGATGCGGCCCGCCCCGGCAAATCGGGAACGGGCCGCGAGTGCCGCGTGTTGCGACACGGGAGAGATCGCCTATGGCGAGTTCACAATGTGGCTACCGACGAGACCCGTGCGCCGGAGCTGCATTGCCAGCATCGCATCGCGGAGTTGTCCAGACTCCTCGGCATCAGTTCCTGATTCCACAGGTCCGATGGGCCAACGATCTCTACCTAACGGCGACGCTGCCTGCGTCGCCCGAGTGTCAGTGACACGTTGTCTCGGTGTGGCACTCACCACGATGCCAACCGTATACATCGGAGGTGTCGGGCTCGCACGTGGTGACCTTGGTGCACTCTTGCTGCCGGTAAGTCGGAGCCTGCGAGGCGTTGGCTGATGAGTCTTCACTCGACCGTCCATCGCTGCTGCCGCTGAGTGCCCCCATGATGCCCATCATGACGATCGCCCCCATCAGCTGCCGCGACTGCGGATTGAGCCCGGAGTTGGAACAGTCGGTCATTCCAGACGTCGTGTCGTTGTAGCAGACGGCGGCCACTGTCAACGCATCGTTGTCCTTCTTGAGCGCCGCTGAAAAAGGAATCTCGGCCATCCCGCCGCCGCGAGTGAATTTGAATGTTCCGCGCAAGAGATAGGCGCCGCGATCGAACCGTTGCTCGGTCGCACGCGCACTTTGGTCCACATATCTGTCCATGAACCAGGAACGCGCCCACGCATTGAATACGGAATTGATCAACGTGTTCGCCGTGGACAAGTCAACGGGTGGAGAAGCTGGCGAGCCCAAGGCGACGAGACGTCGAATCGCAGCGGCGTCAGCTGCAGAGATCCTCCCCTGCGTGACGACAGCGTTGGCTGCCTTTTCATCTCCTGCGCAATAGCTCGCAAGAAACTTCTCGTGATGACGAGTGTAGTCACGGCCCGGAAAATTCCCTTGCTGGGCCAGCTCGCTCATTCGTTTCTCGTACTGCGGCGTCCCGTATTTCAGATCACCACATGACAAGGCAGCCCATGCAGGCGTGCCAACGCACAAGAGCGATACCAGTACTGCAGTCAAGCTTTTCATAAGCCCCTCCCGTCTGACCTTGATGGCTCACGTTTAGCGACCCAAGCATCGTCGGGCCTGCCCTCATCAGCGAATCCAGTCTACTCACCAAGCGTGTCGTTTGCAAAGCGATGAATTTTGAAATCGCCTCGAGGCCATCATTGCAAAACCTTCGGACGTGGATTTCGCATGTTCGTGCGGTCACGATGAGGGCTACACGAGGAAGCGGATCTGCAAGCGGTGCAACCCAGTGCAAACCTTGGTTTGCAGTCTGACGCTGAACGGGTGGCGGGGCTTCGCCCCCCGCATGGGTCGCTTGCCGGGAAGGACCCGTCACATCTGTCACCGCAGTCGGTGATGGCCCGAGAGATCGGGGGGGGCGTCCCGACCCTCTGTCCCGGTGGTCACTGCGATGCGTCGCACCTTCAGCAACCATAGCCGCAACTGTAGGCCAAAACGCCCCAAGGTGTTGCACGCCCAAAAACCTCAAACGACCGCAGACGACCGCACACGGCAACGAACGACCGCACAAAACCGCACAAAGCCGCAGGAGGAAGGAAGCCTTTCAGTCGACCGGCTCTCGATGTTCGTTGAGCTTGTTGGCGACCACCTGCAAGGCCACTTGCCAGCGCCTCCAGGCCGTCACGCGGTCGCAACCAAAGCGGCGTCCGATGCGGTTCCACTCGTGCCGCTTGGCGCGCATCCAGATGAGGTGCCGCTGCTCGACTTCGAGCCACTGCACCCATCGCATGGTGGCCAGCATGCGGTCGATGGCCTTGGGGCTGGGCGGCATGCGGATGGGCTTGTCGTCGTCCACCGCATAGGCCTCCCACTCCTCGCGCAGTGTGGCCGGCCAGATGCTCGTGTAGCCCTGCACCCGAACAGGCGGCAGCTTGCGAGCGGTGTCCATGGCATCCGCGAAGCGCATTGCGACCGCTTCGATGGTCCAGGTTTCAGCCACGCTCGCCTCCGGGTCCGAACAGGCGTTCGCCGAGCCTTCTCACGAGCTCTCGCTCGACGAAGTCCAGGCGTTCGTCGTCCTCGCTGACGACGAGGATGCGGTGCTCTCTCCAGCCGTCGCGCTTGACGGCATCGACGTCCATGGTCTCAGCCTGCAAGCGGGCCAGGGCGCAGTGATAGCGGGGCTTGGGCACCTTCATTGACCACTCCCCTGCTCGATAGGCCGCAGGCCCGTGATGTTCGTTGTCATGTTCATCCGTGTTCTTCCAACTCGGGCGAACCGGTGACGCGAGGCGACTGGATTCACGAGTTTTTTTCACGCCTGCGCGCAGGCATAACAAATCACTCATGAACAGGTTCACCTGACGTCACCAGCGCGCGTTCAGTCGATGTCTGAGTAGTGGTGGCCACTGTTCTTTTGGCGCAGGCTCAAGCCTCGAAACGCGCGTGTGCCTCCGTGCAGCCGCGTGGTGGCAAAGCCCTTCGAGATCAACACCTCGGCAAAGCGCTTGATCGTTCCCGGGTACTCGCCGCGCCCTTCGCACCAGTCGCGGAAGTCGGCGTAGAGCACCGCGGTGGCCACCCGCGCCTCGGACATGCGCTGGGCGCGTTCGTCCATCCACTGCCCGTGCAGGTCTTCGGCCTCGAAGTACTCCTCGGTGGCCGCCTGTACCGATTCCGGCGGGCTCAGCCCCTGCTTCTGCCACGCGAGGCAGCCTTCCAGAGCCCAGGCCAGGATGCCGTCACGCTCGCGCAGCAGCTTCTCCGTCAACTTGCCGTCGCGGCGCTCGGCGGGGATGGTCACCGTGAACGGAATCAGGTGCATCCGGCGCTTCATCGCCTCATCGACGTTGCGGATCGACGGCTTGTGATTTCCGGCGATGACGAGCTTGAACTGCGGGGTGTAGTCGAAGAAGTCCTGCCGCATGAAGCGCGCCGCGACCTTGTCCCCACCTGTCAATGCCTTGATCTTCGACTCGTTCCACCGTCGCCCTTGCTCGGTCTCGATGCTCGACACCAGGCGTGCGCCACGCAGGCCCGCCAGTTCGGTGGGATGACGGTCGCCTCGTGCTTCCATGAAGGTGTCCATGGGCGCGTTGGCGGCGTAGTCGCCGACGATGCTCGCCAAGGTGTTGATGAACACCGACTTGCCGTTCGCGCCCGTGCCATAGAGGAAGAACAGCGCATGCTCGGTCGTGACGCCGGTGAGGCAATAGCCGGCCATGCGCTGCAGGTAGGCCATCAACTCGGCATCGTCGCCCGTCACGTCGCGAAGGAACGCGATCCACGTCGGACAAGGTCCGTGTGCACTGGCCGTGGAAATCTTCGTCATGCCGTCGCCTCGCCGGTGCTCGCGAACCCGACCGGTACGCAGGTTGATCACGCCTTGGGGCGTGTTCAACAACCAAGGATCGATGTCCCACTGCTCGGTGGTCGACGCATGCTGGGGGTCGCTGCGTGCCATGCGTTCCACCGCCGCAGTGGTGGATGCACTGGCAAGACGCGAGCGCAGGCGCGGGGTGTCGGCGAGCGTGGAGGCGCTGCGGCAGATGCCTCGGGCAAGATACAGCACGTGCAACACCTGGTCGGCGTTCCAGCGTTTGCCGTCCCAGGCGAACCAGCGACCCCACGCGGCGCAGTAGCGCCAGTCGTCGCCGTGGCGGTTCGTGAAGGCCGTGGCCAGGCCGTCCTCGGTCTGCCAGTCGACACCGGCCAGCACCTCCTCGGGCGGCAACGTGTCGGCCGCGGGTTCCAACGGGATGCGAGGACCGGCATGGAGGAAGCCGTGCACGTCGAAGCGCACCTCGTTGATGGCCTCCTGCGCGGTCACATCGGCCATCGCGTCGGCGACGTCCCAGCCCTGCGGCTTGTCTTCGGGCGGCAGCAGGATCTCGACGCTCGCGGCGCCTGCAGCAAGCGCTGCCTGACCCGTGGCCTCGGCGTAGTCCCACCCGGCCTTGTCCTTGTCGGGCCAGATGAGCAGGCGCTTGCCTCTGAGCGCAGACCAATCGGTCTTCGAGGCCGGGCCATTCGCGCCTTGCATCGCGGTCGTGGCGCAGATGCCCATCTCGATCAGCACCTGGGCGCACTTCTCGCCTTCGACCAGGACGACCAGGTCGGCAGCCCGCAGGCCTGGGAGGTTGTAGAGCGGACGAGGATCGGGGGGCGCCCACTTGCGGCGCTTGACGTCCCACGGCCGGAACTCCTTTTTGCCGCCGGGCGGGTCATAACGGTAGACGACAGCGATCAGCTTGCCGTCGACGTCCAGGTAGTCCCAACGGGCCGTGGCCGGGCCGAGATCGTCGATGGCGGGATCTCGCTTCTTCTTGGCTGACGCTTGCGCCACTGCCGGCGCGCGACCGAGCAACTGGACGGCCTGCCCGATCACTTCGGCAAACTGCCGGCGCACGTCGAGGTCGAAGTGACGTGCGATCACGTCGAACACGTCTCCGCCCTCCTTGCTGGCCCGGTCGCGCCAAAGTCCCGCCTTGGCACCGTCGAGCACCACCTCCAGGCTGTCGCCAGGCGTGCCGGCCACGTCACCGATGAAGAACTTGCCGTGGCGAACCCGTCCAGCTGGAAAGAGCGCGTTCAGCACGCCCTCCAGGTTGGCGAGCAGCGCCTGTCGAATGGTCTGTCGTTCAGCGTCCAGGTCGCGTTCGGACACCGGGTCCTGCGCCGGCGCGTCGTTGAAGTCAAGCAGCATGCGCCGCCTCCGTGCCCTGCCCCTTCTGGCCGTGCTGCTGCATCCACGCCTGAAGCTCGTCGAGTCGGTAGCGGATGAAGCGGTTGAACTGGTAATGCGGGATCTGGTGCCTGCGGCGAGAACTCGGCTCGCTGAGCAGGTAGATGGGCAATCGCAGGTGGGCCGCCGCGTCGACCGCGTTGTAGAAGCGCACCTTCATCTCGGCGCTCAGCTGCTCGGAGGTCATCGGTTGGGGGTTGGTTCGTGTGAGGATTCGTGTGTTGTTCATGGCAAGTTCCAGCACCGGTCCTGCCAGGCGCACAGGCGGCACTCGAAGTGGGTGGGGTCGTGGAAGGCGCGAGGCAGCAACTCGCCGGCGGCGGTGGCTTCGATCACGCGCACGGCGCGGTCGGACAGGCGTTGCGCCAGCGGGGCGTTGAACGGCACCGCCTCGGCGTAGATCTCCATCGAATCCGCGTTGACGGCCGTGAACAGCGCCGGGTGCTCGTGCAGACGCAGGTACGCCTGGTACAGCGCGATCTGGCCGGCGTAGACGGGCCGAGACTTGGCGAGCTTGTGCTTTCGGAACTCCCGGAAGGTCTTGACGCCGACGCACTTGTTTTCCCAAAGCATCGGGTAGTGGTAGCCCCTGGGCCCATCGACGATCACGCCGTCGATGTGGCCCTTCAGGAGTCCGCCCGCATCCGAGAATCCGAACTGCGAACCGTCCGGCAACTGGGTGCGCAGGTCGAAGCCGGCGGCACGCAGCCAGCGGGTCATCGAGGCTTCGATGAGGTGCCCTCGCTCGAAGATGCGCAGGATGCGGCCGGGGAATTCGCGGCCCGCGTCAACGGGGGCTTTGGCGAACTCGAACTGCAGCGCGCGCTCGCAAGCGATGCCCACCCGGGACGCGCCCAGGTAGTCGCGGGGCGGCTCGTTCGCCGCCCCGCGCTTCATCGCCACGTCGATCAGCGCCGCAATCCGCTCGCCCAGCTCGGCCGAGGGATTGAAGTCGATCATCCGGTGCTCGCCTCCCACGGCGCGTCCGAAGGCATGTCCGCGAACGGTGTGCCCCCATCGGGTGCAGCCATCGGATCGGGCATTGGACGCATCCCCCGCACCGGTGGATACCGGGTCGCCTCGTGGTGCTCCACCATGGCCTCGGTGTAGCGTGTGACGATGGCGTCGATCACCTGCAATGCATCGGCCTCGGAGTACGCCCCCAGGGGCTTGTCAAAGCCGATTTCGCCGGCCGCCTCGCCAAACGCCCGCAAGCACCGGCGCATGGCGGCGCGCTCGACATCGGAAGCGTCGATCATCGTGACGTCTTCCTCGTCAAGAACACCTCGGCGCACCGCGTCCCAATGGCCATAGAGCATGTGGAACGCGTCCTGGCATCGGCGCGAGCAGAAGGCCCAGTCCACCGGGTAGCGCCGTGCATCTCCGGTCGGGTAGCGGTTGTCGGTGTGCCCACGCCCTCTCGCCTCACGCCGGCATGCCCAGCACTGCACGGCGACCTCATTGCGCCCAGGCCGGTTTGGCGGTCACGGGCGCCTTGGTGGCCTGCGCCGGCCTGGCTTGGGGGTTGGCCTTGGGTTGGGGACGCGGCGGCTGCGTGGACCGCACAGCGCCTGGCACGGGGGAAGGCAGCGGCCCGTACTCCGGCATGCCCGGCTCGACGGCGTGCTTGATGACGTTCTTCAGGTCGCCACTGCCATCGCGCTCGACGTCGATGCGTGCGAGGAACTCGATGCCCTCCAGCTCGTGCAGGCCCTCGATGCAGCGACGTGCCGCAGCTTCAGGCCCCATGTCGTTCGGGTCGATGTTGCGCGCGCTGTTGAGGATCGCGCGCACCAACGTCCGGCCCATGCCTGCCCAGGTCGGCCCCTTGGGGCTGTACAGGCCGATGTTCGACCAGACCTTGCGCTTGGCGAACTCGCCCTCGGTGAGCACGAACACGCAGGCGAGGTAGACCGCGCCGGTGTCCTCGGATTGGGTGGCCCAGCCGCCCTCCCAGCCTTGAGCCGGATCGTCGTAGCCGCCGGGCGTGATGGTCATGCGCACCGGCGCCACGGTGCCCTTGGGGATCAGGTCAAAGCTTTGTTGCTGTTCGGCGTCGTTGAAATCGTTCCAGGCGGTCATGCGGCTTGTTCTTCGGATTGTCGAGTTGAGGGTGGTTGTTGATGCACGGCTGCGCACTTGGCGATCAGCGCGCCGAGGTCGGGCGGCTCCAGCAGATCGAGCACGCCGCTGCGGTCCTTGGCCGGGAAGGCATAGGGGTTCTCGGTGTGGGTCACGAAGGCGCGGTAGCTCGTGCCGTCGTCGGCGGCGATCTGCGCGAGCGTCACCACCTCGTCCACGATGCCGGGCAGCTCGGCCGAGGTCTTGCCGCCTTCGATCTGCGGGGCGAAGTAGCGGCGGCCGAAGTCGTCGGTTTTTTCGTCGAGGATCGCCACGTAGATGACGTGTTTTCCTCTGGCGTGCTGCAGGTGGGTGAGCGTGCCCACCATCTCGGCGCCGAGCAGGCCGTAGGCGCCGCGCGTGTCGGGCTTGCCGGTGCGCTCGCTGAAGGCCGCCGGCTGGGTCTTGGACCAGGCGAGGCACCAGCGGCTGAGCACGGTGATGCTGTCCACGAAGTACGTGTCGTACTTGTCGAGCTGGGCAGGCTCGCCATAGAGGCGACACACGTGGTCGAAGTGGGCTTGGGAGAACGGCGCCTCGGCGGGCATCGCCGGGTTCGGCCCGGCCAGGAAGCACACGATGTCGCGGAACTCCGGCCAGGTCTTGGGGCGCAGCGTGTCGCCCTGCCAGTCCCGCACGGCCAGGTCGCCGGCTTCGACGTCGACGAACAAGGTGCTGTGCAGCGGCAGCGTGCGCAGCTGCCAGGTCTTGCCGACACCGAAGGCGCCGAACAATGCGAGCTTCACGCCCGTGCGCTCGGCCATGCGCTGCTGCGCGGTGATGATCGGCAGCGGCATCAGTGGGCCTCGTCGTCGATCAAGCGCAGCGTGAAGGTCGCGCGTCCGGGCTCCACGGTGCGCGCGGGCGCGAACTGCTCTTGCAGCATCGGCGGCCAGCTCTTCCACTTGGTCTCGCTGACGGAGAGTTCGGCCTTGATGTAGTGCTCGGCCTTCTCGCCGCTCGCCACGATGCGCTCGGCGAGAGCGTGCAGTTTCACTTGGTCCCACTTGACCTTCTTCGCGAGTTCGAAGGTCACCTCTATGCTGCCGTCGCGTCCTTGGGCGGTACCGAAATCCCGGCCGCTGGCGCGCAAGGCACTGCGGCTGTCTTCGCCATAGGCGGCTTCGAGCGCGGCGGCGAACTTGTCGTTGGCGCGCTTGAGCCAGGCCGACGCTTCGGCGAGATCGCGCTGCAGCTCGAGCTTCTTGAGGGCGGGGAGCGCGGCCAAGTCCTGCACGCTGAGCTGGTCGATGGCGTTGGGGGCCACGGTGATGGTGCTCATGGTCGTCACTATCACGAGAGCGCCTGGACGGACGCCACGCGGGCCGAGGTCGAGTAGTGACCCGCCTTGGCTTCGAAGTCCAGCACGGCGGCGAGTGCGTAGCGCACGCGTCCCGACAGCTTCAGGTACTCCGGCCCCCGGCCTTCGGTGCGCCAGCGCCCGAGCGTCTTGTGGCACAGCCCCCAGCGGCTGGCGAGTTCGTGCTCGGTGAGCACGCGACGCGCGGCATCCTCGGACGACGGTGATTCGAAACCGGGGTGGCCCGGTTGGGCGAGGGCGACATGCATCTCATGAGTCGAGACGCGGCCTCGCTGCGCGGTAACAAGCATTCATCCTCCTGCAGTGACGTGCGACGTTGCACAGCAGGGGATTTCAAGAAATCATTGGCGAAGTGTTAATGGACGGATTGGCGAATTCTTCAAAAAGTTCGTGTTCGCCAGTTCCACACTTCAGCAACTGTTGCTGAACTCGGCCGGCGATTCGACTTCGACACCTTCAATCTTGATGCTCCGGGGTTCACGTTTCTCGCAGAGCCCACAAATCAAGACCTAAATCGTCTCCTGGCGGGATGTTCCGCCACGCTGCCCACGAGGCGCTGGCGGAGGAGTACGGGCGAAGAGTGAGTAAACCAGCATCCCCACGTACACCCCCGAAAGGCTCTCGAACAGCAATATGAAGCGCTTCATCGCCTCGAAGTTGGGGAAGGCGAGGTTGTAGGCCTTCAGAATCAAACACAACCCCACCATGGCGACCAGCAGCAAGGGCAGGCTGATAACCAAGGCAGCGTAGGTGTTCGTGACGGTATTCGTCACATCATTGAGTTGATGCCTGTCGGCGATGAAGAACGCCACGATGGAACTGCTGTAGCCCGCGAAAAGTGGGGCGACGATGGCGGCGATCGTCGTGAACTCCTCCAGCGAGAAACCGCCAAGAAAATAGAGGATGCTTGCGAGCAACAGGATCCCGAAGTGGGCTCCGAGCAGCAAGGTCCCGAGGCGGTATTTAAGTCTTCGCTCAGTCATAGCACTCCCCGAAATGCGCCACGCGCTACTGAACTATGCATGCACCCCGATCTGCGCACAAGTCGGCACCCCCTTGACATCGGCTGAATTCGGCGATTTCATGGCTGAGTCTGGTCGCTCAGGGAGGTCAAACGATGAGGCAGTTCTTTCGTGCCTGCGTGGTAATCGCTGCGGCGACTATCTGGTCGATGCCCTTCTGCGGCGCCCGTGCCGAAGCGGATTGCGTTGATCAGATCCGAGACAGGGTGGTGAAAAAGATGGTCGGTGACAGCCTCCTCATTGGTCAGGTCGGGCACATCCGCGTGCTCTTCAAGAAGGGGGTGACTCGCCAGCAGGCAGATGAGTGGCTCAGCTCATTGGGGCTGGAGTGGTCGCGCAGCGAAGTACACGACACGGAGTGTGGCAAGGCTGACGGGCTGGATACATACAACGTGACCGTGCCTTCGAGCCACGGAGTTCCAATCAGTGCCATGTTGTCGCGGTCCGATAACGTGCTGGCGGTTGGCACCGAACCGTTGCTATTTGCCGCTGCAGACACCACCATCGTTTACCGGGCAACGGCAGAAGCGATGGCCGCAAAGGAGCACCCATCTCCAAACGTCGTGGCCTCCGTGACGAGCGTCGGTGGCAATTCAGGCGAGGTGGACAGACTGCTCGGGCAACTTAGGAAACTCTTCTCGGGGCGAGCAAAGCTCGACGTCCTAAAGCGCGAGGCCAACTTCCTTAAAGTCGAAGTCCATGGTCTGCGCGGGGAAGTTCTGGCGGGCCGCAAGTTGTGGGAACGCCTAGAGCTGTATTGTTTCCTGCTCCTGCGGAACGACGAGATTGAGCTCCACGCAATTCTCGACGCTTATTCAGCGACTGGTCTCGGAAGCAAGGAGCCTGACAACACGAGATTCGCGGCGATCGGGCAAGAGGACGATCGCGAAGTCACTCAGTACTTGCAGCGCATGATGAGCAACGTCCAGGAGCGATTGCTGACAGGCAAGTGAGCAACACCATGATCTTTCCGCCAGCGTCTACGTGCCCGCCGAGTCAATCGCTCCGGGAAATTCCTCACGTGGAGTGTCGCGTGGGGCCGGGATCGTCGTGCAAACTATCAGTTGGCACACACCAAACAAACGATCCTGACAGGAACCTGAATGTCCACCGTCACCCTCACTTCGTGGACTGTCGAGTCGTTGCGATCCCTGCAGTATGACGCCGCGCAGCGCGCCGTCATTGACGTTGCGCTCGCCGAAATCGCCAAGGTCGCCCCGCAGGACTACGTGCGCCACGACCGGTCGTCCAAGCTGGTCGATGGCGGCCAGGGCATCGTCTTCGCCATCGTGGGTGATGCCGCCCACGAGGTGCCACGGCTGGCCGCCGCGGTGGATCCCACCGGCAGGACCGCCGACGCGATCGAATACCGCCCGGTCGTGGTCGACGGCCAGTGCCTGATCGAAACCTCGGAGCGTGGCCGCACCAAGATCCTGGTGTTGATGCGCAAGACGCGCCAAGACCCATCCGCCGCGGCGACCCAGTGGTTCCCGATGTTCATGAACTCGACGCCGATCTCGGCCGCCGAGGTCGAAGCAGCACCGCACGCGGCCGGCGCACGCGTCGCCCGCGAACTGCCCAGCGGGGCATTCAGCTTCCCGAGCCTCAAGGATCTTGGTCTGAGCTGACGACGCAGTCGCCCCCCCTGCCTCGTCACTGCGCGGCCCCTCTCCCCTGCGCTTGAATCGCTGCGCACGGCATGGCGTAGGTGCCCCGCCGCTGCTCGGTCACCACCAGTTCGCGATAGGCCTGCAACGGCCCTTCATAGGCCGGGTCGCCGCGCCGGTCCCGGCGCATCTTGAAGACGTCCACTGGCTTTTCGCTGGAGAGCCCGGCCGCGCGCATGATGTCAGCGGCGCCGCGGGGCAAGCCCTTGAATCCCCACAGCACCCGAAACACCGCCGCCTGCGCCGGCCGCAGCGCAATCGGTCCCGCTGGCCAACCTTGCAGATGCACCCATCGAAAGTCCTGCGAGAAGGGACCAAAGACGGGGCGCCGTTCGTCCTCCGTTTGAGCGAGTCGGGCCGCCCCGCCGTGACCGATGCGCATGACGCGCTCGCCGTACAGGCAGAAGCGATCCTCCAAAGGCATCAGCGTCACTTCGTCGTCCATCATGCCGGCACCGAACTCGCAGCCCTGCGCAGGCGCGAGCAGGCACAACCGGCCGCGCGAGCGCAGGCGCAGCCGCATGAAGACCCCGAAGTTGAGCACCAGGTGCTGGACGTCGCGCAGCAGCACCGTCAACGCGCCGTTGCACCAGCCCAGCTGCCAGATGCCCTCGCACAGTTCTTCGCAGGGGTCCTCGATGCCGATGCCCAGTGCCAGGCGCAATTGCGCGGTCAGCCAACGTGGATCGATGGAATACCGGTGGCTGTGCTCGTCGCCCAACGGCACCCGGCCACACGCTGGGCAGTCGCATTCGTCTTGAGCGCCACCTGCGTCCGCCAGCGCCCGGCGAACCGGCACATCGCTGCGATGGCAGTGAGGACACCGGGTGTACGGATCGGCGACGGCACGGGTATGCACCGCTCGCAGTCCTTGCAGCGCAGGCAGCAGTCCCCGATCGGACCGCGACAGGGCGCCGAGCGTGTGTTGATGAGGCGTCGCAAACAGCTTGCAGATGAAGGTCCACGCGCGCGCATTGCGGGTCACGGCTGGAGCAAGGGCCCGCCGGCCCGTTGCATGTCGCCATTGAAGGCGTCACCGTCAACGCCACGCTCGGCCTCCCCGTGCACGATCTCCTTGTTCGCGAGCACTGCGTGCAGTGCCTGGTGGGGGTCCATTACCCCGAGATCGATGAGATAGCCTTCGATGCGCGCCTGCACGTCGACCGCGAACCGGTACAGGTTGGATCTGCCGTTGCGCCGCAAGTCGACGTCGATGGCGCCGTGACCATCGGGCAATTGCAACGCCAGCGTCACCGCCGAGACCTGCCAGAACGAGCGAATCGGATCGACACCCAGGTCCCGAACAATCGCCTCACGAGCCGACTCCGTCCACGCGCGCCCCGTCGGCGGACGATGCAGGATCGTCGTCGCATCGTTGCCCCGGCTGAGTTCGATGGACACAAGCCGCGCGTCAACGAACCCATCCCGCACGATGTCCGGTGCCTCCAAGCGCTGCAGGAGCACTTGAAGATTCAGCTCGGCCAGGGCCGGCATGCACCGCGGGTTGCGCCGCAGAAGAAGACGCTCGAACGCGCGCGCGATCTCGAGGTGACACTGCGGCTTGCCGGGCAGGACGACGCGAAGCACGCCGGTGGCAGGCGCGAAGTCGAGCACAACCTCGATGCGCGGGGCACCATAGCGCAATTGCGCCCCGCTGGGCGCACGACCGGGCCGCGCCCACGGCGGCAGGTCGTCCGCCAGGTCGATGATCAGGCGCAAGGCCGGCTCGAATAACGCGAATGACCGCACCGGTGCCTGGACACACTTCCGCACCACGCAACGCTCCGCCCGGCCATACAGCCGCCGGAAGAGCGCGCTCGCGTCCTGGGCCAGCGCGTGCAATGCAGCGTCATCGAGACAGGGCCGGCCCGCTCCCACGCGGTACTGCATTGCGCTGTAACCCTGCGCCTGCATCAGATCCAGCATCCAGGCCCGCTCGAAGAGCTCGCGATGGTGGATGTACAGCCACACCGATCGGTGCAGATCAGTGGCGCAGCGTCGCAATGCCGCGAGCACGTCCGGACGGCCTGCCGCAGCGTCCAGCATGGCGTGGCGCCCCGGCTCATGCGCCAGAGCGGCGCTGTCGGCAAGCTCTGCCTTCAGCGCGTCATCCGTGTGTTCGTGATTTATCCATTCGTCATCCGTCAGTTCGGCAGGCGTCGGCTTGTCGAATGTCCCCACACTCGCACCGTCCGTCTCGTCCCTCTTGGCGCCCCTCTCCCACCTCACCCCGCTCTTCATGCCCTGCGTGACAGGCCACGCGGCGAAAAACGCCTCACCGCTCAGCCGCTCCAGGACATCCTCATGTGTCCACGGTCTGTTCATTCGTTGTCCACTTCCCGCGCTGCCCCTCGTGAGTCAGCTCCTGGTCATTATTCGTGACCTGACACATCTTGAAAACAGGGCGAGGGTTTTCGTACGGTCGTCTCCCCCTTTTTGGGGAGACGGGGGATGCACATCCAGCCCCCTTACCACCAAGCAAGCTCGACACCGCGCATCGCCGCAACAGGACGTGGGGCCGGAGGGAAGAATCGAGCGCGGTTTTGTTTGTAGACCGCTTTGCATGCTGAAGAAAAACTCCGACCTGTCCCCACCCCATCACCGCGATTCGGCACACGCGCTGCCGCGCGCTCCCTCGCAAGTGCCGCTTGAGCCACACCAGGAACTCGCCCAGCTGCTGGGCCTCGCCTTGGCGCGTTTGCTGGCGGCGCAACCCCATGGTTCGACGCTGTCGCATGAACGCGCCACACCACCCGTCCCAGAGAGCGGTTCGACTTGCATTCGTGCGCCACAGAGCGTCAATGCGGACCCGTCTCACGAAGGAGCCCGCGCATGAGCGCACACGCACACAGACACGCACACACCGCCCCCGGCGTCGCCTCGCCCGACGTCGCCCTGAAAATCGCGTCACTGCCCGACCTGTCGATGCCCGATCTGTGGGCGCTGTGGGATGAACTCTTCGACAGCCGTCCCAACCACCACAACCGCGTCGGCCTGGAAAACCGCATCGCCTACCGGCTGCAAGAGCGCGTGTACGGTGGTCTTGCCCCTGCGGCGCGCGTGCGCCTCGAGAAAATCGGCGAGACCGGCGTCGTGCTCAGCAGCAGCCGCAGCGAGGCCAATCGGCTGATGCCGGGCACCATGCTCTCGCGCGTCTACGACGGCGTCGAGCACCGCGTGATCGTGCGGGGGCCGACCCAGTTCGAGTATGCCGGCAGCCCCTACAAAAGCCTGTCGGCCATCGCCCGCCAGATCACCGGCACGCAGTGGTCGGGGCCCGCGTTCTTCGGGCTGAAGGAGCCCAAGCCGAAAGACGGCAAGCGCCGGGGCGGTGCAGCATGACGACCAAGCGCATGGCGAACCGCGTGCCCGTGCGCCCGCCGGCCGCGCCGCTGAAGAAGCTGCGGTGCGCCGTCTACACCCGCGTCTCCGACGACGAAGGGCTCGACCAGGAGTACAACACGCTCGATGCGCAGCGCGATGCCGCGCATGCCTACATCCGCAGCCAGCAGCACGAGGGCTGGGTCGCAATCCAGGACGAGTATCGCGATGAGGCCCGCTCGGGCGGCAACCTGGCGCGGCCCGGGTTGAAACGATTGATCGAGGACATCCGGGCCGGCAAGATCGATGTCGTCGTGGTCTACAAGATCGACCGCATCACGCGCTCGCTGCGCGACTTCTTCGAACTCATGGATGTCTTCAACCCGCACGGCGTGTCGTTCGTGTCGGTGACGCAGCAGTTCAACACGTCCACCGCCATGGGCGTGCTGATGGTGAACATCCTGCTGGCCTTCGCGCAGTTCGAGCGCGAACAGACGATTGAGCGCATTCGCGACAAGATCGCAGCCACCAAGCGCAAGGGCATGTACACGGGCGGTGTCGCGCCTCTGGGCTACGACGTGGTCGATCGCAAGTACATCGTCAACGAGGTCGAGGCCGCGCTCGTTCGGCGCATCTTCGAGAGCTTCGCTGAGCACGGCTCGGCCGCCCAGCTGGTGCGGCAGCTGCAGATCGAGGGCCAACGCACCAAAGCCTGGGTCACGAAGGGCGGCATTCAGCGCCACGGCCGGCCCATCGACCAGCAATGTCTGCACGCGATGCTGCGCAACCGGCTCTATGTCGGCGAGGTGACGCACAAGGGCGAGCACTTCCCCGGCGTTCATCAGCCGATCATCCAGCGGGAGCTGTGGGATCGGGTCCAGGCCATCGTTGAGAAACGAAAACAGGGTCCCAGGGAACGCAAGACCAGCACGCCGGCCCTGCTGGCGGGCTTGCTGTACGCGCCCGACGGCCAGCTGATGGTGCCCACCTACACGCAGAAGGCCAACGGCAAGCGCTACCGCTACTACGTGCCCTACCTGTGGAAGCGGCGCGCGAGTGGCGCCACCGACCAGCCCGAGCTGAAGGGCATCGGGCCGCTGCCGGCGGCCGACATCGAGGCGGCGGTGCTGCAGCAGATCCATGCGGTGCTCGGGCAGCCTGAGGCGGTCATCGCGGCTTGGAGGGCCTGCCGGCTGCTGCCCGGCACCGAACACATCGACGAGGCAAAGGCGGTGGTCGCGCTGCGCAAAGTGGGCAACGTGTGGGATCAGCTGTTTCCGGCCGAGCAGCAGCGCATCGCGCGGATCTTGATCCAGCGCATCGACTTGCATCAGCAGGGCCTGGACATCGTCTGGCGCGACCAGGGGTGGACCTCGCTCGGCGAGGACGTGCTCAAGCATCCGTTCGTGCAGGAGCAGCAGATGATGGAGGCGGCGTGATGGCGACCAGCGGAAGTGCGCGTTGCGCCGTCACGGTCAACGTCGACGGCGATGCCCGCTCCTACAGCGATGCCGGCAAGTCGGTGACCTTCGTGCCGCTGACCATCAAGCGGCGGCACAACCGCAAGGTGCTTACTCCGCCGCCCGGCGCACCTTCGGTGTTTGGAACGCCGGACCTCGACATCCCGATGATCAAGATGCTGGGCAAGGCGTTCTACTGGCAGCGCATGATCGACGAGGGCTTGTTTGACAGCGGCAACGCGCTCGCGCGGCGACACAAACTGGAGCCCGGATGGGTGGCGGAGATCCTGCGGCTCACGCTGCTCGCGCCGGACATCGTCGAGGCTATCGTCGATGGTAGGCAGCCACGGCATGTGCATCTGCACCTGATCAAGGGGCGATTGAGCGAGCTGCCGCGGGAGTGGGATAAGCAGCGCGAGTTGCTCGGTTTTGCGCCGCCCGACGCTGCACGCCGATGATCCGCCGCACGACACGGCAACGTGGTGTCAGTTCCGCCAGACGCCGGTCATGGCGATAGCGGCTTTCGGCCAGAACCAGACATTCGACCACCCGCCTCCAAATTCGATGAAATCCGCACTCTCCGACAACGCCGCGCCTGATGAACTAGCGACCCGCAGCTACGCATGTGCAGGCGGTACGGGGATCGTGCGATAAGCTTCCTGGCATTCCCGATGGCCGCCCTGCACTCCCCGCAGCATGGCTCTCCTCCACCCACTTGGAATTTTAATGGCTCGCCTCCTTGGCATTCACATCAAAAACTACCGAGCTCTGGCTGACGTGAGGCTGGGGCAAGTTCAGTACGGCACAGGGACGCCTCTTCCCCGATTGACCTGCCTCATTGGCCCCAACGGCTCCGGCAAATCCACAGTGCTGGATGCCTTCGGTTTTGTGGCTGACTGCCTTCTGGATGGGGTGGAGGCTGCGTGCGACAAATCGTGGCGCGGCGGATTTGATCGGCTCCGTACCCAGGGCGAAACAGGGCCCATATCATTTGAAATTTTCTTTGAGGCCGATGACCCAGCTCGGCCTATTGTTTACCAGCTCGTTGTCGACATCGTGGGTGAAGTTCCCGCCGCAGTAGAGGAAACATGCCGACAGCGTCGCGAAGGCGAAACGCGTGGAAAGCCGTACTACTTTCTTAAGCTGAAAAGGGGGAAGGGGAAGGTGTGGGCCGGCCAGGCGGTAGGAGAGGCTACGGAATCCCGAAATTCCCAAACAGTCGTGCTTGCGGATCTCGACAAGTTGGGCATTGCCACGCTGGGCAATCTGTCCGAGCACCCCCGGATTGTGGCTTTAAGGACCTATGTCGAGCAATGGTACCTGTCGTATTTCGTACCCAGTGCCGCCCGTGTGCTCCCCGCCGCCGGAGCGCAGAGGTGGCTGGACCGCGAAGGCTCCAACATTGGCAACGTTCTGCAGTACTACCAGAGGCAGAACCCCAAGGAATTCCGCGCCATTCTCAAGCGCTTGGCGAAAGCCATTCCTGGCCTGAAGAAAATCACACCGGAAATCAGCAAGGACAAGCGTCTCCTGCTGAAATTTGATGAGAAAGGCTACCAAGATCCGTTTTTCCAGCATGGCATGTCGGACGGCACACTCAAGATGCTGGCTTATGCTGTGTTACTTGAAGATCCCCATCCCCGGCCCTTCATCGGTATTGAGGAACCTGAAAATGGTTTGTATGTGAGGCTGGTGGAACGCCTTGCAAGCCAGTTCAGCAGCCGCACCGCAAATGCTGCGCTTTCCACGCAAATGCTGGTGACAACCCATTCGCCCTATTTCGTCGATGCCCTGCAACCGTCGCAAGTCTGGCTCATTCGAAAGGGACCCGATGGGCACGCCCAGGCCATTTGCGCTGCTGACGTGGGGACTATTGCAGCGATGAATGCCCAGGGCATTCCGCTCGGGTCATTGTGGTACAGCAATCACTTTGATGATGGTGCACCAGAATGACGCTGCACATCATGGTGGAAGGCTCGTCTGAGTTAGCGTTCTTCGATGGGTGGCTAAAGAAATTGAAGTCAACTCAGAACATCCGAGTTCACGCGCATCAAGGAAAGGGCACTCTTCCCGCCAACAATGCCAAGGCAAATTCCAAACTGAGGGGACTGCTGGATCAGCTTCCTTTTAAATTGAAGGCGTTTGCTGATACTCTACATACACACTCTGACGGGATACTTATCCTGGTGGATGCAGATAACGATGCCCCTTCTGATCTGATCAAAAGAATTTCACTGACGGTGAAACGGTGCGCGCCTCTGTTGAAGGTGGAAATTAGCGTTGCCACGGAAGAGATGGAAGCCTTCTACCTTGGAGATCTCAAGGCTCTCGAACGGGCCTACCCAGACGCCGATATGGAATCTGCAAGAGCCTATGTTCCGGACTCCATTTGCGGGACTTGGGAAAAGTTTGGAGAGATCATTGGTGACGATGGTGGCAACAAGGTCGCATGGGCAGAAAGAATGGGGGCTCGGGTGACAACGAAAGCCGCACAAAGCCGCTCCCCGTCATTCAAGACAATGCTTGGGAAAATATCCACGCTTAGCCCGCAACCCGCGCCACCGCCCGTTAAGAAAAGGTTTTATCACCGGGCAAAAGCCACGTAACCCAAGGGCACTGAACGATAGGCTTTCTCGTGTGGATGCCGTAGGTTCAGCGGTTCAGCGACCGCAACGGGTCGAAATCTGTCGAGCAGATTGCGGAACTGCCCGCTCAGTCGAACCGGAACCCGCAAGCACGAGTTGTTTGGATTCATCGCCTGGCGGTGCGTTGCAATCCCCCGAATTAGGGCTGCGCTCATCCCGTCTACTCAGTAGACTGCCGCGCCGCTCAATGCAGGCGGCGCAATAAAATTCCAACATCAAGCATCGCTCTATGAGAAATACTTCGCTCCAGTTCGAACAACAGATCGCAACTCTTCGTCGCGAGGCCGACAAGCTCAAGATCAAGGAACGGCCCTACGTCATCGGGCAGATCAAGCAGGCCATCGCGTACTACGGCCTGACGGCCGGCGATCTTGGCGTGACGCGAGCAGTTGCTCGTCCGCAAGGGTCGAAGAAGGCTTCGTCCGAGAAGGCCACGTCGGGCAGGGTGTCGACCAAGGGCAGGAAACTCGGGCCGGTGGCGGTGAAGTATCGCGACCGTGCTGGCAACACCTGGACGGGCAGAGGGTCACAGCCCATTTGGTTGCGCGATGCCCTAGCGGCGGGGCGCAAGCTGAGCGACTTCACGGTCTGAGAATCAGAACCCGAACAACGACCTCAGCCAGCCCAGTACGCCGCGCTTGGGCAGTGGCGCGGTACCGGGCCACTGCCGCGCCAGCGACGGCGGTTTGCTTGCAGCGAACGGCGGGGGCGCAGTGGGCCTCGGCGAGTGGACCGGTGGTGGCGAACGCCGCGCCGCAGCCTGTTGGGCTGCAGCCAAGTCCGCTGCAGCCTTGGCCGCAGCCAGCCGCGCCGCCTCAACTCGAGCCGCCTCAGCTTGAGCCGCCGCCGCCTGCCGGCGCATCCGTTCCATTGCCTCCTCGTTGCGACGCTGCACCGACTGCGCAGCAGGAGACTGTGGACCGGGGAGCGTCGGCGCCGGCATCGTTGGAGGTGAAGCGGGCAACCCTACCGCCGATGACGATGCAACGCCAGTCTGCGCAGACGCCCGCACGGGCCTCGGCGAAGACACGGGTACGGGTGCAGGGCGCGGCGGCGTTTGATGCGTGACGGCCTGCACCGGTGGAGGTTTGCCGAGCCGGTACTGAGCCTGCGCCGGCGTCAGATGCACGATCTGGCTCAATGTCGTGGCCGTGATTTGGACACGTGTGGTGGCAACGCCCTTGCGCATTACGGGTTCGAGCAAGCCCCGGATCGAGACCCACGTGCCTGCCCAGTCCTCTGATGGCTTTCGGCCTGGCCCCCTCGCGCTGCCCCAAACGATGATCTGAGGACTCCCTTGCCGCCAGTCTCCGAAGTCAATGAAGTGGTATGGCTTCTTATTCACCTTCGTCTCATTGGGCACCACGTCCAACACCCGGCCAACCAGTTCCACGACTCTGCCCACGTGAGCCCTGAAGGCAGCCAAGTCCGTGGCTTCGAGCACATCGAAGGTGCCGACATACCCTGCCGGACGACGCGCCGCCACACCGGCCGCCGCAGCAGTCTTGACGCCACGTCCGGCCAGAAAATCGGCCAAGGTCGGCACGTCATCAAAGCCTCCGGCGCAGATCGCCGCGAAGCTGTCGGCCTCGCACTGCAGCTTGGGAATCGCGCGAATCTGGGCGAGGATCTGGGAATTGCCCGGATCGGCGAAGTCACTGCCGCGAAAAAGGATCACGCCCGCACCGCTCTGGCTCGCATCCCAGAGGTCCGGCTTCTCGCATAACGCACGCAGCGCCAGATTGAGGACGATGAATGAAAACCGGTCGAGCCGATCATTGAACTGGCGCTGTCGTCCTGGATGCTGGAAGTCGCGGTGGCCCTGCTCCGTGCTGCCCAGGGCGGCGATCGACGGGACATACATGCCGTCGTAGTCGATGAGCTGGATTTGGCGGCCGTCGTTGGCCACCATCAGGTTGCCTTCCTGGATGTCACCGTGCGCGATGCCGTGGTCCTGCAGGTGCGTGGCCAGCCGCCCAAGCGATGTCAGGAGGTTGCTCAGTTGAGCCCGGTCGTCGTAGTGGTTCTCCGCGAACTGACCGAGCGTCTCGCCATTGGCCCATCGCATCTTGACGATGGGGTGGACCGTCTGGCCGATGTTCACACCGCGCTGCTGATATTCGAATTCAACGAAATACGGTGACGCGAGCCCCTTCAGCTTCTGGAGGATGGCCGCGTACCGCTGGTCCAGGCCGACCGCGGTGTCTCGGTGGAAGCATCGAACAGCGAACTTCCCCTTCAGCGTCTGTACCGCATAGGTCAACGCAAAGCCGCCAGAGGCGACAACCGGCGTGCCCAATCCCGACTTCGTGATCTGGCCGTCTTTGAGGACTTGATCGAGGAACGGCAGGGGCCGACTCTGCAGCGCCTCCTGGTACTGAAAGATGGTCGGGTACGCCACAGGTCGTCAGTCCTCCACGACCACCAGTCTCAACACGGTGGTGTCATCGATGCGCATCCGTTGCTCGGCTCTCATGCGCACCGTGAATTCGGCCAATGCCTCAGGCGAGGCGAACAGATCAAGTGTCTCGATCGAGCCGGACGACGCTTCGAGGTCGCGCAACAACCACTGGCCGATCGCGTCGGTGAGCATGAGGATGCTGTCACCGGGCTCGATCGACCAGGTTCGGCTGGTGTTGCGCGCAAAGAAGTCGGCCTCATGAACGAACACGTTCTGCTCGCTGAGTGTCGAAAGCAATGTCGGCCGCTGGTCGAATTCTTCGGCCCTCGTGTACGGAAACGATGCCAGCGACACCCCAGCGCGGATGTGACACGCGATGCTGTCGCCCACGGCCAGAACTTCAACCTCACAGCCGTTGTCTGCCAACTGCAGCCCCAACAAGGACGAGAAGCTGCCACGATCGAACGCGGCCTGCCGCGACCAGGACAGCCCTGCGCGGTCGACTTGGCTGTTGTAGGCGGCCACGGCCGCATCCACCCACGATGGAAGAAAAGCCGCGTCGTCGGTGTAGCGCTCAGCCAGAAGCCGCGCCCAGCGCTGCGAGTCGTAGGATTCCGTGGCGCCATCGCACAGGGCGTAGCAGGTGCCCCGTGCGTTGGCGGACCAGGCGTCCTCGTTCAGCTCTGGATACGAACTGTCCTTTGCGACCGAAGCCGCAAAGGCGATCTTCAGATGCATCGCCTCAGCGCAGTTGGTTGGCGCGGGTTCCGATGTCGAAGAAGTCGGCGATGGCACCGGCCTCCGCATTGAAGATGTAGCCGCGCGACTGGTCGGTGATCTTGTAGCGCTTTTCCTTCGCGGCCTCGACCATCTTCGGCGGCAACTGGCTGGACATGCGGAACAGCAGCTCCGAGAACTCGTCCGGCAAACCTTGCTCGCCGTCGGGGAACAGGATCGGCGCTGCGCCCTGAGAACTCACGTGAAGGTTCAGCAGCACCACGCCGCCGTCATCGGTGCCCAGCTGACGCAACGTCTGCGAGACCTCTTCGGGATTCCCACCCTGCGATTCGCCATCGGTGATGTGCAGCACCGTCGGAGGAAAGCTCCTCGGGTGGGTCGAACACCACTGAACGAGTTCCTCGCCGGCCTTGGTCAAGGCCGCCACCATGGGCGTCCCGCCACTGGCCTGCGCCTCGAACCACACAGGAAACTGCACCTGCTGCTCGTACACGCCGCCGGCACCATCGGGCACCTTCTTGATGCGCGTGTCCACGCGCAGGGGGTTTGCCTCGAAGGCAGAGATGGGGTTGAGGATCTGGACTCCCAGCGCACCGGCGAGGGCGTTCTTGGGACCATCCGCTCCGTAGCCGATGACGCCCACATGAAAATAGTCGCGCACGCCGTCCGCCTTCTGGCAGCGCGTCACAATCTCCATCAACGTCTTGTTCATGACGTCCGCCAGGAACTGAGCCTTGGAGATCTCGAACGTCCCCATTCGCTCCGCCATGGAGCCCGATTGGTCGATCACAAACAACAAGACGGCGGGATCACTGCGTTGGATGGCGGCTTGATAAGCCATGGCGAGTCCTCTCTGAATTGTGGTGCCGCGAATCATACGAGTTCGACCGGCGCGGCGGCCCTCGAAGACCTCGCCGAAAGCCGAAACAATCCGTGCCCTGACTACCCTCGATGGGGGCAGTCATCAGTGATGAAATCCAGCTGGGTCTCGGGTGCAATCCAGCCACTTGCTCACGGCCGCTGGGTCACGTTCTTGCACCGCCTCAACGAGCAGCGCCACTGCGCCAATACTCTCATCGAGCGACACGCGCCCGTCCTTGTAGTCCCGCATCACCGCGCCAAGAAAGCGCTGCAGGTCCCGCTCATCGATGTCCACGCCGACTCCGTCCATGCGCCTGATCGTCGGCGCTTGCTGCCAATTATCCCGGCCTCAAGATTCCAGCATTGCGCGCAGCACTTGGACAAGTTCATCCCTTGGCATGTCCTTGCGCAGGTAGGCGTTGACACCCAACGTCCGAGCGCGCGCCGCTTCTTCGTCGCTGGGCATGCTGGTGAGCGTCACGACCATCGCCCCGTGAGGAAGGTCGAGCACCTTCTTTGCCAGTTCCAGGCGCTTGGCCCCTTGCATGTCCAAGTCGATGACGATCAGCTTGAGCGGCTCATCATTGGCGCACTCGGCAAGCCCCATGGATGGCGACACGCGCCAGACCAGATCGATCCCGCGCAGCTCGGCCTCCATCATCAGGCGCAGGCGCATTTCCAACAGCATCCTGTCGCTGATCAATAGAACTCTCACAGTCGCCTCCCTCCCTGCGCTTCATCCGTTTTGAAGCGCGCGACTATCCAGAACCATCGCCCCTGGGCGCCACCCCTACTTTGCAAATTTCCTCCTTCAGAGGGAAGCACACCCGCCGCAAAAAACGTCTGGCAACAAAAGGGGCGACCTCTACTCGGCAGAACACCCCCGTTTAGGGGACGTGCGGTGATCGCCTCCTGCCTACACTGCGCTGCGGCAACAAAGACACGACCGATTCGACGGCCCTGGCGGCGATTGGATTGATGGGAGGAAAACCACATGCCCCTGGACATCGATTTGTCCGCGCTCGGACTTGGCGGATTCGACTCGGCCGCTCGATTGCACCGGCTGGAAGGCGACGGACCGCTCGGTTCCCTGTTGCTCGAAACCTGGTGCAGCAAGGAGTCGCTGAGCGAATCGTGGGAGATCCACATCAGCGCGCTGAGCGAGGACGCGAGGCTGGATTACGGCGCGATGCTGGGCCAGCGCGTCACCATCCACACCCGGCTCAGCGATGGCACCGAGGTCAGCCGCAGCGGCATCGTCACCACGGCGGTGTCCAACGGCACCGATGGCGCCCTGGCGCGCTACACGCTGGTGGTCCGTCCTTGGCTGGCCCTGCTGCAATACACCCGCCGCAGCCAGGTCTGGCAAGACAAGCGCGTCACCGACATCGTGGAGAGCCTGTTCGGCGCCTACGCTCAGCACGCCGCATGGCGCTGGGCCGAGGACATCGCCGTGCATCTGCAAGCCAGCGCCAACGCCGGCATGCGCAGCTACATCGTGCAGTACCGCGAGACCGACCTTACGTTCTTGCAGCGCATCCTGGCCGAGGAAGGCATCGTGTACCGCTTCGAGCGCGACGATGCGGCGCCACTCGGTCACCGGCTGGTGCTGCTGGCCGACACAGTGAGCCGGCAAAGCTGCCCCGAAGACCCGAGCAGCGCGTCGGCTCTGGGCGGGCAAGGCATCCGCTTCCACCAGCAATCGCCGCTCGAAGAACAAGACGCGATCCAGTCGCTCGTCGCCACGCGACACATGGCCTCGGCCACCGTGACGCTGCTGTCCACGGACTACAAGGGCAAGCGTGCCGTCGCTGCAAGCATGCCCACCGTGGCCGCCTTCGCCGCAGCGAGCGCGCCGCGCCTGGAAAGCTACGATCACGCAGGCGCGTACGCCTTTGCCGACGTCGCCCAGGCCGAACGAGCCGCGCGGCTGGCGCAGGAGGCGCTGGAGGCGCGACACAAGGCCTGGACCGCGCTCGGCACCGTGCGCACGTTCAGCGCCGGCACGCAATTCGATCTGACGCAAAGCAATCTGGATGCACTGGCGGTGTTGGGAGAAACACCGGACACGCGGTTCCTCATCACGGCAGTCATCCACGCCGGCGTCAACAACCTGCCGCCGCACCTGCTGGACAAATCGCACACGCCGGCCAGCGCCGAGGAGCAACGACGACAGCTTCTGACGCGGCTGCAACCCTGGGTGCCCAAGGCGGTCGCGGAACGCGCAGGCCTCACCGGGTACGCCAACAGCGCCGAGCTGATCCGAGCGGCGGTGCCGTGGCGAGCGCTGTTGACCGACGAGACCGGCACGCGAGTGAACCCCAAGCCCGTGGCCGGCGGGCCGCTGCTGGCCACGGTGGTCGGCCCCAATGGCGAAACCAGGCCCACAGGCGGCCGGGAAATCCACACCGACAAGCTCGGCCGCATCCGCATCCAGTTCGAGTTCCAGCAGGGCATGCAGGGTGCGGGCACGAGCGCGAGCTCGACCTGGGTTCGGGTGATGCAGCGCTATGCCGGACGCGGCATGGGCATGCAGTTCATTCCGCGCATCGGGCAGCAGGTGCTGGTGGATTTCAGCGAGAGTGACATCGACCGGCCCATCGTGGTCACGGCGCTCTACACAGGCCGTGGCGAGGGCGGCGTGGCGCGCACGCCCGGGGGTCAGCCAGGCAAGACAGACACCAGCGTCTTCGCCCAAGGCAGCGACCACCGCCCGAGCGGACAAGGCAACCTTGTGGGCGGCAACAGCCCGGCGTGGCACGGCGCGAGCAGCGACGTTCAGGGACACGGCAACGCTGCAGCCCTGAGTGGCTTCAAGTCCAAGGAGTTCGCCGGACAAGGCTTCAACCAGCTCGTGTTCGACGACACCAACCGGCAACTGCGCGTGCAACTGCGCAGCACCCAGTACAGCACGCAGCTGAACATGGGCCACATCATCCATCAGGCCGACAACCACCGGGGGAGCTTTCGTGGGCTGGGGTTTGAGCTGCGCACGGACGCGTACGGCGTCGTCCGGGGCGGGCGCGGGGTGCTGCTGAGCACCTTCGGCAGCCAACCTCACGAACCGTCCGGCGACAACGCGGCGGGGATTGCGCTGGCGCTCCAGTCGTTCAAGCTGTGCGAGGTGTTCAGCACGGCCGCCAAGACGCACGAGACCGTGCAGATGGCCGCGCACATCGGCAGCTTCAAACCGTGGCAAAGCGTGCTGGACAGCGCTGGTGCACCGTTGAAGGCCTTGCACACGGCCCTGCGAGGGATGGTGGATGCGGGCAGCGCAGACGCGGCCATGGGCGATGCGGCGTCGAAGAACACGTCCACCAGCGACGGCAAGACGCCGCACACCACCGACCCGGTGGTGGCCATCGCGGCCAAGGCGGGCCTGGGCGTCGTCGCGGGACAGGACGTTCAGGTGGTGGCTGGGGAGACCATCACCTTCGGCAGCGGCCAAGACACACATTGGGCTGTCGGCGGCGCGGCACGCCTTCACACCGGACAGGCCATCGGCATCCTCGCAGGTGCCATCAAGCCGGGGACGGATGCGGCGGGCAAGGGCATCACGCTGATTGCCGGGCGAGGCGACATCGAGGTGCAGGCGCAGTCCGACGCGATGCAGATCGCGGCCAAGGGTGAAGTGAGCGTTCAGAGCGCCAACAGCCACATCGACTGGGCTGCGGCCAGGCGGATCGAGATGTGCACGTCAGGCGGTGCCAGCATCGTGATCGAGGACGGGAACGTCACCGTGCAATGCCCGGGGACGATCACAGTCAAGGCGAGCAAGAAGAGCTTCGTCGGAGCGGAGAAGAATGACTACGTGATGCCAGTGATGCCGCACGCGGACATCAGTTGGTTGAAGGTCGAGTCTTACTACGACGGCTGGGAAGTGCCTTGGACGCGTGACAACCTCAGCGTCAAGGTTGGCGGCAAGACCATCGCTGAATCTCTCAGCGTCGAACTCGAAAAGAAGGCTCAGGCATGACAGACTTCCAGTCCCAGGTGCGGCACGTACTGGTGCCGCAAGATGGCAACGTACTCATCACCGACAAGCCGCGATACACGGAACAGGAAATCTTTGAGGACCGCGAGGTCATCGTTCGTCGACTCGATGCGGCCTACCTCAATCTGCTCGACGACATGGACGAATTCCAAGTCAGTTGGAACCAGAGCTGGAAGCTGTCCATCGCCATCGCGTGGGAAGAAGGCCGCTACGCCGGCCTGAAGGAATGGGCCTCAGACCAGGGTGACCTGTTCAAGGTCGAGACCTGGACCAACCTCGGGGAGAAGGCAAAGAACTGGGCGGGTGACATCTATGACCGCATGGCGACCAAGGCCACTGATCGCCTTGAAGATTTCGCCGCGAACTATTCCGTGATTTCGGACAACCCGGACGGCACGGTGCTCAACTGGGCTTGGTACAAGAGTCAGATCACCCAAGCGGCGGAAAGCTTCGTCGAGGAAAAGGTACACGAGGTGCAAGCATCAATGCGGCGCGTCGAACAGCTCGTTGACGACACCCTCGACGACGTGAATAAGGCGGAGAAGATATTCAAGTACCGCGAGCAGATATATGCCATTCCAGAGTTGATCGCTCAAGGCGATGGGGCATCAATCATGGCCTTTCTGCGCGGGCCGCTCAAGGACATTGATCCCGAACTGTCCGAGAACATCCTGAACAGCCAAGAGCTGCCTGCCGCCATTGCAGTGATCCAAGACCACGACAGCGTTCTCACGTACCTGGCTTACGTCTCGTTGATGATCGACGCGGTGCCGCCGAACTTCTATGTCTATGCCGCGGGCAAGGGGTCAGCCTACGTGATGCTTGAACTGATGCTGAACATCGTGTTGGGCTTGCTGACAGACGGCGCATTCGTTGCGGCGAGGGCAGCAATGTTGTTGGGAAGACTCGCGGCCACCAGCGCCCGTGTTGCTGGCGCAATGCGCAAGATTCAGAAGGCAGAGGCGGCGATTCAGGCATTCAGGCGGTACGTCAACGAATGCGTCGAGGCATGCCGTGACCTGCGATCCCTTGGCCACAAGCTCAGAGACGTCCGTGGGCGATCAGTCGTTACCCGCGGTTCGACGAAGGAAACGGTAACGCTGCGAAAGCAGAACCTGACTCGCGACAAGAGATGCAAGTGCTGTGGCAGCACGAAGCATAGAAGCCCACGGAATCAAGGTAACAGCGTGCTCGTGTATCGCTAATCACTCTCTGAGACCCCAATCACCATCGACACCCATCATGAACAGAAAGCCGACCTCGGCAGCACGATCTAGAGGAAATCGCCAAGCTACGCGCCCGCAGGATCGACCTACTCCTGACGGCGGCAAGCCGTCGGATCGGGCACCATCCAGTGAGCTCCCGCTGGGACAGGGGATGTTGGCAAAGGATGGCTCGTATCGAAACAGACTTGAGAGCGCGATCAAGGGCTCGCCTGATCACCCATATCACAAGAACGTTCGAATGCAGGCACACCATCTTCTGTCGGCAACGGCGGTAAAGATGTTGCCGGAAGGCGTTCGACGAAATCTCGAGTACTTCAACTACGACATCAACTGCCTTGACAACCTGTCGTTCATTCCTTCAACGCTGCAAGGCGCTTGCTACTTGGGTGTGCAACCACACAGAGGGAACCACAACGTCAAACTGGCAGACATCGCTGATCCAGAAGGTGATGATTCGCGTGAGGACACCTACCATTTGCTGGTCAAGGCTCGACTCATCGAGTTGAAACCACTCACCCGAAGCAAATGTGCCGGCGAGAGCTCGATGGCCGAGTTGGCTCGGCTCACTCTCGAAGTGAAGGCGGAGTTCAACAAGATCAGCAGGAGTGTTCTTACGACCATCCAATCAAGTCCCAGAAGAGCGCCCTTGACAAAGCTAGCAACTCACTTTCAACCGGGTGATGCGTGCGGATGCGCTGGTGTCGACTCGGTGAATGGACGAAAGGGTGAACATGGAAGCTTTGAGTGCCCAGTGCACCGCAATCACAAGATGAATCAAGGACTCGGCCAGAATCGAGAGGAGATTGCCTACGATTCCAACGGCAGATATCTACTGGAGGTTCGCAGATGAACAAGTACGACCAAGAGTACTACTTCATTCATTGGCCGATGACGGACAACAAGGACATCCCGAGCCTTCAATCCGACAGTGCGACATCGATGAGGGCATATGACTACGAAGTTCAGCCAACTGGTGACGCCCCGCTTGTGTTTACTAACTCGTGGCGCGAACGAAATCGCAAAGTGGGTGTGAAAGAGTACATAGGCGACATCTTGTTCGAAGGCTTCAATGTTCTGGTGCGTGACCGAATCAGAGAAGCCCTGCTGCAATACGATTTACCTGGGCTTCAAATCAACCCTGCCGTGTACATTGACGATCAGGACAAATGGCACGAGGATTTTTGGTTCCTGACCTTCTTTCAACGCTTCGATTGCTGGGATAGAAAGACCTCGATCTACACAGATGAGCCCCTGGAGGGCGGCGGAATGAAGATCTATCCGGTCGAGAAAATCCACCTGGATGCTTCGGTCCTCGACAAGGTGCCGCTTGAAAAGCGCTTGCTGTTCAAGATGGGTAGCACTGTCGATGGGTTCGTGACAGTCCACCAGAGCCTGCTTCCCTTGTTTCGAAAGGGCAGATCCGGAGCGGAGTTTTTCAGCGTGAGCGACTTCTGAACCCACCCTGGGCGACATGTCGATCGTTGAACTGATGATTCCCCTACTCCGTGCTCAGAACGCGTCCGTCAATAGAAGCGAAGAGACTCGGCAAGATGAGCGACGGATCTTCGGCGTGAAGTGCGCGACTCTTCAGAAGATCACGGACTACTAGAGGCTGTGAAGCAGCGGAGACGACAAAGTGATCGGCATCGTAGAACCAGGCAACGCGGCAGCAGAGGTGATCATGGACACGCCAATACGAATAGAGGTCTCGCCCGGCGGAGAACTATCCGTGACCTGCTACGGATCGGCCGGCAGCAGCCTGCAAGCTGTCGCCACGCGTATCCGATTCACTCGCGAAGCTTCCGGGGAGTTGGTTGGAGGCTTGGTTGGTCTCGTCCAGCGCGGCCTCGTGACCCTTGGCGAAGAAGATGCCCCTGGAATTCAGTGATGCGACTCTTGGCGGCATACCGTCGAACTCGTGCCAGCCCTTCCGCTGAAGACCATCAAGCAGGAAAGACAGGATGAGTGACGACCGCATTCAGTGCAAACAGTGCTCGCGCAAGATCGTGCCTCGCCTTTTCAGGCATGGCGGAAGCCTCCTTCACAACCCGACGCTTCAGCACATGTGCCCCTACTGCGGCACATGCCAGTACGAGACCGGCGGCCAGATTACTGCGACGGGGAAATTCGTTCTGTGGGCGTTGTTGGCGATGTCGGCAATCGGGATACTGCGGGGCCTCTTCCGCTGACGCGCCAGGTCGTCGCGTTGGCCGACATGGCACGGATGATTGCACCCAGCAAAGGGATGATGACGACTGCCGCTTTTGACCGCACCGTGTCAAATCACGCCACCGATCAAACACTTAGGCACTTCGCGGACACGCAACGCACAGACTTGTCCACAGCATCCGGGGACAACCCGAGCGGGCGCATGTCATCGGCGGTTGCCCGGCATCTCTCTGCGCTCTATTTCTCACGCTTGCCTATGCGGACCAGACGGCAACTGCTCTATTCGCCGCGCGCATAACTCTTTGTCACGCAACCGCTTTTGCGCGTGTTAGCCACCGCAGGTTGGTCTACGGAAACAGAGAGTAGAGAGGAAAGCCGTGTCCAACTGGGCCGAAAATCGGCAGTTCACCGTCAAGGAGCACACGCGCAGAATGGCCCGGAAACCCGCGTGCCCTGGAGGAACCGGGAAGTAAAAAGGCCAACCGAGAGACGGTTGGCCTTGAAGACTGGTGGCCAAGGGCGGAATCGAACCACCGACACGCGGATTTTCAATCCGCTGCTCTACCAACTGAGCTACTTGGCCGTGAGCCGGCGATTCTAGCAGGACTTTTCGGGGCGCCTTTTCAGGCGCCGCCGCGCTTGTTGCGGGACAAGTCCACGCCCAGTTGCTTGAGCTTGCGGTACAGGTGAGTGCGCTCAAGGCCGGTTTTCTCGGCCACGCGCGTCATGCTGCCGTTCTCTTGCGCGAGGTGGAACTCGAAGTAGCTCTTCTCGAAGGCGTCGCGCGCCTCGCGCAGCGGGCGATCGAGGTCGAAGCTCTGCTCCGCCTGCGGCCCGAGCGCCAGCGGCACCACCGGCGGCGACGCCATGCCGCCGAGCATGACGTTGTCCATCGGGTGGCTGTTGCTGTCCATCATGCGCATCCCCCCGTTGCCGGGGGCGGCCTGCACGGGCCGGGCGCTGGGCTTGGCCAGGCCCTGCTCCACCGCGCGCAGCAGCTTCTGCAAGGTGATGGGCTTTTCCAGGAAGGCCATGGCGCCGTGCTTGGTGGCCTCGACCGCGGTGTCGATGGTGCCGTGGCCGCTCATCATGATGACGGGCATGGTGAGCAGGCCGCTCGCGCTCCACTCCTTCAGGAGCGAGATGCCGTCGACATCGGGCATCCAGATGTCGAGCAGGACGAGGTCGGGCCGCAGGCGCTCGCGGCAGGCGCGGGCCTGCGACGCGTCTTCGGCGAGCTCGACGCTGTGGCCTTCGTCGGTGAGGATTTCCGACAAGAGGGCGCGGATGCCCAGTTCATCGTCGACAACAAGAATGGTGGCCATGGACCTTTGTGCACTCAGTGCGCGGGCGCTTGCGCACCCGGGGCAGCGGCCTGCGGCGCATTGGCAGCAGCGTCGGCAGGCGCGAATTTCGAGAATGATAGCGAGACTTGGGCCCCCGCCACCGCCGGTTCGCCACCTTCCCCCTGCGAACGTGGGACGCTGACGTTGGCCAGGCGCACTCGTGCGCCATGTTCGTCGGCGATTTTCTTGACCACCGCCAGCCCGAGCCCGGTGCCCTTGGACTTGGTGGTGACGTAGGGTTCGAAGGCCCGCTTGAGCACCTTGTCGGCGAAGCCGGGGCCGTTGTCCACCACCTGCAGCCGCACCGCGCGGATGTCGCCCTGCTCGGTGCGCGCGACCTCGGTGCGCACCAGGACGCGGCCGTCGGGGCGGTCGGCCACGGCGTCCAGCGCGTTCTGCACGAGGTTGTGGATGACCTGGCGCAGCTGGGTGCCGTCACCCACGATGGCAGGCAGCTCCTGCGACAGCTCGCAGTGCAGGATGCCGGCCTCCTGCGAGCCCGCATACAGCTGCAGCACCTCGCGCACCAGGGCGTTCAGGTCCAGCGGCGTGAGGTGGGCGGCCGGCAGGCGGGCGTAGTCGCGGAACTCGTTGACCAGGGCTTTCATCGCCTGCACCTGCGCGACGATGGTGCCCACCGAGCGCACGAGCATGGCCTGGTCGATGCCCTCGAGCTTGGGCTCGAGCTTCTGCTGCAACCGCTCGGCGGACAGCTGGATGGGCGTGAGCGGGTTCTTGATCTCGTGGGCCAGGCGCCGGGCCACCTCGCTCCAGGCGGCGCTGCGCTGCGCGGACACGACCTCGGTGATGTCGTCGAACACCATCAGCCGCGCATGCTGCGGCATGGACGCGCCGCGCACGAGCAGAGTCAGCGTGTCGCGGTCGCTCGCGGTCTGCAGCTCGAAGGAATCCTGCCACTGGTCACGCTCGCCGGCCTCGGGGCTGGCCGCATGCAGCTCGAAGCGCTGGCGCACGGCGTCGGCAAAGACGGCGAGACCCGGCACGTCCTCCAGCCGGCGGCCGCGGTAGGCCGACAGCGGCAGCTTGAGGATGCGCGTTGCGCCCGGGTTGACGGTGTCGATGGCGCCGTCGCGGTCGAACACGATCACGCCCGCGGTGAGGTTGTCGAGGATGGTCTGCAGGTTGGAGCGGGCGCTCTCGACCTGCGTCACGCTTCGCTGCACCATCTCGCGCGCTTCCGAGAGCTGCTCGGTCATGTCGGCGAAGGAGCGGGTGAGCCCGCCCAGCTCGTCGCGCGACGCGAACACCGGCTTGGTGCTCAGGTCGCCCTGCGCCACTTCGCGCACGCCCTGCGCCAGCAGCAGGAGCGGCCGCGCGAGCTGGTTCGACAGCGTCACCGCGAGCAGCAGCGCGCCGAACACCGCGAGGATGAGCGTGAGCGTCAGCGTGCCGATGTACATCTTGCGCAGGCCTTCGCGGCCGAGCGCGCGCTGTTGGTACTCGCGGTAGGCCGACTGCACCGCCAGCGCATTGGTGGCCAGCGCCGACGGCAGCTGCTGGGTGACCATGAGGTAGCGGTCCTGCTGGGCCAGGACGAAGTTGGTGCTCGGGATGAAGGCGAGCGCGCGGATGCGTGCGCCGCCGGGCACGGCATCGTCTTCCAGTCCTTCGAGCTGGCTGACGACGCGCGTCGTGCGGGCGTTGCGCAGGAGCAGCGAGGACGGCCGGTCGGGCAGCAGCGAGCCGTTGGCGCTGCCGGCCGACAGGATGATCTGCCCGCCCGCGCCGACGATCGCCACGTCCTGCGCCGACAGCTGTTCGCGCAGGCGCTCGAGCGCCAGGGGTTGGACGTCGCGCTGGTCGCTGCTCGGCCTGTCGGCCAGGCGCTCGGCGGCGGAGCGGGTCTTGTTGGCCAGGTCGTTGACGAGGGTGTCCAGCGTGCCGCGGCCGAGGTTGAGGCCGGCGTCCAGCGCGCCCTCCACCTTCACGTCGAACCAGCTCTCGATGCTGCGCGAGACGAACTGGTAGCTGACGGTATAGATGAGCATGCCCGGGATCACGCCCACCAGCGCGAAGATGGCCGCCAGCTTGAGCAGCATGCGGCTGCCGAACTTGCCGCGCTGTACCCGCACCAGCAGGCGCACGGCGGCGATGCCGATGACCAGCACCAGGAAGCCTGCCACCGTCACGTTGACCCAGAACAGCCACACGTAGTGGCGCTCGTAGAAGGCGCGGTTGTTGGTGGCGATGGACAGCAGGAAGGACAGCACCAGCACCGCGCCGGTGATGGCGACCAGCGAAATGATCCAGGCCCAGCGGTTGGCTTTGGTCATTGCCGTGTCAGCGGGTGCGTGCCGGTCAAGCTAGCGAAAGCGCTGCGTCTTCTCGACCAGCAAGGTCCATTCCGGCTGGCCGCCGATGCCGATCTGCATCGGCCGGGGCAGCAAGGTGGTGTCCAGGCGGTAGGTAAATTCGACGTAGTGGCGGCCGTCGTCGACCTCCCGCGCCTCGGCGATCTTCCACCCGCTCACGCGCCGCACGGTAACGAGTGCGTCGCTGAGCGAATCGAAGTTCTGGTTCAACCCGCCGAAGCTCACGCGGTACTTGCGGGTGAGCGGCTGGTAGGCGAGGCGCCACGCGCGCGAGGCAGAGGCGACCTTGCGGTCGCGCCAGTACCAGCGGTCGCGGTAGACGTCGGCCTCGGCCACGAAGTACAGCGGCACGCCCTTGACCAGCGCGTCTTCGACGCCGCGGGGCAGGTCGAAGCGCAGGCCGAAGTTCAGGGTGACGCCGTCCTCGTTGTGGACCAGGTCGAACTCGGTGAATTCAGGCTGGTCGGCCCGGGCGGCCGGCGTGATGAGCACCGCCAGGACGGCGAGCACCGCCGCGGCAAGCCACGAGACCCAGCCCGGGCGCATCGCGCGGGGCCGGGGGCAGCAATCCGGGACGAGGCGGTGCACTTCCAAGGCGGGCAATCAACGTTTTTGAAGGAGAGCGTAGTAGAAGCCGTCGGGTGACGCACCGAGGATGGGCGTCGCGGCCTTGGAGGCATTGTCGGCCAGAGGCAGCAGGTGTCCGGGCGATGGGGGCAGCTTCGCCCAGCTTGCGTCCGCCTGGCGTTGCAAAAAAGCGTCGATCTGGTACTCACCTTCGGCCTTGAAGACCGAACAGGTGCAGTAGAGCAGCCGCCCGCCGGGGGCCAGCGTGGGCCACAGGGCCGCCAACAGTCGCGCCTGGGTTTCAGCCAGGGTGGAGACATCGCTCGCCCGGCGCAGCCAGCGGACGTCAGGATGGCGGCGGACGATGCCCGAGGCGCTGCAGGGTGCGTCGAGCAGGATGGCGTCGAAGGCGCGGCCGTCCCACCAGGCGGCGGTGTCGCCGGCGTCCGCGCAGACGGTGCGGGCCTCGAGGCCCAGCCGGCCCAGGGTGTCGTCGATGCGGGTCAGGCGCTCCGGATCGCTGTCCAGCGCCAGGACGTCGAGGTCGGCCAGCTCCAGCAGATGAGCGGTCTTGCCGCCGGGCGCGGCGCACGCGTCCAGCACTTGGGCACCGGCGGGCAGGCCGTCGCCGATGAGCAGGGGCGCGGCGAGCTGGGCGGCGGCGTCCTGCACGGACACATCGCCCTCGGCGAAGCCCGGCAGGCGCGTCACCGGCACGGGCATGTCGAGCACCACCGTCTGTAGGCCGAATGCCTGGGCGCCGAGGCCGGCCTCCTGCAGCCTCGCCACGTAGCCTTGCGCCGTGCCGCGGCGTGCGTTGACCCGCAAGGTCATGGGCGCGCGCTGGTTGTTGGCGTCCAGCAGGGCCTGCCAATGGTCGGGCCAGTCGGCCTTCAGCCGCTTCACCCACCACGCCGGGTGGTTGTAGGCCGCCGCGGGGTCGCGCTGGGCCGCGGCGACGATCTCGTCGCGCTCGCGCAGGAAGCGCCTGAGCACCGCATTGATGAAGGGGGCGCTGGCCTTGTGCCGCTGGCGCGCGGCCGTCACCGCCTGGTCGACCAGCGTGTGGGCGGGGTATGGCGCTTCGCCTCCCGGCCACAGCAGGGCGAGGGCCGAAAGCACCAGCGCCTCCACCGGCGGCGGCGGGGGCTTGGGCGCGAGCCAGGCGCGCGCGGCCAGGGCGCAGCCCAGCCAGCGCAGCACCTGGAAGCTCAGCGACTGCGTGCCGGGCCGGGCGTCGGCCGGGCATTGCGCGAGCGCGTCGTTGAGCGAATGGCCGGCACGCACTGCCTGCACGGCATCGGCGGTGTGCGAGAGGAGCGTGGCGAGTGGAAGGGAGAGGTTGGCTGCGGTCACGGACGGCAGTCTAGGGCCTGCCCGTGCCCGGACGTGGCCGCCCTGTTACGCTCGTGAACCCGACCTGCGGGAGAGTCCCCATGCTGCGAGAAACCACCAACCCCATCTTCAAGAGCGAGGAAGACCTCGCCGGCATGAGCGCGTCCGAGCGCATCCGCTACCGGCTGGTCGGCGCGAACTGCCGCTACCACGCCAACGACAACATCTCTGAATACATCGCAGACGGCGAGCTCGAGCAGCTCAAGGCGGAGGTGGAAGCGAAGATGCACGAGGTGCTGAAGTCGCTCGTGATCGATACCGAGAGCGACCACAACACCAACGACACCGCGTCGCGCGTGGCGAAGATGTTCATCCACGAGGTGTTCAAGGGCCGCTACGTGCCCATGCCCTCGGTGACGGAATTCCCGAACTTCTCGCGCCTGAACGAGCTGATGATCGTGGGCCCGGTGAAGGTGCGCAGCGCCTGCTCGCACCACCTGTGCCCCATCCTCGGCAAGGTCTGGATCGGCGTGCTGCCCAACGAGCACTCCAACCTCATCGGCTTGAGCAAGTACGCACGCATCTGCGACTGGATCATGAGCCGCCCGCAGATCCAGGAGGAAGCAGTCACCATGCTCGCCAATGAGCTGCAGGAACGCGTCAAGCCCGATGGCCTGGCGATCGTGATGGAAGCCGACCACTTCTGCATGCACTGGCGCGGCGTGAAGGACGACGAATCGATGATGACCAACAGCGTGATGCGCGGCGCCTTCCTGAAGGATGCCAACCTGCGCCGTGAATTCCTGTCGCTGCTCAGCAAGAAGAACAGCTGAGCATCAAGGAGACCCCCATGCTCGTACGACTCCTCTATGCAAGCCGCGCCGCCGGCTCCGTCACGCCGGAGAGCCTGCTGCCGATCATGAAGACCTCGCGCGCCAACAACGCGGCGCAGGGCATCACCGGCGTGCTGATCTTTTCAGACGGCGTCTTCCTGCAACTGCTCGAGGGCGGCCGCGAGGCGGTGAGCGCGCTGTACAACCGCATCATCCGCGACGAGCGCCACCGCGACGTCGTGCTCTTGAGCTATGACGAGATCGGCGAGCGGCGCTTCGCCGGCTGGGCAATGGGCCAGGCCAACCTGTCGCGGCTGAACCCCGGCATCCTGCTGAAGTACTCCGACCGGTCCGTGCTCGACCCTTACAACATGTCGGTGAAGGCGACGCTTGCGCTCTTCGACGAGCTGGTGGCCACGGCGGTGATCGCCTGCCCCGGCCAGTGAAGGCCTGAGCACAAGAAGAAAAAAAGGGCGTCCCGCGGGACGCCCTTCTTCATTCAGCCACGCGCTATCACTTGAACTGGTAGCCCAGCGACGCGTAGAAGAAGCGCTTGCGCGGATCCACGAATGACGCCGCATAGCCCGCCGCATGCGAGCCGTACGACGGCACCGCGGTGAACGGCGGCTCCTTGTCGAAGAGGTTGCGGATGCCCAGGCGCACCGTCAGGTTCTTGATGCCCGAGTAGGCGCCCGACAGGTTCCAGCGGCTGGAGTCCTTCACCTGGTAGTCCTGGTGCACGCCGATGTTGGCGTCCACGAGGGCCGCCGACTCCGTCCAGCCCTTGACGAACTGGTTCTCCAGCGTCACGCCCCAGGGGCCCTGCTGCAGGTCGACGGTCAGCGAATGCTGCCAGCGCGGATGCGGCTGCACGCTGCCGCCGTCGCCGGCCGTGCCCACGTAGCTCGTGTACGGGCCGTCCTTGTAGTTCTGCAGCTTGTAGGTGTTGACGTAGGTGCCCGCGAGGCCAATGGTCAGGCGACCCATGGACTCCAGGTTCCAGCGCGTCTTCACGTCGATGTCGATGCCCGAGGTCTTCAGGTCACCGAGGTTCTCGATGGGCGTGTCGATGTAGCTGATGAAGCCGTCCGGCGTGCGGTGGATGCGGGTGGCGAAACGCGCGAGCAGCGTCGGGTCGGTGAGGATGGCGTCACCGGTGATCACGCTGATCTGGTCCTTCTTCTGGATGTACCAGTAGTCCACTGCGGCCGAGATGTTCGGCGTGGGCTCGAACACCGCACCCAGCGTGAACTGGCGCGACTTCTCGGGCTTGAGCGTGCTCGACGAGGCGAAGCGCTCGTTGAACTGGCTCTCGCAGCGCGAGTCATCGGCGATCGGGCAGGCCGGGTCAACCAGCGAGTTGGCGGTGTTGGTCATCGACGGCGGGCTGTTCACGTCCCACAGCGAGGGCGCGCGGAATCCCGTGCCAGCCGAGCCGCGCAGGAGCAGCGCCTTGTCCGGCTGCCAGCGCAGGCTGGCGCGCGGGTTGAAGGTCGAGCCGAAGTCGCTGTAGCGGTCGTAGCGTGCCGCGAGGCCCGCTTCCCAGCCCTTGGCGAACGGCGCGCTCACCTCGGTGAACAGCGCAATCACGTTGCGGCTCGCGGTGGTCTCGGGGACGCTGCCTTCGCCGCCGATGTGCAGGCCGGCGCTGTAGTCGGCGTTGACGGGGCGGTCGTTGGCCTGCTCGTGGCGCAGGTCGAAGCCCGCGGCCACGGCGAGGTTGCCGCCGGCCATGGGCATGAGGTCGCGGCTGGCCTTGCCGTCCAGCACGGTCGTCGTGCTCGTGGACTTGCGCATCGGGCCTTCCATCAGCGTGGAGCGAAGCAGTGCGTCGCCCGCGGCATCGTTCGGGCCGAAGGGGTTGATGTTGCCGGTCGCCAGCGCCGCGATGAACTTGGGCTCGTTGATGTAGCCGTAGTAGTTCAGGTTGCCGGTGCCGCGCGCATAGGTGAGCGCGGTGTCGTAGTCCCAGCCGCTGAAGGTGCCCTTGAAGCCGCCCACCAGGCGCGTCTGCTGGTTGGTGTTGTCGTTGATGCGGTTGCCCACGGGCAGCGCACGCATCGAGATCTCGGTCATGCCGCTCGTCGGCACGGTGTAGCCGAGGCTGGTCAGCAGCGCGGCCGGGAAGTACTTGCTCGTGACGGGCATCGCGAAGCTCGGATAGAGCGCCGTCGTCGGATCCAGGTGGCCCGCCGTCGAGTCGATCGGCACCGGCGCGACGCGGCCGATGTTGTGGTTCTGCGCGAAGGACGCCTCGGCGAAGAACTCGGTGTCGGCGTTCAGCCGCTTGGCGAAGCGCGCGAAGATGTCGCCCTTGTGCTGGTCGGGCAGGTTGTCCAGCGTCGCCGAGTAGATGAAGCGGCAGCGCTTGAGCGGTGCGCCGCTGGGCGTCGGCGCCGCGGCTGTCACCACGACGGTGTTGACCGGGTCGCACGGCGCGAAGTTGGCGTCGGTGAAGGTCGCGTCGCGATACGCACCGGGGCTCAGGTTGTAGTCGACCAGGCGGCCCGGGAAACTGCGGCCGGAGGTCGGGGGATCTGAGCCCGGGATCTCCTGGATGCCGCGGTTGTAGTAGCCCTGGTCCACCGCGCGGATGCGGGTGTTGTTCTGGTAGTTGGCGGTGACGAGCAGGTTGTAGCCGTCGCTCGCGATGTCGCCCATGCCGTACGACACCGACAAACCGCTTTCCTTGCCGCCCACGCTTTCTTGCGGGGCACCGTAGCGCACGGTGATCTCGCCACGGGTGTAGTCGCGCCGCGTGATGAAGTTGATCACGCCGCCCACCGCGTCGGTGCCGTACACCGCCGAGGCGCCGTCACGCAGCACCTCGATGCGCTCGATGGCGGCGAAGGGAATGCTGTTCAGGTCCACCGCGACGGTGCCGCCGATGCTGCCGAAGGGGTGGTTGGCCAGGCGCCGGCCGTTCAGCAGCACGAGGGTGGAGTTGGCACCCAGGCCGCGCATGTTGGCGTTGGAGGTGGCGTAGCCCGCCCCCTGCGTCGTGTCGGACTGCAGCGCAGCGCTCGCCGTCACGCGCTGCAGCAGGCCTTCGACGTTGGTCGCGCCGCTGCGCTCGATCTGCTCACGCGTGATGACGGTGACGGGCAACGCCGTCTCGGATTCGACGCGCTTGATGGACGAGCCGGTGACTTCCACGCGCTCCAACTGCTGCTGCTGCGCCGAGACCGGGGCCGTGCCGAGCACGAGGCCGCCGCCGAAGGCGAGCATCAATCCGCGGCACAAGGCCGTTCTTCTGAACATGGGTTTCCTCCTCCTTCCGCGTGGGAAGTTCTGGGTTGATCGGTGGATCCAAGCCGCGGCGCTCCGCGCCGGCCGGCGTGATCAGCCGACCGTGACGAAGGTCACGCAAAACCTGCGCGCGATTCTTGATGCAACAGGCGTGCCGCGCGAGGAGGGTATTCCTCGATGGGCGGCCCGGCCGCCCGGGAGTACTTGTCTAGACCAGCTGTCGCCGAGGTGACAACCGGCCTAGGCCAGTTCCGCATTCAGTGCAGCCAACGCACCGGAACCGGGACACAGCTCGTTTTCGGCCAGCCGGTTCAGCGGCACCTGCACCGTCTTGAGGTGGGCATGCAGGTCGTCCGCATCGCTGCGCACGTACAAGAGGCCGGTGAGGATCTCGCCGCGCGCCTCGTGCGCGTGGATGTGCGTCATCGCCGCCAGTCGGTCGCCGGCGTCGTAGCCTTCGGCCAGCTTGCGCAGCCGCAGCACGCTGCCGTCGTGCTGCGTCACCTCGATCACCTCGCCCGGTGCGTAGCTCGCACTGATCGCATCGCGGCGGGGCATGAAGTCGAGCCGGTTCACCGCCTCGTTGTGGGCGCGCACGTAGTCGTAGCTCTTGGTGCTGCCGGCGTGGTTGTTGAAGGCCACGCAGGGGCTGATGACGTCGATGAACGCCGCACCGCGGTGGCTCAATGCACCCTTGATGAGCGGCACCAGCTGCTCCTTGTCGCCGGAGAAGCTGCGCGCCACGTAGCTTGCGCCCAGTTGCAGCGCGAGAGCCACGAGGTCGATGGGCGAATCGGTGTTGACGACGCCCTTCTTCGATTTGCTGCCCTGATCGGCCGTGGCGGAGAACTGCCCCTTGGTGAGGCCGTACACGCCGTTGTTCTCGACGATGTAGGTCATGTCCACACCGCGCCGCATGGCGTGCGCGAACTGGCCAAGGCCGATGGACGCGGAATCGCCGTCTCCCGACACGCCCAGGTACAGCAGCTCGCGGTTGGCGAGGTTGGCGCCGGTGAGCACCGAGGGCATGCGGCCATGCACCGTGTTGAAGCCGTGCGAGTTGCCGAGGAAGTAGTCGGGCGTCTTGGATGAGCAGCCGATGCCCGAGAGCTTGGCCACGCGATGCGGTTCGATGTCCAACTCCCAGCAGGCCTGGATCAGCGCGGCGGAGATGGAGTCGTGGCCGCAGCCGGCACACAGGGTGGAGATCTTGCCTTCGTAGTCGCGGCGCGTGAAACCGCGGGCGTTCTTGGGCAGGGTCGGGTGGTGGAGCTTGGGTTTGGCGAGGTAGGTCATTGGGAGGCCTCGTTGCGGGTGAGGGCGTGGGCCTCGCTCATGCCACCAACCCCTGCTTGATCGGCGCAACCTTGTTCTCCATGCGCTTGGCGATCGCCTCCGTGATGAACCTCGCGGTGATCGGCGTGCCGTCGAAGTGCAGGATGGGCACCAGCTTGGCCGGGTCCACCTCCTGCTCCGTCATCAGCATGGTGCGCAGTTGCGCGTCGCGGTTCTGCTCGATGACGAACACATGGTCGTGGCTCTCGATGAAGCGGTCCACCGCCTCGCTGAACGGAAAGGCGCGGATGCGCATCAGGTCCACCTGCAGGCCGCGCGCCTGCAAGGCGTCGAAGGCCTCGCTCATCGCAGGGCTGGTGGAGCCGATGTACAGCACGCCGTGGCGCGTCGGCTTGGCGGCCTTGCGTTCGACCGGTTGCGGCACAAGCGCCTTTGCGGTCTCGAACTTTCGCAACAAGCGCTCGACGTTGTAGACATAGTCAGGCCCCGCCTCCGAATAGCGCGCGTAGGCATCGCGTGTCGTGCCGCGCGTGAAGTACGCGCCACGCTCGGGGTGCGTGCCCGGCAGCGTGCGCCAGGGAATGCCGTCGCCGTCCACATCGAGGTAGCGGCCGAAGTCGCGCCCGCTGTCCAGGTCTTCGCGTGACATCACCTTGCCTCGGTCGTAGCGGCGCGAGTCGTCCCACTGCAGCGGCTCGCACAGGCGGTGATTCATGCCAATGTCCAGGTCGGTCATCAGGAACACCGGCGTCTGCAGCCGGTCCGCCAGGTCGAGCGAGGCCGCGCCGAACTCGAAGCATTCGTGCGGGTCCTCGGGAAACAGCAGCACATGCGTGGTGTCGCCGTGCGATGCATAGGCGCAGCTCAGCAGGTCGGCCTGCTGCGTGCGCGTGGGCATGCCGGTGGACGGCCCGCCGCGCTGCACGTTGATGATGGTGACGGGAATCTCCGCGAAGTACGCGAGGCCGATGAACTCCGTCATCAGCGACACGCCCGGCCCCGAGGTGCAGGTGAACGCGCGCGCGCCGTTCCATCCGGCCCCGGTCACGATACCGATGGACGCGATCTCGTCTTCCGCCTGCACGATGGCGAATCGGTTCTCGCCGGTGGCCTTGTCGACGCGGTAGCGGCTGCAGTACTTCTGGAAGGCCTCGGCCACCGACGACGACGGCGTGATCGGATACCACGCGCACACCGTCGCGCCGCCGTACACGCAGCCCAATGCCGCGGCCGCGTTCCCCTCCATGAAGATGCGCTTGCCCACGGCGTCGCGCCGTTCGACCTTCAGGTCGATCACGTCGTCGAGGATGTCGCGGCCATGGTGGAGCCCGAGCATGAAGGCATCGAGGTTGGGCTCGATGAGCTTGGCCTTGCCCTTGTACTGCTCGCCCAGCAGCGTCGCGATCACCTCGGGCTCGATGCCCAGCAGCGACGCGAGCACGCCGACATACACAATGTTCTTCAGCAGCTGCCGCTCGCGCGGGTCGATGAAGCGCGTGGCGCACATCTCGGTGAGCGGCACGCCGATGGCGTTCACGTCCTCGCGGAACTTCGACGGGGGCAAGGGCCGGCTGCTGTCGTACAGCACATAGCCGCCCGGCTCGATCTCCGCCATGTCCTTGTCCCAGGTTTGCGGATTCATCGCGACCATCAGGTCCACGCCGCCGCGCCGGCCGAGGTAGCCGCGCTCGTTCACGCGCACCTCGTACCACGTGGGCAGGCCCTGGATGTTGGACGGGAAGATGTTGCGCGGGCTCACGGGCACGCCCATGCGCAGCAGCGAGCGGGCGAACATTTCGTTGGCCGATGCGGACCCCGAGCCGTTGACGTTGGCGAACTTGACGACGAAGTCGTTGACGGCAGCAATGCGTGCTTTCATGGCGGTCATCTCATGCGGCCTTGCGGTGAGGCTGGCGACAGTCGTGGCCCGCACGCGCCACCTTCAAGCCGAACTTCTGCATGTCCCACGCGCCCGTCGGGCAGCGCTCGGCGCACAGTCCGCAGTGCAGGCAGACGTCCTCGTCCTTCACCATCACGCGGCCGGTCTTGAGCAGGTCCGACACGTACAGCGCCTGGTCCGAATGCCGCGCGGGTGCGCGCAAGCGCGTTCGCAAGTCCGCCTCCTCGCCGTTGCCGGTGAAGGTGATGCAGTCGGTCGGGCAGATGTCCACGCAGGCATCGCACTCGATGCACTGGCCGGTGGAGAACACCGTCTGCACGTCGCAGTTCAGGCAGCGCTGCGCTTCCTTGAAGGCCGTCTTCGCGTCGAAGCCCAGCTCCACCTCGACCTTGATGTTGCGCAGCACCTGGTTCACGTCGCGCCACGGCACCTTGTAGCGTGTGTCGGGCGCCACCTCGTTGTCGTAGCTCCATTCGTGGATGCCCATCTTCTGCGACACCAGCGTCACGCCGGGCGCGGGTCGCTGCGTCACGTCTTCGCCGTGCAGGAACTTGTCGATGCTGATGGCGGCGGCATGGCCTTGCGCCACCGCCCAGATGATGTTCTTGGGTCCCAGCGCCGCATCGCCGCCGAAGAACACATCGGGCCGGCTCGACTGCAGCGTGACGGCATCCAGCGCCGGCATGCCGTGCTCGTTGAAGGCAATGCCGACGTCGCGCTCGATCCACGGGAAGGCGTTCTCCTGGCCCACGGCCACCAGCACCTCGTCGCACTCGAAGAACTGCTCGGGCTCGCCGGTGGGCACGAGCTGGCGGCGCCCGTGCTCGTCGCGCACCGCCCGGACGCGCTCGAAGCGCATGCCGGTGAGCTTGCCGCCTTCATGCACGAAGGCCGTGGGCACGAGGCAGTCGAGGATGGGGATGCCTTCGTGCATCGCGTCTTCCTTCTCCCAGGGCGATGCCTTCATCTGGTCGTTGGGCGAGCGCACGATGACCTTCACGTCCTCGCCGCCCAGCCGCTTGGCGGTGCGGCAGCAATCCATCGCGGTGTTGCCGCCGCCCAGCACGATCACCCGCTTTCCGATGTGCGTCGTGTGCCCGAAGGAGACGCTCGAAAGCCAGTCGATGCCGATGTGGATCTGCGCCGCCGCCTCCTGCCGCCCCGGAATCGACAGGTCGCGTCCGCGCGGCGCACCGGAGCCGATGAAGACCGCGTCCCAGTTCTCGTCGAGCAACTGCTTGAGTGACTCCACCCGCACCCCGCCGCGAAACTCCACGCCCAGCTTGAGCACGTGGTTGGTCTCTTCGTCGATGACTTCCTCGGGCAATCGAAAGCGCGGAATCTGCGAGCGGATCATGCCGCCGGCCTTCGCATCGCCATCGAACACCGTGACGCTGTAGCCCAGCGGCGCCAGGTCACGCGCAACGGTCAATGCCGCGGGCCCTGCACCCACGCACGCGATGCGCTTGCCGTTCTTGTGCGATGCCGGCCGCGGCATGCGCTGCGAGACGTCGCCCTTCAGGTCGGCAGCCACGCGCTTGAGCCGGCAGATGGCCACGGGTTCCGGCTTGGCGGCCTGAGCTTCTTCGACGCGGCCCCGGCGGCAGGCGGGCTCACAGGGCCGGTCACACGTGCGGCCGAGAATGCCGGGGAACACATTGGATTCCCAGTTCACCATGTACGCGTCCGCATAACGGCCTGCGGCGATCAGCCGGATGTATTCCGGCACTGGCGTGTGGGTCGGGCAGGCCCACTGGCAATCAACCACCTTGTGAAAGTAGTCGGGATGACGAATGTCCGTCGGCTGCAACGAAGGCCCCCTTTCGTGCGCGCTCGCCTCGTGGGCGGCGGCTCGGGTTGTTTAGCAAGCAGTGCCGACCGATGCTACTGCCGGCACCCGGCGGGGCGCCAAGGGTTTGCGCGAAGGCAACACCCGCATTGGTGCGATTCGGATCTCATGCCGCAGCGCAGCATTTCGATGCTCCTCTGAGGGCGCAGCGCACGTGTCGCCGAAGCTTCAACCACAGAGGACACAGAGAACACAGAGGACACAAAATGAATTCTTCTCTGTGTTCTCTGTGTCCTCTGTGGTTAGAAAAGATGGACCCAACAAGCTACCAGTCAACTTCGGTGAAATGCCGCGCAAGCTCCGGCGGCAAGGGCGAGTCGAGCAGATCGGCCACGATGCGCAGGCCATCGGCCGCCATCGGCAGCAGCCGCGCGCGACCGCTTTCGGCGATGGCCGCATCGACCCAGCCACGCATGAGCACCGGCCGCAGCATCAGGGGCAGCGTCTCGACTTCATCGAGCGCATGCGCGAGGCCATCGCCATCGGGCGCCTTGCAAGGTGGCACGTCGCCCGAGTGAGCGAGCTCCACCATCACGTGCGCATACCAGGCGAGCCCGGCGCGCGCATCGGGCCCGGGCACGATGCGCGCGAGGTAGGCGGTGACGCTCGCGATGCGGCCGACCATGTAGCGCGAGAGCTCGGCGAGATCGTTGCCGGCCTTGGGCGGCAGCGGCACGGGCGGGCGGTCGCCGAGCTTGCGGCGCATCAGCAGCCAGTGCAGGCGGTCGATGGGGCGCAGCGGCGTGTGCACCGCCACCAGCCGGCGCATCGCGCGCAGCAGCTCGCGACGGTCGTCCTTGGGGCACAGGCGCATGCGGTCGAGCAGCGCTTCCAGGCAGGGCAGGCGCAGCTCGTCGGGCAGGCGGGTGACGTCCTGGCGGATGAGGGATGCATCCGAGACGAATGCCGTCTCATGCGTCCACTGGATGAAGGAGGGTGCGCTGTCGGCCGGTGAGATGAGCGCGAGGATGGCGGCGTGCAGCTCGGCGGGCCCGTGCAGGCGCGACAGCCGCGACATGGTCTCGCGCAGCTCCATCGCTTCGAACCCTCGCGTGGAGATGTCCGGGCCGTGGGCCGCCGCGGCGTTCACAAAGTCCCCGCGTTGCGAAAGCCGAAGAGCCCCGCGATGAGCCAGGTCGGGAACTGGTCCAGCGCGTCGTTGTAGTTCTGCGTGGCTTCGTTGAACTGGCGCCGTGCGAAGCCGAGCGTGCTGTCGGCGGCCTGCAGCTCCTCGCCGAAGGCCGCCATGCCCAGGCCCGCGAGCATTTCCGGCTTGGCGGGCAATTCGTTCTTGAGGCGGGCGCGCGCTTCGGCGAGCGTCTCTTCGGCCAGGCGCAAGCTGGCCATGGGCCGCGCGGCGCTCGGGCGGGCACGCACCACGTCGCAGGCGGCCTGCAGCTGGCCGCAGGCGGCGAGCACCGAGTCCATGGCCTGCGGGTTCTGTTCGAGCAGGGGGCGCAGCGCATCGACCCATTGCTCCAGCAGCATGTGGCGCTGGCGGATCTGGGCGTCCACCGGCACGAAGGCTTTGGAGATGTCGTTGCGCAAGCTCACGAGGCGGTTGTACGCGCCCACGGCCCAGAAGACCAGGACGGCCGCGATCGCCCACCCCACGATTTGCGCCGATGTCATGGGGTCGAAGTCTACGAGAGCGATGCCTCGCAGCGGTGCATCGCCCGACGAACGCGTCGCGTGAACGCGTCAGCGGGGCGGCTTTAGCGGCGACTCTTCAGGCGCGCGTGATGCAAATGCTCACAGATCGCCACGGTGGGTGTCGGCGAAGGAGGAGCCGTGTTCCTTCCAACCGCGGTAGCCCCGGGCCCGCAGGGCGCAGGCCGGGCACTGCCCGCAACCGTAGCCCCACTCGTGCCGCTGGCCGCGGTCACCGAGGTAGCAGGTGTGGGTGTGTTCGACGATCAGCTCGTTCAAGGCGTCGCCGCCCAGCTGCGCGCTCAAGGCCCAGGTCTGGGCCTTGTCCAGCCACATGAGCGGCGTCTCCACCGTCATGCGGGCGTCCATGCCCAGGCTCAGCGCCACCTGAAGCGCCTTGAGCGTGTTGTCGCGGCAATCGGGGTAGCCGGAGAAGTCCGTCTCGCACATGCCGCCCACCAGCACGTTGAGCCCGCGGCGGTAGGCGATGGTGGCGGCGAAGGTGAAGAACAGCAGGTTGCGGCCCGGCACGAAGGTGTTGGGCAGGCCGTTGGCGTTCATCTCGATCTCGCGCTTCTCGGTGAGCGCGGTGTCGGAGATCTGGCCAAGCAGCGAGAGGTCCAGCAGATGGTCCGCCCCGAGCCGGTCGGTCCATTGCGGAAACTGCGCATGGATCTGCGCGCGCACGTTGAGCCTGCACTCGAGCTCGACGACGTGCCGCTGGCCGTAGTCGAAGCCGATGGTCTCGACGTGCGCATAGCGATCAAGCGCCCAGGCCAGGCAGGCGGTGGAGTCTTGCCCCCCGGAAAAGAGGACGAGGGCATGTCGTGGATCGGGCATCGGGCGATGGTAACGAAAGGTCACTCAGATCCAGTGCGACCCTCTTCACGTCTTCTTTGGATTCTGGCGCCTCAAGACCGCACTTCGCCCCGCCCCAGCACCACCCACTTCATCGACGTCAGCCCCTCCAGCCCCACCGGGCCGCGGGCGTGGAACTTGTCGGTGCTGATGCCGATTTCGGCGCCCAGGCCGTATTCGAAACCGTCGGCGAAGCGCGTCGATGCATTCACCATCACGCTGGCCGAATCGACCTCGCGCAGGAAGCGCATGGCGTTGGGGTGGTTGTCGGTGAGGATGGCGTCGGTGTGGTGCGAGCTGTAGCGGTTGATGTGCGCGATCGCCTCGTCCAGGCTCTTCACCACCTTCACGCTGATGACCGGCGCGAGGTATTCCTCCGACCAGTCCTGCTCGGTGGCACTCACCACCTTGGAGCCGGGCAAGGCCTGCACCAGCTTCATGCTGGGGGCGTCGCAGCGCATCTCCACGCCCTTGGCGACCCACAGCGCGGCGATCTTCGGCAGGAATGCGTAGGCGATGGCCTCGTGCACCAGCAGCGACTCGGCCGCATTGCACGGGCTGTACTTCTGCGTCTTGGCGTTGTCGGTGACCCGCAGCGCCATGTCCAGGTCCACCTGCGCATCGACGTACACGTGGCAGTTGCCGTCCAGGTGCTTGATGACCGGCACGCGCGCCTCGCGGCTGATGCGCTCGATCAAGCCCTTGCCGCCGCGCGGGATGATCACGTCCACCGCCTCGGGCGAAGCGATGAGGTGGCCGACGGCGGCGCGGTCGGTGGTTTGAACCAGCTGCACGGCGTCGGCCGGCAAACCGGCTTCCACCAGCGCCGCCTGCACCAGCTTCCACAGCGCGAGGTTGGAATGGATCGCCTCGGAGCCGCCGCGCAGGATGCAGGCGTTGCCGCTCTTGATCGCGAGCGACGCCGCCTCGATGGTCACATTGGGCCGGCTCTCGTAGATCATGCCGAACACGCCCAGCGGCACGCGCATCTGGCCCACGCTGATGCCGCTCGGCCGCTGCCGCAGCTGGGTGATCTCGCCGATCGGGTCAGGCATGGCGGCGATCTGCTCGCAGCCTTCAGCCACCGTCTCGATGATCTTCGGCGTGAGCTTGAGGCGGTCCACCATCGGGGCCGACAGGCCGGCCGCCTGGGCCGCCTCCACGTCCTTGGCATTGGCCGGTTGCAGGGCGGCGGCTTCGCTGCGCAGCAGGCGGGCAAGCGCCAGCAGGGCCTGGTTCTTGGCGGCCGTCGGAGCGGCGGCCATCTTCGCGCTGGCCGCGCGCGCGGCTGCGCCCATGTGGGCGACGACGGCCTGGAGATCGGTGGAAGTCATGGGCGCGATTGTCGCAAATCGGCCCTCCCGGCGGGCCGGCTCAGGCCAGCGCCGCCGGCTCCCGCCCGAGCTTGAACACCGACACCGCCTCGACCAGTTGCTGAGCCTGCGACTTCAGGCTGCCCGCTGCCGCCGCGCTTTGCTGCACGAGCGAGGCGTTCTGCTGGGTCGCCCGGTCCATCTCGGTCACCGCCTGGCCCACCTGCGCGACGCCGGCGCTTTGCTCGGCGCTGGCGGTGCTGATCTCACCCATGATGGACGTGACCCGCGAGATCGCGGCCACCACCTCCTGCATGGTCTCGCCGGCCTGGTCGACCAGCGCGCTGCCCTGCTCCACGCGCTGCACGCTCGCGCCAATCAGCGCCTTGATCTCCTTAGCCGCCTGCGCCGAGCGCTGCGCCAGGTTGCGCACCTCGCTCGCCACCACCGCGAAGCCGCGGCCCTGCTCGCCTGCGCGGGCCGCCTCCACGGCCGCGTTCAGCGCCAGGATGTTGGTCTGGAAGGCGATGCCGTCGATCACGCCGATGATGTCGGCGATCTTGCGCGAGCTGTCATTGATGCCCTTCATGGTGTCGACCACCTGGGCCACGACTTCGCCGCCGCGGGCGGCGACGGTGGACGCGCCCAGTGCCAGCCGGTTGGCCTGCTCGGCATTGCCCGCGTTCTGCCGGACGGTGGCACCCAGCTGCTCCATCGATGACGCCGTCTGCTCCAGCGCCGCCGCCTGCTGCTCGGTGCGGGCATGCAGGTCGCTGTTGCCGCTGGAAATCTGGGTGCCCGCGAGGGCCACCTGCTCGGCATTGGTGCGCACGCTGGACACGGTGGCAGCCAGGCTGGACTGCATGTCGCGCAAGGCGGCCAGCAGGTTGCGCATGGGACCGTCCTCGACCTCGATGTGGTTGGACAGGTGGCCTTGCGCAATGCTGTGCGCCAGGTCGGTCGCACGGGCCACCGGCGCGGTCAGCACGCGGATGATCCATGCGGCCAACCACGCAGCGGCCCCCAGGGCGATCACGCTGATGCCGATCACCAGGCTGCGTACCCGCAGCGCGCCGGCATCGAGTGACTGGTGGGTGACGGCCGCGGCCCGCGTCTGCAGGTCGATCTGCGCACCGATGGCCTTGACCAGCGCGGCACCCGCCGGGGTGGTATTGGCTGCCCGGTAGGCCTTGGCTTCGTCATCCTTGCCCTGCAGCCGCAGCTCGTACCACTGCGGCCTGACGGCGGCATAGCTCTTCACCTTCTCCCGCAGGCCGACGAGCGCCTCGGTCTCGCTGGCATCCAGATCGGTGCCGGCATAGCGGTCCAGCGCGTCGTTCAGCGCCTGGAAGTGCCTGGCCTCGTCGGCCGCGGCCTTGCGGACACCCGCTTCATCGGCCGTCGCGGCCAGGGCCAGCGAGTAGCGCAGCTGCCACAACGCACTGTCGGCCTTGCCTAGCTCACCGGAGCCCAGCGTGTTTCCGTAGAGATTCCGGAAGTCCCTCTGCGCCTTCCAGGTGAACCATCCTGCGACGCTGCCCGCGATGGCTACGAGGATGATGATGAGGGCGAAGGCGGCCAGCAGGCGCCGGTTCAAGGCGTTCTTCATGACAAGCTCCCTGGTTGGTTCGAACCTGCTATCGGCAGGATCGGACGCAACTGCAGGGTTTTTTAAAGCGCTTGATCGCTAATCGCATCCGCGGCGAAAACCGCACGCCCATGCGGCGCGCCTCACAGCGGCAGGCGCATCTGCATCTGGTGGAGGTGCAGCGGGACGAATCCAGCGCGCCGCCAGGCCTCGGCCGCGCAGTCGTCGCGCATGAGCTGGGGGACGCGCACGTGGTGCTGCGGGTGGCGCAGCACCAAGGTGTTCACCAGGCGCAGGGCGTCGGCCTGCGCAGGATTGGCATCGACCAGCAAGGGCACCGACAGACGCTGCGGCGAGGGTTCGGTGAATCCCATCAAGGCATCGCCCAGGCGCCAGAACGTGAGGCCCGGATCGGCATGTCGCAGCGCGTGGCCGCTGGTCTGGTAGGGCACGCCGGGCTGGCCGTGGGCGATGAGCCAGTCGGCCGCCTGCGAGACGGCGAGTGTCTGCGGGGAGTCCGCATCGGCCGCGAGCTTCCCGCCGGGTTCACGTGTGAAGCCCCACAAGGGCGGGCCGTCGATGAAGCCTGTCTTGCGGTACAGCGCGACGGCCGGGGCGTTCTGAACGAACACCTCCAGTTCCATCGCAGCGACGCCTGCCGCACGCGCATCGTCGATCACGTGCGACAGCAGCAGGCGCGACGCCCCTGTGCCGCGCGCCGAGGGCAGCAGGCCCATGCCGCCGATGCGCCGGCGCTGCGCGTATTGCCCGATGAAGGCGAGGCCGAGGAGCTCGCCATTCCTCACGACGCATCGGCTGAGCGAGAGGTCGGTGCCCTGCCGTTCCAGAAAGCGCGGCAGGCTCTGCGCACTGAGCGTGATGTCGCCGGCGATGTAGCCCGCGAAGGCGGCGGTGAAACACTCCGCCAGCGCCTCGAAGGGCCACTCGGTGGCTCGCACGATCTGCATGCGCGGCACCGTCGTCAGTAGCTCACTCCCGTCATCCACGCCTTGCGGATCAGGCGTCCGCACTTGGCGGATTCGGCGCCCATGCCGGTGCCCAGCAGGTCTTCGCGCGCGAGGATGCCGTAGTAGGTCTTGCTCGCGTCGACCCATGGGTAGAAGCCGAAGGCGCCCGGGCTGCTGAAGGCGCCGTCGCCCACCGCCGGGTCGTCTTCCACCCAGTGTCCGAGCGAGTAGTGCCAGCTTTCGGTCGAAGGCACGGGCGTGAAGACTGCGCTGCTGCATGTGCCGCGGTTGGTGCACACCGGGTGCGTGCCGAGCGCGGACGCCATCATCAGATCGCCGGTGAGCAGCTTGCGCAGGAACTTCGCGTATTCATCGGCGCTGGTCTTCACGCCGCCGGCGGGCTGCGGCTGGGTGTAGCTGAGTGCGATCTCGGTGCCGATCTGGCCCTGGAGCTCGAACGCGAGCGATGCGTTGTCCAGGCCGTCCAGCCCCATCAGGCTGGCCAGCTTCTGCATGTGGCCGCCGTTGTAGAAGAACTTGCCGTCGTTGGCCGCGGTGTAGCTGCCGTTGCTGCCGGTGGCCAGGCACGAACCGACGGTGTCGGTGCGCGCGCACTGGTCGAAGTTCGTGTAGCCGCTCTGGAAGGTGAGGTGCTTGATGTCCTGCGCCGTCGGGCTGCCGCTGCGCTTTTGCACGACGTAGGCGCCGAACAGCCACTTCGACGCGGACGCGATGTTCAGCTGCATCGAGGACGTGTAGGTCACGAGCGCGCCGGGCGCCTTCACCGAACCGCTGGCGATGCGCGCGGCGCGATCGCCGATCTCCCAGTAGAACGAGGGCAGCGCGGCGCAGGCGTTGGTGGCGCTTTGCGCCGTGGCCGTGGCGGCCGCCGTGCGGGTGGCATCGTTCAAGCCGGGCGTCGGCGCGGGCGCGGGGCCGCCGGGGTCGCCGCCACCTCCGCCACAACTCGCAAGCGCGGCGCACGTGGCCATCAGTGCGGCGATCCGCAAAGCTTGTGCAGAGTGTCGATTGCTGGTCATGTCCATGCCTCCTGGCGCAGTTTGTATCCGCGGCATTCCACTGGCGATGTGTCGAGTTCGTAAACCTTTGTAGGAAGGTGCTTGGCGCAACGAGAGGTGTTTCAACACAGAGGACACAAGAGGCAAATACCGAGCTCACGGAGCTTTGCGCATCGCTTCTCTGTGTTCTCTGTGTTCTCTGTGGTTCAAAGCATTGGTTCAGCGCTTCCGTTCAATGCCCGCATCACTCAAACGCCTGCGATCTCCTCGGCGAAGTGACATGCGACGACGCCGATGGTCTTGCCGTCCGCAGGCTGGCGCAGCAGCGGCACCTCCACCCGGCAGCGCTCGCGCGCATGCGGGCAGCGCTTGTGGAAGGCGCAGCCGGGCGGCGGCGCCAGCGGCGACGGCAGCTCGCCCGACAGCACCTGGCGCGTCTGGCGCGCCGTCTTGTCGATGCGCGGCGTGCTGGCCAGTAGCGCCTGGGTGTAGGGGTGGCGCGGCATGGCGAAGAGCTCGCGCTTGTTCGACTGTTCGACCACCTTGCCCAGGTACATCACCAGCACGTCGTCGGCGATGAGCTCCACCACCGCGAGGTTGTGCGAGATGAAGACGTAGGCGACCTGCGTCTCTTCCTGCAGGTCCATGAGCAGGTTGAGCACCTGCGCCTGGATGGACACGTCCAGCGCCGACACGGGCTCGTCGGCCACCACGATCTTGGGGCTCAGCATCAGCGCCCGCGCGATGGCCACGCGCTGTCGCTGGCCGCCGGAGAACATGTGCGGGTAACGCTGGTGGTGCTCGGGCCGCAGGCCCACGCGGGCCATCATCGCGCGCGCCTTCTCTTCGCGTTCGGCCTTGCCGAGCGTGGTGTTGATGACCAGCGGCTCTTCCAGCGCATGACCGATCTTCTTGCGAGGGTTGAGGCTGCCGAAGGGGTTCTGGAACACCATCTGCACCTCGCGGCGCAGGCGCTTGCGGGTGTCGTGGTCGGCGGTGGCGGCATCGACACCGCCCAGGTGCAGGTGGCCGGCGGTGGGCGTCTCGATCATCGTGATCTGCCGCGCGAGCGTGCTCTTGCCGCAGCCGGATTCGCCGACGACGGCGAGAGTCTTGCCGGCGAGAAGGTCGAAGGACACGCCGTCGAGCGCACGCGCTACCGCATGCGGCTTGAGGAAGCCTTGCGAGACGTTGTAGTGCTTGGCGAGGTCGCGCGCCTGAAGCACTGTCGTCGAGCGTGCTTCGTTCACTGGGCCACCTCCATCGGCTGGTGATTCACGAGCGGGAAGAAGCAGCGCGCCTGCGCCCCTTCGACGCCGAAGAGCGCGGGCCGCTCGGCGCGGCACTTGTCCTGCACGTAGGGGCAGCGCGGCGACAGCAGGCAGCCGCTCGGTCGGTCGTAGGCGCCGGGCACCACGCCCGGCATGGAGCGCAGGCGGCGCTGGCCGATGTTGTGCTCTGGCAGCGCCGACAGCAGCGCCTCGGTGTACGGGTGGTGCGGCTGCTCGAAGATGTCGGGCACGTGCGCCGTCTCCACCACCTGGCCGGCATACATCACCATCACGCGCTGCGCGATCTCGGCCACCACGCCCAGGTCGTGGGTGATGAGCATCAGCGCCATGCCGCGTTCGCGCTGCAGCTTGAGCAGCAGCGACAACATCTGCGCCTGGATGGTCACGTCCAATGCGGTGGTCGGCTCGTCGGCGATCAGCAGGCGCGGGTTGCAGGCGATGGCCATCGCCACCATCACGCGCTGGCTCATGCCGCCGGAGAGCTGGTGCGGATACGCATCGAGCCGGCGCTCGGCGTCCGGGATCTCCACCGAACGCAGCAGCTCCAGCGCGCGGGCACGCAAGGCGCGGCGCGAGCCGCCCTCGTGGATGCGCAGCGTCTCGGTGAGCTGGTACTCCACCGTGAAGCACGGGTTCAGGCTCGTCATCGGGTCCTGGAAGATCATCGCGATGTCGCGGCCCAGCATCCCGCGGCGTTCCTTCACCGGCATCTTGAGCAGGTCGCGGCCATCGAAGCGCAGCGCCTGCGCACTCACGCGGCCCGGCTCGTCGATGAGGCCCATGAGCGCGAGCGCGGTCACGCTCTTGCCCGAGCCCGATTCGCCGACGATGCCGACGACCTCACCGGCATCGATGCTCATGCTCACGCCGTCGACCGCGCGGAAGGGCGCGGAGGTGCTGCCGAATTCGACGGCGAGGTTGTTGACTTCGAGCAATGCCATGGTCAACCAACGCGCCGAACAACGGCGCAGATCAAGCAACGCCCGCGGAGCCGGCTTTGCCGGTCCGCCAGGCGGCGCCCCCTCGGGGGGCAGGAGCGTAGCGACGTGGGGGCCAACACCCGCCCGCGGATCCGGCTTTGCCGGTCCGCCAGGCGGCGCCCCCCCGGGGGGCAGGAGCGTAGCGACGTGGGGGCCAACATCATCATCGTTTGAGCTTCGGATCGAGCGCATCGCGCAGGCCGTCGCCCATGAGGTTGAAGGCCAGCACCGACACGAGGATGGCCAGGCCCGGCAGCGTGATCACCCACCAGGCGCTCTGGATGTATTCGGTGGCGCTCGACAGCATCGAGCCCCACTCCGGCGTGGGCGGCTGCGCGCCGAGGCCGAGGAAGCCGAGCGCGGCCGCATCGAGGATGGACGACGAGAAGCCCAGCGTGCCCTGCACGATCAGCGGCGCGGCGCAGTTGGGCAGCACGGTGTCGAGCATGAGCCGCAACGGGCCGGCGCCGGCGATGCGCGAAGCCTGCACGTAATCCTTGGACAACTCGGAGATGACCGACGCACGCGTGAGGCGCACGAAGTGCGGCAGCATGACGACGGCGATCGCATACATCGCGTTCATCAGGCCCGGTCCGAGGATGGCGACGATCGCCACCGCCAGCAGCAGGCTGGGCAGCGCCAGCATGATGTCCATCAGCCGCATGATGAACACCTCGGTGAGGCCGCGGAAGAAGCCGGCGGTGAGCCCGAGCAGCACGCCCACGCTCATCGACAGGCCCACCGACACGAGGCCGATCAAGAGGTCCAGCCGCGTGCCATGGATGAGCCGCGAGAGGATGTCGCGGCCCACCGGGTCGGTGCCCAGCAGGAAACGGTGGCCGTCCGTCGGCTGCCACGAAGGCGCGCGCAGGAAGGCGTCGCGGTACTGCTCCGATGGCGAGTAGGGCGCGATCAGGTCGGCGAAGACCGCGAGGAAGACCAGCACGGCGACGATGACGAGGCCGATGACGGCGCCGCGGTTGCGGCGGAAGTCCCGCCAGAGCTCGACGGCCGGCGACGGCGGGGCCTGCAATTCAAAGGTCGCACTCATGTTCAGTGGCGGATGCGCGGGTTGATGGCGCCGTACAGCACGTCGACGATGAGATTGACGACGATGATGAGCGTCGCCGTCATCAGGATGCCGCCCTGCACGATCGGATAGTCGCGCTGGTGGATGGCTTCCACGAGCCACTTGCCGACACCGGGCCACGCGAATGTGTTCTCGGTGAGCACCGCACCCGCCATCAGCGTGCCCACTTGCAGGCCGATGGTGGTGACGACCGGGATGAGCGCGTTGCGCAACGCATGGATGCCCACCACGCGGAAGGTCGATGCACCCTTGGCGCGGGCGGTGCGCACGTAGTCTTCGCGCAGCACCTCCAGCATCGACGATCGCGTCATCCGCGCAATCACCGCAAGCGGGATGGTGCCCAGCACGATGGCCGGAAGGATCAGATGGCGCACGGCACTCTTGAACGCACCGGCATCCGACGACAGCAGCGAGTCGATCAGCATGAATCCGGTGACCTTGGTCACGTCGTACTCGATGGCGATGCGCCCGGCCACCGGCGTCCAGCCGAGGTTGACCGAGAAGAAGAGGATGAGCAGCAGGCCCCACCAGAAGATCGGCATCGAATAGCCGGTGAGCGACGCGCCCATCACTGAATAGTCGGCGATGGTGTTGCGCCGCACGGCGGCGACGATGCCCGCGGGGATGCCGATGATGAGCGCGAAGAGCATCGCCACGATGGACAGCTCCAGCGTGGCGGGAAAGCGGTCGATGAACTCGGCGAACACCGGCTCGCGCGTCTTGATGGACTGGCCGAGGTCGGCGTGCAGCGCCTTCCACACGTACTCGCCGTATTGCACGTAGAGCGGCCGGTCGAGGCCGAATTCATGCACTAGACGCTCGTAGCGCTCCTGCGTCATGCCGCGCTCGCCGGACATCGCCTCCACCGGGTCGCCGGGGATGAGGCGGATCAGGCCGAAGACGAGCAGCGTGATGCCCAGGAAGGTCGGGACGATCAGCGCGAGGCGTTTGAAGATGAAGGAGAACATGGGGCGTCAATGGGGCCGGGGCAGCGTGGAGGCCGTCGCCCTCACCCCAGCCCTCTCCCAGGGGGAGAGGGAGCATATCCAGACAATCGAAATCGACCTCCCGCCGGGAGAGGCACAGCTCAAACTCCCTCTCCCTCTGGGAGAGGGTTGGGGTGAGGGCGTGTGCCTCACAGCCCCCACCTGATCCATCATCACTTACTTCTGGACCAGGTCCACCTTGTTGAAGTAATGGTGTGCCGTCGCATCCATCTTGTAGCCCACCACTTCCTTGCGCACCGGATCGAAGCGCACGCTGTGGGCGATGGGGATCCACGGCGCCTCTTCATGCGCCACTTCCTGGGCCTTCTGGTAGAGCGCCGCGCGGTCGGCTTGCTTGGTCGCGAGCTTGGCCTTCTGCACCGCGTCCTCGAAGTCCTTGTTGCACCAGCGCGAGACGTTGCCGCCGCCCTTCACCGCCGCGCAGCCGAGCAGCGGCACGAAGAAGTTGTCGGGGTCGCCGTTGTCGCCCGACCAGCCGAACATCATCACCTGCTGTTCGCCGGTTTTGCTGCGCTTGCGGTACTCGCCCCATTCGTAGGTGATGAGCTTGGTCTTCACGCCCACCTTTTCCCAGTCGGCCTGGATCAGCTCGGCCATGCGCTTGCCGTCCGGGTTGTACGGGCGCGTCACCGGCAGGTACCACAGCTCGGCCTCGGCGCCGTTGGCATAGCCCGCCTTGGCGAGCAGCTCCTTGGCCTTTGCCGGGTCGTAGGCGTACTCATGCACCTTGTCGTTGTAGCCCCACAGCGTCGGCGGGATCGGGTTCTTGGCCGGCTGGCCCGCGCCCTGGAAGACCGAGTCGAGGATGGCCTTCTTGTTCACCGCCATGTTCAGCGCCTGGCGCACGAGCTTGTTGTCGAAGGGCTTCTTCTCGACGTTGAAGGCGATGTAGCCGACGTTCAGGCCGTTCTGCTGGATGAGATTGATGTTCGGGTCGGCCTTCATCGACGCGACGTCGGCCGGCTTGGGGAAGGCCATCACATGGCACTCGCCCGTCTTGAGCTTGGCGTAGCGCACCGACGCATCGGTGGTGATGGCGTAGACCAGGTTGTCGATCTTCGGGCGGCCGCCCCAGTGGTGGTCGAAAGCCTTGTAGCGAATGATTGCGTCCTTCTGGTAGGACACGAACTGGAACGGGCCCGTGCCGATCGGTTCCTTGTCGATCACGTCCACCGTGCCCGCGGCCTTCATCTTCTCGGCGTACTCGGCCGACAGGATGGAGGCGAAGTCCATCGCCATGTTGGCGAGGAAGGGCGCCTCGGGCTTCTTGAGAACGAACTTGACCGTCATCGGGTCGACCTTCTCGACGTGATCAACGATGTCCTTCATGCCCATGTCCTCGAAGTACGCGTAGGTCTGGCCCGGCGTCGTCGTGCGGAAGGGGTGGTTGGGGTCGGCCTGGCGGTTGTACGAGAAGAGCACGTCGTCGGCGTTGAAGTCGCGGCTGGGCGTGAACTTCGCGTTGCTGTGCCACTTCACGCCTTTGCGAAGCTTGAAGGTGTAGCTCAGGCCGTCCGGCGCGGCCGTCCAGCTCTCGGCAAGGCCGGGGACGATGTTGGTGGTGCCGATCTCGAATTCGACCAGGCGGTTGTACATGGGCACCGAGCCGGCGTCGGCGGTGGTGCCGGTGGTGAAGTACTGGGGGTTGAAGCCTTCGGGGCTGCCTTCGGAGCAGTAGACCAGGGTCTTGGCCGCGAAGCTGGCACCGGCGCAAGCGATGAGCGCACCGACCGCGAGGGCCTTGAGCGTGCCGTTGAACGAGAAGCCGCGAGTCATCATGAGTTCGTCCTCGAATGTTGCGTGGCGAATGTGTTTGTTCTGGCGTCCGCCTTGTGAGCGGCCGAGCGCGGCATGATATCTCCGCGGTGTTCGATTCTTCCTCTGGGAAAGCCCGGGTTAACGAGTAGTTTCTGAAAGTGGTCTAGGTCACTTTGGTGACAGCACCATCGCGAGGATCGCGAGCCACAACGGTGCGGTCAGTACGAAGGCGAAGGTCGAGAACACGATGGCCGCTGTCGCTTCGGCCTCCTGGGCTTCGTAGCGCTGCGCGAAGATCAGCGCATTCGAGCCCACGGGCAACGACGCGGCCATCACCACCACCGCAAGGGCCGTGCCCGTGAGTCCCATGCCCCAATGCCCCACCACGAGCACCACCGCGGGGAGCACCAGCAGCTTGAGCACCGAAATGGCGATCGCGCCCTTGGCCGCGCCGCGCATGCCGTAGTAGGCGAGCGACATGCCGATGAGCACCAGGCACAGCGGCACCACGGCCTGCGACATGGTCAGGAGCGTCTCGTCGACCACCGCCGGCAGCGGCGGCAAGAGCGCGTTCCACACCAGCCCGGCCAGCACCGGCAGCACCACCGGATGGATGATGGTGTTGCGCGCCGTCTTGCCGACGGTGTGCAGCAAGTGCGCGTTCGAATGTCCGAGCTGCCGCCGCTCGCGCGCCAGGTCCATCTCGACCAGCGCCGTCAGCACGCTCAGCAGCGTGAGCGCATGCAGGCTGATGATGGTGATGTGGATGGACAGCCCCGCCTCGCCGAAGAGCGCCGTGACCATGGGCACGCCGATCTGCAGCGTGTTGCCGAAGGTGGCGGAAATCGCACGCACGCTGGGCGCGGCCACGGGCAGCCGGCCGCTGCGGTTCCAGCGCTTCTGCCAGAGGTAGACCACGCCCAGCATCGCCAGCACCGGCACGAAGAAGGCGGCCAGCGTCCCCCACGGCAGCGTTGAGAACTGCACCCGCGCCGTGGTGCGAAAGAGCAACGCGGGAATGAAGATGTAGAACGCAGCGTTGGACAGCGTGCGCGCCGGGTCGTTGTCGCCCAGCCACTTGAGCCGCCCGGCCACCCAACCCAGCGCGACGATCAGGAAGATCGCCACCAGCTTGAGGAACACCAGCGTGGTCATGCGGCGACTACCCGCGCGCGCAGCGCCGATGCCCGAGGGCATTCGATCGGGTACATCGCTTGCTGTGGCATGGGTGCGGATTGCCGTGGCTGGAGGCGGCAAGCATAGCCTTGGCCTGCGATTGGATGCGCCCCCGCATGCCGATGACCGCTCACTGGCGCCCAGGAGGTTTCGCTGCAGCCACGAACACAAAACCGAACAGACTCGAGCCCGGGCCGGACGTAAGCTGGCCCGGATTCCCTTCCCCAAGACACCATGGATCGCTCCCGTGCCCACTCGGCCCGACCTTCGCAGATGAAAGACGCCCCGCCCCGCAACCACCGGCCGGAGGGTGCCGGCGAGGTGCCGCCCGCGTCCGTCGGCATGGGCGCCACGCCGGTGGAACCCGCGGGTTTCGAAGCCAACCGCGCCGATGCGCTCGCGCCCGGCACGCGGCTGGACATCTACGAGATCGAGCGGGTGATCGGCGCGAGCGGTTTCGGCTTCGTCTACCTCGCCTACGACCCGCAGGCACAACACCGCGTCGCCATCAAGGAATACCTGCCCGACACGCTCGCCGTGCGCGACGAGGATGGCGTCCAGGTGCTGGTGCGCGCCGATTCGCACATCGAGGCCTTCGATCGCGGACGCGACGCCTTCATCGAGGAGTCGCAGCTGCTCGCGCGCTTGTCGCATCCGTCCTTGCTGCATGTGTCGCGCAGCTGGCAGTCCAAGGGCACGGCCTACCGCGTGATGCCTTACTACCCCGGCAATTCGCTGTTCATGCTGCGCGAGGCGATGGACTCGCCGCCCGACGAGGCCTCGCTGCGCGCACTGCTCGACGGCCTCCTGGGCGCGCTCCAGGCATTGCACGAGGCCGGCGTGGTGCATCGCGAGGTGTCGCCCTGGAACATCCTGCTGCTGCCCGACGACACGCCCATCCTGCTCGACTTCAATGCCGCCCGCCGCGCCATGGTGGGCGACAGGGCGCGCGCCTTGATGTCGCTGCTCTCGCCCACCTTCGCCCCCATCGAGCTGACCAACCCGTCAGCCGAACGGCCCGTGGGCCCATGGACCGACCTGCATTCGCTGGCCGAGGTGGTGCGCTACTGCATCAGCGGCGAGCTGCCCAAGTCGCCGGGCATGACGGGGTTTCGCGAGCCCATGGGTGCCTTGCTGCGGCGCCTGCAGGGCACCTGGCCTCGGCTGCAGTACAGCGCGTCCTTCCTGACCGCCATCGATGCCGCGCTGTTGCCCAACCCGCAGGACCGCCCGCAAAGTGCGCAGGCACTTCGCCAGCGGCTGGACGACCACCCGGGTGCCGGCACGCCCGTGAGCGTGGACGAGAGCCAGGGCGACCTGGAGGTCGAACCTGGCGACGGGCAGGAACCCGAAGCCGCGCTCGACAACACTCATGAAGGACACGAAGCGCATGAGGAGCCCGCGACGCAGCCGGGCAGCTTCGGCGACGACGAGCCGCACGAACCGGCGCGCGAAGAGCCCCTCGAACAGGCTCGACAGCCACTCATGGACTTGTTCAGGGGGGCCACCGAGCCACCAAAGGGCGATGCCGGTGTGACGGCCAAGCCGAAGAATCCGTCTTCGACCTTCGACGCGGCGGCATCGGCCCGAACGGCCGAAGTGCCGCGCGCCGAACCATCGCTGGGCGCCGCCACTCGCGACCCCGTGGACCGCACGGCGTCCAACCAGCCCTTCTACTCGGTGCTCTCGCCCTCGGCGTCGGCGCCCACGCCATCCTCCCGATTCGGCGACGAACCAGATGGTTTCCCGGAGCCCGAGCCGCATGGCTTTTCCGCGCGCGCGGAAGACCGCCCGCCTATCTTCGATTTTGCTGAGCGCAACCGCCGCGCCCGCCGCCGCTGGACGGTCGTCACTGCCGTGCTCGCGCTGGCGGCCATCGGCGGTGCCGCCTGGTGGGTGAGCAATGAACGGATCGCTTCGGACGTCCAGTCGGCTTTCGAGCAGGCCATCAAGCGTGACGTGGGCGTGAACCCGCCGGCCCCGGCCGCGCCGCAGGACGCGGCCCAGGCGCTGCCGGCTCCGGCGCCAGTCAACGGTGCCTCAGCGGCTGCATCGCAATCCTCGATTGCCGCGCCGGAAGCACCCCGCGCCGTGGCCGGCACCACACCCGCGGACGCGGTGCCAGCCGGCGTGCAGCAATCGCCGGCCGCCACGTCCACGTCGGGGACGGAGGCCATGGCGTCCACGGCCGTCACCACGGGGCCGGCCACAGCTGCCGCGACCTCGTCGACCGTTCCCGCGACGGCTGCGTCGGTCCCGCCCCCGCAGTCATCGACGGCCGTGTCATCGACCCCGGTATTGCCGCCGCCTGCCGCCGTCACGCCAGACGCTGCGCCACCGGCAAAGACCGCACGCGCACTGGCCAAGCCGCAGCCCGTCAAACCGCAGCCCGCCAAGGCCCAGCCCGCCAAGACGCCCAGCGTGAGCGGCCCGCGCGAAGCCTGCGGGGCACGCACCGATTTTTCTCTCTACCGCTGCATGCAGACGCAGTGTGCGCAGGCGCGCTGGCACCAGCACCCCAGCTGCAAGCGGCTGCGTGAACGCGACGAGGTGGGCTGAGCGAGTGGTGTGTCCCTGACGGCTCGGCGTCGCGCCGGGCGGGTCACCTCACACCGTTTCAACCCCGCCTGATCGTCCTGGCGCGAGCTCCTGGAGCAACCCCGCGCTCACGGCCGCCTCGACCAGATCCCCGGCGAGGGCACCACGCGACATGCCTCGGCGGTGGGCCAGCACGCTCAGCTGTTGCGCCAGCAGCCGGGTGACCAGCGCGTCGACGTGCACGCGCTCGCTGCGGTCATGGGCGGCTTGCGGTTCTGCTGCCAGGACGACGCCTTGTCGCCGTGAAGCGGCCGCTTTCACGCCCTCGTGGCGCGCCTCGATGGCGAGGGCCTTGGCCTGCGCTTCTCCGTAGCGCGATACGCTGAAGCGCAGGCGCGCCGGCCGTTCGCCGGGCACCGGACTCCATTCGGCCACCCAGTAGTAGGTGTACGTACCGTTCGGGCCCTTCTTGCGGTCGAGGTGGACGCCGACGGCTCCGCTGGTGTTGTTGCTGGGTGGGTTCTTCTGCATCGCTTCTCTCGGTGGGCGCGATGCAGTCTCCACGCCCGGCGTGGATGCAAGAACTCCAAAGATTTGTAGGCTCGACTACCGCGTGCCGAACATCATCTGCCGCGCCAGCGCCGACTTCACCGGCCCGAGCCGCTGCAGCGCCGCCATCCCCAGCCCGCGCGCCGCGCCCGCGCCCGGCAGCTGCCAGGTGAAGCTGCGGGCCAGGAAATCGGTGGCGGCGATCATGGCCCAGCGGTCGGGCCCGCGCTTCCATTCGAGCCGGCGCAGCACCGCGTCGACGTCCGACGACTTGGACAGCGCACGGACCAGCTCGAACGCATCGCGCAAGCCGAGGTTCAGCCCCTGGCCGGCCACCGGGTGCAGCGTCTGCGCCGCATTGCCGATGCGCACCGTGCGGCCATCGGTCAGCGTGCGCTCGGCATTGAGGCCGAGCGCGAAGCGCTTGAGCGGCGACATCTGCGTGATCGCGCCGACATCCGGATGGAACATGGTGTTGAGCACCACCAGCCGCTGCTCGTCGTTGAGGGGCTCGACCGGGTCGTCGTCGCTGCTCACGCACCACACTAGGCCCGCGCGGCCGTCCTTGAGCGGCAGCAACGCCGCCGGCCCATGCCGCGTGAAGCGCTCGAAGGCGACGCCCGCCTTGGGTTCGGCCAGCGTCACCGTGCCCACCCAGGCCGTCTGCCGATAGTCGTGGGTGACTGCCTTGCGCGCCTGATCCGAGAACACGCCACCTTCGGCCACCACCGCCAAGTCATAGGGCTCGGCGATGCTGGCATCCACCTCCACACCGCCCGGCACGCGCTTGAGTGCATTGACCGACGTGCCGAAGCGGGTGCTCAGGCGATGCGGCTCGCGCGCCACCGCCTCGAACCACGCCCGCTGCAAGGGCGCGACGATGGCGCCGTAGCTCAGCACCGCGCCCAGCATGGGCACCGCCTCGTCGATGGCGCGGATGCGCACCTCGGGCTCAGGCACCAGGGCGCCCAGAACGGCGGGCAGCGAAGGGGGCTGCTGCGAGACATGCACTTCCAGGATGCGCTGCGCAGCCTGCTCGTTCCAGGCGCCCACGCGCTGCAGCATCTGCACGCTGCCCAGCGACAGGGCCAGCGTGCGCGGATCGCCCGAGACGTCCTTGTCGGCCGGCCGCGCGTCGAAGACGGCGATGCGTGCGCCGGGCAGGGTCCGGGCCGCCTGCAAGGCGAGCGCGAGGCCCACCGGGCCGGCGCCGATCACCGCCAGGTTGAGCTGGAGATCCAGGCCCGTTCCCGGCTTGGGGGTCACGACGGCACTTCCGTCAGCATTCGCGGTCAACTCACACCTCCGGGGGATATACGACGCAGCATCAACGCCACAGCGCGTCGTATTATTCGCCGCACCCGGGGATCCGGGGTCATTCGGAAGGGAAACCGCCATGGGGCTGATGGATTTCATCAAGAAACAGTTCATCGACGTTCTGGAGTGGACCGAGTCCGGAGACGGCACGCTCGCCTGGCGCTACCCGATGGCCGGCAATGAAATCCAGTACGGCGGTTCGCTCACGGTGCGCGAATCGCAGATGGCCGTCTTCGTCAACGAAGGCAAGATCGCCGACGTCTTCGGCCCCGGCCGCTACACGCTCAACACCAACACCCTGCCGGTGCTCACCTACCTGCAGAACTGGGACAAGCTCTTCCAGAGCCCGTTCAAGAGCGACGTCTACTTCTTCAGCACGCGCATGCAGATCGACCAGCGCTGGGGCACCACCCAGCCGGTCACCATCCGCGACAAGGACTTCGGCGCGGTGCGCCTGCGCGCCTTCGGCAACTACAGCTACCGCATCTTCGACCCGAAGCTGTTCTACCAGCAGATCTCGGGCACGCGCGACATCTACACCACCGCCGACCTCGACGGCCAGCTGCGTGCGCTGATGCTGCAGCACATCTCCGACGCGGTGGCCTCCAGCGGCCTCGCCTTCCTCGACCTCGCGGCCAACCAGGTCGAGTTCGCCAACCAGTTGCGCCTGGCCACGGGCCCGGCCTTCGAGGCCATCGGGCTGAAGCTCGAGGGCGTGACGCTGCAAAGCGTGTCGCTGCCCGAGGAGCTGCAGAAGATCCTCGACCAGAAGATCGGCATGGGCATGGTCGGCAACGACATGGGCAAGTTCATGCAGTACCAGACGGCGCAGTCGATCCCGAAGTTCGCCGAAGGCGCGGGCCAGGGCGGCGGCATCGCGGGCGACGCGATGGGCCTGGGCGCGGGCGTCGCGCTCGGCCAAGTGCTGGCCGGCCAGCTCTCGCAGGGCCTGCAGGGCAGCCAGCAGGCGCCGCAAGCCGCGGCACCCGTGGCGGCTGCCGGCGTGAAGCCCGAAGACGTGATGGCCACGCTGGAGAAGCTGGGCGACCTGAAGGCCAAGGGCATCCTCACGCAGGAAGAGTTCGATGCGAAGAAGGCTGAGCTTCTGAAGAAGCTGGTCTGACGCTCCGCCGTCTTGGCGACTGAGCCCACCTCGCAGCGGGTCTACCGCGCTGCGTGCCCCAACTGCGGCGCGCCGGTCGAGTTCCGATCGGCGGCGTCCGCCTTCGCCGTCTGCAGCTTCTGCAAGAGCACCATCGTCCGCGAGGGCGAGGTGCTGCGCAAGACGGGGGAGAGCGCCGAGCTCTTCGACGACCACTCGCCCCTGCAGCTGGGCGCGGGCGGCACTTATCAGGGCGCCGCCTTCACGCTCGTCGGGCGGCTGCAGTACCGCTACAACGAAGGCACCTGGAACGAATGGCACGCGCTGTTCGACAACGGGCGCAGCGGCTGGCTGTCGGAGGACAACGGCCGCTACGTGATGGCTTTCGATGCGCCGCTCGACCAGGCGGCGCCGCCGGCCGCCAACCTCAAGGTCGGCACGCAGCAGGTCATCAACGGCCAGGGCTTCGTCGTCGCCTCGGTCACGGTGGCCAAGCTGATCGCACCGCAAGGCGAGCTGCCGCGGCCGCCGCAGACGCAGCGCGGCTTCGTCGTGAGCGACCTGCGCAGCACGCGCGGCGAAGTCGGCACGCTCGACTACAGCGATGCGGCAGCGCCGACCTGGTCGGTGGGCCGCACGGTCGCCATCAGCGAGCTCGCAATGACGGGCCTGGCCGACTCGCCCGAGAAGACGCTCAAGGCGCGCAACATCGAATGCCCGAGCTGCGGCGCGTCGCTGGAAGTGACGCTTTCGACCACCCAGTCCATCGTCTGCCACCAATGCCATGCGGTGGTCGACCTGTCGCAGGGCATGGGCGGTGAACTCAAGCACTACGCGCAGGAGAACGGCCTGGAGCCGCTCTTGCCGCTGGGCCGCGTCGGCACGCTCACCCTCACGCGCGGCAAGCCGCTGCCGTGGCAAGTGGTGGGCTATGTGGAGCGCTGCGAGGTGCCCGACGGGTCCGACGACGACCAAAGCTTCTGGCGCGAGTACCTGCTCTACAACCGCACCGAGGGCTTCGCCTTCATCGTCGATGCGGACGACGGCTGGAGCTGGACGGCCCCGGTCACCGGCGTGCCGCAGGTCTCGGGCAGCAGCGCGACCTACGACGGCGTGAAGTACCGCAAGCTGTACGACTACACCGGACAGATCACTTACGTGCTGGGCGAGTTCTACTGGCAGCTCACGCGCAACCAGAAGACTTTCAACACCGACTACGTTGGCACCAGCAGCGACAGCCGCAAGCGGCTGAACCGCGAGACCACCGGCAACGGCGACACGAAGGAGATCGTCTGGTCGGCCGGCGAAACGCTCTCGGCCGACGAGGTGATGAAAGCCTTCCGGCTCTCGGCCGACCAGCGCGCGGCGCTGCAGCGCGACGCCTCGCCCACGTCCATCCACACTTCGACGATGGTCAAGGTGATGGTGGTGCTCGCCGTCATCGTCATCATCCTGCTGATTTCGCGCTGCAGCCGCAGCGATCGCGCCCAATGCAATTCGCTGCTCAGCCAGTATGGCGAGCAGTCCTACGAGTATCAGAATTGCCTGAGCAACAGCCGCAGCAGCGGCAGCGGCTCACGCACCAGCGGCGGCTCGTTCGGCGGGTTCTCGAGCGGCGGCGGGCACAAGTAGCCGCCACACCAACACTGAAGGAGAGCGACACATGATGGGCATCGAATGGCTGAAGCCGGGGATCTTCTTCGGATCCATCCTCTACGCCTTGATCGGCGTGTTCGTGTTCTGGGTTTCGTTCGTCATCGTCGACAAGGTGACGCCCTACGACCTGTGGGGCGAGATCGTGGAGAAGAAGAACACGGCGCTGGCGATCGTGGTCGGCGCAATGGCGATCGCCATCGGGCTGATCGTCGCAGCCGCCATCCACGGCTGAGGCCGATGCTGCGGCTGTTCGCGCTGGTCGGCGTGCCGGCCTCGGCTGCACTGCTGGCCACGCGGCACTGGGTGGCCGGCGTGGTCGTACTGGGGGTGGCCGCGTTGATGTGGTGGTGGCCCGACGAGCCGCGCGGCAGGCAGCGGCGCGACAACGCCTCGGCATCGGGCGGCTCGGGATTCTCAGTGTCGCTGCCCTCCTTGCCATCCCTGCCATCCATTGACATCGATTTCGACTGAGCCGTGAGCACACCCGGCCCCGAGGTGGACGCAGAACGCCACCCTTCCACCCCCGCAGGCGCTTCGCGCCTTCCCCCGGACACCGCAGACGCACCAGAGCCCCGCGTGCACGACGCCGTGCGCCCGGCCGAGGTCGCGCTGCTCGCCTCGGTGTTCGTCGTCGCCGCCTGCGGCCTCGTCTACGAATTGGCGGCCGGCGCGCTCGCGAGCGTGCTGCTGGGCGACTCCATCCTGCAGTTCTCCACCGTCATCGGCACCTACCTCTTCGCGATGGGCGTGGGCTCCTACCTGTCGCGCTTCTTCGAACGGCAGCTGGTGGCGCACTTCCTGCGCATCGAGCTGCTGGTGGGCATCGTCGGCGGGCTGATGCCGGCCGCGCTCTTCGCGCTGCACACGCTGGCCGCGCCGTCGTTCCGGTTCGCGCTGTATGCGCTGGTGCTCGCGGTGGGCGTGCTCGTGGGGCTGGAAATCCCGCTCGTGATGCGCATCCTCAAGCGGCACTTCCGCCACCGCTATGCGCTCAAGGACCTGGTGTCGCAGGTGCTCACCTTCGACTATCTCGGCGCGCTCGCGGTGGCGGTGGCTTTTCCCCTGGTGCTGGTGCCGCAGCTGGGCCTCATCCGCACCGGCGTGTTCTTCGGGCTGCTCAATGCCGCCGTGGCGCTGTGGGCGCTGTGGTTGTTCCGCGGCGAGCTGCGCCACCTGCGTTCGCACACGCTGGCCTGCGGACTGACCGTGCTGGTGCTGCTGGCCGGCTTCGTCGGCGCGAACCGCGTCACCACCTGGGCCGAGGATCGCTTCTACGGCGACCACATCGTCTATGCCGAATCGAGCCCCTACCAGCGCGTGGTGATCACCGCCAGCAAGGCGGGCGTGCGGCTCTTCCTCAACGGCAACCTGCAGTTCCATTCGCGCGACGAATACCGCTACCACGAGGCGCTGGTGCACCCGGCGATGTCGGCGCATGGCGCACCCAGGCACGTGCTCATCCTCGGCGGCGGCGACGGCATGGCCGCGCGCGAGGTGCTGAAGTACCCGGGCGTGGAAGACGTGACGCTGGTCGAGCTGGACCTGCACATGACGCAGCTCTTCTCCCGCGAGACCATGCTGCGCCAGTTGAACAACGATTCGCTGCGCTCGCCCAAGCTGCACGTCGTGAACACCGACGCCTTCTCATGGCTCGAGCAGAACACGGCGCACTTCGACGTCATCGTCATCGACTTCCCCGACCCGACCAACTTCTCCATCGGCAAGCTCTACACCACGAGCTTCTACCAGCTGGTCGACGAGCACTTGAATGCAGGCGGCTTCGCCGTCGTGCAGACTACCTCGCCGCTGATCGCGCGGCAGAGCTTCTGGACGGTGGCCGCGACGCTCGAAGCCGTCGGGCTCACGACCACGCCCTACCACGCCCACGTGCCGAGCTTCGGCGAGTGGGGCTTCATCCTGGCGAGCCGCAGGCCGTTCCAGCCGCCGCAGTCCTTGCCGGCCGGGCTGCGCTTTCTTGACGTCAAGGGCATGAAGGCCTTGTTCGACTTCCCGCCCGACATGGCCCGCGTGCCGGCCGAGCCCAACCGCCTGTCGAACCAGGTGCTGGTGCAGACCTTCGAGCAAGAGTGGGGCAAGGTGCATTAGTGGACGCAGTGGATCGCGCGCGGCGCGCGCTGCTGCTGTCGGGCGCGGCCCTGCCCTTCGCGGGTTGCTCGCGGGCCGAGGCGCGCTATGACGGCCAGTGGATCGGCGCGCAGCACGAGCGCGGCCATGCGATGCGCGACCGCAAGAGCGGCGCGATGCCGGCGCCCTCCGTTCAACGCCAGGCGGGCGTCGTGATCATCGGCGCGGGCATTGCGGGGCTGGCCTGCGCGAGAACGCTGGTGCAGCAAGGCATCGACGATGTCCATCTGCTCGATCTCGAAGACGGCGCGGGCGGCAACAGCCGCGGGCACCGCATCTCCGGCATGGCGTGTCCACTGGGCGCGCACTACCTTCCCGTGCCCGGAGCTGCGGCGAGCGAAGTGGCGCAGCTGCTCGACGAGCTCGGCCTGCGACGCATGGCGAACGGCCAGGCGGTCTACGACGAGCGCCACCTGTGCCACAGCCCGCAAGAGCGGCTCTTCATCGGCGGCCACTGGCATGACGGCCTGCTGCCGCCGGTCGATGCGCTGCCCGCGAGCGAACGCGCGACGACGCTCGCCCACTACCGCCGCTTCTCCGAGCTGGTGAACGATGCTGGCCGCGACCAGGCCTTCTCCATCCCGACCTGGCGCTCGCGCTGGACCGCGCAGCACGATGCGCTCGATGCCCAGACCTTCGCGCACTGGTTGGACGCGCAACAGCTCACCGCCCCCGCGCTGCGCTGGTACCTCGATTACTGCTGCCGCGACGACTACGGCGGCGGCGCGGCCGAGGTGTCCGCTTGGGCCGGGCTGCACTACTTCGCGAGCCGCCACGGCTTCCACGCACCGGGCACCGAGCACGAGGAGCGCGACGGCATCCTCACCTGGCCGGAGGGCAATGCGTGGCTCACGCAGCTCATCGCCGCGCCCTTGTCGGACCGCATCCACACTGGCCTCGTCGCCATGCGCGTCACGCCGGAGCGCGAGGCGGTGAGCGTCGACGTGTGGAATGCGAAGGAGGCGCGCAACGAACGGTGGGCTGCGCGGCATGTGGTGCTCGCCGTGCCGCTCTTCATCGCGGCACGCCTCGTCGAATCACCTCCTGCGGCGCTCGCGGCCATCGCCGCGCGCATGCGATATGCACCCTGGCTCGTGGCCAACCTGCAAGTCGCCGAGGCGCTGGACGACCACCCTGGTGCGCCGCCGTCCTGGGACAACGTGCTGTACGGGTCGCCGAGCCTCGGCTACGTCGATGCGACTCACCAGAGCACGCAGCCCTACGCGGGGGCCACGGTGCTCACGTCCTACTGGTCCTGGGGCGCGGAGCCGGTGCATCGGCGCGCGCTGCTGGAGACCTCCTGGGCCGATCGCAGTGCGCAGGTCGTCGCGGAGCTTGCCAAGGCGCATCCCGATCTTCCGGGCAAGCTGCGGCGTGTGGACCTGATGCGCTACGGTCACGCGATGAGCATTCCCGTCCCGGGTCTTCGCAGCGATGCGGCCTTGCGTGCGTTGCAATCGCCGGCTGGCCGCTTGTCCTTCGCGCATGCGGATCTGTCGGCCTATTCCGTCTTCGAGGAAGCCTTCTTCCACGGGGTACGCGCGGCTCGCAATATTGGAAGCAGCACTTAGCAAGGGTTGCGCGGACGGCTGAGGTTTCAACCACAGAGGACACAGAGAACACAGAGCAGAAGCATTTCCTGTGTGTCACCTCGCACCGCGCACACCCACGCAAACCGAGTGGCGTGCGTTCTGGAATCAATTCCACTTTTTGGGTTGAGGAGATCAGAGGTGCTTGTAGAAGAACGTCGTTCCACAGAGCTCGCCATCGGGCATCAGCGCGTACTTCGGCACGACGCCCACCTTCTGCCAGCCGGCGCGTGCGTACAGGCGCTCGGCGTCGCCGCCGGTCACGGTGTCGAGCACCAGCACCGTCTTGCCTTCGGCGCGGGCTTCGTCGTCGAGCGCGCTCATGAGCCGCTGGGCGATGCCTTGGCGTCGCGCGCTGCGGTGCACGAGCATCTTGGCGACGTCGGCGCGATGCGGCTGGTTGTCGGGCATGGACATGACGAGCTGGACCGTGCCGACGATGCGTGCGTCGCCGTCTTCGGCGATGAGCAGCACGCGCTCGCCGCGTGCGACGCCGTCGGCCACGCCACGCCAGAACTTCAAGGCCTGCTCGTGCGTGAGCGAGTTCATGAAGCTCACCGAGGCGCCGCCCCGCACGCAGTCGAGCAGCACTTCGGCCAGGCCCTCGGCGCAAGCGGCGGCTTCGTTGGCGCCGACGCGGCGCACGGTCACGATGTCGTTGATCACGGTTTCCTCCCGGAGATGAAAGGCAGGGTCGCCAGCGCCACGAGGTAGCGGGCGGGCTTGCGGGTGGGGTTGCGGTAGACGATGGGCTGGTCCAGCCGCATGGCGAGGCAGTCGCCGGTCTCCAGGCGCCATTGCTCGGCGCCGACGGACATCTCCATCACGCCGTCGATCATCCAGACCTGCTGGTGGATGTCGACCTCGCGCGGCGGGCTGTCGTAGGCCACGCGCTGGCCGGCGGGAAAGATGACGTCCACCAGCTGGATGGGCGAGCGGGCGGGCGGCGAAACGTTGCGCCGGAGGTAGCCCGAGGCAGGATCGGTCCACACCGGCTGCTCGGCCACGCGCGCCATCGGCGAGGGCTCGATCGCTGCCTCCTTCGGTTCCTCGAACAGCGATGCGAGCGTCACGCCGAGCGCGGCGGCGAGCTTGTCGAGCACCGCGGCCGTCGGGCTGCTCTGTCCTCGTTCGATCAAGGAGATGTTGGAGCGGCTGACACCGCTGCGCGCGGCCAATGCATCGAGCGAGAAGCCTTGCGCATCACGCAGCTCCCGCACACGGCGGGCAATTCGGGTGGAGAGATCCATGCATCCAGTTTACTGGAAATCATTGTCCAGCAAAATGACGGCGCTGGCCGGGCCACCGCCGTCATGTCGCCGATGAAGGCACGTGGATTGCCGCTCCTCGAATACTCCAACCCTCAGAAGGAACTGCCATGAGGATCTCCGCACTGAAATCAGCCCTGGCGCTTGCACTGTGCGCCGCCGGGTGTGTGAGCTTTGCTCAACAGGCCAGCGATGCGAGCGGCACCAACAGCCCGTCGGCCTATCCGCAGGACGTCAACAAGACCTCACCAGGCATGGACGGCGTGAACAGCTCGGGGACGGGCTATGGCGCCATGTCACGCAATCGCAGCTGCTCGGGCCTGAGCGACCGCCAAACCGAACGCGCCTGCCGCCAGGGCTTCCCGACGCAGCACGACAACCGTCCTTCGACCGATCGCCCGCTCGAAGGCGGCGGCCAGACGGACGACCAGGCCGGCTGACGCCCCCACCCTGCGAGGCGGTCGGCTCACGACATCAACTCGTAGGGGCCGCCCTTCTTGAGCGCCCGCTGGTACGCGGGCCGCTCGTGGATGCGCTTGAGGAAATCCATGAGCCGGGGCCGGCGGGCGTCGAGCCCGGCGCGCGCGGCGGACGCCTCCAGCGGGAAGCTCATCTGGATGTCGGCGGCGCTGAATTCCTTGCCCACGAACCACGGCCCGTCGGCCAGCGACGATTCCATGTAGTCGAGCTGGCGCTCGATGTTGGGTGAAATGAAGGCGCTCTTCACCTTGGCGGAGATGGCCTTGGCGATCGGCCGCACGAAGAAGGGCATGGGCCCCGTCTCGATGCGATCGAAGACGAGCTTCATGAGCAGCGGCGACATGGCCGTCCCTTCGGCAAAGTGCATCCAGTAGGTGTAGCGAATACGCTGCGGCGTCCCCGGTGCGGGCGCCATGCGGCCCCCGCCGTAGCGCTCCACCAGGTACTCGAGGATGGCACCCGACTCGGCCAAGGTCGCATCGCCGTCCGTCACCACCGGCGACTTGCCCAGCGGGTGCACCGCCTGCAGCGACTTCGGCGCGAGGCCGGTCTTCTCGCGCTGATAGTGCTTGATCTCGTAGGGCACGCCCAGCTCTTCGAGCAGCCACAGCACGCGCTGCGAACGGGAGTTGTTGAGGTGGTGGACAGTGATCATGGGCGCGGCGCGGGTGGAGGGTGCGCCACGGTACCACCGGCGCCACACGACTGTCGGTTGGCGCACCAACGATCGGCACGCCATCGACAACGGGCCTTGCCATGGACAGCGCATGCGGACCTCGCACGTCCTGCTCGTTGCATGCGCTCACAACTGCACCCCTGTTGGGGGGATGGCAGCCGCGGCGGCGACCCCTAGCATGCGCCCGCGCGTTCGCGCATTTCCAATCATCAAAGGGAGTTCCGACCCATGAACTTGCTCCGCGCATGCGGCGTGGTGGCATCGCTTGCCATCGCCTCGCTGCTGTCCGCCTGCGGCGGCGGCTCCGATTCCACCCCGCCCACCCCCACGCCGACCGTCAACGCCACGGTGTCCGGCACCGTACGCGATGCCGCCGGTGTCGTCATGGCCGGCGTCCACGTGTCCCTGGGCAGCCATGCCGTGGACACCGACGCCAGCGGCAAGTACGAGTTCGTGCTGCCGAACACCACCAGCGACACGGTGTTGCGCTTCACCAAGACGGGTTTCGCGGCGCAGGTGCGGCGCGCTGAATCGCTGTCTGCCCGTTCGCTGCAGTTGGTGAACGCCACCTTGAACCACGTGACCTACACGACCAGCTTCTCGCCTGCGTCCGCAGCCACGCTGACCGTGCCGAGCAGCACGGCCCAGGTCACGCTCGCGGCCAACGCGCTGGTGCGCGCGGGTGGTGGTGCAGCCACCGGCCCCGCCACAGTGGAGATGACCATCATCGACGCCAGCGAAGTCACCGGCATCATGCCCGGCAACTTCGACACCGGCACCGCCGCGGCACCGCAGGCGATCGAGTCGAACGGCGCGCTGCAGGTCGAGTTCACCGATGCCGACGGCAGCAAGCTGCAGCTCGCATCCGGCCAGACGGCCACCATCCGCATCCCGGCGGTGTCGCGCGGCGGGTCCGCGCTGCCCACCACCATCCCGCTCTTCTACCTCGACGAGACGACCGGGCTGTGGGTGCAGGAAGGCAGCGCCACGCTGCAGGGCACGGCACCGTCGCAGTACTACGAAGGCACGGTCACGCACTTCACCACCTGGAACGGCGACCGCGTCATCGAGACGGTGTACGTCAACGGCTGCCTGCAGGAATCCACCGGCACCCGCGTCGGCGCAGGCGTGCTGGTGCTGGGCGAAGGCGTGGACTACATCGGCTACACCGCGGCCACGACCGACGCCACCGGCGCCTTCCGCATCCCGGTGCGCAAGAGCTCGGTCACCAAGCTCTTCGGCCAGTCGATCTCGCCGCTGCGCTATGGCCCGGCGGTGGACGTGACCGTCGGCACCACCGATGTCACCATGACGAGCTGCCTCGTGCTCGCCAGCGACGGCAGCTCGCCGCCGCTGACCTTCCCGCCCACGCCGGTCACCCCGACACCGACGCCCGTGGCCGCCTACGCAGGCCACTACACCGGCACCTACGGCGGCAAGGAAACGGGCACCTTCGACGTGACGATCAGCACGTCGGGCGTGGTCACCGGCAGCGGCCACTCGACGACCTACAGCCTCGACTTCAGCGTGAGCGGCGCGGTGGTGGCAGGTGGTGCGCTGTCGCTGGACGCCACGGCCGGTTCGGCCGGGTCCTCGGCGTTCTCGGGCACCATCAACAGCACCACCGGCGCGCTGGTGGGCACCTGGCGCTATCTCACGACGTCGCCCGCGTCCACCGACGGCACCTTCAGCGGCACGCGCGGCTGACGCTGCATGGCCGAACCCCTGCGCGGCCTTGTGGCCGTGCAGGGGCACTGGCAAAACGATTCGGATGGATCCGGATGCGGGCCCTCAGCCGCGCATCAAGGCCTCGATCTCGCCGGCTTCCACCGGAACGCCGCGCGAGATCAGCTCACAGCCGTCGGCCGTGACGATCGCATCGTCCTCGATGCGGATGCCGATGTTCCAGTACTGCTCCGGCACGCCCTCGGCAGGCCGCACGTAGATGCCCGGCTCGATGGTCACCGCCATGCCCGGTTGCAGCACGCGCGAGGGCTTCTTCACGATCGTGCCGCCCTGGCCGTCGGGATGCTCGCCCGGAGCTTCGCCGAGCGACAGGTACTCGCCCACGTCATGCACGTCGCGGCCGATCCAGTGGCCGGTGCCGTGCATGTAGAACTGACGGTACGCCGCCGTGCGGATCACGTTGTCGACGTCGCCGACCTTCGCCGCGTCGAGCAGGCCCAGGTCCAGCATGCCTTGCGAGAGCACGCGCACCGCCGCCTTGTGCGCATCGCGCTGGCGGGCACCGGGCCGCGTCATCGCGATCGCCGCCTTCTGCGCTTCCAGCACGATCTCGTACAACGCCCGTTGTGCCGGGCTGAAGCGGCCGTCGGCAGGGAAGGTGCGCGTCACGTCGCTTGCATACCCGTCGAGCTCGCAGCCCGCGTCGATCAGGCACAGCTCGCCCGGCCGCAGCTTTGCGTCCGACGCGGCGTAGTGCAGCACGCACGCGTTGGCGCCCGCGGCGACGATGCTGGTGTAGGCCGGCGATTGCGCGCCATGCCGGCGGAATTCATGCAGCAGCTCGGCCTCGATCTCGTACTCGCGGATGCTCGCGGCGCCGGCGCGAAACCGCTCGCTGCAAAAGCGCATCGCGCGCACATGCGCACCGGCGGTGATCTGCGCGGCACGCCGCATGGTCACGATCTCGGCCTCGTCCTTCACGAGCCGCATCTCGTCGAGCAGCAAGCTCAGGTCGCGCTGCAGGGTCGGGCATTCGACGCCGTCGCGCGAACGCGAGCGCACGGCGGCCAGCCAGCCATCCAGCCGCGCGGGCAGGTTCGAATGGATGCCGAAGGGGAACCACACCGACTCGCGGTTCGAGAGCAGCTCGGGCATGCGGTGGTCCAGCTCGCCCACGGGCCAGGCATCGTCCACGCCGAGCACCGCGGGCGCGGCGAGCGGGCCCAGGCGAAAGCCGTCCCAGATCTCGCGGTCCATGTCCTTGTCGCGGCAAAAGAGCATGCTGCGGCCTTCGCTCGTGAGCACGAGCCAGGCCTCGGGTTCGGCAAAGCCGGTGAGGTGGTGGAAGTGGCTGTCGAAGCGAAAGGGATAGTCGCTGTCGCCGTTGCGGGCGCGCTCGGGCGAGGTCGGAACGATGGCGATACCGCTGCCCATCGTCGCCATGGCGGCCGCGATGCGTTGCCGCCGCAGCGCATGGTTCGGCTGAACAGGGGTGGAGAAGGCCGGCAGGTCGTTGAGCATCGCGTTCATCAAACGATTCTCCCATCGGCGCCTCGCCGGAAGCACCCCCATGCGGGGGACTTGGCTTCGTCGTGCCTTGCGCCCCTTTGCCGCTCAGTGGCCCGAGCGCTTGTTCGGCGCCTGCGCCGCCACCAGCCGGAGCTTGGCGAGTTCGCGCTGCAGTTCGTCGTCCGCGGCGTCGGGCACCTCCGCCGAGGCCGGGGGCAGGTCGAGCTGTGCCTTGAGCGCGCGCCGGCCGCGTTGCGTTTCCTGGTCGCGAATCTGCTGCAGGCGCATGCGCAGGTAGTTGCCCACAGACTCCACGAGTTCCAGCCCGCCGTGGGCGTCGGTCTTGGGCAGCGCGATGACGCGCTTGTCGGACAGCCGCACCTGCAGGCGGACGAGCCGGTTGTGGGTGCCGTGGCGCAGCGTGAAGCCCTTCGCGTCGACTTCTTCCACGCTGCCATCGCGGATGTTTTCCATGGCGACCTGGTGGACCTTGCCGCGAAAACCGCGTTGGAACCACAGGTAATGGGCGCTCACCGCCACGCGCTCCCAGACCAGCACGTCGAAGGTGACGACGGCCGCGAGGGCCACGAAGCCCAGCAGCCACGCGAGACCGCCGCCGCCCGCGATGGCGGCGAGCCACGGCAGGCCAGCCAGCGCTGCCGCGGCGGCCACCTGCATCATGCGTTTTTCGGCCGTGTGGTACACGCGGCGGTCGTAGCTGGCGGCTTCGGGCTCGCCGGTGGCCAGGGGCGCCCAGGCCCACAAGACCAGTTTCACGCCGCGCGCGAGCAGCGCATGGGCAGCCAGCCCGAAGGCGAGGGCGAAGGGCAGGGCAAAAACGATCTGGTACGGCTTCACTCCCGCACGATACCCAAGGCGGTCAAGTGTGAAAAGCCGGTAAGTCCCTGCTGCGCGTGCGGTGTCTTGCCGAACGGTTCGCTGCGAGGGCTGAACGGTTTCGCCCGCGTAGCTAAGATGCCGAATCCACCCCACCTCGAGAGATCCAAGCCATGCAATACCGACGTCTGGGCAAGAGCGGCCTGAAGGTGAGCGAGCTGTCGCTTGGCTCCTGGGTCACGTATCACAACCAGGTCGACGAAGGCGCCGCGCGCGAGATGATGGCCGCGGCCTTCGACGCGGGCGTGAACTTCTTCGACAACGCCGAGGCCTATGCCGGTGGCAAGAGCGAGGAGGTGATGGGCGCGGCGATCCGCGCGCTCAAGTGGCCGCGCCTGAACTACATCGTCTCCACCAAGTTCTTCTGGGGCCTGGACCGCGAAGGCCATGCGACCAACCGGAAGGACACGCTCAACCGCAAGTACCTGACGCAGGCCATCGACGGCTCGCTGCAACGCTTCGGGCTGGACTTCATCGACCTCGTCTACTGCCACCGCCCCGACCCGCACACGCCCATCGAGGAAACCGTGTGGGCGATGAGCGACATGATCACGCGCGGCAAGGCCTTGTACTGGGGCACGAGCGAATGGAGCGCCGCCGACATCCGCGCCGCCTGGGACATCGCCGAGCGCCACCACTTGCACAAGCCGGTGATGGAGCAGCCGCAGTACCACCTCTTCCACCGCAAGCGCGTGGAGGAAGAGTACGCGCGGCTGTACGAGGACATCGGCCTGGGCCTCACCACCTGGAGCCCGCTCGCCAGCGGCCTGCTCACCGGCAAGTACAAGTCCGGCATTCCCGGCGACAGCCGCGGCGCGATGAAAGGCATGGGCTTTCTCGAGAAGAGCCTGACCGATGCCGACAAGAACGCCGCGGTGGCGAAGCTCGAAGGCATCGCCGCAGAACTCGGCTGCAGCGTGTCGCAGCTGGCGATTGCCTGGGTGGCGCGGAACCCGCACGTGAGCACCGTCATCACCGGCGCGTCGAAGGCGAGCCAGTTGCAGTCGAACCTGGGGGCGGTCGAGGTGATGCCGAAGCTCACGCCCGACGTGCTGGCACGCATCGACGAAGTCACGCTCGCCCTGTCTGCATAAGTTCACGCCCGCGGAGGTGACTCGCCGCCGCGCGAGGTCTATAGTGGCTCGGTCTCCTGGGGGAGAAAACCGGAGCAGCTTGCATGGCTTCTGAGATCAACGGCAGCACGGGCGCGCGCCACATCCGGCTCACGTCCCATCCGGGGCAAGGCGCGGCCGGCGCGCCGCCCATCCGATGGGGCGCGCCCACCGCGGCCGAACGCGGGCCGGTCGTCGGCACCACCGTCAGCCGCAGCCAGCGCAACGTCATCGGCACGCACTCGGGCTCCTACGGCGTGTACCGCGCGCTCGCCGTGGCCGCGGGCAACCTCGTCAAGGGCCACCGCGCCGATCTCACCAACACCTCGCCCACCGACCTGATCGGCCCGTACCCGCAGTGGGGCGATGCGCAGAAGATCGTCTCCATCGACCCCTGGGGCGCATCGGTGGCCGATGTCTTCGCGGAGCAGCTCGCGCTGGGCTACGACATCCGCCCGACCATCGCCGTCACCAAGGCACACATCCACCTGCCCGAGGTGCGCCAGGCCATCGCCTTCCAGCGGCTCGCGGTGGATGGCCGCGTGCTTCTCGACGACGGCTCGGCGGTGGTCACCAAGGTCGCGATCGAGCCCGTGTGGTGGCTGCCGGGCGTGGCGAAGCGCTTCAACGTGAGCGAGGCCGACCTGCGCCGCGCGCTCTTCGAAGAAACCGGCGGCATGTACCCCGAGCTCGTCACGCGCAGCGACCTCGAAGTCTTCCTGCCGCCCATCGGCGGGCAGACGCTCTACATCTTCGGCGACCCGCGCGCGCTCGCCGACCCGAACGTGACACTCACCGCGCGCGTGCACGACGAGTGCAACGGCTCGGACGTCTTCGGCTCCGACATCTGCACCTGCCGCCCCTACCTCACGCATGCGATCGAGGAGTGCATCAAGGGCGCGCAGGCCGGCGGCGTGGGGCTCATCGCCTACAGCCGCAAGGAAGGCCGCGCCTTGGGTGAAGTGACCAAGTTCCTCGTCTACAACGCGCGCAAGCGGCAAGAAGGCGGCGACCGCGCCGACAAGTACTTCCTGCGCACCGAGTGCGTGGCGGGCGTGCAGGACATGCGCTTCCAGGAGCTCATGCCCGACGTGCTGCACTGGCTGGGCATCCGCAAGATCCACCGGCTCGTCTCGATGAGCAACGACAAGTTCGATGCCATCACCGGGAGCGGCATCGAGGTGGACGAGCGCATCAAGATCCCCGACGACCTCGTGCCCGCCGATGCGCGCGTGGAGATCGAGGCCAAGATCGCCGCCGGCTACTTCACCGACGGCAGCGTGCCCGACGAGGTGATGCTCGCGGCGGTCAAGGGGCGCGGCCTTGATTGAGCGATCCGATGGCACGGACACCGGCGCCCTGCACGACGCGGTGCGCACGCTGCGCTCGCCCGCCACCATCCGCGAGCGCTGCGCGGCCATCACGCGCGCAGTGAGCGAGGGTCAGTCGGTGCATTTCCGCATCGATCGCTCGCAGCTGCCGGCCTTGGCGGAACGCGTCGCGGCCATCACGCGCGAGCGGTACCCGACGCTCGAGATCCCGTACCACAGCCGCTGGCGGCACTTCGAGGCCGGTGGCGTGGACCGCAAGTCGCAGCTCGATGCGCGGCTGGGCGAGCGAAGCTCCACCGCCGCGGCGCGCTCGCGCGTCGACCTCACCCTGGTCAGCGTGCTGCTGGATGCGGGCGCCGGCCCCGACTGGAAATACGTCGAGGACGAGACGCAGGCCGCCTTCACGCGCTCCGAAGGCCTGGCCGTCGCCACTTTCCGAGCCTTCATGCAGGGCCGCTTCTCGTCCGACCCCGGCGACCCCTTCCGCGTCGATGCTGCCGCGCTGCTGCGCACCGATGCCCGCTCGCTGGCCGAGGTCTTCCAGGTCAGCGACGACAACCCGCTGGTGGGCCTGGACGGCCGCGCCGCCTTGATGCGCCGCCTGGGCGAAGCGCTGCGCGCGCGGCCCGACCTCTTCACCTCCATCGGCCAGCCGGGCCATCTCTTCGACGCTCTGACCCACCACGCCCACGCGCCGCGGCTGCTGCACCACCGGCCGGCCGCCGCACCGCAGCGGCACAACCACATCAAGGCCGCGCGCATCCTCGGGGGCCTGCTTGACGCATTCAGCGGCATCTGGCCGAGCGGGCAATCGCTCGGCGACACGCCCATGGGCGACGTGTGGCAGCACCGCCTGGCCGGCGGCCATGGAGCGAGCGCGGGGTGGGTGCCCTTCCACAAGCTGTCGCAATGGCTGAGCTACTCGTTGCTGGAGCCCTTCGAATGGGCCGGCGTGCAGGTGACGGACCTGGACGAGCTCACCGCCTTGCCCGAATATCGCAACGGCGGCCTGCTCATCGACGGCGGCGTCGTGGTGCCGCTGGACGCCTCCTTCGCGTCGCGCAGCTACCGACCCGGCGACGAATGGATCGTCGAATGGCGTGCGCTCACCGTCGCGCTGCTCGACGAGATGGCGCCGCTGGTGCGCGAGGAGCTCACCCGTCCGGAGCTGCCGCTGGCCTGCATCCTCGAAGGCGGCACCTGGGCCACCGGCCGGGCGCTTGCGGCCGAACGCCGGGGCGGGTCGCCGCCGGTGCGCGTGGAAAGCGACGGCACCGTCTTCTGAGCGGGGCCGTCGGCGCACGCCGCGCAAACAATTCTTCACCGGGCTGTCGATCCCAGCCTCGCCCGTTCGTCGTACTGTCAGAGCACCCCCGCTCTTCACCCATCCAACGGAGGTCGACATGCGATTCATGGTTCTCGTCAAGGCAAGCAAAGAGAGCGAAGCCGGCATCATGCCCAGCGAAAAACTGCTGGCCGACATGGGCCGGTTCAACGAGGAACTGGTCAAGGCCGGCGTGATGCTGGCCGGCGAAGGCCTGCACCCGAGCAGCAAGGGCGCGCGCGTGCGCTTCTCGGGCAGCAAGCGCACCGTGGTCGACGGCCCCTTTTCCGAGACCAAGGAGCTGGTCGCCGGCTACTGGCTGTGGCAGGTCAAGTCCCGCGAAGAAGCCATCGAGTGGGTCAAGCGCTGCCCCAACCCGATGGAAGGCGATTCGGAGATCGAGATCCGCCAGGTGTTCGAGGCCGAGGACTTCGGCGCCGAGTTCACGCCCGAGCTGCGCGAGCAGGAAGACAAGCTGCGGGCGCAGATGGCGGCGCAGGCCAACGCCGTGCCGCGCGTGCCGCCGGCGCGCGGCGCCATCCCCTACCTCGTCATCAAGGGCGCGAACGACGCCATCGCCTACTACCAGCGCGTGTTCGGCGCGGAGCTCGTGTTCCGGCTCGACGACCCGACCGGCGCGGTGCTGCATGCGGAAATGAAGGTCGGCCCCAACCACTTCATGCTCACCGAAGAGCGGCCGCACATGGGCTCCAAGGGGCCGATGACCGTCGGCGGCTCGAGCTCGATGGCCATCCTCTACGTGCCTGATCCCGACACGGTGGTGGCCAATGCGGTGAAGGCCGGCGCCACCGTGCACATGCCCGTGGCCGACCAGTTCTGGGGCGACCGCTCCGGGGCCCTCACCGACCCGTTCGGGCATGGCTGGTTCATCTCGGCGCATCTCGAAGATCCGACGCCCGAGGTGGTGCAGGAACGGCTGAAGAAGTTGTTCGCCGCGCCCAACGCGGGCGCCTGAACGCGTGAGGCATCAGGCTGCCGCCGCCGCGCCCTGCCGGTCGGTGGCGAGCAGCTCGGTCGCCACCGGCGCAGGCGCCGGGCGCGAGTGCAGGAAGCCCTGCACGATGTCGCAGCCCCACTGCCGCAGCATCGCCTCCTGCGCCACGGTCTCCACGCCTTCGGCGGTGACCGACAGGCCCAGGCTGTGGGCCAGCTCGATCACCGTGCGCACGATGGTGTCGTCCTGCGCGGTGTTGCTCAGCTGCATGATGAAGGAGCGGTCGATCTTCAGCCGGTTGAGCGGAAAGCGCCGCAGGTAGGACAGGCTCGCATAGCCGGTGCCGAAGTCGTCGATGGCCAGGTGCAGGCCGAGCGCGCGCAGCGCATGCAGCTGCGCGATGCTCGATTCGGCGTCGTTCATCACGCTGCCTTCGGTGATCTCGAGCTCGATCTGTGCCGGGTTCACGCCGGTGCTGCGCAGCGTCTCGCGCACCGTCTCCATGAAATCCGGATGGTTGAACTGGCGCGGCGAGATGTTCACCGCCACCTTCGGCGCCCCCAGGCCCGCCTCGGCCCAGGACTTCGCCTGCAAGCAGGCCTGGCGCAGCACCCACGCTCCGATGCGCACGATCAGCCCCGACTCCTCGGCCAGCGGAATGAACTGCGCGGGCGACACCATCTTGCCGTCGTCGTGCCAGCGGATCAGCGCCTCGAAGCCGCTCACGTGGCCGTCGCGCAGGTCGCGCTGGCCCTGGTAGAAAACCTCGAAGTCGCCGTGCTCCAGCGCCTTGAGCATGCGTGCTTCCATGCGCATCTTGTCGCGCTGGCTCTCGCCGATGCGCGTGTCGTAGATGACGTGCGTGTTGCCCGGCTCGGCATGCGTCTGCAGCTTGGCGAGCTCCGCCAGGCGCGCCACCTCGTGCGCGGTGCCGGCATCCTTCGGGTACTCGCAGGCGCCCAGGCCGATGGAGACGATGAGGTCCTGGTTGCCGAGCTCGAAGGGCGCTTCCATCACGGCCGCCAGCGCCTCGAGGATGCCGCGCAGCCGCGCCTCGTCGTGGCCGAAGCGGAAGATGGCGCCGAAGGTCACGCCGTCGACGCGGTACAGCCGGCCCTGGCAGCGCCGCGTCACCTCGTCCAGGCGGCGCGCGATCTGGCACAGCAGCGTGTCGCCCAGCTGGTGGCCGAGGCTGCCGACGATCAGCCCGAACTGCTTCACCGAGATGGTGACGTTGCAGTAGGGCTGGTCGGCCAGCGCCGCGGTGTCGGATTCCATCTTGCGGCGGTTGAGCAGGCCCGTCACCGCATCGTGCGTGCTCGCGATTTCGAGCGCCTGGTTGTTGACGGCCAGCTGCCGGTTCGATTCGCGCGCGCGCAGGTACAGCCGCCACGCCACCACGCCGCCGATGCCCATGGCGGCGGCCAGCAGCAGCGTGAGGATGCGTTCGATCTTGCGGCGAGAGATCTCCACCGACTGCAGCGCGTTCTCGTGCTCCAGCTGTTCGAGGTGGCGCTGGCGCTGCTGGAAGCTCGATTCGCGCTGCAGCGCCACCACCGTGCTCTGCCGGTCGCGGCGCCCGAGTTCGGTTTCCAGCAGCAGCGATTCGCGCAGGCGTACCAGCGCTTCTTCCGTCTCGCCGCCACGATCGAGCGCCGCGATGTAGCGGTTCAGCTGGATCAGCAGTTCCGCGTCGCGGCCCTTGCGTTCGAGCATCGCGAGGCCTTCGCTCGCGGTGCGCTTGCCGACCTCGGCATGCGCGTCGGCGATGTCGGCGATGCCGAGGTTGATGAGCGCCAGCGCTGTCGCACCGGCGTCGTTGCGCGACGTGGCGTGCCGCCTCGCGCGGATCGCGAAGTCGCGGGCGGCGGCGATGTTGCGCACGCTCAGGTACAGCGTGGACAAGGTCTGGAAGGCTTCGAGCTCCGTGCCCATCCAGCCGACCGCACCCGCTTGCGAATTGACGCTGCCCGACACGATCACCGGCGAATCGCGGAAGGCGTCCTGCGCCGACTGGCCCGCTTCGAGCCGCGCAATGGACGCGCGCTTCATGTCGCCGGCAGCCTCGGCCGCGAGCGACTCCATCACCCAGCCCGAGACCACGAGCCAGCTGTCGCCCGCGCGCTTGGCGAGCTCGCGCACCTGGACCGTGTCGCGCAGGGCGGCCTGCGCCTGGCCTTTGACCAGCCGCAGCGGCGCAAGGGCCAGCACCGCCTGCGCCTCGCGGCGCGGGTTGTTGCCGGCGCGCGCGGCCCGCACCGAGGCGTCGTACAGGCGGATGCCTTCGTCGATCAGCCCGTTGCCCGTGGCGAGATCGGCCGCCGTCATGTCGACCCAGTACTGCAGGTCGGGGCTGGCCTCCTTGTCGGCCAGCGGCACCGCCGCCGATATCCAGCCAAAGGCGGCACGCACCTGGCCGGAGAACTGCAGCATCGCGGCCTTGAGCGTGTAGGCCGACGCCCGCGCAGCGCCGCTGTGCGTGCGCTCGCCGAGCTCGGTCAGCTCCTCGATGGCCGCGTCGGCCACGGCCGGCTTGTCGGTGGCTGCATGGGCATAGCCCCAGGCGGCCAGGAAGATGCGCAGGTCGTCCCCGCCGGCAGCGCGTGCCTGCGCCTCGATCGGGCGCAGGGCCTCGATGACCGAGGCCGGGTCGTTGCCGTGCCTGGCTTCGACGGCAAAGACGGCATCGCCGATGGCGCCGGCCTGGGCTGGCGGGCACAGGGCCGGCCCGAAGGCGGCGAGCAGCAACAGCGCGCGCAGCAGGCGGCCCACGAGCCGCCAGGCGCCGTCGAGGACGGCGCTGCCGGGGTGGACGGGCGCTGGTGTGACCACATCGGTTTATCGACCGCGCCCGGGCGCTGCTTGAGCGGAGCCACCCTCGCGCAGTGTGCGAAATGTCAGGTGTTGATGACTTGCATGGCTCAATGCGCGACGACCGCCGAACAGCTCTGCGACCGTTCGCGGACAGTCATCGCAGCCGTTACATGACGAAGCACGTCCTATCTAGGGATGCAATCGCGTCCGTCCTTTCGGAAGACTGCTTCCGCGCTCAGGTGAGCGCTCCAATCACAAAGGTAGAAAAAACGACTCAGCCATTTCCTATTGGTAGTCAGCATCTGCTTCACCCTCAGCGCTTGCGGCGGCGGCGGAGGTAACGACGCGACCTCTGATGCGGCGGGCGTAACGGTCAACTCGGCTTCAACGTGGTCGTACCGGGACGCCGATGTCCAGGCACGCGTGTCACTCGATGCAGATCCCGCTGACTTTGGCGCCGATCTGCTACAAGAAATGCTGAGCAGTCCGGACACCAGTGCCAAGCCCTTCTATCGGATGGTCCACGACATGGGCGGCTTCAACACCTTCCAAAAGATGCTCGCGGAGGAGGATGAGTCAAAGCTGCGAGCCACGCTGCGTCTGTATGGAATCAACATGGACGATCCAGAATCGACTCGGCGGGAACTGAGCGCCACCTCTGCCACGGAAGCGGAATCGAGCGGAACCGCCAAGCCGCTGGCAATCACAGATTGCGTAAAGTTCTTTCCCATCGGCGATCGAAACAAGGCCTTTGCACTGCCATCGCAATTCGTTTACATCGATGCCCAGGGACGGCCAGCGTACGCATCGTGGCATGGAGGACCCAGCGTGACCCCATTGCCAGGAACAAGATTGCCATGCGGAACAACCGTTGGAACTTGGGGCCTGAAGACCGATGTTGGTGGGCACATGATCCCTGCTGCTCTAGGCGGCTACGGCGGTAGAGCCAACATAATTCCCCAAGACGGAAGCCTAAATGGCGGCCCTTGGCGCAGTGTCGAATACGTCCCCACCTTGTGCCGGAAGAAGTTCCCAGTCCAATATCAATTCACCAACGTCTACTTTTCACCGGCTGATGTTCGGCCGGCTTTCATAAAGGCTTGGGTAAAGATCGACCACGGCTTGGCAGCCACCGTCGGCGAAACTGGAACGCGCAACGGCGCGCCGACGCCAGCGGCGGTGACGCAACTAAATGCCTTCAAGACGATGGCCACCTTCTACTGCTAGTTGAGCGGGAGCTTCATGAATACGACATTTCTGGAAATTGTCCGAAGGCTTGAGAACCATGGAGCCCCCACATTCAAGCTGAGGACAGGTGCGGCGGCCGCCGACCTTGACGCACTGGAGTTCCGGACTGGATTTCCACTCCCAGCCCCATTGCGTGAGTGCTATTTGCTTAGCGACGGCGAAACGCTGGACGAAGAAGGGCCCGTGCTGGGTCTGTTCTGCGACTATGAATTTCTTCCCTTGGAAGAAGTCGGCAAGTCCCTGGATCGTTGGTCCGAGCTTCGAGCTTTCTGGGAGCAGCCCGGTATGGACGATCCGCTGGAGTTCAAATCACATCCGGCGGACAGCGTGAAGGCGGTGCTGTCCAGGCCGGGATGGGTTCCCTTCGCCGGCCACTATTCCGAAAATCATCTGGCCATCGACATGGACCCCGCACCGGCAGGCGTCGCTGGCCAAGTCATCAACTTCGGCCGCGACGACGAACATCACTTTCAAATCGCCAGGAGTTTCGAGGAATTCCTGAAGCTGGTGTTGGATCACTATCGCCGAGGTGAATGGAATCAGCACCTGGGGCATGCCGAGTGGAGCCTCTATGACGAGCTGAGGCTCGCTTTGAAGTAGCCATCGCCGCGGCGACGCTCGGCGCGCGCCGAGAGTGTCAAGCTCAACCCACGGCGGCTTCGCGTGCACTCGGCGAAGAAGACGATGCGGACCCCAGCGCCTCGTCGGCCAACAATCCCCCCTGCGCCGCCCGCCGGCGCAGGTCTTTTGTCGTCTGGCCTTCGCCCTGCGGCACCCAGCCCGGCGGCATGAACAGGTGGCCGAGCACCGCGCGCGGGCTGCGGGCGCGCGCCAGGTCGCGGGCGAGCCCGGCCCACTGGTGGAATTCGATCTTCAACGGGTTGTAGCTGCGCAGCGGCGTGACCAGGCCGAAGCGGCAGGGCACGTCCTCGCGCTCGGCGCGGTAGGTGCCGAAGAGCCGGTCGAACACGATCAGCACGCCGCCGTAGTTGGCGTCCAGGTATTCAAGGTTGGCGGCGTGGTGCACGCGGTGCGCCGAGGGCGTGTTGAGCAGCCATTCCAGCCAGCCGAGCTTCGGTATCCAGGTCGCGTGAATCCAGAACTGGTAGAGCAGGTTGAGCGAGAGCACCTCGAACACCACCTTGGGCGGAAAGCCGAACCACACCAGCGGCACGTAGAACACCGAGCCGCCGGTGAGCCGGCTCAGCATGCCGATGCGGTAGGCGGCGCTCAGATTCAGCTCGTTGGGCGAATGGTGCACGGCATGGTTGCACCAGAACCAGCGCACGCGGTGCGCCGCGCGGTGAAACCAGTAGTAGCAGAACTCCTGGCCGATGAAGAGCGCGAGCAGCGCCGTCACGCCGTCCAGCGGGATGGTGGTGAGCCGGTGGCGGAAGGCCAGCACGATGAGCGGCGTGGCGATGGACAGGGGCAGGAAGATCTGGATGCCCACCCGCGCGACGAGATCGAACAGCGACACCGCCGACGCCCGCCAGTCGTAGGACTGCTTGCGCGCCAGCACCAGCGCTTCGATGAGCGAGGCGACGACGACGGTGGGCAAGGCGACGAACAGCAGGAACTTGTCGAGTTGGTTCATGGGTGCCCCGAAAACGCCAACCGCGCGATTGTGCTATTGCCGTGTTGCTGGCAGGTTGCCGCCGGGGGACGCAATGGCGAGCGCCTGGTCGACCAGTTCACGGATGCGCCGCGTGATGGTGGGCTCCAGCACTGCACCACGTTCATCCAGCGCCTGCAGCACCGCGAGCGCGGCCTGCGGCGTGTGCAGGTAGCCGGGTGCGAGCGTCGGCAGCAGCGCCGCGAGGGCCGGTTGCCGTTGCTCCAGGCGGCGCTCGATGCTGAACACATCGCCCGCGGGCGGCCGGCGGCGCAGCGCGTCGAGCTCGATCACGCGGTCCAGCGCGTACGACTGCACGAAGCGCATCGCGCTCAGCCGCTCGCCACGGTGCCAGCGCAGCATGCCCACGAGGAGGTTGCTCAGGGCCTCGCCGACGATCCAGGTCTCGTCGGTGGTGGGCGGCAGCGCGCCGCGCACGTCGGCACCTGCAATCGCATCGTCCACGCCCTCGCGCTTCCACACGATGCGGCCGGCCATGCGCGCCACGGTGGCGAGCTCCGGCGCCTCGAAGACCGCGAACTCGCAGAACACGCCGTCGGCCATCAACACCTTGTGGCCGTCCGCGGTGTTCTGGAAGTGCCAGGCGATGGGGTGCGCCGCGCGCAGCCAGTCGAGGTCGTGCAGATAGCGGGCCTTGGCGCCGGGCGCAACGATCACGAAGAAGTCGAGGTCCGACCAGTCGTCCAGGCGGTGGGTCTCGACGCCGCAGGAACCGAGGCCGATGAGCGCGAGTGCATCGGGCCGCGTGCCCAGCGACGCACCGATGGCGTCCAGCCGCGCGAGCAGGGGATGGGTGGGTGGGGGCATGGGCGGCATTGTGTCGCCGCGCGCCGCACCTGCCCGGTCACTGGATGTTCAGCACCCGCATGCCCAGCAGCTTGCCGTCCGGACGGTCGAGCACGTGGATGGTCGCCTGGCGTGCCTCGAAGCCCTCAGGCAGCGGCAGGCCGCCGCGCAGGCTCTCGACGCCGCCCATCGACACGGGCACCGGCGGCAGCTTCACCGTCGTCTCGGGGCCGCGCCGCGCCGAACCCGCCACGCTGATCTGCATGACCCCGGCCAGGGGCTTGCCGCCGGCGCGGTCGCGCGAGAGCACCGCGTCGTACATCAGCTTGCCGCCTTCGGCACTGAAGCGCGCCGCGCGGATCTGCACCGCGCCGCCGCGCGGGTCGGGCGGCAGGGCGGCCACGAGGAAATTCAGGTTCTCGCGCAGGTGGTCCACGCTCTGGCGGGCCCCCGCGAGTTCGTCCGACAGGCCCTTCTTGTCGGCCAGTGCGGCCTGCAGGCGGTGCGCCGTGTCTTGCAACTCGTTGCTCAGTCGCAGCCGTTCGGCCTCGGCCCGCTCGAAGGAACTGCGCAAACTGGCCGATTCGCTGGCCGACAGCCGCGGCGGCAAGTACCGCTCCTGCACCAGCACCACCGCGCCCGCGCCCAGCACGATGCCGGTCACGAGCAGCACGAGCCAGCGTGGCACCCGGCGCGACTGGCGGCGGTGGCCGGAGGGGGTGAAGGCGACGGGTTTGAACTGGGCGAGCATGGACAACTGCACATGGATCGGGTGGAGGAGGCGCAGCGTACCGCCGCCGAGCCATGGGCTTGCAACACGATGTTCGTGACCGGTATGCTGGCCCAGGCCCGCCCCAAAGGAACCTCCATGCCCGGAACGTCCGCGATCGTCCACCACGTCACGCATCCGCTGATCCAGCACAAGCTCACGCTGATGCGCCAGAAAGACCGCAGCACCAACAGCTTCCGCCGGCTGCTCAACGAGATCAGCATGCTCATGGCGTATGAGGTGACGCGCGACATGCCCACCTCGCCGATCGAGATCGAGACGCCGCTCGAAACCATGCAGGCGCCGGTGATCGACGGCAAGAAGACGGTGTTCGTGAGCATCATGCGAGCCGGCGCGGGCTTTCTGGACGGCATGCTCAACGTGGTGCCGGGCGCGCGCATCGGCCACGTCGGCCTGTACCGCGACCCGAAGACGCTGGTGGCGGTGGAGTACTACTTCAAGATGCCCGCCGACATGCACGAGCGCGATGCCATCGTGCTGGACCCGATGCTCGCCACCGGCAATTCGGCGGTGGCCGCGGTGGACCGGCTGAAGGAGACGCGTCCGAAGTCGATCCGCTTCGTCTGCCTGCTCGCCGCGCCCGAGGGGCTTGCGAACTTCCACGCCAACCATCCGGACGTGCCGGTGTACGTGGCAGCGGTCGACCGGCAGTTGAACGAGCACGGGTACATCGTGCCGGGGCTTGGGGACGCGGGGGATCGGTTGTTCGGGACGAAGTGAAGATCTCCGTTCGGGCTGAGGTGGCGTTACACCGCAAAGGCAACCGCCATCAATGCCTGAACGGATTCGCCGTCGCGAACCACAGCCCGATGCCGGTGGCGATGATGAACGCCCCGTCCAGCACGCCCACCATCAGGAAGACCTTGGTCTGCAGGCTTTCCATCAACTCGGGCTGGCGCGCCGACGATTCGAGGAACTTGGAGCCAAGGAAGCCCACGCCGAGGCAGGAGCCGATGGCGCCCAATCCGATCATGTGGCCTACCGCGAGGGGGAGAAGGTCGATGCCGTTCACGTTGGCGCTCCTTTGCGCTGTTGAGGATTCGTGTGTCGAGTGAATCGTCGGGTCTTGCGCGCCGCGCGTCCATGACCTGCGAGGTCATGGCGTAGAGTGCGAGCATGGGTGTGCTTCTTCTCAGGAACGTCTCATTCGTCGATGGCCGCACGGGGCTCGACGTGCTGTCGCAAGGCGGTCGCATCACCGCAATCGGCAAGTCGCTGCCGGTGCCCGAGAACGCGGAGGTGATCGAAGGCCACGGCCACCTGCTCTCGCCGCCCTTCGTCGATTCGCACTTCCACATGGACGCCACGCTCTCCTACGGCCTGCCGCGCGTGAACGACAGCGGCACGCTGCTGGAAGGCATCGCGCTGTGGGGCGAGCTCAAGCCGCAGCTCACGCAGGATGCGCTCGTCGAACGCGCGATGCGCTATTGCGATTGGGCCGTGGCCAAGGGCTTGCTCGCCATCCGCTCGCACGTGGACGTGTGCGATGACCGGCTGCTCGCGGTCGAGGCGCTGCTGCACGTGAAGCAGCGCGTGAAGCCCGCCATCGACTTGCAGCTCGTGGCCTTTCCGCAGGACGGCGTGCTGCGCTCGGCACATGCCCTCGCCAACCTGAAGCGCGCGCTGGACCTGGGCGTGGACGTGGTCGGCGGCATTCCTCACTTCGAACGCACCATGGCCGAGGGTGCCGAATCGGTGCGCATCCTGTGCGAGCTGGCCGCCGGGCGTGGGCTGAGGGTGGACATGCACTGCGACGAGAGCGACGACCCGCTGTCGCGCCACATCGAGACGCTGGCCTTCCACGCGCAACGGCTCGGCCTGCACGGGCGCGTCACCGGCTCGCACCTCACGTCCATGCATTCGATGGACAACTACTACGTGTCCAAGCTCATCCCGCTGATCGCCGAAGCCGGGGTGAACGCGGTGGCCAACCCGCTCATCAACATCACCCTGCAAGGCCGCCACGACAGCTACCCCAAGCGACGTGGCATGACGCGCGTGCCTGAACTGCTGGCCGCCGGCGTCAACGTCGCCTTCGGCCACGACTGCGTGATGGACCCGTGGTATTCGCTCGGTTCGGGCGACATGCTCGAGGTGGCGCAGATGGGCCTGCATGTGGCACAGATGACCTCGCAGCAGCAGATGCGGGCCTGCTTCGATGCGGTGACCGTCAATGGCGCGAAGGTGCTGGGCTTGCAGGACTACGGCATCGACGTGGGCCACCCCGCCGACTTCGTGCTGCTGCAGGCGCGCGACCCGATCGAGGCGATCCGCTTGCGAGCGACGCGGCTGGCGGTGGTGAAGGGCGGCGAGGTGGTGTCGCGCACGGCACCGCAGACGGCGCGGCTGAACCTGCCGGGACGGCCGGCGGCGGTCGACTGGCTTCTCTGAGCGGCCACGCCGTCACTTGCCGATGAAGACGAGCTTTCCCACGATGTGATCGGCCGGGACGAAACCCCAGTAGCGGCTGTCGTTGCTGTTGTCCCGGTTGTCGCCCAGCATGAAGTAGTGGCCTGCGGGCACCTGGCAGGACAGCCCGTCCTCGCCCTCGGTGCACCGTTCATGGAGCGGGAAATCGAGCGTTCCGTGAACGGGTTCGGGCCGGGTCTTGTCAACCAGGATCGTGTACTGGCGCCCGAGCAGCGATTCGCTCATCACGGAGCCGGCCGCCGTCGGCTGCTCATCGTTGTGCTCGCCGGTGTTCTGCTGGACCGCGGGCGCGCCGTTCACGAAAAGGGTCTTGCCCCGGTAGCTGATCTTGTCACCGGGCAGGCCCACCAGCCGCTTGAGGTACTCGACCGACCTGTCCCTCGGATACTCGAACACGACGATGTCACCCCGCTCCAGCGGCGCAGTGATCGGCCGCCGGAAGAGCGTGCGGCCGAACGTCCCGTAGTTGCCATAGCCCCATTTCTGCACCAGCAACGGCGCCCCCGTCCGAAGGGTCGGCAGCATCGAGCCGGACGGTTGGCGAAAGGTCTCATAGGCGAAGGAACGCATGGCCAGGCCCAGCACGAGCAAGGTCACCGTCACGGCCAGAAGGCCGTACCAGCGGCTGAACCATGGTCGCGGCCCTTCGCTGGAAAACCGCTTGGCAAGTCGGTAGGCATGGATGGCGCAAACCACGAGGAAGACAAGGTTCAGCGCGCCCGCGACCGCGTCGCTCGGCGCGAAGAACGTCACGTACACGGCGACCATCACCGCGAGCAGCAGATACACGGCGGCCCAGGCTGCCCGTTCAACGTACAGAAACCCGATCGGCGTCGCGACAACGCTCAACAAGACGGCCAGCCACTTGTTCGGCGCGTTGCGCATGCTTCCTATCTCCCCGCTCCGTTGTCTTGATGTCTTGTTTCTTGGCGACGGCGTGTCACGCGGCAACCCGCTCAGCGCGCCGCCTGTTGGAAGAACCGAATCCGTTCCTCGTCCGCCGGATGCGATGCGATGGCAATGCCCAGCCACGAGCCCTGGCGGCGGCGACGCTCCTCGCGTGTGTCGGGCTCGGGCGACGAGGCCGCGTCGTCGGCTGCGTCCTGCCCTGGCTTGCCCGCATTGGCGTTCGCCTCTCGCGGCGGCACGTAAGTGGCCACCGCCTCGAAGAAGCGCACCATCGCCTCGGGCGAGATGCCCGCGGCCTTCATGAGCCGCACCGACTCCATGTCCGCCTCGCGCTCCGCATCGCGTGAATAGCTGGCCTGTCCGAGCCACACCGGCGCGGCCGCCAGCAGGCTGTTGAAGTCGCCGAAGAGCATGGCCGACACCGCCCCCAGCGCGCTCACCTGCGCCAGCATGCGCATGCCGTGGCGATGGCGCAGGTGGCCGAGTTCGTGCCCGAGCACGCCGACGATCACCGCCTCGTCGCCCTTCACGAGCTGGACCAGGTCGTCGGTGAGGACCATGGTGCCGCCGGGCAGCGCAACGGCATTCGGGCCGATGCGGCTCTTGCGGAACACGAGCCGGTGCGCAGGGACCGTGCCCGCGGGCAGTGTGGCCACGGCGCGCTCGAAGGCGGCGCTGATGCGCGCCTGCTGGTCGGCCGGCAGTTCGCTCTTCGCCATCAGGTGCTCGTCGATGGACGCGAGCGCCGATTCGCCGATGGTCTCGTCCACCGTCTGCGGCACCACCGCCACCGCCTTCGCGCCGCCCAGGGCAGGCCCCACTGATAGCCGGCGACGAGCACCGCCACGAGCACGACGACGCACGCCACCACGCCGCGCCAGCTCTGCTGCGCCTTCACCACCAGCGATTCGGCGCGCCCGCCGCCGCGCGTCCAGGCGTCCCAGGCGGCGCTGTCCTTGCAGTGGATGGACGCGCCGTCGCGCAGATGCGCGACACGCACGCCGTGGCGGGTTCGTTCGGGCCAGACCACCTCGATGCAGGGGACGCTGCGGATCAGGCCCTCGCCGACGCCCGCGCCTTCGATGACCAGCATCTGGCCGTCCAGGCGCAAGCGCACCGGATGGGCACGCGCGATGCGGCCGTCGAAGTAGTCGGCGTCGATGCCGCTCGCGGGGGCGGCGGGCACGGAGTTGTCGTGGATCACGCGCGCGTCACAGCCCGATGTCGATGCCGAAGAGGTCGCCCGCCGCATCGCCCGCGGCATCGCCATCGGCCAGCCGCAGGTGCTCGTGCAGCTGGTCGATGTCCAACGTGGTCATGAGCGACACCGCCTCCAGCCGCATGCGAGCCAGCGCAACGCGGGCGAAGGGCCAGTACAGGCCGAGCGTGAAGACCATCAGGAACCAGTTCTTGACCGTCAGCCAGAAGAAGGGCCCGAAGCGAAGCGCACTCTTGAACTGCAGCTGCTCGGCGGCCGTCTTGCCCCACAGCAGGTTCTGCAGCCGCGACTCGAAGAAGGGGCGCGGCAGAAGCTGCATGAACAGCATCATGAGCACACCGATGAACAGCCCGGCGAGGATGGCCGCCATCGGGTTGCGGGCCATGTCCTTGCCCGCCAGCATGACCGACGCCGCGCCGATCACGGCGAGTACCGCGATGACCACGCCCGCGACAACACCCGCCAGCAGCGTGACGCCGAAGGTCTGCAGGAACACGCCGTAGAACGACGACACCCGGGCCTTGAAGCCGGTCTGCACCTGGCCGAGCGCATAGTGCTCGTGCTGGTACTTCTTCAGCGACCACAGGAGCCAGGGCGTGACCAGCAAGGCCACGAGCATCGCGCTGAGGAATGCCGGCACGTACCACGACGGCGGATGCGCCGGGTCCGGCACGCCCAGGACCATCACGAGCACCGCGAGGCCGGGCAGGAAAAGCGGCAGCATCGCCCGGTAGGCGCCGGCCGTATCGCCCTTGAAGCGAAAGCGCAACCCGCGCCAGCTGGTGTTGGCCAGGCGGAACTGCAGGGACGCCTTGAACAGCGCCGGCCAGATGGCGGCGACGATCAGGAAGGCGATGAGCCCCGCCACCGGCGAGAACTTGCCGGCCACGGAATACAGCAACACCATGGCGCCCACCAGCAGGTAGCCGCGCAGCATCTTCCAGGGGTTGCCGTGGAAGTCCAGCGCATGGCCGTCAACGAGGGTGTTGCCGTAGAAATAGCGCAGCCGCCTCACCTTGGCCCAGGGGTGGTACAGGCTGAGCGTGAGGATGGTCAACAGGAGGTTGACGATCCAGATGCGGAAGTATTCGCTGCCCGAGCCGGTGAAGCGGATGTCGAGCGTGCGCTCGGCGGGCGTGGCGTGCGGATCGAAGCCCGGCTCGATGGCGGCCGAGGCGTTCCATGAAGATGTTGTCATTGCGGTCTCCCCCGCCCGGTAGAGGTGATGGCGGGCTTCCTCCCTCGGCAAACTCTACCACCGCCCTTCGCTAGAATCGATCGCAACAGGGACCCCACAATGAAACTCATCGGCTCGCTCCTCAGCCCCTACGTGCGCAAGGTGCGCATCGTGATGGCGGAAAAAAGGCTGGACTACCAGCTGGAACAAGAAGACGTCTGGGCGCGAGACCTCATCCTCCAGTCCAACCCGCTGGGCAAGGTGCCGGTGCTGGTGATGGAAGGCGGCGAGGCGGTGTTCGATTCCCGGGTGATCGTCGAGTACGTGGACACACTCTCGCCCGTGGGCCGTCTCATCCCCGAGCGGGGCCGCGAACGCGCCGAAGTGCGCACCTGGGAAGCGCTGGCCGACGGCCTGTGCGACGCGGCCATCCTGGCGCGGCTGGAGAACACCTGGGCGGGCCGCACCGATGCACAGCGCAGCCCCGCGTGGGTCGACCGCCAGATGACGAAGGTGAATTCAGCCGTCGCCGCGATGAGCAAGGGCCTGGGCGACAAGCCCTTCTGCTCGGGCATCCACTTCTCGCTGTCGGACATCGCGGTGGGCTGTGCGCTCGGCTATCTCGATTTCCGGTTCCCTGCCATCGATTGGCGTGCCAACCATCCGAACCTCACGAAGCTGTTCGACAAGCTGTCGCAGCGGCAGAGCTTCATCGATACGGCGCCTCAGGTGGTTTGATCGGGTTCGTGGGGTCGCTTGCAGTTCGCGGGCGATGGGGTGGGCCGCGGCAGGCGGCACCCGCCACCAGCAAAGCCGCAACCTAAGCCACCACCGGCATTGCCCCAGCCCCCACCCGCAAATCGAACTGCAGCTTCCGGTAGATGTTCCGGATGCGAACGCCCACAGCCTGCGCGGTGAGCTGCAGTCCGCGCGCCACCTCGTTCGGAAGGTAGCCCTCCGCCGTCCACTGCAGCAACAGCCGGTCGCTCTCGGTCATCCGCATCGGGTTGTGGTTGCCGGGCATGAAATCGTTCAATGCCCACTTGGTGCCGTCGAAGTGCTTCTTCACCTGGCGTGCGATCTGCGGCGACATGCTCGATTCGCCGCGCATCAACTGCTCGATGGCCGCCACCAGCGGCATCGTCGGCCGTGCGTGCGCGTAGTAGCCGTCGGCGCCGTGGCGCAGTGCATCCATCAGCCGCGCGTCGTCCACCGACACGGCGAGCGCAAGGATGAGCGGCTGGCCGAAGCTCCCCTGGCCGCGCAGGCTCTGCAGCAGCGACTTGAGGTGCGTGGGCGGCAGCATCAGGTCGACGATGAGCAGGTCGGGCAGCCCGAATCGGAACGCTTCGCGCAGGGTCGGCAGGCTGTCGGCGATGGCAGTCACTTCCACGCCGGGCGCGACAGCGATCTCATCGCGCAAGCCCTGGGCCAGCTTCATATCCGCATGCATCAACACCACAGAGCTCATGAAGCACTAGACCTGTTCGTCGCTGAAAGTGATGCCGATTCTTCCAGTGCGATGGCCGCGTCACACTCCCCCGAGTCGGGGTGCATGGCGAGCGACCCCACGTTTCAGGGGGCAGCTTCAGGGTGAGATGGGCGTCGCGGCAAAGCTGTGGGCGCTTGCCATGGGCCAGTACAGGCGGAACACCGCATGCGGCATGTCGCCGTCGAGCAGCGAACCCGGGCGTACGAAGGGCAGCAAGTTGGCGAGCAGCTTGACTTCGTGGTCGCTGGTGCGGCGCACGATGTGCGAAGCGGTCACATCGCCGGGGTGCGAGAGGCCCGCCGCCTGCACCAGTTCCTTCAAGGCCTTGAGGGTGTTCTCGTGGTACTGGTAGACGCGCTCGGACTTCGCCGGCACGTGAAGCGCCTTCTGCCGCACCGCGTCCTGCGTGGTCACGCCGGTGGGGCAGTGGCCGGTGTGGCAGGACTGCGCCTGGATGCAGCCGAGCGCGAACATGAAGCCGCGCGCCGCGTTGCACCAGTCGGCACCGAGCGCCATCATGCGCGCGATGTCGAACGCGCTGACCACCTTGCCGGCACAGCCGAGCTTGATCTTGTCGCGCAGGTTCAGGCCGACGAGCGTGTTGTGGACCAGCAGCAGCCCTTCCTGCAAGGGCGCGCCGACATGGTCGGTGAATTCGAGAGGCGCGGCACCGGTGCCGCCTTCGGCGCCGTCCACCACGATGAAGTCGGGCGTGATGCCGGTCGCAAGCATGGCCTTGGCGATGGCGAACCACTCCCACGGATGCCCGATGCACAGCTTGAAGCCGACCGGCTTGCCGCCGGCGACGCGGCGCAGCGTGTCGATGAACTGCATCATCTCCACCGGTGTGGAAAACGCGCTGTGGCGGGCCGGCGAGAGGCAGTCTTCCCACACCGTGACGCCTCGCGCGGCGGCGATCTCGGGCGTCACCTTCGGTCCGGGCAACACGCCGCCATGGCCGGGCTTGGCGCCCTGGCTGAGCTTGAGCTCGATCATCTTCACCTGCGGGTCGCGGGCGTTCTCGAAGAACTTGTCGGGGTCGAAGCTGCCGTCCGGTGCGCGGCAGCCGAAGTAGCCCGAACCGATCTCCCAGATGAGGTCGCCGCCATGCTGGCGGTGGTATTGGCTGATCGAGCCTTCGCCGGTGTCGTGGGCGAAGCCACCGAGCTTGGCCCCTTGGTTGAGCGCAAGGATGGCATTGGCCGACAGCGCGCCGAAGCTCATCGCCGAGATGTTGAACACGCTCGCGCTGTAGGGCTGCGCGCGGCCTTCGCCGATGAGCACGCGGAAGTCGTGCGACGGCAGGTGGGTGGGCACGAGCGAATGGTTGATCCATTCGTAGCCGAGCGCGCCCACGTCCATCTGCGTGCCGAAGGGCCGCTTGTCCTGCTCGCCCTTGGCGCGCTGGTAGACCAGCGAGCGCTGCTGGCGCGAAAAGGGCGCAGCCTCGTTGTCGCCCTCGATGAAGTACTGGCGGATCTCGGGGCGGATGAACTCGAGCAGGAAACGCAGGTGCCCGATCACCGGGTAGTTGCGCAGCACCGAATGCCGCGTCTGCCGCGTGTCGCGAATGCCCAGCCCCACGAGGAAGAGAAAGAGCAGCGCCAGCGCGCCGCCAGTGTGGAACGCCACCCAGGTGAAGGCACTGAGCAGGAAGCCCGTCGCACAGATCAGCCACACCATGTAGCGGATCGGGAATTGTTCGTTGAGCTTGAGGAGCCAGGCAGGCACGGTCCATCCCCCGATGAGTGTGGGAGGGGATGGTAGCCGCGGAAGGCCCGCGGCGATGGGCCGGATTGCCGGGGATTTGCCCGGCAATCCTTCACGGCTCGGCAGGCGCCCGGCGCCCCGCCGATGCGGTCAGGCAGTCATCCGATCAGGGCTTGATCTTGACGTCCGCCTCGCCCTTGACGATGTCGCCGGACTTGTTGGCGTCTCGCGCCTCGCTCTTCACGTCGGCGCGGCTGGGCGCGACGCTGCCATCGTCCGCGTGCTTGTCGCCCACGGCGCCGCCCTTGCGGTGCTTGGCGCTCACGCCGGCTTCACCCTTGACGATCTCGCCCGACTTGTTGGCGTCACGTGCCTCGCTCTTCACCTCGGCGCGGCTTTCACCGGCGCCCGAGCGCGGCTCGGCGGCCCCGCCCTTGGGGTGCTGCTTGGTGCTCAGCGCCTCGCCCTTGGGAATCTCGCCAGCACGGTTGGCCGCCTTGGCCTGACCCTTCACGTCGGCGCGCGATTCCGGGCCGGATGCGGGCGAGGCGGCGGTGGTCGCCTCGGGCTTGTTGGGCGAGGCACCCGCCGGCGTGGAAGGTGAGTTCTCGGCAAGGGCGGCGCTGCTCAGCGCGGCGCCGGCAAACGCCGTGGCGATGATGATCGCGAGCGTCGATCGTGTGGTTCTCATGGTCGATTCCTCTTGGAAGGGGACAGGACAGCTCCCGGTCGTGGGAACAGCGTCCGGCCATGCTAGAGAGGCATCGATGCGCCGTCTGCAACGTGTGGCAAGCCTGGGTGATTGGGTCCTACGAGCTCATGAATTCGGTGATCTCGGCGGCGGTGAGCTCATGCAGCTCTTCAGGAATGAAGTGGCCCGCTTCCACCGCGCGGCCGCTCACCTGGCCGCTGCACTGCGCCCGCCACAACGCGATGGGGTCGAAGAGCGCGGCGATGATGCCGCGCGAGCCCCACAAGAGCCGCATGTCGCAGGCCACCTTCTGGCCGCGCTCGCGCGAGGCGCGGTCATGGTCGAGGTCGATCCCGGCCGAGGCGCGGTAATCCTCGCAGGCGGCGTGGATGGCCTCGCTGCGGCAGAAGCAGCGGCGGTACTCGGCCATCGCATCCGGCTCGATGAAGGACGTGCCCCCCGCGCCCCATCCGCCCAGCTTCCAGTGCAGGTAGAAAGCCGGGTCGCCGCCGATCATCTTCTCGGGCAGCGGCGCGGGCTGGATGAGGTGGAACCAGTGGTAGTAGTAGCGCGCGAAGCGCATGTCGGTGGCGTCGTACATGTCCAGCGTGGGCGCGATGTCGATGACCATCAGCCGCTTCACCGCCGCCGAATGGTCGAGCGCCAGCCGATGCGCGACACGGCCGCCGCGGTCGTGGCCGACGACGCCGTAGCGCTCGTGGCCGAGCGAATGCATGAGCGCGGCCATGTCGGCGGCCATGGCCCGCTTGCTGTAGTTGAAATGGTCGTCCAGGCCCTCGGGCTTGGACGAGTCGCCATAGCCGCGCAGGTCGGGCATGACGAGGAAGAAGCGCTCGGCCAGCCGCTGCGCCACGCGGTGCCAGATGGCGTGCGTCTGCGGAAAGCCATGCATCAGCAAGAGCGGCGGGCCGTGTCGGCGACCGCCGGTGCGCGCGAAGATCTGCACGCCGTTGACCTCATGGAACCCTGCGTCGAAACCTTCGAACCAAGCCACGGCGTCTCCTTTGCTGTTGGGAGATTCTCACCACAGAGGACACGGAGAACACAGAGGAATTTCACTCCCTGTGGTCTCTGTGTGACTAGAGCCATCCGTTCACGCTGAGGTATCGAAGCGCCGGCCGGCACGCGGCACTTCGATACCTCAGTGCGAACGGGTGCTTCCTGTCAATCCAGCGTCTGCCGATACCTTGCCAAAGCCACCGCGCCGGCCACCGCCAGGAAGGCCAGCATCGGCCACAGCTCGGGCAGGAGCTGCGCGGCCTCGTTGCCCTTGAGCATGATCCCGCGCACCACCCGCAGGAAGTGCGTGAGCGGCAGCACCTCGCCGATCCACTGCGCCCACACTGGCATGCCGCGGAAGGGGAACATGAACCCCGACAGGAGCATGGACGGCAGGAAGAAGAAGAAGGTCATCTGCATCGCCTGCAGCTGGTTCTGCGCGAGCGTGGAGAAGGTGAAGCCCACCGCGAGATTCGCGAGCATGAAGATGCCGATCATCGCCATCAGCAGCACGAAGCTGCCCACCATCGGCACCTCGAAGAGCGCGAATGCGGCAATGAGGATGACCGCGAGCTGGATGTAGCCGATGACGATGTAGGGCAGGATCTTGCCCACCATCACCTCCACCGGCCGCACCGGCGTGGCCAGCAGGTTCTCCATCGTGCCGCGCTCGCGTTCGCGCGTCATGGCCAGGCCCGTGAGCATCACCATCGTCATCGTGAGGATGGTGCCGATGAGCCCCGGCACGATGTTGTAGCGCGACAGGCCTTCAGGGTTGTAGCGGCGGTGGATGCGCACCTCGAAGGGCTGCGCGCCCGGCTGCAGATGCTGCAAGGGCCCGGTGAGGTCCGCACGCAGGGCCTGCTGCGCCACCTGGCCGAGCGCGGCGATGGCGTTGCCCGAGGCCGATGGGTCGGTCGCGTCCACCGCGATCAAGAGCGCCGGCTTCTCGCCACGCACCACGCGCGTTCCGAAGTCCGGCGGGATGCTCAGCATGAACTGCACTTCGCCGGTCTCGATCAGCGACTCGGCCTGCGCCTCGCTGGCCGCACGATGCGTGATGCGGAAGTAGCCGGTGTTCTGCAAGGCGGCCGCGAGGCTGCGCGCCATCGGGCTGTCGTCGTAGCTCACGATGGCCGTCGGCAGGCCCTTGGGGTCGGTGTTGATCGCGTAGCCGAAGAGCACCAGCTGCAAGATGGGCACGCCGATCGCCATCGCGAAGGTGAGCCGATCGCGCAGCATCTGCTGGAACTCCTTGATGAAGATCGCCAGCGTCCGATGGACGGAGAAGGCCTTCATGCGGCGGCCTTCTCGGCCTTCGCGGCCGCGCCGCCGAAGTTGTCCTGCGCCTGGCCGATGAGGCTGATGAACACGTCCTCCAGGTTGGGATCGGCGCGGTGCCAGCGCAGGCCTTCGCGCTCGCGGTAGGGGGCGATGGCAGCGTCGAGTTGTGCGTCGTCCTGCCCCGCGACGTGCAGCGAGTTGCCGAAGGCTGCCACGCTGAGCACGCCCGGTGCGTTCTTCAGCGGCTCCACGAGCGTGGCGGCCTCGTCGCCTTCCACCGCCCAAACATGCAGCTTCGACGCCTCGATGATCTCGCGCTCGGTGCCGCGCGCGAGCGTCTTGCCGTAGGCGATGTAGACGAGCTCGTGGCAGCGCTCGGCTTCGTCCATGTAGTGGGTGGAGACGAGCACGGTGATGCCTTGCGCGGCAAGCCGGTGGATCTCGTCCCAGAAGTCGCGCCGCGCCTTCGGGTCGACCCCTGCGGTGGGCTCGTCAAGAAGCAGCAAACGCGGCTCGTGGATGAGGCAGGCCGCGAGCGCGAGACGCTGCTTCCAGCCGCCGGACAGCGAGCCCGCGAGCTGCTGCTGGCGCTCGACGAGGCCCAGCCGTTCGAGTGCGGCGTCCACCGCCTTCTGCCGCCCGGGCAACTCGAACAGGCGCGCGACGAAGTCCAGGTTCTGGCGGATCGACAGGTCGTCGTAGAGCCCGAACTTCTGCGTCATGTAGCCGACCTGGCGGCGGACGTCCACGGCCTGCTTGCGGATGTCCAGGCCGAGGCAGGTGCCCTGGCCGTCGTCCGGCGTGAGCAGGCCGCACAGCATGCGGATGGTCGTTGTCTTGCCGCTGCCGTTGGGCCCGAGAAAGCCGCAGATGCGGCCGGTGCGCACCTGCAGGTCGACATGGTCGACGACCGTGCGCGGGCCGTAGCGCTTGGTGAGTCCGCGCACGTCGATGGCCCACTCGGGCGGCGCCTGGTCGCTCATGGCCGGGCCCGCTGCACGTCCACCGGCTGGCCGGGCTTGAGCTTCGCGCCGTCGTCACCTTGCGGCCGCGCTTCGACCATGAACACGAGCCGCGAGCGCTGCGAGTTCGAGTAGATGATGGGCGGCGTGTATTCGGGCTGCGTGGCGATGAAGTCGATGCGCGCGTTGATGGGTGCGGCGCAGCCATCGCAATGCAGCGTCACGGTCTGCCCGACGGCCAGCGACGCGATCTCGTTTTCCGGCACGAAGAAGCGGGCACGCGTCGCCGCGGGCGGCAGCAGCGACAGCACCGGCTGGCCCGGCGGCACCCATTCGCCGACGCGGAAGAAGGTGTCGGCCACCTGGGCCTTGCCGGGCGCCGTCTGCTGCTTCTGCCGCGTGCGCCAGTCGCTCTGTCGCAGCACCTGCTGCGCCGCTTCGGCGGTGGCGGCCGCGGCAGTGCGTGCGTCCTCGCGCGCGGGCAGGTGGGCGACGCGCAGCGCGGCGTTCAACTCGGCCACGCGCTGGTTCGCCTCGGCGGCGGCGGTGCGCGCGTCGTCCAGGCGCGATTGCGAGATGAAGCCCTGCGTCACCAGCTGCTGCTGGCGCCCGAGCTCGGTGGCGGCGCGCCGCGCCTCGGCCTGGGCCTGGCGCAGCTGCGCCTCATTGACCGCGATCTCCTCGGGGCGACGGCCCTTGGTCGCATCGGCGGCCTGCGCCTTCGCGCCCGCAAGCCGCGCCGCGGCTTCGTCGCGGGCGGCCGTCTCGCTTTCGGATTCGAGCCGGAAGAGCGGCGCGCCGGCATCCACCGCCTGCCCGCGACGCACGGCCAGCTCCTGCAGCGTGCCTCCCACCGGCGAGCTCAGGTAGACGTAGTCGCCCTCCACGTAGCCCGACCAGCCGGGCTGCGCCTTGTGCTCGCAGCCGCAGAGTCCGACGGCCGCAGCGAGCGAGAGGGGGATGAAGGCGAAAGCACGGACCATGGCCGTTCCTTCAGGCACGACGAAGCATGTCGATGACGAGGTCCACCCGCTGCGCGATGGCCTCGTCGCTCATCACCTGGGCGTCGAACTGCGCGCGAAACGGCGTGGCGCCCAGGGCCACGTCCACGAGGCCGGCAGCGAAGATGATGGGCAGCAGCACCGAGCCCATCAGCATCGCGAAACGCTGGATGGGCGGCAACTCGCGCAAGCCCCCTTCGGCCTGCGCTTGCTGCAGCAGGCCCAGCAGCAAGCCGAGGTGGCGCGGCGCGTTCGAGCGCAGGAAGTCCACTGCCACCGCCTCACCGCTGATCGCATCCATCCACACTCGAGCAAACACCTTGCGGTGTTCTCGAACGAGCCCACCGACGACGACCATCGCACCCCGCAACCGATCCAGCGCCGGCCCTTCGTGATCAATGGCATGCGACAAGCCGTCGAACATCTCCTCGTACACCTGCTGCAGCAGCGTGCGAAGAAAGTTGTCCTTCGTCTTGAAGTGGTAATGAAACATGCCCTGGTTCACCCCGGCATGTTCCGCAACGGCGCGCACCGACAAGCCGGCACACCCCGCCGCAGGAAACAGAGCACGCCCGGCATCAAGCAAGGCAAGGTCAACGTTCATCGATGGCCGCGGCATCCTTCATTATTAGTCAATCGACTAATTTTCCACAATACCACCCACCCCCTAAGGCCAAGCACAGCGACGGCCCCCTCAAGCCACACCCACGGGACCGGCTCCGCCGGCCCGTCGGGTGGCGCCCCTCGGGGGCAGGAGCGAAGCGACTGGGGGGCTATACTGCCCCTAGCGCTGATTTGTTCCGGCTTGCGGGCGCTCTATAAAACCAGCTAAAGACAGGACCCAGCACCCGGTGTCCCGCTTTGGCGGCGCCGGGTTTTTTCTTGGGTCCTCACACGCCGATGCATTCCGTTGGAACCGTCGCGCCGCAATCGCGGCACTTCGCTGAAGCCCTGCCGCTGCGCAGCGGCGCCAGCCTTCGCGACTACACGCTCGTCTACGAAACCTACGGCACGCTCAACGCCGACAAGAGCAACGCCGTGCTCGTGTGCCATGCGCTCAATGCCTCGCACCACGTGGCGGGCGTGCACGCCCACATGGACAAGAGCACCGGCTGGTGGGACAACCTCGTCGGCCCCGGCAAGCCGCTGGACACCAACCGCTTCTTCGTCATCGGCGTGAACAACCCGGGCTCGTGCTTCGGCTCGACGGGGCCGATGCACACCAACCCCGACACCGGCCGCATCTATGGCGCGGACTTCCCGGTGGTGACGGTGGAAGACTGGGTCGATGCGCAGGCCCGGCTGCTGGACGCGCTGGGCATCACGCAACTCGCCGCCGTGCTGGGCGGCAGCCTCGGCGGCATGCAGGCCCTGAGCTGGTCGCTGCGCTACCCGGACCGGCTGCGCCACTGCATCGCGATCGCCACCGCGCCCAACCTGTCGGCGCAGAACATCGCCTTCAACGAAGTCGCGCGGCGCGCGATCATCACCGACCCCGACTTCCACGGCGGCCACTTCTACGAGCATGGCGTGGTGCCCAAGCGTGGCCTGCGGGTGGCACGCATGATCGGCCACATCACGTATCTCAGCGACGACTCGATGGAGGCGAAGTTCGGCCGCGGCATGAAGGCCGAGACGCTCAACTACAGCACGCAGGACATCGAATTCGAAATCGAGAGCTACCTGCGCTACCAGGGCGACAAGTTCAGCGACTACTTCGACGCCAACACCTATTTGCTCATCACCCGCGCACTCGACTATTTCGACCCGGCACGCGACTTCGGCGGCGACCTGTCCGCCGCCTTCGCGGGGGCGACGTGCCGGTTCCAGCTCGTGAGCTTCACCACCGACTGGCGCTTCTCGCCGGCGCGCTCGCGCGAGATCGTCAAGGCGCTGGTGGACAACAAGCACCGCGTGAGCTATGCCGAGATCGACGCGCCGCACGGCCACGACGCCTTCCTGCTCGACGACCCGCGCTACCACCACCTGCTGCGCGCCGCCTTCGACAACATCGCGCAGGAGTTCGGCAGGACGCTGCCGGCGGTGAAGGGGGTGGCGGTATGAGCGACAGGAAGGACATGGAGCTCATCGCCGAGCTCGTGCCCCCGGGCTCGCGCGTGCTCGACCTCGGCTGCGGCAACGGCGAGCTGCTGGCACACCTGCGCGACACGCGTGGCTGCACCGGCTACGGCGTGGAGATCAGCGACGACAACGTGCTCGCGTGCACCAAGCGCGGCGTGGACGTGATCCAGCTCAACCTGGAAGAGGGCCTCGCGATGTTCGAGGACCAGAGCTTCGACGTGGTGCTGCAGCTGGACACCATGCAGCACCTGCGCCACACCGAGCGCATGCTGCGCGAGACGGCGCGCGTGGGCCGCATCGGCATCGTGAGCTTTCCGAACTTCGCGCACTGGCGCAACCGGCTTCACATCGCGATGGGACGCATGCCGGTGACGCGCGCGCTGCCTTACGAGTGGTACGACACGCCGAACATCCGCGTGGGAACGTACGCGGACTTCGAGGTGCTGGCCGGCAAGTGCGGGCTGCGGGTGCTGGATTCGTTCGGCATCCAGCGCGGGGAGGCAATCCGGAGCTTGCCGAACTTGCTGGCGAGCGTGGCGGTGTTCAAGTTCGAGCGGACCTGAGGCAGGCGGTCGGCCACCACGACATCCATCGACCGGATGCAGCCGTCACGGGTCATCGGCTGCATGCTGGCGGCCCTCGCATTTGCTGGCGCGTCGTGACCGGTTCAGCCCACAAGGACGTAGAGACAGGTCTTCGGCTGGCTGCCACTGGGGCCGTTGCGGCAACTCAATAGCACCTTGTTTGTTTCCGGATGGATGATCCCGCGCCTGAACTCGCGGATCGCATCGCGCTCCAGCGCGTCGAAACTGCCCGCGAGCACATGCGGCACCGCCTCCTCGAACACAGGGCACATCCACTGCGCCCACGGGTTCTTCACGCGATGCTGGTCGCAGCGTCGCTCCACATGCCTGGTGATGCCGATGTAGAACTGCGAGTGGCCTTCCTTCATCGCGAACGATCTGAGAACCGAGCGCAGATGACCGAGCACGGCCTGCGTGGAAATGACGTCGCGCTTGAGCAGGAACTTGTCTCTCGGATCAATGAGGCGTAGCGACATTGCACGGACCTCCGGATGGAAGGTCAGGAATCTACGCAGATCGCGCCACCCTTTGCCATGTCGAAAGTCATGGCCTGCAGCGAAAAAGGTCTTCCTTCCGCCGATGCGAGCCTCATCTGTTGATGGCTCCCACACGGGCTGCTGAATCGCAGATGAATATGCGCAGCTTGTGCTGCGGCGGGTCGCTGTTTCGTGACGTGCCGCAACGAGAGCAATGATGAAATTCCTCGGCACCGAGAGTGCAATGCAGGGAGCAGAAAGCATCCCTTCGCATTCATCAGCACGCAACCAATCGAGGGGAACTTCATGCCACTGTTCACGCGCGTCCATTCACTGCTTGTCGCGAGCGCTGCGCTCGGCTGCAGCATGGCCCATGCTCAATCCAGCGTCGCCATCAGCGGCAGCCTGGACATCGGTGTCTTCCGGGACACGGCCGACAAGTGGAACGTCGGCACCATTCAGCGCAGCCACCTGCAATTCGCCGGAACGGAGGACTTGGGCGGCGGGCTGGCGGCGACGTTCAAGCTGCGCCATCGGCTCGACCTCGACACGGGCACTCCCGAGGGCAACGGCAGCAAGCCGTTCTGGCACGGCGAGTCGACCGTTGGCCTGAAGGGTGGTTTCGGCGCGGTTCGCCTGGGCCGCGCAACGGATGCGATCCAGAGCCAGGACTGGGCCTTCGATCCCTGGGAGAACTACGACCGGATCGCCTCCCCGGCGTGGGATCTGTGGCACTGGAACTACTCGGCCGACCCCCACGGCGGCGGCTCGGGTCGTGCGGCCAATTCGATCTTCTACGATTCGCCCACACTGGCGAACACGGCGCTGCACGTGAGCTACAGCCCGGAGACCGTGGCCGGTGACGTCGCCAAGACGCGCGCCGCCTCGCTGGTCTACAACAACGGCGCGATCCGAGCCTTGCTCGGCGCCGCCAAGAACAGTGCGGGTGCAAGCGAAGGCTCCATCGGACTGCGCGGTCAACTCGATGCCCTGGCGCTCATGGGGCTGTACAACGTCAGCAAGACGGCCGGCGGCTCCAAGGCGAAGACGAGCACCTTGGGAGCGATGTACAACCTCGGCCTGACCACGCTCAAAGCCGCTTGGGGCCAGGTCGATGTCGACGGCGTCAAGAAGGAACGCCTCGTCTCCTTCGGCGCCAGCTACAGCCTGTCCAAGCGCACGTCGCTGTACGCAGACGCGGCGTCGAAGCGGTTCCCGAACGTGGGGTCGAAGAACACCTACGGCGCGGGCCTCACCCACAGCTTCTGATCGGGTCTTGTGGGCAGGCACATGGCCTGCCCCACGCAAGAAGGGCGTCCGCTACTCGCGGACGCCCTTCATTTTTGGCGCTTCACCCTTCGTCGTCCTCGACGACGTGGTGACCCCTAGAGTTGCCCCTGGCAGAGGTACTTGAGGTGCATGTAGTCGTCCAGGCCATGGACCGAGCCCTCGCGGCCATAGCCCGATTCCTTGACACCGCCGAAGGGCGCTGCCTCGGCCGCGAGCGCACCTTCGTTGATGCCGACCAGGCCGGCCTCCAGCACCTCGGCGACGCGCCAGATGCGGCGCACGTCGCTCGAATAGAAGTAGGCCGCAAGGCCGAACGGGGTGCCGTTCGCCGCGGCGATCACGTCGGCTTCGCTGTCGAAGCGCGTGACCGGCACGACGGGACCGAAGGTCTCCTCGCAGGCGCAGGCCATCGTCGCGTCGGCACCGGCCAGCAGCGTGGGCGCGAAGTAGTTGCGCCCCAGGGCCGCGAGCCGCTGCCCGCCGACGACCACGCGCGCGCCGCGCTCGACGGCGTCGTGCACATGCCGTTCGATCTTGTCGACGGCACGTGCATTGATCATCGGGCCGATCTGCGAGCCTTCGTCGCTCGCCGGCCCCACCTTCAATGCGGCGATGCGCGCGGCCAGCTTGTCGACGAACGCATCGTGCACGCGTGCCTGCACGAACACCCGGTTCGGCGACACGCAGGTCTGGCCGCCGTTGCGGAACTTGGCGGCCATGAGCCCGTCGACCGCCGCGTCGAGGTCGGCATCGTCGAAGACGATGAAGGGGGCATTGCCGCCCAGCTCGAGCGAGAGCTTCTTCAGCGTGTCGGCACTGCGCCGCGCCAGGTGCTTGCCCACCGGCGTCGAGCCGGTGAAGCTGATCTTGCGCACGCGGGGGTCGTCGAGCCAGACGTCGACCACCTCCGCCGCGCGCTCGCGCGACGCCGTGACGATGTTCAGCACGCCAGGCGGCACGCCCGCCTCCTCGGCCAGCTTGACGAGTGCCAGCGACGTGAGCGGCGTGTCCTCGGCGGGCTTGCACACCACCGTGCAACCGGCGGCCAGCGCGGGCGCGATCTTGCGCGCGATCATCGCGGCGGGGAAGTTCCAAGGCGTGATCGCCGCGACGACGCCCACCGGCTCCTTCAGCGCGAACATGCGACGGCCGGCCACCGGCGCGGGGATCACCTCGCCGTTCGCGCGCGTCGCCTCTTCGGCGAACCACTCGACGTAGCTCGCGGCATACGCCACCTCGCCGCGCCCTTCGGCGAGCGGCTTGCCTTGCTCGCGCGAGATCAGCCGGCCGAGGTCGTCCTGGTGCGCGATGACCAGATCGTTCCAGCGCTTGAGGATCTGCGCACGCTGCTTGGCGGGCACCGCGCGCCACGCCGGGAAGGCGGCGTGCGCGGCGTCGAGGGCGGCGCGTGCGTCGGCTTCGCCGCTGTCGGGCACGCTGGCGAACACGGTGTCGGTGGCGGGGTCGGCGACGTCGAACCGGCGGCCGTCTTGCGCCTCGCACCAGCGGCCGATGAAGTTGAGGCCCGGCAGCAGATCGTCACGGTGAATGGAGAGCGACATTCAGAGTTCCTTCAAAAATTCAGCGATGGCACGGCCGACGTCTTCGGTGTGGGCGTGGCCACCCAGGTCCGGCGTGCGGGGTCCGCGGGCAATCACGGCTTCGATCGCCTTCACGATGGCATCGTGCGCGGCGCGGCCGGCCCCCTGCCCTTGCGTCAGGAAGTCCAGCATCAGCGCGCCCGACCAGATCATCGCGATCGGGTTCGCGATGCGCTTGCCGTAGATGTCCGGGGCCGAGCCGTGCACCGGCTCGAACAGCGACGGGAACCGGCGCTCGGGGTTGAGGTTGGCGCTCGGCGCCAGGCCGATCGTGCCGGTCGTCGCCGGGCCGAGGTCGGACAAGATGTCGCCGAACAGGTTGCTCGCCACCACCACGTCAAAGCGCTGCGGCTGCAGCACGAATCGGGCGCTGAGGATGTCGATGTGCTGCTTGTCGACCTTCACGTCGGGGTAGCCCCGGCCGACTTCGTCGGCGCGGCCGTCCCACCACGGCATGCTGATCGCGATGCCGTTGCTCTTGGTGGCCACCGTCAACTGCCGGCGCGCACGCGAACGCGCCAGCTCGAACGCGTACTTCAGCACGCGGTCGGTGCCGAAGCGCGAGTACACCGATTCCTGGATCACGATCTCTCGCTCGGTGCCCGCGTACATCACGCCGCCGAGGTTGGTGTACTCGCCCTCGGTGTTCTCGCGCACGACGAAGTAGTCGATGTCGCCGGGCTTGCGCGGCTTGCCTTGCGCATCCACCAGTGGGCAGGGCACACCGTCGAACAGCCGCACCGGCCGCAGATTGATGTACTGGTCGAACTCGCGGCGGAACTTGAGCAGCGAGCCCCACAGCGAGACGTTGTCGGGCACCGTGGCGGGCCAGCCGACAGCGCCGAAGTAGATGGCGTCGACGCCCTCGAGCTGCTGCTTCCAGTCGTCCGGCATCATTTGCCCGTGGCGCGCGTACCAGTCGCAGCTCGCCCATTCGATCTCGCGGATCTAGAGCGTGAAGCCGAATCGCTCGGCCGCCGCATTCAGCACGCGCAGCCCCTCGGGCAGCACTTCCTTGCCGATGCCGTCGCCGGCAATCGCGGCGATGCGGAACGTGGGTGTCATGTGAATCACTCCTTCAGGCGACCAGCGCCGGGCGTTGTCTGTCGAGTTCGTCCAGCCAGCCCATGCGCAGCTCGGGCACGGCGCGCGCGAGCTGCTCGTAGTAGGGGTGGTGCGGGCCGCGCTCGTAGTCGGCACGCGCCACCTGCGCCAGCTTGCGGCCGTGCTGCATCACGACGATCTCGTCGCAGACCGAGCGCACGGTGTGCAGGTCGTGGCTGATGAAAAGGTAGGACACGCCGAGTTCCCGGCGCAACTCGGCGATGAGGTCGAGCACCGCGGCACCGACCACGGTGTCCAGCGCCGAGGTCACCTCGTCACAGAGGATCAGGTCGGGGTCGGCGGCGAGCGCGCGCGCGAGGTTCACGCGCTGCTTCTGCCCGCCCGAGAGGCCGCCGGGCAGGCGATCGGCCAGCGTGCGCGGCAGCTTCACCAGGTCGAGCAGCTCGTCGATGCGCCGGCGCAGCGCCGGCCCCTTGAGACCCTTGTAGAACTGCAGCGGCCGCGCCAGGATGCGCTCGATGGTGTGCGAAGGGTTCAACGCCGTATCAGCCGACTGGAACACGATCTGGATGCGCCGCAGCTCGTCGCGGGTGCGTTGGGCGAGCGCGGGCGCCAGCGTGCGGCCGTGAAACTCCATCGTGCCGGCGCTCGGCGGCAGCAAGCCGGCGACTGCACGTGCCAGCGTGGTCTTGCCCGATCCCGATTCGCCGATGACGCCGATGGCCTGTCCGCGCCTGAGCTCGAGGTCGATGCCTTCGAGAATCTTGATGGCCTGGTCGCCCCGGCCGTAGCCGACGCACAGGCCCTGCAGGCGCAGCAGCACCTCGCCATCGGCCGCCGGGACGGCACCCGCGCGCGGCGCCGGTCGTGCGGCGGCCAGCAAGCTCTTCGTGTACTCGTGCTGCGGCGCCGTGAGCAGCCGTTCCGTCGCGCCGACCTCGCGCAGGCTGCCATCGCGCAGCACGAGGATGTGGTCGGCCATCTGCGCGACAACGGCCAGGTCGTGGCTCACGTAGACAGCCGTCACCCGCCGCTCGCGCACGACGCGGCGGAAGGCGCGCAGCACCTCGACCTGCGTCGTCACATCGAGTGCCGTCGTCGGCTCGTCGAGGATCACCACCTCGGGGTCGGTGATCAGCGCCATCGCCGCCATCAAGCGCTGCAGCTGCCCCCCGGACACCTGGTGCGGATAACGCTGGCCGATCATCTCGGGCTGGGGCAGTGCGAGCTCGCGAAACAGCGCGATGGCCTTGCGCTCGGCCTCGGCACGAGGGAGCGTGCCGTGCAGGCAGGCCGGCTCGACCACCTGGTCGATGAGGGTGCGCGACGGGTCGAACGACGCCGCCGCGCTCTGCGCGATGTAGGTGACCGTGCGGCCGCGCAGCGCGCGCAGCTGGCGGGCATCGAGCGCGAGCACGTCGACATCGCCGATGCGCACGCTGCCGCCGCTGATGCGGCAGCCGCGGCGGGCATGGCCCATCAGCGCCAGCGCGGTGGTGGTCTTTCCGGAACCGGACTCGCCGATCAGCGCGAGCACCTCGCCGGGCTGGATGGAAAGGCTCAAGGCATCGACCAGCGTCGCACCGCCCGCAGTGACGGTGAGGTCTTTCACTACGACAGGGCTGCCCATCACTTTGCTCCGCGCTCTCGGGCGCCACGACCCGGCAGGTTGTCGATCACGAGGTTGACGGCGATCGTGAGGCTCGCGATCGCAAGCGACGGTGCGATCACCGAGGCGCCGCCGTCGGGCAACGCCAGGATGTTCTCGCGCACCAGCGAGCCCCAGTCGGCGTTCGGCGGCTGCACACCCAGCCCGAGAAAGCTCAGGCTCGCGAGCAGCAGCACGATGTAGACGAAGCGCAGCCCCAGGTCCGCGAGCATCGGCCCGGCGATGTTGGGCAGGATCTCGCGCAGCATCACGTAGCCGGTGCGTTCGCCGCGCGTGCGCGCGACCGTCACGTAGTCGAGCGCGTTGACGTTCACGGCCAGCGCGCGCGCGATGCGGTAGGCGCCGGGCACGTAGATGATGGCGGCGGCGCAGACCAGTATCGGCACCGACGAGCCGAAGCCCGCCACGATCAGCAGCGCGAACATCTTGCTCGGGATCGCGGTCAGCGTGTCCAGCCCGCGGCTCAGGGCGGCGTCGATCCACCGTCCGCTCGCCGCGGCCAGCAATGCGAGCAGCGTGCCCGTGCCGCTGGCCAGCAGCGTCGCGGTGAAAGCGACGCCGACGGTGTAGCGCGCGCCCTCGATCACCCGCGCCAGCATGTCGCGTCCGAGGTAATCGGTGCCCAGCCAATGCGACGCACTGATCGGCGCGAACACGTCGCCGCCGCCGGTTGCGCCGGTGCGCGACAGCAGCGCCGGACCCATGATCGCGGCCAGCGTCCAGGACAGGACGATCACGAGCCCCAGCCATCCGGATGGACCGAACTGGGCGAGGAGCGAGCGCCACGGGTGCGCACGGCTCGCGAAGAAGCCGCTCGAGGTGGTGGTGATCAACGGCATCGGAGGCCTTTCTTCAGCGGTGCCGAAGTCGAGGGTTGGAGACGATGCCGACGATGTCGGCCGCCGTCACGAGGATCAGGTAGCCGGCGCAGAACAGCATCGCGCAGGCCTGCACCAGCGGCATGTCGCGCTGCGTCACGGCATCCACCATCAACTTGGCGACGCCTGGATAGTTGAAGATCGTCTCCACGATGATCACGCCGCCCAGCAGGTACGACAGGCTCAGGGCCACCGCGTTGGCGATCGGGCCGACGGCGTTGGGCAGCGCATGCGCGAGCACGACGCGCAACGGCGATGCGCCCTTGAGCCGCACCATCTCGATGTAAGGCGCTTCGAGCTGGTCGATCACGGCGGCGCGGCTCATGCGCATCATCTGCGCGATGATCACGCAGCACAGGGTCAGCACCGGCATCGCGAACGCCCGCAGCAGCTGGCCGAGCGATTCGATGTCGCTCACGTACGAAAGCGCCGGCAGCCAACGCAGCTGGACCGCGAACAGCAGCACCGCGAGCGTCGCCACCAGGAACTCGGGCACCGAGACAACCGCCACGGCGCCGGTGGATGCGGCGCGGTCGAACCACGAGCCGCGCCACACCGCCGCCGCGACGCCGAGCGTGAGTGCGATCGGCACCGAGAACAGCGCGGTCACCGCGGCGAGCAGCAGCGAGTTCGGCAGCCGGCTGCCGATGAGCTCGGCCACCGGCCGCTGTGCCGTCGACGAGACGCCGAGGTCGCCGCGCAGCAAGCCGCCGAGCCAGTGCACGTAGCGCTGCGGCGCCGGCACGTCCAGGCCCATCTGCGCACGCAGCGCGGCCACAGCCTCGGGCGTGGCGTCCTGGCCGAGTTGCTCCTGCGCGGCGTCGCCCGGCAACACCGCGGTGATCGCGAACACGATCACGGACACCACCAGCAGCGACAGCAGCGCCAGCGCGACGCGCTGGGCCAGCAACTTGAGGACGAGGGCGTTCATGGCTGTGGCTTGTGCGTCAGGCTGCGGACTCGAGCCACACGTTCTCGGCGAAGTTGTAGCCCATCAGGCCGCCCAGCGGGATCGGCGACAAGCCCTTGAGCTTCGTCGAGTGGCCGTCGAGGCTGGCCAGGAACAGCGGGATGCCGATGCCGGCCTCCTGGTGGATCATGGTCTGCAGGTCGGCATAGAGCTGCTTGCGCTTGGCGACGTCGATCTCTTCCCGCGCGGCGACCAGCACCTGGTCGAACTTCGCGCTCTTCCAGCGCGACTCGTTCCACTGCGCGTCGGACTTGAAGAACTGCGTCAGCAGGATGTCGGCGCTCGGGCGCGGGTTGACGTTGCCGAAACCGACCGGGCTGTTCAGCCAGTGGTTGCTCCAATAGCCGTCGGCCGGCATGCGCTTGACGTCGATGTCCAGGCCGATGCTCTTGGCGGTGTTCTGCATCACGAGCGCCATCTCGACCGAGTACAGCGCCACCGGTGACGCGACGATCGGCACCGCGCCGCTGACGCCGGACTTCTTCAGGTGGAACTTCGCCTTCTCCGGATCGAACGGCCGCTGCGGCAAGCCAGCGAAGTGGAACCGGTTCGTCGGATCGATGGGCTGGTCGTTGGCGACCACAGCCTGGTCGAGCGCGATCGTCTTCTTCATCTGCTCGCGATCGAACAGGTACTTCATCGCCAGCACGAAGTCGGGATTCGTGCCGGGCCCGACATCCTTGCGCATGATCAGGTCGGAGTACTGGCCCGACTGCGTCTTCATTACCGCAAAGCCGGGCGTCCCGGTGATGCGCGCCACGGAGCGCGGGTTCACCACGCCCACCAGGTCCATCCCGCCGGACAGCAGCGCATTGACGCGCGCGCTCTCGTCGCCGATGCCGACGAACTCGATCTCGTCGAGGTAGGGCTTGCCGGGCTTCCAGTAGTTGTTGTTGCGCACGACGACCGAGCGTACGCCGGGCTTGAACTCCTTGAGCTTGTATGGGCCGGTGCCGATGCCGGCGGCAAAGTCCGTGGTTCCTTCCTTGACGATGTGGAAGTGGAACGTCCCGAGGATGACGGGCAGGTCGGCATTCGGCGCCGCCAGCACGACCGTGACCTCGTTCGGGCCGCTGGCCTTCACGCTCTCGATCTGGTCGGCCAGCGCCTTCGCCTTGGAGGCGGTCGCCGGGTCCTTGTGGCGCGAGATCGAGAAGACGACGTCGGCGGGTGTCAGGGGCTTGCCGTCGTGGAAGGTCACGCCCTTGCGCAGCTTGAAGACCCAGGTCTTGGCGTCCGTCGTGTTGAACGACTCGGCGAGCGCGGGCTGCGGCGTCAGGCTGCCGTCCAGCGAGGTCAAGCCGTTGTAGATCATGTTGCAGCGTGAGTAGTCGGTCTGGTTCGACTGCTTCGCCGGGTCGAGGGTGTCGGTGGCGGCCGCGGTGGCGCCGGCGACGCGGATCTTGCCGCCGCGCTTGGGCGTCTGCGCATGCACCGACAGCGCCGTGGCCGCGAGGCCGCCGGCGAGCGCGGCCTGCATACCGCCTGCCATCAGCATGGCGAGCACGTCTCGACGTGTGGCGCCGCGCTGCATCGCGCCGAACAGGCGCTGGCTTACTTCGGGACCGACGAGGGTGTCGATGGACTTGCGATCTGTCATGGTGCTCGCTCCTGGTGATAGGTTGTCGCGCGAATCGTGAAAGGAATGGCCGTGCTCAGGCGAGACGGTCCTTCAAGCGGAAATAAAGTCCCACCGCGGGAAGAAACCACGGCGGCCCGAGATGGCCCGGAATCGCGCGCCAGTCCCGGCCGCGCCATGGGTTGGCGGATGCGTCGCCGGCCATCACTGCAGCCATGCGCTCGCCCATCAGCACCGACATCTGCGTGCCATGGCCGCTGTAGCCGGTCGAATAGAACAGGCCGTCGCGCTCGCCGGCATGCGGCAGGCGGTCCTGCGTCATGTCGACCAGGCCGCCCCAGCAGTAGTCGATGCCGACGCCCGCGAGCGACGGGAAGATCTCCGCCATGCCGGCGCGCAGGATCTCGCCGCAGCGCGCGTCCGACGCCGGGTTGCTGACCCCGAATCGCGCGCGCCCGCCGAACACCAGCCGGTGATCGGGCGTGAGGCGGAAGTAATGGTGGATGTTGGCGACGGTCACGTAGGTGCGGCGCTCGCGCAAAAGAGCACTCGCGCGCTCGGCGCCGAGCGGCTCGGTGACCACGATGAAGCTGCCGATCGGCACGATGCGCCGGCGCAGCCAGCCAAAGCTCGCATAGCCGCCATGCCGGGCCGCGCCGTTGGCCAGCAGCACCTGCTGCGCCTGCAGCGTGCCGCGGCTGGTGTGCACGCGGTGGGCATGACCCTGGCCGAGCCGCTCGAGGCGTTGCACGCAGGTGCCGGTGCGGATCTGCGCGCCGCGCCGCTCGGCCGCCTGCGCGAGGCCCTCGGCGAAGCGGCCCATGTGCATCTGGCCGCTGCGCTTGTAGAGCAGGCCGCCGACGAACCGGTCGCTGGCGACCTCGGCCCGCACGCGCGCCGCGTCGAGGATCTCGACGTCGCTGTCGACGCCGTCGCGCACCAACCGCTCGGCACTGCGCGACAGGGCATCCAGCTGCGCGGGCTTCGTCGCCAGCTTCAGCTTGCCGTGGCGAACGAAATCGCAGGCGATAGATTCGTCCCGCACGATGCGCTGGACTGCGTCGACCGCATCGTCGTAGGCGTGGTACCAGGCACGCGCGCGCTCGACGCCGACCCGCTCGGCGACCTCGGCATAGTCGACCGCGAGCCCGTTGTTGACGTGACCGCCGTTGCGCCCTGAAGCTTCGGCGGCGACGCGCTCGCCCGCTTCCAGCACCACGACCGAGGCGCCCCGGCGCGCCAGCGCGAGCGCTGCCGACAGCCCGGTGAAGCCGCCGCCGACGATCGCCACGTCGCACCGCGACGGGAGGTCCGCGGCGCACGGCACGAAGGCCGGCGCGGAGGCGGTCCAGTACGACTCGAGCTTCATCGTTCGATACCTCAGGAAGGACGGATGGTCACAGACCGACCACGCCCGGAAGACCACCGATGTCGGCGATCTCGGTGTAGCGATAGGCCGGGTTGCCGGGGCCGTGGCCGCGGTTGACGAACACCTTGTTGACGATGCCCAGGTCGTCCGCCGACATCAGGTCGTAGCGCAGGCTCGACGACACATGCAGCACGTCCTCGGGGTTGCAGCCCAGCGAATCGAACATGTACTCGAAGGCCTGCAGCCGCGGCTTGTAGGCCTGCGCCTGCTGCGCGGTGTAGACGCGGTGGAACGGCGCGCCCAGCATGGCCACGTTGCGCTGGATCTGGTCGTCCGAGGCGTTGGACAGGATCACCAGCGGGATCTCCTTCGCGATCTTGGCCAGGCCGGCCGGCACGTCGGCGTGCGGACCCCAGGTCGGCACCGCGTCGTAGTACTGCTGCGCTTCGGCGTCGAGGTACTGCAGCTTCCACTTGCGGCACAGGCGGCGGATCGCGTTCTTCAGCACCACCTCATAGGGCTGCCAGTCGCCCAGCACCTCGTCGAATCGGTAGGCACTGAAGTCGGCGATGAACTGCTCCATGCGCTCGGCCGGAATGCGGTCGGCAAACCTCTCGCGCGCCAGGTCGCCCATGCGAAAGCGCGTCAGCGTGCCGTAGCAGTCGAAAGTGATGTACTTGGGTCGGATGCTCATCGGTGTCTCGCAAAGTGATTGAGGAACTTGTGTGACGGCGTTATTGCAGCACGCAGCCGCCGTGCGCAAATCGTGAAATGCAGCCCGCGCCGAATCGAAGCTGCCGTTTGACGAGCCCGGCACGGCATGCCGTGCCGTGTGCCCCGGCGATGTGCGCGATGCACGTCATGGATGCGTGCATCGCCTCGACGACGCGCCCGCCGATGCAGCGGCCGCGGGGCATCTGGACAGAAGCGGGGTTGAGGTCAAGCATCTCGCGCATCTCCTGACGGCGTCGTGGATTTGGCTCAAATGCTAGGTGCGGGGCCGCGGCATTTGCGTCTGTTCAGGCGGCGCAGACAGCGTCCTTGTCGCAAAGCACCCCCCTTGCGCAGCCGATGCTGCCGAATTGCGTGTGAACCCGCATTGAGGCTGGCGTCGGGCCACGATTGCGCCCAACATAAGCGCCATATGTTCATGGGGAGAAAGACGATGGGTGCAATCGACGCACCGGTATCCGACGGCGTTGCGCTGCGCGCAATGACCTCGGGCGACCTTGCCGCCGCGCAGGCGCTGACCGCGGAACAACGCTGGCCGCACCGGCCGGCCGACTGGGAACAGGCCTTCCGACACGGTGAAGGCCTCGTTGCCGTGCGCGACGGGCAGGTTGTCGGCACGGGCATGCGCTGGCGCTGGGGACCGCGGCACGCGACGGTCGGCCTGATCGTCGTCGCGCCGGCGTGCCAGGGGCGACGCATTGGCCACCGCCTGATGACGGCGCTGCTCGAAGGTCTCGAGAATCACACCGTGCTGCTGCACGCGACGGCCGACGGCCGGGGCCTGTACGAGCGCCTGGGCTTCGTGCGCATCGGCGAAGTGCGGCAGCACCAGGGCATCGCGCAGCCGACGCCGCCCATTGCGCTCGATGCCGGCTGGCGCCTGCGTCCCGCGACCGAGTCCAGCCTGCCGACGCTGCGCGCCCTCGATGCCGACGCACGAGGCATGCCGCGGGACGCGCTGATCGACGAGCTGTTCCACGAGGCCGAGGCGACGGTCGTGCTGGATCACGACGACCACGCCTGCGGCTTCGCAATGCTGCGCCGCTTCGGCCGGGGCCACGCGATCGGCCCGGTGGTCGCGCCGAACGCCGAAGGCGCGAAGGCGCTGATCGCGCACCTGTCGGGCCTGAACGCGGGCCGCTTCACACGCATCGACATCGACTTCGACAGCGGCCTGGCCGAATGGCTCGAAACCCTGGGCCTGCTGCGCGTCGATGCCCCGACCACCATGCTGCGAGGTGCGCCGCTTGCCACCGCCAAGGGCGGGCCGCGGCTGTACGGCATCGCGACGCAGGCGCTCGGCTGATGCGGCCGGTGTTCGTCTATAAGGCTGATCCCAGCCGGGGTCGCCTGTGGGCCGAGATCTTCGGCCGGGAGGCACCGGAGATCGACTTTCGCCTCTGGCCGGACGTCGGTGATGGGGCCGATGTGCGCTTTCTCGCCGCCTGGGAGCCGCCGGCGGACCTCGCGACCCGGTTTCCCAAGCTGCAGCTCCTGCTCTCCACCGGCGCGGGCGTCGACCAGTTCGACTTCGCTGCAATGCCGGCGAGCCTGCCGGTCGTACGCATGGTCGAGGCCGGCATCGTGAACAGCATGGTCGAGTACGTCACGCACGCCGTGCTCGACCTGCATCGCGACATGCCGGCATACCGGCGCGCGCAGCAGCAGCGGCAGTGGCAGGTGACACAGGTCCGGCCCGCGTCCGAGCGACGCGTCGGCGTGCTTGGGCTCGGCTCGCTCGGCCAGGCGGCGCTCGGCAAGCTGGTCTCGTTCGGCTTCGACTGCGCCGGCTGGAGCCGCTCGCGTCACGAGGTTCCCGGCGTGGCCTGCCATGCCGGCGCCCTCGAGCTCGACGACTTTCTCGCACGCTGCGACATCCTCGTGTGCCTGCTCCCGTTGACCCATGAGACGCGCGGCCTGCTGAATGCGGCGCTGTTCGCGAAGCTGCCGAAAGGCGCGAGTCTCGTGCACGTCGGCCGCGGGCCGCAGCTGGTCGCGGCCGACCTGCTGGGCGCGCTCGACGAAGGCCATCTCGCCGAAGCCGTGCTCGACGTCACCGACCCCGAACCCCTGCCGCACGACCACGCGCTGTGGTCTCATCCGCGCGTGCGCATCACGCCGCACATCGCGAGCATGACGCAGCCGCAGACGGCAGCGCGCGTGGCCATCGACAACGTGCGCCGCTTTGCGCGCGGCGAGCCGCTGGTCGGCCTGGTCGATCGCCGTCGCGGCTACTGAACGGCGACGCGGCATCTTCTGCCGAAGCGCTTGCGTCAACGACATCAAGCGCGGCGCAGGCGCCGCAAAGCAGCACCACGCCGTGCACGACCGGTCCTAAGCTTTGCAGCACTCCTTCCTGTGGAATCGAACACGATGAGCTCCACCCGTCTCGCCCCTGATGCCCTTGCCGCGCTCGACCGCGCGCACCTTGTCCACCCGGTCTCCGCCTGGCGCCAGCACGAAGAGCGTGGCCCCCTGGTGCTCGCGTCCGCCCGCGGCGCGTGGCTCACCGACGTGCGAGGCCACGAGCTGCTCGACGCCTTCGCCGGCCTGTGGTGCGTGAACGTCGGCTACGGACAGGAGAGCGTCGTGCAGGCCGCGACCGCGCAACTGCGCACGCTGCCCTACGCCACCGGCTACTTCGGCTTTTCCAGCGAGCCGGCCATCCGCCTTACCGCCAAGCTCGCAGAGATCACGCCGCGTTCGCTGACGCGTGCCTACCTCACGCTCGGCGGCTCCGAGGCCGTGGACGCCGCGGTGCGCTTCATCGTGCAGTACTGGAACTCGCTCGGCAGGCCCACGAAGAAGCACTTCATCTCGCTCGAGCGCGGCTACCACGGCTCGTCGTCGACCGGCGCGGGGCTGACCGCATTGCCCGCCTTCCACCGTGGCTTCGACCTGCCACTGCCGACGCAGCACTACATCCCGTCGCCGAACCCCTATCGCCATCCGCAGGGCGGCGATGCGCAGGCGCTGATCGCCGCGTCGGTGGCTGCGCTGCGCGCGAAGGTCGCCGAACTCGGCGCCGAGAACGTGGCCGCCTTCTTCTGCGAGCCGATCCAGGGCTCGGGCGGGGTGATCGTGCCGCCGGCGGGCTGGCTGAAGGCGATGCGCGAAGCCGCCCGCGCGCTCGACATCCTGTTCGTCGTCGACGAGGTCATCACCGGCTTCGGGCGCACCGGCCCGATGTTCGCGTGTGCCGCCGAAGGCGTGGAACCCGACCTGATGACGCTGGCCAAGGGCCTGACCGCCGGCTACGTGCCGATGGGGGCGACGATGCTGTCGGAGCACGTCTACGCCGCGATCGCCGACGCGGCGCCGGCCGGCGCGCCGATCGGCCACGGCTCGACCTACTCGGCCCACCCCGTCGGCGCGGCCGTCGCACTCGAAGTGCTGCGGCTGTACGACGAAGGCGGCATCCTCGACAACGGCCGGCGCATGGCGCCCCATTTCGCCGCCGGGCTGGACGCCTTGCGCGATCACCCCCTGGTCGGCGACGCCCGCCACCGCGGGCTGCTCGGCGCACTCGAACTCGTGAGCGACAAGGCGAGCAAGCGCGGCTTCGACCCGGCACTCGCGCTGCCCGACCGCTTGTTCGCCGCGGCCTACCGCAATGGCGTGGTCTTCCGCTGTTTCGGCGACGGCGTCCTGGGGTTCGCGCCGGCGCTCACGTTCACGGAAAACGAGTTCGAGCAGCTCTTCGTTCGCCTGCGCCGCACGCTCGACGACGTGCTGTCGGCACCCGAGCTGCGCGCCGCGCTCGGCTGAGCGCGCAGAATCTCGTTCAACGCCACCACCGACCACCGCCATGGCTGAGTCCTTCAAGCTTGACCGGCTCGACTTGCGAATCCTCGCGCAGTTGCAGAAGAACGGACGCATCACCAACGTCGATCTCGCCGACGCGGTCGGTCTGTCGCCGAGCCCGTGCCTGATCCGCGTCAAGCGGCTCGAGCAGGCCGGCTACATCTCGGGCTACGGCGCACACCTGCGGCTTGAAAAGCTTGGCGACACGCTGACCGTGTTCACCGAAGTGACGCTGTCGGACCATCATCGCGAGGACTTCTTCCGCTTCGAAACCGCCATCCGCGAGGTCAGCGAGATCATGGAGTGCCATCTCGTCAGCGGCGGCTACGACTACCTGCTGCGCTTCCTGACGCGCGGCGTGAACCACTACCAAGAAGTGATCGAAGGCCTGCTCGAGCGAAACATCGGCATCGAGAAATACTTCAGCTACATCGTCATCAAGTCGCCGTTCATCAAGACGCACTGTCCGATCGAGCGGCTGTTTCCGGAGCGGACCGAGTGAGCGCCGCTCGGCCACGGCAGATCAATGATCCAGATCGAGGACCTTCGCCTCGTGAACGCGCTGGCGAGCGCGCCTTCGCTCAGCGCCGCGGCACGTTCGCTGTGCGTCACTCCGCCCGCCCTATCGACCCGCTTGAAGAACCTGGAGCTCAAGCTGGGCTTCAACCTGGCCGTGCGCAGTTCACACCGCCTGAGCCTCACGGCCGAAGGCGAACGTTTCGCGGCTGAAGCGCGCCAGCTGCTCGACCGGCTCGAGGCCCTGCCTGAAACCGTCCAGGCCGAAGGGCGCGCCCTGAGCGGCAGCTTGCGCGTCTGCGCGCCTTTCGGCTTCGGCCGACAGCACGTGGCACCGCTGCTGGGCCAGTTCTGCGCGCAGCATCCTCGCATCGCGCTCAGCCTCGATCTGCTGGAGACGCCCTGGCCGGCGAAGCACAACGCCGACATCGTGGTCCACATCGGCGAAGTGCGCGACTCATCCTGGATCGCGCACCCGCTGGCTCCCAACGAGCGGTGGCTCTGCGCCAGCCCCGCCTACCTGAAGACGGGGCGCTTCATCCCCAAGACGCCGCGGGAGGTGCTGGCGCATCCGTGCATCAGCATCCGCGAGAACGACGAGGACGCGACGTTGTGGCACTGCCGCAAGCGCGGCCGTGGCGGCAAGCCTGCGGGAGAGCGGCAGTCCCTGCGCATCGCGCCGGCGCTCACGACCAACGACGGCGAGGTGGCGCGCCGCTGGTGTGAACAAGGCCTGGGGCTCGCACTGCGCTCGGAGTGGGACGCGGCGCCTGCGGTCGCGGGGCGGCGTCTGGTCCGCCTCTTGCCCGAGTGGTCCTTCGGCGAGGTGCCGGTCCTGGCCCTGACCCCGGCGCGCACCGGCACCACCGCGCGCGCCCGGGCGCTGCTGGGCTTCTTTCAGCAGGCGTTCGCACCCCATCCGGCCTGGCGGTCCTGACCGGGCCAGCGGTGCCTCACCGCTTCATGCCCACCGGGTGCTTCATCCAGTCTCCGGTGCGGTTTGTGGCGTTCCATGTGGCCTCATTCTGGACCGCGATGGCCCTTCGGTCGTTAAGCCTTGACTAACGTTTGGTTCCCTGGCGTTTAATCAACCGAAGGGGCCTGCGCCGGATACTGGTCGCCATGACGTCAGCCGAACGAAAGCCCGAGTGACATGCCCACGCCACAAGCCGCCGAAACGCACGACTTGCGCAACGTAGAGACGCCGGTGCTGGTTCTCGACCAACTCCGGATGGACGCCAACATCAGGCGCATGCGCGAGCAGCTCGCCCGTCTTCACGTCGCGTTCCGACCGCATGTGAAGACCAGCAAGTCGATCGACGTGGTGCGGCGCACGATCGGCGCGCCAACCGGGCCGATCACCGTCTCCACGTTGAAGGAGGCAGATTACTTTGCCGGCTTCGGCTTCACCGACATCCTCTACGCGGTCGGCATCACGCCCAACAAGCTGCAGCATGTGTTCGACCTGCACGCTCGTGGCGTGGCACTGAAGGTCATCCTCGACAACGTCGAGATGGCCGAGGCCCTCGGCGCCTTTGCCGCGCAGCGCAACGCATCCATGGACGTCATGATCGAGATCGACTGCGACGGCCACCGCTCCGGCGTGCAGCCTGGATCCGATCAGCTGCTGCACATCGCCCGGCGGCTGGCAGATGCGAAGCTGACCTTGAAGGGCATCATCACCCACGCCGGCAGCTCGTATTCCTGCACATCGACGGCAGAGATCGCCGCCATGTCGAGACAGGAACGCGACAAGGCGGTGGCCTGCGCGCAGCACCTGCGCCAGCATGGCTTCAGCTGCCCGGAAGTCAGCGTGGGTTCGACCCCGACCGCATACTTTGCCGATGACCTGGCCGGCGTCACCGAAGTCAGGGCCGGCGTCTTCGTGTTCGGCGACCTCGTGATGAGCGGGTTGGGCGTCGTGCGGCAGCAGGACATCGCGGTCTCCGTCCTGACCTCCGTCGTCGGCCACCAGAAGGACAAGGGATGGACCATCGTCGACGCCGGCTGGATGGCCATGTCGCGCGACCGCGGAACCAGCCGGCAACGCGTGGATCAGGGATACGGCCTGGTCTGCACGCTGGAAGGCGAAATCCTGGCGGACATCGTCATGGTCGACGCCAACCAGGAACACGGCGTGATCGCGCACCGTTCAGGGGACCCGAAGAGGGCGCCCGATCTGCCTGTGGGCACGCTCTTGCGCATCCTGCCGAACCATGCCTGCGCGACTTGCGCGCAGCACGACCGCTATCACCTCGTCGATGGCCACGGCCCGCAGGTGAACGAGGTGTGGCCGCGGTTGCAGGGATGGTGAAACGCATCGGCACCGGGGACAGCATGAACATCATCCACACCAACGACTCGCCGCGCCCGGCCGGGCACTACTCGCAGGCCGTCGAGGCACAAGGTTTCGTCTTCCTGTCCGGAATGCTGCCCGACATCTCCTTGAGCGATCCATCGGCGCGCGACTTCAGTGCCCAGAGCGAAGCCGTGCTGCGGCAATGCCAGGCGGTGCTGGCCGCTGCCGGCAGCACGCTCGACGACGTCGTGCAGTGCACCGCGTACATCGTCGGTGTCGAGAACTGGCCGGCCTTCAACGCGGTTTATGCGCGCGTGCTGGGGCCGCACAAGCCGGCGCGTACCGTCGTCCCCGTCCCTGAACTGCACCACGGCTTCCTGGTGGAGGTCCAGATGACGGCCTGCCGCCCGGGAATCCGGCTGTGAAGTCCCGCGCGATGATGCTGCAGGCCACTGCCACCGCCTATCGCCGCATGGACGAGAGCGACCTGAGGGCAGCACATTCGCTGTCGCAGGCTTTGCACTGGCCGTACCGTCTCGAGGACTGGCAATTCCTGTTGCGGCTCGGCACCGGCTTCGTTGCGGAGGAAGACGGCGCGGTGATCGGCACGGGCATGTGCTGGAAACAAGGCGAGCGGCATGGCACCCTCGGGGCGATCATCGTGTCGCCGCAACACCAGGGCAAAGGCATCGGCCGCCAGTTGATGAGGCGGGTGATGGACGAGCTCGGCGAGCGCTGCACGCTGCTCAATGCCACCGTCGCCGGGCAGCCGCTGTACCGGAGCCTCGGGTTCATGCCGATCGGCACGATCCATCAGCACCAGGGAACGCTGCTCGCCGCGTCCCCTGTCGTGCTGCCCGATGGCGAAAGCATCCGCGCTATCACCGCGAACGACACCGCCAGGCTGGTCGCACTGTCGAACCGGGCCACCGGCATGGCGCGCGACGAGGTGCTGCAACAGCTGGCCGGCGTGGCGCAGGGCGCGGCGCTCGAACGCCAGGGCGAACTGGTCGGCTTCTCGCTGATGCGCCGCTTCGGCCTCGGGCATGCCATCGGCCCGGTCGTGGCGGCCGACAGTGAACGCGCGGCGGCGCTGGTCACCTGCTGGACAGCAGCCTACGCCGGCGCCTTCGTGCGCCTGGATGTCACCGGAACTAGCGGTCTCGGCGACCGCTTGACGACGATGGGACTGAAGCAGGTCGATACCGTGGTGACGATGGCGCGCAACGGCGTGCCGGCGCGCGATGAGGGACTCCAGCAACTGGTGGTCCTGAATCAGTCGCTTTTCTGAGCGCCCCCGGGGCCGCGCTGCGCAAAGCCACATTTCCTCGAGAGGAACAGGACGTTGTGATGAAGCTGGAATCCTTGTGGCTCGACACCGCACCGACCTTCACCCGCGGTGCGCAGGGGCCCGTGGAGGGGCGCGCCGACGTGGTCGTCGTCGGTGCAGGGTTCACCGGCTTGTCGGCGGCGCTGGCCTTGGCCCGGCGCGGTGCGTCCGTCACCGTGCTGGAGGCGGGCCGCGTCATTGGCGAGGCATCCGGCCGCAACGGCGGACACTGCAACAGCGGCACGGCGCACGATTTCGCGACGCTGGCCGCACGGCTGGGCATGGACAAGGCGCGGGCCTTCTACCAGGCCTTCACGGCGGCCGTCGATACGGTCGAGACGGTGGTGCAGCAGGAGCACATCGACTGCGACTTCATGCGCACCGGCAAGCTCAAGCTCGCGTCCAAGCCAGAGCACTACGACAAGCTCGCGCGCTCCTGCGAGCTTCTGCGCCGCGAAGCCGATCCCCATGTCGAGATGGTGCCGGCATCGGACATCCGCGCAGAAGTGGGCTCCGGGAAGTTCTTCGGCGGCCTGCTGCAGAAGACCAGCGGGCAGATGCACATGGGCAAGTTCGGTGTCGGGCTCGCGCACGCTGCGGCGCGGCACGGTGCACGCATCGCCGAGCATGCACCGGTGACGCAGCTGGACCGCCGGTCCGACGGCAGCTTCCGCGTCACCACGGCACGCGGAAGCATCGATGCAGGCCAGGTGCTGCTCGCGACGGGGAATCCCCGCACCGGCCCTTTTTCCTACCTGCGCCGCCGCATGGTGTCGGTAGGGGCCTTCATCATCGCGACCGAGCCGCTGGATGCCGCGGTCGTGCAACGCCTGCTGCCGCAGCGCCGCACCTACGTCACGTCGAAGAACTTCGTCAACTATTTCCGCGTCACGCCCGACAACCGCCTGGTGTTCGGCGGGCGGGCGCGATTTGCGATGTCCAACCCGCACTCGGACCAGAAGAGCGGACGTATCCTGCGCACCACGCTGGAAGAGTTCTTTCCGGAACTGCGCGGCGTGCGCATCGACCACTGCTGGGGCGGGATGGTCGACATGACGGCGGACCGCCTGCCCCGCGCCGGGCAGGAAGACGGCCTGTACTACTCGACCGGCTACAGCGGACACGGCGTGCAGATGTCGGTGCACATGGGACAGGTGATGGCCGACGTGATGGCCGGGCGTCCGGAACTGAATCCCTGGCGCGGCCTGGACTGGCCGGCGATCCCTGGGCACTTCGGGAAGCCCTGGTTCCTGCCGTTCGTCGGCGCCTACTACCGCCTGCAGGACTGGCTGCATTGAGCATGCGCAGACTTCGGCCCGCAAGGGCTTGCGGGGGGCCTGCCCTTGCGATGCTCAGCGCGCCGTCGGTGAAGGCGAACTGGGAGCCAGCGACCCTTGGGCAACGGCGCAGAACCAGCGCACGCCGTGCGGCAGCGCGTCGTCGTTGAAGTCGTAGCAGGGGTGGTGCAGCGGGCGCTCGCCCTCCTCACCCGGCGCGGCGCGGCCCTGGCCGAGCCAGAGGTAGGCGCCCGGCCGCTGAAGCAGGAAGAACGCGAAGTCCTCGGATGTGAACGCGGGCCGCGGCGCAACACTGGCCTGCAGGCCCGCGGCCGAGGCAGCCTGCAGCGCGAGCTGCGCTTGCGCCGCGCTGTTCACCGTCGCGGGGTAGTAGCGGTGATAGGTGACCTCGGCTTCGACGCCGTATGAAAGCCCGACACCGGCCGCGGCATCGCGCAGCGCGGCCTCGATTCGGTCCTGCACCTGCAGGTCGAAGCTGCGCACGGTGCCGGTGATCGTCGCTTCGGCCGGCAGCACGTTGTGGCTGCTGCCGCCGGCGACGCGCGTGACAGACAGCACGGCAGACTCGGCCGGGTCGATGCGGCGCGAGACGATCGTGTTCAGCTGCACGACGAGCTGGCCCGCGGCCAGCAGCACGTCGGGCGTTCGGTGCGGCTGCGCCGCGTGGCCACCGCGTCCGCGCAGAACGATGTCGAAGCGGTCGGCTGCTGCCATGATGGGTCCCGCACGCGTCTGTGCGTGGCCGAGTGGAAGGTCCGGCCAGTTGTGCAGCGCATAGACCTCGTCGCAGGGGAAGCGCTCGAACAGTCCCTGCTCGACCATCACGCGCGCGCCGCCACGGCCTTCCTCGGCTGGCTGGAATATGAAGTGCACGGTGCCCTCGAAGTGGCGCGTTCGCGCCAGCTGGCGCGCCGCGCCGAGCAGCATCGCGGTGTGGCCGTCGTGTCCGCAGCCGTGGTGCACGCCGGCGGTTCGGCTCGCATGGCCCAGGCGAGACTGCTCTGCGATCGGCAAGGCATCCATGTCGGCACGCAAGCCGACCGAACGCGGACTGCGCCCGTGACGCAGCGTGCCGACCACACCTGTGCCGGCCAGGCCCTCGTGCACCTCGAGCCCGAGCAGCCGCAGCGCCGCGGCAACGATGCCGGCCGTGCGCTTCTCCTCGAATGCGAGCTCGGGGTGGGCGTGCAGGTCTCGCCGCAGGGCCACCAGCTCGGGCAGCAGGTCGTCGATCTTGCGGTCCGCAATCATCGGCCGGCCCCGTGAGCGTTGGTCATCGTCATCAGCAGTGCCATGGGGTTCGAATCATTGGAGAACGACGGTGCCAGCTTAGCGACCGGCGCGTGTGCATGTGCATCGAACCACCCCGTCGCCACGGCAGCTGATGCCGTCTTCCGATTCGCGACAGAACAATGTTCGGCAGGAATGAAGGCCGTGAGCGGACGGCAGGATCTGCTGTGGCGCTTTCGAACAACCGCAGCCTGCGTTGTGCAAGACCCCCAATCCAGCACCAGCGCGCGGGGCGCGCAGCCTAAGCTTCTGGGCATCCAAAGGCGCGACCCCGGCTCCATCATGACCCACTCCATCGCACGACCCGGCATCCACGCTGGCGAGAGGCCGACCCCATGAACTCCTCGATCATCGAGCACCTCGATCGCGCTGGCCGCCTGCATCGCATGTTCATCGACGGCGAGTGGGTCCTGCCCGACACGCAGGCTCGCAGCGCCGTCGTCGACCCATCGACCGAGGCCCCTGTCGCGGAGATCGCGCTGGGCAGTGCACGGGACGTCGATGCCGCCGTGGCCGCCGCGCGGCGTGCGTTCGCGAGCTGGTCCGTGAGTTCGGTCGAGAGCAGGGCCCTGCTCCTGGATCGCGTCCACGCCCTGATCCTCGAGCGCGCGGAACTGTTCGCCCAGGCGATCTCGCTGGAGATGGGCGCCGCCATTGGCTTCGCACGCAGCACGCAGGTGCCGTCTGCGGCTGCGCACATCCGCGTGGCCAGCAACAACGTGCGCAGCTATGCGTTCGCCACCCGTCGAGGGGACAACATCACCATCCTGCGCGAGCCCATCGGCGTGTGCGGCTTGATCACGCCATGGAACTGGCCGCTCTACCAGATCACGGCCAAGGTCGGCCCGGCCCTGGCAGCGGGATGCACGGTCGTCTTGAAGCCCAGTGAGCTGTCGCCACTGAGCGCCTTGCTCTTTGCCGACGTGGTGCACGATGCCGGCATCCCGCCGGGTGTGTTCAACCTCGTGAACGGCCAGGGGCCGGAGGTCGGCGCCGCCTTGGCCTCGCATCCCGAGGTGGACATGATCTCGATCACCGGTTCGACGAGGGCCGGCGTCCTCGTGGCCCAGGCAGCGGCCCCGACGGTCAAGCGCGTGGCCCAGGAACTGGGCGGAAAGTCTCCCAATGTGATCCTGCCCGATGCGGACCTGGTCCGCGCCGTACCGCCTGGCGTGGCAGCCGCCTTCCGCAACGTGGGCCAGTCGTGCAGCGCCCCGACGCGCATGATCGTGCCCCGCGCGCGCCTCGAAGAGGTCGAGCGGATTGCGCTCGATGCGGCATCCGGCATCGTCGTCGGCGATCCTCGTTCGCAGCAGACCACGCACGGGCCGGTGGCGAATCGCGCGCAGTTCAATCGGGTGCAGGACATGATCGGCATCGGCATCGCCGAAGGCGCGCGGCTCATTTGCGGCGGGCTCGGACGGCCGGAGGGTTCGAGCCGCGGGTTCTACTGCCGCCCGACCATCTTCTCCTCGGTGCATCCGCGCATGCAGATCGCGCAAGAGGAGATCTTCGGGCCGGTGCTCGTGCTGATCCCGTATGACAGCGTGGACGAGGCGGTGGAGATCGCCAATGGCACGGTCTACGGTCTGGGCGCCCATGTGCAAGGGGAAGACCTCGTCGCAGCGCGCGCCGTCGCGGCGCGCATCCGGTCCGGGCAGGTGCTCATCAACTATCCGGCCTGGAATCCCCATGCCCCCTTCGGTGGCTACAAGCGGTCGGGAAATGGCCGCGAGTACGGCATCGAAGGGCTCGAGGAGTACCTGGAGACCAAGGCGGTCCTTTGTTCCCAGGAGGCCGCGGCTGCGCCTGCGCGCAGTACCGCCGGCCAGGTCTTTCAGTGAATTCATCGCGCATTGCGCAGGAGCAATCATGACCGTGGCCCTCGTGCTGCATCGCGCCGACGGCGCACCTGTTTCCACCTCGTTCCACAAGGCAGCGTTCGGCAAGGACGATCCCTTTGCACGACATCGCGAGATCGCGTGGGAAGGACCGGGCTCGATGGCCGCCGGCCGGACCAGCTTCGTCGGTGACCTCGAGGTCGCGAGCTTTCCTCACATCGAAACCATCGTCGTCGTGGAGGGAGCGCTGACCCTGACTGCTGGCGGATCCGCCCCGCTGGTGCTCGGTCCGCAAGCAGGCGCGGTCATCGGATGTGGCACGGCGCTTCGCATCCGGGCCGCATCGCATGCGCGATTCGTGTTCTGCGCGGCCGCCTGCGACAAACCGACGAAGCGCGGCATCGTCCCGCTGCGCGCGGACGCCGACTTCAAGCCGAGCGCCACGCTGCCGGCGGAGGTGCTCCTCAGCCCGGCTCCTCAGTGCCGCAGCGACAACGTCTTCACCGACGACGCTGCGCAGTACCTCGCCGGCACCTGGGATTCGACGCCGTACCATCGAATCGTGCGCCCCCATCGCCTCAACGAGTTCATGCACCTGCTGGCCGGCGACGTGCGATTTGCATCCCCCGATGGCCGCGTGCTGACGGCGGGTGCCGGCGATGCGCTGTTCGTGCCGCAGGGCGCGCCGATCGGGTGGGAAAGCCGCGATCGAGTCGCGAAGTTCTACGTGGTCCAGAGTGTCCCGGCCTGATCGACGAGCAAGACGCACGATGTCCCCTCCGCTGCAGCACATCCAGACCTCGCCCACACCGCCGGCCTCGGCCGATGTCGTCGTGATCGGCGGCGGCATCATCGGCGTCTTTGCCGCCTACTACATGGCCCGGCGCGGCATGTCGGTCGCCCTGGTCGAAAAGGGAAGGATCGGCGCCGAGCAATCGAGCCGCAACTGGGGCTGGTGCCGCCAGCAGAACCGCGACGCCCGCGAACTGCCGATGGCAAGCAAGAGCCTCGATCTCTGGGAACGCTTTGCCGTCGAAAGCGGCGAGGACACAGGCTTTCGGCGCTGCGGGCTGCTGTACCTCAGCAACGACGACGCCGAGTTGTCCCGCTGGGCCAACTGGGGCGACTTTGCCAAGACCGCCGGCGTGACGACCCGCATGCTGAACAGTCGAGAGGCCGCCGAGCGGGGGCAGGCGACCGGCCGCGCCTGGAAAGGCGGCGTCTTCTCGCCCAGCGACGGCACCGCCGATCCCGGCAAGGCAGCGCCCGCCGTGGCAGCGGCGCTCGTCAAGCTCGGTGGCAGCGTCCACCAGAACTGCGCGGCCCGCGGCATCGAGCTGGAGGGCGGCCGGGTCAGCGGCGTCGTCACGGAAGCCGGGGTCATCAAGACCAGGACGGCCGTGCTCGCAGGCGGCGCCTGGGCGTCTTCGTTCTGCCGCCAGATAGGCATCCGCTTTCCGCAGGCGTCGATCCGCCAATCCATCCTGAGCGTGTCTCCTGTGGAACATCGCTTGCCGGATGCCCTGTTCACCTCGGGCGTGTCGGCCACGCGCCGCAACGACGGACGCTACGCCCTGGCCATCAGCGGTCGCGCCCGCGTTGACGTGACGCCCCAGTTCATGCGGTTCGCACCGCAATTCGTGCCCATGTTCGCCAAGCGCTGGCGCAACCTTCTTCCCGGAGGCCTGGAAGGGATTCGCGGTGGCCATGAGACGCTGGCGCGGTGGCGGCTCGATGCGCCGACGCCCATGGAGCGGGTGCGCATCCTCGATCCGAAGCCCGATCTGCCAACGGTCAAGGAGACCCTGCGCCGCGCCGTCGAACTGCTGCCCCAACTTCGCGAAGCAAGCATCACGGACGCCTGGGCTGGCTATGTCGACAGCACGCCGGACGGTGTGCCCGGGATCGGCGAGGTGCCGGGCGTGCCGGGATTCATCCTGGCCGCGGGCTTTTCCGGACACGGCTTCGGCATCGGCCCCGGCGCCGGCCACCTGATCGCGGACCTCATCTCGGGTGCCGAGCCGATCGTCGATCCGCTCCCGTACCAGCCGGGACGGTTCAGCGGCTCGGCATGGGGCAAGGTCGCTGACTTCTAGGCGGTGCGAGCAGCGGTCTCCATCCGTGCGACGCTGCTGCAACGCTGAATTGACAACCAGGACGCGGCTGGTGGCCTCAAGCCTCTAGCACGTATTCGCCTGGCGCCGGCACGATCGGCGCATAGGCCGCGCTGCCCAGCGAGCGTCGCGCCTTCACCCGCGGCCCGCTGTGCTGTGCGAGCCAGCCGGCCCAGTGCGGCCACCACGAGCCCTCGCGCCGTTCGGCGCCAGCCAGCCACTCCTGCGGATCGGGTGGCAGGTCGTCACGCGTGAAATGCTCGGTGCGGCCCAGCCGCGGCGGACGCACGATGCTTTGCACGTGGCCGCTCGTGCTCAGCACGAAAGTGCGGCGCTGGCCGAAGTGACGGGCGGCGCGGTAGACGCCATGCCAGGGCATGAGGTAGTCCTCGCGCCCGCCGACGTAATAGCCGTCGACGCGCATCTTGCGGAAATCGATGGGCGTGCCGGCCAGCGTCAATGTGCCCGGCCTCTCGAACACGCGGCGGTCGATCATGTCGACGAAATCGCGTTGCAGTGCCGCCGGCAGGCGGGTGGAATCGTTGTCCCAGAACAGCACGTCCAGCGAGGGCGGCTGGCGGCCCATCAGATAGTTGTTGACCCAGTAGTTCCACACCAGGTCATTGGGCCGCAGCCAGGCAAAGAGACGCGCGAGGTCGGCGCCTTCCATCACGCCGCGCTGTTGTGACCATTCCACCGCGGCCATCATCGTCTCGCGCGAGGCGAAGCGTTCGAGCACCGAGCCGTTGTCGGCCAGTGGCGCAGTCACCAGCAAACTGTGATGCGAGACGGCGCGCTCCCGGCGCGTCGCCAGCAGCCCCATGGCCGCAATGGCGGTGAGCCCGCCGGCGCACGCGCTGACCAAACCGATGGACGCCGTGCGCGTGATCGACCGCACCACCTCAATGCCTTGCAGCGTGGCCTGCACATACTGCTCCAGCCCGGCATCGCGCATCGACGCATCGGGGTTGCGCCAACTCAGGCAGAACAGCTGGAAACCTTGTTCGACGAGATAGCGGAACAGGCTGTTCTCCGGCCGCAGGTCGAAGATGTAGAACTTGTTGATCTGCGGCGGCACCATCAAGAGCGGCTTCCTGTGCACGGTCGGCGTGCCGCTGGCGTACTGGATCAGCTCGAACAGCGGATGCCGGTAGACGACCGCCCCCGGCGTGGTGGCCAGGTCCACGCCCACCTGGAATGCGTCCGGCCGGATCTGCTGCGGCATGGCGCGGCGATGCAGCACGTCGTCGGCCCATTGCTTGAGGCCGTTGACGGCGCTGGCGCCTTCGGTCGTCTCCGCCCGTTTCAGCGCCGCAGGGTTCAGCGGCAGATTCGAAGGGGCGAGCGCCGCGATCAGTTGATCGAGCACGAACTGCACGCGCTGTTCGTCGTCAGGTGTGAAGCGCTGGGCCTTCGCCCACTCGCCCAGCGTGCGCTGCCAGCCGAGGTAGACCTGCAGCAGCATGCGGTGCAGCGGGCTGGTGCGCCACAGGGGGTCCTTGAAGCGCCGATCGCCCGCGTCGGGTTCGAGGTCGAGCTTCTGCTGGGCTGCATCGAGCACGAGGCCCGCGAACTTCGCGTAGTGCGTGGCGAGCGACGAAGGGTCGTCGAGCACGCGGGCGAGCATCAGCTTCAGCGTGTGCAGCAGGCCCTTGCCGGTGAGGCCGGAGTCGTCCGCTTTGCCGGTGATGCCGGAGTCCTTCGCCTCGTCAGGGGCGGTCGGCGTGGAAGCCACCCGGTCGTGCAGCCAGTCGACGAAGCTCTTGGCTTCGTCGAGCAGCGCGCCCAGCCGCTCGACACCTGCGGCATCGTACGGTGTGGGAGCGTCCATGGGCGCTCAGGTCTTGCTGCGGCGGCCGCGTGCCTTGGGTGAGGCCGGGGTGGCCGTGTCGCCGCCGCCGTTCGCGTCGGGCAGGCGGCGAACGATGAAGGGCACGCCCTGGTTCGTCAGGCCCGGCGCGACGACCGATCCGACGTGGTCGTGGTCGACCGGCAGCTTGTCGTCGATGCGCGCGAGGATGCGCACGATGGTGCTTTCATTGGGCTTGAGCACCAGCCGCGCCGGATCGACGCTGACCGTGCGTTCGTCCAACTCGCCTTGCACGACGAGGTGGACGTTCATCTCGCGATCACTCGGGTTGTTGATGGCAAAGGCGCCATTGCCTGTTTCGCCGGCCCGGCCGACGATCAGCAAGGGCGGGCGCGGCGTGGGGGCGGTGCCGCCATCGTCGGCGGAGGGTGCCGGTTCCGGGCCGCGCTTGAGCACGACGTTGGCATCCTTCAGGTAGTCCTTGGACAAATGCAGCAACGTCGAGGTGTAGCGCAGGTTCAGCTCCACCGCGCCTTTCAACAACTCGGTCACTCGGCTCATGGGTTCGCTCCGATCGCGGGGCCCGTCGTACCAGGCGTGGTCAAGGCACCGAAGCATGGCCGCGGCATGTAAAAGTGGTCGTACCAATGCAGGACATAGTCGGGGTCGTCATTGACCACCACCTCGTTGCAGCACGGCTTGGCGCAGGCGCTTTCGTCCACGGTCCAGCGCAGGTAATGGTTGCGGCAGCCGCGCACCCAGATCAGCGCCTCGTGGTCGATGCAGCGGCAGTCTTCGACGCGGTTGTCATCCTTGGGCACCGTGAAGGTGGCCGTGACGGCAATGCGCTCCTTGGGGCCCAGCGTGGCCGAGGTGGTGGAGAACGACACCGCCGAGGCGCTCTTTCCGGTGGCCGCGAACTGGTAGCTGTGCGGGCGGAAGTCGCCGTTGGTGACGACCAGGCACACGGTGCCCGTGTCGCCCGGCCGCAGGCTGCACTTCAGCTCGCCCAGCGACAGCGGCATCCAGCAGGGTTCCGGCACTTCGCAGCAGCTGTGGCCCTTGGGCATCTTGATGCCCTTGAGCGTATCGAGCACGCCCGTGGCCCCGCCCGCCAGCTTGATCAGCTCCTTGCCCAGCAGGAGCTGCGCATTCAGCAGCGACTTGAGGCCGTTCTCGATGCCGTCGTAGCCGGTGTCGTCGCAAGGCTTGCAATCTTTCATCACGCCGCTCCTTGTGTCTCGTTGGGGCTTGCCGGACCTTCGATCTGCAGGTGCACCGCAATGCCGTGCTCGCCGATCTCGAGCACCCCGTGATAGCCGTGGCCGCGGCGCAGCTTGGAGCTGAGCTGCGTCTCCAGCACCAGCACGCGGCGGTCGCCGGGCGGCAGTTCGCCGGCGCCTTCGGCCACTCGCAACCGAAGCAGGCCGCCGTGCGCCTCGCGCAGCCGCGCGAAGACGTTGCCGACGAGCTTGTTCAGGTCGTCGGTGTCCATGCGGTAGGTGCTGGCGAGTGCGGTCTCGATGCCGTCGTCGTCGAACACACCGGTGACCAGCGCGTCGCCGATGGCGATGGGCACGTTGCCGCGGTTTTCCAGCAGCAGCCGCGCCGACACGGCGGCGCCGGGTGCTCCGTCGAAGCGCAGCTCGCTGGGTGAGACACGCAGGCGCGGCCGAGGCTCCACCGACATCGTGATCTCACGCTGGCCGCCGTCGGCCAGCTCCAGCACTGCGGTGTAGTCACCCGGAGGGGTCAACGGGTCCAGCCGCAGGCGAGTGTGCGCGGCATGGCGACCACGCCGCAGCACGGGCGCGGCCATGGACTTCCGGGCGCGCTGGCCTTCGGGCCAATGCACGTCGCGCGCCGATGCAATGGCCTCCGCGTCTGCCGCCGCGAGGCGCAGGCGTGAGGGCGGCCCCAGGAAATCGACCGACGCCTTGCGCTTGTCAGCCATGGCTGGCCCCGTTGGACACCATGCGGTCCAGCGTGGCGAGGTCCGGCTGGCGTTGCAGGCCGCTGCGGGTCTCGCAGGGGTTGGCCACGTAGGGTTCGGTGATGACCTGGCCTTGCCCGCACAGGCGCACGCACAGGAGTTCGGAGCCCAGCACCGACAGGCCGACCCGGTAGTCGAGCGGCAGGTGAGCGCGGATGGAGGGAATCTCTTTGAGCCGCAGCGAGATGTCGACCGGCTTCAACTCCAGTGGCTTCACCTCGATGGGCCCGAGGTTCAGCGTGATCGGCGAGACGTTGGTGTTGACCGTGTAGTTGGTCGGTATGCCGCTGATGTCGACACCGAGATCGATGCCGAAATCGAAACTGGAGGGGATCTTGACGCTCATGGGCTCATCACTCCTTCAAAGGAACGGCATGCGGGCAGAGCGGTGTGAGGGTAATGAGGTCGAGCTGGGGAGGCAGCCCCCTAGCTTTGAGGAAGTGAAACCGAATGTTTCTATTGAGGGACGCGCGCTTCTCAGGAGCTCCTTGTGCGTTCACCGCCAGCCTTCGTGGCGATGTGTGCGTTCATCTGTGACTCGGGCGGGGTCGATTCAGACCGTGTTCGTTCGTCGTACAGAACCATCAACAGCGAATAGGAACTGCACGATGAAGCTCCTTCTAACCTCCGCGGGCATCAGTAACGCAAGCATCCACGACGCGCTGGTCGGCCTCCTGGGAAAGCCCATCACCGAATCCAGTGCCCTGTGCATTCCCACCGCGTTGTACGGGCACCCGCAGTGCGATCCCACCGGCGTATGGCGGTTCATCACCGGCCAGTCCGGCTGCCCGATGTGCGAACTGGGGTGGAAGTCCCTGGGCGTGCTGGACCTCACTGCGCTGCCCAGCATCGGCGAAGAACGCTGGGTCGCCTGGGTACGCGAGGCGGATGTCTTCCTCGTTGAAGGTGGCGATGCCCTCTATCTATGTCACTGGATGCGCCAGTCGGGGCTCGCTGCCCTGCTGCCGTCGCTGGATCGAACCGTCTGGGTGGGGCTGAGCGCGGGAAGCATGGTGATGACCCCTCGTGTCGGCGAGGACTTCGTCGCAAGCAAGCCGTCCATCACGGGTGACGACGTGACCTTGGGAGTCGTCGACTTCTCGATCTTCCCGCACCTGGATCACCCGGGTTTCGCAGAGAACACGATGGCCTGTGCAGAAGGATGGGCTGCCCGCATCAGCGGTCCGGCTTACGCCATCGACGACCAAACCGCCATCAAAGTGGTCAACGGCGAGGCCGAGGTCGTCTCAGAGGGGCACTGGAGGTATTTCGGTGGGGCGCAATTCGGCGCATCTGGTTCTGGTCGCCGTCGGCCATAAGCGGAAATTCACTGACTCACTGACGACCGCTCTGAGGCGGGCCATAGTCACTGCCGCACTCAGCGCTGCCGGATGGCCGTCAGCGCCTCGAGCATGTGCCGCGTGGCGGGCTCTGGCCTGCCGGCCCGATAGGCGAGGCCCAGCGCGCGCCACAGGCGCGGCGTGAGCGGTGAGATCACCATGCGTGCATCGAACGCTGCCGCGCCTTCCTCCCGCGGCAGCAGTGCTGCACCATAGCCGGCTGCCACCAGGCTCTTGATAGCGTCATTGAAATTCAGTTCGATGCGCGCCTGCGGCTGTTCGCCGGCGGCGGCGAACCAGTCCATCGTCATGCGGTGCAGCCGGGTGCTGGCGTCGTTGAGGATCAGCGGTCGCGCAGCAAGCCAGGCCGGTGTGATCGTGCGGGGCACGGTCCACGCGCGCGGCATGAAGCACATCACCGGGTCGCGGCGCCACGGCACGATCTGCAAGCCCTTGACGGCAGCCTGCGGCAGCGCCACCAGGCCGATGTCGAGAGTGCCTTCCTGAAGGCGGGACAAGGCCTCCTGCGACGTGAGCACCGCCACCTGCACATCGATTCCGGGGTGGTCACGACCCATCGCCTCAATCGCCAGCGGCAGCAGCCAAGCCAGCGCTCCGGTGGAGGCGCCCAGCCGTACTCGGCCGGCGCGGCCTTCGACCTGGCGAGCCACTTCATCGAGCGTCGCATCGACATCGGCGAGCAGGCGACGGGCGCGCTCGATCAGCCCCTGGCCGACCCCGGTCGGCACCACGCGCTGGCGCTGGCGCAGCAGCAACGCTGCGCCCAGTCGCGACTCCAGCTCGGCCACATGCAAGCTGACTGTCGGGGCGGCCAGATGCAAGGTGCGCGCCGCGTCTGCAAACGAACCGAGCTCGGCGACTGTCACCAGAGTGCGCAGCTGATCGAGGTTGAGACCTCTCATGAGGCCTCAGATTTCCTGAATTTAGTGTTCATGACATTCAACTTTACCAATGTTGTACGAAACCGCACCATCCGCCGATCACCACAGGAGCACTCCCATGAGCGCGAGCGTTTTCATCGACGGCGACCAGGGCACCACCGGGCTGAAGATCCTGGAGCAGCTGTCCAGGCGCCATGACATCGACCTCATCACCCTGCCCGAGGCATTGCGCAAGGACGCTGCCGCGCGTGCGGTCGCCATCAATGACTGCGACGTGGCCGTTTTGTGCCTGCCCGACGAGGCTGCGCGCCAGGCGGTGGCCAGCATCCGCAATCCACGCGTGCGCATCATCGACGCGTCCTCGGCGCACCGTACCGATGCGGCCTGGGTGTATGGCTTTCCCGAAATGTCGCCACAGCAGTCCGGGCGCATCGCCGAGGCACGGCGCGTCAGCAACCCGGGGTGCTACCCCACCGGTGCCGTCGCCTTGCTGCGCCCGCTGGTCGAAGCCGGGTGCCTGCATGCAGATGCACCCGTGAGCGTCCACGCCGTCTCGGGCTACTCCGGGCGGGGTCGCGAGGGCATCGAGGCCCACGAAGGCCGGGGCGACGCGCAGGTCTTGCCCTTTCAGTTCTATGGCCTGAGCCTGCAGCACAAGCATGTTCCGGAAATCCGGCAGCACGCAGGCCTGCAAAGCCGGCCGTTCTTCTTGCCGTCTTACGGCAGCTTCCGCCAAGGCATCGCACTGACCATCCCACTGCACACGGCAATGCTTCGCCGGCCCATAACGACTCAGGCGCTGCGCGATCTGCTTTCGCAGCGCTATCGCGATCACCGCCATGTGCATGTGCTCGATGCGGCTCAGACTGCCGCGATGGCGCGGCTCGACCCGCAGGCACTCAATGGCAGCAATGATTTGCAGCTGGGCGTGTTCGGCGATGATGCCAATGGACAGATCCTGCTGAGCGCCGTGTTCGACAACCTCGGCAAGGGTGCTTCTGGTGCCGCCGTGCAGAATCTGACGCTGATGCTCGGCTTGGCCAGCGGCTCGGACAGCGGCCACAGGAAGACCCTTCATTCGCTGGAGCACGCCGCATGAACCACGACATGCAGGCAATGAACTCGCTGGCCAGCCAAGATCATCCGGCTCTGTCCGATGTCAGTGCGGCGCTGTCGGCCCGCGCTGCGTTGATGGACATCACCGCCCGCCCCGACGTGTTGTTCCAGCGCGGCGAGGGCAGTTGGCTGTGGGATGACCGCGGCCGGCGCTATCTGGACTTCGTGCAAGGCTGGGCGGTGAACACGCTCGGGCATGCGCCGGCCTGCGTTCACGAGGCACTGGCGCGTCAATCCGGATTGCTGCTCACTCCGAGCCCGGCCTTCCACAATGTGCCTGCGATCGCCCTGGCCGAACTGCTGTGCCGGCACAGCGTCTTCGATCAGGTGTTCTTCACCAACAGCGGCGCCGAGGCCAATGAAGGGGCGATCAAACTGGCGCGCAAATGGGGCCAATTGAAAAGGGGTGGGGCCTACGAGATCATCACCTTTGGCGATGCCTTCCACGGCCGCACCCTTGCCACGATGTCCGCATCCGGCAAGCCGGGCTGGGACCGCATGTTTGCGCCTCAGGTGGCAGGCTTTCCGAAGGCGCTGCTCAACGACCTCGCTTCGGTGCAGGCCCTGATCGGCAGCGACACTGTGGCCATCATGGTCGAGCCGGTGCAAGGAGAAAGTGGCGTGCATCCGGCAACGCCCGCTTTCCTGCAAGGCCTGCGCGCCCTATGCGATCAGCATGGACTGCTTCTGATCTTTGACGAAGTACAAACCGGCGTCGGTCGCCTGGGCAGCTTGTTCGGCTATCAGCATTTCGGCGTCACACCGGACGTCATGACGCTGGCCAAGGGGCTGGGCGGCGGCGTGCCGATCGGTGCGCTGCTGGCCCGGCAGCAAGCCTGCGTGTTTGCACACGGCGACCAGGGCGGCACCTTCAACGGCAACCCCCTGATGTGCGCGGTCGGTCTGTCGGTGGTACAGGCGGTACTGGCGGACGGTTTCCTGGCCCGCGTGCGCACCACCGGCGACCATCTCGGCGAGCGACTGCAGGCGCTGTCCGCGCAGTACGGCCTGGGCGCGGCACGCGGAGTCGGGCTGCTGCGCGCCCTGGACCTCGGCCAGCCCGTCGCAGCGGACGTCGTGGCCCACGCCCGTGAGCAACTGATGCTGGGTGGGGCCGCCGGCAACACCGGACTGCTGCTCAATGCACCGCGACCTTCGGTGCTGCGCTTCATGCCATCGCTGACCGTCACGAAGGCCGAGGTGGACTTGATGATCGAAGGCCTTGCGGCAACCTTCGACGCCCTCGGGGTGGGCGCGGTGACGCGCTCTTGAACCGAACGCGATGGCTATGGCTCGACAAGCTGACACTCTGGTGTCTCTAACGGGCGGCTCGGAACGGCCATGAGTTGTCGTCCGCGACCGCCCGCTTCCGCGCCGGCCGGCAAAGACTACCGGACCGCTTACCTGCTACGGCGAAGCATCCCGTTCTGCAGATTGCATACGATGCGACCCGCATAGAAATTAGGCGTGACGACTTGGTGGCCGGCAAGTCCTAGCAGCTCTGCGGCCTGTAGCTCGGTCGTTCCAAGTACAGGGTGGAAAAGTGCAATGTGAGCCCATTTCCAGCTCTTGAGGCTCCGGCAGGCCAAAGTTCTCTGGAGCCGGTGCCTTCGTGCGCGCCTAGTTGATGATCTCTCCCATGCCGTCCTGAACCTTGCGTCTCAGTTCCCGAATGAAGTCCGCCTCGAACTCTTCCCAAGTCTGCACTTCGCCGACGACTTTCAGCGGATGCGTGCTTCTGTACGAACGTGTCGGGTTCCCGGGAAATTTCTTGTCCGTAACGTTGGGGTCGTTTTCGAACTCCCCTGTGGGCTCCACGATGTAGACCCGCGGCCTGCCAGCGCCTCTGGCGATCTCCGCGGCCAAGCCGGCACCCTTGGGCAAAGCCGTGAAGTAGATGTGGTTCATGACCAACCCGTCTTTGTAGTTCGACGTGAAGCCTGGCGTAAGAAGCTCGCCGACACGCAGATCGGCCTTCGTGCCGTGGAAGAAGGGGCCGGTATCCAGGGGGTAGTTCATGGTCTTCGTCGTGCCTGCCGATGAAGTTGGGTTGGGAATGGTCCTGCCGCGCCGAAGACTTAGCCTTCAGTTTTCGCTCGAGAGCCGGCGTTCATGTCGAGAACCAAACTGATCTCTGCGTGGAGCGCCGATTCGCCAAGAGCCTTCCTTCAATTGCGAAAAAGGGCCGCGGTCGGTGTGCCGCTGCAAGCAACATGGAGGCGGCACACGGGCACTGGATGAGCCTGTGTCACCTACTTCCACGACGGCACAGCCCATCGATGTAGAAGTCGAGGTGGCGATGGGCGATGGCTCGTTCATCGCCAAGGGACAGGCCGATCGCGAGCGGTCGTGCAAAGCGGACCATGGCAAAAACGACGTCTCGCTCAGAGACATCGCTGCCCAGCTTGCCGTCCTTGATGGCACGGGACACGATTGCCTTGAGCATGGCCCCCGCACGCATTTGAAGATCAGGCCATTCTCGGCTCTCGAGAAGCGGGTAGATCACATTGACCACGCCGATGCCGTTGTCGAGAGCGGCATGCATGTACTGACGAAGCGCGTCGACACCGTCGGAAGCGTTCTGGACAGCCGCTTCACCAGCACTGATGCTCTTTTCCAGCGCGTGGCGAGCCACCGCGTGGAGAAGTGCCTGCTGATCGGGAAAGTGTCGGTAAAGGGTGCCGATGCCAACGCCGGCGCGCTCGGCAATGGCATCGCGCGAAGGCGCTCCACCTGCTTCAAGAATTGCGTCAATGGTGACGTCCAGAAGCCGTTGACGATTCCTTTGTGCATCCGCACGCATGGCGTTTCCTGTTCCCCTTCCTCCTGGGGCGAAGGTTGACGGCCGGACGTTGCTTGGGTTGACTGACACCATAAGCGGAGTATATTTCTCCGTTTATGAGCGTCAAGGGCGGCTGCACGGGAGAATGATCATGGCCAATGTTGTGTGGGACGTCACGATGTCCCTCGATGGGTTTACCAGCGGACCCAACGTCCGTGCCGAGGAGCCAATGGGCGATGGCGAGTTCGCTTTCGGTACCCTCGAGGACTCGGTCCGGCGCGCCCGAGAGGCCGCCGGCGACAAGAACGTCATGGTGCTTGGCGCGTATGTCGCGCGGCAACTCATGCGGGCTGGCCACCTCGACCAACTGTGGCTTCACATCTGTCCGAAGCTGCTCGGCGCGGGGACGCCCATGTTTGCCGGAGAACGTGAGACGCTCATCCCGAACGAGAAGCCCCTCGTCGGCAACGCCACGCATCACTTCTTCACTGTGGGCAAGAGCTGATCATCTCCAAACCAAGAGTTTGGTGCTGCGGGACCTTGTCGATTCTGCTGCTCCTCGCTCGTCGTACAGACATAACCATCCCTTCGACAGCGCAGGAGCCGCATATGTCTGACTCGGTACTGTTCATGTCAATGTCGCTCGACGGATACATTGCTGGTCCGAACGACGAAGTCGGCAATCCGGGGGGCGACGCCTTCGACCGACTCCACGAGTGGTACGGGGACTTCTCCCGGCCGGCGGGGGCCCTCGGAGAGCTCTGGGACGAGTGGAACACGCCTGGTTCGATATTGGCGGGTCGGCGTACCGTGGAGCAAATCGATCACTGGGGCGGTGACAATCACGGTGTCCCAATCTTCGTGCCCAGCCACCGGCCGCCCGGCCCATCCGTCGCGAACTATCCGTTGGTGAGGTATGTGAACGACGGCATCGAGAGCGCGATGTCTCAGGCGAAGGCCGCCGCGGGTAAGCTGAAGGTACTGGTGCTGGGGGCATACACAGCACAACGGGCACTTGAGGCCGGTGTGCTGGACGAACTGCAGATCCATCAGATCCCAGTGCTGTTCGGTGGCGGCCGTCGGCTATTCGAGGTATTGCCTTCGCGGATCGAGCTGGAGATCGTCCGGGTGATCGACACACCGGATGCCACGCACATCCGCTATCGCGTTCGTCGCTGAGCGGGGAGCTCGTCTACGCCACATCGCCCGCGGCGGCTGAACGATGGCCCACGTTGCCCTCTTTCATTCCATGCTGGGCTTGCGCCCTGCAGAGCGTTTGGCCGCCGAGCGCCTACGGCAGGCCGGCCACCTGGTCACCTCGCCCGATCTCTATGACGGACGTACGGCGCGCACCATGGAAGAGGGATACGCGCTGATGAACGCGGTGGGCTGGCCAGCCATCACGCGGCGCGCCCGCGACGCCATGCTCGGCGTGCCGGCGAACGCGGTGCTGATGGGCTTCTCCATGGGTGTGGGAGTCGTCAGTACGCTATGGCCTGAGCGACCAGAGGCCTCCGCCGTGGTGCTCCTCCACGCGCTTGCCGCGCTGCCTGCCAATGCCAGGCCAGGCCTGCGTCTGCAGGTGCATGTAGGCGAAGCTGACGACTACGCGCCTCCATCCGAGGTGATTGCGTTGCTGACATCGGCCACCGAGGCAGGTGTCGCCGCCCAGGCATTCACCTATCCTGGCGCAGGTCACTTCTTCAGCGACGCTTCGCTGCCAGAGTACGACGCCCACGCGGCTGGGCTGACGTGGCGGCGCATCCTTGATCTTCTGAGGTGACGTCTATGCTCAGCCATGCCCGCGTCGAAGCACGCATCCCTACGCAAGACTTGGCACGCGCCCGCCGGTGGTATGCCGAGAAGTTGGGATTGGAACCCGCAGAGGAGCGGCCGGGTGGCTTGCGCTATGAAGTCGCTTCGGGCGTGTTCTGCCTGTTCGCCTCGTCCGGCCGATCAGATGGTTCATTCACGCAGATGGGCTTCTACGTCAACGACATCGATGCCACCGTGGATCAGCTGCGCCAGCGGGGTGTGGTGTTCGAGGTGTACGACGGTATGGCGGATGGGATCATGCATGTCGACGGCAACTACCCCAGTAAAGGCCAGGGTGAGCGTGCCGCCTGGTTCCGTGACAGCGAAGGCAATCTTCTGGGAATCGCGCAGGTGGTGAGGTAGGAAACGTCTCATGCGTCCGCTTTCAAGCTATCCAGTGAAGCACGTCGACTGTCAGTAATGAGTCGCAACGAGACCTTCACGAAGTCCCATCACACCAGTCAACGATCAACCTCCGCGACAACAGGAACTCAAGCCGCCAACGCCTGCCTCACCACCTCCCGCTCGATCAACACCGAGTCGCCGAATTCATGCGTGAGATACCCCTCCCGTTCGAGTTCCGCAGTGGCGCGATGCAGCACATCGTCTCCCGTGAACGCCCGCAGCAGCTCGAAGTGGCTGGTGCCGGGCTCGTGCGTGCCGCTGACGATGCCGTCGACCACGCGCAAGCGCGTCTGCGGCCCGAGCCGTTGATCAGCCAGCCCCTCACCCGCGCGCAGGCCGCCAGGCCGAGACGCCGCATGCTCCAGCGCACGGGCGACCGTCGTGCCCAGCGCGATGACGCGACCGCCGCGCCGCTGTGCCCCTTCCACTGCGCGCACCGTGGCAACAGGCAGGTGATACGCCTCATCCAGCGGCAAGCGCCGGTCCAGCACCTCATCGCCCGTCGACGAAATGCCCGCTGCATGCGTGAGCGTGGCAAACACCACGCCGCGCGCCTTCAGCGACGACAGCAATCGCCAATCGAGCACGAAACCGGCCGAGGGCGGCTCAAAGGCCACGGGCAGTGCGGCGACGCGGGTCCACACGTCCCACAGGGCCAGGGGTTCGCTGACGTGGGCGTACTGGATGGGCTTGCCATGGCGCGCGATGCCGGCCCAGATGTCATCGACCTCGCCCTCGAAGCGCAGGCTGATGAGACGCGGATGATCGAGCAGGCTCAGCACGGTGGCACGCAAGGGACCGAGGCGAAGAACATCGCCCGCATGCAGCGCGGGCGGCGGCGCACGGTCCTCGGTGCGCGTGTGGTGGTCACCCGCGCCGAAGACGACGGCGGTGAACTCGCGCACGTCCTCGGGCGCGAGCGATCGGCGTCCGGCGAGCCGGACCTCGATCGCCTCGCCGCTGCCCGCGTGCACGCCGCCAAGACTCGCAGGCAAGGTGGCCGCGTCGTTCGCCACGAGCACGTCGCCAGGCTGCAGGAAGGCGGCCAGCGCTGCACGCGGCGCATGGCGCAAGCCACCGCGTGCATCCACCACCAGCAATCTCGCGTCGCGCGGACGCTGTGTCGGCACATGGGCGGCTTTCATACCGTCACCTCCTCGGTCGCCACGATGTGGCGGATGCGTTCGATCAGTTCGTCTGCAGACACCGCCGGCGGCTTGAGCGTGGCGGGGTCCGCATCGGGCAGGGCCTGCGCATGCATCGGCGTGTCCATGTCGCCGGGGTCGTGGGCGATCACGCGCAGGCCGTGTTCGCGCAGCTCCTCGTCCCAGATGCGGCTCATGTGCGTGAGCGCCGCCTTGCTCGCGCCGTAGGCACCCCAGTTCGCGTAGGCCGACACGGCCGCATCGCTCGTGATGTTCACCACCAGGGCGGTGCGCCCGTCACGCGCCGACGCGGCGAGCGCGCCCAGCAAGGCCTTGGTGAGCCGGAAGGGCCCCACCACGTTGGCGGCGAACGCGGCCTCGAAGTCCTCGCATTCGGTGTCGGCCAACGGAGCCAGCGGCACCGGCCCGAGGCTGGAGGCGTTGTTGATGAGCACGTCCAGCCCGCCGAGCGCCGCGCCGACCTGGATGGCCAGCGCATGCGTGGTGAGCTTCCACGACACGTCGCCGACGATGCCGTGCGTGCCCGGCAGCTGCGATGCGACGGCGCGCACGCGCTTCGCGTCGCGGGCGATGAAGGCGACCTTGGCGCCTTGCACATGCAATGCCTTGACGAGCGCAAGCCCGAGGCCGGACGTGCCGCCGGTGACGGCGACGCGCAGGTTCTTGAGCGGATGGGTCAGCTGGTTCATGAAGGGCTCCGATGTCGTTTCGTTGGGGATGGGGTCACGATAGGCATCTGGCCTCGTTCACACGAGCGGCTTGTCCAGCGGATTGGCAGAAGGTCCGTCGGCTGGACGGACGGGCGCAGAATGCCGGCGCAGCAAGAGCCGAAGGTTTTTCGAAGAGCGCCGCACGGCCGCCTGAAGGCGCTCGCACCGCAGAGGTTTCCCCATGAGCACCGACGACGCACCCGCCGACCGCAGCACGGCCTCCCACCTCGCACGCAATCTGGTGAGCCTGCGCCACACCCGCTCGCTGACGCAGGACGGCCTGGCCAAGGCGGCGGCCGTGCCGCGCTCGACCATCGCCAACCTCGAGTCGGGCGAGGGCAACCCGTCGCTGTCGGTGCTGGTGAAGGTGGCCGGGGCACTGGGCGTGCCCATCGACGAACTGCTCGCGTCACCGCGCGCGATGGTGCGGCGCTGGAACGCCGACGAGGTGGCCACGCACACCAAGGGCCGCGGCGTGACCATCCGGCCGCTGGTGCCCGAGCCTGTGCCCGACGAGATGATGGAGGTGATGGATTTCGCCCCCGGCGCCGTGATGGGCGGCACGCCGCACCTGCCGGGCACGCGCGAGTTCTTCACCTGCCTCGAAGGGCGCGTGAACCTGATGGTGGCGGGCGAGCGCTACCCGCTGTCGGCGGGCGACGTCCTCGCCTTTCCGGGCAACCTGCCGCACTCGTACCAGAACGGCGATGGCGTGGCGCCGGCGCGCGGGGTGTCGGTGGTGGTGCTAGCGAAGGCGGGGGTGTGAGTGGGGGGCGAAAAGATTCTCACCACAGAGAACACAGAGGACACAGAGAGAAAAATTGCTCTGTGTTCTCTGTGTTCTCTGTGTTCTCTGTGTTCTCTGTGTTCTCTGTGTTCTCTGTGTTCTCTGTGTTCTCTGTGTTCTCTGTGTTGAAACCTTAGCCTCACGCGCTGAGAAACTGCTGCTCGGCCCACCCTACAAGCTGCATGGAAAAGCACCCCGCCCCTATCCTTCGCGCCGCTCAAACCAAACACCCCGGAGGATTTCCATGAACCGCATCAAGCATTGGCTGCTCGCCGCTGCAGGCAGCCTTCTCTTCGCCGGCGCCGCCCAGGCCGCTGCCCCCTTCGCCAAGACCCAGGCCCCCGGCTTCTACCGGATGATGCTGGGCGACTTCGAAGTCACTGCGCTCTTCGACGGCGCCATCGACCTCAAGCCCACCGAGCTGCTGACCAACGTCAAGGCCCAGGACGTCACCAAGATGCTCGGCCAGAACTTCGAGAAGGAGCCTCTGCCGACTTCGGTGAACGCCTTCCTCGTGAACACCGGCAGCAAGCTGGTGCTCATCGACACCGGCACCGGCGCATTGGGCGGCCCGACGCTCGGCGGCATCGTCAACAACCTGAAGGCTGCGGGCTACCAGCCGGACCAGGTCGACGAGGTCTACATCACCCACATGCACTTCGACCACGTCGGCGGGCTGATGAGCGGTGAGACCATGACCTTCCCGAATGCCATCGTGCGCGCCGACCAGCACGACGCCGACTATTGGCTGAGCCAGGCCAACCTGGACAAGGCGCCCGAGGCGATGAAGAGCTTCTTCACGGGCGCTCAGGCCTCGCTGAACCCCTACGTGGCAGCGAACAAGTTCAAGGCTTTCGATGGCAACACCGACCTCGTCCCCGGCGTGAAGGCCGTCGCCGCGCATGGCCACACTGCCGGCCATTCGATCTACGTCGTCGAATCGAAAGGCCAGAAGCTCGTGCTGTTGGGTGACCTGATGCACGTGGCGGCGGTGCAGTTCCCGCGCCCCGAGGTGACCATCCAGTTCGACAGCGACTCCAAGGCGGCGATGGCCCAGCGCAAGAAGGCCTTCGCGGACGCAGCCAAGCAGGGTTACCTGGTCGGCCTGGCGCACCTGCCCTTCCCGGGCATCGGGCACCTGCGCGCCGACGGCAAGGGCTACCGCTTCCTGCCGGTGGACTACACGCCGGTGAAGTGAATTGAAGTGAGGTGAGGCGTGGGCCATGGCCGCCGGCGCAACATGCCCCTGATGCTGGTCAGCGGCTTCGAGCCCCAGTAAGCTCGGCCGCTTCCAAGCCAGGGAGCACTTCCATGACCCAGCGCGCCAGCGGCACCTTCGACGTGAAGCTCAGCCCGCAGCCTCTCTTCCATGCCACGCAGGACGCGAGCCTCGGGCGCATGAGCATCGACAAGCAGTTCCACGGCGACATCGAAGCCACGAGCATGGGCGAGATGCTGATGGCCGGCAGCCCCGTCAAGGGCTCGGCCGGCTACGTGGCGATCGAGCGCGTGACCGGCCGCGTGCATGGCCGCCAGGGCAGCTTCGCACTGCAACACTTCGGCGTGATGAGCCGCGGCACGTCCAGCCTCACGCTGTCGGTGGTGCCCGATTCGGGCAGCGGCGAGCTCACGGGTCTCAGCGGCACGATGAGCATCGACATCCGCGATGGCCAGCACTTCTACGCCTTCGACTATTCGCTGGATGCGCCGGCGCCTGCGGCGTGAACGCGGCGCAAGGCAGTGGTTCACCAAGAAGCGCTTGACATCGAGTGCGCTCTAGCAAGTTCAATGGGTACACCCACCCTTTGGACACCCGCAAGGAGCCCCTCATGACCACCGAACTCAACAAGCAGGTCGCCTGCCGCTTCTACGAACGCTTCGATGCCAACGACATCGACGGCGTGCTCGACACCATGAGCGACGACGCGCGTTTCTGGATTGCCGGCAAGCCCGGCAGCAACCCCTCCATCGGCTGGCACACCAAGCCCGAGATGGCGCGCATGTTCCGCGCCATGGCAGCGCAGATGCCGGCGGGGCTTCGCATGACGGTGAAGTCACTCATCGCCGAGGGCGACAAGGTCGCGCTGGAGGTGCAGTCGCACGGCGAGCTGCGCAACGGCCGCGTGTACGAGAACGAGTACCACGCGCTCATCACGGTGCGCGATGGCCGCATCGCCGAGATACGCGAATACATGGACACGCAGCACGTGCAGAGCATCTGGTTCTGACCGGACTCATCGGCGACGGTTGAGCTACGAAGATTCGTCACCGCTCTTCGCACAGCAGACATCAAAAGACCCCATCGACCGGGACAGAATGGGTGTGCGGATAGCCTCGCCAATGGTCGCGTGTGCGGGCAGTCTCGCGTCCCCTGTCCACCATCTCGGCGCACGCTGCGCCACTCACCGAGGGTTTGCGAATGTCTGTGTCCCAGACCGCTGCTTCATTGGCGCCAGCTCGTCCGTCGTCTGCCTCCTGCATGCTCCTGCGCGCGGGCCTTGCCGTGGCCATCGCGACGGCCTTGCTCGCCGCCTGCGGCAACAAGGACCAGGCCGGCGCGGGCCCGGGCGGTGCGCCGGGCGGCGGCATGCCCCCGCCCGAGGTGGGCGTGGTGGTCGCGACACCGCAGGCGGTGGGCCTCGTCACCGAGCTGCCCGGCCGGCTCGAAGCCTCGCGCGTAGCGCAGGTGCGCGCCCGTGCGGCCGGCATCCTGCAGAAGCGGCTCTTCCGCGAAGGCAGCGACGTGCGCGCCGGGCAGTTGCTGTTCCAGATCGACCCCGCGCCCTACCGCGCCACGGCGCAAAGCGCGCAGGCGACGCTCGCGCGTGCGCAGGCCAACCTCACGCAGGCCAGTGCCCAGGCCGAGCGCTACAAGCCGCTGCTGGAGGCCAACGCCATCAGCAAGCAGGACTACATCAATGCCGTCGCCGCGCAGAAGTCCGCGCAGGCCGACGTGGCCGCGGGGCAAGCCGCCGTGCAGACCGCGCAGATCAACCTCGGCTACGCGAGCGTGACTTCGCCCATCTCCGGGCGCATCGGCCGCGCGCTGGTCACCGAGGGTGCGCTGGTGGGCCAGGGCGAGGCGACGCAGCTCGCCACCGTGCAGCAGATCAACCCGATGTACGTGAACTTCACGCAGTCGACCTCCGACGTGCTCAAGCTGCGCCGTGCACTCGCGGGCGGCCAGCTCAAGCGGGCCGCCGGCACCGAGGCGGCGAGCGTGCGCGTGGTGCTCGATGACGGCACCGAATACGCGTCGGCCGGACGGCTCCTGTTCTCCGACCTGACGGTGGACCCGACCTCGGGACAGATCACGCTGCGCGCCGAAGTGCCGAACAACGACGGCCTGCTGCTGCCGGGCATGTACGTGCGGGTGCGGCTCGAGCAGGCGCAAGTCGACAACGCCATCACCTTGCCGCAGCAGGCGGTCAGCCGCTCGTCGCAAGGCGACTCGGTGATGGTGGTGGGCGCCGACGGCAAGGTCGCGCCGCGGCCCGTGAAAGTGGGCGCGGCACAAGGCGGCCAGTGGGTGGTGCTCGAAGGCCTGAAGCCGGGCGAGCAGGTGATGGTCGACGGCTTCCAGAAGCTGCGCGGGCCGGGGCCGGTGAAGGCGGTGCCTTGGCAAGCCGGCGCGGCGGCATCGGCTGCTTCGTCCGCATCCGCCGCTTCGGCACCCGCGTCTTCCGCCTCCCGCTGAAAGACATCTGAACCACAGAGCACGCAGAGCCCACAGAGAAAAAGACATGGCTTGTTCTTCTCTGTGCTCTCTGTGTCCTCTGTGGTGAGAACAAAGAAAGCCACCGCATGGCCAAGTTTTTCATCGACCGACCAATCTTCGCCTGGGTGATCGCGATGTTCATCATCGTGATGGGCGCGGTGTCCGTCACGCAGCTGCCGATCTCGCAGTACCCGCCGGTGGCGCCGCCGTCCATCGTGGTGAGCGCGGTGTACCCGGGTGCCTCGGCGCAGACGCTGGAAGACAGCGTCATCAGCGTCATCGAGCAGGAAATGAACGGCTCGCCCGGCCTCATCTACATGGAGTCGGTGAGCCAGGCCAACGGCTCGGGCACCATCACCCTGAGCTTCGAGCCGGGCACCAACCCCGACCTCGCGCAGGTGGACGTGCAGAACCGCCTGAGCCGCGCCAGCCCGCGCCTGCCGCAGGCGGTGACGCAGCAGGGCGTGCGCGTGGACAAGGCGCGCTCGAACTTCCTGCTCTTCACCATCCTGTCTTCGGACAACCCGGCCTACGACCCCATCGCGCTGGGCGACTACGCGTCACGCACCGTGCTGCCTGAAATCCAGCGCATCCCGGGTGTCGGCCAGGCGCAGCTCTTCGGCACCGAGCGCGCGATGCGGGTGTGGATCGACCCGGCCAAGCTGATCGGCTTCAGCCTGTCGCCCTCGGACGTGACCGCGGCCATCCGCTCGCAGAACGCGCAGGTGTCCTCGGGCACCATCGGTGAGCTGCCCAACACGCCGGGGCAGGCGATCTTCGCGACCGTGGTGGTGAACGGCCAGCTCGCCAACGTCGAGCAGTTCGGCAACATCGTGCTGCGTGCCAACGCGGACGGTTCGGCCGTGCGGCTGCGCGACGTGGCACGCATCGAGCTCGGCGCGCAGACCTACGCCACCTCGGCGCGCCTGAACGGCAAGCCCTCCACCGGCATCGGCGTGCAGCTGTCGCCCAGCGGCAATGCGCTGGCCACGGCCACCGCCATCAACAAGCGCATGCAGGAGCTGTCGCGCTACTTCCCGCCGGGGGTGAAGTTCTTCATGCCCTACGACAGCTCGCGCTTCGTGAAGATCTCCATCTCGCAGGTGGTGGAGACGCTGCTCGAAGCGGTGGCGCTGGTGTTCGTGGTGATGTACCTCTTCCTGCAGAACTGGCGCTACACCGTCATCCCGACCATCGTCGTGCCGATCGCCTTGCTGGGCACCTTCGGCGTGCTGCTGGCGCTGGGCTTCTCGATCAACGTGCTCACCATGTTCGGCATGGTGCTCGTGATCGGCATCGTGGTGGACGACGCCATCGTGGTGGTGGAGAACGTCGAGCGCATCATGAGCGAGGAGGGCCTGCCGCCGCGCGCCGCCACGCGCAAGGCGATGGGGCAGATCTCCGGCGCCATCGTGGGCGTGACGGTCGTGCTGATCTCGGTGTTCGTGCCGCTGGCGTTCTTCACCGGCTCCATCGGCAACATCTACAAGCAGTTCTCCGCGGTGATGGTGTCGTCCATCGCGCTGTCGGCCTTCCTCGCGCTGTCGCTCACGCCGGCGCTGTGCGCCACGCTGCTCAAGCCGGTGGAAGCCGGCCACCACCATGAGAAGACCGGCTTCTTCGGCTGGTTCAACCGCGGCTTCAGCAAGACGGCCAAGCGCTATGAAGGCTGGGTCGCACGCATCCTCAAGCGTGCGGCGCGCTTTCTCATCGTGTATGTCGCCATCATCGGCGTGGTGGCGATCTTCTTCACGCGGCTGCCGGCGTCGTTCCTGCCGGCCGAAGACCAGGGCTACATGATCGTCAACGTGCAGCTGCCGCCGGGCGCCACCTTCAACCGCACGCTCGAGGTGGTGCAGCAGGTCGAGGGCTTCATCCTCAAGCAGCCCGAAGTGCAGAGCATGGTGGGCGTGATGGGCTTCAGCTTCTCCGGCCAGGGCCAGAACGCGGGCCTCGCCTTCGTGACGCTCAAGCCCTGGGACGAACGAAAGGGCGCGGAACATACCGCGCAGGCCATCTCCGGCCGCGCCTTCGGTGCGCTGTCGCGGGTGCGCGATGCCTTCATCTTCGCGCTGAGCCCGCCGCCCATCCCCGAGCTGGGCACCTCGTCGGGCTTCAACTTCCGGCTGCAGGACCGCGGCGGCAACGGGCATGCGGCGCTCGTCGCCGCGCGCAACCAGCTGCTGGGCATGGCAGCGCAAAGCAAGATCGTCGCGGGCGTGCGGCCCGACGGCCTGGAAGACGCGTCGCAGCTGCAGCTGGACATCGACCGCGACAAGGCCAATGCGCTGGGCGTGAGCTTCGACGCGATCAACGGGGCCATCTCCACCGCGCTCGGCTCCATCTACGTCAACGACTTCCCCAACGCCGGCCGGCTGCAGCGCGTGATCGTGCAGGCCGATGCGCCCTCGCGCATGCAGCCCGAAGACCTGCTGCGCCTGAACGCGCTCAACAACAAGGGACAGCCGGTGCCGCTGTCGGCCTTCGCGAGCACGAAGTGGATCACCGGGCCGATGCAGACCATCCGCTACAACGGCTACCCGAGCATGCGCATCGCGGGCGACGCCGCGCCCGGCCGCAGCACCGGCGAAGCCATGGACGAGATGGAACGCCTGGCCGCGCAGCTGCCCGCGGGCTTCGCCTTCGAGTGGACGGGCCAGTCGCGCGAAGAGAAGCTGTCGGGCTCGACGGCATTCATCCTCTTCGGCTTCTCGCTGCTCGCGGTGTTCCTGTGCCTGGCCGCCCTGTACGAGAGCTGGTCGATTCCGCTGTCGGTCATCCTGGTGGTGCCGCTGGGCGTGCTGGGCGTGGTGCTCGCGGCCAGCATGCGAGGCCTGGCGAACGACATCTACTTCAAGGTGGGCCTGATCACCGTGATCGGGCTGTCGGCGAAGAACGCCGTGCTGATCATCGAGTTCGCGAAGGACCTGCATGCGCAAGGCAAGGGCCTGGTCGAATCGGTGCTCGAGGCCGCGCACCTGCGCTTTCGCCCCATCCTCATGACCTCGATGGCTTTCGTCCTCGGCGTGCTGCCGCTGGTGCTGGCCAGCGGCGCCGGCTCGGCGAGCCAGCGTGCCATCGGCACCGGCGTGATGGGCGGCATGCTGAGCGCGACGCTGCTCGCGGTGTTCTTCGTGCCGGTCTTCTTCGTGGTGGTCCGGCGCATCTTCAAGGGAAGCGAGCGACAACGGAAGATGTATGCGCATCAGCTCGACGAGAACGGCAACGGCGTCGCACCGCCTACGCCCAAGCCTGCGGAGGGTTCGCATGAATAAGCGGCTCGACCTGCGATTGAATGTGCGCCTTGTGGCGGCGTGCGCCGCTGCGATCGTGGCGGTGGGCTGCACGTCCATGGCGCCCAAATACGAACGCCCCGCCGCACCGGTGCCCGACCGTTTCGCGGGCGATGGCGTCGCGGCGTCCGGGCCTGTGGCGAGCGACCTCGACTGGCAGTCCTTCTTCGGCGACGAGCGGCTCAGGCGGCTCATCGGCATCGCGCTTGCCAATAACCGCGACCTGCGCATCGCCGCGCTCAACATCGAGCAGGCCCGTGCGCAGTACGACGTGCGGCGCGCCGATGCGTGGCCCACGGTGGGCGCGGGCGCGAGTGCGTCGCGGGGCCCCAGCACCGTCACGAAAGGCATCGCGAGCGTCTACAGCGTGGGCCTGTCCGTCACCGGCTACGAGCTCGACTTCTTCGGCCGCATCCGCAGCCTGAGCGACGTGGCATTGGCGCAATACCTCGCGACCGACGAAGCGCGCAAGACGGCGCAGATCTCGCTCGTCTCGCAAGTCGCCATCACCTACTTGAGCCTGCTCGCCGACGACCAGCTGCTGGAGGTGACGAAGCAGACGCTTGCGACGCGCGAGGAATCGTTCAAGCTCACCAAGCTCAAGTTCGACAACGGCGCGGCCTCGGAGCTCGATTTCCGCCAGGCCGAGTCGCTGCTCGAAGGCGCTCGCGTGGCCTTCGCCCAGCAGACGCGGCAGCGTGCGCTCGACGAGAACGCGCTGGTGCTCTTGCTCGGCCAGGAGGTGCCGGCGGACCTGCCCGCGGGCCTGGCGCTGACGGACCAGCGAGTCGCGGCCGACCTGCCCGCCGGCGTGCCGTCCGAGGTGCTCGTGCGCCGGCCCGATGTGCGCGCCGCAGAGCAGCAGCTCATCGGCGCCAACGCCAACATCGGCGCGGCGCGCGCGGCCTTCTTCCCCAAGATCACGCTCACCGGCAGCGTCGGCACGGCGAGCTCCGAGCTGAGCGGCCTGTTCAAGAGCGGCTCGGCGGCATGGACCTTCGCGCCGCAACTGCTGGTGCCCATCTTCGACGCCGGCCGCAACAGCGCCAACCTCGCCTCGGCGAAGGTCGGCCGCGACATCGCGGTGGCGCAGTACGAGCGAGCCATCCAGACGGCCTTCCGCGAAGTCTCCGACGCGCTGGCTGGCCGCGCGACGCTCGGCGAACAGCTGCGCGCGCAGACGGCGCAGACCCGCGCCGAGGAAGTGCGGTTCAAGCTCGCCGACCTGCGTTACCGCAACGGCGCGTCCAGCTACCTCGACGTGCTCGACGCGCAACGCGCCTTGTTCACCGCCCAGCAGGCGCTGGTGCAGACGCAGGCGCAGCAGGTGCAGAACCTGGTGACGGTGTACAAGGTGCTGGGTGGCGGGTGGAAGGCGCCGGGCGGCTGAGCTTCAGTCCTTCTCGGATGGCACCGGGTTCAGCCCACCGAAGTTCGCCTCCCGCTTCGTCTTCCATGCATCGATCGCCTCGGCCATCTCGGCCGTGTCGAAGATGGCGCTTTGCAGCAGCGTCATCTGGTGCAAGGCCGATGCGGTGCCGTGGTCGCGCGCATGGTTCAACGCGAGCTTGCTGCCCGCGATGGCGACCGGCGACTTGGACGCGATGCTGCGTGCTGCACCCATCGCGCGGTCGAGCAGCGCCGCCGCGTCGGGCAGCACCTCGTTCACGAGGCCGAAGGTCAGCGCACGCGCCGCCGGCAGCCGGTCGCCGGTGTAGGCGAGTTCGCGCACCATCCCTGGCGGCATCAGCCTGGGCAGGCGCTGCAGCACGCCCAGGTCGGCGGCCATGCCGATGTTGATCTCCTGCACGCAGAAGAAGGCGTCGGCGCTGCAATAGCGGATGTCGCAGGCGGCCGCGAGGTCGAGCGCGCCGCCGATGCAGCCGCCCTGGATGGCGCAGATGACCGGCATGCGCGCGGTGTCGAGCACGTCGAAGCAGCCCATGAGTCGGCGCAGGCTTTCCTGGAAGCTCAGGCGTGCACGCGAGGTCGAGGTGTCCAGCAGCGCGCCATCGCCAGCGAAGGTTTCCAGCGCCATGCCGGCGCTGAAGTGCTTGCCGGTCGACGAGATGACAAGCACGCGCGCGTCGCCGCTGTCGCTCAGCGCCTGCACCGCGTCGCGGAAGGCGGGGAAGAAGGCCGGCGCCATGGTGTTCATGCGCTCGGGGCGGTTGAACTGCAGGTGGGCGATGCCGGACTCGGTCGTCAGCTGGAAGAAGTCGTTCATGCGGTCTCCGTGGAATGCGTTGTGACGGGCAGCCTACGACGATTGCCGGGCCTGCGGGCGCCAAAATGGTGGCCGCCGCGGCCGCCGCGCGCAGTCACCCACCGGACAGGGCGCGGGATGCCTACACTTCGGCGCCATGAACACCCCCCTCCACACCGCCGACGGCCTGCCGCTCTTCGTCCAACACTGGCCGGCCTCCGCGCCGGACGCTGGACCGTCAAGAGGCACGGTGCTCATCGTGCACGGCCTGGGGGAGCACGTGATGCGCTATGCCCACGTGGCCAAGTTCCTCAACGACGCTGGCTGGAACGCCGTCGGCTACGACCACCGCGGCCATGGCCGCAGCGGCGGCGCCAAGGGCGTGCTCAACGGCGGCGATGACTTCGTGGTCGACCTGGCCGCCGTGCTCGACGCCGTGCGGGCGCAGTACGCGGGCCCGATCGTGCTGCTCGGCCACAGCCTGGGCGGCGTGATCGCCGGGCGCTTCGTCGCCGAATCGCTGGAAGCATCGCCCGCCACATGGTCGCGGCCGGTGGATGCGCTCGTCATGAGCTCGCCGGCCATCGACATCGGCATGAACGCGGCGCAAAGGATGATGCTGTCCGTTGCCGAGCCGCTGGCGCCCAACCTCGCGGTGAACAACGGCCTGAACCCGTCGTGGGTGTCGCGCGACCCGGCGGTGGTCAAGGCCTACAAGGACGACCCGCTGGTGCACGACCGCGTCACGCCGAAGATCGTGCGCTTCATCCTCGACAGCGGCGCGAAGGTGCTGGAGAAGGCGCCGGCCTGGAAGACACCCACGCTGCTGGTCTACGCAGGCAGCGACAAGTGCGTCTCACCCAAGGGCAGCAAGGACTTCGCCGCGGCGGCGCCCAGGAACGTGGTCACGACGCGGGAGTTCACCTCGCTGTTCCACGAGATCTTCAACGAGCCGGAGCAGGGCGAGGTGCTGGCGGTGGTGGGCAGCTGGCTGGCCACTCGCACACACTGAGGCGCCGAAGGTGGGCGGCCAAGGGCCCGCCCTGCCGCGACATCCTCCATGAGCCTGGGGCCATCGATGACGGATGAGCAGGGGTCCAGGTCCTACACTCGACGCTTCCCCAAAAAGGAGCCCCGCCATGAACGCACGCGACCCGCTGCTGCCCCTGCAACCCGATGAATCCCAAGCGCTGGCCGCCTTTGCGGAGCGCACCTGGGACGAAGAGATCGTCCCGGCCCTCACGAACTACATCGCCATCCCGGCCAAGAGCCCGATGTTCGATGCCGACTGGCAGAAGAACGGCTTCATCGAACGCGTGGTGCGCGACGCCGCCAGCTGGGTCGAGAGCAAGAAGGTCGCGGGGCTCAAGCTCGAGATCATCCGCCTCGAAGGCCGCACGCCGGTCATCTTCTTCGAGGTGCCGTCCACCAAGCCCGACAGCACCGACACCATCTGCCTGTACGGCCACCTGGACAAGCAGCCCGAGTTCAACGGCTGGCGCAGCGACCTCGGCCCCTGGACACCCAAATACGAAAACGGCCTGCTCTACGGGCGCGGCGGCGCGGACGACGGCTACGCGATCTACGCGTCGCTCACGGCCATCCTGTCGCTGGACAAGCAGGGCATCCCGCGCCCGCGCTGCGTGGGCATCATCGAAGCCTGCGAAGAGAGCGGCTCCTTCGACCTGCCGGCCTACATCGATCTGCTGCGCCCGCGCCTCGGGCAGGTGGGCCTGGTGGTATGCCTGGACAGCGGCGCGGGCAACTACGACCAGCTGTGGCTCACCACCAGCCTGCGCGGCAACGTGACGGGCACGCTGAAAGTCGAGATCCTCACCGAAGGCATCCACTCGGGCGATGCGAGCGGCCTCGTGCCGTCGAGCTTCCGCATCCTGCGCCAGGTGCTGGACCGGCTGGAGGATTCCAAGACCGGCAACCTGCTGCCGCAGAGCTTCCATTGCGCGATCCCTGCCGACCGCCTCGAGCAGGCCAAGGCCACGGCGCAGATCCTCGGCGACGAGGTCTGGAAGCGTTACCCCTGGGCCTGCGGCGCCGACGGCGGCCCGACGCTGCCCACCACCACCGACCCGGTCGAGGGGCTGATCAACCGCACCTGGAAGCCCACGCTGAGCGTCACGGGCGTCGATGGTTTCCCGGAGCTGAAGAACGCCGGCAACGTGCTGCGGCCCTACACCGCGTTCAAGCTCTCGCTTCGCCTGCCGCCGCTGGTGGACGCCCACGAGGCGGCACAGAAGCTCAAGGCTCTGCTGGAAGACAACGCGCCCTACAACGCGCGCGTCACCTTCCATGCCGATGGCCGCTTCGATGCCCAGGGCGCAAGCGGCTGGAACGCGCCGCAGCTCACGCCATGGCTGGAAGACGCGCTGCATACCGCATCGAAGGCCCACTTCGGCGCGCCCTGCGGCTTCATCGGCCAAGGCGGCACCATCCCGCTCATGGGCATGCTTCAGCAGGGCTTCCCCAAGGCGCAGATGATGGTCTGCGGGGTGCTGGGGCCCAAGAGCAATGCGCACGGGCCGAACGAGTTCCTGCACGTGCCCTATGGCAAGCGGCTGACCGCCGCGGTGGCGCAGGTGATGGCCGCATGCCCCTGAGCGGTCTGCAGGCCGACAAGCATTGAAAAGCGGCCCTGGTGGCCGCTTTTTCATTCGACCTCGACGGGGTCGGTGGCGCTTCAATCGAAGCCAGCCATGGCCGCCGCGTCCAACTCCAAACCCCGTCCTGCACCGCAAGCGACGCCCGAAGAACCGCCCACCAGCAACTGGGGGCGGACGTTCGTGGTGCTGCTGTTCGTCGCGGCGCTGGTGGGCGTGCCGCTGCTGGTCATCTACGGCAGCTCGTGGTTCGGCATGTACCGCGCCGTGCCCGGCGACGACCGGCCGCTGCCGCAGTGGATCACGCCCGGCGAAGTGCGCAGCACCACGCGCGATGGCGCCATCATGAAGCTGCGCGTGTCGATGGACGCGGTCACGTGGTCGAACCGGCAGGCCATCGAGCACCGGCTGATGCCGATCACGCAGGTGCTGCGGGTGAGCGCCGGCGCTCGCCGTGCCGACGACCTCGTCGGAGCCGAAGGCGTCGAGCGCCTGTCGAACGACCTGCTCGTAAGCGTCAACGCCTACCTCGATGCGGAAGGTCTGCAGCCGCTCAATTCGCTGGCGGTGCAGGACCTCTGGTACACGCGGCCCTGAGTCGCGGCGCGGCGCCATCGACGCTCGACGCGCCGCCGAAACACTGACGCCGCTACTTCTTCGCCGTCGCCATCTTGACCGGCATGCCGCGGATCTGCAGCGCCGCCGCATCCAGCGCTTCGCGCGGCGGCTTGGCGTTCTCCTGCATGTCCTTGAGTGCCCTCGCGAGGTGCTGCCAGAAGAGCGGTGTCGACCCTGAAGAATCAGGCGATTACGAAATCGAGTTTCATCGAGACCGGCTGGATGTAGTACGCACGGAGCGTGGCGCTACATCACGTGTCACGGCTCGATTCCAAGCATGGAACGGCCCACCGCTTCGGCCACTTCGATGCCGTCGACACCCGCGGACATGATGCCGCCGGCATAGCCCGCGCCTTCACCGGCGGGGTAGAGGCCGCGCACGTTGAGGCTTTGATAGTCCTTGCCGCGCGTGATGCGCAAGGGCGACGAAGTGCGCGTCTCCACGCCCGTGAGCACGGCGTCGTGCATGCCGAAGCCCTTGATCTGACGGTCGAAGGCGGGCAGCGCTTCGCGGATCGCCTCGATGGCGTAGGCGGGCAAGCTGGTGGCGAGATCCGTGAGATGAACGCCGGGCTTGTACGAAGGCATGACGCTGCCGAATGCGGTGGATGCGACGCCCTTGACGAAGTCGCCCACGAGTTGGCCGGGCGCGTCGTAAGTGCCGCCGCCGAGTTCGAAGGCACGCGACTCGAGCGCGCGCTGGAAGGCGATGCCGTCGAGCGGATCGACGGGCCCCGGCGCGTTCGGATCGATCGCATAGTCCGTGGGCGAGATGCCGACGACGATGCCCGCATTCGCATTGCGCTCGTTGCGCGAGTACTGGCTCATGCCGTTGGTGACCACGCGATTGGGTTCGGACGTGGCCGCCACCACCGTGCCGCCGGGGCACATGCAGAAGCTGTACACCGAGCGGCCGTTCTTCGCGTGATGCACGAGCTTGTAGTCGGCCGCGCCCAGGAGCGGGTTACCGGCGTTGGGGCCGAAGCGTGCGCGGTCGATGATGGACTGCGGATGCTCCACGCGAAAGCCCACCGAGAAGGGCTTGGCCTCCATGTAGACGCCGCGCTCGTGCAGCATCGCGAAGGTGTCGCGTGCGCTGTGGCCTAGCGCGAGGATGACGTGGTCGGCACGAAGCTCTTCGCCCGATGCGAGCGTCACGCCGCGGATCGCGCCGTCCTCGATCAGCACGTCGGTCACGCGCTGCTTGAAGCGGATCTCGCCACCCAGCGCCTCGATGTCGGCGCGCATCTTCTCGATCATGCTCACCAGCCGGAAGGTGCCGATGTGCGGCTTGCTCACGAAGAGGATCTCTTCGGGCGCACCCGCCTTCGCGAACTCGGTGAGCACCTTGCGGGTGAGAAAGCGCGGGTCACTGATCTGGCTGTACAGCTTGCCGTCCGAGAACGTGCCTGCACCGCCCTCGCCGAACTGCACGTTCGACTCCGGCTCCAGCACGCGCTGGCGCCACAACCCCCAGGTGTCCTTGGTGCGCTCGCGCACCTGCTTGCCGCGCTCGAGCACGATGGGGCGCAGGCCCATCTGCGCGAGGATCAGCGCGGCGAAGAGACCGCACGGGCCGAAACCGACGATCAGCGGGCGCGGCCGTTCAGCCGCGTAGAAATCGGCCGGTGCGTGGCCGATGAAGCGGTAGCTCGTGTCCGGCGAACGACTGACGTGGCGGTCGCCCTCGAAGCTTGCGAGCACGGCCGACTCGTCGCGCAGCGTGCAGTCCACCGTGTAGATGAACACCATCGCGTGCTTCTTGCGCGCGTCGTGGCTGCGTTTGTAGACCTTGAAGTCGAGGAGGTCCGCATCGTTGATGCGAAGCCGCTGCACGATGGCCGGCCGCAGCGCGTCCTCAGGATGGTCGAGCGGTAAACGGAGTTCGGTAATTCGGAGCATGGGCGGCAGGTGGCTTGCGGCCGCCATTGTCCGACGAGAGCCGTGCTCCTTCTGGATGCCCTGACGAAACCAGCCGCCCGAAGGCGGCTTGTTTCGTTGCGAGCTCCAGCGATCTTGCCGAGCGATCAGCCGCCGATGTACAGCGGGTTCACCTTGTGCTGGCGGGCGGCGGTGCGGGCTTCCGCGCGCACTTCCGAACGGTCGCGCGGCTGCTTGGCGACGTCGGCGAACTGGGTCGCTTCGCCCTTGCTCACGATGACGGCGGTCGGCTCTTGCGTGCGGCCGGCCTGGATGGCAGCGGCGCCTGCGGACGTCACGACGGGGTCCTTGAACTCGGTGGCTTCGAAGGCCATGGCGGCGGAGCCGGCGAGCGCGAGGGAGAGGGCGGCGGCGATGTGCTTGGCGTTCATGGTGTATTCCTTTCAGCGGGATTCGGTGTTGCGATGGGATGAACTGTAGGCATTGCCAGTCGATCAATAAATGACCTAAACTGAATCTCGGCGTTTCAGTTATTGAAAGAATCGAGGGGTTGCAATGGACAGACTCCACTCCATGCGCGTGTTCTGCCGGGTCATCGACTCGGGAAGTTTTGCGGCCGCCGCCCGTGAGATGAACTTGTCGCCCGCCGTCGTGACGCGGCTGGTCGCCGACCTCGAGGAGCACCTGGGCGCACGGCTCATCAACCGCACGACGCGGCGCCTCGCACTCACCGACATCGGCGAGGCTTACCTCGAACGCGCCCGCCTCATCCTCACCGAGGTGGAAGAAGCCGAAGCACTGGCCAGCACCGCCAGCTCGGAGCCACGTGGCCACCTGCGTCTTCTCGCGCCGCCGGCCTTCGCGACGCACCAGCTCGCCAAGCACCTGCCCAAGTTCCACGCGATGTACCCGAAGATCACGATCGAGCTGTCCGCGCCGGGCCCGGTGGAGACGGTGGACGAGAACTTCGACGTGACGATCATCAGCATGGGCCGGCGCCCGCTCGACGGCGACTTCGTCGCGAGGCGCCTCGCGCGCTCCGAGGTCATCGCCTGCGCGTCACCCGAATACCTCGACCGCAACGGCCGCCCCGAGCATCCGACCGACCTCGTGCTGCACGAGGCGATGCTGCCCACCTTCCTGCGCGAGATCACCTTCGTGCAAGGCGCCTATGGCGACGACGAGCCGGCGGGCGAATCGATCACGCTCACGCCCAACCGCCCGGTGCTGGGCACCATCCACACCGACACGCTGTACGCCGCGGCGCTGCACGGGCTGGGCATCGCGGGCTTGCCGTCCTTCGTGGCCGAAGACGCCTTGCTCGAACATGCGCTGGAGCGTGTTCTGCCGGCGTGGCACCTGTTCACCGTGTCGCTGTATGCCGCGATGCCCACTCGCAAGCACGTGCCGGCGCGCACACGCGCCTTCGTTGACTTTCTCGTGCAGGTCTTCGGCGGCGAGGACCGCGACCCGTGGCTCACGGCCGCCGGCTGCGAGACGCAGCGCGCGCAAAGTGGCAAGGGCTGCCCCGTGAGCGAAGCCGCCGCGAAGACGGCAGCGACCGTGGGTTGAGGCAGGTCGCGCGCGCCGCCCGGGCTCAATAGAACGCGTCGGTGCGCGTCTCGCCCATCAAGGGCTCGATGAGACGCGCGAGCGCACCCAGGCCGTTGTAGCGGATCGCCACGCGGTGCGCATAGCGGAAGAAGCGCGGCAGGTCCTGGCTGTAGCGCGGCTTGTGGTCGCGGTGCTTGAGGCGGCAGAAGATGCCCAGCACCTTCAGGTGCCGCTGCAGCCCCATCCATTCGAGCTGGCGCCAGAAATCGCCGAAGTCGTCGGGCACGGGCAGCCCGGCCTTCTTCGCCTGCTCCCAGTAGCGGACGGCCCAGTCGATCTCCTGCTCTTCTTCCCAGCTGATGAACGCGTCGCGCAGCATCGAGGCGAGGTCGTAGGTGATGGGGCCGCGCACCGCGTCCTGGAAGTCGAGGATGCCGGGGTTCACGTCGCACACCATGAGGTTGCGCGGCATGTAGTCGCGGTGCACCGCGACCGTGGGCTGCGCGAGCGCGCTGGCCACGAGCAGGTCGGTCACGCCCTGCCACTGCTTGCGCTGCGCGTCGGTCCAGGTCTGCCCGAACTCGCGCTCGACGAGCCAGTCGGGGAAGAGCTGCATCTCGCGGCGCAGCAGGGCCTCGTCGTAGGGCGGCAGGCTGCTCGCGTCGCCCTTGAGCTGCCAAGTGATGAGCGCGGTGGTGGCGTCGCGCATGAGCGAGGCGATGGTCTTCGTATCGCCGGCTTGCACCGCTGCCTGCAGCTCGCCCAGGTACAAGCGGTTGCCCAGGTCGCTGAGCAGCAGGAAGCCGTGCTCCGCGTCCTGCTCGATGATGCGTGGCGCATGGAGGCCGGCCTCGGACATCAGGCCCGCGATGTGCACGAAGGGGCGCACGTCCTCGTGCACCGGCGGCGCGTCCATGATGATGAAGCTGCCGCCCGTGCCCGCGATGCGCAGGTAGCGGCGAAAGCTCGCGTCCGCGGACGCGGGGCTGAGCGTCGCGGCATCCAGGCCGTGGCGCGGCGCGATGCCCTCGAGCCACGCGTCGAAGATGCGGTGGCGCGATTCGTCTGCCCAGTGGACGGTCGGCTCGGGGGCGTTGGTGTTGGCAGTCATGGGGCGTGAGAAGAAGCCGTGGGGGAAACCGGGGCGCCGCTCACGCGCGGCATTGGGCGTGCGCCGTCTGGGGTCGTGCACCACTCGTCGGCGGTGCCTCATGGATAATCGAATTCTACAAACCAGCCCGATACACCTGGAGACTTCGCACCGCTCGTAAACACGGTGTCGGCGACCAGGGCGGGCATCCTGGGTTGCGTTCTGCCCGTTTCCCTTCCCGCTTGCCCTTCCTCCTTGTTTCCCGCCTTGCTGCGTCGCTCTGTCCATTCGTCCTGCATGCCGCCCGCGCGCCTCGCGCCGGTGGCCGCCGCCTTCGCGCTGATGAGCGCGGGCACGGCGTCGGCGCAGAACGAGGGCGGCATCCAGCTTCAGCTCTCGCCGACCCTGGCCGCGCCCTCGCGTGGTGACGCTGCCAAGCAGTTGCCGATCGTGCTGCAGGCGAAGGAGCTGCGCGGGCGGGCCGACCTCGAAACCGTGGCCGAGGGCGATGCCGAGTTCCGCCGTGGCGGCATGGTGATCCGCGCCGACCGCCTGGGCTACGACAACGCCGAAGACCTCGCCACCGCCCGCGGCAACGTGCGCGTGAGCCGCGACGGCAACATCTACACAGGCCCCGAACTGCAGCTGCGCGTGCAGCGCTTCGAGGGCTACTTCCTGAACCCGACCTACTTCTTCAGCCGCACCGGCGCTGGCGGCTCGGCGCAGCGCATCGACTTCATCGACGACCAGCGCGCGGTGGCCACGGGCGCCACCTACACCAGCTGCCCGGCCGACGGCAGCGGCGACCCGGCCTGGCTGCTGTCCACCTCGAAGGTCAAGATGGACTTCGAGGCCAACGAGGGCGTGGCCGAGGGCGCGGTGCTGCGCTTCATGGGCGTGCCCATCCTCGGCGCGCCAGTGCTGAGCTTTCCGCTCACGGACGCGCGCAAGTCGGGCTGGCTGCCGCCCAACATCAACCTCGACAACAAGAGCGGCTTCCAGACCTCGGTGCCGTACTACTGGAACATCGCACCGAACCGCGACGCGACCATCACGCCGGGCATCAGCACCAAGCGTGGCCTGTCGCTGGGCACGGAGTTCCGCTATCTCGAGCCGCACTACAACGGCGCCGTCAACCTCGACGCGATGCCCAACGACGCGCTCACTGGCCGCTCCCGCTATGCGTTCAGCTACAACCACGAAGCCGCGCTGATCAGCAACACCAATCTCGCGATCCGCGTGCTGCATGTGTCGGACGACGACTACTGGAAAGACTTCCCGCGCAACCTCGGCACGCTCACGCCGCGACTGCTGCTGTCCGACCTGCAGGCGAACAAGCCCATCGGCGAATGGACGACCTACACGCGGGTGATGCGCTGGCAGGTGCTGCAGAACAGCGACGCGCCCATCACCGACTCGCCCTACGAGCGCCTGCCGCAGATCGGCGCGCGCACCATCCAGCGCCTGGGCGGCGGGCTGGTGCTCGGCTTCGAGGGCGAGTTCAACCGCTTCGCCAACCCCGAAGGCACGCTGGCGTCCGACCTGTCGCGCCCGACGGGTCTGCGTGTGCACACCCTGGCCAGCATCGCGCGTCCCTGGGTGACGCCCGGCTGGTCCATCACGCCCAAGCTGCAGCTCAACGCGGCCTCGTACTCGCTCGACCAGCCCATGAGCGACGGCCGGCGCAGCGCCAACCGGGTGATTCCCACCTTCAGCATCGACAGCGCGTGGGTGTTCGAGCGCGACGCCAAGTGGTTCGGGCGCAATGTGCGGCAGACGCTGGAGCCCCGGCTGCTGTACGTCAACACGCCCTTCCGCGACCAGACCTCGCTGCCCAACTTCGATTCCGCGGGCAAGGACTTCAACTTCGAGTCCATCTACACCGAGAACGCCTTCTCGGGCGTGGACCGCGTGTCCGACGCCCACCAGCTGACCGCGGGCGTCACCACCCGCCTGCTGGACCCGGCCACCGGCGCCGAGGCCGTGCGGCTGGGCGTGGTGCAGCGCGTGCTGTTCCGCGACCAGCGCGTCACGCCCGAGGACACGCCCTTCACGCAGCGCTTCTCGGACATCTTGCTGCTGGGCTCGAGCAACATCGTGCCGCAATGGCACCTGGATGCCTCGGTCCAGTACAACCCGGACACGCGGCGCGCGGTGCGTTCCATCATCGGCGCCCGCTTCTCGCCCGGGCCGTATCGCACGCTGAACGCCACCTACCGCCTCGCCCGGGGCCTGAGCGAACAGCTTGAACTCGGCTGGCAATGGCCACTCTATGGACCACTGCCGCCCAATGTCGAGGAACCGGCGCCGCCGGCCCGCCAGCTGCGCACCACGGGCGGCAGCAACTGCAAGGGAACCATGTACGCCGTGGGCCGAGTGAACTACAGCATGCGCGACAGCCGCATCACCGATTCGGTGGTGGGTTTCGAGTACGACGCCGGCTGCTGGATCGGCCGCGTCGTGGCCGAACGGCTGTCCACCGGCCGTAGCGAGGCGACCACCCGGCTGCTGCTGCAGCTGGAGCTGGTGGGCCTGTCACGGCTGGGTTCCAACCCCCTGCAGGTCTTGAAGGACAATATCCCGGGCTACCGCCTGCTGCGCGACGGCGCTTCCGCTCCTGCGACAACCTCGTTTTATGACTGAACTCAACATCGATGCAGGCGCCTTCGGGCGCACGGTTCGCGCCGCCGCCGGCTGGCGACGCCTGGGCGCCGGCACCTTGGCCGCGCTACTCATGGCGGGCAGCGTGACCGCGCTGGCGCAGAACGCGCCGGCAGCCAAGGCACGCGTCACGCCGCGCACGGCGGACTACATCCTCGCCATCGTCAACCAGGAGCTCGTCACCAACGGCGAACTGGAATCGCGCCTGGCACGCGTGCGCGACCAGGCCCAGCGCAACGGCACCAAGCTGCCGCCACCCGCTGAGCTGCGGCAACAGTTGCTGGATGCCCTGATCGATGAGCGCGTGCAGGTCACGCATGCGCGCGAGAACGGCGCCCGCGTCGACGAGGCCGAGCTCGACCGGGCAGTCGCCAACGTGGCGGCGCAGAACCAGGTCACGATGACCCAGCTGCGCCAGCGGCTCACGGCCGAGGGCATGGATTTCCAGCGCTTTCGCAACAACATCCGCGACCAGATCATGATCGAGCGGATCCGCGAGCGCGAGGTGCAGGGCCGCATCCGCATCACCGAAGCGGAGATCGATGCGCTGCTGGACAAGCAGCGGGCCGCCGCGGGCAGTGCCACCGAATACAACATCGCCCAGATCCTCGTGACGGTGCCCGAAGGCGCGAGCGATGCCGTCGTGGCCGAGCGCCGCGCGCGGCTGGACGCGGCCATGGCGCGCGTGAAGGCCGGTGAATCCTTCGAGGCGGTGGCCAAGGACATCTCCGAAGACGCGAACAAGGCCACGGGCGGCGTGATCGGCCTGCGGGCCTCCACCCGGCTGCCCGACCAGTTCGTCGAGCAAGTGCGCGGCCTGAAGGCCGGCGAACTCGCGCCGACCTACCTGCGCACCACCGCGGGCTTCCACCAGCTCAAGCTCGTCGAGCGGCGCGAGGCGGCTGCCTTCTCGGTCACGCAGACGCACGCGCGGCACATCCTGCTGCGTCCGTCGGCACAGCTGACCCAGGAAGCGGCGGTGCGACGCCTGACTGAATTCAAGCGCGAGATCCAGTCGCGCAGCAAGAACTTCGAGCAGGTCGCACGCGACAACTCCGAAGACGGCAGCGCGGCGCAAGGCGGCGACCTCGGCTGGGCGTCGCCCGGCCAGTTCGTGCCGGAGTTCGAGGAAGCGATGAACGCGCTGGCCATCGGCGGCATCTCCGAGCCGCTGGTGTCCCGCTTCGGCGTGCACCTGATCCAGGTGATCGACCGCCGCCAGACCTCGCTGGACCCGAAGCAGCAGCGCGAGCAGGCCAAGAACGTGCTGCGTGAGCAGAAGTTCGACCAGGCCTACCTCGAGTGGCTGCGCGAGTTGCGCGCGCGCGCCTACATCGAGATGCGCGAGCCTCCGGTGTGATGTTGACCACCCCCGAAGCGCCTTTGGCGCTTCCCCCTCGAGGGGGCGCCGCTGGCGGACCGGCGGAGCCGGATCCGCGGCGGCTGCTGGACGGGTCGCGCTGGCGCGCTCCGGGGGAGCCGTTGGCTCGCGGTGGGCTGGGCTTTTTGTGAAACACATTCCCCGCAAGCGATTCGGCCAGCACTTCCTGACCGACACCGGCATCATCGAAAGCATCGTCGATGCCATCGACCCGCGGCCGGGCGAGCCGCTGGTGGAGATCGGGCCGGGGCTGGGCGCGATGACCGATCCGCTCGTCGCGCGCTGCGGCAAGCTGACGGTGATCGAGCTGGACCGCGACCTGGCTGCGCGGCTGCGGAAGCGGCCGGAGCTCGAGGTGGTCGAGTCCGACGTGCTGAAGGTGGATTTCCCGGCCCTGACCGCCCAGGCCGGCGCCCGGCTGCGGGTGGTGGGCAACCTGCCTTACAACATCTCCACGCCGATCCTTTTTCACCTGCTTGACGCGGTGGATCACATTGCCGACCAGCACTTCATGCTGCAGAAGGAAGTCGTGGACCGCATGGCCGCGTCACCTGGAGGCAAGGACTACGGGCGGCTGTCGGTGATGCTGCAGTGGCGCTACGACATCGAGAACGTGCTGGACGTGCCCCCCGAGGCCTTCGACCCGCCGCCGCGTGTCGATTCGGCCGTGGTGCGCATGCAGCCCTTCCCGCAGCCGCCGAAGATCGATCCGGCGCTGCTGAGCCAGCTGGTGACGGTGGCGTTCTCGCAGCGCCGCAAGATCCTGCGGCACACGCTGGGCCGCTGGCTGGAGGAGCGCTCGTTCGGCGGCAGCTTCGATGTCCAGCGCCGGGCGGAGGAAGTCCCGGTGGCGGAATACATCGCGCTGGCACAAGGCGTGGCGACGGTCTGAGCCTGGGTCCGCATCGCCTGGTGATCGGGAAAAGGGCCATCACGCCAACCCTTGCACCACTTGCCAGCGGGCAGACAACAAAAAGGCGACCCGAAGGTCGCCTTTTTGTTGTCGGGACTGTCGCCGCTTACGCTGCGTTCAGCCACATCGCCGTGTCGAAGGCGCTGCTCATGAGCGGCATGTTCATGCCGAAGCTCGCTGCCTGCGCTGTCTTCGAAGCCGCCTTGGCGGGCTTGGTGTCAGCGATCGTTTGGGCCACTTCCGTCGCCCGCTCCCATGACCCTTGTTCCTGGGAGCGGGCTACTGAAAAGAATAGAAGCACCTGAATGGTATTTTTCGCTCCGCCCAGAAGTCCGCGGCATCGCGGAACACATCGAGCAGCTGCTCGCGGGCTTCGCGGTCGAAGCGGGGGTTGTCGGGCAATTGCTCGAGCACCACGACGAAGCCGGGTTGCTGGCCTGACTTGTGCACGAGGTCGGTCATGCAGTCGTACAGCGCATCGAGGTTCTTGCCGAAATGCACCGGGAATAGGAAGGACTCGGCAATGCTGTCGAGGACTTCCTGCTTGGACTGGGCCGCCGTCAGGTTCGCGTAGAGGAAATGCTGGCCGACGTCTTGGGCGGCTTGCTGCAGGTCCTCCACGCGGTAAGCGCGGATCGATTGAACAATGTTCGGACGGACGGTCTGCAAAAGCATGTCGCGTTCCTCCTCAAGTCACCAATGAAACTGCTGTGACCCGCGTTCAATACACGATGCGGGCAAAGCTCGCGTAGTGATCGCCGGTGTAAAAACATGCGTCGGGTCGGGTCGCCTCACGCCCACCACAGACAATGCGGCGGGCACCTCGGTTCCGTTCGCCCGGCGTCTTGACCGTGTACTCCCGGTAGTAGCCACGCGGCTTGGCAGGGAGCACCCGTTCGCGATTGCCGAACACGATGCCGTCTTTCGGGTAGGGAAAGGGACCCCCGGCGCGGATCAAGCGATCGGTGGTCTGTGCCTCCTTGGGCAGCTCGGCAATCGCCACGCTGGCCACGTCCTGGACGGCGGAACCCTTGGCCCACCCCGTCGAAGGGGCGAGAACTCCGATGCCTGCGGCACCGGTCAGGAGAATCGCAAATCCAACCCTGCGAAGGGCTTGCCACGGCATTGCCTGGCTCTGGAGAGACACGGGTTTTCCCTGAAACCTGAAACCGTGATGGTACCGAATCAGGCCGGAAAGCTCAAGCCTTTGCCTAAATTTGGTGCAATGCCTCTACGAGTGAGTGTGTGCAAACATCACTTGCGGACCTGCAAATTCATGAGGTTGTAGTGAGGCTCGAGATAATTCGCACGCCCGGACTACGCACGTAACTGATTTGTCACATTCCCCGCGATGATGGGCGGCTATTCCGGGATGCTTGCACCTTGGGCGCGGGCGTGCTTGGGCCCGCGCCGCGCGGACGCGCAGTGGCGAGCCCTGATTCAGCGCGCCGCGTTGGCGTCTGCCACCGTCAACGCCGTCATGTTGACAATGCGCCGCACCGTCGCCGATGGCGTGAGGATGTGCACCGGCAGCGCAGCGCCGAGCAGGACGGGCCCGACCGCGATGCCGCCGCCGGCTGCCGTCTTCAGCAGGTTGTAGGAGATGTTGGCCGCGTCGATGTTGGGCAACACCAGCAGGTTCGCCTCGCCGGTGAGCGTGCTGTTGGGCATCAGCTCGCGACGATAGGCGGCGTCCAGCGCGGTGTCGCCGTGCATCTCGCCGTCGACCTCCAGCCAGGGCGCGTCGCGCTGCAGCAGCTCCAGCGCATCGCGCATCTTGACGGCCGAGGGCTGGTTGCTGGAGCCGAAGTTGCTGTGCGAGAGCAGCGCGGCCTTGGGGCGCAGGCCGAAGCGCATCATCTCCTCGGCCGCCATGACGGTGATCTCCGCCAGCTGGGCGGCCGTCGGGTCGTAGTTGACGTGCGTGTCCACGAGCATCACCTGCCGGCCCGGCAGGATCAGCCCGTTCATGCAGGCATAGGTCTTCGCGCCTTCGCGCAGGCCGATCACCTGGTCGATGTAGTGCAGGTGCAGCCCCGTCGTGCCCCAGGTGCCGCACAGCATGCCGTCGACCTCGCCGCTCTTGAGCAGCATCGCGCCGATGAGCGTGAGCCGGCGGCGCATCTCGATCTTCGCGAGCTGGGCGGTCACACCCTTGCGCGCGGTCATCTCGTGGTAGCTCTGCCAGTACTGGCGGTAGCGGTGGTCGTTCTCGGTGTTGACGAGGTCGTAGTCCTTGCCCGCCTGCAGCCGCAGGCCGAACTTCTCGCAGCGCTGGGCGATGACGTCCGGCCGGCCGATCAGCGTAGGCCGCGCGAGGTTCTCGTCGCACACCACCTGCACGGCGCGCAGCACGCGCTCTTCCTCACCTTCCGCATACACCACGCGCTTCTTCTCGGCCCGCTTGGCAAGCTGGAAGATGGGTTTCATCGTCGTGCCCGAGGCATAGACGAAGGTCTGCAGCTTCTCGCGATAGGCGTCGAGGTCGGAGATCGGACGCACGGCCACGCCCGAATCCTCGGCCGCCTTGGCCACTGCCGGCGCGATCTTCATCATCAGCCGCGGATCGAAGGGCTTGGGGATGAGGTATTCCGGCCCGAAGCTCAAGTTGGCGCCGGCGTAGGCCGCGGCCACCACCTCGCTCTGCTCGGCCTGGGCAAGCTCGGCGATGGCATGCACCGCCGCGATCTCCATCTGGTCGGTGATGGTCGTCGCGCCAGAGTCGAGCGCGCCGCGGAAGATGTACGGGAAGCACAGGACGTTGTTGACCTGGTTCGGATAGTCGGTGCGGCCGGTGGCGATGAGCGCATCGGCCCGCACCTCGAGCACTTCCTCAGGCAGGATTTCCGGCGTCGGATTGGCCAACGCGAAGATGGTCGGGTGGTCCGCCATCTTGGCGACCATGTCCTTCTTCAGCACGCCCGCGGCGGACAGCCCGAGGAACACATCGGCGCCCGCGATCACCTCGGTCAGCGTGCGATGCGTCGTCTTCTGCGCGAAGACGGCCTTGTCCTCGTCCATCAGCTCGGCGCGGCCTTCGTACACCACGCCCGCAAGGTCGGTCAGCCAGATGTTCTCGCGCGGCAGCCCGAGCTTCACCAGCAGGCCCACACAGGCCAGCGCCGCCGCACCTGCGCCGGAGGTGACGAGCTTGATCTTCTTGATGTCCTTGCCGCTGACCTTCAGCGCGTTCAGCAGCGCCGCACCGACCACGATGGCCGTGCCGTGCTGGTCGTCGTGGAAGACGGGGATCTTCATGCGCTCGCGCAGGCGGCGCTCGACGTAGAAGCAATCCGGCGCCTTGATGTCCTCGAGGTTCACGCCGCCGAAGGTGGGCTCCAACGAGGCGATGATGTCCACCAGCTTGTCCAGGTTTCTCTCCTGGATCTCGATGTCGAAGACGTCGATGCCGGCGAACTTCTTGAAGAGCACGCCCTTGCCTTCCATCACCGGCTTGGACGCCAGCGGCCCGATGTCGCCCAGGCCCAGCACCGCCGTGCCGTTGGTGATGACCGCCACCAGGTTGCCGCGCGAGGTGTAGCGGAACGCGTTGTTGGGATCGGCCACGATCTCTTCGCAGGCCGCCGCCACGCCGGGCGAGTACGCGAGCGCGAGATCGCGCTGGTTGACCATCTGCTTGGTCGCCGCGATGGCGATCTTGCCGGGCGTCGGGAACTCGTGGTATTCGAGGGCGGCGCGTCGCAACTCGGCGCGTTTTTGCTCTTTGTCGGACATGGCCAAAGTCTCGCGTGTTGTCTTGAGCGGCGTGCAGCCGCGGATGCCGGGGGATTGTAGGAGCTCGCTTCGGCATGGCGCCATGCCCCGGTCGCATCGACAAGGCACCAAGCCGCGAGTGTGATGCGGCAGAGTCCACCGCCCATGCGCGAAACTGCGTACACCGCACGCCGGGCGCCTCCGCAATACTGGCGCCTGCACCACCCACACCATGAGCGCTCCATCCGCCGCCCCCGCGGTGCCCGACCTGCCGCACCCGCGCACCCGCACGCGCCGGGCCTTGCTGTGGGGCGCACTGGTGGCGCTCCTGGTCATCGCGCAGACGATGCTGGTGTGGTTGACCGTCAACTACGAGAGCGCCCGCGCGCAGGAGCAGGTCGATTCCGCCTCCAGCGGCGTGGCCGCCGACGTCAAGCAGGCCCTCTCTCGCGACCTGCAGAGCCTGCAGGCGCTGCTGTGGAACGACCCGGCGCCCGAGCAATGGAGAAGCGACGCCGCCGTGCTGCTGCGCGCCCACCGCGAGCTGGTGCGCGTGGAGCGGCGCGACATGGCGCACAACATCACCGACGCCGTCGATTCGCCCTACCAGGGGCCGCTCTTCACGCGGCTGCCGCGCGAAGACATCGACCTGGACACCGAGGTCGCCTGCCAGACCGCCGTGCGCCAGGCCGGGCCGGTGTATTCGCGCAGCTACTTCGTGCCGCTGCCCAACGGGCTGGGCCTCGAGGTGATGGACGTGTGCCTGCCGGTGCAACGCAACGGCAAGCTCGCCGGCTTCATGGCGGCCACCTTCGCGCTGCAGGGCGTGCTGTCGGAATCCGTGGGCTCGGAGATCCTGCGCAGCCACGAGCTGTCCTTCGTCGAAGGCGACGGCACGCGGCTGGCACGCGTGGGGCTGCTGCGCGGTGCGGGCGTGTACCTCTCCGAGCGGTTGGTGGACCTGCCCGGACTCACGCTTCAGCTGCGCCTGGACAGCGCCGTCGGGCGGCCGCAGCTCATCCCCAACCTCGCGGTAGCGCTGGTGCTGGGCCTGTCGCTTGCGCTGGGCGCGGTGGTGCTGATGCTGGTGCGCGACGTGCGCAGGCGCGCGAGTGCCGAGCGGGCGCTCGCCGAATCGCTGGCCTTCCGGAAGGCGATGGAGGATTCACTGGTTACCGGCCTGCGTGCACGCGACCTGGAGGGTCGCGTGAGCTACGTCAACCCCGCCTTCTGCAAGATGGTCGGCTTCGGTGCCGACGAGATGATCGGGCAGACCACGCCACCCTACTGGCCGCCGGACCTCGTCGACGAATACAGCAAGCGCCAGGTGTTCCGGCTCAGCGCCGACAAGCCCGGCGAGCAGGCCCGCGAGACGGCGGCGCGCGAAGGCTACGAGACCACCTTCATGCGCAAGAACGGCGAGCGCTTCGCGGTGCTGATCTTCGAGGCGCCGCTGGTGGACGGTGCCGGCCGCCACACCGGCTGGATGAGCGCGGTGCTCGACGTGAGCGACCAGCGCCGCATCGAAGAGATCTCGCGCCAACAGCAGGAGCGCCTGCAGGCCACGGCCCGCCTGGCCACCGTGGGCGAGATGGCCTCGCTGCTCAGCCACGAGCTCAACCAGCCGCTCGCGGCCATCGCGAGCTATGCAGCGGGGTCGCTCAACCTCATGAATTCGGGCGAGACCGATGCCGACACCGCCGCGATGCTCAAGCAAGCCGCTGAGCGCATCGCCGAGCAGGCCGAGCGCGCCGGCCGCGTCATCAAGAGCGTGCACGACTTCGTGCGCCGCCGCGAGCAAAGCCACGAGGCCACGCGCTGCGACGTGCTGCTGGACGCGGTGCTGCCGCTCGTGCGGCTGCAGGCGCGCAAGAGCGGCACGCGCGTGGAGGTGGACCTGCCCACGCCGCCGCCGCGCGTGGTGTGCGACCGCACGATGGTGGAGCAGGTGCTGCTCAACCTCACGCGCAACGGCATCCAGGCGATGGAAGCGAACGTCCCTGCGGCGCAGCGCGAGCTCGTGATCCGCGTGCGGCAGAACCATCCGCGCTGGGTCACCTTCAGCGTGTTCGACCACGGGCCGGGCGTCTCGGCCGAGGCGGCGCAGCGGCTCTTCCAGCCCTTCTTCACGACCCGGCGCGAGGGCATGGGACTGGGCCTGAGCCTGTGCCGAACGGTGATCGAGCAGCACGGCGGCGCCCTCGATTTCACGCGCGTGGGCGGCGAGGGGGAGGGCGGGGCTGGCGTGATGACCGAGTTCCGGTTTACGCTTCCCGCCGACACGGGCGAGCGGCGCACACACGCCGAACGCCCATCGCCCTCCTCACAGTCGGCCGACGCCGCATCCGCACCCACGCCATGACATTCACCACCGATTCGCGCCTGGGCCTGCCCACCGTCTACCTGGTGGACGACGAGGACGTGGTGCGCGACGCGCTCGCCTGGCTGCTGCGCTCGCGCCGCCTGCTGTCCGAAGGTTTCGCCAGCGCCGAGACCTTCGAGGCCATGCTCGACGGCCGCTCCACCGGCTGGCCCAGCGCGCCGAGCTGCCTGCTGCTGGACGTGCGCATGCCCGGCACCAGCGGCCTCGTGCTCTTCGAGCGGCTGATCGAGCGCAAGCTGCTCGAGGCGCTGCCGGTCATCTTCCTCACGGGCCATGGCGACGTGCCGACCGCGGTGGCAGCCGTCAAGCGGGGCGCCTTCGACTTCGTCGAGAAGCCCTTCGCCGACAACGCGCTGGTCGATCGCATCGAGCAGGCATTGGCCAAGAGCAGCGCGGCGATTCTTCGCCGGCGCGAGGCCGAGGCCGTCGCCAAGCGGCTGGCCGAGCTCACCGACCGCGAGCGCGACGTGATGCGGCTCGTGGTCGAGGGCCGGCCCAACAAGCTCATCGCCGACGAGCTGGACATCAGCGTGCGCACGGTCGAAGTCCACCGTGCCCGCGTGTTCGAGAAGATGGACGTGCGCTCGGCCGTCGAGCTGGCGAATGCGCTGCGTGCGCACGGTGACGGATTGACAGGCTCTTAGCGGAACAGGGACAGCGGCACTGGTCCTGCGCCGATAATCCCAGCGCATGGGCGAATTCGACCTGATTGAACGTTTCTTCACGCGGCCTTCGCGCCGCGCCGCCGTGGGTGTGGGCGACGACTGCGCGGTGTTCTCGGTCGGGCCGGGCATGCAGCTCGCCACGTCGAGCGACATGCTGGTCGAAGGCCGGCATTTCCTGTCCACCGTCGCGCCCGACCGGCTCGGTCACAAATCGCTGGCCGTCAACCTGAGCGACCTCGCCGCCTGCGGCGCCACGCCGATCGCCTTCACGCTCGCACTCGCCATGCCGCGCGCCGAAGAGGCCTTCCTCGACGGCTTCTCGCGCGGCCTGCTGGCGCTCGCGGACGCCCACGGCTGCGAGCTCATCGGCGGCGACACCACGCAGGGGCCGCTCAACATTTGCATCAGCGTGTTCGGCGAACTGCCCGCGGGCAGCGCCATCCTGCGCAGCGGCGCGCGCGCCGGCGACGACATCTACGTGAGCGGCACGGTCGGCGATGCGCGGCTCGCGCTCGAAGTGTTCCGCGGCACGCAATCGCTCAGCGGCGGCGACTTCGACGAGGTGCGCCGTGCCATGGAGTTGCCGCAGCCGCGCGTGGCGCTGGGCACGGCGCTGCGCGGCATCGCCAGCAGCGCGATCGACGTGTCCGACGGCCTGCTGGGCGACCTGTCGCACATCCTGCGGCGCTCGAAGGCCGGTGCACGCATCGAGACCGAGACCCTGCCGCGCAGCGCGGTGATGCGCGCGCAGCCGCTGTCCCTGCAGCGCGAATGCACCCTGGCCGGCGGCGACGACTACGAACTGGTCTTCACCGCCTCGCCCGCCAACGCGGACGCCGTGCAGCGCGCGGCTGCCAAGGCCGGCGTGGCCGTGGCGCGCATCGGGCGCATCGAGGCCCAGCCCGGCCTGCGGCTGGTCGATGCGCACGGCGATGCCGTCGACAACCGCTTCGGCTCCTTCGATCATTTCCGCGCATGAACGACGCCCTGCATCCCCCCATCCGCACGGCGCCGCGCAAGCCCACGCTGCGCTTCCTGCTCTCGCACCCGGCACACCTCATGGCGCTGGGCTTCGGCAGCGGGATGTCGCCGGTGGCGCCGGGCACGGTGGGCACGCTGTGGGCCTGGCTCGCCTTCCTCGTCATCCAGCCGCGCATGAGCCAGTCGCAGTGGGCCATGCTGCTGGCGGTAGGCCTCGTGGTCGGCTGGTGGGCCTGCACGATCACCGCGCGCAACCTGGGCATGGCCGACCCGTCGCCGGTGGTGTGGGACGAAATCATCGCCTTCTGGCTGGTGCTGTGGCTCGTGATGCCCGCGGGCCTGTGGGGCCAGTTCGCCGCCTTCGTGCTGTTCCGCTTCTTCGACGCCGCCAAGCCGGGCCCGGTGGCCTGGGCCGACCAGCTCTTCAAGAGCAAGCGCGGGCAGCCCATCGGCTGGGCGCAGGGCTTCGGCATCATCTTCGACGACCTCGTCGCTGCCCTGTGCACGCTGGTCGTCATCGCGTTGTGGAGGTGGGTGTGGTGATCGACGAGGGCATCGCCCGCGACGTGCAGTCGCTCGCGCAGGCCCTGACGCAGCGTGGCTGGATGCTCGCCACCGCCGAGTCCTGCACCGGCGGCATGATCGCCGCCGCCTGCACCGACCTGGCCGGCTCCAGCGAGTGGTTCGATCGCGGCGTGGTCACTTATTCCTACGAGGCGAAGACGGAACTCCTGGGCGTGGATGCCGCGCTCATCGCGCAGCATGGCGCGGTCAGCGAGCCGGTGGTGCGTGCGATGGCCGACGGCGCCATCGCGCGGTCGCGCGCCCACATTGCCGTGGCGGTGACGGGCATCGCGGGGCCAGGCGGTGGATCGCCGGCCAAGCCGGTGGGGACGGTGTGGGTGGCCATTGCGATGCGCGGCCGGCCGGTGGTCTCCACCTTGCTGCAGTTGAAGGGTGACCGCGCCGCCATTCGTTCGCAGACGGTGGCCTGGGCGATTCATGCGCTCGTCGGCGCGCTGGCGGCCGCCTGACATGGCCCTGCTGCTCGTCGCGGACGTGGACGCCGACGAGCAGGCGCTGTGGCTGCGCTGCCTGCGCGAGGCCATGCCCGGCGAGACGCTGGTGACCGACCGCTCGACGGTCGATGCGTCGGCCATCGATGTCGCGATCGTCGCCAAGCCGCCGGCCGGCAGCCTGCAAGGGCTGCCGAAGCTGCGTTTGATCCAGTCGCTGTGGGCCGGCGTCGACCGGCTTCTACAGGACCGGACGATTCCCGCCGACGTGCCGCTGGCCCGCATGGTCGACCCGGCCATGAACCAGGCCATGGCGCAGACGGCGCTGTGGGCCGTGCTCGGCCTGCACCGGCGATTCTTCGACTACGCGGCACAGCAGCGCGATGCGCAGTGGCTGCAGCATGCGCAGCTGCGCTCCGACGAGATCACCGTGGCCGTCCTCGGCCTCGGCCAGATGGGCCGCACCGTCATGCAGCGCCTGCAAGAGCAGGACTACCGGACGCTGGGCTGGAGCCGCACCGACGGCCTCGGCACGCTGCCCGACGTGCTCGCGCACTCGGACATCGTCATCAACCTGCTGCCGCTCACCGAGGCCACCGCATCGCTCTTCGACAAGGCCCGCTTCGCGCAGATGAAACGAGGTGCCGCGCTCGTCAACCTCGCGCGCGGCGGCCATGTGGTGGACGACGATCTCGTCGAGGCGCTGGACAGCGGTCAGGTCTCGCGTGCCGTGCTCGACGTGTTCCGCAGCGAACCGTTGCCGGCGGGGCATGCCTTCTGGTCGCATCCCCGCATCACCGTGCTGCCTCACGTGGCGGCGTGGACCGATGCACGCAGCGCGAGCGCCGTCGTGGCGAAGAACGTGGCCGCACTGCGATCAGGCGCGCCGATCGAGCATCTGGTGGATCGGACTCGCGGGTATTGATCGCGACGGGCGCTGAATACGTTCACCACAGAGGACACAGAGAACACGGAGGAAAGGCAATCGCTCCGGGTCTCTGTGTCCTCTGTGTTCTCTGTGGTTGATTGATCGCAGGCCGGCTCAAGCGCCAAGCGCCAGCCGATTCACCACCGTGCGGCCGCGCGATGCGGCACCGGACGCCGCCGTCCACTGCATGGTCATCAGCACCAGCCGCTTCAGCCCTTCCCAGGCCTCGCTCGGCCAGTCGGGGTGCCGCAGGCCCTTCACCAGGCCGTCGCACACCTGCGCCGCATGCAGCAGCTCGGACAGGGCGTTGTCGGTCATGAGCGGCACGGCACGCTCGAAAAGCCGTTCCTTCGCGCCCCACACCCGCGCATCGCGCAGCGCCATCGGAAAGGGCTTGCCGCTGGCCATCGCGTCCTTCACGCGCTTGAGGCCGCGGATGTCCTCGGCCAGCGTCCAGTGCACCAGCACCGCCGCCTCGCCCTCGGCACGCAGGCCGTCGAGCATGCGCAAGGCGCGCGCCACCTGGCCGGCGAGCACTGCTTCACCGAGCTTGAAGACGTCGTAGCGCGCCACGTTGAGCACCGCCGCCTCGATCTGCTCGAAGCTCAGTTCGCCCGCGGGGTACAGCAGGGCGAGCTTCTGGATTTCCTGGTGCGCCGCGAGCAGGTTGCCTTCGACGCGATCGGCGAAGAAAGCCAGCGTCTGCTGCCCCGCCTCGCCGCCTTGCACCCGCTGGCCCTGGGCGGAGAGCCGCTGCGCGATCCATTGCGGCAGCAGCTTGCGGTCGATGGGGTCGAAGCGCACCGTGACGCCCGCCGCATCGAGCGCGGTGAACCAGGCGCTGGCTTGCTGCTGGCGGTCGAGCTTGGGCAGGAAGACGATGGTGACGACGTCGTCCGAGAGCGTCTCGCAATAGCGCTGCAGCGCTTCGGAGCCTTCCTTGCCCGGCTTGCCGGACGGGATGCGGATCTCGATGATCTGCTTGTCGGCGAACAGGCTCATGGCCTGCGAGGCACCGATCAGCCCGCTCCAGTTGAAGTGCGCGCCCTGCACCGTGTGCACCTGGCGCTCGGTGTGGCCGGCGGCCCGGGCTGCCGCGCGGAGGGTGTCACCCGCTTCCTGCGACAGCAAGGGCTCGTCGCCCCACAGGGTGTAGATCGGGCGCAGGCCCTTGTTCAGGTGGGCAGCGAGCTGTTCGTGTCGAACTTGCATCAGGGGTTTTGCACGGCGGCCAGACGGCGCATCACTTGGGACACGATATCGCTTTGCATGATGCGGAACAACAGGGCTTCCTCCTGTTCCTTGGCGAGCGCCACGCTTTCGCTGTAGCTCATGTCGCGGCTGAGCAGCAACTCGGTCGGCGGAATGAGCTCGCGCCCCGAGGCGCTGCGCAGCTTGAACACGAAGCGCGTGCGCAACTGCAGTTCGCGCACCTGCCCCGCCGCGGTACTGGCCACAACGCCGCGCTCGCGCGCATCGCTGATGGCGTCGAGCACCACCTGCGCCTGCGCGAGCGACTCCACCACCTGCGTGGTCTGGCTCGCGTTGATGTTCATGCGCAGCTCCTCGGCCAGCGGCGAACGCGCCGCGAAGCCGGCCAGCGCGATCGAGCGGAAGTGCAGCTCCGGCGCACGCCGCAGCTCAAACCCGCAGCCGGCAAGCACAGTGGTGGCCACCGCCGACACAAGAAAGCCACGACGCGTGTTCGAGGCCGGGACCATGGCTCCCGGCGTTCGCCGGGATGACACGGCGCCATCAGCAAGCGAAGCGACGCGCCCACCAAGCAACACCCGCGGAGCCGGCTTCGCCGGTCCGCCAGGTGGCGCCCCTCGGGGGCAGGAGCGCAGCGACTGGGGGGCCGTCAACTACACCACCACGTTGATGAGGGTGCGACCGGGGGGCATGACGATCTTCTTGACCGGCTTGCCTTCGGAGAACTTCTCGAACTCCGGGCTCGCCAGCGCCGCGGCCTCGATGGCCGACTTGTCGGCCGAGGCCGGCACCTTCACCGAGCCGCGCAGCTTGCCGTTGACCTGCAGCACGTATTCGATCTCGTCCTGCACGAGCGCGGCCACATCCACCTTGGGCCAGTCGACGTCCAGCAGGTCGCCATGCACCTTCGCGTAGCCGAGCTCCGTCCACAGTCCGTGGGCGATGTGCGGCGCGGCCGGGTACAGCGCGCGCAGCAGCACGCTCACCGCCTCGCGCAGCGCGGCGTCGTCGGCCGCGGTGTCGGCCAGCGTGGCGCCTTCCAGCGCGTTGAGCAGCTTCATCGCGCCCGACACCACGGTGTTGTATTGCAGGCGGTCGTAGTCGTGGCTGATCTGGCGCAGCAGGGTGTGCACCTCGCGGCGCAGGTCCTTCGCGCCGGCACTCAGGCCTTCATGCTGGTGGCCGGCGCGCTGGATGCGGTCGGCATGCTTCACGCCGAAGTTCCACAGCCGACGCAGGTAGCGGAAGGACCCTTCGGCCCCGGTATCCGACCACGCCGCGCTCTGGTCGGGGGGACCGGCGAACATCGTGAACAGCCGCGCGGTGTCGGCACCGAAGCGCGCGATGATGTCGCGCGGCTCGACCACGTTGTTCTTGGACTTGGACATCTTCTCGATGCCGCCAAGCTCGACGCGCTGGCCGTCTTCCTTCGCGGTCGCGCCCACGGGGTGGCCCTTGTCGTCGTACTGGATGACGACTTCGCTCGGGTAGAACCAGCGCTTCTTGCCCGCCGAGTCTTCGCGGTAGAACGACTCGTTGAGCAGCATGCCCTGCGTGAACAGCTTGGTGAAGGGCTCGTCGAACTTCACGAGGCCGATGTCGCGCATCGCCTTGGTCCAGAAGCGCGCATACAGCAGGTGCAGCACGGCATGCTCGATGCCGCCGATGTACTGGTCCATCGGCATCCAGTAGTCGTTGCGCTCGTCCACCATCTTGTCGTGGCTGTCCGGGCAGCAATAGCGCATGTAGTACCAGGCCGAGTCCACGAAGGTGTCCATCGTGTCGGTCTCGCGCTTCGCATCCGCGCCGCACTTCGGGCAGGCCACGTTGAGGAAATTCGCGCTCTTGTTGAGCGGGTTGCCGCTGCCGTCGGGCACGAGGTCTTCGGGCAGCAGGACGGGCAGGTCTTTCTCGGGCACCGGCACGTCGCCGCACTTGGGGCAATGGATGATGGGGATGGGCGTGCCCCAGTAGCGCTGGCGGCTGATGCCCCAGTCGCGCAGGCGCCAGGTGGTCTTCTTGTCGCCCAGGCCCTTGGACGCGAGTGCCGCCGCCACCGCGTCCACCGCCACCTTGTACGGCATGCCGCTGAAGTTGTCGGAGTTGACGGTGATGCCGCGCTGCTTGTCGCCGTACCACTCCTGCCAGTGGTCGTAGCTGAACTCTTCCTCGTCGACGGCGATGACCTGCAGGATGTCGATGCCGTACTTCTTGGCGAAGGCGAAGTCGCGCTCGTCGTGGGCCGGCACGCCCATCACGGCGCCGTCGCCGTAGCCCATGAGCACGTAGTTGCCGACCCACACCTCGACCGGCTCGTCAGTCAGCGGATGCTTGACGAAGAGGCCCGTGGGCAGGCCTTCCTTTTCCTTCAGCGCAAGCTCGGCCTCGGTGGTGCCGCCCTTCTTGCACTGCTCGACGAAGGCGGCGAGCTTCGGGTTGCCCTTGGCCGCGTGCGTGGCCAGCGGATGCTCGGCCGCCACCGCGCAGAAGGTGACGCCCATGATGGTGTCGGCGCGCGTCGTGAAGACCCACAGCTTCCCGCCCTGGATGAGCTGGCCGCTCTCGTCCTTGATCTCGTGCGGGAAGGCGAAACGCACGCCCTCGCTCTTGCCGATCCAGTGCTCCTGCATCAGCCGCACGCGCTCGGGCCAGCCGCTCAGGTAGTTGGGCGCGGCCGGGTCGGCCACGTTGGCCAGCAGCTCATCGGCGTACTGCGTGATCGCGAGGTAGTAGCCGGGGATCTCGCGGCGCTCGACCGGCGCGCCGCTGCGCCAACCCTTGCCGTCCACCACCTGCTCGTTGGCGAGCACGGTCTGGTCGATCGGGTCCCAGTTGACGACCTGCGTCTTCTTGTAGGCCAGGCCCTTGTCGAGCATCTTCAGGAAGAACCACTGGTTCCACTTGTAGTACTCGGGGTCGCAGGTGGCGATCTCGCGCGACCAGTCGAAGGCCAGGCCCAGCGGCTGCATCTGCGACTTCATGTCGGCGATGTTGTCGCGCGTCCACTTGGCTGGCGCCACGTTCTTGTCGATGGCAGCGTTTTCCGCCGGCAGGCCGAAGGCGTCCCAGCCCATGGGCATGAGGACGTTGAAGCCCTTCATGCGCAGGTAGCGGGCCATCATGTCGTTGATGGTGTAGTTGCGCACGTGCCCCATGTGCAGCTTGCCGCTGGGGTAGGGCAGCATCGAGCAGGCGTAGAACTTCGGCTTGGAAGCATCCTCGTTCACGCGGTAGGCGTCGCGGGCGTTCCAGGCGGCCTGTGCGGCGCTCTCGATCTCGTCGGGTTTGAAGTCAGGATTCATGCGGATGGGGCCGGGCTGGCCGACTGGATGAGGGGACGTTCCGGTGGGGCGTTCAGTCGGCCGGAAAGAGTCGGCAGATTATAGGAAGGCGCCCCTCGCATTCCCGGGCCCTCCCGGCCTTCACCCCCTGCTTTTGCAGCCCATCCCCGCCGGACGGCGGTTCATCGCATGGGATGGCGCTCGGCCGTGCGGTCGGCGCATGATGCGGCCCTCACAAGACTTTCCATGACATTGGTTCGCCCCGCCGTGCTCGCCACGGTGGCGATCGCCGCGGCCACAAGCTGCGTCACGCCCGCGTTCGCCCAGGCCGATCAAGCCACGCCACCGGCCGCCGTCCCTAAGACCTATCCGGTCAAGGACTTCTTCCGGAACTCGCCCAAGGCCTTTTTCCGGCTGTCCGAGGATGGACGGACCCTGAGCTTCATGCAGCCCTCGGGTGACGCCAACCGGCGCAACATCTTCGTGCAGCCGCTCACGGGCAGCCAGCCGCAGGGCGAACCGCGCCAGCTGACGCAGGAAACCGCCCGCGACATCAGCAACTACTTCTGGAAGGGCAGCCGCACCATCCTCTACACCAAGGATTTCGGGGGCGACGAGAACTTCCACGTGGTGGCCGTGGACACCGTCACCGGCAAGGTCACCGACCTCACGCCCTACCCCGGCGTGCGCGCGTCGCTGGAAAACGACCTGCCCGACGACCCCCACCACATCCTCGTGAGCCACAACAAGCGCGACCCGAAGGTGTTCGACATCTTCAAGGTGGACCTGCGCACGCACAAGGCCGAACTGGTGGCGCAGAACCCCGGCAACATCGTCGGCTGGAGCATGGACCACGCCGGGCGGGTGCGCATCGGCACCACCAGCGACGGCGTGAACACCTCGCTGCTGTACCGCGACGGGAGCACGGGCAAGTTCAAGCCCATCATCACGACCGACTACAAGACGAGTGTCGACGTGCAGTTCTTCACCGCGGACAACAAGCGCTTCTACGCCCTGTCCAACCGCGGCCGCGACAAGCAGGCGCTGGTGCTCATCGACCCGGCCAAGCCCGACGCCGAGCAGGTGGTGTACGAGAACCCCGAGGTGGACCTCGACAACGCCGCCTGGTCGCGCCTGCGCCGTGTTCTGACCCTGGCCAACTACCAGACGGCCAAGGCGCAGCGCAAGTTCTTCACACCGCAGGACGAGGCGCTGTTCAAGAAGATCGAAAGCAAGCTCCCCGGTTACGAGGTGACCCTGCAGTCGATGACCCGCGCTGAAGACAAGTTCATCGTCGCCGCCATCAACGACAAGACGCCGGGCACGCGCTACGTGTATGACGCGAAGGCCGACACGCTCGCCAAGCTGGCCGACATCAACCCGTGGATCCCCGAGAAGGACATGGCCGCCGTCACGCCGGTGAGCTACGTGAGCCGCGACGGCCTGAAGATCAACGGCTACCTCACCTTGCCCGCGGGCCGCGGCGACAAGAACCTGCCGTGCATCGTCAACCCGCATGGCGGCCCGTGGGCGCGCGACAGCTGGGGCTACAACCCCGAGGTGCAGTTCCTCGCCAACCGCGGCTACTGCGTGCTGCAGATGAACTTCCGCGGCTCGACCGGCTACGGCCGGCAATTCTGGGAAGCCAGCTTCGGCCAGTGGGGCCTGAAGATGCAGGACGACGTGACCGACGGCGTGCAGTGGCTCATCAAGCAAGGCATCGCCGATCCGAAGCGCGTGGGCATCTATGGCGGCAGCTACGGCGGCTACACCACGCTGGCGGGCGTCACCTTCACGCCGGACCTGTACGCCGCGGCCGTCGACTACGTGGGCGTGAGCAACCTCTTCACCTTCATGAAGACGATCCCGCCCTACTGGAAGCCGATGCTGGAGAAGATGTACGCGATGGTGGGCGACCCCGTGAAGGACAAGGATCGACTCACGGCCACGTCACCGGCGCTGAATGCGGACAAGATCAAGACGCCGTTGTTCATCGCGCAGGGCGCACGCGACCCGCGGGTGAACAAGGCGGAGAGCGATCAGGTCGTGCAGGCGCTGAAGAAGCGCGGCGTGGAAGTGCAGTACATGGTCAAGGACAACGAAGGCCATGGCTTCCACAACGAGGAGAACCAGTTCGAGTTCTACTCGGCGATGGAAGCGTTCTTCGGCAAGCACTTGAAGCCGATGTGATGTGAGCCCCCCAGTCGCTGCGCTCCTGCCCCCGAGGGGCGCCACCCTGCGGGCTGGCAAAGCCAGTCCCGCGGGCGTGGCTTGGGGGGCGCGTTGCTGCGCTCGCTGGGGTGAGTTTTGAGTTGCCGGCCCGTTTGGGGCCGGCTTTACTTCGTCGGTTGGGCGACGAAGCCGATGCGGCTCAGGCCTGCCTTCTGCACGACGCCGATGAGCTCGGCCACCTGGCCGTAAGGCACCGTCTTGTCGGCGCGCAGCTGGACCTCGGTCTTGGGATTCTTCCTGGCCGTTTCGGCGATGCGCGTGGCGAAGGTCGCGGCATCCACCGCCTCGTCGCCGAAGTAGAGCTTGCCCTGCGGGTCGATCGCCACCGACACATAGCTCGGGGTGTCGGCGGGCTGCGCGGCGTCGGTCTTGGGCAAATCCAGCTTGAGGCTGGAGGTCATCAGCGGCGCGGTGATCATGAAGATCACCAGCAGCACCAGCATCACGTCGATCAGCGGCGTCATGTTGATGTCGCTCATCGGCTGCGGGCCGCTCGTGCGTTCCAGGCGTCCGAAGGCCATGCTGCGTTCTCAGGCGGCCTGGTGGGCGGCAGGCTGGCGTGCCGCGTCGGTGATCATCTCGCGCAAGTCGTGCGCGAAGCCTTCGAGGTCGGCCTCGCTCGCGGCGACGCGCTTGCCGAAGATGTTGTAGGCCAGCACGGCAGGGATCGCCACCGCCAGGCCCGCGGCCGTCATCACCAGCGCCTCGCCCACCGGGCCCGACACGCGCTCGATGGTGATGGAGCCGGCCGATGAAATGGCGCCCAGCGCGTTGTAGATGCCCCAGACCGTGCCGAAGAGGCCGATGAAGGGTGCCGTGCTGCCGATGGAGGCAAGCAGCACCTGGCCGTATTGCAGTTGCGCGAGCACCGCATGCAGCGCATCGCGCAGGCGGCGCGTGAGCTGTGAATCGACGTGGCCGCGCGCTTCGAGCGTGTTGGCGTTGGGCGCTGCCATCGCCGCGCTCAGCAGCGGTTCGAGCACGCCTTCGCGGTCGAAGGCCACGAGCTGGTCGCGGCCCGCGTGAAGGTCGGCGGCGGCCCAGAAGGCGGGCACGGCGCGGTTGATGTCCAGGCGCACGCGGCGCAGCAGCCAGCCCTTCCAGAAGATCACCACCCACGCGCTGATCGACATCAACAGCAGCAGCACCGCCACGCTTCGCGTGATGGCGTCACCTTGTTGCCAGAAATGCTGCAAGCCGCTCATCGGTGGCCTTTCGGTGCGAACGTGTGGGTCAGATGCCGAGGACGTCGTCCATGCTGAACAGGCCCGCCTTCTGGTCGGCCAGGAAGCGCGCGGCGCGAATCGCGCCCTGAGCGAACACGGCGCGGCTCGTGGCCTTGTGCGTGATCTCGATGCGCTCGCCGATGCCCGCGAAGAGCACGGTGTGGTCGCCGATGATGTCACCGCCGCGCACCGTGGCAAAACCGATGGTGGATGGATCGCGCTCGCCGGTGATGCCCTCGCGGCCGTACACGGCGCAGTCCTTCAGGTCGCGACCCAGCGTCTTGGCCACTGCCTCGCCGAGCGCGAGCGCGGTGCCGCTGGGTGCATCGACCTTCTGGCGGTGATGGGCCTCGATCACCTCGATGTCGAAGCCATGGTCGAGCGCGCGGGCCGCCGTCTGCAGCAGCTTCAGCACCACGTTCACGCCCACGCTCATGTTGGGCGCCATCATGATCGCGACACGGCGCGCGTGCTCGGTGATCTGCGCCTTCTGCGCTTCGCTGAAGCCGGTGGTGCCGATGACCAGCTTCACGCCCAGCTTCTCGCACGCGGCGAGGTGCGCCATGGTGCCTTCGGGGCGTGTGAAGTCGATCAGCACCTGCGCATTGGCCAGGCCCGTGTCGAGATCGGCGGTGATGGGCACGCCGCTGGCCTTGCCGAGAAAGGCGCTGGCATCGGCGCCGATGGCGGGGGAGCCGGGCACGTCGAGCGCGCCCGCGAGCACCAGGCCTTCAGCGGCGCTCACGGCCTCGATGAGCATGCGGCCCATGCGGCCGGACGCGCCGGCGATGGCAATTCGCAGCGGCTGCATCAGCGCGCCTCGAGCGGCGGGTAGCTGCGCGTGGGCGCCGATGCGGCAGCAGCTTCTTCCGCGACCTCGGCCTTCTTGGGCGGGGGCAGCGCCTTGACCTGTTCTTCGGTCAGCGCCAGCGGCGGCGCATTGCGCTTCGTCTTGAAGGTGTCGATGGAGGCGACGAAATCACGCTCCGCCGGCAACTCGCCACCCGTGTCGATGCTCTTCATCGTGTCGCCTTCGAACAGCACCACGACGCTTCGGCGCTGCGGCTCGGCGCCCTGGCGGCGGATGGTGAAGACATAGTCCCAGCGATTCTGGTGAAAGGGGTCGGTGATGAGCGGCGCACCGAGGATGTCGCGGATCTGCGCGCGGTTCATGCCGGGCTTGACCGCCTCGGCCTGCTCCTTGGTGACCACGTTGCCCTGCACCACCTCGACCTTGTAGGGCGTGACCACGCCGAGGAAGTTGTCGGAGGACTGGAGCGATTCGCAGCCGGACAGCATCGCGCCGAGCGAGGTCACGGCGACGAACGTGGAAATGACAGACGAGCGGTAAAGCGAACGCATGGTGACGATGGGAACGCCGGCAGCGGGCGCCAACCTCGATATGATCGAGCGATTCTAGCGGGTGGGCCGTGGGCGGCCGCCACGCGGTGGAGCTCCCATGACACATGCCGACGAACTCAAGAGCAGCGGGCTGAAGGCCACGCTGCCGCGCATCAAGATCCTCGAGGTCTTCCAGAAATCCACCCAGCGGCACCTGACGGCCGAAGACGTATTCAAGGTGCTGCTCGCCGAGGGTTCCGACGTCGGCCTGGCCACCGTGTACCGCGTGCTCATGCAGTTCGAGCAGGCCGGCCTGCTGTCGCGCAACCATTTCGAGACCGGCAAATCGGTGTTCGAGCTGAACGAGGGCAAGCACCACGACCACCTCGTCTGCATGGACTGCGGCCGGGTGGAGGAATTCTTCGACGCGGAAATCGAGAAGCGGCAAAAGGCGGTCGCGCAAAGCCGCGGCTTCGAGCTGCAGGAACACTCACTGTCCCTCTACGCCGCCTGCACCAAGAAGAACTGCCCCCACCGAACCCCCAAATAGAACCGATGACAGGCGCAGCGCGCCCTGTCCATCAAGCCACGCCCGCGGATCCGGCTCCGCCGGTCCGCCAGGCGGCGCCCCTCGGGGGCAGGAGCGCAGCGACTGGGGGGCCCAATCACTCTGGTTTGGTCATCGCCTTCTGGTGCCGCTCGATGAACTCGCGGTAGGTGTCGATGCCGCGCAGCTGCAAGATCGTGTTGCGCACCGCCGCCTCCACGAGCACCGCGAGGTTGCGGCCCGCATCCACCGCGATCACCACCTTGCGCACGGGCACGTCGAGGATGTCCTCGTACAGCGGCTCGTAGGGCAGCCGCTCGAACTCGCGCTCCAGCGTCTCCTTGCGCACGAGGTGCACGATGAGCTTCAGCCGCATCTTCCGGCGCACCGCCGTCTCGCCGAAGATGGCCTTGATGTCGAGCAGGCCGATGCCGCGCACTTCCAGCAAATTGAGCAGCAGTTCGGGGCAGCGGCCGTCCAGCGAGGTCTGCGAGACGCGGTAGAGATCCACCGCGTCGTCGGCCACGAGGCCGTGGCCACGCGAGATCAGTTCCAGGCCGAGTTCGCTCTTTCCAAGGCCCGATTCACCGGTGAGCAGCACGCCCAGGCCCAGGATGTCCATGAAGACGCCGTGGCGCGTCGTGCGCTCGGCGAAGAGCTGGCCGAGGTAGCCGCGCACCACGTCGATGACGTGGCCGGCCGATTCATCCGTGACGAAGAGGGGAATGTCCGCCCGGTCGCACATCGCGACCAGCTTGTCCGGCGGCGTCTGCGCGTCCGCCACGATGAGCACCGGCGGCTCTAGCGTGACGATGCGCGAGATGCGCCGCTCGATCACGTCCGGCGTCGACTGGCTGAGGTAGGCCACTTCGCGGCGGCCCACCAGCTGCACGCGGTAGGGGTGGATGTAGTTGAGATAACCGACCAGGTCGGCCGCCGACTGGGCGTTGCGCACCGCCGCCTCGTCGAACCGCCGCTCGGGGTGGGCATGGCCCGCGATCCATTCCCAGCGCAGCGACGGCCGGTGTTCTTCGAAGAGCGCTTCCGCGCTGATGCTGGTGGGTTTCACGCGTCACACCTTTGTGCAGGAGAACGCGAAGGTACAACAAGTGCCGGGCAGGCCGCGCCGGCGGGGCAGGCGGCTCAGGCGACGGATTTGAGCGGTTCCCAATTGGAGATGAGCTCGTGGACCTTGGCGGCGTCGCCCTCGGTCTTCAGGCGCTCGCGCAGCTCGCGGTCGCTCAGCATCTCGGCAATTTCCGACAGGATTTCCAGGTGCCGCTGGGTGGCCGCCTCGGGTACCAGCAGGAAGATGAGCAGGGCCACCGGCTCGTCGTCCGGTGCGTCGAAGGGAATCGGCTGCTGCACGCGCAGCACGGCAGCGAGCGGGTTTTTCAGGCCCTTGATGCGACCGTGCGGGATGGCCACGCCATGGCCGAGGCCGGTGGAACCCAGGCGCTCGCGGGCGAAGAGGTTGTCGGTGACGGTGGCGCGCGCGATGGCGTGCTGGTTTTCGAACAGGAGACCGGCGTGCTCGAACGCGCGTTTCTTGCTCGTGGAGTCCACGTCGACGAGGACGTTACTGGCGGGCAGGATGGCGGCGAGACGGTTCATGTGGGGTCGGGTGCCGCCTTCAACCTCTTGGGCTTGGGCAGCTTCCCGCTTTAGGCCGGGTCAGCAAATTATAAAAATCGATGGGCGAACAATTTGGAAGATTTTGCACCGGGCTGCTGCGTCGCAGCAACGCCGCTGGGGCCCCTCTTCCGGGGGATGTGCGATATGCAGCAAAAAGCGACCCGCAGGCCGCTTTGGTTGACACTGTTACTTTCAAGACAGTATCAGGTTGGCGTGGCGTCCATCCGCTTGGCCGCCACATGGTGGTGATCGCTGATCTTGTCCTTGTGCCGGCAGACCTGCCTGTCGAGCTTGTCCATCAGCTGATCGATGGCTGCGTAAAGATCCTCGTGGCTGTTCTCCACGAAGATGTCCTTGCCCTTCACGTGAACCGTGACTTCGGCCTTCTGCCTGCGCTCCTTTTCCTTGAGCTTCTCGACTGACAACAGCACATTGATATCCACCACCTGGTCGAAATGACGCGTGACGCGGTCTAGCTTTGTTAGCACGTACTCGCGCAGTGCCGGCGTAACTTCGAGGTGGTGACCGCTGATCGTCAGGTTCATGGGTACTCCTTTCACAGGGGGTGAGGGAACCGGGAAATGAGAAGAGGCGGGAAGAGACAGGATGCGGAATTCGGGTCGGAGGCGAATCTTGGGGAATCTTGAAAAACGCAGAGGATTTCGACGGGGAAGTCGGCAGGAGGCGGAGGGCTCGCTAAGCGCATTCGGTGCGGGTTCGACGCAGGGTCGATGAGGCCCAGTGTGCACGCGTTCGGGGGGTGTGACAAGCGAATGACACCAGCGCTAACACCCGGCGACGGCGGGCTCGGCGGATGCCATAATTTCGCTCTTTGCTGCTCCTTGGAGTTCCGACTTGGACGTGCCCCCTACTCGGTGACCGTCCACTCCAGCAGGCCCGCGCCCTGACGCAGGCCACGGCCGGGGTGAGACGGTCGCAGACTTCCCCGCAACCGCTAGCACCCAGGCCCCGAAAGCGCATTTCCCGCGCCTTCGACTTGCCGGAGCACCCATGCTGAACGTTTTCACGCTGGCCAACGGCCGGCTGTTCCAGGAAGAAATCGAAAGTCTCGACGAGCTGGCCCACGTGCAGCCGGTGTGGGTCGACCTCGAGCAGCCTTCGCCCGAGGAAAAGGGCTGGATCGCCCAGCACTTCGGCGTGACCATCCCCGAGGACGCGGTCGACGACGACCTGGAGGAATCCGCACGCTTCTACGAGGAAGACAGCGGCGAACTGCACATCCGTTCGGACTTCCTGATCGACGACGGCGAGACGCCGCGCAACGTGCGCGTCGCCTTCATCCTCTTCAAGGGCGTGCTGTTCTCGGTACATGCCGAGGACCTGCCGGTGTTCCGGCTGCTGCGCCTTCGCGCCCGACGCATCCCGGCGCTGATCGAAGACGCCAAGGACGTGCTGCTCAAGCTCTACGACGCGGATGCCGAGTACAGCGCCGATGCGCTGGAAGGCATCTACGACAGCCTGGAAGCCGTGAGCAACCGCGTGCTCAAGCAGGACGTGAACGACCAGACCGCCGGCGAGGCGCTGTCAGCCATCGCCCGCGAGGAAGACCTCAACGGCCGCATCCGCCGCAACGTGATGGACACCCGCCGCGCGGTGAGCTTCATGATGCGCAGCCGCATGCTCAATGCCGAGCAGTTCGAGGAAGCCCGCCAGATTCTGCGCGACATCGACTCGCTGGACAGTCACACGACCTTCCTGTTCGACAAGATCAACTTCCTGATGAACGCCACCGTCGGCTTCATCAACATCAACCAGAACAAGATCATCAAGATCTTCTCGGTCGCAAGCGTCGCGCTGCTGCCGCCCACGCTGATCGCGAGCATCTACGGCATGAACTTCAAGGCCATGCCGGAGCTCGACTGGTCGCTCGGCTACCCCTACGCGCTCGGGCTGATGATCGCCTCGGTGGCCGCCCCGTTCCTGTATTTCAGGAACAAGGGCTGGCTGCGCTAGGCGACGTGTTTCAGCGCATCGCGAGCGTCTCGTCGCGTCGCGCCAGGGGCTGGTCCTGCTCGGGGGCGGGCAGCGTGTACACGAATTCCTGCGGCATGTACTCGGCCATGGAGAGCACTTCGAAGCTGTTCGGCGTGTAGGCCTCGTACGCGGTGTCGGAGAACCAGTCCTCGCTGGGCGCCATCGCGGAAATCATCTCGCCGATCGGGTCGGCATCCGCCTGGTGGTTGAGTGCCACGAGACGGTCATGCTCCTCGTGCACGAATGCCTCCCGCTGGGCCAGCACGCGGTCGGAGGCGCCGCCCTCGCCCGTATCGTTGACGAGGCCGCGGCTCTCCGCCATCTTCAGCTCGGCCTTCACGTCGGCCCGCGAGCTCATCGTGTCGCGGGCGATGGCGTCGCGAAACTGCGTCGCCTCGCCGACATCGGTGGCCCAGGCGGTGTGGGTGGCCGAAGCCAGCTCGGCAGCCGCGCTTGCCGAGCCGGCCTGCGGGTTCCATTGCATGGCTTCGATGGCTTGGGCGCCAAAGGCCGCAAGTGCCGTCACGCCGGCGGTTGCGGCGGCAAGCGCGGTGGTTCGCAAATTGAGTCGTCGAGTCATGTGATTCTCCTTCTCATGGCGCGTCGCGCCGTGGACATGCTGGCTTGGACCACCGCAGGTTGACCGCGTTTCGCAACAAGGCGCGACAAGGGTTGGAGCTTCGCTACCACCCGGGGACACGGCCCACAGGTCCATCCCGCCTTGTCCTACAACGCAAGCTCAAGAGCGGGCACGGCGCTTGAGCCAACGCATGAGCGAGCCCACCAGCGGCAGCTTCTCGTAGAGCTCTTCGGCAGCGTCCCAATAGTCGCGATGCAGGCACACCAGGCCCTCGGCATCGAAGCGCAGGTGAGAGCCGCCGTGCACGGTCTGCAGCGCGTCGCTGTAGCGCTTGAAACGGAAGAGGAAGTCCCAGCTGAGAAAGCACTGATCGCCTTGCACGATGGCCTCGCGCACGACGAAGCGCGGCTCGAGCAGGGACTCGAACATGTGCGCGAACACCTGCTCGATCGCCGGCACGCCGTGCACGTCGTTGAAGGGGTCCTTGAAGCGCGCGTTCGACGCGTAGTAGTGCGACAGCCGCTTGACGTCGGCGGTCGTCAAGGTCTCGAACAGCGTGACGATGCGCTGCACCCGCGGGTCTTGCGGCTTGGCGGCATTCATCACAGCCCCGTCGCCCGCTTCATCGCGCGAAAGTACATCGCATCGCTCAGGTGGCGAAGCAGCTTGAGCCAGCGCGTGAAGCGCTTGGGAAAGTGGATCTCGAATAGCCCCGCCTCCCAGCCGCCGACGATCTGCCGGGCCGCCTCCTCGGGCGTGATGAGTGCCGGCATCCTGAAGTCATTGCCTGCCGTGAGCGGCGTCTCGACGAACCCGGGGTTCACCACCGACACGCCGATGCCCAGCGGACGCAGGTCCATGTAGAGCACGTCAGCGAGGTTCAGGAGGGCCGCTTTGGTCGGGCCATAGGCCAGCGCCTTCGGCAACCCACGGTAGCCCGCCACGCTGGACACGAGGCTCAGGTGACCCGCCTTCTGCCGCACGAGCACGGGCAGCACGGCATCCAGCATGTGCAGCGCGCCTTCGTAGTTCACGCGCAGGTGGGCGAGCATGTCGGCCAGGTTGAAGTGCGTCGCGCGCATCGGCTTGTAGGTGCCGGCGCAGTACATCGCGAGGTCGATGCGGCCGTAGCGTCCGACGATGGTCTCGCAGGCCCTCGCGACGGTATCGGCGTCGGTCGCGTCCAGCGGCAGGCCGAGGCTGCCCGGGCGCTCCGTCTCGAAACCGTGCAGGGCCTTGGCATGCCGCGCCGACACCACCACCTGCGCACCGCGCGAATGCAGCAGCGCGGCGGTGGCCCGGCCGATGCCGGTGGAGGCACCCACCAGCCAGACGACCTGGCCGCTCCAGTCGGTGATGCGCGGATTGAGTGCCATGGCGGACGAGTCTAGGGGCGCGCGCACGATTGCGGCACAAAGCCCGAGCGCGGCAAGGAGTTTGGGCTTGTCCGCGCGACGGTGTCTCAGGCCTGCGTCAGGGTGAACTGCATGACGCTGGTGTTGCCGGTCGCGAACGCCGCTTCGCAGTACGCGAGGTAGAACTCCCAGATGTGCATGAACCGCGCGTCGAAACCGAGGCGTCGCACGCGCGCGCCCTCGGCCAGGAAGCGCTCGCGCCAGCGGCGCAGCGTCTCGGCGTAGTCGCCGCCGAAGTCCAGCTCGTTGACGACCGCCAGGCCCGCGCTGGCCGCCGCCTTGCGGAACTCGCTCGGGCTCGGCAGCAGGCCGCCGGTGAAGATGTACTGCTGGATGAAATCGGTGGACTTCACGTAGCGGTCGAACAGGTCGTCGCGGATGACGATGCTCTGGATGCAGGCGCGGCCGCCGGGCTTGAGCTGAGCGCGCAAGGCCTTGAAGAAGCCCGGCCAGTACTCGCGCCCGACCGCCTCGAACATCTCGATCGACGCGATGGCGTCGTACGGTCCGTCGTCGATGTCGCGATAGTCCTGCAGGCGCAGCTCGCCGGGCAGCTTCGCATCGGCCAGGCGCTTGCGCGCCCAGTCGAGCTGCTCGCGGGACAAGGTCACGCCCGTCACCGTCGCACCGAAGTCGCGCGCCGCGCTCTGCGCAAGCGCGCCCCAGCCGCAGCCGATTTCCAGCACCCGGTCGCCCGGCTTCACGCCGCACTCGCGCAAGGCGCGGTGCACCTTGGCCCACTGCGCCGCTTCCATGGGCGCACCCAGGTCGCCGTCGAACCAGGCGCTGCTGTAGTTCATCGTCGGGTCCAGCCACAGGCTGTAGAACTCGTTGCCGAGGTCGTAGTGCGCGTGGATGTTGCGCTTGCTGCCACCGCGCGAGTTGCGGTTGAAGACGTGCTTCACGCGGTACAGCAGCGAACCCCACCAGGTACCGTAGATGACCTGCTCCACCTCGTCGCGGTTGGCGATGAAGAGCTTCAGCAAGGCCACGAGGTCGGGCGAGCTCCAGTCGCCGGCGATGAAGGTCTCGGCAAAGCCGATGTCGCCCGACTTCATCGCCTGGGCGCAGACGTTCCAGTTGCGAAGGCGGATGGCCGCGCGCAGCCCGCCCTCGCCGGGCGTGCCGAACAGCACCGTCGTGCCATCGGGCATCTGCACCGACAGCGTGCCGTGGCGCAGGCTCTTCATGAGCCGGAACACCGCACGTGCGGCAGCGGGGGCCGATTCGGGGAGAGACAAGGGGGCGAAGATGCTGCTGCTCATGTCGTCTGTCTGGGTCTGTGTCTTCTGATGGTTCTTCTCGACGGCACTCAACGACTCAGGAAAGCGCCCGGTGCCTCGGGTTTGCGAACAAAGGGCACGCGCCGGCTCCACAGCTTCAGCGCCTGCCAGTGGATGCGCGCGACGACGCCCAGCGTGAGCAGCGGCATGCGCGCGAACGCGGCGAGCACCGAACGACGGGTCAGCGGCGCCAGCCGGCCCGACACGCTGGTCTGCAGCAGCGGGCCTTCGGCATCGTCGTGGTCCACCCGCACGACCGTCCGAGGAGGCTGGATACGCAGGCTCGCATCGCGCGGATGCAGGTCGGTGCGCATGAAGCGGAAGCGGTAGCTGCCCTGCACGTTGCAGAACGGCGAGACGTGGAACGCCTTGGCCGCACGCTGCTCGCGGCCCCAGCCGAGCGACGGGCCGTGCAGCAGGTAGCAGTGCCGCTCGCCGAAGGTGTTGTTCACCTCGACCACGATGGCGGCGAGCGACTCGTCGCGCCGGTGGCAGTACCAGAAGCTCACCGGCTTGAAGGCAAAGCCCAGCACGCGCGGATAGCAGTGCAGCCAGACCTCGCCGTCGGCATCGCGCACGCCTTCTTGCGCAAGCAACTCGTCCAGCCATTGCAGCGAATCGGCACGGCCGTCGCCATGGTCGCGGTCGTGGAAGCTCACGAGCCCCAAGCGGTTGCGCGGCAAGGCCTTGCTCGGCGTCTCGCGCAGGCTGCGCATGGGCAGCAGCACGAACCAGGTCGGGTAGGCGAATTGATGGGAAACCGGCTTCAAGCGAGAGTGCCTCACCTGGCCGGTGCCGATCAGCGCCTGCACCATCAGGCCGCCTCCCGGCCGGCGTCGGGCACGCTGAGCTCGTCCTGGATGGCATTCACCACGGCCAGGCCCGACATCAGGCCGTCTTCATGAAAGCCATAGCGCGTCCACGCGCCGCAGTACCAGGTGCCGCCGATGCCCTGCAGGCACGGCAGCCGGCGCTGCGCGTCGATGGCCGCCAGGTCGAACACGGGGTGTGCGTAGTCGAACCGGCCATGCACCGACGCCGGGTCGATCTCGCGCGCGGGGTTCAGCGACACCAGTACCGGCGTCGTGAACGGCAGCGGCTGCAGGCGGTTGAGCAGGTAGTGCAGGCAGACGCCGGCTTCTTGCGATGCGCACTCGGGACGCTCATAGTTCCACGCCGCCCAGGCCAGGCGGCGGCGTGGCAGCACCGAGGTGTCGGTGTGCAGCACCGCGAGGTTGGGCTGGTAGCGGATTGCGCCGAGCACCTCCGTCTCCTGCGCGCTCGGGTCGGCCAGCAATGCGAGCGCCTGGTCGCTGTGGCAGGCGAGCACGACATGGTCGTAGGTCTCGGTGCCGGCGTCGGTGCTGACGAGCACATCCTGCCGGCCGCTGGCATGCGTGACCCGGCGGACTCGCCGAACCGGGGTGCGCAGTCGGGCGTCCGGGATGCCCTGGAGCATCTTGTCCACGTAGCGGCGCGCGCCGCCTGCCACCGTGAACCAGCGCGGCCGGTCGGTGATCTGCAACAGGCCGTGGTTGTGGCAGAAGCGGATCATGGTCGCGATCGGAAAGCGCAGCATCTGGTCGGTCGGGCAGGACCAGATGCAGCCGATCATCGGCAGGAAGTACCAGTCGCGGAACTCGGCGCTGAAGCGCCCGGCGGCCAGGAAATCGCCGATCGGCTGGCGCAGCTCTTCCTCCGCCTCGCGCTCGGCGATGCCGGTGGTGACGCGGTTGAAGCGCACGATGTCCGCGAGCATGCGCAAGAAGCCGGGCCGCACCAGGTTGCGCCGCTGCGCGAACACGGTGTTCATGTCCGAGCCGCTCCATTCCAGGCCGATGTCGGGCACCTGGACGGAGAAGGTCATGTCCGACGCGGCTGTTTCGACGCCGAGCTCGGCAAACAGGCGGATCAGGTTCGGGTAGGTGCGCTCGTTGTAGACGAGAAAGCCGGTGTCCACGCCATGCGTGCGGCCTTCGAGCGTGACGTCCACCGTGTGGGTGTGGCCTCCGAAATAGTCGCCCGCCTCGAAGAGCGTGACGTCGGCCAAGCCCCGCAGCCCATGCGCGACGGACAGGCCCGAGATCCCCGAGCCGATGACGGCGATGCGCGCCATGCCCTACGCGTCGGGGCGCCGGGCGCCCACGGCCGTTCGAAGGGCAAAGGGGTGAAGCCGGCCGCGTCTGGCGGCGGGCTTCGGTAGAAAGATGGCTGCACAGCGCCCCGCAGCGAAGGAGGGAGGGAGGAGGGAGGAGGAGAACCGCTCCGGGATTTCAGTCGGCGAGGCCGACAGGCTGTGCAACACGAAAAAAGTCGCGGGTCGCAGCAGCTTGGCAGTGCCCAGCACCGCGACTTGTCCTCTTCGATGCGATCGTTTGGCGTGAGTTCCCTGCGATTTCATAATTCGCACATACGTGCTTGCCCGAGTCCTCGACGGCATGGTGCAGCTCATTGCTCGGCCAGCAGCTTTTCGACCGCCTGCACGAAGGCGGGGCTGGTCGGTTCGACGTCACTTTGAAAACTCTGCACGGTCCGGCCGTCGCGCGAGATCACGTATTTGTGGAAATTCCACTTCGGCGGCTGGCCGGTCTTGTCGCGCAGGTCGGCGAAGAGCGGGTTGAGCGCGCTGCCCGCGCCCGCGGACACCTGGGACTTGGCGAACATCGGGAACTTGACGCCGAAGGTGTTCTCGCAAAAGTCCGCGATGGCCTGGTTGCTGCCGGGCTCCTGCTTGCCGTAGTCGTTGGACGGAAACCCCAGCACCACGAGGCCGCGGGCAGCGTATTTGCTATTCAGCGCTTCGAGGCCCTTGTATTGCGGCGTGTAGCCACAAAAACTGGCCGTGTTCACGACCACCACGACGCGGCCCGCGTACTGGCACAGGTCCTGGGACTTCTCGTCCTGCAGGCGAGGCATCGAGCGATTGAGCAAGGCCGGGCAGGCGGGCGCGGCCCAGGCCGTCGAGCTGCCGGCCAGGGCGAAAACCGCACCAATCGCCAGCAGGCACTTATTCATTCGCAAATTCATGTGCTTTTTCTCCCTGAAACGCCATGTTGCAGCCAGTTTCCCCAAGACGTAACTAAGGTTATCCGCCATATGGGTGCTCTACGCTGGCCAGGACGCATCGGATGCGTGGAATTCGCACGCGCGGACTAATTTCGTGCAACAACGACGCTGTCACACTCCTCCGCCTAAAATTGCTGTCCCTCTTGAGGCCGCCACCATGCTTTACCCCGAACTTTTCAAGCAACTCGAAGCCGTGCGCTGGAGCATGGACAAGGACATTCCCTGGGATCGCTTCGATGCGAGCCTCTTGTCCGACGAGCAGGCCAAGACGGTCAAGATGAACGCCATCACCGAGTGGGCCGCCCTGCCCGCGACGGAGATGTTCCTGCGCGACAACCGCGACGACAGCGACTTCTCGGCCTTCATGAGCGTGTGGTTCTTCGAGGAGCAGAAGCACTCGCTCGTCCTCATGGAATACCTGCGCCGCTACCGCCCGGACCTCGTCCCCACCGAGGCCGAGCTGCACGAAGTCCGCTTCGAGTTCGACCCGGCGCCGGCGCTCGAGACGCTGATGCTCCACTTCTGCGGCGAGATCCGCCTGAACCACTGGTACCGCCGCGCGGCCGAGTGGCACACCGAGCCGGTCATCAAGGCCATCTACGAAACGCTCGCCCGCGACGAAGCCCGCCACGGCGGCGCCTACCTGCGCTACATGAAGCGTGCGATGCAGAAGTTCGGCGATGAAGCGCGCGCCGCCTTCGCCAAGGTGGGCGTGCTCATGGCCAGCGCCCGCCGAACCGCCCAGGCGCTGCACCCGACCAACCTGCACGTGAACGAGAAGCTCTTCCCGCGCGACACCATCCAGAGCCGCCTGCCCGACCCGAGCTGGCTGGAAGCCTGGCTGGACAAGCAGATCCAGTTCGACGCGGTGTGGGAGAACAAGGTCGTCGAGCGCATCCTGCACAACATGAGCCTGCTGATGGAGCGCAGCTTCGCGAGCGTCCAGGAGCTCAACCGCTTCCGCAAGGAAGTGACGAACAGGGTGGCCGCAGCAGCAGCAAGCATCACTCCGGCGCCGGGCACCACGCCCGCCTGAGTTCCTCTTCCTTCCATGCCAACGGCCCGCCTCGTGCGGGCCGTTGGCATTGGGGCTTGTCGAGTGGCCGCCAGCCCGCTAAGATCAAAAGAGACCGATTGGTATCTTTTTGATGAACACCCCCACCAAAGGCGAACGCACCCGCACCGACATCATCCGCAAGAGCGCCGAGCTGATGAACCGGCAAGGCTTTCTCTCGGCGCCCTTGTCGGCGGTGATCGAGGCGACTGGCATCCAGAAGGGCGGCCTGTACCGGCATTTCGGCAGCCGCGAAGAGCTGGCGCACGAAGCCTTCGACTTCGCGGTCGGCCAGATCCGCGATCGCTTTCTCGCCGCCATCGAGGGCAGGTCGGACGCCTGCGACCGCCTGCTCGCATTGCTGGGCAGCTACGACGGCGACACGCTCACGCTGCCGCTGCCCGGCGGCTGTCCGATCATGAACAGCGCCATCGAATCCGACCATGCCGACCCGGCCCTGCGCCAGCGTGCGCGCGACGCCATGGCCGCCTGGCACAACCTGCTGATGCGCATCGTGCTGGCGGGCCAGCGCGACGGGCAGGTGCGCCGCGGCGTGTCGGCGCAGGAAGTCGCCACGGTGTTCATCGCGAGCATCGAAGGCGCGGTGATGCTCACGCATCTGCATGGCGACGCCTCGAACTGGCTCGCCGTACGGCGCCACCTGGCCGCCTATGTCGAGAACTCGTTACGTCCAACACCAGGAGAAGCGCGATGATCTATCGCTTCATCGTCGAGAGAAAGCTGCGACGCGCCTTCGACGCGCTCAACCGCGGCGACCACGCACCCATCCTCGCGGCCTTCGGTCCACGGGCGGAGCACGTGTTCTTCGGCGACCACGCGCTCGCAGGCGCCCGTCACCGCATGCAGAGCATCGGTCCGTGGTATGCGCGGCTCAAGCGCGTGCTGCCCGACCTGCGCTTCGACATCGAATCCATCGCCGTGCGCGGCATGCCGTGGAACACGGTGGCGATGGTCGAATGGCGCGATCACTTCAGCCTGAAGGACGGCCGGCAGGGCGGCAACCAGGGCGTGCATGCGCTCAGGCTGCAATGGGGCAAGGTGACGTCGCTGCGCGTGTACTGCGACACCCAGGTGCTGGCCGACGTGCTGCGCGAGCAGCATGCGCTGAGCATCGCCGACGCCGGCATGGCGCCGATCGTCGACGCGGCCTGAGCGCGCCGCGTCCTGGCTGTCGCTCGGCTTGAAGCCAGCGCGCTATTTGCCGGCTTGCTGATCGGCCTTGCGATCCGCAAGCACCCGCTGCGCGCTCGGCCGGCTGCCCACGAGCTGGCTGTATGGCTTCCAGTCGATGCCGGCGGCGGCGATGAGGTCTTCGCCATACACCGTCTTCGTCGCCAGCGTCACGAGCGGAATGCTCACGAAGGCCGCGCAGTCGGCCATGGTGAAGATGTCGCCCGCGATGTAGGGCGAGAACTTCGCCAGCCGCTTGAAGGCGGCGATGTTCTTCTCCAGCTTCTTGCGCACACGCGTCGCGGTGGCTTCGTCCTTCTCGCCGCCGAAGAAGGCCTGCGCGTACAGCTCGCGCGCCACCAGCTCCACGTGCATGTCGATGTAGGTGATGAGCTCGCGCACCTTGGCCGCCTCCCACGGGTCGGCCGGGACCAGCGGCGGCTGCGGATGCGTCGCCTCGATGTAGTCGACGATGGCCTGGCTCTCGCACATCGCGCCGTGCTCGGTGCGGATGAACGGGATCTTCGCAAGCGGCGAACAGGCGAGTACCGCTTCGTCCTTGCTGCCGGTCTTCACGCGCTCTTCGGTGAAAGGCACGCCCTTTTCCAGGAGCACCATCTTCACCTTGTTGTAGTAGTTGGAAATCGAAAAACCGCACAGCGTGATCATGGGTTGTCTCCTTCGATGACGGATGTGCGCGAGTCTAGGCCCGACGTTGCCTGCTGCCTGGCACGCACGCGACAATGCGCGCCATGGCGAACCTCATCGACAAGCTCTGCCCGCGCGGCGAACTCGCGCAACGCATCTCGCAACTGCCGCGGCCGGTGGTCTTCACCAACGGCGTGTTCGACATCCTGCACCGCGGCCACGTGAGCTACCTCGAGCAAGCGCGTGCGCTGGGAGCAAGCCTCGTCATCGGCTTGAACAGCGACGCCTCCGCTCGCACGCTGGGCAAAGGCCCCGACCGCCCGCTCAACGCCGAAGCCGACCGCGCCTGCGTGCTCGCCGCGCTCGAAAGCGTGAGCCTCGTGACGCTGTTTGACGAATCCACGCCGGTGGAGCTGCTCAAGCTCGTGCGGCCGCAGGTCTACGTGAAGGGCGGCGACTACGACATCGAGACACTGGAAGAAACGAAGTGGGTGCGCAGCTGGGGCGGCGAAGCGCGGGCGCTGGGCTTCGTCGACGGCTATTCGACGACGGCGCTGGTCAAGCGCATTCGCAGCTAGGGCTTCGCCGGGCGGTTCACGATCACGATGCCCGCGGCCACCGCCACCAGCGCAACCACCAGGCGAGCGGTGATGGGCTCGTCGAGCAGCACCGAGCCCATCAGCAGCCCGAACACCGGCGTGAGCAGCGTGAACGAGGCGAGCCGCGTCGCCGGGTAGTGGCGCACCAGCCAGAACCACACCAGGTAGCTCGCGAAGCTCACGACGACGACCTGGAAGGCGAGCGACGACCAGGCCAGCAGCGACAGCGAACGCGGCCACGCCGGGCCGCCGAATGACGCGGCGAGCGCGAGCATCACGCCCGAGATCGCGAGCTGATACAGCAGCGTCTTCTCCGCGCCCGCGGCACTGAGCCGCGTGCCGCGGATGGCAAGCGTGGTCGCGCCCCACAGCACGCCGGCGGTGACGCCCAAGGCGTCGCCCAGCCACTGCCGGTCGCCCGCCGCAGGTCGGCTGAACCCTTCGGCGAAGGCCCAGGCGACACCCGCGAACGCGCCCAGCAGCCCGAGCAGCTGCAGGCGCGAGAGCCGCTCCGAGTGAGCGATGAAGGGCATGCCGAGCGCCACCACGAAAGGCGAGAGATAGATGAAGACCACCATGCGCGACGCGGTGGTGAACTGCAGCCCGATGAAGATGCAGGCAAACTCTGCAGCGAAGAGCAGCCCGGCCAGCAGGCCGCCGCCCAGTGTGCCGTCCTTGTCGAACAGCGGCAGCCGGCGCGACACCGCCCACAGCCACACCAGCAGTGCGCCACCCAGCGATCGAATGGCCGCCTGCTGCAGCGCCGGCACTTCTGGCAGCGCGGCCTTGGCCGCCACCTGGTTCAAGCCCCAGAGAAAGCAGCAGCCGACGAGGCTCGCCACCGCCAGCGTGTCCAGGTGCGCCTTGCGTTGAGTCATGGCTCGATGGCAGCAGCGCCGCTCGTGCGTCGATGCAGCAGCTCCGCGATGGCCGCGCAGATCGCCCCACTGACCGCGCCCGTGGCATGCGCGAGCGGCGCGATGGCGATGTCCCAGCCTTCGCGATGCTGCAGCGCGCCTTGCCACGGCGCCTCGTGCAAGACCTTGGCGACGAGCACGACGAGGATGAGGGCCGCGACGCGTCGCTGCGTGCTCGACCCCGCGACGAGCAGGTGCACGGCGACGACGGCCACCCCTGCGTGCAGCACGCCCGACAGGCCGCCGTAGTGCAGCAGCTCGGGCTGCATGAGCAAGCCCAGCTGCGTCAGCGGCCAGGCGATCAGCCACGCCAGCACCGTGCGCCAGGGCATGCCCGCCGCATGGCCGAGCGCGCTCACGAGCAGGCCGCCGGCGCAGTTGGCGGCGAGGTGCAGCACGCTGTAATGCACGAAGACCGCGCTGAAGGCACGCCAGGGTTGGCGCCACCACAGCGCAGGCTGCCAGTCGATCAGCTCTCGAGGCACCGGCCACAGCAGTGCAGCGCCCAGCACCAGCGAGATCGCGAACGAACTCCAGGCCCACTCGCGCACGAAGCCTCGATCAGCCAAACACCGCTTTCCACAGCGACATCACGGCGCTGCTCTGGGCGGTCATGGCCTCGGGCGGCACCTGCGTTGGTTGCTCGTCGAGCCGCGCCCTGTGCTGCGCGCGGCGCAGCTCGCGATAGGCGTCGGCCGCGGCGATGCCCACGCCCGCCGGCAGCAGCCCGGCCGCCTCGGCGCGTTGCAGCAAGGCGATGTTGCCGACGTTGTCCATCAGCTGCGGATGCCGCCCGCTGTGCGCGAGCACGAGGTACTGCACGGCAAACTCCACGTCCATCATGCCGCCCGCGCCGTGCTTGACGTCGAAGAGCCCGCCCTTGACCGGATGCGCGGCGCGCACCTTCTCGCGCATGGACTGCACTTCGGCGCGCAGCGAATCCGCGTCGCGCTCGGCGGCCAGCACCGCGCGCCGCACTGCTTCGAACTTCGGCGCGATGTCGGCGAAGCCCGAGCAGAAGCGCGCACGCGTGAGCGCCTGGTGCTCCCAGGTCCACGCGGTGTTGCTGCCGCGGCCGGTCTGGTACTTCTCGTAGCTTTGCATCGAGGCCACGAGCAGGCCCGAGTTGCCGTTGGGGCGCAGCGCGGTGTCGATGTCGAAGAGCTCGCCCGCCGCGGTGCGCAGCGTGAGCCAGTTGATCAGCTTGCGCACGAAGGCGCCGTACACCTCGGGCGCGCGCTCGTCCTCGTCGTCGTAGAGGAAGACGACATCGAGGTCGCTGCCGTAGCCGAGCTCCTTGCCACCCAGCTTGCCGTAGGCCACGATGGCAAAGCGCGGCACCTCGCGATGCCGCTGCTTGAGGTGCGACCACGCCCAGCGCAGCGTGCATTGCAGCGTCGCATCGGCCAGCGCCGAGAGGTCGTCGGCCACCTGTTCGACGGTGATGTGCCCTTCCACGTCGCGCACGAGGGTGCGGAAGACCTCGGCATGGTGCGCGCGGCGCAGCGTGTCCAGCAGCGACTCCTCGTCGGCCTGGCCGGACCGCTCCCAGGCCTGGTGGCGCGCATCGAGGTCGCCGATGTACTCGCCCGCATCGAAGCGGCTGTGCAGCAGGCGTTCGTCGGCGAGCTCGTCGATCACGCCGGGGTGCAGCATCAGGTAGCGAATGGGCCAGCGCGCCAGGCCCAGCAGGCGCAGCAGCCGGTTGTGCACCTCGGGCCGCTCGACCAGCAGCGCGAGGTAGCTCTCGCGGCGCAGGAGCGGCTCCAGCCAGTCGACGAAGCGGATGGCCGCGTCCATGGTGCAGCGGTTGTCCTGCACCGCGATGGCGGCGCGGCCGATGAGCTTGGCCAGGCGCAGCTTGCTCTCGTCGCGCAGCGCCTGGATGCGCGGCTGCTCGGCCCAGCGCTTGACGCGCTGGCCCAGCGCCACCGGCAGGCGTTCGACGAAGGCCTCGCTGTCCACCGGCTGCGGCGCCGGACCGCAACTCTTGCAGCCGCCGTTGTTGGGCTTGGGCGACTGGCCGTCGTGCAGCAGCGCATCGAATTCGGTCGCGACGTATTCGCGGGTCTCGCACAGGCCCTCGATCAGCTCGCAGGCGTCCTCGTTGCAGGCAAGGCCCAGGCTGCGGGCGATCCAGGACAGGTCGCCGTCCACCGTCGGCAGCATGTGCGTCTGCTGGTCGTCGAGGAACTGGATGCGGTGCTCGACGCGACGCAAGAAGGTGTAAGCCTCGGCGAGCCGCCGCGCGCTCTCGGGCTTCATCAGGCCGCCCGCGGCCAGCTTGTCCAGCGCCTTCAGCGTGGAGCGCGTGCGGATCTCGGGGAACTGCCCGCCGCGCACCACCAGCAGCAATTGCACGATGAACTCGATCTCGCGGATGCCGCCGCGCGAGAGCTTCACGTCGTTGGCGCGCTCGGGCCGGCCGGCGGCGCGGCGCTGGGCCTCGTCGCGCACCTTGCGGTGCAGCTGGCGCAGGCCTTCGAAGACGCCGTAGTCGAGATAGCGCCGGTACACGAAGGCGGTGACCATCGATCGCAACGCCAGCGCCCTGCCGTTGCGCACGCTGGCCAGCGGCGCGACCACGCGGCTCTTGAGCCAGGCAAAGCGCTCCCACTCGCGGCCCTGCACCTGGAAGTACTCCTCCAGCATCGCCAGGCTCACCACCGGCGGGCCGGAGTTGCCGTTGGGGCGCAGGGCCAGGTCGACGCGGAACACGAAGCCGTCCTCGGTCGTGTCGCCGATGAGCGCGTACAGGCAGCGCGCGAGCTGCGAGAAATATTCATGCGCCGAGATCGACTGCGCACCGGCCGTCTGGCCCGATTCCTCGTAGACGTAGATGAGGTCGATGTCCGAGGACACGTTGAGCTCGCGCGCGCCCAGCTTGCCCATGCCCACGACCCAGAAGTCGATGCGCTGGCCGGCCTCGTTCAGGGGTTCGCCGTATTTCGCGTCGAGCTCCTCGCGGGCGCTGGCGAGCGCAATGTCCAGCGTCGTCTCGGCCAGCTCGGTCATGGCGAGCGTGACGTCTTCCATCAGCGCGCCCTGCTCGATGTCCAGCACCGCCAGGCGCTCGAGCACCAGTTGCCGCGCCACGCGCAAGGCGGCCCCCAGCGGGCGGCCGGCGACCAGCAGCGTGTCGATGAGCGCGGTGATGGCGTCACGCCGCGGCAGGCCGGCGGGCAGCAGGGGCAGCTCCTGTGCATAGCGGCGCCGGATGCGCTGCACGAAGCGGCTGTGGTCGGCACGCGCCGCGGGCAAGGAGGAATCCGTCAAGGGAACCGCGGACACCGCGGGGGCGGGCACCGACGGGGGCAGCGGGAGCTCAGGCAGGGAACCCATGGCACTTCCGTGGGTCTGTGCTAGGCCAGCGGCACATCCGGCGGCGCGAGGCGCCTGGACGGGTCGGGTGACAATGCCACGACGTGCTGGCCCGAAGGCCGGCGCATCGCCGAAGATTCATCTCGCTGATCGGGCTCATCGAACCCAGCCGGCTTCCCAACTCGTACATGTCCATCGTTGCGCCTGTCACTGCCGCCAATTCAGCGCCGCTCACCCGCCGCGCATTGGTGACGAAGCGTTTGCGCTGGCTGGCGCGTGTATTGACGGGTGGTGTCATTGCGGCGTGGAGCTTATTGCTTGTCGCCTGGCTGACACTTCACTGGGGGATTTTGCCGCACATCCAACAGTGGCGGCCCGAGATCGAGCAACGGGCGAGCAACGCACTCGGGGTTCCGGTGCGAATTGGCAACATCAGCGTGCGATCGAGTGGGTGGATACCCTCGGTTGAACTCAAGGGCGTGGTGCTGCAGGACCGGCAGGCCCGTGCCGCGCTGGAGCTGCCGCGCGTGGTCGCCTCGCTTTCCGCTCGCTCGCTCTTCGCGCTGGAGCTGCGCTTCGACCAGCTCTTCATCGACAGCCCGCACCTGGAGATCCGCCGCGACGCGCGCGGCCACATCCTCGTCGCCGGCCTGGACATGAACGGCCCGGGCACCGGCGACAACGCCGCGGCCAACTGGTTCTTCAGCCAGCGCGAGTTCGTCATCCGCGGCGGCTCGCTCACCTGGACCGACGAGCAGCGCAACGCCCCCGCGCTCTCGCTGCACGACGTCGAGCTCGTGATCCGCAACGGCCTGCGCAGCCACGAAATGCGCATGGACGCGACGCCGCCCGCCGAATGGGGCGATCGCTTCTCGCTGCGCGGGCGCTTCACGCAGCCGCTCCTGACCGACAGCGGCGACTGGAACCGCTGGAACGGCATGGTCTTCGCGCAATTGCCGCGCGCCGACGTGAGCCAGCTGCGCCGGCACGTGACGCTGCCGTTCGAGCTGAACGAAGGCGACGGCTCGCTGCGCGGATGGCTGGACGTGCGCGACGGCAAGCTCCAGGGCGCGACGGTGGACGTGGCGCTGCGCGAGGTGACGATGCGCCTGTCGCCGAGCGTCGAGCCGCTGGCGCTCGCGCAGATCGAAGGCCGCCTGTCCGGCCACCGCGGCCCCGAGGGCTTCAGCGTCTCGGCGCAGCAGTTCGGCTTCGTCACCGGCGACGGCATCCGCTGGCCGCGCGGCGACCTGTCGCTGCGCTGGAACCAGGCCGAGGGCAAGCCCGCCACCGGCGGCGAGTTCAGCGCGCAGCACCTGGACCTTGCGCTCATGGCGCAGATCGCCTCGCGCGTGCCGCTGGGCGACGCCGTGCGCAAGCTGCTCGCGGAGCTCGACCCCCGGGGCCTGGCCAACGGCCTCTCGGCGCGCTGGACCGGCCCGCTCGATGCGCCGGTCACCTACCAGGTGAAGGGCCAGCTGCAAGGCCTCGCGCTCGCGGCGAAGGCCGCGTCGGAGCCGACGAGCGTGGGCCGACCGGGCCTGCGCAACGCCACCATTGCGCTCGATGCCAACGAGAAAGGCGGCACGGCCAAGCTGGGCATGGCCGCCGGCGAGCTGAACGTGCCGGGCGTGTTCGAGCAGCCGGTGGTGCCGCTCGCGCAGATGAGCGCGTCGCTCTCCTGGCGCATCGACCCGGCGAAGACGGCGGGCCAGCCCTCGCACGTGTCGGTTGCGGTCAAGGACATGAAGTTCGCCAACGCCGAGATGCAGGGCGAGTTGTCCGGCGGCTGGCAAACCGGAGCGGGCCAGGGCTTCGCCCGCGGCGGCCGCTACCCGGGGCTGATCGAGATCAACGGCCGGGTGAGCCGCGGCCTGGCCACGAGCGTCGCGCGCTACCTGCCGCTGGGCATCCCCGAGGACACGCGGCTGTACGTGGCCCACGCGGTGAAGAGCGGCAGCGTGAGCGACATGACGGTGCGCGTGAAGGGCGACATCTGGGACTTCCCCTTCCACCGCGCACGCAACCCGCGCGACGGCGAATTCCGCATCGCAGGCCACGTGGACGACGTCGACTTCGCCTACGTGCCCAGCCTGCCGGCCAGCGGCACGCGCGCGGCCTTCGAGTCGCCCTGGCCGCCGTTCACGAAGATGAAGGGCGAGCTGATCTTCGACCGCGCGAGCATGGAGATCCGCAACGCGCAGGCGCGGGTCTACGGCGTGGACCTGAGCCGCGTGCAAGGCGGCATCCGCAACCTGTCGGACCGCTCGGTGCTGGCGCTCGAGGGCGGCGCCCGCGGGCCACTGCAGGACATGCTGCGCTACGTCAACACGTCACCCGTCGGCAACTGGACGAACAAGGCGCTGGCGCAGTCCAGCGGCTCAGGCATCGCCGATCTCAAGCTCGCGCTGTCGATTCCGCTGTACGACGCCGACAAGTCCACCGTGAAGGGCAGCGTGGCGCTCGCAGGCAACGACGTGCGCATCATGCCGGACACGCCGGTGCTGCAGAACGCGAAGGCGCGGGTGGACTTCACGCACAAGGGCTTCAGCATCCACGGCGGCACGGCCCGCGTGCTGGGCGGCGATGCCAGCTTCGACGGCGGCACGCAGGCCGACGGCTCGATGCGCATCACCGGCCATGGCACGGCCACGGCCGACAGCCTGCGCCGCGCGAGCGAGCTGGGCGCGCTGTCGCGGCTGGCCACGGCATTCAGCGGACAGGCGAGCTACCGGCTCGCGCTCGGAGTCGCGCATGGCCACACGGAAGTGAGCCTCACGAGCAACCTCGTGGGCCTGGCGTCCGACCTGCCGCCGCCTTTGCGCAAGAGCGCCGAGTCGGCGCTTGCGATGCGCTATGCCACCGCGCTGGTGCCGGAGTCGCTCGCGGCCGGGCAGTCGCCGCGCGACGTCCTGCGCTTCGACCTGGGCAACATCGTCAGCGCGAACTTCCTGCGCGATCTCTCCGGCGACCAGGCCCGCGTGATCCGCGGCGGCATCGGCGTGATGGAGCCCGGCCCCACGCCCGTCGCCGGCGTCGCGGCCAGCATCAACCTGGCCAGCCTCGATGCCGATGCCTGGGAAGCGGTGGCCACCAGGCTCGCCGGGTCCGCGGGCGGCACGGCGGTGGCGGACGCCGCCTCGGGCGGTTACATGCCCACGAGCTTCGCGGTGCGCGCGCAAGAGCTCATCACCGGCGGACGCCACCTGAACAAGGTGGTGATCGGCGCATCGCAGGAAGATGGCTTGTGGCGCGCCAACCTCGATGCGGAGCAGCTCAACGGCTATGTCGAATACCGTCCCGGCAGGCGCGGCGCGGGCCGCGTGTTCGCTCGGCTGTCGCGCCTGTCGCTGCCCAAGACCGAGGCCGACAGCATGGAGAGCCTGCTCGACCAGCCCTCCAGCGTGCCGGCGCTGGACATCGTCATCGACGACCTGGAGCTGCGCGGCAAGCGGCTCGGCCGGGTCGAGATCGAGGCGCTGAACCGCATCAACGGAGAGGGGCGCGACGCCTACCGCGAATGGCGGCTCACGCGGCTGGCGATGACCACGCCCGAGGCGAAGTTCGTCGCCAACGGGCAGTGGATTCCGTCTGCCGTGCCCGCGCGGCGCCGCGCCATCCTCAACTTCAAGCTCGACCTCGCCGACGGCGGCGCCTTCCTCGACCGCATGGGCACGCCCAAGGCGGTACGCGGCGGCAAGGGCAGCCTGGCGGGGCAGGTGTCGTGGCTGGGCTCGCCCCTGTCGCTCGACTACCCGAGCATGACGGGCCAGGTGAACGTGGCCATCGATGCCGGCCAGTTCCTCAAGGTGCAGCCGGGCGCGGCGCGGCTCCTGAGCGTGCTGAGCCTGCAGTCGCTGCCGCGGCGGCTCGCGCTCGATTTCCGCGACCTGTTCCAGGAGGGCTTCGCCTTCGACAACATCACCGGCGACGTGACGATTCGCGAGGGCGTGGCCACCACCAACAACCTGCGCATGCGCGGCGTGCAGGCCGCGGTGCTGATGGAAGGCAGCGCCGACGTCGAGCGCGAGACGCAGGACCTGCGCGTGGTGGTCGTGCCGGAGATCAACGCCGGCACCGCCTCGCTTGCCTATGCGGCCATCAACCCGGCGATCGGCCTGGGCACCTTCCTCGCGCAGATGTTCCTGCGCAAGCCGCTCACACAGGCGGGCACCCGGGAGTTCCACGTCACCGGCCCCTGGTCCGACCCGAAGGTGGAGCGCGTGGACCGCAAAACCGGCGCGCCCATCCCGGACATCGAAGCGCCTGCCAACGCCGACACCGCCAAGCGGTGATGATGCGCGGCATGAAGATCGCCGCGCTCCAGATGGTCTCCACGCCGCGCGTGGACGAGAACCTCGCCACCGCCCGCCGCCTCATTGCCGCAGCCGCGCGCGACGGCGCGACGCTGGTGGGCTTGCCCGAATACTTCTGCTTCATGGGCGCGAACGACCGAGACAAGCTCGCGATCGCCGAGGCGCCGGGTGACGGGCCGATCCAGCAGGCCTTGTCGGACGCGGCGCGCGTGCATGGCGTGTGGGTGATGGGCGGCACCCTGCCGATCCGCAGCGCGCAGGCCGACCGCGTGATGAACGCGAACTGCGTCTACGCGCCCGACGGCACGCTCGCGGCCCGCTACGACAAGATGCACCTCTTTCGCTACGACAACGGGCGCGAGAGCTACGACGAAGGCCGCGTGCTCGATGCAGGCGGCGAGCCGGCATCGTTCGACACGGGCGCCGTGCGCGTGGGCCTGAGCGTCTGCTACGACCTGCGCTTTCCGGAGCTGTACCGGCACATCACCTTTGCCGAGGGATGCAAGCCTTGCGACCTGCTCGCGGTGCCCGCGGCCTTCACCTACACCACCGGCCGCGCGCACTGGGAGCTGCTCTTGCGCGCACGGGCGGTGGAGAACCAGTGCTACGTGATCGCGCCGGCGCAAGGCGGCACGCACGAGACCGGCCGGCGCACGTGGGGACACAGCATGATCGTGGACCCCTGGGGCGAGGTGCTGAACGTGCTGCCTGAAGGCGAGGGCGTCGTCATGGCCGAGCTGGACGCGGCGCGCATCGCATCGGTTCGCGCGCAATTGCCGGCCTTGACGCATCGGCGCTGCATCTGAAGATGCGTGACCTCGGCAGCCGCCCCCCACGTTTGAAGTAGGCCGTCCCTAGGACGCAGGGTGACCCGCGTCGATCCGCATGCCTAGAGTGGCCGCATCGACCACGGATGGGAGTCCATCATGCTCACCCTCACGCGTCTGGGGCTGGCCGCCCTCGGCATTGGCGGCATCCTGCTTGCGGGCAATGCGGATGCCGCGTTCCTCTACTGGTCGAAGATCCAGGTGAAGACGGGCACCGAGGCCAAGTGCATGCAGCTCGCCGCGGGCGTGGCGGGGCAGAACCTGCAGGGCGTGAAGAAGAGCCCGCTGGAGATCGCGGGCACGCGCAACGGCGTCTACGTGGCCATCACCTGCGTCGGACGAGGCGGTGGGCAGAACGCGATCGGCGTGATCATGGCCATCGGCGACAACGGGCAGGCGACGATCGGGGCGCGCGACCTCATCGCGGACAAGCTGTCGAAGACGCAATTTATTGATTGACAGCGTCCGTCGAGTAGCAATGGACCATGGATCCCGACTTTCGTCGGGATGACACGGTCGGTTCGCTCTTAGCCCCAGCCAATGTCATGCCGGCGAACGCCGGCATCCATCGGCCTCTTGCGCCATCCGGCCGTCGCTTCAAGCCGCTTTCTTCGCCGCCGCTTTTTTCGCTGGCACCTTCGCCGCGCGCGGCTCGAACTCGAAGATCACCTTGCCTTCCTTCTTGTCGTAGGCCAGGCGCGCCTTGAACTTGCGGCGTGTCTTGTTGGACACGAAGTTCTCCAGCAGCTCCGTCTTGCCTTCGGCCAGCAGCTTCGTCATCTGCTCGCGCGCCACCGGCTGCTGCAGGATGATCTTGCCGCTCTTGAAGTCGCAGGTGACGTGCGCGCCCACGCTGTGCTCGCAGACGTAGGACGTGCCGTGTTCGTACACGTGGCCCGCGCACTTCGGGCAGGCACCCAGGCTCTGCTGGCCGGAGAAGTCCACCGGCTCGCCGGATTCGCCGTCCTTCTTCGCGTCCTCGCCGAAGTCAAACTCCAGCTTCCAGTTCTTGATCTCGTCGTCGAAGCTGAGCTTGAGCTCGGCCGTGAAGGGCCAGCCGGCCTTCGAGCGGAAACCTTCGAGCGGGCCGATCTTCTTGTCGGTGAGGAATTTCTCGACCTCGTCGAGCTCGAAGCTGCGCCCGCCGGGGATCTTGCTCATCGAGAAGCCGCAGCCTTCTGCATCTCCGGATTTGCCGGTGCAGGTGAAGCGGCGGTAGTTCTCCTTCACGATGCCGCCGCAGTTCGGGCACGGCGTCTTCAGCGTCGCGTAGTCGCCGGGAATCGTGTCGCGGTCGTACTCCTTGGCCTTGGCCACGATGCGCTCGGTCATGGCGGCAATCTCGCCCATGAACTTGTCGCGGCTGAGCTTGCCCTTTTCCATCTCGGCCAGCTGGTATTCCCAGTTGCCGGTGAGCTCGGGCTTGGTGAGCTCTTCCACCTGCAGTCCGCGCAGCAGCGTCATCAGCTGGAAGGCCTTGGCCGTGGGTATCAGCTCGCGGCCGTCGCGATGCATGTACTTTTCCATCAACAGGCCTTCGATAATCGCGGCCCGCGTGGCCGGCGTCCCCAGGCCCTTTTCCTGCATCGCCTCGCGCAGCTCGTCGTCGTCGATGAGCTTGCCCGCGCCTTCCATGGCCGACAAGAGCGTCGCCTCGGTGTAGCGCGCGGGCGGCTTGGTCTTGAGGGCGTTCACGTCCACGCTTTCGGTGCGCACCATCTCGCCGGGCTTGACCGCGACGAGGTTGGCATCGTCCTCCTGCGCCTCGCGGCCGTAGACCGCGAGCCAGCCGGGCTTGACCATCACCTTGCCGTTGGTCTGGAAGCTGTGCGTCGCCGCGCCCGCCTTCACCGTGCTGATGCGGGTCGTGACCATGAACTCCGCCGGCGGGAAGAACACCGCGAGGAAGCGCTTGACCACCATGTCGTAGAGCTTCGCCTCGATCTCGGTCAGGCTCTTGGGCGCCTGCAGGGTCGGGATGATGGCGAAGTGGTCCGACACCTTGGCGTTGTCGAAGATGCGCTTGTTGGGCTTGACGTAGCCCTCGTCGGTCGCCTTCTTCGCATGTGCCGACAGCGCGCGCAGCGGGCCGGGCAGGTCTTCATCCGCCAGCATCTTCATCGTGTTCTTCACGACGGCGACGTAGTCTTCCGGCAGGTGCTTGCTGTCGGTACGCGGGTAGGTCAGCACCTTGTGCTTTTCGTACAGCGCCTGCGCGATGGACAGCGTCGTCTTGGCCGAGAAGCCGAAGCGGCTGTTGGCCTCGCGCTGCAAGGTGGTGAGGTCGTACAGGCCCGGCGCGCTCTGCGTGCTCGGCTTGGCCTCCTCGGTGACGCTCGCAGGCTGGCCGCGGCAGGCCTGGGCGATGGCCTGCGCGTCCTCGACGTTCCACAGCCGGTCGGCACGCTGCTCGGCGTCGTCGGGGTTCTTCTTCCACTTGGGGTCGAACCACTTGCCTTCGTATTCACCCGCCTCGGCCGCGAACTGCGCCTTGATTTCCCAGTAGTCGCGCGACACGTGCTTGCGGATCTTCTCTTCGCGCTCGACCACGATGGACAGCGTGGGCGTCTGCACGCGGCCCACCGTCGTGAGGAAGAAGCCGCCGTCGCGCGAGTTGAAGGCCGTCATCGCGCGCGTGCCGTTGATGCCCACGAGCCAGTCGGCCTCGCTGCGGCTGCGCGCGGCGTCCGACAGGCCGAGCATCTCCTTGTCCTGGCGCAGCTGTTCGAAGCCGTCGCGGATCGCCTGCGGCGTCATGCTCTGCAGCCACAACCGGCGGATGGGCTTGTTGACGGGCGCCTTCGCCGTGCCCGCGTACTGCACGATGAGCCGGAAGATGAGCTCGCCCTCGCGGCCCGCGTCGCAGGCGTTGATGAGTTCGGTCACGTCCTTGCGCTTGACGAGCTTCACGACCGCGTTGAGCCGCGTCTTCGCCTTGTCGATGGGCGCGAGGTCGAAGTGCGGCGGGATCACCGGCAGGTTGGCGAAGCTCCACTTGCCGCGCTTGACGTCGAACTCCTCGGGCGCCTTGATCTCGACCAGGTGGCCCACCGCGGACGTCACGATGTGCGTGTCGTTCTCGAAGTATTCGGCCGCCTTCTCGAACTTGCCGACAACGGGCGTCAGCGCACGGACGATGTCCTGTGCGACGGACGGCTTTTCCGCAATGATCAAAGTCTTGCTCATGTGTCTTTCTTGTGCCCCAAAACAGCGGGCACCAATGCAATCAATACAATCCGGGCTTCTCGCGCGTGCACGCACACGCGCGCGCGCCCACAAATTCAATGTACCCAAAGAAGTCGATGACGCAAGCGAGTGCCGCCAAGACCCCGAGTTCCAAACCCGCGCCGGCAGCGGCCGCCTCGACAGGACGCCGCATCCAGGTGAGGCGCTCCGGCGTCCACGGCAAGGGGGTGTTCGCCGTGGCGCCCATCCCCAAGGGCGACGTGATCATCGAATACAAGGGCGAGGTCATCTCCTGGCCCGAAGCGCTGCGGCGGCATCCGCACGACCCGACCGACCCGAACCACACCTTCTACTTCCACATCGACGACAAGAACGTCATCGACGCGAAGTACGGCGGCAACGCGGCGCGCTGGATCAACCACGCCTGCGAGCCGAACTGCGAGGCCGACGAGGTGGACGGGCGCATCTTCATCAAGGCGCTGCGCAACCTCAAGCCGGGCCAGGAACTCTTCTACGACTACGGGCTCATCATCGACGAGCGCTACACGCCCAAGTTGAAGAAGCAGTACGAATGCCGCTGCGGCAGCAAGAAGTGTCGTGGCACCATGCTGTCCCCGAAACGCTGAACCGGGTCCGATCCCATGCCTGACCACCCCCTTCGATGGGGCGCCGAAGCCCTGTGGGAGCAATTGACGCCTCAGCTGCCCGGCTTGAGCGTCGAGGTGGTCGCGCGCATCTCGTCCACCAACACCGCCTTGCTGGAGCGGGCGCGCATCGTCACCCCGCCCGCCGAGGAAGGCGACCTGGCGCAGGTTCGCCGCAGCGTCGAGAGCACCGCCTTCGGCCGCCGCGCCGCCGACCTGCAGCCCTGCCTGCTGGTGGCGGAGCACCAGACGCACGGCCGCGGGCGGCAAGGCCGCGTGTGGCAAGCGGCGCCCGGCGCGTCGCTCACCTTCTCGCTGGCGCTGCCGCTGGCGCCCAAGGACTGGTCCGGCCTGTCGCTGGCCGTGGGCGTGGCGCTGGCCGAGGCGCTCGACCCGCCGGGTGTGTCGCCTGAGGGCGGCACTGCGGGCGCGCCGGCCGGCCACCGCATCGGCGTCAAGTGGCCCAACGACCTCTGGCTGCTCGACGGCCAGGGCGGCGGGCGCAAGCTGGGCGGCATCCTCATCGAGACAGTGGCCGCCGGGGCGCGCCGCCTGGCCGTCATCGGCGTGGGCCTGAACGTGCTGCCGATGTCCACCAGCGAGGTCAGCACCGGCTACGCCTGCCTGCAGGAGATCGACCCGACGGCCACCGCCCCGGGCACGCTGTCGCGCATCGCCCGGCCGCTGGTGGAGGCGCTGCGCCGCTTCGAGCGCGAGGGCTTCGCCTCGTTCGCGCAGGCCTTCGCCGCACGCGACATGCTCTTCGGCCGCGCGGTGCTCACCACGCACCCCGAGGTGCCCGAAGGCGTCGCCGCCGGCCTCGCGCCCGATGGCTCGCTGCTCGTGCGCACCGACCAGGGCTTGCGCGAAGTGGGCAGCGGCGAAGTGAGCGTGCGGCTGGACCCGCAGCGAGGCACACCATGATGCGACTCTTCGTCGGCCTCCTGCTGCTGGCGAACATCGCTTTCTACGTGTGGTCCCAAGGCTGGGTCGACGAGCTCGTGGGCGTGCATGCGCGCGGCGACCGCGAGCCTGACCGGCTGAACAAGCAGGTCAGGCCGGAGACGGTGCGCATCCTCACGCCGCAAGCGGTGGCGGCGGCAGCGAGTGCGGCCGAATCGAGCCTGGTGTGCCTGGAGGCCGGCCCCTTCGATGACAACAGCATTGCGCCGGCCGAGAACATCGTGCGCGCGTCCTTGCCGCAAGGCGCCTGGACACGCGACACGCAGCAGGTCCCCGCGCGCTGGATCGTCTACATGGGCCGCTACGCCAACCGTGAGGCACAGCAAAAGAAGGCGCAGGAACTGACGCGGTTGAAGGTGCCCTACGAGGAAGTCAACGGCGCGCCCGCGCTGGAGCCGGGCCTGTCGCTCGGCCACTTCCCCAACCGCGAGCAGGCCGACTCCGCATTGCAACGCCTGGCCGACCGGGGCATCCACACCGGCCGGGTGGTCGAACTGTCCAAGGCCAGCGTGCTGTACACGCTGCGCGTGGACCGGGCGGACGCGGAGATGTCGGACAAGGTGTCTGCCCTGCACGGCGAGGTGCTGGGCCGCGGATTTGCGGCGTGCGCGCCGGCGGGGGTGCGGAGCGCGGGGCGATGAGCGAAAGGACTGGCTCTCGAAACGAGAGCCAGTCTGCTGACCAGATGCCTATGTCAGGCCACCTTGCGGGTACGACCCACGGCAGCAACCGCTGCTGCCACAGCCAGGAGCCAGCTGATGCCGAGTGCACCGCCGCCGCTGCTTCCTGTGGACGGGGGGGTGCCGGTTACGGTGATGGTCGAGCTCGTGGACGATGCATCGCCCGCAGAGTCCGTTACGGTCAGCGTGACCGTGACCGTGCCGCCAGCGGTCGTTTGCAGCATCGCGTTTGGCCCGGTGGTGGTACTAAGGCTCGCGATGCTGTTGCCGGTGGTGATGACCCACAAGTAGGACGCAACGGTGCGTCCACTTGACGCGGTCGAGCTTGATGCATCCAAGGTGACCGTTCCGCCGGAGGCGACACTGGTGGCCGATGCGGAGATCTCGGCCGCAGGCTTCACAGCAGCTGCCACCGCGCGCGATGCGTCAAGCAGCCCCGCGCCGCAAGTGCTGGTCGTACAAACGCATTCGTCCTGCGCAGTCGCATTGGGCGCTTGGCACACAGTTGTCGTCGTCGCGCTGCTTGTCGGAAACCCACGAGCCGAACTCTGCAACACCGCTTTCGCTTGTCTCGGCGACAGAGTCGGATGAAGACTCATCATGAGACTGATCGTTCCAGCCACCAACGGAGACGAGAAGCTGGTCCCCAACGAGGTGTTGAAGCTGTCGCTATAGGTGTTTGCCGCCGGCGACATCAGGCCCGCATTGGTCGTGGTGACGAGCGGATCAAGGCAGGCACCTGTGGTGTTGACGCAGTTGCCCGCCGGCGCACTGATGGAGACTTCCGGACCGAGGCTGGAATAGCCAACCTTGGTGCCCGCATGCCGGACACCGGCGACGGCAATCACACCCGGACAGTTCGCCGGGACAGCTACCGCCACGCCTTCGTTGCCTGCGGAGGCGACTACGACGACTCCCCTCGCGATGATCTGCGCCATTGCGTCCTGGTAGGCAGCCGTACAGCTGCCTTCACCCCCAAGACTGAGGTTGAGAATATTCGCGGGATGTGGGTTGTCCGGAATGCCTGGGATGGTGATACCAGCCGCCCATTTCATGCCGGCCTGGATGTCCGAGTCGTAGCCGATGCAGCGACCCAGCACCCGCACCGGAAGGATCATCACGTTGCGGCCGACGGAGGCGATGCCGACACCGTTGTTCGTGGCGGCTCCAACGAGTCCGGCCACCTGCGTGCCATGCCAGCTGCTGTCTTCACCGTGATAGTTGCCCGCACTATCGGCTGAATTGCAATGGTAGAACGGACCGGCGGGATCATTGACCTCAGCGTCGGTCACCCAGTCGCCCGGGTCGGACGCGTCGGCATCACGGCCATTGCCGTCGTTCGCATGGGCCAAGCCGTCGCCATGGTCGGCGACGAAGTCATAGCCGGGATAGGTCTTGCCCGCGAGATCGGGATGGTCGAATCGGATGCCCGTGTCGATCACGGCCACCACCACCGAGTTGCTTCCAGTGGTGATGTTCCAGGCTGCCTCGGCATTGATCGCTGAAACGTTTGTGGAATCCGGCGCACGCAAGTACCACTGCCCCACCGTTGGCGTGGTCCCGCTGGGCTGATTGTCCGGGTACAGCGGGTCGTTGGGCACCGCCTGCGCGCGCCGCGGCAGGTCAGGCTCCGCGAACTCCACGTCCGCATCCTTGGACAGCATGTCGGCCAGCTGCTTCGAGCTCATGCCCTTGGCGAACACCACCTGGGACCGCGTCGAGACGGGTGCGCCATCGGTCATTGCCACGCCATGGCGTTGCGACAGGACCGCCGCGTGACGCGGAATGCGCTGGTTGGCGGGCACGTCGCTGGCGGCGAGGGCGCGCATCACGCTGCTGCCGGTCTTGTACTGCACGATGACACGCGCCGTTTCCTGGCGGGCAGGAGCGCTGGCGGCAGGACCGGCAGCGAGTGCCGAGGGCATCTGGACCGCCATCGGAGCCAGGGCCAGGCACAGGGCAGCCAAAGCGGACAAGGGGTGGCGCATGAGCGTCGCTCTCCGTGAGTCGTGGGACAGGTTCAGATCGCAACGCAGCGCCGCGGCGCCCGGAGGACCTCGTTTTCCGCAGTGTAGAAGCGGCCGAGTTGCAAGACATTGCTGACTCGACACACTGGCGGTAACTCAATGTTCAGCCGGCGGCGGACGTGCCGGAGTTCACGTCGCGCGCCAATGAAAACGGCCCTCTCTCGAGGGCCGCTCCTTCGTATCGGCGACCAGTCAGTCGCCGGTCAGTCGACGCTTCACTTCGCGCCGGCGAGCGCCACGGTGGTGTCCAGCATGCGGTTGCTGAAGCCCCACTCGTTGTCGTACCAGCTCAGCACCTTCACCAGCTTGCCGTCCGGCGACACGCGGGTCTGCGTGCTGTCGAAGATGCTGGACAGCGGGTTGTGGTTGAAGTCGACCGACACCAGCGGGTCGGTGTTGTAGCCGAGGATGCCCTTGAGCTCGCCTTGGCTCGCGGCCTTCAGGATGGCGTTGACTTCATCGGCGGTCGTGGCCTTCTTGGACACGAAGCTCAGGTCCACCACCGACACGTTGATGGTCGGCACGCGAATCGCGAAGCCGTCCAGCTTGCCGTTCAGCTCTGGCAGCACGAGGCCCACCGCGGCGGCAGCGCCGGTCTTGGTCGGGATCATCGAGTGCGTGGCCGAACGGGCGCGGCGCAGGTCCTCGTGATAGACGTCGGTCAGCACCTGGTCGTTGGTGTAGGCGTGGATGGTGGTCATGAGACCGGATTCGACGCCCAGCTTGTCGTGCAGCGGCTTGACCAGCGGCGCGAGGCAGTTGGTGGTGCACGAGGCGTTGGAGATGACGGTGTCGCTCGCCTTGAGCACGCCGTGGTTCACACCGTAGACGATCGTCGCGTCGACGTCCTTGCCGCCGGGGGCGGAGATGATGACCTTCTTGGCGCCGCCCTTCAGGTGGGCGGAGGCCTTTTCCTTCGTCGTGAAGAAGCCGGTGCACTCCATCACCACGTCCACGCCCAGTTCGCCCCAGGGCAGCTCGGCCGGGTTGCGGTTGGCCAGTACGCGGATCTTGTCGCCGTTGACGACCATGTAGTCGCCATCGACCGTCACGGTGCCCGGGAAGGGGCCGTGCGCGGTGTCGTACTTGGTCAGGTGGGCGTTGGTCTTGGGGTCGCCCAAGTCGTTGATGGCGACGATCTGGATGTCATGCTTCTTGCCGCCTTCGTAGTGGGCACGAAGGACGTTGCGGCCGATGCGGCCGTAGCCGTTGATGGCGACTTTGATGGTCATGGGAGGTCTCCGGGTAAAAGAAATCGATTCAGGAGGTCAGGTCCAGCACGCCGCATGGCACCGAGATGCGCATCGTATCGCCGAGAACCTGGTTGAGGGTTTCATCCGGGATACGAAGCGACAAGGTTGAGAGCCAGGTCAAGAATGCTGCTCGATTGGGGTTGGTCTGCCCGACCTCGCCGACGCCGTTGCGCGCGTAGGGCTGGTACAGACGAAGCTCGACGTCAAATGGACAACCCATCGAGGAAAGATCGAATCGCACCTTGTGGTCGTCCACATCGCGCACCGAGCCGAGAAATTTCGCCAGGGGCAGGTCGTTGAGCAGGGATACCCTGTCGGTGTTCTGGCGGAAACGATAGATTTGGATGGCGGTCACAGGCCACCGGCGGGATGGAGCGCAGCTCAACCTGAGCTTGCGCACCGCTTCAATGACCTCCTCAGCAAAATACTCGCTGGGCAGGTCTTTCGCATTCAGGACTTCTGCACGCGGCGCGTCGTCCGGTCGATCAAACCGCATTCTCACGAGGACACTGACCGGGCGGTTGATGGACCTCCAGGTGGGATAGCGCAAAGAACTCGAGTCGAGTCCGGAAGGCTGACACTTTCCTGGGCTTGTTGGCGCTGTTTCCCAAGGCTCGCTCCAGTGAACCTTGGCACCGCCTCGCGGATCGAATGCAAACTCCTGAACCGCCACGACCGGTGCGTGACCTGAAGGCATGCAAGGAAGGCGGTAACCGTCAACATGCGAGCGCACCGCCTTCTCGAAGGACTCGCCGCTAGAGAACAAGATGTCGACCTTGGGAGCGTCGACGGGGCCCGCGAACTCCATCCGTACGCGAACCGATCCCTCGGTGCGCATTGCCTCCTCGCGCGCCGGGTACCCGATGGGATGCACGTCGACCGATTTCGGGACGAGACACGACATCAGTTGCTCGTCGAGCGCGCCGGATTGCAGATCCATCGGCTGCGCCTTGATGGACGGCGTGCTCAGCATTGTCAGGACGGCGACAAGGACCATCGCCGACCGAATGCGAGACCCGAGGAATGCAGAGCTCACGAGCGATTGCACACCGCAAAGATGGTCGTGTACGGGATCGGCGCGCTCGGCTTCGGGATCAGCGCGTCCAGGTCGAACTGCATCGACAGCGCGCCCGCTTCCATCGCCGAGGCGATCTGCGCCTCGCCCACGCTCTTGAGCGTCTTGGGCGAGCCGGGCAGCACGCTGCCGTCGGGCTGGATCATCATCTGCACCGCGGCGCCGCTGCTCTGCAGCGGCCTGGGCACCGTACCGGGCGGGAAGCTCAGCGGCGTGCGCACGCGGATGCCGCGGGCCTGCAGGTCGGCCAGCGACTGGCCGGGAGCGATGGCCGCATTGAGGCTGTCAAGAAGCGCCCGGCAGGCGTCGTTGGGCGACGGCGGCGTTGGCGCGGGTGGGGTGGGCGAAGTGGCGCATCCTGCGAGCAGGACGACCGATCCGACGAGAGCTGCTGCGAGAGTCTTCATGGTCATCCTGGGGTTCGCGGGGGACGGCGCGTCAGCCTCGCAGCACCTTCTGCACCGTCGCCGCGACGTTCTCGGCCGTGAGGTGGAAGTGCTTGAAGAGCACGCCGGCCGGCGCCGATTCGCCGTAGCTGTCGATGCCCACGACCGCCGAGCAGCCGTACTTCCACCAGCCATCGGTCACGCCCGCTTCCACCGCGATGCGCGGCAGGCCGGCAGGCAGGACGCGCTTCTTGTACGCGGTGTCCTGGCGGTCGAACACGTTCGTCGACGGCATGGACACCACGCGCACCGCGATACCCTGCACCGCGAGCTGCTGCTGGGCATGCATCGCCAGCTGCACCTCGGAGCCGGTGGCGATGATGACCGCCTGGGCCTTCTTCTTCAGCCCCACCTCGCTCGGCTCGGCCAGCACGTAGCCACCCTTGGAGATGTCCTCCAGCCCCGACTTGGGCGCGTACGGCAGGTTCTGGCGCGACAGCAGCAGGGCGCTCGGGCGATGCTTGTTCTCGATGGCGCAGGCCCAGGCGATGGTGGTCTCGGCCGTGTCCGCAGGGCGCCAGACGTCCAGCCCCGGGATGAGCCGCAGCGCCGCCGCGTGCTCCACCGACTGGTGCGTCGGGCCGTCCTCGCCCAGGCCGATGCTGTCGTGCGTGAACACGTGGATCACGCGCAGCTTCATCAGCGCGGCCATGCGGATGGCGTTGCGGCTGTAGTCGCTGAAGGTGAGGAAGGTGCCGCCGTAGGGGATGTAGCCGCCATGCAGCGCGACGCCGTTCATGATGGCCGCCATGCCGAACTCGCGCACGCCGTAGTTGACGTGGCGCCCGCCGTTGGACGAGCCGTCGGCCTCCAGCCGGAAGGCCGGCGTGGAGCTGGTGTTGGTGAGGTTGGAGCCGGTCAGGTCGGCGCTGCCGCCCAGCATCTCGGGCAGCGCCTTGGTGAAGGCTTCCAGGGCGATCTGGCTGGCCTTGCGGCTGGCAACCGTCTCGGCCTTGGTGTGCGAAGCGACGGCCGCATCGACCGCGGCCTGCGACCAGCTCGCCGGCAGCTCGCCCTTGATCCGGCGGGTGAACTCGGCGGCGAGCTCGGGGAAGGCCGCCTTGTAGGCCGCGAAGGCGCTGTTCCACGACTCCTCGAGCGCCTGGCCGCTGGCCTTGGCGTCCCACTGGGCGTAGGCCTCCTCGGGGATGACGAAGGCCTCGTGCGTCCAGCCCAGCGCCGCGCGCGTGAGCTTGATCTCGTCGGCGCCCAAGGCCTCGCCGTGCGCCTTGGCCGTGCCCGCGCGGTTGGGCGAGCCGTGGCCGATGTTGGTCTTGCAGCAGATGAGGGTCGGCTTGTCCGACTTCTTCGCCCGGGCGATGGCGGCGTCCACCGCGTCCACGTCATGGCCGTCGACAGCGGCGATGACGTTCCAGCCGTAGGCCTCGAAGCGGCGGGGGGTGTCGTCGATGAACCAGGGCGCGACCTTGCCGTCGATGGAGATGCCGTTGTCGTCGTACAGCGCGATCAGCTTGTTCAGCTTCCAGGCGCCGGCCAGCGCGCAGGCCTCGTGGCTGATGCCTTCCATCAGGCAGCCGTCGCCGAGGAAGACGTAGGTGTGGTGGTCGACGATGGCGTGGCCGTCGCGGTTGAATTCCTTCGCCAGCATCTTCTCGGCCAACGCCATGCCCACCGCGTTCGTCACGCCCTGGCCCAGCGGGCCGGTGGTGGTCTCGACGCCCGGCGTGATGTCCACTTCCGGATGGCCCGGCGTCTTGCTGTGCAGCTGTCGGAAGTTGCGCAGCTCGCTCATCGGCAGGTCGTAGCCGGTGAGGTGCAGGAGCGCGTAGATGAGCATCGAGCCGTGGCCGTTGGACAGCACGAAACGGTCGCGTCCGGGCCAATGCGGGTTGGTCGGGTTGTGGCGCAGGTGGCGGCCCCACAGTGCCACGGCGATGTCGGCCATGCCCATCGGGGCGCCGGGGTGGCCTGAATTGGCCTGCTGCACGGCATCCATCGCAAGCGCGCGGATGGCGTTGGCCATGAGGGTGGTGGTGGGCTGGGTTGCCAAGTCGGCGAGTGCGGCGGCCATGCGGGGTCCCGGAGGGAGGGTGGAGGAGGAGGAAACCGCGCATTTTACGGGTGCCGACCGGCGCCGCCCGCTCGCGGGCGGCGCCCCCGAGGCGGCAGAACGTCACGCCCGGGGCCGGACCCATAATCGCGCCCCATGGATGGACTGCACCTCACCGCCGACCTGTCGGGCTGCGACACCGCGCTCGCCGCGATGACCCAGCCACAGGCGCTGCGGGCGCTGTGCGTCGGCGCGGTGGAATGCGCCGGGCTGGCCGCGGTGGGCGAGCTGTTCCACGTCTTCCCGCCTCCCGGCGGCGTCACGGGCGTGGTGCTGCTGGCCGAATCGCACCTGGCCGTGCACACCTGGCCCGAGCTGGCCGCCGTGACGCTGGACGTGTACGTCTGCAACTACGGCGCCGACAACTCCGACCGTGCGCATGCGCTGCTCGACGCGCTGGTCACCGCCTTCGGTGCGCGCGACGTGCAACGGCAGGCCTTGCAACGCGGCGCCATGCCTCAGCCTTCGGTGCGCGCCGCATGAAGGCCATCATCCTCGCCGCCGGCCGCGGCGAACGCATGCGGCCTCTAACCGATCACACACCCAAGCCGCTACTGGAGGTGCGCGGCAAGCGGCTCATCGAATGGCACATCGAGGCGCTGGCCCGCGCCGGCGTGCGCGAGCTGGTGGTGAACACCGCCTGGCTGGAAGAGCAGTTCCCGGCGGTGCTCGGCGATGGCTCCCGCTACGGCGTGAGCATCCGCTACTCGACGGAAGGCCGCGACCACGGCGGTGCGCTGGAAACCGCCGGCGGCATCGCCAAGGCCCTGCCGCTGCTGGGCGACTGCTTCTGGGTGGTGTCGGGCGATGTCTTCCTGCCCGGCTTCGCCTTCGCCGCAGACGACGCACGGCGCTTCGAGGCCGGCGACGCGCTCGCGCACCTGTGGCTGGTGCCGAACGCGCCGCATCACCCGCAGGGGGATTTCGCGATCGACCAGAGCGGCCGCGCCACGCCGCACGGCAGCCCGCGCCTCACATGGGCGAGCGTCGGGCTCTTCCGTGCCGCGCTTGTGGGAGGCGTGCCGCCCGGCACGAAGGCCCCCTTGCGTCCGAGCCTGGAAGCCGCCATGGCCCGGCAGCGGGTCAGTGCGGAGCGTTGGGACGGCGACTGGACCGACGTGGGCACCATCGAGCGGCTGAACGCGCTGAACGCGGCGTCCGCCGGCTGAGGCCGCCGCCGGTCATCACCGGCTGAACCGGCGCATCACCAGCTCGCCGCCGGCGAGCAGTGAGCCGCCTCAGGTCTGCACCAGCCGCCGGTTCTTCGCGATCGACATCAGGATGCCCAGCCCGAGCCCGAGCGTCACCATCGCCGTGCCGCCGTAGCTGATGAAGGGCAGCGGAATGCCCACCACCGGCAGGATGCCGCTCACCATGCCCATGTTGACGAAGGCGTAGGTGAAGAAGCTCAGCGTGATCGACCCGGCCAGCAGCCGGGTGAACACCGTGGGCGCGTCGGCCGCGATCATCAGCCCGCGGAAGATGAGAAAGCAAAAGCCCAGCAGCAGCCCGCCCACGCCCATCAGCCCGAACTCCTCGGCGAAGGCCGCGAAGATGAAGTCGGTGGTGCGCTCTGGGATGAACTCGAGATGGGTCTGCGTGCCCTTCATGAAGCCCTTGCCCTCGACGCCGCCCGAGCCGATGGCAATCATGCCCTGGATGATGTGGAAGCCCTTGCCCAGCGGGTCGGTGGTCGGGTCCAGCAGCGTGCACACGCGGTGCTTCTGGTAGTCGCGCATCATGGGCCACTTCACCTCCGGCTCGCAGATGCGATCGGCCGACACGACGATGGCAGTGATGGCGACGGCGCCCACCAGCACCACCGGCAGGATGAGCCGCCACGACAGGCCGGCGAAGAAGATCACGTAGAAGCCGGCCGAGAAGACGAGGATGGCCGTGCCCAGGTCGGGCTGCTTGACGATGAGGCCCACGGGCAGCATGAGCAGCACCATCGCCACGCTGAAATCGAGCATGCGCACGCGGCCCTCGCGCCGCTGGAACCACCACGCGAGCATCAGCGGCATCGCGATCTTCAGGATCTCGCTCGGCTGGATGACCACGCCCACGTTCAGCCAGCGCGTCGCGCCCTTCTTGGTGATGCCCATCACCGCCGTCGCCACGAGCAGGATCACGCCCACGGTGTACAGCGGCACGGCCAGCGACATCAGCCGCTGCGGCGGCACCTGCGCCACGAGGAAGAGCAGCGACAAGCCGAGCAGCATGTTGCGCGCGTGGTCGACGAAGCGGGTGCCGTGGTCGAAGCCGGCCGAGTACATGGTGACCAGGCCGAAGGCCCCCAGCCACAGCATGGCGAAGATGAGCGGCGCGTCGAAGCCGGTGACCACCGGCCGCACGCGCTGCCAGACGGACGGCTTGTCGAAGACGGCGCTCATCGTGTCGCCCCCTCGGCCGCGCCGCCGAGCGCCGCCCCGAGTGCCACCTTCTGCACCTTCGGCGCCGATGCGGGCGCCGACGCCGCCGCGGGCACCAGCGCCCCCGCGGGCATCAGGCCGGCCGGTGCGCCGGGCAGCGGCACCTGGGCCGCGGTGCGGGGCGTGCCGATGGGGGCGGTCGACTGGCCCAGCTGCGTGGCGGCGACGTCTTCCACGCTCGGGTACTGCCCCTGCAGCACGAAGTCGAAGACGCGGCGCGCGATGGGTGCGGCGGCGCCCGCGCCGAAGCCGGCGTTCTCCACCACGATCGCCAGCGCGATGCGCGGCTCCTCGAGCGGCGCGAAGGCTGTGTACAGCGCATGGTCGCGGTGGCGCTCGTCGACCTTGCTCGCGTCGTACTTCTCGTTGGCCTTGATCTGCACCACCTGCGCCGTGCCCGTCTTGCCGCCCGACCTGTAGGGCGCGTTGACGAAGGACGTGCGCGAGGTGCCTTCCTGCGTCACGCCATACAGCGCCTGGTGGATGACGGCGACGTGCTCGGGGTTGAGCTTGACCGGCGGCAGCGCGACACCGGCCAGCGACTTGCGCACCCGCGTCTCGACGTTCTCGATCGCATGCACCACGTGCGGCCTGAAGCGCGCGCCGCCCGCGGCGACGGTGGCTTCGGCCTGCGCGAGCTGCAGCATGGTGAAGGTGTTGTAGCCCTGGCCGATGCCCAGCGAGATGGTCTCGCCGGCGTACCACTTCTGCAGCTCGCGGCGCTTGAAGGTCGTGCGCTTCCACTCGGTGGACGGCAGCACGCCGCGCAGCTCGCCGTGCAGGTCGATACCGGTCAGCTGGCCGAAACCCAGCGGCGCCATGAAGTCGTGCATCGCATCGACGCCCAGGTCGTTGGCGAGCATGTAGTAGTAGGTGTCGCAGGACTGCACGATGGAGCGGTACATGTCCACCATGCCGTGGCCGCCCTCCTTGTCGTCGCGGAACTTGTGGTTGCCGAACCAGAAGTAGCCCGGGTCGCTGATGGCCTGCTGCGGCGTTCGCTTGCCCAGCGTCAGCGCGGCAAGCGCCATGAAGGGCTTGTAGGTGGAGCCCGGCGGGTAGGCGCCGCGCAGCGCGCGGTTGAGCAGCGGCTTGTCGATGGATTCGTTGAGGATCTTCCAGTTCTCGGCATCGATGCCGTCGACGAAGAGATTGGGGTCGAAGTTGGGCTTGCTGACGAAGGCGAGGATTTCTCCGCTGCGCGGGTCGATGGCCACCAGCGCGCCGCGGCGATCGCCGAACAGCTCCTCGACCATCGCCTGCAGCTTGATGTCGATGGACAGCACCACGGTGTTGCCCGGCGTCGCCGCGTTGCTCTTGAGTCGTCGCACTGCGCGCCCCCCGGCGCTGGTCTCGACCTCCTCGAAGCCGGTCTGTCCGTGCAGCTCGCTCTCGTAGCTCTGCTCGACGCCGAGCTTGCCGATGTATTCGGTGCCGCGGTAGTTGGCCTCGTCGTCGGAATCGTCGATGACCTCCTTCTCGGAGGTGTTGATGCGCCCGATGTAGCCGATCAGGTGGCTGGCCAGCTCGCCGTACGGGTAGTTGCGAAACAGCCGCGCCTTGATGTCCACGCCGGTGAAGCGAAAGCGCTGGGCGGTGAAGCGGGCCACCTCTTCGTCGGTGAGCTTGGTGCGCAGCGGCAGCGATTCGAAGCTCTTGGTTTCCTCCATCAGACGCTTGAAGCGCTTGCGGTCGCGCGGCTGCACCTCGATCACCTGGGCGACCTGGTCGATGGTGGCGTCGAGATCGGCCACCTTGGAGGGCGTGATCTCCAGCGTGTAGGCCGAGTAGTTGTTGGCCAGCACCACGCCGTTGCGGTCCACGATGAGCCCGCGGTTGGGCACGATGGGCACGACGGCGATGCGGTTGTTCTCCGCCTGCGTCATGAGCTCGTCGTGCCGGTACACCTGCAAGTACACGAGCCGGGCCGTCAGCAGGCCGAAGGCGAAGAGCACGAACGCCGCCGCGGCGATGAGCCGGGTCCGGAAGCGGCCCAGCTCCTGCTCGACGTTCTTCAGCTCGGTCATGTCAGTACTGCCCTTCGCCCACGCTCAGAGCGGGCGGTTCTCATCCGGATCGGGCGCGCGGCGCTGGGGCGCCAGCAGCAGCCAGGTGACCAGCGGCCACAGCAGCGCTTCGAACACCGGCGCCAGCACCAGTTCCCACCCGGGCAGCATGCCGCCCGCGAACATGCGAATAACGAACGATACGGCGTGTGCGGCCCCGAAGAGCGGGAGAATTTGCACCGCCTGCGACGGCACGGTGAACCAGCGCAGCCGGCGGTGGATGGTGATGGCGAAGAAGCTGAGCAGGGTGTAGGCCAGCGCGTGCTGGCCGAGGATGGCGCCGTCGTGCACGTCCATCATCAGCCCGAACATGAAGGCCAGGCCCACGCCGACGCGGCGCGGCTGGTGGACGTTCCAGAACACCAGCACCAGCGCCATGCAATCGGGCATGGCCGGATGCCGCCCGAGCGGCACGAGGTTGATCGCGAAGGCGACCAGCAGCGTCGTCCACACGAACAGCGGGTTGACCGGCAACAGGAGCTGGTCGGAGCTGCGCGGCATGATCATTTCTTCACCGCCTTCCTGGTCTTGCCGGGCTTGGGCGCCTCGTCGGGCGCCGGCTCGGGCCTGGGCGGCAGCTGCATGCCGACGGGCTCGAGCACGAGCACGTGGCGCACGCCGTCCGGCGGCGCCGCGGGTGCGAGCGTCACGCGCGCGAAGCCGGTGTCGATCTTGCGTTCCACGGTCAGCACCTTGGCCACCAGGATGCCGGGCGGGTAGACGCCGTCCACGCCCGAGGTGTGCAGCACGTCACCGGGCTGGACGTCGGCGTTGCCCGCCTGGAAGCGCAGCTCCAGCCCCGAGCCGGTGGCCGTGCCGTAGGCGGCGCTGCGCGCCTGCGTGCGCAGGTTGAGCACGGGAATGGCGGCGTCCTTGTCGGTGAGCAGCGTGACTTCGGAAGACAGCGGATAGACCCGCGTCACCTGGCCCAGCACGCCGGCTTCGTTGATCACCGGCGAGGCGAGCGCCACGCCTTGCGTCATGCCGCGGTCGATCACGACCTTGCGCGAGAAGGGGTCGGAGGCTTCGTACAGCACCTCGGCGGTCAATGACTTGACGGTCAAGGCAGGCCGCAATTCGAGCAGGTCGCGCAGGCGCTTGTTCTCGGCCTGCAACTGCTCGACCCGGGCAGACCGCTCGGCCTGCCTGGCGAGGGTGGCGCGCGCCGCCGCTTCGCTGGACAGCGCATGCTGCAGGCCCATGGCGTAGTCGCCCACGCCGTTCCAGGCATCCACCGGCACCCGCAGCACGCGCTCGACCGGATTGAGCACGGTGGCCACCACGGTGCGCAGCGGCTGCGTGAGCTTGAAGCGGGTGTCGGCCACCATCAGGAAGACCGCCATCGCCGCGAAGAACATCAGCTTGGTGAGCGCCGACGGCCCTTGCCTGAAGAAGGGCGGTGGGGTCCGATCCAGCGTGCCGAGCGGCGCTACCACGAGGTCTCTTGGGTGTGAATTGAAGTGAAAAAGCCGGCCACGTGAGCAACGTGCCGGCTTTGCGGGGTCATCGGCCTTATTCCGAGGTGAAGATGGCGCCCAGGCGCTCCATGCGCTCCAGCGCCATGCCGCAACCACGCACCACGCAGGTCAGCGGGTCTTCGGCCACCAGCACCGGCAGGCCGGTTTCCTCGGCGAGCAGGCGGTCCAGGTCGCGCAGCAAGGCGCCGCCGCCGGTGAGCATCATGCCGCGCTCGGCGATGTCGGCGCCCAGCTCGGGCGGCGTCTGCTCGAGCGCGTTCTTCACGCTGGAGACGATCTGGTTGAGCGGGTCGGTGAGCGCTTCGAGGATTTCGTTGGACGAGATGGTGAAGCTGCGCGGCACGCCCTCGGAGAGGTTGCGGCCCTTGACTTCCATCTCCTTGACCTCGGAGCCGGGAAAGGCGCTGCCGATGCTCTTCTTGATGGCTTCGGCGGTGGGCTCGCCGATGAGCATGCCGTAGTTGCGGCGGATGTAGTTGATGATGGCTTCGTCGAACTTGTCGCCGCCCACCCGGACCGAGCCCTTGTAGACCATGCCGCCCAGCGAGATGACGCCCACCTCGGTGGTGCCGCCGCCGATGTCGACGACCATGGAGCCGGAGGCTTCGGACACCGGCAGGCCGGCGCCGATCGCCGCGGCCATGGGTTCTTCGATCAGGTAGACCTCGGAGGCGCCGGCGCCGAGCGCCGATTCGCGAATCGCACGGCGCTCGACCTGGGTGGAACCGCAGGGCACGCAGATGATGATCCGGGGGCTGGGCTTCAACACCGAGCGCGGATGGACCATCTTGATGAACTGCTTGAGCATCTGCTCGGTGACGGTGAAGTCGGCGATCACGCCGTCCTTCATGGGTCGGATGGCTTCGATGTTGCCGGGCACCTTGCCCAGCATGGCCTTGGCCTCGGCGCCGACCGCCTGGATGGTCTTCTTGCCGTTGGGGCCGCCCTCGTGGCGGATGGCGACGACGGAGGGCTCATCGAGGACGATGCCTTTGCCGCGGACGTAGATCAGCGTGTTGGCAGTGCCCAGGTCGATGGCAAGGTCCGTCGAGAAGTAGCGACGAAAGGATCCGAACATGGTGTGTTGGTTGCGCGCGTTCAGCAGGCCCTGGGCGACTGGCTTTGCGCCTTGCTGCACGCTTTGAATTCGTTGTGGTGGCGACGCATGGAACCCCGTGGCGGCCCTCGGGAACCGCTTCGTTCCTTGGCGCGCGCCCCTTGCCGTGTTACTCCGCGGTTCCTCGTGCCCACCGAGGGTTGTGGATAACCGAAGATAATACCCGATCCCCTCTGGTTTCCGACCCGACAAAAGGGTCCAAAACACGCTATTTCCATGGCATTGACCCCATCCGACGTGAGTCGCATCGCCCACCTTGCAAGGCTTGAATTGCAGCCCGCCGAACAGTCCGCGATGCTTGCGCAGCTCAACGGCTTCTTCTCCATCGTGGAGCAGATGAGCGCCGTCGACACGAGCGGCGTGGAGCCGCTGTACACGCCGCTGTCCGCGGTGAGCGAGGTGGCCTTGCGCCTGCGCGACGACGTGGTGACCGAGGGCAACGACCGCGACGCCAACCAGCGCAGTGCGCCGCTTGTGGAGGACGGCCTCTTCCTCGTGCCGAAGGTGATCGAATGAAGCCGCTGCACGAACTGGGCGTCGCCGAACTCGGACGGGCGCTCGCCTCGAAGGAAGTCACGAGCGTCGAGGTCACGAAACATCTGCTCGCGCGGGTTGCGAGTCACGAACAACTGGGCGCCTGGCTGTCGGTGAATGCCGACGCTGCCGTGGCGCAAGCCGAGGCCGCCGACCGCCGGCGTGCCGGCGGCGAGGCCGGTGCGCTGCTCGGCGTGCCGCTCGCGCACAAGGACATCTTCGTCACCCGCGACCTGCCCACCACCGCCGGCTCGAAGATGCTCGAGGGCTACCGCAGCCCCTTCGACGCCACCGTCGTGCGCAAGCTGGCCGACGCCGGCACGGTGACGCTGGGCAAGCTGAACTGCGACGAGTTCGCCATGGGCTCGAGCAACGAGAACTCGGCCTACAAGCCCGCGAAGAACGCCTGGGACACGAGCCGTGTGCCGGGCGGCTCGTCCGGCGGCTCCGCGGTCGCCGTGGCGGCGCGCCTCGTGCCCGCCACCACCGGCACCGACACCGGCGGCTCGATCCGCCAGCCGGCCAGCTTCTCGGGCATCACCGGCATCAAGCCGACCTACGGCGTGTGCTCACGCTACGGAATGATCGCCTTCGCCTCCAGCCTCGACCAGGCCGGCCCGCTCGCTCGCAGCGCTGAAGATTGCGCGTTGCTGCTGTCGGCGATGAGCGGCTTCGACGAGCGCGATGCGACCAGCGCCCAGCGTCCGGCGCAGGACTTCCATGCGGCCATGCTGAAACCCCGCGACGGCGCCACCGCTGCGCAGCCGCTCAAGGGATTGAGAATCGGTTTGCCCAAGGAGTTCTTCCCGGCTGTGCTGGCCGCCGACGTCAACGGCGCCGTGCGCGCGTCGCTCGCTGAGCTCGAGAAGCTCGGCGCCACGCTCGTGGACGTGAGCCTGCCCCGCACCGAGCTGTCCATCCCGGTCTACTACATCATCGCGCCGGCCGAGGCGTCGTCCAACCTGAGCCGCTTCGACGGCGTGCGCTTCGGCCATCGGGCCAAGCAGTACGGCGACCTGCTGGACATGTACAAGAAGTCGCGCGCCGAGGGCTTCGGTGCCGAGGTCAAGCGCCGCATCATGATCGGCACCTACGTGCTCTCGCACGGCTACTACGACGCCTACTACCTGCAGGCGCAGAAGCTGCGTCGCATGATCGCCGACGATTTCCAGGCCTGCTTCCGCCAGTGCGACGTGATCGCCGGGCCGGTGGCACCGACGGTGGCGTGGAAGCTCGGCGACAAGGGCGACGACCCGGTGGCCAGCTACCTCGCCGACATCTTCACCCTGCCCGCCAGCCTCGCTGGCCTGCCCGGCATGAGCCTGCCCGCCGGCTTCGGCGAAGGCGGCATGCCCGTCGGCCTGCAGCTGATCGGCAACTACTTCGAGGAAGGCACGCTGCTGCACGCGGCGCATGCCTTCCAGCAGGCGACCGACTGGCATTCGCGCGCGCCGGCAGGAATCTGATCCATGAGCACCACGAGCAAACTGATCCGCGGCTACGAGGTCGTCATCGGCCTGGAGACGCACGCGCAGCTGTCCACGCAATCGAAGATCTTCAGCGGCTCGTCCACCGCCTTCGGTGCCGAGCCGAACACGCAGGCATCGCCGGTGGAGCTGGCCTTGCCGGGCACGCTGCCTGTGATGAACAAGGGCGCGGTGGAGCGGGCCAT